>ERZ791865.2-NODE-2-length-643910-cov-13.795939_pt1 | contig 643910 bp, 519 predicted proteins | sample MGYA00509942_ERZ791865 | MGnify/ENA primary metagenome ERZ791865 (study PRJEB30046, sample SAMN00792098) | human gut metagenome | study: EMG produced TPA metagenomics assembly of the A metagenome-wide association study of gut microbiota in type 2...
AAGCTGATGCAAGTAAACCTAATGATACGCCTTCCAGAAGAAAAATATGGGAAGACAATGAATTGCTGTATGATGGAAAAGAGATTAGGGACATAGTTGTTAATACAGTAACGACAAAGCAAGACCGTAATCCTAATTCAGGATTGATTATTTATAAGAATTGGGAAAGAGGAAAGACAAAATGGAGATACCTGACTCCAAGAGAATGTTTTAAGTTGATGGGATTTGATGAATCGGATTTTGACAGGATAATCAGTGATAATCCTATGGTAACAAAGAACAGACATTTGTATTCAACAGAGAAGCTTATTAAACTGGCAGGCAATAGTATCGTGGTTGATGTTTTGGAGGCTATTTTCCGACAGATAATGGATATTAATGGGAAGATTTTAGGTGAAAGAAAATGACAATAAATCAGAAAAAATCACTAGTGGCATTTTATATTTCAAAGTTTAATGATGATGCATTTCGTGAATTGGGATATGGTGGACCGGTGTCAAAAGCGATGGATGACTTATCAGTACGAATTACCGGTCCGGGTGTTGAACCTAATGCTTATTTAAGACGAAGACGGGATGAATTTGATGTGTTTTTTGATAATGGAAGAGCTGGACAACATAACAGAAAACCAACAGCGACTGTAACAGAACTTTATGAGCAATGGGATGTAATGGAGTTTAAAGAAATAACAGAAATTGTGAAATCAGTTTTGGATGGAACAATGGAAGAAACTCAGGTGATAAATTTAGATGTTGATGGAGAAAAAGTTTCAGAATATGATGTTGAACAGTATTTAAACTTTGATGATAATACAGCAGCATTAAATAAGACGGTAAAATCTGTGATAGAACGTACCTATTCTAAAAAGAAAGTAAATATGTTAAAGCGTCTATATGCGTATAGATGTCAGATATGTGGTCAAAATGTCGGTGAAGAACATGGCGTTAATATTGCGGAAGCTCATCATATTAAGTATTTTTCAAAGAGTGTTGATAATTCATCAGATAATCTTCTTATATTGTGTCCAAATCATCATAGTCTGATTCATGCATTAAATCCAAAATCTGATTATGATGAATTACAGTATATTTATCTAGACGGAAAGACTGATAAAATTATATTGGATTTGCATCTGACTCATGGTAAGGAGGAAGAATAAAAATGACAATATCTGAGCAAATAAAAGTATTATGTGTCAGACAGAAAATAAGTTTGGCAGAGTTGGCAAGGAGATTGGGAACAACACCTCAAAATTTTAATGCAAAACTGAAAAGAGAAAGTTTTACTGTGGCAGAGCTTGAGGATATAGCAGAAGCCGCGGGAGTTACTTTTGAAAGAAGTTTTGTGTTGGATGATGGAGACACAGTATAAGAAGGTGATATATATGGCGGATGTTTTGACTAAAGAACAACGGCATAAAAACATGAAAAATATTCATGGAAAGGATACTAAAATTGAAATTATCCTTAGAAAAGCTTTATGGGCAAAAGGTTATCGGTACCGGAAGAATTATAAAAAGTTACCGGGAAATCCGGATATTGTGTTGACAAAATATAAGATAGCAATTTTCTGTGACGGAGAATTTTTCCATGGAAAGGACTGGGAAGTATTAAAACCCAGGCTGGAGAAGAGCAATAACAGTGAGTTTTGGATAAGCAAGATATCTAGAAACAGAGAGAGGGATGATGAGGTAAACAAAAGATTGTTGTTTGAAGGGTGGACTGTTATCCGATTTTGGGGTGATGATATTAAGAAGCATACGGATGAGTGTGTGAAGGTTGTCGAGGAGGCAATATTTGATTTGAATTTTGATGAAAGTGAAGACTTTAATTAAGAATAAAGTCTGAGTTATAATTTAAATCCGAAAAAATGAGACTAATAGATAGCAGTTCTATTTTAGGAAAGGTGGATATTTGCATGGATTATAAAAGCAAAGTGAAAGAGCTAATTGAATATCCTAGAGAAGCGAATTGGTATGAATTCAAGACCAACTGGTATGAGCCAGCAGGAATTGGTGAATATATTTCTTCGTTGTCAAATGCTGCCGCATTGGAAGGGCGTGAAGCCGGATATTTGGTATGGGGAGTAGACAATGATACTCATGAAATTATTGGAACAACTTTTGATTATACGGTTGATGTAAAGAATGAGCCACTAGAGCATTATTTGGCAAGACAGGTTTTTCCGGATAACAATTTTTCATTTCACGAAATTACAGTAGAAGGAAAAAGAGTTGTCATTTTAGATATACCTGCAGCAACTAAAGTACCGACCAGTTTTGATAATAACAGATATTTACGCATTGGATCCAGTAAAGTAAATCTGAATAAATACCCAGAGCGTGAGTCGAACCTATTTCATGTATTGCGTGTTGGGCTACCTACGATTTGTAATACAGAATCGGAGAATCAAGAATTAACATTTGATAAATTGTTTGTATATTATGCATCAAAGGGAATTACACTAAATAAAAGAACTTTTAAGAAGAATCTTGGCTTTTTGCTGGACAATGGGAAATATAATATGTTGGCGCAGTTAATGTCAGATAATAGCGGCATTCCAATACGTTTTGCAATTTTTAAAGGTAAAGATAAAACATCCACGATGTATTCTGTTCGTGAATTCGGAAATACCTGCTTGCTGATGTCGTTAGATAAAGTTCTTGAGTATGGTGGTGTACTGAATGTTCCACAGGCAGATGAACGAGAAAGAATAGTGGAGAGAAAAGAGATTCCTCTATTTGATGAAGAGGCATTCCGAGAAGCAATGATAAATGCATTTGTGCATAATCAGTGGACAACGGGGAATGCGCCAATGATAACAGCGTTTTCTGACAGAATAGAGATTTTATCCAGAGGAACAATTCCTCCGGGACAGACAATGGAAGGATTTTTCGCGGGTGAATCTGTACCGGTAAATCAAAAATTATCAGATATGTTATTGCAACTGCACATAAGTGAGCGTACAGGTCGTGGAGTCCCAAAGATAACAGAGGTTTATGGAAAAGGAACATATGAGTTCAGGGAAAATTCTATTGTCGTGTCGATTCCGTTTACCAGGGTATCAACAGAGGATGAGGACCCAAGATGGACCCAAGATAGGACCCAAGATAGGACCCAAGATGGAACTCAAGAAGATAGTAAGGGGAGTTCGGAGGATGAGAAAATTAAGCGTATTTTGGAATTTTGTCAAACCCCGAAAGGTATATTAGAAATCACAGAAATGTTAGGATATTCCGGAAGAAAGCCAACGAAGAAATATGTCAAACCATTGGTTGAACAAGGACGTTTGGCGATGACGATTCCGGATAAGCCTCAAAGTAAGAATCAAAAGTATGTAACCGTGAAGTAATTAATGGTGGGCGAATAGAACAATGGACTAGTTTGGAAGGGCATTTTTAAGAATAAGAAGTATTGTGCTTATTTCAACCAAAATCTGGTGCGTTTTCTTTAAAAAACACCAACCATGTCCATAGACAAACACAAAACCTCATCGTATAATGAATACACGATTTGCAAATTTCATACTCTGCCGAAGTGTACAATTACTGACCGAAGCGGTATGATACTTTTGCATAAATCAGAAAAAGGTCACAAACTGACGCTTTTTTCGCAAAAATGAACCATGATAGTCCCTTGTGGACGACACCGGATTGGTTTATACTATATTCAGGCTTGAGACAAGCCAATGAGAAAATGAAAAATGACAACTGAATAGCAGTTACAGATTTGAGTAAAATTACGGATCATATACCCGCAGGATGAAAGTCACAGTTATCATATTAGTAGGCTGATGGATTGAGAGATGAAGGCTGAGAGGCTGGATGGAAGTCCGGGCAATGCGGGAGCAGGTATGTTGCGTAAGGATAATAACCCATGAGGGGCGAGAGGTTCGTCCCGATCCCCGCAATGCAGGTAGGGGAGATAGTGCTTCTCTGGAATGGAGAAGGGCGTCGTGAACACAGCTAGTGGCTCGTCTGTAATTCCCGGAGGTGAGTACACCTCTACGTATACGGGGCGATGAGGGGTCAGAAAGACCGGCGTATACCTTCATAGGACGTTAAGAGAAGTCCAAAACAGAATAAGTGATAACCAGAATCGTTATCCATAGTTTATGCATTTTCAAATGAGCTATGGGTAGCGATTTTTTTAATGGAGGTAACGCAGATGAAGGGAAAAATAGATATTAAAGCAAAGACAATTAAGATGGATACGGGTAAAGGGAATACCATAAAGGTAACCATGTCATATGGTGAACAATCAACTCTGGAAGAGTTGTTGATAGCATATCTGGGACAGGAAATAGCAGGTGGAAGTGGGCTGCCTGATGATTCAGAAGGGCTCGTGTGATGGTTGTGACTGGCAAAAATGCTGAAAATCATATTTTGTCAAAAAAGGTGGAAAAAAGTGGTGGACAAATATTTGTTCGGGATGTAACATAAACATGTGGCAAACAAATGAATTTGAAAAAATAGCCACAATACCTGTAAAACATTGTGAACGTCCAGCCAACGTAATGACCAATGTTAAGTTTTTCTAATTGAATAGTTGACATCAAGACAGCTTGAAAATGTCGGTGCAGATGAGACACCATGAAATAATAACCGCTGTCCATGGTCAACAAAGTAAGCGCAAGCTTACATACATATTTACATACGGAAACATCGTATGGATGCAGAGTATGGCGTCAGAGATTATAAGAATATATGACGTCAAAACAGTTTAAGTTGAAATGAATATCGAACCAGAATGAAGAAAAGATGTAAGTTATTTAGCTTTTCTGTATGGTTTGTGCTTTTCGGCTTTCGTGTGTAAATGTGATATGTAGCGTAGTTGTTACAGCAGATGTAACAAGAGACTTTGTTAACTATGGAGAGCGGTTTTTGTGTCTCATGATTTAGCCATAAGCAGGACATTTTCAGGCTGTTTTTCATTTTTGAAGGGAAGGAGAAGAGTGTATTTTGCAGGAGACAGATACGAAAGAGCTGAATGTGACGGAGTGTTCGCAGCATGATGCAAAACAGCAGGGAAAGGCGAAACGGTATGGAAAATATACTGTTCAGTCCACCTTTGCAGGAAGCTGTAGCATTACGGATGTTATGAATTGCTATATAGAACGGAAAGCGTCACTTAGATATCAATAGAAGCTGTTTTTACAGCAGTTGAAAAACGACAGGAGGAATTGTAATGAGTAAGAAACAGATTGATGTATATAGAACAGGAATTTATCTGAGATTGTCTCAGGGAGATGAAGATGTTGATGGACTGGAGAAGAAGGAAAGTAACAGTATTTCCAACCAGAAGCTTTTGCTAGAGGGATTTATAGATGCCCATGATGATTTGAAACTGGTGGATATTTTTATTGATGATGGCTACAGTGGAAGTAATTTTGACAGACCGGAGTTTCAGAGGATGATGGCATCCATGAAGGAGGGGAATCTTGACTGCATTATTGTAAAAGATTTATCCCGACTTGCCAGGGAGCGTATTGGTGCGGATGAGCTGATACAGAAAACTTTTAAGAAGTATAACATGCGTTTTATTGCAGTGTCGGAAGGGTACGATAGCCTGACTGCCAGTAGCAGCGAGACACATACGATTATTCCGTTCAAGAACCTGCTGAATGAGCAGTACAACGGTGATACGTCCATAAAGGTTCGTACAAGTCAGGATATTTTGAGAAGAAATGGATTGTTTATCGGTGCATTTGCACCATATGGTTATCAAAAGGCAGAGGATAATAAGAATCATCTGGTGCGGGATCCTTATGCAGCCGGTGTGGTGCAGGGAATATTTGCAAAGAAGCTTTCGGGAATGAGTGCATCAGGAATTGCAAAGATTCTTAACAAGAATGGCGTGCTTGCACCATCGGAATATAAGGCAAAATGTGGAGAGAAATACAGTACCAGTTTTAAAGGCGCAGGACAGTCAAAATGGTCTGCTCAGACAGTATCAAGAATTCTTAAAAATGTGGTGTATATCGGAACATTGGCACAGGGAAAAAGAACAACTGTCAGTCACAAGGTTAAGAAAGAAATAGAAGTACCGGAATGTGACTGGGTGGTAGTGGAGAATGCACATGAAGCAATTATCAGCAGGATGGATTTTGATGCAGTACAGATTTTGATGAGGCGGGATACCATAGCCGTTGCTGGAAAAAGCGAATCATATATGTATGCGGGTATTTTATATTGTGGTGATTGTGGCAGCAGTATGGTTCATCGCAAGGAGTCATACAAGGGCAGGGAATATATCAACTATATCTGTTCTAATTATAACCGAAACGGGAAAGATGCCTGCAGTCGTCACTGCATCCGTGAGGAGGACCTGAATCAGATTGTGCTGGGAGAATTGCAGGGATATATCAACAGTATGTGTGACTGTGAAAAGGTATTGGCGCATCTGGATGAGCTGAACGTGAATTATGATGAGGCGGTTGCCCATGATAAAGAGATTGTTGCCCTGAAGCAGGAGCTTACAAAATGCTCTGCATTTAAGGCTTCCCTCTATCAGGATTTGCGAGATGAGATTATCAGCAAAGAGCAGTTTACAAGGTACCGCGAGGAGTTTTCGGCAAAAGAGAGGGCGCTTGAACAGGCAGTCAGGGAGCAGGAGACAATCATCCGCGATATATATGAAAATGGAATTGCTGTGGCAAAGAACCTGGAGCGATTCCGTGAAGGTCTGGTAATTGGAAATCTGGATCGTGTGGCACTGGTTTCATTTATTGACAGGATTCTGATTTATGATGATTTCAGGGTGGAAATTGTGTTCAAGTATCGTCAGGAGATGGAAAAGGTTGCCGGATTGTTTGATGTCGCAAATGAGAAGGACGCGGAGCCTGTGTACACCATGGTAGACGGTTTGCCGGTGATAGAACTTAAGGAGGCGGTGTAAATGGCGAGAACGAAGAACAGATTTAATGCAGTTCAGATACCGGAAGCGGTAACAGCTGGTGTACCTGTAAAGCAGAGAAAATCCTTTCGCGTTGCACTTTATGCCAGATTGTCGGTGGAACTGAAATCAAGACCGTCGGAGTCCATAGCAAACCAGCTGAGTATTTTAAGAGAATTTATCAGGGATAAGGCTGAATTTGCAGAATATCAAGAGTATGTTGACAGTGCAGTGTCGGGAACCAGTTTTGACAGACCGGTATTCGGGCAGATGATGGATGATGTCAGGGAGGGGAAAATCAGTTGCATTATTGTAAAGGATATGTCCCGTTTTGGCAGGGATTATATCGAATCCAGCAACTATATTGAGACGATATTCCCGTTTCTTGGGGTACGTTTTATATCGGTGAGTGATCATTTTGACACAGAGGTAGAATATAACCAGAATAAGGCGTTGGAAATAGCGTTGAAAAATCTGGTGAATGATATGTATGCCAAGGATATTTCAAAGCGTGTTTCAGTCAGTCGCAGGCTTGATATGGAAAGGGGCAAATTTACGGGAAGCAATGCACCATATGGTTATAAAGTGGATAGTGGGGATGCCCTTCGTAAGTATGTGATAGACAGGGATGCGGCGGCAGTTGTCCGTCAGATTTTTGAACTGGCAGCAGATGGAGTGACACTAAGGGAGATTGCGAAAGCACTTCAGGAGTATCGCCTTGCATTACCGGGAGATTATCTGAAAACAGGGAATCTCTATGTGGAGGAAGGGACAGAAGCAAAGTCATGGTATCCTGGTACGATTTCCAACATTCTGAAAAATCAGGCTTATATTGGGAACATGGTACAAGGGAAAAGGCGTATCAGTCTGTATGATAATGAGGCAAGGCATGCTACGGATGAAAACGATTGGATTGTGGTTGAAAATACCCATGAAGCGATTGTGGATAAGGAACTGTTTAACAAGGTAAGAGCTGTTATGGATAAGAAGGTGGAAGAAAGCATTTTTACCTCTGACAGGGGAAAGAATCTGCCAATAAAAGAGGATATCTTTGCAGGAATTTTATTCTGTGGAAATTGTGGCAGAAGAATTCCTTTAGCTTCCAGAATCCTGGAGAAGGATGGAGTGTTGGAGCGCCAGTATTTTTATTCCTGCAGATACAATTATGATTTTGGTGGAAAACAGTGTGGCTGTACCATCATGGAGCAGGAGCTTATAAAGGTGGTGCATAACCTGCTTACAACTCAAATTGCAGTAATGACCGACAGTGCCAGGACGGAGGCTTCCATGCGATGCGTAATGGACAGGGAACTGAAAAATCATGACATGAGGATTCAGAAGTTTCAAAAGCAGATTGACAGGAAGAATTACGAAGAAAGCAAAGAGTATCAGTCTTATGTTACCGGTGAGATTACCAAGGCTGATTTCAAGTGCAGGCAGGAGAAAAACGCTGATGCCATAATGAGACTTCGGGGACAGATATCGGATGAAGAGGCAAGCCGCAGGCGTGTGAAGAGATTTTGTGAGAAGAAGATACAATGGCTGAAAGCAATTTATCGTTTTCAAAGTGAGGTTACCCTGGATAGAAATATGATTAAAATTCTGGTCGACAGCATTTACCTGTATCCGGATAAGAGGCTGGTAATTAATCTGAATTTTAAAGATGAGTATGCCAGGATGACAGACGGAGAGGAGATTTAAAATGGAGCAGATAGCAATATATTTGAGATTATCAAAGGAAGATGAATTTGTAAAAGATGAGAGCAACAGTATTACCAATCAGCGTGCTTTTATCCGTGGATTTATCAATAAAAATAAGGAACTTCGCAAAGTGAGTGTGATGGAGTTTGTGGATGATGGCTATTCGGGTAAAAATATGGATCGCCCAGATATGCAGAGAATGCTGGACCTTGTGAAAAGAAAGCAGATTTCATGCGTTATTGTAAAGGATTTCTCCAGATTTTCCAGAGATCATATCGAGCAGGGAAAATATATTGAACAGATATTTCCTTTTATGGGTGTGCGTTTTATTGCTATAAACGATAATTATGACAGCGCAGATTATGTGGGTGGTATTGGTGAGATTGATGTTGCATTTAAGGGAATCCTGTATGATTTCTTCAGCGAGGAGCAGTCTTCCAAAGTATCATTGACACTTGATACAAAGCGTGGCAATGGTAAGTACATAGCTACCTATGCTCCTTATGGCTATGTGAAAAGTCCGGAGGACAAGCATAAGTTGGTTGTGGATGAGTTTGCCAGTCAGATTGTAAAGCGCATTTTCAAAGAGTTTCTGTCTGGAAAATCTATGTATAAAATTGCAGAAGGACTGAACCGGGATGGAATAGATACGCCGGGCGTGTATATTGCCATGCAAGTAGGAAGTGAAAAGCAACTTGCCAGATATCGTGAGAAAAAGCCTCTCTGGAATAATGTTGCAATAGGAAGAATCCTCGGAAATGAGCAGTATACCGGCACGATGGTTTACAGTCGTTTCAAGAGTGAGAATGTCGGTGATAAACACGCAAAAGCACTCCCAGAGGATGAATGGAAGCGTGTGGAAAATTGTCACGAAGCAATTATAAACAAGGTGGATTTTGAAAAAACCGTTGCCATGCGAAAAGGAAATACATGTGCCAGTGCCAAAAGAAAGCATGAAACACATTGCCTGACTGGAAAAATGATCTGTGGTAACTGTGGACATCGCCTGTCTCATACTTATGCCGGTCGACCGAAGTATTATTGCGCAAATCATTATCTAGATAAATCGGATGGAAAATGCAATATCAGTGTGCTGGATGCCGATATAGAAAGCATTGTGAAGAAAGCACTTCAGATGATGATTGATGTACTGGTAGATTCCAGAAAGGTTGTGGATATGCAGCGGGAAAAACAGGCAGAGCGATTAAAGCAGGCAGAGAAGCATCTTTCAGATATGGAGCATAGTCGTGAACTGATCGAAAAGGACTTGCGTGAAGCTTATGAAAGTTACAAGCTTGGTATGACAGATAAAGAAACATATCTGGAACAGCGTAAGATATATGAGCAGATGCTTGAGCGACTGCAGGAGAATATCGAAAAGCAGAGGGCAGCAGTCACCAAGATGGCAGATGTGGATGTGCCGGAAGTGGCAGGTTTGGAAATGCTGGGAGGACAGCTGAAACTGACCGGACTTAATAGGGAAATGGTTGGTGCTTTTGTGGAGGAGATTGTCGTGTATGCTAAGGATAGGGTGGAGATAAAGTGGAAGTTTAAGGATGAGTTTGGGGAGATGGGAAAGGTCGAAAAAGATAGAACATTCGGTGGAGAATATGGAAATGGGGTGGTATAATTAAAATGTGTTAAATATAGAAAAATTGTATCTGATATTTATATATTAAAGGCACTGGAGGTAATCAATGAATTATTTGTTTGGATTTTTTATTTGGTGGATTATTTTTTTGGTAATATGCTTGAGTACTTATTGTTTTGAATGGCAGACAAAGAATTTCGTGAGTACATTTAGAAAATACGCGCAGATGATCTTGTATATGCTTTTTATGTTGAGTGGATATATAATGGCATTTCTGGCATCGTATATATGGAGTTGGAAACAATGGAAGGGTTCTGCGTTGGCTGGCGCACTTATATTGCTGATTACATGGAAAATTGCATATAAGATTTTTGGCTGGATTTGGAGAGAAAGAAATGTAGATACAGGAGTCATTGAATACAATATAGAATTGTCAGATGGAGAAAGGCAATGGTGTAATTCAATAAGTATCGGTGGCATGATTGTAATAGGTATAATTTTGTTTGCACAAACTGGTGAAGAGGATTATTTTGAAGTAATAAGTATGGCTTTTTCTATTTGGATGGGGTCATATATTTCGATTCAGAAAGTACAGCAAAAGAATACAATTAAAGAGGTGCTGAGGGATTGGAAAACGGTGTTCGAAGTAAGGAGTAAATTAGTGCCTATTACAGGGACAATTTTTATGTTTGTGCTTGTGTGTTTTATAGCACTAAATTATTTTGAACAAGCTAGAATGATATTTGATGAAATGATAATAGGATTTGCAATTGGAAGTATTTCGTTCTTATTGGGTATTGTTATCAAGAATAAATATCAAAAGAATTCTAGATTTGAAGCTAATAAATAGTGTCATGAGTAATGTTATGTGAAGGAAGGATAGAAAATATCGTTTGGAATTTTAGTAGAAATAATTTGAACATATAATGTATGGAGACTTTGATGCAAAAATTGAATGTGTAGAAAACGATTCAGTGAAGAAAACACTAATCCGATACAATACATATTGCACTTAAATATTTCTTTTTATAGAAACAAATCGTTACACATTGAATGAGTAACTGATGAAAATAAGACAAAAGAATTGCTAAGACGGTAGAATAGAGATGGAATAATGCAAGAATAGGGAGTATAAGAAATGTCATCAAAATCAATTAAGGTGGTGTGCGAAGAAAAATGTTTGAATATTATTTATTCGCCTGCAATAAACTTTGATGTAATTGAACAAAATATAAATGACGGAACTTGGATAAAAGGAACTTTTTGGGTAAATAAGACAAACATAGTTGAAATTAATCAGGATGACGAATCAATTTGTTTTACAATTGCAAAAACTAAAGGAAATTACTATTTGCTTGATAGAGAAGTATTTGGAATTAAGCATAATATTTCAATTGAGAAAAAGTTGAATATCTCAGATAAGTGGTTTATTACATATCCAAAAACTTCAGTGATAAAAAAGATAGATGAATTATTGCAAGATGATTTGTGTATAGTGGCTGATGAAAATGGAGAGGAAAATTATTTACCGTCGAGAGCATTTCTTGAGTTGATAGAAGTATTTCCAAATTCATATGAGGTAAAAAAATATGTATCTTCTAGAATATCATATTTGCTTTCGACCTATGTCGAGGGCGTATGGAAAAACAAAGAGTCGTATGAAAGATACTTAGAGAAAAAGGAAGCAAATTTGCCATTATCTTCTTTTCCTAATATTAAGTTAATGGGATATGAAATGTATAAGAAGGCTTATGATGAACTTGAACTAATGCTTGAAGATTCAATGTCATATTCAGAGAAAGAATGGCAAAGGCGAATTTATGAGATAATTTGTGTATTATACCCCAAGTATATTGCTCGCTTTAGGGAAATTGAAGTTGGAACAGATGGCCGTCATATGAAAACACCAGATTTTATTTTGGTAGATTCAGCCGGTTTTGTTGATATTTTAGAAATTAAAAAGCCTGATGGCATTAAAGTTGTTTCAACTACAGAATATAGAAATAATTACGTTGCAAGTAGAGATCTTGAAGGAGCAATAGTTCAAATAGAAAAGTATATATACATTCTTAATCATGAAGGAGAAGCAAGGGTAAAAAAGATACAAGATAAGGTGCGAAATCATTTGCCTTCAAATTTTCGCTTAAAGGTAGTTAATCCGCAAGGGATTTTGTTACTTGGAAGAAGTAATAATTTAACAGATGAGCAATTATTTGATTTTGAAATTATAAAACGTCAGCACAAAAATATTGTAGATATTATGACTTATGATGATTTGCTTAAGAGATTTAGAAATATCTTAAATCAAATAAAATAGTAAAGAATATAAGGTAATGATGCATAAAGATGATATAGTTCTGATATGTGTCAGGGTTATATTGTTATTTGGGAAAATGTGAACGTATTATAAAGATAATAGATGAATTTATTGAGTAGTACATATTGGTGCAACTAGGTGATTGCAAAGCGGGAGTCATAACCCGCTACCGCATTATGAAAGGTAGGTGCATATCTAATAATGGAAACATTTAGAATGGCTGGTGATAATAACCGGTTGTATTTTAAAAACTACGAGAGAAGACCTGATGATGAAGAGTTTGCAGAGGTTATGAAAATTCTTAAAGAAGAAGGTGCAATTATTAGTGATAAATATATAGCACCAGATTGTGATTGGTATCAGAATTGCACTATTGGAGAAGGTGTCTTTGATATTCTTTATTCGATTGATGGAGATGGAACTTTTCTCTATACAGAAAGTGGCAAAACGCTAGAAGTATTAGAACGCTTATTTGCGAACAACCATAATAAGAATACAACTGAATAACAACCCTATCAGAAAAAATATCAAAAACCTTCCCATCACACCCTTGACACGAAGGGGAACAGGTAAGACTTATGCTTCTGCATTTGCAATGAGAGAGCTTGGATTTAAAAAAGTTTTATTTTTAGTTCATAGAGGACAGCTTGCAAGACAGACTAAGAAATCTTATGAGAAGGTGTTTGCAAAATCTGTTTCTATGGGTTTGGTTGGTGCAGGTTATCATGAATATGAAGCGGATTATGTATTTGCTACTGTTCAGACTTTAAATAGGGATGAACATTTGCTTCAATATGATAAAAATGCATTTGACTGTATTATTTTTGATGAAGCACATCATGTAACTGCTGATACATATCAGAAGATTATGAAACATTTTACGCCTAAGTTGTGGCTTGGAATGACAGCAACTCCTGATAAGCGGGATGATAATATTGCAGGTAGAAATGTTTATGAGTTGTTCAATTATAAGATTGCATACGAGATACGTTTACAACAGGCCATGGAAGAAAACTTGTTGTGCCCATTTCATTATTTTGGAATTACTGACTTGTCTGTAGTTGGAGATGTTAAAAAAAATCATGATTTTAGTATGCTTACAAGCGATGAACGTGTAAGGCATATAATCCAGCAGGCAAATTATTATGGATATAGTGGAGAAAAAGTTAAAGGTCTTATATTTTGTAGCAGTATCAAAGAAACACAGGAATTATCACATAAATTTAATAATATAGTTAATCCAGACACAGGAAAATATTTTCGTACGATAGCGTTGAATGGTGATGCAACGGAACAGGAAAGGCAGAATGCATTTGAGAGACTTGCAATGGATGAGAATGAGAAAAATATTAATAAGAAGCCATTAGACTATATATTTTCCGTAGAAATATTGAATGAAGGTGTTGACATTGTAGAGGTTAATCAGGTTATTATGCTTAGACCGACACAATCGCCGATAATATTTATACAGCAGTTGGGACGAGGACTTAGAAAGGCCGATGGAAAAGAGTATGTTGTTATTCTTGATTTTATTGGTAATTATAATAATAATTTTATGATTCCAATAGCACTGTCAGGGGATAGAACTTACAATAAAGATAATATACGTAGATACATTATGGAGGGTGGAAGGGTTATTCCAGGTGCATCTACAGTGCATTTTGATGAAATAAGTAAGAAAAGAATATTTGCATCTGTTGATAATGCTAATTTTAGTGATATTAAACTGATAAAAGAAAATTACGCAAATCTTAAGAATAAATTAGGAAGAATACCACATTTACGGGATTTTGATGATTATGGAGAAATGGATGTTGCCCGTATTTTTGATAATAATAGTCTGGGTTCGTATTATAAGTTTTTAGTTAAATATGAGAAGGATTATAAGCTTCGTCTTTCACAGGAAGAAGAAAAGATAGTCGAATTTATTTCCAAGAAACTGGCAAATGGTAAGAGAATTCAAGAATTACAATTACTTAAGAGAATGCTTATGTATGCAAAAGGATTGTCCAAATGTGGATTATTTTCAAGCCTTTCACAGGATATGTTGACTTATGGTAAATCAATTAGCAAGGAACAGAAGGAAAATATTATAAATGTTATGACTAATGAATTTCCGGCAGGATCTGGTAAGAAAACATATGCACAATGTGTTTTTATAGAAAAGGAAGGCAATGATTATAAGCCAACAAAAACATTTCTTGAAATGCTATTAAATAAAGATTTTTATAATATTATTAAAGAACTTGTTGATTTTGGAATAAGTAGATATGAGAGAGATTATAAACAAAGTTATGATGTAACAGATTTTGTCCTTTATCAAAAATATACGTATGAGGACGTATGTCGTCTGCTTAATTGGGAACAGAATGAAGTTCCATTAAATATTGGTGGTTATAAATATGATAAGAAAACAAAGACATTTCCAGTATTTATTAATTATGATAAATCGGATGATATTAGTGACACAACAAAATATGAGGATCATTTTGAACCAGGATTTAGGGATCGATTGATAGCAATATCAAAATCGGGAAGGAGCCTGCAATCTGAGGATGTACAGAATTTTCTTAAGGCTAAAGAGAGAGGAATTAGAGTAGAACTTTTTGTACGAAAGAATAAGGACGATAAGATTTCTAAGGAATTTTATTATCTTGGGCATATGACGGCTAGTGGAAATACTAAGGAATTTACAATGCCAAATACACAGAAAACAGCAGTTGAGATAGAGTGGATACTTGATGTTCCTGTGCGTGAGGATATATATGAGTATATTGTAAATTCATAAATATTATGTATATGTCAAAAGTATAAAAAGTCGTTTGTGCTTGCAGAAAAAGACTTTTTTACTTAATTTATTGCATTAAATCACGATATTAAAAGAAAGAAGGAAAGTGAGATAATTAGTTTTATAATTGTCACACAAGAATTATATGAAAACAGTTAAAGTAGTTGCAGCAGTAATAAAAGAAGTTAATGATAAGGGGGAGCCTATTATATTCGCAACGCAGCGCGGGTATGGAGAATTCAAGGATGGCTGGGAATTTCCAGGAGGAAAAATAGAGGCAGGAGAGACACCACAGGAAGCATTAAAACGAGAGATTATGGAAGAATTAGATACAAAAGTTAAAATAGGAAATTTAATAGATACAATTGAATATGATTATCCCAATTTTCATCTTTTAATGGATTGTTTTTGGTGTGAGATAGTAAGCGGAGAATTGAAGTTAAAGGAACATGAAAATGCAAAATGGCTGACTAAGGAGCATCTTGATGAGGTTGAATGGCTGCCGGCAGATGTTATTTTGATTGATAAAATAAGAATGGATATGTAGGAGGATTTCACTAATATAATAAGTTTCACTACACGAGTGAAAGCGGGGATATAAGTGGATATTTTATTTAAAAATGATGATTTTGTATTTTCGTACAGAGTTGGCGGTATATTGATACATAATGATAAAATCTCGTTACAGCATCCAAAGAATGATGATTATGCTATTATTGGCGGACACGTTGCAGCTATGGAGATAAGCATGGAAACTCTTAAACGGGAATTTTAAGAAGAGCTTCATACAAAGATAGAGGTAGATAATCTGTTGGCAATCGGAAAAATTTATTTTCCATGGGGGAAGACCCTGTCATCAGATATGCTTATATTATAATGTGCATCTGGTGAATGATAATATTCCATTAGATGGAGTGTTTTATGGATATGATGAGCTGGATAATGAAAGAATTGATCTGGATTTCTGTTGGGTTCCACTAGAGGATTTAAAGAAAGGTAATAAAGTATATCCTTTAGAGTTGATACCATATATTCTTGAAACTGCTAAAATAGAGTTACAGGAAAGAATAGGAGCAGTCAAGTTTGAGATAAAATCGATAGGTGTTTACTCAGTAACAGGTAAGACCAGAGTAAATGTTTATTGAACATTAATATTAGATGTATAAATTTTTGCATATTGAAAATGTTTTGCATTATCACTTTAAAAATATTAAATAATAAGTAAATTAATAAATTAAATATATACTATAGAAAATAAAATACACACATAGTATGCTGGGTTTATAAAAATAATACAAAAAAGCGTATTTAAATACAATATATGTTATTGTTTAAATATGATAACTTAATATTTAAGTACATATTTTATATTATATACAAATTTATCATTATTTAACAACATAAATTAGATATTTTTTGAATGTTTTGTGAATGTTTTCTAGAAAATATGTTACAATTTTATTTATAGAGGAGAGTTATAATTAATATATAATAACGTTGAAGTGAAAAGAGGTGATACAATGAATATTAAAGTATATGAATTAAAAATTAAATTATATACTCTTAAAGATATACCAGTTGACGATATGTTATCAATAGAATCAGATTACATAGACTCAGCACTGGCATTGAGTGATGAGTGGTTGACATACCACGAGAACACAGGATATAAGATGTATACGTACAATGGCTTATATCCTCTTGAGCGTTCGGGAATATATAAGAAAGACAGCATATACACGATGACAATAAGAACAGTTAAATATGAACTGGCATCTTATATGTCCAAGGTGCTTGCTAATCATTATACAGAAACATTAAAAGGTTTGACAGTTGAGAAAAGAATTATTCCAAAGAGATTTATTGAGGAGATATATACCCTGACACCGGCAATTCAAAAGAATGATACTGGATACTGGAAGGATAATTACTCAGTAGAGCAGTATGAGCAGAGACTTTTTATAAATGCTGTTAAAAAATATAATGCTTTTACTAATAGCAAGCTAGATGAAGATTTTGATTTATATACATCAATACAGTTCCTTAATAAGAAGCCGGTGAAGTTTAGGTATAAAGGCATTACACTTCTTGGTGATAAGTTTGACCTTAAAATAGACGATAATAAAAAGGCTCAGGAATTAGCATATTTTCTGATTGGAACAGGAATTAGCGAAATGAATTCCAGAGGAGCTGGATATTGTAATTATAAATATATATAATTGCGTATTATTTATAGTTATATATTTATATTACAAAATATTAAGATGATGGAGGTGGATATGTTTGTTAAAAGATTGCATTGAAATATTTGCCAGGGAGCTTGAAAAGACCGAAGAACAATTTGGAAATCGGGAAAAATTTATATTAGATAGCTATATTCCGGCAGATGGTGATTATATTGTTGTGCAGAAGGATGGAACGTTAAAGAGCAGGTCATTTAAGCTTGATAAGAAGACAAGAACATTAAACGGTATGATAAGCGGTAGTCAATTAGATGATGATATTAAGTTTTATGATTATCATAGCAGACTGGTAAGTAAGGATAAGCCTCAGGATCCGAAAAAAGCAATACATTCTAATAATTATTTGTCATTTTGGATAAAATGGAACAAGCTGGATAATATGGAATTGGTTATGCAGGCGATTGACAGATATTATGATGTATTAAAAAATCCCAAAGCAAAATATAAGAATATTTATGATGCGAAAATGTATGATTATATAGCTGAAAAGGTAGGCGATGTTGATCAGGAAAAGCTGGAATATTCAAGAAACTGGATAAAACAGAATATATTTAAGCTTAAAGATATGGGGATAGAGTTAACAGGTAAGAATTATCTTAAGATATTTTTTGAAGATGATAAAGAGTTGTATGTCAGGGAAGAACAACGTTATCTTATAACTAAACTTTTTAACAAGAATGATTATAGTACAGAAATTGATGGACAGATACTAGGACCTCCGAATGATAATCTTACATTGAATCCGAAGAAGCCATATATGGAACATAAGACAAGAAAAATAATGGCACCATATTTACTAACTACACAAAATGCGTTAGTCCAAAGAATGTTTTTTGATTATCTTATGAACGAAGCTAATAAAGGTAATACTAATTTGTTTTTTGATAATTCAGTCCTTGATAGCAAGTATAACAAAAGTGGAATTACGGCTTTGAAAAATGGAGAATTTATTGAAGGAGATTTTTCGGGTTTCTTTTTGCAGACTATTGTTGTATGTACCCAAAAGGGGGATATATTAATAGAAATAGAACATCAGGATACTATAGTTGATTATAAGTATAATCTTTATAAGCCATTTGTATATTCTAATGTTTTGGAAGATGATGTTACAGATGAACAATATAGGAAATATGGTAATAAGAAAGAATTACTTGCTGTAATTAATGAAGTATTATTTTCTAAGTGGTTGTCGGGCAATTTCTTTTCGGATGAAGAGCAAATTAAAAAAATAAATATAGATAGTATTTTAAAGAAAAATATATTTTTATCAAGGGATGCTATATTTGCGTGGCTTTATAAGGGGCAGAGTAAAGGTATAGAAAGCATTCTGCACTTAGTGAGTATTAGTATTATTAAGAGTTCAATTACTAACGGTTATATTGGGAAAGCAGTTAAGCAGTTTAATCTGATGAAATCGTTAGATGTGTATTTTGGAGGAAACGATATGAAAGAAGAGAAAGACAGATATATTAATATAAGAAGTAATCTTAGAAGTAAGATTAATCAGGATGGAGATAGTCAGATAGAAAGCGAAAGCGAATATTATTATGCAGTCGGTCAGCTTGTTAGATATTACATTTCATTAAATAAATCAAAAGATAAAAACCATTCGTTAGCAAATCCATTTATTTATGTTGCAAATGAAGGTGTATTAAAAAAGAGATTGGAACAATTATTTAAGAAATATAATTATGCAATTAAAATTAACTATAATAGATACAATAAGCTTTATGCAATGATTATAGCTTATATGACAGAAGGAAAGGTAAATAGTGAAGATATAATAGCTGGATATTTAAGTGATAATCTTATATACGATTCAAAGAAGTCAGAGGAGGAAAATTAATATGAATAAGAGAGTATATGGAGTTATAGGAATTTCTTCAATTATGGCTAATTGGAATGCAGATTTTTCTGGGTATCCAAAGAGTACACAGAATGGAGATGTGTATGGAAGTGATAAAGCTTTAAAGTATCCTATGAAGAAAATGTGGAATGATGAAGGAAAGAAAGTGTTATATATTAAATCTATGACAATTTCTAAGAAAGATGGAACACTTGTGCCAAGAACATTAAGAGATAGATATGAGGAAATATTTAAAGGATTCGATTTAAAAGGGAAAAAGAAAGCCAAAGAGGTACTTATGAATCTTATGTCAGCGGTAGATGTTAAGAACTTTGGTGCAACATTTACAGTATCTGATAATAAATTTTCAATAACAGGTGCTGTTCAGTTTGGACAGGGTTTCAACAAATATTCTGATATTAATCCTGAAGTTCAACAAATATTATCACCATTTAGTACTGAAGCAGGTAAAGATAGTAAGAAAAATTCGGAAGAAAGTAAAGACAGCGAGAAAAATGAAGAGGCAAAGAATTCAACATTAGGAACAAAAATTACAAGCGATGAAGCACATTATTTTTATCCATTTGTAATTAACCCACTTGCATATAAGGAACTGGTAAGTCTTGGAGTTACAGACGGATATACAGAGGAAGATTATGAGAACTTTAAAAGAACTGCTTTAGTAAGTGCAACAGCTTATGCAACTAATGCTAAAGAAGGCTGCGAGAATGAATTTGCAATATTTGTAGAGACAGAGATAGATACATATCTTCCTAACTTATCTGAGTACATAAGCTTTGAAAAAGGTGATAAACTTAATACAATAGATATAAGTGGAGTTGCAGAAATACTTAATAATATCGGAGATAGAATAAAGGACGTTGAAGTTTACTTTAATCCACATACAACTAAGATTGTATCTGGAATTAAAGGGGAGAAGCTTTATGATATTATTACACAAAAAGAGGTGTAATGTATGGAGGCTGTTAAATTTACATTAAGTGGCAGAAATGCCTTTTTCAAGAAACCGGAAGTTAATGCCTATTATTATTTTACATATAGCCATATACATAAGGTTGCTTTGTTAGGAATATTTGGTGCAATATTAGGGTATGGTGGATACGCACAGAAAGAATGGAAAAAGGAAAAGAAGGGGCATCCTATAGAAGTTGATTATCCTGAATTCTATGAAAAATTAAGACATATAAAAGTGTCAGTTGTGCCTAAAAATGAACGTGGATATATACCTAAGAAAGTCCAGATATTTAATAATTCAGTAGGTTATGCAAGTGCTGAACAGGGCGGTAATCTTATTATAAAAGAGCAATGGTTAGAGAATCCAGTGTGGGATATATATGTACTGATTGATTGTGAAGAAGCCGAGAAACTGGCTGGATTTTTACAACAAGGAAAGTGCGTTTATTTTCCTTATCTTGGTAAAAACGATCATCCAGCAGATATTACAAATGTAGAAAAAGTTGTTGTTGAGGATACAATATTAAAAGAAACAGTTATATCTAGTATGTTTTTAAAGGAAACAGGCAGTTTAATTATGCCTGATGATGAAGATGATATAGAAGTGTTTAAATATGCTGAAAAATTGCCAGTTGCTCTTAATGGATACACTAACTTATATGAATATGCAGATATTTGTTATACTAATATGTTAGTGGATATAAATAATGACAAGTTATATGACCTTTATAAAACAGAAGGTAAGGTTTTGGAGTTTTACTAATAATTATATTAATGATGTCACATCAGGCAATAGGAATTTATTATAAGTTCATTTTGTCTGATGTGGCATTTTTAATTAATTATGTAAGTGAGAGAAAGGGGAAACATAGACAAGTATGAGTAAAGAATGTGATGGGAAAATGTTGTTTAATATAAAAAGTTTAATGCTGCCGTTAGACAGTATTACGGAATTTGGAGATGAATGTTATGCACATTTATCAGAAGATGAAACTCAAAAAGAAACTTTAACAGAGCACACAAGGCGTTGTCAGAAGTATTGGTTTAATATTGTTGAAGCTAAACATATTGAAACAGTATTTATAAAGTTTGAGCAGTTGTATATGGGGGATATTACCAATGAAGCCAGACATATATTTGAGTTGATGTCGGTTAATGTTGTAACTTTACACGATATTGGAAAGATAAATCCTTTATTTCAAAAGCTGAAAATGAAGAATAGCTGGAAAGTGGAATATGCACCTGAAAGTATATCGAGCAGACATTCTATTGTATCGGCAATTTTTTATCTTGATTATTTTCTGGATATTATTAATACAGCAAAAGGTGATGGAAGAATTAACAGGGATGAGTCTGATGTGCTTAAAGACTTTGCGTATATCTATTCTTATATAATTTCAAGGCATCATAGTGATATGAATAATCTGGAATATTTTTTTAGTGGGTTGACTGGAAAAAATACAGAAGGTGATAATTCAGGAAAAGATGCATATGACTGGTACGAAATGTTTAAACAGGAGTTATACAAAGAGCCGGTTGTAAAGCTTAGAAAACGTGATGAATGGCTTAATAGAATGGCATATCAAAGTAATGAAAAGAATATTTATTTGTATGCGTGGACAAGGCTTTTATATTCTTTATTAGTGGCAGCAGATTATTATGCAACATCTGAATTTATGAATGGATATGAAAATAACGATTATGGAAATGTTAATAATATTGATAACATAATAAATGAATATGAGAATAATGACGTACAGAAAAGTATACGTAATTATGAGAAGAATATTAAAAGATTAGATGAAGAACAGCTTGCTAAAGTTAATAAAGACACGGTTATTGGAAATATTAAGGGGATAAATGTACTGCGGACAGAAATGTTTCTTGAAACAGAATATAATCTGAAAAACAATATAGACAGTAAGATATTCTATCTTGAAGCTCCAACCGGAAGTGGAAAGAGTAATACCGCATTTAATTTAAGTTTTCAATTATTGAAAAAATCGGACTATTGCAAAAAGATTTTTTATGTATATCCGTTTAATACTTTAGTTGAACAGAATATGAATTCTATGGAGAAAATATTTGGACAAAAAGAGGATATTATGTCAAATATAGCTGTAGTAAACTCAATTACTCCATATAAAGTAAAGAATAGTTTAAATATAAATCTATATAAGAATGAGAAATATGCCATAGAAGATTATCAAAAAATATTATTGGATAGACAATTTTTAAATTATCCTATAGTGCTATCAACTCATATTACTTTATTTGATACAATGTTTGGCAGGTCTAAAGGTAGTACATTTGGATTTCATCAGTTATGTCATTCAGTTATTGTTTTAGATGAAATTCAAAGTTACAACAATAACAAATGGGGAGCAATGATAAATTTTCTAAAGGCATATGCACAGTTATTAGATATAAAAATAATTATAATGTCAGCAACTCTGCCTAATCTTGAATTGCTTACCAATAATAATGCCAAAGCTGTCAGATTGATAAATAACAGAGAAAAATATTTTAATCACAGAATGTTTGCCAATAGGGTGAAAGTTAATTATGAACTTCTTAACAGAAAAATAGGAATTGCTGAGTTGGAAGAACACATTTTGCAACATAAAAATAAGAGAATACTTATAGAATTTATAAGAAAATCAAGTGCAGAAGAATTTTATGCATATATAAGTGAAAGTGCAGAATGTCCGGTCAGGTTAATAACAGGCGATAGCAGCATACAGGAACGTAAAGATATAATTGCTGACATTGAAAATATGCAGGAAGTCATTCTTGTTGCAACACAGGTTATTGAAGCAGGTGTAGATATAGATATGGACATAGGATATAAAGATATATCAAGACTTGACAGCGAGGAACAGTTTATAGGACGAATTAATAGGTCGTGCAGGAAAGATGGAGTTGTATATTTCTTTAATATGGACGATGCTAAAGGAATATACAGGAAAGATGTCCGCGTGGATACTGATAATACTTTAATGAATGAGGAAATAAGACAAGTACTTAATTCTAAAGATTTTTATGATTATTATGAAAAATATGTAATACCAGTTTTAAAAAATGCCCAGGGGCAATGTAACGATAATAATATAGATGAATTTATCAGAAAAGAAGTAGGAAAGCTGGATTTTAATAAAGTTGCAGATAAAATGAAACTCATAGATGATAACAGACAGATGTATTCGATATATTTTTCAAGAAATATTATTGATAAAAATAATCCTGAGAATGTTATAGATGGTAAAAAGATATGGAAAGAGTATAAAGAACTTTTGCAGGATAATCATATGTCTTATCAGGAAAAGACCGTTAAACTACATAATATCAGAAGTAAAATGAATATGTTTATGTATCAGTTTAAAATAGAATTATACAATGAAAATCATAAACCGGTTATTGAAAATCTGGAGTGGGATGAGCAGATAGGAGATATTTTTTATGTTGAAAATGGCGAAGATTATTATGATGAAAATGGAGTGTTAAATAAAGAGCTATTCAAGGATAATGAAGATTTATTCATATAAGGAGGTAGTAAAAAATTAGATTAATATCTGATTTTTTATACGTATGATTTGTGGCTGCGCACACTTGACACAAATTTAATAGGCGAAAAACGTGCGTAGAAAGGAGAATTAGTATGCAGGTGAATGGTACATTGATTAATTATTATTTTCATTGTAAAAGACAATGCTATCTGCACGGCAACAGGTTAAATCTGGAAGATAATAGTGAGCAGGTTAAGATAGGCAAGGCAATTCACGAAGAAAAATCGGCAGATAAAAGTAATTCAGAGATTGCAATAGACAATATAAGGCTTGATAAGCTTACCAAAGAATATCTTACAGAAGTAAAAAAGTCGGATGCAGATGTAGAAGCGGCAAAATGGCAGCTATTGTATTATTTAAAAGTATTAAAAAATAAGGGCGTAGTAAGAAAAGGAAAGCTTGAGTTTGTAGAAAAGAATAAAAGCGATAAGAAAGTTATGATTCTACAATTAACAGAAGAACTGGAAAATGAACTTGACGGGTATATTAATGAAATACAGGATTTAATTGTAGATGATAAGCCACCAGAAATACTTAACAGCAGCAAGTGTAAAAAATGTGCATATTATGAATATTGTTATATATGATGCAATAGGAAAGGCGTGTTATGGGAAGTACAAGATATATAATGTCAATGGGAGAATTAACAAGAAAAGATAATTCATTATGTTTCCGTAAGAATGGTAAAAATGTGTATATTCCAGTAGAAAATACGAAGGAAATATTTTGTTTTAATGAGGTTAGTATTAATACAAAGCTGTTAGATTTTTTATCACAAAATAATATTATAGTACATTTTTTTAATTATTATGGGGGATATAGCGGTACATATTATCCGAGGGACCATTATCTTAGTGGAAAGCTTTTAGTAAAGCAGGTTGGAAAATATAACGATGACAGAATGAGTATTGCAAGACCGATAGTCAAAGGAATTGGACTTAATATTTATGAACTTCTTTATCATTATTATAAGCATAATAAAAAAGAAGTTAAGGAAACAATAGATTGGATAAAAAGTGATTTTTTAAAATCTGTTGAACATGCAGAAGATGTAAAGGAGTTAATGGCATATGAAGGTGAAGTGTGGATGCGTTTTTATGATGATTTCAGATATTTTCTGCCAGATGATTTTGTAATGAATAAAAGGGTAAAAAGACCACCGGACAATCCAATTAATGCCTTGATTTCTTTTGGAAATACATTGTTGTATACAAAAACTATTTCAGCAATATATCAGACACATCTAGATCAGAGAATAAGTTTTCTGCATGAGCCGTCTGAAGGAAGATTTTCATTAAGTCTTGATATAAGTGAGGTATTTAAGCCAGTTATTGTATACAGAACTATATTTGATTTGGTTAATAATAGAAAATTACAGGGAGAAAAGCATTTTGATAAAAATGTTAATTACTGCATTTTAAATGAAGATGGAAGAAAAATATTTGTGCAGGCTTTTGAAGACAGAATGGAAAGCGTGTTTATGCATCCATTACTAAAAAGAAAAGTATCGTACAGAACAGCATTAAAGCTGGATTGTTATAAACTAATTAAAAGTATTTTGGAAGGAAAAGATTTTGTTCCATTTTCACTGAAAGAAGGTATGTAATGAAGAAAGAATTGAATTATAATTATGCATTTTTATTTTATGATGTTGGCGAAAAAAGAGTGCAGAAAGTATTTAAGATATGTAAAAAATATTTAGCACATTATCAAAAGTCAGTATTCAGAGGTGATATGACACCATCGAGGTTTATATCACTGAGGGCAGAATTAAAAAAGGTTATAAATGAGGATGAGGATTTTATCTGTATTGTCAAGCTTAAGAATGACAGTGTGTTTGGGGAAGAAGTGTTAGGAAATGGTGGTGAGCCAACAGGAGAAGATTTGATGATATAATAATTAAATAAATTACCAGCCGGTTTATTGTGCAGATATTAACAAAGCTCGTAAATATGGGGCTTAAGACAATAATAAAGAAAAATTTTAAATAATTATTGAATTGGCTGGTAAAATTCATGAGAATGTACTAATATAGTGGGTATAGTGGAATTGGCTGTAAAATAGATGGCTTAAAATCGTTGGTTGAATAGTAACATTAGATGTATTGAAATCTAACGTGCAACAGTGATAACTGCTATATACAACGTTGAATAGTAACATTAGATGTATTGAAATATTAATTAAAGCTGGTTGCTTTACAGAATTGCACTCGTTGAATAGTAACATTAGATGTATTGAAATTAATTTCTTTGTGTGTTGTATCCTTGGGAAGGTTCGTTGAATAGTAACATTAGATGTATTGAAATTCACCCTGTCCACCTGTTGTTACCTGCATAACTGCGTTGAATAGTAACATTAGATGTATTGAAATAAAAAACGGAGTATGACAACTTAGATATCATACCAGGTTGAATAGTAACATTAGATGTATTGAAATGATGTAAAATCGGGAGAAAAAGCAACAGCAAAAACGGTTGAATAGTAACATTAGATGTATTGAAATGGAGGAAAGATATGTTAAACAAAGATTTATTTCAGGGTTGAATAGTAACATTAGATGTATTGAAATAGTGCTTCAACTACACTTGCAGATGACTTATCTGGTTGAATAGTAACATTAGATGTATTGAAATAGTCAAGTCTACAAGATAAATGGTCTGATTTTTCGTTGAATAGTAACATTAGATGTATTGAAATGAAGCTAACAACAACGTTAATATAACACTACAAGGTTGAATAGTAACATTAGATGTATTGAAATATATAGTAAGTTTCTTCTATAATGACAGGAGTTTTAGTTGAATAGTAACATTAGATGTATTGAAATAAGACAGGTTTAATTAATCCTGTAGCAATCTTCGAGTTGAATAGTAACATTAGATGTATTGAAATAGGTTTTACTTGCAATCTTATTTTAAGAGTATTAGGTTGAATAGTAACATTAGATGTATTGAAATAGCAATATATGCAAATGGAATAGACCAGCTAAGAGGTTGAATAGTAACATTAGATGTATTGAAATGAGATTGTATCTGTAGTTATAATTGTGCTTCCATTTGTTGAATAGTAACATTAGATGTATTGAAATGGGGAATAATGATGCGGCTATTCTTGCAAGCAGAGGTTGAATAGTAACATTAGATGTATTGAAATATGTTATAACAAGCAGCATTACTGGTATAAATGCGTTGAATAGTAACATTAGATGTATTGAAATTCGCTTGATAACAGCACCTGTGATATTTCCGTCATTGTTGAATAGTAACATTAGATGTATTGAAATCACGTTATAAGTAAGTTTGCTATAATTCCATATCGTTGAATAGTAACATTAGATGTATTGAAATCATTAATGGAGCTTTTATTGCTGTACCGAATTGGAAGTTGAATAGTAACATTAGATGTATTGAAATCCGCATAATCAACCAATAACACATATAACCGCCTTGTTGAATAGTAACATTAGATGTATTGAAATGTAAGTCTTGTTGCTGGTGTCCACTGCACTTGAAGTTGAATAGTAACATTAGATGTATTGAAATTAAGCTATCTTAACCGCATTTGCAGTAGGAGCGTGAGTTGAATAGTAACATTAGATGTATTGAAATCACAAATGGTATTAACATAAGCAACAAACACACAGTTGAATAGTAACATTTGATATAGTGAAATAAGCTAGGAGATAAGCATAGCGGCACTCCAATGTCACTAAGTTAACCTAAATTATTCACGGCAATGCCGTGAAAGTAGCTTAAAGCCACATAGTTTCTATATTTTAACTGAATATTGCATTTCACTTATTAAGTCAATGAAAAAAGAGCAACCATTTGTGGTAAAATTAAGGTGACAAATTAAAATAAATACCAACAAAGGAGCTCTTTATGAATATTTTAAATACATTATCACTTAAAATCAATAGACAGACTAAAATTAATTTCGATGGAGTTGATTTATTCTCCGATGCAGGTTTACTTCATATCAAAGAATTTGTAAGCAAGCTTAGCATTGACAGACTTTTTAGCTATTTATTTAAGACAAATGATTTTGCATTATTTAGATATCACACTGACAAGTATAATCTCCTTCAGATGATATATATGATCATTGTAGGTTACTTTGAAGAAGATGCTTCGGATGAACTTACAAATGATCCTGTGTTTAAAGCCGTGCTAAATAAAGAGACTTTAGCATCGCAGCCAACCATTTCAAGATTTTATAATTATATGGACAAAGATTCACTGAATGAGTTCCTTGTAATAAATAAACCTCTTAGAAAAAAATTTATAGCATTCAGTTGCCTGAAGAGAGCGTCTTATTACGATAGGTATTCATACAATTGCCATGTTCCTGATAATGAAACAGAAGGTGGCTGGGATGTTATTTTTCAGATGCTGGAAGGTATTACTCTGATAGAAGGAGATGTAGTTCATACTGTCTATGTTAAAATGAAAAATAAAGATAATACCATGAACTCAGCTGTAGCTGGAAAGAACTATATTAAAATGCAAAGTTAAATATTGTATGATGACGATTGTGCCTGTTTTAAAAGTTTTTAGAGAAAACAAAATTACATAGAATGAGTGGAATTCCACCACGATATGTTAAAGCATAGCATATCTTAGTTACAAAAAATAGGTGTGGAAACAAACATTTCCACACCCATAATTCCTGCTATATATAAAATTAATCAATAACAAAGTTATTAACATTCTTACGAAGTTCAGCAGCAGAGGCTTCTGCGGTTTTAGCTCCATTCATAACAGCTTCTGAGCCTTTTACGATTACGATTGTCTTCTGGGCTATGTTGGTTGTTCCAGTTGCACTGTCATTAGAAGCGGAAGTGATTCCATCTATCGCCTGAGTGATATTGCTTATAGATGCAACAAGCTCTTCTGATGTTGCACTGAAATCAGATACAAGATCGTTAATGTTGGAAGCATCCATATTATAGTCATCAGCCATCTTTTCAAATCCGTTAAGACATTCAACAATATCAGTATCAACGAAATCAAGCAGGCGGTTAGAATCGCTTGTCAGGTTGCCTACAGCTTTGTTTACATTTTCTGTAACAGCCTGAATGTTGGCTACAGCATCTTTAGACTGTTCAGCTAATACACGTATTTCCTCTGCAACAACCGCAAAGCCTTTACCAGCCTCACCAGCTCTTGCAGCTTCAATAGAAGCGTTAAGGGCAAGCAGATTGGTCTGTGCAGTAATATTCAGGATAGAGTCGGCAAGCACACCAATCTGGTCAACTACTTTGGCATCTTCAAGAGCCTGCTCAAGATTTACTCTGATGTCAGCCATCATCTGTTTAACTTTCTGACGGTTTTCTACAGTATCATCCTTAGTCTTTACAGCACGTTTATGGATGTCCTGGGATTCAGTTGCACCATCCTGTGCTCTTATGGCAATTTCCCTTGCAGCTTCTTCAATCTGCTGTGTCATTCCGTTAATCTGTTCAGCAGAGGCGGCAGTTTCCTCTGAACTTGCAGCAAGCTCTTCTGTTGTTGCTGATACGTCTTCAATTTCTGCATTAAGATTGTATACATTAGTGTCGATAGTTTCTACAACCTTATCAATATTGGCAGCCTCGTTTTTTACCTGAGCTAACAGGCTTCGTACAGATTCGCGCATAGTTTCAAGTGCATTGGCTAGCTGTCCGAAATCATCCTTACGCTTAAGCATAGGCTGTTGCATTTTTGTGGCAAAATTACCACCGGCAATTACTTCGAATTGTTCTTTTATTTTTCTTAATGATTTAGTAATATCAATTGCGATGAGAGCAACGAGTATAGCAACAACAATAAGCATACATACGCTGCATAAAATAAGCGAAATAGCTTTGCTTGAAGCATAGCTGGTGAATTCCTCATCCTGCTGTGCAATAGCAGTGTCTATGTAATCAGTATAGTTGCCAGTACCAACAACCCAGTCAAAAGGTTTGAAGTATTCGCTGTAAGAACGCTTTGGTGAAGGTTCTGTTTCTCCCTCCTTAGGAAATACATAATCTGTATAACCACCACCATCCTGGACTGCAACATGTATTATTTCCTTGACCATCTGGTAGCCATCAGCATCTTTAGTATTCATACGATTAGTACCCTCAGTTGAACTTCCAAGCAGAACAATATTCTTGCCATCGGACTGGTCAACCCAGAAATATCCACCATTGCCGTAGCGCATCTGACGGATTTCATCAGCGGCTATTTTCTTAGCTTCATCAAGAGTATATTTACCAGACTTATACTCATTATTGATTTCCGATAACAGGGAGATGACAACACCAACCTGCTCTTTAATTGAATCATCATAATTTTGTCTTGATGATGTGTCCATAGTTTCAAGTGCCTTGTCTTTTAACTGGTTCATATTCTTAATAGAAATAAAACTTTCAGAAGTTACAAGGACAATTACTAAAGCCAGAATTATAGTAAGCTTTGTTCGAACCTTAATATTTTTCATTGGAATCACGCTCCTTAAATTAGATTAATTTGTGCAAAATTATATATCTCCACGCATCTTTATCTAATAATTATAATGTTATAAAAGAATTGTGTCAATAAAACTAGCTGTAAATATTAAAAAAATCTTAAATCTTCATATACTTATATATGTATATAATTATAAAGTTTGTAATTTATTAATATATAAAATAAATATATACCATACAAAATGATATATAATATACATCAGAGTGATTATAAAAAAATCAAATATTCCTTTTATTCACAACTATCACAAGAGCAAAGGCTTTGCGGCTGGCTGTTCAAGAGAGGTTATTCAAAATGGAGCAGATATGCCTGGCTTGAGTCTGGATGACCTTATACAGCAGACAATCGATGCTTTAAAGACATTCAGACTATAATAAATGTTAAAATAAACATATAGTAGAAGCGTAGTCAAATAAAAAATACATTAAAAATACAAAAAAATAATTAAATTTTTTATTGACAAATTAAAACTAAGAGATTATCTTATTACTTAATTCAATAGTCAAATGCGAAGAACAGGAAATGATTTATTTATATCACCGCCTACAGAGAGCCGTTGGTTGATGAGAAACGGCAGCAAGGAATAGATAAGCCCTCACCTGCAAGCAGTTCTGGTGAAAGATATTAATTTAGTAGTCAGAACCGGTACCCATCGTTAACAGGGCATGCCATATGTGTGGCAGTAGAGAGGTCGGATTTATCCGGCAAGCAAAGTGGTAACGCGGAAGTAATGTAATTTACCTTCGTCTTTGTACAATATCGTTAAGATATGTGCAGAGGCGAAGGTTTTTTGCATTATGGAATTAGTTATTTTTAATTTCCGTTTTTCTGCGTTCATTGTATTTGGCTAGTGAAATAGGCTGGGAATATTTATTTGCTCAGCTAATATTATATATAGGAGAGTGACATTATGAACACTTTAGTAATCGTTTTAATCGCGGCTGTTATATTATTTGGTGCCTATATGGTATATGGCCGTTGGTTAGCAAACAAGTGGGGTATAGACCCTAAGGCAGAAACACCTGCCGTAAAGTACAATGATGGAAAAGATTATGTTCCAACCAAAGGATGGACTGTATTTAGTCATCAGTTCTCATCAATCGCTGGTGCAGGTCCTGTAACAGGTGCTATTCAGGCAGCAGCATTTGGATGGTTACCAGTATTACTCTGGATTCTTATCGGTGGTGTATTCTTTGGTGCTGTAACAGACTTCGGTGCTTTATATGCCTCAGTTAAGAACGAAGGTAAGTCAATGGGTATGATCATTGAGAAATATATCGGTAAGTTTGGACGTAAGATTTTCTTACTTTTCTGCTGGTTATTTACACTTATCGTTATTGCAGCATTTGCTGATATGGTTGCAGGTACATTTAATGCATATACAGTAGTTGATGGAGCATCACAGTTAGCACCAGCAGCTTCAACTAATGGTTCTGCTGGTACAGTATCAATTATGTTTATGGTATTCGCAGTAGTATTTGGTCTTATCCAGAAGAAGTTTAATCTTTCAGGCTGGAAAGAAGCAGTAGTTGGTATTGCATTTATTGTTGCTTCATTTGTAATTGGTAACTTCTGTCCAATTATCTTAGGTAAGAATGCATGGAGCTATATCACATTCGTATATATCTTCTTTGCAGCAGTTATGCCAATGTGGCTTATGAAGCAGCCAAGAGATTATATGACAACATTTATGTTTATCGCTATGATAGTTGGAGCAGCACTTGGTCTTGTAGTTGCCCATCCATCTATGAACCTTCCTGTATACACAGGATTTAACAATGCAAAGCTTGGAACAATGTTCCCTATCCTTTTTGTAACAGTTGCCTGTGGTGCTGTTTCAGGTTTCCACAGCCTTGTTTCATCTGGTACATCTTCTAAGACAGTAGAGAATGAGAAGGATATGCTTAAGGTTGGTTATGGTGCTATGGTACTTGAAAGCTTACTTGCAGTTCTTGCTCTTTGTGTAGCAGGTGCAGCAGCAGCCGATGATGGTACAGCAGCAACAGGTACTCCATTCCAGATATTCAGCCGTGGTGTAGCTGGTTTCTTTGAAATGTTTGGTGTTCCAGTACATTTCGCAACAGTATTTATGACAATGTGTGTATCAGCACTTGCCCTTACATCACTTGATGCAGTTGCACGTATCGGACGTATGAGCTTCCAGGAGCTTTTCAGCGTAGATGATATGGAACATGCAGAAGGCTGGAGAAAGTTACTTTGCAATACATATTTCTCAACAATCGTAACACTTCTTTGTGGTTTCGTACTTACAAAGATTGGATATGCTAACATCTGGCCATTATTTGGTTCAGCTAACCAGTTATTAAGTGCACTTGTTCTTATAACACTCTGCGTATTCTTAAAGGTTACAGGACGCAGCAACAAGATGCTCTTCCCACCTCTTATCATTATGCTTTGTGTAACATTTACAGCACTTGTACAGAGACTTATCGCTATGGTTAAGGCTATCCAGAACGCAGCATCAGTTACAATCCCAGCAGGTACTACTACATGGGGTAAGGTGTTCATAGCAAATGGACTTCAGCTTATAATAGCAATTCTTCTTATCGTACTTGGTCTTATCATTGTAGTTAACTCAGCTAAGAGCTATGCAAAGAGTGAGAAGAACTCAGAGAAGGCAGCTTAAGCAGGTTGATGTGTTATAATGTAGATGTATTGGAAAGTGATAGATTTTAACTTCTGATTAATAGATTATAATATAGAAGAAATAATTTAATTTAAAGAAAATTACTATAATTATAGAAGTGTTATAAATGAATAATTATGCTGAATAATTATAGCTGAAAATTAATTAAAAATGGCTGGTATCTTATATAAGATGTGATGGTTTACAAAGTCAGGTTACAGATTGGACGATGTGGATAGTTACATTTATAAGATATCAGCTATTTTAAATTTATTTAATGATACCAAGGTTAAAAGGTCTAATATGAGCATAGTTCATAGTTCTTACAGTCATTTTATAATTTGTAAAATTTGATATTTGGTGTTAATATAGAATTCGGGTGCTGCCATAACGGTAGGCGGTTTAGTCTTGAACCTCTTCAGAAGGGAGGTGATAGACATGGTTACATATTCAGATTTATTTAACTATACTTTAGTTATTTGTGCGATAGTTTCTATATGCATTTCTGTGTATAAATCAAAAAAATAACCGCCCCAGTCTGGTCAACTAAGCGGTTATTTTTTAATCATTATTGAAAAGACTAAGCCGTCTATCGGTAGCATCTTTTATAATATTATATTACTCTATTTCTATTTTTATGTCAAATTATTACGTTAAATTCCCAGAATTAGAATTTCTCTTTATCTGTGTCGGTGTGATACCATAATGCTTCTTAAGCAGTGCACTAAGGTAGCTTGCATTAGATATGCCGACTTTGTTTGCAACCTCACTTATAGATATTTCCCCGATTTCTAAAAGAATCTTTGCGTGTTGTAATCGGACCGCTGTTATATATTCAGTATATGATGAACCAGTTACAGCTTTGAAAAGTCTTGAAAAATGTGATGGAGAAAGACAGGCAAAGTCTGCCACATTCTGCAGGCTGGCACCATATTCAAGATTATTTTCAGCATATATCATAGCCTTCTGAATTCTATCATCGAATCTTTTCAGATATAAAGTATTGTTATCTGAGTCACTTGAAATGTGATGCTCATATACATAGAAGAATAGTTTATAAAACATTCCCTGAAGAAGCAGTTGTGAGTGGTCAGAATTTCGTTCGTATTCGTATAACATTTCATCACACATTTTTTGTATTTCATTCTGTGAAGCTTTGGTAAAATGTAGATAATTGTGACAAAGAATATCTAATTGAGTATGTCCGATTATTTCAATAATAGGTTCAAATACTTCTGTACGAACTTTTATTACATATCTGTCATAAGGAACATCCGATATAGGACAGTTCCTGTGATAAACCTCAGGTTTAGCAATCCCAAAATCGCCGGCGTGGCATACACGTATGTTATCAGTTGCAATCCATCTTCGATCACCTGATACCATATAACCGATGGTGTAGTGGTCATGTGCTGCCTGCATTGCTGGCATTGTGTAGCTTGCTTCTTTTATTTTGTGGTCTATATAAATATTTTCTCCGGGTTTAAGTGGAAGAGGCATAGTAATCTCCATTCTTGAGTGGTTTAACCAAGTTATAATTGACATAGCATAATTTTATAAATTATATGTCATAAAAGCAATAATATTTAATGAAAATAATAAAATTTTGTGCAAGAATAAGTTATAGTTAAATTATAATAAGAGGTGGATAACATATGAATCAGAAGTTTAATCTTAAAGCAAATAATTTTATAAAAAATATGCTCAGGTATTCGTATCTGATAATTATAGCACTGCTTCTTAATGCTGTTGTGAATGAGATAATTGTGAGTGCCAATAAGATAATAAGTGTCAACATAGATTATATGCTGTCAGGCGAAGCTGTTGATATTGACAGTATTATTGTGAAGTTTATATATCTGACATTATCAGGATTTGCACTTTCCTTTGCAGGAAACAGGCTTTCGCTTAAATATGCGGTGAGGGTTATTAATTCATACAGAAAACAGATAAGCAGCAAGTTATACCGGATAGATTATTCATATTATGATAATGCAGGTACAGCAACGATAATTAATAAGGTGAATTCAGATATAGCAGAAGCGGAAAACTTTTTGACAGAGCATTTTGCAACAATTATAACAAATATTACGGCAGCACTTATATATGCCAATTATGTGCGAAGGATAAATGTAGTGCTTTTTGTTGCAGTTGTTGTGAGTTACCCACTTGTAATATGGCTGTCAAATATTCTTGTGAAGAAAATGCGTGATGTGTCAAAGGTATATCGTTTAAAGGTTGATGCAATGCTTGGGATTGATCATGAAGCTATAATGGGGTATCAGATAATAAAAGCCTTTGGATTACAGAAGTATTTTGAAAACAGAATGCATAATGCATCAGAGGAGCTTGTGGAAACAGAGCAGATAAGAACAGGCATAAGCAATACGGCTATAGTTATAAGAAGACTCATACAATGGATTCCTTCTATATTATGTGCATTTTTAAGCATATGGCTTGTAAGAAATGGACAGCTTACAGTTGGAGAACTTGTTGGTTTTGTCGTTATTCTTGAAAAGTTTGTTGAGTCGATTATAGGAATTCCTTTTGCCATAGTTGATGCTACAGGCTGTATGGTGTGTATAGGAAGGCTTGAAGGAATACTTTCGGCTAAAGATGAGCATTTTGGGGACAAGACTTACAAGGCAACGAATATAGACAATAGCGTATCTGACGAGAATATCTTAGATGAAGATTACGTTATAGAATTTGATAATATAAAGTTTGCATATAAAGAGGGCGAAAATGTTCTTAATGATGTCAGTTTTAAGATTAAAAATGGCGAAAATATAGCGATAGTCGGAAGCTCAGGTGGCGGAAAGACTACTATTTTCAGACTGTTATGCGGCTTATATCATGTCAGTGATGGAACATATAAGCTGTACGGAATGGATATTAATGAATGGAATATTGAAAGCGCAAGAGAGAATATGGCGCTTGTTTCACAGAATACATTTTTATTTCCAGGAACTATTGAGGAAAATATCAGGTATGGAAATATTAATGCAACTCACGATGAAGTTGTTAATGCATGTAAGGATGCAAGAATTCACGACTTCATAGAAGGACTTACTGACGGATATGAAACTGTGATAAGTGAGGGTGGAAGCCAGCTTTCAGGTGGTCAGAGGCAGCGTATTGCTATAGCAAGGGCAATATTAAAAGACACGCCAATTTTGTTGTTAGATGAGCCTACATCTGCTATTGATGAGGGAACAGAGCAGCTTATACAGGATGCTCTTGACAGGTTATGCAAAGGAAAAACAAGCATAACGATTGCACACAGATTGTCTACAATAAAAGACGCCGACAGGATAATTGTACTTCAGCATGGAAGGATAGTTGAGGCTGGAACTCATAAACAGTTGCTTGATATAGGAGGGGTATATGCAGAAATGTACGCAGAAGGATGATAATAAGAAGAATTCCGGAATATGGCAGTTATTCTTACGGACTATGAGAACTATGGGAAAAAGACGTTTTATGTATTATGGTTCCATATTAGGAATGAGCATAACATTTGCAATGTTTTCAGTTATGGAAGCATTTCTTATGAAGATAGTTGTTGACATAGCACAGAAAGGCGAGTGGGACAGGCTTATAAGTTCTGTTGTAATAATAGTCATAACAGGCGTGATAGTGTTGTTAGGATATAGATTTGCCTGCATAAGATATAACGTGGAAGCAAAGCGAATATATGGAAAGCTGTACGAACAGGTGTTAAGTCACGAAATGAAGCTGCCTTGTGAATATTATGAAAATCACCATAGTGGGGAAATGTTATCAAAAGTATCATTTGACCTTGGAAGAATGGGTGATATATTTGGTTCAAGATTCAGAAGAGTTGTTATGCCATTTATAATGGTAGTTGTATTCTTAGTGCCTATGTTTGCACTCAGCTGGCAGCTTACACTTTGTCTTGTGGCTGTAAATACAGTGCTGATAGGAGTTACGATGGTTCTGACTGGACCGCTTAAAAGCTTAAGTAAGAAAATGTCTGAGTCAAACAGCATAATGACAAAGCATATAACAGATCTTATTCAGGGAATTATACAGGTAAGGATGTTTCCGGCAGGAAGAAAAACAGTTGACAGATATAATGAAGAGGCAGATGTGTATGCTGTAAAGTCTGATAAAAGAAATATGTTTTCATCTTTGCTTGAATGTGCTAATACAGGCTTTGACCTTATATGTAATCTTGTTTTTTTGGCACTTGGAATATTATTCGTGCAGAAGGGCTATACAACACTTGGTGCTATTGCGGCGATATATACAATGTATGGACGTTTTTCAAGACAATTCCTGCAAATGGGAAAGTATATTCCGGAGCTTATTGCGTATCTGACATATGCACAGAATATATTTGATTTTCTTGATGAGGAAACAGAGGATAAAAGTAAAAAATTGAATAAATCGGACATTCTAAATCATAAAGATATAAATGAGGATGTTGTAATTAATGAAATAAACAACTTTTGCGGTCATAATACAATTTTAAATAATGCTGATTATTCAGTTAAGATAAGTGATTTAACATTTTCATATATAAAAGATGAAAATAATGCACCGATTGTAGTTCTTGATAATTATAATGAAAGAATAAAGTCAGGCGAGTTCGTGGCAGTTACAGGTGCTTCAGGTTCTGGAAAGACAACACTTTCTAAGCTTCTTATGGGATTTTATAAGCCGGACAGTGGAATGATTGAAGTGTGCGGCAATAATCTTGATGATATAAGTCTGGCGGCTGGCAGAAGCTTTTTTGCACTTGTTCCACAGGATGCAATACTTTTTAATATGAGTATAATGGATAATATAAGAATGGGAAGGCTTGATGCCACGGAAGCTGAGATTATTAAAGCTGCAAAGATGGCTAATGCTCACCAGTTTATAATAGAATTTACAGATGGTTATGACACAGTTGTTGGTGAAAAGGGGATGTCTGTATCAGGTGGTCAAAGACAGCGTATAGCCATAGCAAGGGCAATCCTTAAAAATGCTCCGATAATGCTTATGGATGAGGCAACCTCCGCACTTGATAATGAGTCGGAGCGTGCAGTAAACGAAACATTACAGAACTTAAAGGGTAGAATGACAATTATAATGATTGCGCACAGGACATCAACAATACAGATGGCAGACAGGGTTATAGGCTTGTAGATACCTTAATTTAAAGTATAGATTATTTGCTTTATAGAAATGCTTTGATATAATAATACATTATTAGTAATATAGCATATTATTGATATTGATATATTTTGTGATAATTAGAATATATTGATGAGATATATTTAATTTATAGGAAAGGGGCAGGATATGTTAAATATATATTATGGAGATATGGAAGAAGCTGTATATAATACAGCAGTATATTTTAAAAATACATATGAGGATAACTGGATAACAGAACCTATAGTCAGGGATATAATAAAAGATGTTGATAAATCAGAAGTTATTGACAGCAATCTTATAGAAAGTCCAGTGTTGGGTAAGATATCACCACTTGCGTTATCTGGTGGAACAAAAACCTTAATATTAATAATAAATGATAAAGAGAAAATATTTAATGCCTCAACCTGTGGTAATAATTGTGCAAAGTGGCTTCTAAAAATATCTGAAAATGAAGATGTAACTATTAATCTGAGGCATTTGATGGATTTCGGAGCTGGAAGGTTTAACATAAAAGTACTTAATACAGAAAAGATAGTTCACAATATGAGCGAATTATTAGATGAGGCTATGGCATATGTCTAGGGGGATATATGAAAGGAAAGTATAGAATAATAGTAGAAAATAAGAAAATAAGATATGATTTCGAGGTAAAACGTAATATTACAATAATAAAAGGTGATAGTGCAACCGGTAAGACAACACTGGCAGATATGATATCAGAGTATGAGGAAAATGGAGCTGATAGCGGAATAAGATTAGCATGCGACAGGGAATGTCATATTTTGCAGGGGCGATATTGGAAAGCTTTATTGGCAGAGATGAAGAATAGCATAATTTTTATAGATGAGGGAAATAAGTTCGTATCAAGTGTAGAGTTTGCAGAAGAAGTAAAAAAGTCAGACAATTATTTCGTTATAATAACAAGAGAGACACTTGAAACACTTCCATATAGTGTAGATGAGATATATGGCATAAGAAATTCCGGTAAATATGGAACATTAAAAAATGTATATAACGAAATGTATAAGATATATACAAATGTTAATGTAAATGAAAGCGTTAAAGTGGATTATATTATAACAGAAGACTCCAAGGCAGGATACCAGTTTTTCAAAGAAGTATATTCATCAGAACATTTACAGTGTATATCAGCAGATGGAAAATCGAATATATATAAGCATTTGAAAAAAGATAAAAATGTACTTGTAGTTGCAGATGGAGCTGCATTTGGTTCGGAAGTAGAAAAGATTGAATTATATGCCAGACAGAATAATAATTGTTATTTATATCTGCCAGAGTCATTTGAATGGCTGATATTGAAATCAGGTGTTATTAAAAATGCAGATTTGTCAGCAATATTACAAAATACGTGGGATTATGTGGACAGCAGTATGTATATGAGCTGGGAAAGATATTTTACAGCTTTGTTAGTAGAATTAACCAATAATACATATTTACAGTATAGTAAAAATGATTTGAATGATGTCTATATTAAGGGCAGTATAAAGGATAATATAGTAAAGCAGATAAAAATATTAAGTGATATTTTGCAAAGTGAAGAAACTAAATAGCAAATGATTGCGCACAGGACATCAACAATACAGATGGCAGACAGGGTTATAAGTTTATAATTGACAATAGCAAGGAATAGTGTTATATTACTCCACCCTATCATCTTATTTCATCATCATTAAAATTATAAAAAGAAGATGATTATTGAGTACAAATCATATGAAATGTAACTCAATAAATATATGGGGATGAAAGGATCAGAGTGGTTTTATGACATTTTATCAGGAATTACAGTTAAGTTCTGTAGGCTCTAAACAGCTTATTAAGAACACAAAAGATGCTAAAGAGAAAAGAAAACATATATTAATATATAATTTCAAGGTTTACCTTGTTATGGTATTCTGTGTAGCAGTTGTTACAATATTCAGTAAGCTTCTAGGCAGTGCTAACAGTGTGGTAGGTGTTACAGTACTTCTTGCAGTGCTTGTGTTAAGACAGGCGGACTTTGGAATAAAGACATCACATGGACTTTTGTCAATTATGGGAATATATGCTATATTGATAGCAGGACCAAGGCTTAGTAATATGGTGCCACCATTTGCAGCATTTCTTATTAATATAGTATGTATAATGCTTCTTATGATAATGGGCTGTCATAATGTAATTATGTATAATCATTCGACATTTGTGCTTGGTTATCTGTTATTACAGGGGTATGACGTTACAGGACAGGACTATGTGTTAAGGGTTATCGGACTTCTTTGTGGTATGGTAATTTGTATGATTATCTTTTATAAGAACCAGAAGAACAGACCATATCGAAGAACATTCCAGGATTTATTCTATGAATTCAATATTAATTCGGCAAGAAACAGATGGTATATCAAGCTTACATTTATAGTATCAAGTGCAATGCTTGTGATGAATCTGCTTAATATGCCAAGAGCAATGTGGATAGGTATAGCGTGCATGTCAGTGTGCCTGCCATTTTCAAAGGATATAGAAGGACGGGCAGGCAAGAGAGGTGCATTTAACATTGTTGGATGTCTGATTTTTTCAATTATGTATATTGTGCTTCCAAAGTCGATGTATCCTTATATCGGTATGATAGGTGGAATAGGTGTCGGATATTCAGCTGGTTATTCGTGGCAGACAGTGTTTAATACATTTGGCGCACTTTCAATAGCGGCGGAATTGTTCGGACTTAAATATGCTGTTTTACTTAGAATAGGTGTAAATGTAGTAGGAGCGGCGTATACATTGTTATGTGACAGGTTGATAGATAAGATATATGCTGCCTGCACAGGCAGGAAAGTCGAAACAGCGTAACATACATAATTCAGATTGAGCTGTAACACATTGTTAATACTGGAGATGAGGTGTTATAATATAAGAATAACATCTCGTCGAAATACTACTTCATAAGATAAGGAGAGAGTACAATGTTATACATAATGAGGCACGGCAGGACTGATTGGAATGAGAGAAATAAACTGCAGGGGAGAACAGATATTCCACTCAATGCAGCTGGAAGAAAGATGGCGGAAGAGGCAGCAGCGGTTTATAAAAATGTGCCGCTTGATGTATGCTATTGTTCTCCATTGGCAAGAGCAAGACAGACGGCAGAGATATTTTTAAAAAACCGCAATATTCCGATTATAACAGATGACAGGCTTGTTGAGATGAGCTTTGGAATATATGAAGGAACAGAACAGTCAGCAAGGGCTTTAGATTGTCCGATTAATATATTATTTAAAGAACCAGAAAAGTATAAGGCAGTTGAAGGTGGGGAAAGCATTGAGAAGTTATTTGAAAGAACAGGTGACTTTCTTAGAAATGTAGTGGAACCACAGCTTGAGGATGGAAAGAATATTGTAATAATCGGACATGGTGCAATGAATTCAGGAATAATATGCCAGGTCAGGGGTTTAAGCACAGAACATTTTTGGGATGCAGGAATTAATCAGTGTGAATTACTGCAATTAAAGTAGTGTGTACACAAGGAGTGAATATACATTTGTACGAAGATGTTAAGAATATAATAAGTGAATTAAGAAGCAGACATACAGGTTATACGGATTTCCCAATGGAACTGAAAAGGCAGGTGTATTCAATTATATGTAAGCAGCTTGCGAGCAAAGATAACACTTATACTCAGACACAGCTTCTTGAATATCTGGGGCTTCCTAAGGACGTCTTTAAGGAGAAGTATTGGAATATGTATTCACCTGATATGAAGCTTAGACAGCAGGTTTACCATAATCTGCATATACCACTTAATTATGCTGAGGTTGAGTGTAATGAGATATACCGTGGAATGCTGCATTATATTATAAGTCAGGCAGACCAGAGGACGGATACATTTTTCGATATGTTCGGCAAAATGGGACTTGTTCCGCTGTTTTGTGCAAATGGATATTCTAACAGAATTGTTCTTTTAGCACGCAGGAATTATCACCAGCTTGTGCAGTTTCAGAATGCATTGAAAAAACCAGTTAAAGTATACAAGCACATCAAAGCATTTACTAAGACAATAGAAGTGATGGGTATCGAGAAGCAGAAGGAAGTGCTGATATCCAAGATTAACCAGTGGCTTGCACTGTTTAGTGTATATCAGGACTGGAGTGCAACAGGTTATGATGAATACACGCTTGCGGCAAGGTATTTTATGTGCAATTGTCTGCGGACTGAATACTGGCTTGATTCTAAGCTTGAGAAGACTTATTCATATAAAGACGGAAAGCTTGTTGTAGACGATATATCTTCATATCTTGATGATACGAAAATGTCCAGAAGCAGGATAAAGCAGTTATGTGGATTAAGCAAAGAGGATTTCTGCAAATTTGCTGATATGTATGTAAAGAAAATACATTTGCATCTTATAGAAGCTGATTATCTTAATATAGAAAGCATCTCCACAAGCATAGTTAAGCAGGGGCTTGATTTTCAATTTGACAGGCAGTTTCTTTATATAGATATGCCAAAATATATAAGGGAATATAAAAGATTTGAGTTTAGCGGTGCTCATATGATGGATATACTTAAGGTTCTTAAGACCTACCGTGGCAACTGGATTATGACTTGGAAGACTTATGTTGAGAACCAGAATGAGAATAGCCCTTATTACAGGCTTTCAAGCAAAGAAGCTGACTATGAGAATGATGTAACACTTGAAGTTATATATAGGGAAATGCTCAATATGCACAATGTTAAACCATTATATGTCTATGTATATCGTGATAAAGACAGAAACAGACCACAGAGCATAGCGTTTATAACGGATATAGATTGCAGTGAGGCAGACGACAGGGCATTTATGGACAAATACGATGTTGGGTTTCGTGATGGCGGACATATAAGGAAAATGACAATGCCTGAATTTATAGACAAATTTATAAGAAATTCCCATTGGAAAATGTTCTGATAGTGAATTTATGCGATGAAGAATTTTTTTGAAATTGCAGATACAGTAAAATAGCATATTTTAAAGATTAAAAAAAGCGGCTTGGAAAATCAGGCTGCTTTTTATTATGCTTCAATTGTCGATAGGAAAGAGAGTTCCTAAAGATAAGATAAAGGCTGTATAGCTGATAATCAATTTAAGTACCTGTTATAACAGGTAAGAATGGAGGATAGTGTGAAAAATAAGATTTTTCACACGCAGGATTTGTGCTTTGCACAAACTTGAGATGCGCTTAGAAGCAGCGCAAGAATGGAGGACATTATGGTAGTTAAATTAAACAATGGAGCAGTTAGAGAGATTAAAAAGGCAGAACCAATAGTTGAAAAAAGATTTACATTTAATGGAGATACACTGCGTATGGTAGCAAAGGCAAATAGCAGCAAAGAAGATATAACAGGTATTCTGTTTAAGTTAAAAGATGGCAGAGATGATGATATATCGGTATTTGCAGTAAATGAAGATGCTGTATTGGTCGGAAATCTTCAGTATAGTGAGGTGCAGAGAATTCTGGATATGCTTCTTACTAAAGGCTATGTAGATATTTCAGTGTATGACTATCAGCCAAAGACTTCTATTATTGCAGATACAGTATTTGATGAGGGAAAGTCCAAGCCTTATTGCCTTGACGGTTTTCAGGCAACAACCAATATGGTTATACCTGGCATAGGTAATAATTTCTGTCTGACAACGGCTGACGTATTCAACACTATGGGTCGTGTCTGTGGACCAGCTGCAGATAATAATACTGAGGAGTTGATAGGCGGAAAGCCATCACATTCAGGAGAATATGACGAGGATATGCAAGATGATTTATCAGATGATGAATGGAAGGATTTCTAAGAGAACACTCACTAAGATGATAAAGGCATATTATATGTGTGCACAGAATGGCGTTGTATACAAAGGTTACACAGAATGGACAGGCGATAAATTATCATATGTAAGAAAATATATCTTATGTAAATGTGCTGATAGAAGAATTGACAGTAAAAATATTGATGAAGGCTGCGGTACAGATGAACTTGATATTGTGTGGCTGAATGACGGTCTGTTACTAATAGCTGAAAAAGATGCAGTAGTGCAGGGCAGAACGCTTAACAGGGCATTTTACAGACTTCCAGTTAATAATGAAACAGATAAAAAATCAGCAGATGTTAAAAATACAGTTCACAATAAAATAAGTAATAAAGATTTGGAAAGTTTAAAGCCTGAGAGAATATTTGCAGGAAATCTTGTAGTACTAAAGATAGAAAGCACATCAGATGGCAGTAATGAACTTGTAGATATTATAGATGAGGACATAGAATTTATAGAAAGTGTGTTAAGACCAATAGAGCGTATATATGCCGGTGTTGTGTATCTAAAGAAGGAGAAAGATTTAGGACAGAAGAGCGTAGATTAAGGTACGAAGACAGAGTGCAGACAAAGCTTGGAAACAGAGCACGCTCCATTATTAAGGCAGAGTGTTACTGTACAAAAAAGTGAGAACAATCCACATATATAATCATATAGTAGAATTGTTCTCACTCTGTTTTAAAAAATTCATTGAAATCGCACTCAAATATTTTGGTAAGGGCGACAAGCATATCAACTGTAGGGTTGTTGTAGCCATTTTCTACTTTACTGAAAATGCCGGTTGTTACATTGACATTTTCAAGCTGGAGCTTGGCAATAACCTCAGTTGCTTTCAGTCCACGTTCCTTGCGGAGTCTTCTTATATTATTTCCAACAAGTGGATTTAAGTGCTGGTTAATTCGTTCTGACATATAGCTCCAATCCTCAGGTACTAAATATAGGTAAATAATGGTGGATTTATAAAATCCATATATTAATATGGCTGGAAATTTATTAACACACATTAAAAATTGTATCCAATAAGGAAGAAAAAAGTATCCAAAATAGAAGAAAATAGTATCCAAAATGGAAGTTATGTGCTATACTTAGCAAAAAGTACGTATTTTACAGGAGAAAATAAATGGCAATACAGGAAGTTATTAAATATGAAGGTGATAATGACATTCTTATATATAAGCATCCTGCGGAGGATTTTAATACATTATCACAGCTTATTGTACACGAGTCACAGGAAGCAGTTTTTTTCAGTGATGGACAGGCATTAGATAGTTTCAAGGCTGGACGTTACACATTGGAAACTAAGAATATTCCATTAATTTCAAAGCTTAGAAATCTTGTTACAGGTGGAGTATCTCCATTTCACACAGAAGTATACTTCATTAATCTTGCAACAATGATGGATATACCTTGGGGAACACCAAGCCAGGTTACAGTAAAAGACCCTAATTATGGCTATAGTTATAGTGCAGGAGCAAGCGGTTCATTTGTGCTTAAGATAATTGATGGACGAAAGCTTCTGATTAATCTTGTTGGAACAGAACAGGAAATGTCTACAGCAAATATCCAGAAATATTTTAAGGATTTGATAGTTACAAGGGTTAAGAATTGTATAGCAGTGGAACTTAGCAGGTACAGCTACAATGAATTTAACCAGCATTTGAATGATATTTCTGAAAATGTTGCTGGGCTTATAAGAGATGATATAGCAGAATATGGAATTCAAATTCTTAATTTTTTCTTATCAGCAGTTAATATTAATGAAGATGATTTAATTGAGTTAAAGAATCTGGATAATAGTATGGCACAGAAGCGTTTTGAAGCTATGGGTAACAGGGATGCGGCTGTTATTGAGGCACAGGGACTTGCTAAATCACGAGAGATACAAGGCTACAACTGGCAGCAGGAACAGCAGTTTAATGTCAGCAAGGCATTTGCAGAAAATGAGGGTTTTGCAGGCAATCCAGCTAATATGATGGCACAGATTCCACTTGCATTTTCAATGGGCGATATGCTTAAAGGAAATATGGAAGCGGCAGTAAATGCCAATAACACAATGCAGAATTCAGCAATGAATATGCAGGGTGGCACAATGGGCGTACAGGGTGATTCAATGAATACGCAGGGGGCTTCGCTGGTGTGCAGTAAATGTAACAGCCCACTGCCACAGGGGGCTAAGTTCTGTATGAATTGTGGTGAGAAGGTCACTCCTAAAGAAGTGTATTGTCAGGAATGTGGAGCAGTTATGCCGGCTAATGCACAGTTTTGTATGAACTGCGGAACAAGGAGAAATGTATGATGAAATATATATTTTGTATTATCGCATTACTGATACAACCGGTATTTAGCTGGTATGTGTATCACAAGCAGGATAAGAAAAAAGCAGCACTAAAGATGCCAATGCTTTATTACAGTGTGGCATATATGGTAGTCCAGTTATATGTATTTTTTAAATTCTGTTCAAAGTTTCCAGAAAGATACAGCATTTATTCTTATCTTATACAGGCGGCTATACTGTTAGGATTTGTAATATTTGAGATGATTTTGTGGGGAAGCAATAAGTATATAGAAGATGTAGATAATAAAGAGAAGCAATCTATACAGGATTTTAAAGAATTAATTAAAGATTTGGAAATATGCAGGGTTAATGTACAGGATACAGCCAATAAAGCGAATATAGACAAGCTTTACGAGAGAATGAGATATGAAAATCCGGTGAGTTCTCCAAAGGCTATAGAGGAGAATTTAAGAATTAAAGGGTTGATAGCTGAGTTAGCTGATATTACAGATAATACTTTATTTGAAGCAAAATGTAATGAGATTGTTAAACAGCTTGATATAAGAAAAATAAAGAATACAAAGGAGCAGTAAAGATATGAAGGCGATAAAATGCCCAAATTGCGGAAGTGAACAGGTTAAAGAGTTAACAGAAGAAAAGTATGCTTGTATGGCGTGTGATAATGTGTTTTTAATACATAATCATTCAAAGGAATTCAGAAAGACAGATGAGCATATAAGCAGTATGCATCAAGATTTAAAAGATGATATCAGTAAGCTTATGAATAGCAATAATATAGATCCTGATGCAATAATTGAAAAAGCCGAACAGCATTTAAAGAAAAAAGACTGGGATATAGCCAGTGACCTTTATGATAAAGCAACACAAGAAAATCCTGATAAGTCAAAGGCCTGGTATGGCTTATATAGAGCTCTTACAGGAGATTTTGAAGCTGTTGACAGGTATGCTTTATTCGTATGTGATGGCAATTATTTTGATGATGATGATAAAGAAATGGGAAGTCAGTCATTTTTCTATGGAAATGGTTTTATAAGCAGAGCTTTAGATTGTCCTGATTCCGATAAAACAGGAATAATTGATAATGTAACTGCATTTATTAAGAAATGTGCAGAGTATGGTAAAAAAGATATTGAGGACAGCATAAAGGAATTACTTGAAGGCTTTGAGTCAATGAGAAAAGATTTAGATTCACAGAGAGATATTGTAAAGAAAGAAAAGAAGAAGGACAAGACGAAGGCATTTATTCCAGCTATTATTGTGCTTGCACTTTTAGCAGTATGCGTATGGTATTTCTTTGCATCAGGAGACTGGCTTGGCAAGGTATTAGGCGTTGCTGGTGTTGTACTTGTTTTAAAATTCGGTGGTAAATTCATAGGAAGAAGTTTTAGTAACGCTAAAGCTGAGGGCGTTGAATGGGATAATGCTGCCGAACAGCAATTTGCTCCGATAATCGAGGATATGGAATCACAGGTTCAGGCAGTTATGCGTTATTGCATAGATTTAGATAATTACAATATTGTATTAGATAATCTTAAGAATAAGAATAAGTTTATGGAAGGTTATCTTGAAGGTGAGTTTGATGGTATGAAAGATTATGATCAGGTATCAGACAACTCAGAGAAATTTATATTTGATTTATTAGATGGTAAAATGGAAAGATATAATTACTTACTTGATGCAGTCAAATAAAAATTGATATGTCAGAGTAAAGATTAATCCGTTAGGGCAAAGATTAAAGTGGCAGAGTGAAAATCAATCTGTTAAATTAACACATTAAATTTTTAGATTAACACATAAAAAGTCCAGTATATTTAAGCAGTATAGTCAGAAAGCTGACATTACATCTTAAAATATGCTGGGCTTTTTATGTGCCAGTGATGCACACTTGTATGAAGCTGTAGTTTGTCGCAGTTAATTGTACCCGGAGAGGAAATGTGCATTGCACATTCTTTTTTAAATCAATATTGTAAAAAAACAGCCAAAATTATATAATAAATATAACAAACCAAGCACTAATACTATATTAATAATAATGAATGAAAAGTGCGAAGAAACGAGGACAGAATGAAACGAAATAAATATAAGGATTATTTGTGGTATACAGCTATAGCAGTGTTTGTTATATGTGTACTTGAGGGTATATTCTATTACCATAGTGTGGAAAGTCCATTTCTTAAGGTAATGCTTAATATCCAGAATGCGATTAAGGCATACAAGATTGACCCTGATATTGACCAGGCAGATGCACTTGAATATGTTAAGACTGCGGGTGGTGGAGTGTTCACCATTATCCTTACATATGTGTATTGCATAGCAGTTATTATAGCACCTTTATGTACTGTAGGTGCTTTGGCAATACTTGTCCGCAAGCCGGCAAGCTATGTAAGAAGCCTTTTAAGCCAGCGTGGTAAGAAAAGAATTCTTCTTATAGGTGAGGGAGCATATAAAAAGCAGTTTATTAGCGGACTTGCAAAGGAATGCCGTATAACTACGATAGAGACAGGTGCAATGACCGAAGAAGCTAAGCTTAAATATATGAATAAAGGCGTAAATTACAGACAGAAGTATGATGATATGTCTATTGAAGATATATTGAAGACAATCGATATAACTAAATATGCAGATATTATTCTTTGTGATGACAATGCGATGGAGAATATTGAATATCTTAAGGTTATAGGAAGTATATGCAACAGCTTGCAGAAGCCATCAGGAGATAATGCTTCATATAAGCAGATATATTTAAGCTGTAGTGATAACTCAATGAGCCAGCTTATTAAGCAGTATTATGACAGACTTGAGGAGAAGAATTTTGACCTTAATATAATAGATGTCAACAGAATGGCAGTTAATAAAATGTTCAAGGAACATCCTGTATATCAGGTTAATACAGGTGATGATTATGATGTTCATCTTGGTATTATAGGCTTTGGTGAGTTCGGACAGAGTACGCTTATACAGGGGATTAATATGGCAGTGTTAACAGCGGAGTCTGATATATGTATAGATGTATTTGATAAGGATATGAAGTCGATAATCGGTTCATTTATGAAGAATTTCAGTGTAGATGCACTTGATGGCTTAAAGCTTGTAGCTGAAGATGTATTTATAGGTGAGAAAGCAGAATATTATGAGTTAAATTTCCCATTTGAGGAGAATAATGACAGATTTGGAATAGACGGACATATCAAAATAAGATTTTGGGAAACAGATGCTACAACATTACAGTTTAATAAAATATTCAAGAAGTGTAATGCTGATAAGCCTTTTACATATCTTGTAGTTGCTATGGGCGACACACATTCTATGGCTAACACGATTATTGAATTAAAGCAGCTTCTTTATAAGAAGGGCGATAAATGCATTAACATTCCTGTAGTTATAAGAATGAAGGACAGCAACAACATTTCCAAGATATATGATGAGAAGAACTTGTTCACAATTGAACAGAATAGGGATATATTCTCATATGAGTCACTCACAGACCATTATATTGTCGATGAAGCTAAGATGTTTAACCATAGATATAATGTGCTTTATGATGTTATAAATGAATATAAGAAGCAGGGTAAGGTTCTTAACGATGAGTTTATGTTAAAGATAGAAGATGTGTTATCAGAGGAAGCACTTTCGGTTGAGAGCAGTCAGGCAAAGCTTAATGCTGCCTGGCATAAGATGAGCATATTTGACCGTGAATCAAGCATAGCACAGTCGCTTCATCAGGACATTAAGAAATGGCTTGTGTGTGACAAGAAGGCATATACATTTTCTGATAAAGAGGAACTTGAGCGTATAGAGCATAGAAGATGGAATATCTTTATGATTACACACGGCTTTAAATATGAGAAGGCTGACAGGAAAGACTTGTATGCCAGGACACACCCTTGCATATCAAAATGGGAAGTGTTAAAGGTTGAAAAGCCTGATACTTTGGAGTATGATTTTACACCATATTATATATTAAGACATACACAGAATAAGTAATTATTGCTAAAATAGCACAATGACTATTGAGATTGAGTAATATATATAATAGAATGAAATATATAAGCATATTGTTATTTACTTATGTGAATATGTCAGGATTGGAGGAAATATTATGTATAAGTTTACTAAAGACTGTATGACAGGAATTGAGTCAATTGATAAAGAACACGAACAGCTTTTTAAAATAATTAATGAAGCACAGGCATTATTAGAGGAACAGGCTGTTGATGTTAAGACAGTAAAGAGCATTGTGGCACATCTTGTTGATTATGCCGCAGAGCATTTTGCACACGAGGAATCATATATGGAGTCAATTAATGACCCTGAACTTATGCGACAGAAGAAGGAGCATACAGACTTTGCTAATAAAGTTAAATCAGTGGACTTTGATAATATGACAGATGAGGAGAGCAGGAAGGAATTAGCTGAGCTTGTAAAGTTCCTTGCTAAGTGGCTTTACCACCATATCCTTGGAAGTGATATTATGATTGGAAAGTTAGAGCCTGTTGTTCATAAGACACAGGATTCTAAGAAAGCTGAAAATGTCAGCACAGCCAAGAAGGGTATGTTTGAATTTACAGATGAATACAAGACAGATATTGATTTTGTAGATGCAGAGCATAAGAAGTTATTTGAGATTATAGAGCGTACATATGAAGTTATTAATGACTATTATTTACACGATAAGTATGACCATATAGTTTCAATAATTAATGAGTTAAAAGATTATACTAAGCTTCATTTTAAAGATGAGGAGGAGTATATGGAAAAGATAGGATACGAGGGACTAGCAGCTCAGAAGCTTGCACACGAGTCATTTGTTGACAGACTTACAGGGATTAATATGGAAGAAGTTGACGATGGACAGCAGGAGTATCTGTTCGAGCTTATTGATTACCTTCTTGAATGGTTAAAGAACCACATATTAAAGATGGATAAGCAGATTCCAGCAAAGTAGATTGAAAGGGCTGTTGCACCAGACATAATTAATACAGTATGAGTTATTTATAAGCTGTTGCTTATTCGCATATTGTGTGAATTGTGGTTTGTGCAGCAGCCCGTTTAGTTTTAATTAATATTATGAGAATTGCGAGAGGTGAATATATGCCAAAGACGATTAATTCAGAAGCTCAGCTTACAACTTTTGAAGCGATAAGTATGATTATGGGTAACAGCATTGGTACAGGAATTATAGCTGTTCCATATCTGGCAACAAGAAACAGTATGTTAGATGTTGTATGGATGGTGGGACTTGCTTATGTAGTAAATGTTATTCTTCATCTTATCATAGCAGAACTTTCTTTTAACAATGGAGGTGTACAGCTTGTTAAAAGCTTTGAAGGAGAGCTTTTTAAGGGAAGAATGAAGAAAGTATTCAGCTGGATAATGTTTGTTGTATATGGACTTGCCATAATGATAGGTGTCAGTGGCAATATTAATGGTGGTGCACAGATATTTGTTAATTGGTTTCATATGCCGCTGTGGGTGGCACAGCTTATATATTATCTGATTGCAGGAAGTGTAGTGTTTATTGGAATGAAAGCGGTAGGTATCGCACAGAAATATGCAGTAAGTTTTCTTATGGTTATAGTTGTTATTATGACAGCTGGAACATTTACAAGACCACTAAATGTTTTGTATACAGCACCATTTCATATTAATAACCTGCTTGCTTTATATAGTATGGTTGTATTTGCAACATCAGCTAATCAGGCGGTAATACAGGTTGTTAAGGGACTTGATGGCAACCCACATAAGATAAGAAAGTCAATATTTATAGGTTTTGCGTTATCATCAATACTTGTGCTTATCGTTACGCTTACGGTGCTTCTTGGAACTAAGGGAACACTTGATAAGGAATTAGCATATATGCAGTTAGGTGAGAGCATAGGTTCGTGGGCTATGATACTTGCTGGTATATTCTCACTTTTTGCACTGCTTACAACCTTCTGGTCTAATACACTTGCATTAAGAGATGTAGTTCACGAACAGATAGGAATTGGCAACAGAATAAGCTGGGTTATAGCAACTATTCCATGTATATTATTTGCAATATTCGGTGTGAGCAGCTTTATAGTGCTTACAAGAATTATGAGCGGTGTTGTTGTGCTTGTGAGCATAATGCTTGTACTTACCTATGGAAAGTCTAGAAAGAAGGCTGGCAGCAGTCCGATATGTGGTGTTATAGGCACACTCCCATTCCAGATAATTATGGTAATATCGACTATAATATCAGCTGTCGGGGCACTTATACCATTAAGTTAATGAGCAAGACGGTGGTTAAATGTATAACTGTAATAATTAAGAAAATGAAAGGAACATATATATGTATAATTCTCATAATTTTACTAAGATAGATAATGAAACTTTCAATCTTCACATAGATACAGATAAAGATTATAAAATTCTACAACTTACAGACCTTCATCTTGGATTTGGAATATTATCAGGAAAGAAGGATAAGCTTGCACTTAGTGCGGTTACCAAGATTATTAAAAAGAGCAGGCCGGATTTAATTGTTCTTACGGGTGATTCTATATTCCCTTTTTTTCCTAAGTCTGGAACTATGAATAATGGAAGACAGGCAAGAATTCTTACAGCATTTATGGACAGATTTAAAATTCCATATACATTGTGCTTTGGTAACCACGACTGTGAGCTTGGTGCATTTTGTAATAAGGACGAGCTTGCTGATATATTTGCTGAGGGAAAATATTGTATATTCACTAAAGGTAACAGATATATTTACGGAGTGGGGAATTTCTTTATTAATCTTGTTGATGATAATAATAAAGCTGTGCTTCCGCTTGTTATGCTTGACTCTAATATGTATGGTGATGGAGGCTGGTTCTACAGCGGATTTGATTGTATACACAAGGATCAGACTGAATGGTGTATGAATAAGCTAACCAGCCTTAAAAATGAAGATGAGAATATCAAGGCAATGGCTTTTTTCCATATGCCTGTCAGGGAATTTAAGGAAGCTTATGAGCGTATGAAGCTTGGTGATAATGATGTAATATATAAGCACGGAAGTGTTGGCGAGAAGAATGACCATTTTGGAATATCCAGGTTTAAGGGGATATTTTTTAACAGTGCAGTTGATAATGGCGTAATAAAATGGATGTTTTGTGGACACGACCACTTAAATACATTATCACTTGTGTATAAAGGTATACAGCTTACTTATGGAATGTCGATAGATTACCTTGGATACAAGGGTATTGAGAAGCAGTATACACAAAGAGGCGGAACATTAATTACAAGAAAGAAAGACGGAAGTGTGAGTGTTAAAATGGTTCCTTTAACATCAGTAGTATCAACTAAAGTAAGCGGAGTAAAATAATATAAAGTTGATATGTATTTGTGCTGAAATGTATGTTAATATTAATATATTAATAAATAAACGAAGGAATAATTAAAATAATTAATGAGGAGTTTTATGAGAACAGGATTTGACAATGACAAATATTTAAAAATTCAGTCAGAACACATTAAAGAAAGAATTGGTAAGTTTGGTGACAAGCTTTATCTTGAATTTGGAGGCAAATTATTTGATGATTACCACGCTTCAAGAGTGCTTCCGGGATTTCAGCCAGACAGCAAGCTTCAGATGCTTATGCAGCTATCAGATGTTGCTGAGATAGTAATCGTAATAAGTGCAGCTGATATTGAGAAGAATAAAGTCCGTGGAGATTTGGGTATTACTTATGATGTAGACGTGCTTAGATTAATTGGCGAATTTGAGAAGAAGGGTTTATATGTAGGAAGTGTTGTTATCACTAAATTTACAGGACAGAATGCGGCAGTACAGTTCAAGGAAAAGCTTGAAAAGAAGAATATAAAGGTATACCAGCATTATGTTATAGACGGATATCCATCTAATATTCCTATGATTGTAAGTGAAGAAGGTTTTGGAAAGAACGATTACATAGAAACAACAAGACCATTGGTAGTAATTACAGCACCGGGTCCGGGAAGTGGTAAGATGGCTACCTGCCTTTCACAGTTATATCACGAGAATAAGAGAGGAATTAAGGCAGGATATGCTAAATTTGAGACATTTCCAATATGGAATATTCCACTTAAGCACCCTGTCAATCTTGCATATGAGGCGGCTACAGCAGACCTTAATGATGTTAATATGATTGACCCATTCCACCTTGAGGCATATGGAAGTACAGCAGTTAATTATAATCGTGATATAGAGATATATCCTGTTCTTAATGCTATATTAGAGGAAATCTACGGTGAGAATACATATTATAAATCACCTACAGATATGGGTGTTAATATGGCGGGCAATTGTATTATTGATGATGAAGCCTGCTGTGAAGCTTCCAAAATGGAGATTATAAGAAGATATTATGATGCAGTCAACAGAGTGGCAAAGGAAGAAGCTTCTGAGAGCGAAGTATATAAGATTGAGCTTTTAATGAAGCAGGCTAAGATTACAACAGATGACAGAAAGGTTACTGTTGCAGCTAAGAAGAGAGCAGAGGAGCTTGGTGTTGCGTGTGCCGCTATCGAACTTAATGATGGTACAGTTATTACATCTAAGACTACGGATTTTCTTGGAGCGTCCTCAGCACTTATACTTAATGCACTTAAGTATCTTGCAGGAATCAAGCACGATGAGAAGCTTATAAAGCCAGAATATATTGAGCCAATCCAGAAGCTTAAAGTTAAATATCTTGGCGGCAGAAACCCAAGACTTCATAGTGACGAGATTCTTATTGCACTTGCGATGACATCTGTAGCTAATGAGAATGCCAAGAAAGCATTAGAACAGATACCTGATCTTAAGGGCTGTCAGGTACATACATCTGTAATGTTATCAGAGGCAGATACCAAGACTTTTAACAGATTAGGAGTTAATCTTACAAGTGAACCAGTAAGAAGCAGTTCTAAATTATATTAATAAGGCAGGGCATTGATTATGCAGAAAGCATTTATTAACGGAAAGATTATAGACGGAACTAAAGATATGTCTGTTATGAGCGGCAAATGTATTATAACAGCCAATAGCCAATGATATACCAGTTGTGCCTGGCAATGATGTAGGCTGTCGGCTGTATTACAGGAAAATCCGCATATAATTCTAAGTTATATATTAAATATTCTGGCGGCGGCAAGAAGCAGGCTTCCATTACCGGGGAGGTACAAAGGTAAATCTTTGCGGGAGTTCTGCCTGTTGTTGCCGCTTTCTACATAATCATTTTTAGGGGAGTTAATAAGTAACTGTTCTAAGGCAATGTCATCAAGTCCAAGCTTATGAGCCGCCATTGCTATAACAGCAAAATCCCAGCCCCATAATGTAGAATAGTCCCACACATCAATTACCTTCATAAGGGTGTTGCGGTAGATATCTTTATCGACAATATCCTCTGCACCATAGCCGTCAAGCATACCATAGATTTGAAGCATAAGAGGGTGGTCTATAGCTTTATTAGTAAATGTATCAGGGCAGTTACTATGTGCAATGTATACATCGTCATTAATTGGAAGTGGTGCTATATGCATTGCAATATTGTGCCATTGGCTGGCTTCATCAGTAAAACCTAATTCATAAGCCCATTTTGCGGCAATCAAAAGACCATATCTGAAATATGCAAGTTCAAATATAGGATTTCTTGTATCCTCTGGCAGATGACGTTCCTGAACTGGAATTACAGGTGCTTCTATATTGTAAATATCGGACATCGGGTCATATACAAGATAATCAGCTATAAACACGGCGGTTTCTTTTACAAGTATCCAGTATTTGCTCATATATGCCTTAACGTCAAAATCATCAGAGGTATTATTATCAATTACTATTTGTAACATATTGATTATATGTGGCTGCTGCCAGACAAGAAGTGGTGCAATCTTTGACGGGCAGTCCGAACCGGTGTAAGACACCATCTTAGTCCAGCGTGCACCTTTATAGCCGTTGCGTGAAGCATTTTTCTTAGCTTCATCTAATATATCAATATACCAGTCAAAGCTTCGTGTAAGCAGTTCAGGGTGTCCCCATAAAGGAGCCCACGCCATATGCCAGTAGTGCATTTCAAGGTGCGCCTTGCCATACCAGCTATTGCAGGTAAGACCAGTTTCGGCAGGTGGAATATAGCCGCTGTCATTAATCACAAGAAGATACTGCGATAATATTACACGGCGCATAAGCTCTTTATTATCAGAGTTAAGAAACTTTCCAGTTGTCCAGTAGTTGTGCCAGAAATGTCTGCTGTTACCGGCAATTGTGTCGTATGTGGCAGGTGTGTATATTGATTTATTGAAATTAACGGACATATTAAGTTCATCATCAGTAGTTGTAATATTATAGCTGTGTATACCGTTAGATTTAATAGTGGCAGCAGCAGAGTTATTACATTTATTAATAGTAACATTAGAATCAGATGTAATTGTACTATTATTAGCAGTATGCTGTGAGGTGCCAGTTCCATTTATATTAAAATTGACATAGTAAGCGGTATCATCTATCTGCCGGTGTATATGGGAAGCGTTAAGAAAGTTGCTGTGTCCGTCAGTGTTATTCCAGTCTGAACCTGTTATATCACAGGATGCGTATGAAAAGGCAATATTAACGCTAAGTCCGCACTGCAAAAGACCAGAGCTTATATAAAATGCAACGGTGTCAGAATTATCATCGCATACTGTGTATACAGTTACGAGATTATCAATAATAGCATTGGTATTTATATTATCAGCGGCAATATTATTAAGTGTACGAACATTGTTATTACTGTTAACATTAAGCCTGAAACTGCTTTTTAGAATACCAGTTGTTATATCTAATGTCTGATTTATACAATAAATGCTGCCAGCTTTAATAGGTTCGTTATGAAAATAAAGTCCGATTTTTGCAAGATTGAACTTATGAGGGTTCTGTCTTACCCAGTCGTAGGCGGCTTCATTGCCCTCGTATTTTACACGTGGATAAGTGACAGTTCGTTTGCAGTAATTGTATGGTGTCATTCTGACATCGTCTAAAGTATAGAAGCCTTTTTCGTTATCAGCTTTCTTAGTATGCCAGCCCCATTCAGCCATTATGCAGAGTGGAGTTTCGGCTGAGTATTCCTCATATAAAGTCTGCATACCAGTAATGTCGGCAGTATAGCAGAACCGCCCATTGCCAACTGATAGTGGAGATTGGGGATTAATATCTGTTAAATGTGGATTAAAACTGGCAATTATATCAAGTCTGTTAATAAGTTTATTGTCTGTATTAGTAGTTACAGTGCCCTGTCTGGCATCTGGGCGCTGTGCATTGCAGTATGTATGTGTATTATTCATAGCCACCTCGTATCTGTAAGTTGTATACTCACGAATTAATTAATACAAGTATAGCACATATAATAATTAAATTATGGCAAAATGATATTTGTTAACTTATGAATAACAGATTTATTTATCATTATATGGAATTATGATAGTAATGTTTATTGGAAGTCTGGAGATATAATTGACTGGTGCTTATTGATAATTAATTATTAAGATAGAATAATAGGCGATTATATGTTAATATTAAAGTTATAGTCAGAATGTGTTACGGGCTTTTGCACAGGATTGAATAATAGAGTAATTATTCAGACAGCAGATAATATTGCAATAGATATTAAGAAAGGGATATGTGATGGATTCAAAAGAGGTATTAAAGGAATATTTTGGATATGATTCCTTTAGGGCTGGGCAGGAAGATATTATTAATGCAATCTTAGAAAAGAAAGATGTGCTTGCGATAATGCCGACAGGAGCAGGAAAGTCGCTTTGTTATCAAGTGCCAGCTATGATGCTTTCAGGAATTACAGTAGTAATATCCCCATTGATTTCACTTATGCAGGATCAGGTGAAATCACTTAACGATGTCGGAATTAATGCGGCATATGTCAATTCCACGCTTTCAGAAAGTGAGATAGACGGCACATTAAATATGGTACTTAATGGCATATACAAGATTATATATATTGCACCAGAAAGGCTTGAAAGTGCGAAGTTCTGTGAGTTCTCCAAGCAGGCAGATATATCAATGGTGACGGTTGACGAGGCACATTGTATATCACAGTGGGGACAGGATTTCAGACCAAGCTATGTAAAGATAGTTGATTATATAAACAGCCTTCCAGCAAGACCGGTTGTCAGTGCATTTACAGCGACAGCAACCAATGAAGTAAAGACGGATATAGAGTGTATATTAAGGCTTGATAATCCTAAGGTTGTAATTACTGGCTTTGACAGGAAAAATCTTTACTACAGCGTAGAGCATATAAGCGGCAAGAATAAGGACAGGTATATAAGCAATTATGTTAAAGAGCATATTGATGAGAGTGGAATTATCTACTGCGCAACAAGGAAAAATGTGGACACTTTATATGAAACCTTAAGCAGTATGGGGATAAGTGTCACAAGATACCACGCGGGACTTAGCAATGAAGAAAGAAAAAGAAATCAGGACGATTTCATATATGACAGGTCATTGGTGGTCGTTGCTACTAATGCATTTGGAATGGGAATAGATAAGTCAAATGTAAGATATGTAATTCATTATAATATGCCACAGAGTATGGAGAATTATTATCAGGAGGCAGGAAGAGCTGGCAGAGATGGAGAGGACTCACAGTGTATAATGCTGTTTTCTGCACAGGATGTGATAATAGATAAGTTCCTTCTTGATAAGAAAGAATTTGAAGGCGTTGAATATGAGGATATAGACGTTATTAAACAGCGTGACCTGCATAGATTGTATGTAATGGAGGGGTATTGCAAGACAACGGGCTGTTTAAGAAATTACATACTTAATTATTTTGGAGAAAATGTAACCGGAGTATGTGGTAATTGCGGCAACTGCAATAGTGAATATGAAGAAATTGATATGACAGCGCAGGCAAAATGGGTCATTAACTGTATAGCAGAAACCAAGGGAAGATTTGGACAGGGCATAGTTATAGGAACTCTGCTTGGAGCTGACAGGGCAAGGCTTAAAGAGGTTGGAGCTGTTAATTATAAATCATATGGAAAGCTTGCAGGAATGAAAGAAGCTGAGTTAAGACCGCTTATAGCCCAGCTTATATCAGACGGTTATATAATACAGACACAGGACGAATACAGTGTCCTTAAAATGGGAGATATAACACCTTTAAAGCAGGAAAATGCACATATATATCTAAAGCGTATGAAAGAGTCCGAGGAAGTGAAAAATGCAAAGCTTGTCGGTAAGACAAGAAGCACAGGCAGTTCTTATGAGGCTGGTGATGAAACTTTTCTATCAGGTTCAGGAAAGAAAGGCAGAAAGCAGACAGGCAAAGCAGGTAAAAGAAGCAGTTCATCAACAGGAAAGAAGAGTACAGATTCACTTACAAGTGCAGGTTATGAGTTATTTGAACGCTTAAAGGCATTGCGAATGATAATAGCAAGGGAAGAAGGTATGCCTCCATATATTGTATTTAGTGATAAGACACTTATAGATATGTGTGAGAAGCTTCCTTTAAATGCAGAAGCAATGCTTGAGGTATCAGGTGTAGGACAGAATAAACTGATGAAATATGGACAGAGATTTGTAAATGAGATAGATACATTTGTTAAAGAACATAAAGGAATGGCAGCAACAATTAATTAGAAAAAGTGTGCATAGGCACAGTCAGGTTATATAGAATAATGCACAGAAAAGAGGATTATTATGACAAAGATAGTGGCAGTAGCAGGTAAGGGCGGCGTTGGAAAGACTTCGCTTGCAGGAGCATTTGTTAAAGTGCTTGTAGAGAAATATCCAGATAAGAAGATACTGGCGATTGATGCTGACCCTGCGGTTGGACTTTCTACAGTGCTTAACATAGAAGTGGACAAGACAATAGATGACATAAGAAAAGAAGTTATTAAAAATGTAGAGGACGGCGATACCAAGTCAGCAGTTGAACTGTTAGGTGAGGCGAAGTATGAGATATATGATGCAATTAAAGAACAGGACGGCTACGCATTTATAGCGATAGGAAGACCGGAAACGGCTGGTTGCTACTGCCGGATTAATTCATATCTTAAAGAGGTGATAACACTTCTTTCTGAGCAGTTTGATTATGTGGTTATAGACGGCGAGGCTGGAATTGAGCAGATTAACAGGCGTGTTATGGAAAAGGTTACACATCTTGTGCTTGTAACAGATGCAAGCAAGAAAGGCTGTCAGGTAGTTAAGACTATTAAAAATGTTGCAGATGAGCTTGTTATGTATGAGAAAGCTGGAGTTATAGTTAACCGCATACCGGATAAGAAAGTGATAGAACTTATGGATATAAGTGGGCTTCCATTATTATCTGTAATTGAAAATGATATGAAACTGGCAGAGGCAGATATTAAGGGCGAGAATATACTTACACTTTCAGATGATGACAGAATTGTTGCAGGGGCGGCAGAGGCACTTTGCAATATTGGTTTGATATAGTATTGGAGGAATATTTTTGAAGGATTTACAGCATTTATATTATTTTGAGAAACTATTAGAGGAGGTCAATAATGACCTTGTAAGAGAAGCACAGAATAAAGGCAGTATTGCAATTGGAGCAGTCTGTTTTCAAATTCCAGAGCCACTAATTAATCTTCCTGGCTGTTTCTCGGTAAGACTTAGAGCACCAAGAACAGGTTCTATAGAGATGGGTACATATTATATGAGCAGTATGCTTTGTGAGGGCTGTCGTGCCATACTTGAAAGAGCAATCGAGGGAGGGTTTGAATTTCTTGACTGCATAATAGCACCTGATGCGTGTGCACAGATGAACAGGTGCGTTGAGAATATAGAAAGACAGAATTTATGTTCCAAGGAAAAGTTCTTTGTGGAATATTCTGATGTTCCTATGAAGGACGATGAAACAGCCTTAAGACATTATGTAAGGCAGATGAGGGCACATGTATTAGAGCCGCTTAACAAGGTGTATGGAATTGATATATCAGATGAAGCATTAAGAAAGGCAGTTGATTTGCAGAATAAGATAAGCAGGCTCATAACACAGATTGGTGACTACAGAAAAGAAGACAATCCAAGAATAACAGGCTATGAATTCGCAGTGTTATGCCTTGCGACATATTGCTGTCCTAAAGAGGCACTTATTGAAAAGCTGGAGGATACGCTTAAGGAGTTGGGCACAAGACAGCCAGATGATAAGAAGAATTACAGGGCAAAGGTTGTTATGGTAGGTTCGGAGATTGATAATCCAGAACTTATAAAGCTTTGTGAGGAGGCTGGTGCGTTAGTTGTTGCTGACAGGTTCTGTTTTGGTTCACTTCCGGGAAGAAGCGAGATTATTCTTAATGACACGGAAGATGTACTTATGCAGATATGCAGGCAGTATATGCACTGGGGCAAATGTCCACGTTATATGAATACAGCTAAGATTAAGGAACGTCAGGAATATGTAGACAGCATTGCCAAAGAATACAAGGCAGACGGGCTTATATACCAGCAGATAAAGTTCTGCGATTACTGGGGATATGAGAGAGCTTCGGCATTTCATATTATGCGTGAAGAATACGGATATCCGGTGTTATCAATTGACAGACCTTATGTAGCAGGTAATTCGGGACAGATAAGGACACGAATACAGGCATTTGTTGAGAGCCTTGAGCTTAAGAAGCTTAAAAAATAATAAATGAATAATAAGATGTAAATATTAAGATGTAAATGTATGACTGAAAGAATACATTTAAGAAATTAACAATAAAAATACAGATATATGGTTAAGAAAGGATTGGCTATGTCAGGTAAACTTGGAAGTGAGCCGCTTGGTAAGTTCTATACTGGTAAGAAACCTAAGAAAAGACGTGAATGGAGAGGTTTCAAAGATACATGGTATGACTATGTAAGGTGGCTTGGATATTGGAAAACTTTGATTACATTTATAATAAAACCTAATAATATAAAAGGCTTTTTCAGATACCGCTGGATGCTTAATTATCTTGCACTGCCTGATTTTATGGACAGGCATACGGAAGGAATGAGAGGCTTACAGCTTCGTATGGCACATCAGGCACTGGGACTTATTGTTACAGATATATGTGGTATGCTTGGACAGATATTTAGGGCAGACCCTGCAATCGGCAATGATAAGGAACTTAATAAGAAGATTGTTCTTTTTGATGAGAATATGATGAGTACACTTATGGGTGGATTTCCTAATCTTGTGTGGCTTTCAGTTGAAGTTCCAGCCGTGTATACAAGCTCAATGATGTCGCAGAATGGAGTTAGCTATTATGTTGATGTAACACACGAATATGGAGTTCCGACAGATGTATGTCCTATGCCGGCGGCAGAGCTTGGAGTTGCACTTGCAGACGATTTCCCGCTTATTGGCTGTTGTGCTGTACAGTGTAATACAACCTGTGATGGAAGTCTTATGGGAAATGGAATTGAGGCACGCTCATTTAAGATTCCAACATTCCAGCTTGCTGTCCCTATAAGGCACAGGCAGGAAAGCGTGCAGGAATATGCGGCAGAAGAAGTTGTCAATGCAATACATTTTATTGAGGAGCAGACAGGAGAAAAGTTTAACTGGGATGCTTTCTTTAAAAGTATGAAAAGGTTCAATGCAGAGACAGAAGAATTCCTTGAATGGATGGAAATCTCAAAGACTGACTATCCGCAGGTTATGGGTGTTACACTTGCACTTTACAGATATGGTGTATATCAGGCGGCAGGCGGAAGAAACCAGGCATTTCTTGATATGGATAAGAAGCTCACAAGAATGGCTATGGAAGGCTATAAGAAGAAAGAGCTTGCGGCAAGGGAATACCGACACCGTGCTATGACGTGGGGTGTTCAGGCGGCATATTATACAGCACTTCCAATATGGCTGCTTAACTGCTGGGGTATAGTTACAATAACCGATATGTTAAGTATGGTATCAACAGAGATGGTCAATACAGAGGATAAACATCAGGCAATGCTTGACCTTGCATATCTGTATGAGAATATGATTATGCGTAATCGTTCTAATGGCGGTTATGAAACAGGTGTTGAAGCGTTATGGCGTTATTGTGAGATGTTTAATATAGACATAGTTATTATGTATGTACATATGGGCTGTAAATCAATGTCAGGATATCACGGCTTATTTGAGGAAGAAGCAAGAAAGCACGGCGTACATCTTATATGGGTAACACATAATCTTATGTGTCCTGAGGACGGTAGCAGAAGAGATATGAGGACAGAAATCAACAGATATATGAGAACTGTATTCCGTGAAGAGCCGCTTGACCCTACATTGGAAGATTTTGACGACTCACAGAACTGGTAAGAATTCATAAAGATAAGAAAGGAATAATAATATGGCTAAATATTATGGCGGTTGTGATGCAGGAAGTACTTACACCAAATGCGTTATATTAGATGAAACAGGAAAAATAGCAGCAAATATCACTAAAAGAAGCAGAATTAATCCAGTGCTTAGTGCTAAAGACAGCTTAGATGAGGCTGTAGCTTTAGTAGACGGGCTTAATAGTGCAGACGAACTTGATTATCTTATTGGAACAGGCTATGGACGTAATAAAGTACCATTTGCTGACGAGAACATATCAGAGATAAGCTGTCACGCTATGGGTGTTCACGTTGCCGCACCAGATGTAAAGGCGATAATAGATATCGGTGGGCAGGACGTTAAGGGTATTGCTATAGATACAGATGGAACAGTTCTTAATTTCTCAATGAATGATAAATGTGCGGCTGGTACAGGAAGATTTTTTGAGTCAATGGCAAGGGCATTTGAGATGAGCCTTGATGAGTTCTCCAAGCTTTCTTTAACAGCTAAAAATGTTATCCCTATAACAGCACAATGTGCTGTATTTGCAGAGAGTGAGGTAATCTCACTTGTAGGAGAAGGAAAGCCAATGGAGGAGATAGCCGCAGGAATTGAGCTTTCGGTAGCAAAGAGATGTTTTGTAATGGCTAAGAAGGCAGGAGTTGTTGAATCAGTTACACTTACAGGCGGCTGTGCCAAGAATGATGGCTTAAAGCAGGCTATAGAGAAGGTATTAAAGGTTAAGGCTGTAGAACTGCCTATAGACCCACAGCTTATGGGTGCTTTAGGAGCGGCTGAATATGCCAGACAGAAAGGGATGGCCAGATGATAATATTAAAGATAATTGGAATAGTAGCGATTGTTATTGCAGTGCTGTTTATACTCAGCCTTTTTATATATTTCTTTAATCTTGATATGAAATTTGCCTCTAAGCTTATAAAGCCGCTTACGGCATATTATAACTGGTCAAAGAACAGACGTGAGGCAGATAAGAAGAATAAATGAGTATGAAGTTATATGATAAGGATATAGCCTGTGTAATGCAGGATATAAAGGCATATGGAGAGTGCAGAAGGCTTGATAATAATGCACACTGGAAGATGAATGACAAAGAAAAGCTTGTGTTAAGAAGTGATATGGCATACGAGCTTGGCGGTGGAATGAATGAGGCGGTGAGTGCATTGGCATTTACTACGGATAAAGCTGTCGTTGATACAGACGGAGTGTATCTTATAGGTGATGATATGACAAGCATTGACAAAGATATACCATATGCAAGACTTACATTTATAAGGCTTAAGGAAAATGTGCTTGCTGACACTAAAAAAGATGCATTATATGCAGTTATGAGAGCTGTTGATTATGTAAGATACAATACATATCCGGACGGATTTATGATGAGAATATCATCAGTTAAAGAAAGAGAGCCGGTAAGAATATCAAAGGAAGCTGTAAATAGTAATATAAGCTTTTCTAATATAGGTTCAGAGCTTATAAGGGCTTATAAGACAAGAGAAGAAGTTGAGGCTGTAAAGATATACTTTATTACATCAGATAGTGCAGATTATAAAATGCTTAAGCAGTTTGCAGGCAGATGTGAGCAGATAACGGATTCACTTAACCATATATTCAATGGGCTGGTTATGGATTGTTCAACGTGTTCAAGCAGGGAGTTATGTGATGAAATAGAGGATTTAAGAAAGTTTCATAACAGTATTTGATATTTTGCATCGATGAATATTATCCTTTCATTGATTACTCTAATTGTAAATGTTAATATTAAATATAGAAGGAAATAACAATAAATAATAGTAAACAATTGTATATAATGGTATACAATCGGTGTTTATGCAGTCAAAATGATAAAGCCCAGAACAGGCAGAATGGAGGAAGAATGTATAGAGAAGATTATAAGGTAACAGTTCCCCAGTTTAAAAGACTTGAGGTATTATTAAGTGATTGTGGAGCAATAAGCGGAAAGCTTGATATTGAAACAGGAAGACATAATGCCAGAGTAATTAATAATAAGGTAAAAGAACTTTCAGAAAATGGTGGTGGTACAATTGTAATTCCTAAAGGAATATGGGCAAGTGCACCAATTCGTCTTTTATCAGATGTAAGCATAAGAATTGAAAGCCAGGGACTTCTTAAGTTCATAAAATCCAAAGAAGATTATCCTTTAATTATAACTAATTATGAGGGACAGCCATGCATAAGAACTGTATCACCTATTACAGCAGAGAATGCGGTAAATGTTGCAATTACAGGTATGGGTATGGTTGACGGAAGTGGTGATGAATGGCGTCCAGTTAAGAAGTTCAAGGTGACAGATAAACAGTGGGAACAGCTTCTTAAAAAGAGTGATAACGTACTTGAAACAAAAGAAACACAGATATGGATGCCTACTAAAACAAGCCTTCTTGGTAATGAGAAGAATATCCAGTCGGATAAAGATGAAGCTTTAAAAGAAGCCAGAGATTATTATGATTTCTACAGACCAGTAATGGTGAGTCTGTGTCATTGTACTAACGTACTTTTAAGTGGTGTAACATTTATGAATTCACCAGCCTGGAATATACATCCATTTTTCTGCGAGAATGTCACAATTGACAATATTAAGGTACGCAATCCTTACTATGCACAGAATGGTGATGGCATTGATGTAGAGTCTTGTACTAATGTACATATCCACCACAGTGTATTTGAGACAGGTGATGATGCAATATGTATCAAGGCAGGCAAGAATGCAATTGCAAGAACAATAGATGGACCTTGCAGTAATATATATATACACGATTGTGTTGTTAATGAAGGACATGGTGGTTTCGTAATCGGAAGTGAAATGTCAAGAGGTGTTAAGGATATACTTGTTGAGAACTGCACATTTATAGGTACGGATGTAGGTGTAAGAATGAAGAGTGCACTAGGCAGAGGCGGTGTGGTTGAGAATATCACAATACGCAATATCGATATGGTTAATATAAAGGGTGAGGCAGTTATACTTACTATGGGTTATGTACTCAACCTGCTTAACCGTAATGAAACAATAGCTATGGATAATGAAGAAGATGTTCCATACTTCAGAAATATTGATATGGATGGCATTGTGTGTACAGACTGTAAGGAATTCGCTAAGATTGAACCTTTAAACGGCCGTCCAGACACGATTAAGGATGTAGTTATTAATAAACAGAAGTTCTGCTAATAAAATGTAGTAATGTCTTTCTGATTATTAACAGCTGCTATGTGCCGATGATGCACACTCGCTCGATGCTGTAGTATGTCGTAAGCGGATATGCTCGGTGTTAGAATGTGCGTTGCAGATTCTTGTTTATATATAGAAAGAGGATAAAGTTGTGAAAAATAATAAATATGAAATAGATATGTGTAATGGTACATTAATGGATAAGCTAATTTCCTTTGCAATTCCATTAATGCTTTCAGGTATGTTACAGCTTATGTTTAATGCTGTAGATATAATTGTTGTTGGAAGATTTACAGGCAGTACTGCACTTGCCGCTGTAGGCTCGACAACAGCACTGATTAGTACGTTTACCAATCTTTTTATAGGCGTTTCACTAGGAGCAAATGTACTTGCGGCAAGATTTTATGCAACAGGCAAATCTAAAGAAATGTCGGAGACAGTCCATACAGCCATAGCACTTGCGGCAATAAGCGGTGTTGTTATGTGTATTATTGGCATTGCTGCCGCAAGAGAGGCACTTGTCCTTATTGACACACCAGATGATGTAATTGGCCAGGCAGCACTGTATTTAAGACTGTATTTTTGTGGTATGCCATTTTTTATGCTTTATAACTATGGAGCGGCAATATTAAGGGCAGTAGGTGACACGAAAAGACCACTTATGTATCTTATAATAGCAGGTTCTACCAATGCGGTTTTAGACCTTGTGCTTGTGATAATATTTAAAATGGGCGTTGCAGGTGTTGCTATAGGAACAGTTACTTCACAGCTTATATCGTGTATTCTTGTAATAAGATGCCTTATGACAACAGAGTCAGATTACAAGTTAAGAATAAGGGATTTAAGAATAAGAAAATATTACCTTTTACAGATACTGAGTGTAGGACTTCCAGCAGGAATACAGAGTACTGTTATTAACTTTTCAAATGTATTGCTTCAGTCATCAGTTAATTCATTTGGCGAGATAGCAATGGCAGGTTATACAGCCGCTAATAATATACTTGGCTTTCTTTATGTGTCTGTCAACTCAATAACGCAGGCGTGTATGAGCTTTACGAGCCAGAATTACGGCGTTAGAAAATTCAAGCGAATGGATAAGGTGTTAATTGACTGTATGATACTTTCGGTTATAGTGTCAGTAGTTATCGGTGGTGGTTCATACATTTTAGGACGCCAGATACTTGGTATATACACGAACCAGAGTGAGGTTATAGAGTGTGGTATGGAGATACTTTCAATATCGACAATACCATATTTTCTGTGTGGCATTATGGATATGCTTCCTGGAGCTATGCGTGGAGTAGGTTATTCAGCAGTTCCTATGGTTCTTTCAATTGTAGGTACAGTTGGGACAAGACTTGTGTGGATATATGGTGTATTCCCAAGCCATAGAAGTCTGTATGAGTTATTCATATCGTATCCAGCTTCGTGGTTTATAACAATTGTAATGCAGGCAATATGTCTTGTATTTGTAAGAAAAAAGGTAAGAAGCAAAGAATGATTATACAATATATAATCAATGATGGATTAAATTACAAGAAGTGAGGGTTAGTATGTATACAAAGGAAGATTTAAAAGAATATTTAAAGGCTATGGGGCTTACAGGAAAAGAAACAATACTTGTTCATTCTTCAATGAAATCCATAGGGGAAGTAGAAGGCAGGGCAGATACAGTGCTTGATGCCCTTATAGAATATTTTAAGGATGGACTTTTACTGCTTCCAACCCATACATGGAAAAATATTAACGAGGACAATCCAGTATACGACCCAGCGGTCACGCCGTCCTGTGTTGGGATACTTACTAATCTGTTTCTTAAAAGAGATGGGGTAATACGTTCACTTCACCCAACACACAGTATGGCAGGAATAGGTGTAAATGCCAAAGAATATCTTGCAGGTGAAGAACACAATAACACACCTTGTACACCGGGCGGCTGTTATGACCGCTTAAAAGACTGTGGTGCAAAGATACTTCTTATAGGAGTTGGCAATGAGCGTAATACATACATTCACAGCGTTGAAGAAGTGCTTAACATACCTAACAGACTGTCAGACAAACCAATGAAACTACAGATAATTATGCCAGATAAATCTATAAAGACAGTATATGTAAGAAAGCATTACAATGCTACCCAGCCACATATATCAGAAGACTTTGTAAAGCTTGACCAGGCATTATTAGAATGTAATGCAATGACCAGAGTGAAATTCGCAGATGCCGACAGCCTCCTGTGTGATGCCGGCCAAATCTTTAAGGTGGTAAGGCACATATTGTCCCCAGCACCCGAATGTATAGTAACAAGCCCAATCGAAAAGTCCCAGTGGCAGGACTTTACAGATTAACCCAATAAAAATATCTTTTTATAATTTATAACCATAAATGATATTGTCATTGTCGAAAAATGCCTTGTTATAGTTTTTGACTATAACAAGGCATAAAATATATCAATTTTACAATCCATCAATAATAATATACAATAATCCTATAAACATACAATGATTATATGTAAATGCTGATTGAAAGTTGAATAAGTCATTTGAACCTATTCATTGTAATTCAACTGTAATGCAATTTGTAACTGTAATGCAATTCAAAAGCAATAAATTTATATAATATTGGAGGCATACCATATGAAGCAGATACTATGTTTTGGAGATTCCAACACCTGGGGGCTTATCCCTAAGACTAAACAGCGTTACCCTTGGGGAGTAAGATGGACAAGTATTTTAGATAATGAACTTAACAGACATTTTAATAATGAATACCGTGTAATAGAGGAAGGGTTGTGCGGAAGAACAACAGTATTTGACGACCCATTAAGAGATGGCCGCAATTCATTCAAACTCCTTCCAACAATATTAGAGTCGCACAATCCAGTAACGGATGTGATTATAATGTTAGGAACTAATGACTGCAAGACAGTATACAACGCTTCGGCAGAGGTTATCGGACAGGGGGTGGAGAGATTAATTAATCAGGTAAAGAGCTGCCTTCCACACAGCAGAATACTTCTTGTATCACCAATACATCTTGGAAAAGGCGTGTGGGAGCAGGATTATGACCCAGAGTTCTCAGAAGCTTCTGTTGAAGTATCTAAGAAGCTTGCAGGTGTATACAGCAAAATTGCAGAAAAAGAATCAATAGATTTCTTATCAGCCTCAGATGCAGCCAAGCCAAGCGAAATAGACAGGGAACACTTAAACGAACAGGGACATAAAGAACTTGCAAGAAACATATTAAGGTGGTTTGACATTTAAAAATACATAATGTTATAATACCATAGCCTTGAGTATAACAATAACAAAGGCTGTCAGCTACAATTAATTTATAAAACATATGTGGATTTTTCTAGTTAAATCTATTTTTCGCCACATAGCTGTTAATTACAGCTATGTGGCTATTTTTGTGTAATAGGGAATTCTATCGTAATTCCCTATTACACAAAAGGCACTATGTGCCAATAATGCACACTCGTGCGAAGATGTAATTGGTCGCAAGCGACCGCACTCGGCACAGGAATGTGTTTAGCACATTCCTTTTTATGAAATAGGGAATTTACCACAATAAGATTAAGGAGATAAGTATGGATCAGGCTTATATGAAGAAAGAAAGCGTATTAAAACTTCTGATAACTATGGCACTTCCAATGGTTATATCAATGCTTGTAAATTCACTTTACAACATTGTAGACAGCTTCTTCGTAGCACAGATAAGCGAAGATGCGATGACTGCCATATCACTTGTATTTCCAATGCAGAATTTTATTAATTCGGTAATGATAGGCTTTGGAATAGGAATAAATTCAGTAATATCATTTTATATGGGTGCACAGGATAAGGCACAGGCAGACAAAGCTGCAAGTCAGGGAATATTACTTGCGACAATACACGGAATAGTGATGACAGCAGGATGTATTATGCTTATAAAGCCATTCCTTTGTATGTTTACTAATGACAGCAGTATTGTAGAATTAGGACTTCAATACTCATATATAGCATTTGCATTTTCAACAATACTTGCATGGCAGCTGGTGTTTGAAAAGACATTTCAGGCTGTTGGAAGAATGACAGCATCAATGACGGCAATGCTTGGTGGCTGTATAACTAATATCGTGCTTGACCCGATGCTTATATTCGGAATAGGAATATTCCCTGCTCTTGGAATAAGAGGAGCGGCAATTGCCACAGGAATAGGACAGACAGTAAGCCTTCTTGTGTATGTTATCATATATATACTACGACCTATGCCAGTTCGTTTTACAAGAAAATGTATGAAGCCAGAGAAAACATTATGTCTGAAAATGTATTCGGTCGGCATACCAGCCAGTCTTAATATGGCACTTCCTTCATTGTTAATATCAGCACTTAATGTAATACTAGCAGCATTTTCACAGACATATGTATTCGTGCTTGGTGTATATTACAAGTTACAGACATTTCTTTATCTGCCTGCCAATGGAGTTGTTCAGGGAATGAGACCATTAATCGGATATAATTATGGTGCAGGAGAGCATAAGAGGGTTAAGAAAATATATTCGACAGCCACAATAATAGTATTAATAATTATGTGTGCTGGAACAGCTATATGCCTTGGAATACCAGATAAGCTTATAGGCTTATTCACAACTAATGCAAATACAATTAGTGCCGGTGCCAAGGCACTTAGAATAATCAGTGCAGGCTTTATCGTATCGTCAGTATCTGTAACAGCCTCTGGTGCACTGGAAGGATTGGGAAAAGGACTTCCATCACTCGTAATATCAGTATTCAGATATGTAGTTATTATAATTCCAGTTGCATTTATTCTTTCAAGGATATATGAAGTTAATGGAGTGTGGTGGTCATTTGGAGTTACTGAGTTGGTAACTGCATTTATATCGTATATAATCTATAAAAAGGCGACACATCATCATTAAATGTAATCAGACATATAAGGTATCTTATGAAACAGCATCTCATCAATACAGATTTGAGGTAAAGTCAATAATATGGTTTATGTAAATTTAATTATTAGGTTTGTATAATTGCTTTATTTTGAAGAATAATGGTTGTATAATAAAAAAAACAATTTGCAATATTATATAAAAGATATTAATTATAATTATATGGAGAGTGAAGATAATATAATTGGTATACAATAAAATATATAAATTGCGAATAAAAGAGGAGGCTTAATATATGTGTACAGCAGTTACTTATAAGACTAAAGATTTCTATTTTGGAAGAACTCTTGATTATGAGTTCTCATATGGTGAAGAGATAACAGTTACACCAAGGAATTATATATTTGATTTCAGGCATATAGGACAGCTTAAAAGCCATTATGCAATAATTGGTATGGCATTTGTGTCAGAAGGATACCCACTTTATTATGATGCAGTTAATGAAAAAGGTCTTGGAATGGCTGGACTTAACTTTGTTGGCAATGCGGCATATAAAGCATCAGTATGTGGTGAGAAGGATGTAGCACAGTTTGAGTTCATACCTTGGATATTAAGCCAGTGTGCGACAGTCAGCGAAGCTAGAGCAAAGCTTGATGGAATTAATCTTACAGGAACACCATTCGGCAGCCAGCTTCCAGCGGCACAGCTTCACTGGATAATTGCAGATAAAGATGAAGCAATCACAGTTGAGTCTATGAAAGACGGACTTCATATATATGACAATCCGGTCGGAGTGCTTACTAACAATCCTCCATTTGATATGCAGATGTTTGCACTTAATAATTATGCAGGGCTTTCAAGCAGACAGCCAGATAATACATTTGCAGACAAGCTTAAGTTAAATGCTTACAGCCGTGGAATGGGAGCTATGGGACTTCCGGGAGATTTATCAAGCCAGTCACGTTTTGTAAGAGCAGCATTTACCAAGCTTAACGCAATGTCAAGTGATACAGAGGAAGAAAGTGTAAGCCAGTTCTTTCATATACTAGGTTCAGTAGAACAGCAGAGAGGCTGTTGTGAGGTGTCTGACGGAAAGTATGAGATTACTATTTATACATCCTGCTGTAATGCGGCAAAGGGAATATATTATTACACAACATATGACAATCATCAGATAACAGCAGTAGATATGCACAAGGAAAATCTGGACGGAACAGAGCTTATAAGATATCCAATTATTACCAAGGGTGAAGTAAGATGGCAGAATAGATAGAATATGTCAGAATAATAGTGATGGAGAGATAAGGCGATGGAATGTACTGATAAGTATGATTTTGATACACCAATAGATAGAACTAATACACAGTCCTTGAAATGGGACGTTGCAGAAAATGAGCTTCCTATGTGGGTTGCAGATATGGATTTTAAGACAGCACCAGAGATAATTGAGGCTGTTAATAAGAGAGCAGCACACGGAGTGTTTGGATATTCAATAATACCGGAAAGCTGGAATGAGGCTGTAGCCAGCTGGTGGTCAAGAAGACATAACTGGGACATTGATAAAGACTGGATTGTGTTTAGCACAGGAGTTATACCAGCAGTGTCAAGCATAGTAAGAAAGCTTACAACACCTAACGAGAATGTTGTTATACAGACACCTGTTTATAATATATTTTTTAATTCGATAATCAATAATGGAAGAAGGGTTCTTGAGAACCCATTAAAGTATGAGAATGGTGAATATAGCATTGACTGGGAAGACCTAAAGAATAAGCTGGCTGATCCACAGACAAGTCTTATGATATTATGCAATCCACAAAATCCATCAGGAAAGATATGGAGCAGGGAAGATTTATCAAGGATAGGGGAGCTGTGTGCAAGGTATTATGTAACAGTGGTATCTGATGAAATTCACTGTGATCTTACAGACCCTGGAAAGGAATATATTCCATTTGCTTCTGTATCAGATGTATGCAGGGATATAAGCATAACCTGTGTTGCACCTACTAAGACATTTAATATTGCAGGACTACAGACAGCAGCTGTCATTGTGCCACATAAGAATTTAAGGCATAAGGTGTGGAGAGCACTTAATACTGATGAGGTTGCAGAGCCTAACGCATTTGCGGTATGGGCAGCAGAAGCAGCTTATAATTATGGTGATAAATGGCTTGATGAATTGAGAGGTTACATTTATAATAATAAAAGAATAGTTAACGAGTATGTCAATGACAATATTACATCAATAAAGGTTGTGCAATCAGAGGCAACATATCTTTTATGGCTGGATTGTTCAGCAATTACTGATAATAGCAGTGAATTAGCGGCATATATAAGAAACAGGACAGGGTTATATCTGTCAGCAGGCAATGTGTATGGCGGTAATGGAAATCAATTTTTAAGACTAAATATTGCGTGTCCTAAGGTAGTGCTTATGGACGGACTTAAAAGACTTGAAGAAGGTATCAGGCTGGCTGTGAATTAACAGGTTGTTAAGCTGGCAGTTGATTAACTTTGTAAGGATATACTAGCTGATAATTAATGGGGTAATATATGGAAAATGGAAGTTTGCAATACGAAAATCAAATATTAAAGTCAGAGCTTGAGGCAGAACATTTTATTCTTACACAGATGGCAGAGCTTGGAAAGGTAAGAAATGTACAGGAATGTCAGGTGGCGATAAATAATCTTCTTGAAAAAATCGGACATTTTACGAAAGCTGACAGAGCATATATAGTTGATGAAAAAGATGGTTTTTATTATAACACATATGAGTGGTGTAATGAAGGTATTGAACCACAGATTAATGAACTTCAGAATTTGAGAGCAGAGGATATGCCGTATTGGATATCAAAGCTTTCAAGTGGTGAGAGTATATTTATTGAAGATTTGGAAAATGTAAAAGAGGCTATGCCTGTTGAATATGAAATATTAAAGCCTCAGAATATAAATACACTTATAGTGTTTCCAATAATATTAAGCAATACATTAAAAGGGTTTATAGGTGTTGATAATCCTAATATAAGGGATGCAAAGGACGTAATCAGACTGCTTGCGGCACTGGGGAGTTATCTTGGTACTACAAGAGAGAATGCCGCTGTATATGCCAAGCTTGAATACAGGCTTAATTACGATTCACTTACCAAGGCGTATAACAGGTATGGGTTTTACAAGAATGCACAGAAGCTCATAAAGGAGCATACTGATACCGAGTATTGTCTTATATTATCAGATATTAAGAGTTTTAAGCTTATTAATGAAATATATGGTGAGAATATTGCAGATAAGATATTAATAGATGAAGTTAATATTATCAGGCAGAAGATGAAAGGTAATTCAGTTCTTGGAAGACTTAATGGTGACATAATTGCTATGGTTATTCCTAAGGAGTATTTGTCTGAGGAAGAATTTTCTGATATGATAAAGCTGCTTAGTGACAGGTATTCCAACAAGAATTTCAAGCTTCATATATATCTTGGAGTATATTATATAAAAGATGTCAATGAAACGATAAGACAGATGGTAGACAAGGTATCTCTTGTGATTATGAAGAGTAAAGGTAATATGAGCAATTATATTCTTTATTATGATGAGAATTCATATAGGAATGACATATTTAAACAGCAGCTTATAGGTGAGTTTGAGACAGCACTTAATGAGAACCAGTTCTGTATGTATTTACAGCCACAGACGGATAAGGATGGCAATATGCTTGGAGCAGAGGCACTTATAAGATGGAATCATCCTAATATGGGACTTATTATGCCAGGTGCATTTATAGAGTGCTTTGAAGATGCAGGACTTATATACAGGCTGGATAACTACATATGGGAGGAAGCTGCTAAGCAGCTTAAGATATGGAAAGACTCTGGTTATAATTATTATATATCTGTTAATATATCAGCAAAGGATTTCTATCATATTGATGTGTACCAGACTTTCAAAAATCTTGTAAGTGAGTATGGTATAGATACAGATAAGCTTCACATTGAGATAACAGAAACAGCGTTATCAGAGGATAAGCAGGCGGCACATAAGACTATAGAAAGACTTCACAATGAGGGCTTTATAATAGAGATAGATGATTTTGGAAGCGGATATTCTTCTTTTAATTTCCTTAAAGATGTGTGTGCTGATGTTATCAAGATAGACAGGGTATTCCTTAAGAAGTCAAGCCACGAGGAGCGTGGAGAGCAGATATTAAGGTCGATTATAAGTCTTTCACACGATATAGGAATGGATGTAATAACGGAGGGTGTTGAGAATGTTGACCAGCTTTCTATGCTTGCCAAGATGAATTGTGACTGGTTTCAGGGTTATTACTTCTCAAAGCCGATTACTGTCGGGGATTTTGAGGAGAAGTATGGCATTAAGGCGTAAAATGTATAATAATGCTTAGGACATTGATAATATTATATGATTTAATAGTATTAAAATTCAATAATATTAGTAAGATTAATAGGACTTTTTAATTATTAACGCAGCCGTGTGACTGGTTCATATGGCTGGTAATAATTAAAAAGTCTTTTTTAATTATGTTATGTTTATAGCTTTATGTATACAGCAGTAATCGAAATTTATACGAAATTACAGGGTGTTAAGCTGGCAGCTTGACTTTATTCCGAAATCGGAGTAAGATGCAATAGTCCGATTTCGGAATAAACTATTAGGAACGGATAAAATTGAAAAGTTAAAAATAAAAAAATAAGCAGAATTGGATAGCAGGTATAATTTAAGAAGGAGTTAGAATGAAGAACATATCAAAAAATCTTCAGATGTTTAATCAGGTATGTAAAGAAACCAATGTTATATACCACGATTATGCGGCGAAGAATGGCATATCAGATACAGCTTTCTGGATAATGTATTCTGTATATTATTATGGTGAGGGGATAACACAGAAGAATATATGTGAGGAGTGGTTCTACAGTTCACAGACCGTTAATTCCTCACTTAAGACTATGGAAAAAAATGGACTTATAATATTAGAGCCGTCTAATGATAATAAGAAAGAGAAGCAGATACATTTTACCAAAGAAGGACAACTGCTAGCGGAAAAGATTATTAAACCTGTAATAGAGGCAGAAAAGCAGTCTTTTGAGCAATTGGACAGCAGGGAGATTGAGGTTATGTTTGAAACAACATATAAGCATATGAAGAAGCTTGAGAGCCTTATAGAGAGTATAAAGAATTAGAGAACATCAAGGAGAATTAAAGTGAAGATAAAATTATCAGACCATTTTTCATACTGTAAGCTTATTAAATTTACATTACCTACAATTATTATGATGATATTTACATCAATATATGGTGTTGTCGATGGAGTATTTGTATCCAACTTTGTAGGAAGTGATGCATTTGCGGCAGTTAATCTTATAATGCCGGTTGTAATGATACTTGGCTCGGTTGGATTTATGATTGGTACGGGAGGAAGTGCCATCGTATCAAAGACACTTGGAGAGGGCAAGAAAGAAAAGGCAAGAGAATATTTTTCTATGCTTATATACCTTTGCATAGTGTCAGGTGTTGCACTGTCAGCAATCGGAATTATATTTATACGTCCTATAGCTGCGGCACTTGGTGCAAGTGGCAGTATCGCAGACGATTGTGTAATATATGGAAGAACACTGCTTGTTATGCTTACAGCATTATTCCTGCAAAATGCTTTCCAGAGCTTTCTTGTTGTAGCTGAAAAGCCAAAGCTTGGACTTGTAGTTTCACTGCTTGCAGGATTTACTAATATGTTTTTGGATTTCCTGTTCATATATGTATTAAAGCTTGGCGTATTTGGTGCGGCACTTGCAACAGGAATAAGCCAGATAGTTGGTTCGATAATACCGATAATATATTTCCTTAGTGATAAAAGTGACGTGCTTAAATTGCAGAAGGCGCGTTTTAACAAAGATATAATAATAAAGACCTGCATTAACGGCTCATCAGAGATGGTTACCAATATGTCGATGTCACTTGTAAATATGCTTTATAATATGCAGCTTATGAAGTATATAGGTACAAATGGTGTTGTTGCATACGGAATAATTATGTATGTTGGATTTATATTCTCAGGAACATATCTTGGTTATGCGGTAGGTTCAGCACCAGTAATAAGCTATCATTATGGTTCAGGCAATAAAAAAGAACTTAAAAATCTGTTCAGGAAAAGCATAACGCTTATTATTGTGGCGTCCTTAGTTATGACCGGACTTGCTGAGGTGCTTGCAAAATATCTTGCAGGAATATTTGTAAGCTACGATAAGGAACTGCTTGAGCTTACAACGCTTGCTATAAGAATATATTCAGTAGCATATCTTTTCAATGGACTTAATATATTTACTTCGTCATTCTTTACTGCACTTAATAATGGTGCGGTATCGGCGGCAGTATCATTTCTTAGAATGTTCGTATTCCAGATAGCGATGATTATGATACTTCCGCTTATACTTGGAATTAATGGAATATGGATGGCTGTTATAGCGGCAGAACTTCTGGCATTGTTCGTAAGCCTTATATTCATAATAATAAACCGCAAGAAATACGGTTATGTGTAAGAATATAGATATAGATAATAATACACATATGTGTATAAATACGGTTATATGTAAAATAGTAATGATATTTAATTGGAATTTAACATAAATATTAGGAATTATTGATATAAAAAGTTAAAAACTTAACAATTAAAAGGTTGCTTTTTGCAGGCTGATTATGTATACTAACAGAAGAATTTGGTTAAATCCATTTTCTGTAATCTGCCAAAGGGCATACAAGCCCTATTGGTGCTACAATTTAAGAAAAGAGGTTTAATGTAAAATGGCAAACGTTGATTTAAGCAAGTATGGTATTACAGGCGCTACAGAGATTATTCACAATCCTTCTTATGAATTATTATTCGAAGAAGAAACAAAGGCTTCTAACGAAGGTTACGAAGTAGGAAAGGAAAGCGAACTTGGTGCTGTTGATGTTATGACAGGTATCTATACAGGTCGTTCTCCTAAGGATAAGTACATTGTAGTAGATGAGAATTCTAAGGACACAGTATGGTGGACTTCAGATGAGTACAAGAATGATAACCACCCAATGTCAGAAGATGTATGGGCTAAGGTTAAGGATATTGCTAAGAAAGAACTCTGCAACAAGAGACTTTTCGTAGTAGATGCGTTCTGTGGTGCTAACAAGGATACAAGAATGGCTGTTCGTTTTATCGTAGAAGTAGCATGGCAGGCACATTTCGTAACTAACATGTTCATTAAGCCAACAGCAGAAGAACTTGAAAACTTCGAGCCAGATTTCGTAGTATATAACGCTTCTAAGGCTAAGGTTGAGAATTACGCAGAATTAGGTCTTAACTCAGAGACATGTGTAGCATTCAACATCACAAGCCACGAGCAGGTAATCATCAACACATGGTATGGTGGAGAGATGAAGAAGGGTATGTTCTCTATGATGAACTACTACCTTCCACTTAAGGGAATAGCTTCAATGCACTGCTCAGCTAACACAGATAAGAATGGTGAGAACACAGCTATCTTCTTCGGTCTTTCAGGAACAGGTAAGACAACACTTTCTACAGATCCTAAGAGACTTCTTATCGGTGATGATGAACACGGCTGGGATGACAATGGCGTATTCAACTTTGAAGGTGGATGCTACGCTAAGGTTATCAACCTTGATAAGGAATCAGAGCCAGATATCTACAATGCTATTAAGAGAAATGCTCTTCTTGAGAACGTTACTCTTGATGAGAATGGTAAGATTGACTTTGCTGATAAGAGCGTAACAGAGAATACTCGTGTATCTTATCCAATTAACCATATTAAGAATATTGTAAGACCTATATCTTCAGCTCCAGCTGCTAAGAATGTTATCTTCCTTTCAGCTGATGCATTTGGTGTACTTCCTCCAGTATCTATTCTTACTCCAGAGCAGACACAGTACTACTTCCTTTCAGGATTTACTGCAAAGCTTGCTGGTACAGAAAGAGGTATCACAGAGCCTACACCTACATTCTCAGCTTGCTTCGGACAGGCATTCCTTGAGCTTCATCCTACAAAGTATGCTGCTGAGCTTGTTAAGAAGATGGAAAAGAGCGGAGCTAAGGCTTACTTAGTTAACACAGGCTGGAATGGAACAGGTAAGAGAATTTCTATTAAGGATACTCGTGGTATCATCGATGCTATCCTTTCAGGTGCTATTAAGACAGCTCCTACAAAGACACTTCCTATGTTCAACTTTGAAGTACCTACAGAACTTCCAGGTGTTGATTCAGGTATCCTTGATCCTAGAGACACATACGCTGATGCTTCTGAATGGGAGACAAAGGCTAAGGATCTTGCTGAAAGATTTAACAAGAACTTTGTTAAGTATACAGGCAACGAAGCTGGTAAGGCTTTAGTAGCTGCTGGTCCTCAGTTATAATTAATAATTCTGGATATAACAGACGCTTGTCAATTTAATTAAATATTTTATTGGTATATAAAAAGACCGCTTGTAATTAATGGTAAGCATTAGTTACAAGCGGTTTTGTTTGACTATATTCTCTATAAATTAAAGTTCTGTCCTGACAATATTAAGAGGCATCATAAGATGATCAATAAGGATTCTGTAAGCCTCATTGCCATTGCCGGTTTTCAGGTTCTCAAAGTATTCAGAATGTTCATCTATTGTTCCATTAATACGGCCTTCAACCTCAAGTGCCGACTGTGTTGTAAGTCGGATAAGATACATAAGCTTTTGGAACATATGATTAATCTCCTCATTCTCAATGTAATTAACTAAGAGCAGGTGAAACTTATGGTCGTAATTAATAAAACTTTCGTAGTTATCATCAAGAGCAAGTGATTCTTTCTGGTGTTTGAGAATTTCACCAAGTTTCTGTATTGTATTCTGACCTTTAGCAGTCTGATATTCTTTAGCCAGGCATTGCGTACAAAATCCTTCGATAGCACATCTTATCTGGATAGTTTCCCTCATATCTTTCTGGCTTAATTGTCTTATGCGAAAGCCTTTGCTTGGGATAACTGTGATATAACCATCCTGGCTTAAGCATTGCAGAGCCTCTCTCATAGGTGTTCTTGATATGCCGAGTTCTTTGGATAATTTAGTTTCTGAGTAAAGTGTGTTGACATCGAGCTGGTGAGTAAGAATTAAATTCTTAATGTAATTATAAGCCTCAAGCTGCAATGATGACATAAGCTGCATAGATTCCTCCGTTGTATAAATGCCTGAATAAAAAGTTACGATAATAAATTTATAAATGGACTTTTAAAATAAATTAAAAAAAACATAAAAAATACAATTTACTGATATATAATAGACGATTATTATATTAAAATCAATAAAATAAATATAAAATCGGTATACCGGCACGCAATGTTCGTAATAAAATAATTTAAAATCTGAATATGTAAAGTGATTGTGTTAAAATACTATAATGAAAATATGTAATGATTGCACAAAAAAAACTTGAAAATTTGGTTAATCTGTTTAATTGCAAAGGACTATAATACAAATCGTAATAAAGAATAGATAAACTTAACAGAACCTCTTTGTTGAAGGCTTGCTAAGCAAATCAGATTTTTGGAGGAAAAGATAAATGAATACTTTAAAAGCTGAAAAAAGAAGCATGGATGACAAGGCAAAGAAATTAAGAAGGGAAGGTTATGTAACTGGCAATGTATTTGGAAGAAGCCTTGCAGAATCAATACCGGTAAAGATTGAGAAGAAAGAAGCAGAGCGTTTCTTATCAGTCTGCAACAAAGGTAGTGAGGCAAAGCTTACAATCGATACAACAGATTATGATGTTCTTGTAAAGGAAGTTGATTACGACCCAATCAAGAGACAGACATTAGAGATTGATTTCCAGGTGCTTACAGAAGGAGAAAAGGTTCACTCAGTTGCAGAGATAGTATTAGTTAATCATGACAAGGTACAGGGTGTTGTTGAACAGCATATGGAGGAAATTCCTTATAAGGCAGCTAAATCAGCGCTTGTTGAAAAGGTAAGCGTTGATATAGGAGAACTTAAGCCAGGCGACAGTATTAAGGTAGGAGACCTTGATATTGCTAAGGACAAAGATGTATCAATATCACCTGATGTATTAGAGAAGGTTATTGTAAGCGTAACAGAGCAGACATATGCCGAGACAGATACTGATACTGATGAGGATGGCGAAGCATCAGAAGCTTAATATTATGGTAATATAGTATGATACCAGGGTCAAAAGGTATAAACCCATATGAGCTTGCTCATAGGTGGGTGAAAGACCTTGGGACCCGCCCCGATATGAGCATAAAAGTGGGATGATAATCCCACGATATGCGAATATTGGGGAGAATTGTGGGAGTGCGTAGCACGGAACAATTCGTAGGTATCAAAGTCGGGGGCTTTAGCCCCCGACATCATAGTATTATAGTAATATTTCAGGTACAGAAACATACGAAAGTATGTAAGTAAGATAATAGACGCATATGTAATAGTGAGAATATTAATATGTAAACTTACGATAGAATAAAGATAAAAGTCAGCTATAGGGAAAGTTATGTTACCCTATAGCTGATTTTTTTAAAAATATGGTGCAGAATTCGACAGTAAAATACGTTTTTCTTGAATAATTATGCGTAAAGATATATACTGTACATAGTGTTACGTAACGAAAGAACGGAGGATATAATATGGGATATGATGCTGAGAAATTCAAAGCCAGAGCTAATACTAAAGCAGGAAATATATGGCTTATATTAAATATCCTGCTTACAATGCAGTATTTGTCAAATATGACTAAAGGTACATATGATCAGAAGTTTATAATTCCATTTCTTATTATAGGCTGGGTTCCATATATAATTGGTGTTATATATACTAAGATAAAAGGAAAATCAGCTGATGGATACAAGCATATATTAGGTGTTGGATATGGTTTGTTTTATGGATATATAGTATGTACAAGCACATCACTGCTCACATTTGCATATATATTTCCAGTAGCAAGTATGACTATTCTGTTCAAGGACAGAAAGTTCATAGTGAGCTGTGGAATTGGTAATATTGTCATAGTTATATTAAGTACAATTATTAAATTTATGTCAGGTATGAATGCGTTGGCAGATATTGATAATTATTCATTACAGATATCGTGTATAATCCTTTGCTATGTATGTTATGTATTATCAATTAATCATCTTAATCTTTCAGACGGAGCACTTACAGATTCAATTAAGGCTGACCTTGACAGAGTTGTCAAGACAGTTGAGCAGGTTAAAGATTCAAGTAATATGATAGTTGACGGAATTACAGTTGTAAGAGAGCTGGAAGAAGAGAACAAGCAGGGAGCTAATTTCGTTGTATCAAGTATGAAAGAGCTTTCGCATAATAATGATATACTTCATGATAAGACATATTCTTCAACACAGATGACTACGCAGATTAATAATCAGGTAGAAAATGTAGCTTCACTTATCAATGAAGTTGTGCAGCTTGTCAGTGAGTCAGTGGAACATACAGATACAAGTTCAAAAGAGCTTGCAGATGTAGTTGAAAGTACTAAGACTATGGCTGAATTATCAGGTGAGGTAGATAATATACTTAGAGAATTCCAGCAGGAATTCAGTAAAGTTAAGACAGAGACAGGTACAATTGGAGAGATTAACTCACAGACTAACCTGTTAGCACTTAATGCTTCAATTGAGGCGGCAAGAGCTGGCGAAGCAGGAAAAGGCTTTGCGGTAGTAGCAGATGAGATAAGAAATTTAAGTACAGAAACAGAAGAATCATCAGATAGAATTATGACAGCGTTAGGACATCTGGAAAATACATCTAACAGAATGTTAAAGTCAATAACGACAATACTTGAACTTATACAGACAACACAGACCAAGGTTGTACAGGTTAATGACAGCGTGTCAGGAATAGCTAAGGACTCTACACAGATAGGTGAACACATTGGTGTCGTAGATTCAGCAATGCAGGAAGTTGAAAGCTCTAACCGTAATATGGTTGACAATATGCACGAGATTGAAAATGTTATGAAAGACATTACTGACTGCATAGGCAACGCAGACGAAAGCACTAAGATAATGCTCAGCAAATATGAAGAGTCAGCCCGCAATGTTGATAAGATAGAAAATGTTGTTGGTGCAATGATGGAAAAGCTTGGAGTTGGCGGCTTTATGGGTGTTCAGGATATCAAGCAGGGTATGTATTGTACCATAAGACAGATTATATCAGGAAAGCCAGCTGATACAGAAAGCCACGGCGAGATAGTTGAACAGGCAGATGGGGTATTATATGTACGTTTCAAGAACAAAGATGTAGATTATAAGAATACCTCATTGAAATACGAACTTGATATTGTAGCGGCAAATGTACTTTATCACTGGTCTTCTGTGTCAGCATCACCCGCCACACAGTATGGCAGTGATGTATGCAGGCTCATAGTAGCTTCACTTCCAAGCATCGTCAACAGAAGAAAGTATGTAAGAATGCCTGTTAATAATAAATGTACAGTTACATTCAAGGGCGGAGCAGATGTATACGAGGGTACAATGGTAAATATAAGTGCCAACGGCTTCGCTTTCCAGACAAGAGAAACAGAATTCGCAGATTGTAAGGGTGAGAATATAATTGTAAAAGTACCAGATTTTCCAGTTGAACAGGGGAGGGTTCTTGAAGGAACAATTATAAGAAGTACTGACAATGCAGGAACCCATATCGTTGGATGCCGTATGCCAGAAGACCGTATTGAGATTGGTAATTATGTAAGCAGGAATTATTCTGAATAATATTAAGAAAATGTATAAGCATTAATTCACAATTTTCGTATTATAAACTGTTATTTAGTATGGGGGAATATATTTAGGACATAATAATAACGAAAGTGGTTAATTGAATGAGGTTAAAGAAAAAGTATAGGAATTTATTAAAATTTATGGCTGTAACGCTGATACTTATTTTAACGATATCAGTTGTTGCGGCTGCTAAACAGCACATTGATAATAAGAAAAGTAATCATAATCAGGATATCGAAGAGGATTATCCTGATGAAGATGCAGAGGCTTATGAGCTGCCTGAAAGAACACTTAACTCAGATGTTATCCCATATGATGGAGTTCCAAGAACAATATCGTGCTGGGGTGATTCGATGATGTTTGGAATGGGTGCAGGTGAGGCTTATATAGTATTTGGAGATGATGAGCCTTTTGATATATCAGGCTGGACAAGTCCCGATACATTACAGTATCTTACTGGAATTAAGGTATATAATCTTGGCGTTTCAGGTGAGACATCATATGAGATTGCACTTCGTCAGGGAGGCATAAAGATGTATGTCAGGGATACATTTGAGGTTGGATATGATGACAGTGTAGATGTTACAATTGTCGATGAGAATGGCGGGGAAGTATATATGGCTGATTTCAGTGCATATGGATATACAGAGCCACAGGAGTCAGATATTGTATACATCAATGATGAAATGTTCAAAATAACAGGCACAGAAGAAGAGGGACTTCATATATGCCGTTATTCAGATGAAGAAGTGAACTATGATGCTTTTACAACCGTATATGCGGACACACAGGTATATACCAAGGCTTCTTATGAAAGAAAGAATGATATTCTTATACTTGAGATAGGAAGTAATGGCGGCTGGGAGAATTACAGACAGCTTATAAGCCAGTATGATGCTATGATACAGAATTCGGGCTGTGATTATTATATAATAGTTGGTGATACAGATGATCCAGGAACATCAATAGCAGATACAACTCAGGGAATCCGTAATGAGGACGGAACTTATATAGGAGTTGGTGATACAGCGTGGGAAGCGACATTAAGAGAAGCATATGGTGAACATTTTATTAATATGAGAACTTATCTTATAGAAAATGGACTTACTGATGTAGGCTTAAGACCAACAGTAGGTGATTATAAGGGGTTCAGGCGAGGAAGAATATCTAAACAGTTAAGATATGACTGGACACATTTTAATTCATATGGTTATTATTCAAAAGGTATTGCAATATATGCCAAGGGTGTAGAATTAGGTTACTGGGAGTAACATATTAAATATGTAAGTTTGGTAATTACAGGTTAAAGCAGGCATTAAAATAATGTGTCTGTTTAATAATAAAAGAAAGGTATATATAACAATGAATGACAAGAGAGAAAAATTTGCTTCAAGATTAGGCTTTATACTGGTGTCGGCGGGGTGTGCTGTCGGACTAGGTAATGTATGGAAGTTTCCATACATATGTGGAAAGAACGGAGGAGCAGCATTTATTGTTATATATTTATTATGTCTGCTTGGACTTGGGCTTCCTATACTTATATGTGAGTATGCAATTGGACGAGGCAGTAATAAGAGCCTTGGAAGTGCATTTAAAATGTTGTCGCCAGAAGGAACAAGATGGCATCATTTCCGCTGGGTAGCTTATGCTGGTAATTATCTTTTGATGATGTTCTATACAATGGTTGCCGGCTGGATGCTCAACTACTTTGTATACAGTCTTACGGGACAGCTTTCAGGAAAGAATGTAGAGCAGATAGGCGGGGAGTTCAATAATATGCTCTCAACACCATCAGTTATGATATTCTGGACACTTGTAGTTGTTGTAATAAGCATACTTGTATGTTCACTTGGCTTACAGAAAGGTGTTGAGAAGATAAGTAAGGTAATGATGATATTATTATTTGCACTTATGATAATAATGGCAGTTAATTCCCTTCTGCTTGATGGAAGCTCGGAGGGACTTAAGTTCTATCTTGTTCCAGACTTTTCCAAAATGAGGGAGCAGGGTATCGGTAATGTAGTATTTGCAGCTATGTCACACGCATTTTTTACTCTTGGACTTGGTATAGGTTCTATGGAGATATTCGGAAGTTATCTTTCAAGAGACTGCAAGCTTACAGGAGAGTCAATAAATGTAGTTATACTTGATACAGTAGTTGCACTTACAGCGGGAATTATCATTATACCAGCCTGTTTTGCCTATGGAATTAATCCAGGTGCGGGTCCATCGTTATTATTCATAACTCTTCCTAATGTATTCAACCAGATGCCGGGTGGAGTTATATGGGAAGTATTATTCTTTATATTTATGGCATTTGCGGCATTATCTACAGTAATAGCAGTATATGAAAATATTATTGCAATGACTATGGATTTATTTAACTGTAGCAGAAAGAGAGCTTCATTAGTTAATCTTTTTGTAATATCAGTGCTTTGTATGCCAGCAGTTCTTGGATATAATGTTTTGTCGGGAGTACAGCCTCTTGGAGCTGGTACAACTATAATGGATCTGGAAGATTTTATAGTTTCATATAATATACTTCCTCTTGGCTGTCTTTTATTCGTGCTTTTCTGTACAAGAAAGAACGGCTGGGGATATGACAATTTCGTGGCAGAAGTTAATATGGGAAAAGGCATATCATTTCCTAAATGGTTAAAAGGCTATATGGTATACGTTCTTCCTGTTATTGATTTAGTTATATATTTTAAGGGTTATTATGATATGTTTAAGCCACAGGGTACTAAGGTTGTGTGCATATGGATGACAGTAGCTGTTATTCTTGCACTGTTGGTATTCTACATAGCTGCAGGAAAGGGAAAGAAGAGCAATGACTAAAAAGCAGCTTGCTTATGAAGTTATAGAACGTCTTAAAACAGAATATCCTGATGCCGGCTGTACGCTTGATTATGATGATGCGTGGAAGCTTCTGGTAAGCGTAAGGCTTGCAGCACAGTGTACAGATGCGAGAGTGAATGTTATTGTGCCACAGTTATTTGACAAGTATCCATCAATAGAGGCACTTGCTGATGCAGATGTATATGACATAGAGAAAATAGTCCGTCCATGCGGTTTATCAAAGAGCAAGGCAAGGGATATAAGCGGCTGTATGCGTATGCTTCACACGGTGTATAACAATAAAGTGCCTGATACATTAGAGGAACTTTTAAAGCTTCCTGGAGTTGGAAGAAAAAGTGCCAACCTTATTATGGGTGATGTATTCGGAAAGCCGGCAATTGTGACAGATACACATTGTATAAGGCTGTGCAACAGAATTGGACTTGTAAAAGATGAGAAAGAACCTAAAAAGGTTGAGATGGCACTGTGGAAGATAGTTCCGCCAGAAGAGGGAAGTGACCTTTGCCATAGATTTGTAATACACGGCAGGGAAGTGTGCAGTGCAAGAACCAAGCCTCATTGTGATGGGTGCTGTCTTAATGATATATGTAAGAAGAATGGAGTTAAGCAATAAGTGAAGAATAATTACAAGATGATAATAGCATATGATGGAACCAGATATTATGGCTGGGAACATCAGCCTAATACAGATATGACTATACAAGGCAAGTTAGAGTCTGTTCTGTCACAGATGACAGGGGAACAGATAGATGTAATAGGTGCAGGAAGAACTGATGCAGGAGTCCACGCAAAAGGAATGGCAGCCAATGCACATATGCAGACAAGTATGACACCAGATGAAATCTGTGATTATATGAACAGATATCTGCCTGAGGACATATGTGTAATGGAAGTAAGGATAGCTTCAGAACGTTTCCACAGCAGATATAATGCAATGGGGAAAACTTACTGTTATACCTGTTATGTTGGGGATAAGAAGCCTGTATTTAATAGAAAATATGTGCATATCACAGGTGCTGTGCCAGATGTTGAGGCTATGAAGAAAGCAGCTTCTTATCTTGTAGGAGTTCATGATTTTGCAAGCTTCTGTGGTAATCCAAAGATGAAGAAATCTACAGTCAGGGAGATATATTCAATTGATATATCGCTTAAGGGTTCGTATCTTAATATGACCTTCCACGGAAGTGGATTTCTTCAATATATGGTAAGAATATTATCAGGAACATTATTAGAGGTTGGTTTTGGTAAAAGAGAGGCAGACAGTATGCAAGAGCTTTTAGAGGCAAAGAATCGTTCTTTAGCTGGAGCGACAGCTCCAGCCAAGGGGTTAAGCCTCTTAAAAGTACATTACGCTAATTAATTATCGGAATAGTTATATAAATTTACTTCTCCATTTAATTGCTTCGTCACGGTACTGGCGGGCAATATCCATAAGTTCATTATATTGGGCGGTTATGCTGTCAATGACGGCTGACTGCTCATTTATTTTTGCCTGGCATGCGGCAATCTTTTTGTTGAAATCTTCGGTCAGGGATTTTTCACGTTCAATGTAATTATCATTATTATTATTTGAATTAATATTGTCAGCGTTGTTATTATCAGTACTATTATTGTCGGCAGTGCATATAGCTAATTGTTTGAAATGTCCGATTTGTTCAATTTTGTATATGTGTTCATTAACACATAATAAAATAAAATTATTATATGCAAGCACACTGTAAGAATTCACAGGCTTTTTAATATCAGGCAGTGGGATAGGCAGTGCATTATTGTCATCAGGTGTTATACAGTGCAGGCTGGGTTTATCAGATACAGGATTTTGCTTAAGATAGAAAAGAAGCAGGGTGTTATTACATATGGCAAGCTTAGGATTAGAATATTCCTGTACATAATTACAGTCTATAGCCAATATATTAGCGGTATCCATAATATTTTTTAAGATAAGTGAACCATTCTGATTGATGTAGGAATAATAAAGAGATGAATTATATATACACTCTGTAAGACCGCATAAGTAGTCTGTAGCAAGCACGATAGGGCGGTCAAGCCCACCAAAATGGGCTACACGTAAGAATATATTAGAACCGGCATTATAGATAATTAACTGGCGGTTATTCCCAACTGAATATACATTTGACATATTACCCTCTGTTCATCAGTAGATCTGATATGTGAAGCTTATTAAAATGTATGGTAGCAACAAAGTATTTAGAACATATAATGTAGTAAGAATACTTAAAGGAAGGATTTGAAATGGCAAAGTGTAAGTGCAGGAAAAAATGCTGTACAACAAAGATTGCAAGTAATCTTGTATCTAATATGCCTAATGGATGTTTTGATGTATGTACCAATCCGATATGCGGTTCACCGAGTGAACTTAGTCTTTATGCGCCATTGATATATGACCAGATTGGTATTAACCTTTGTGCTGAATTTCCAATAGGTGCAGATATATCAGCAACTTATCCAACGGCTGTCAACGCAACTGCAAGTGTAATAGATGTATCCTATGAATATGGAACAGGAAATGTAGTTATAACACAGATACCGGGCAGACCGAACTGTTATTCAGTTACATTGTCAAACTTGTCAGTGACATTTGCGGTAAGTCTGTATGATGAGAATTGCAGGCTTGTGGCAACACTTTATCCAACAGCTGTATATCTGCCACCAGAAACAACTTCGGCTACCTATGATGAAGATGTCAATCCAACTTCAGTGGAGCTTGAAATATTTGCACCTTATGGAATATCTTACAATTATAATGCAGCGGCTACACCACAGTATAGTGCGGCACTTAATTATACAGGATTTACAGCGGATAATAACAGAATAACGCAGGGACTTAATCTTTCTGCAATTCCAAAAGTAATTAACCTTGATACAACTGATGATGAGATAACAATAGGTCTTTCGATTATATTACAGAGCTTGTATTTTGCTGGCTACAGGGTTGCAAGTGCTGGAAAGATTGTAACTCCTAAGGGAAGCATAGTGGCAGAGGAAGATTCTAATGAGATGAAATTCGTGTGCGGCAATCTTTTGAATCTGGCAATCAAGCCTCTTGATTTAAGCCCACCAAAATGTGAAGGTAGATTAAAACAAGATTGCGAAACAGGCTGTCAGCCAACGTGTGAGGAAGATATGCCAGTGTGTACGAATTCAGGGAACAACATAAGTGACTGCAATAACTGTGGATAAGAATAAAGTGTGATGATGACGGAATATGACAAGGATAGAAATAGCTGCTATATCGCTAATGGTAGTTAATGTAAAGAGTAAGATGTGACAGTCTCAGGCTGTATAAGTGGTATAGTAAGTTATTGCCATATAAAGATAAATATATAGAGAGAATTTAAAAAGGGTGTCATAATAGACTATTACGTAATATATAGATAATAACAGATTATTATCTGTATACTGTAGAGCATTAGTTTAAAATGACACCCATATATATTTATTGTTTATTAATATTAACGGGAAACCTCATTACCAGCCTTGGCAAATGCAAGCTTCATAACTTCGTCTACAGATACGAGGTTGTAATCACCGCTTACAGTATGTTTTAAGCAGCTTGCGGCATTAGAGAATTCAACAGCTTTCTGTGGGTCAAAGTCATTGATAAAACTATATATAATACCAGCACAATAAGCATCACCAGCACCAATATAATCAAGAATATTCATAAAGAATTCCTGGCTGTAGTAAGCCTTTCCTTCTGTGTATATCATTGACTGGAGCTTGAATGTTGTTATTGAAGTTTCTGTTCTCCATACAGATGCAACCATCTTGAAGTTAGGGAACATTTTTATAAGTTCTTCTGCAATGTAAGAATTCTTCTCTTTATCTGAATTAGAGGCATCAAGTCCGAATATTCCAACTGCATCATCTTCATTAGCGATACATATATCAACATACTTACATATTTCGCTCATTACTTTGTTAGCCTTTTCACTAGACCAGAGCTTGCTTCTGTAATTAAGGTCACAGCTTATTGTAATTCCTCTTTCCTTAGCTTTCTTGCAGGCAAGAAGAGTAATCTGTGCCATATTATCACTTATTGCTGGAGTAATTCCTGAAAAATGAAACCATGTAGCATCAGCAAATATTGAATCCCAGTCAAAGTCATCTACATTGGCAAGGGCAAATGCTGAACCTTTTCTGTTATATATAACATTAGTAGGTCTCTGGCTCGTCTTTTTCTCAAGGAAATATATTCCAATCTGTTCGCCGCCTCTTACTATATGTTCAACACCGACACCATACTGTCTTAAAGAATTAACAGCACTCTGTCCAATAGTATGTTCTGGAAGCTTAGTAACATAGCTTACATTAACATTAAAATTGGCAAGGGATACAGCAGTATTAGCTTCGCCGCCGCCATATACAGCTTCATAAGAATGTGCCTGTGTAAATCTTTCATTGTTGTCAGGTGAAAGTCTGAGCATTAATTCACCAAATGTTATAATCTTGTGTTTCATTGTTATCTCCCATCTTGCATCAATTGCTTACTGTTTATCGTACAGTGATATATTGTATCACATTTTTATAAAAAAGTAATATGTATTTTAAAGAAGTTTGGTATTTTTTGTCATTTCTGCGTGCTTTTTCAGATTATTAAGTGCATGAAGCAGTATACAACAGGCAGATATAATAATTAAATAGAAAATGAAATAGCATTATAATCCGTGTTTAGCAAAAAAAGCAGTATCGACACATATCCGATATTAAAGTATAATATGAATAAGTCTGAGTGGATAAAAAGATATTTGACGGATGAGATTATAATATGTTAGAAGAGATTATAATTTAATGGATGAAAATTTAATTTGATAGATGAAATTTTAAATAACAGGAAAGGTGCTGACGTGACATAATGTTAAGAGATGTAGGATTGGAAGATATTAGTGATGGAAGATTATATAGAGAAAATGATATGGTAAAGACAGATACGAATTCTTGTCAGGGCTGTAAGAAGATATGCTGCATAGGAATGGGCAGAACAATAGTGCTTGATCCTTATGATTGTTACAGGCTTGGAATTGGCACAGGAAAGACATTTGAGCAGCTTCTGGATACTAATATTGAGCTTAATATGGTAGATGGCTGTATACTTCCTAATATTAAAATGCAGACAGTTAGTAATGGCTGTTCATTTCTTGGAGCTGATAACAGATGTACAATACATAATTACAGGCCTGGCATATGCAGAATGTTTCCGTTAGGAAGATATTGGGAAGATGATGAGCATTTTTATTATATATTACAGAAGGGTGAATGTAATAAAGATAATCTGACTAAGATAAAAGTACGCAAGTGGATAGGAATTGATAATATTGAAAGTTATAATTCATATGTGATACAATGGCATAGTTATATTAAGAAGGTTCAGAGAGCCTTGGCAGGACTTTCTGAGGAACAGATTAAGATACTTAATATGTACAATCTCAGAACATTTTATATGAAAGGTTACGAAGCAGATAAATTCTTTGAAGAATTCAAGGAAAGACTTGATAAATCCATAGAGATGTTTGGAATGTAGAGCAGCTTCAGATATAAAGATGATGGTTAATATAGAAATGCTTGGAATGTGGAACGCTTCTGATATAAAGATAATTATTAATATAAAGATGTTTGGAATTTAAAGAAAAGAGGATATATATGAAGACAGATTTGTTTAAAATAGGCGGGCTGACCGTTCACGGCTATGGCTTTATGATAGCACTTGGATTTATCCTTGCTATGATTCTTGGTGAATACAGAGCAAAGAAACTTGGACTTAAGGACGAGTCGGTTATAGATATAGCGATAATCGCAGGACTTACAGGATTTGCTGGAGCAAAACTTTTATTTATAATAGTTGAATTTGACAGCTTTATTAAAAATCCTAAAGAGGTATTAGGTTCATCAGGATTTGTTGTGTATGGAGGAATTATAGCAGGTGTGCTTTGCAGTATGCTTTATTGTAAGATTAAGAAGATTAATTTCCTTGAGTATTTTGATCTTATAATGCCGGAGATAGCATTAGCACAGGGCTTTGGAAGAATAGGTTGTTATCTTGCAGGCTGTTGCTATGGACGTGTGACAGACAGTGCATTTGGCGTGATATTCCCAGTGGGTTCTCAGGCACCAGCAGGTGTAAAGCTTATTCCTACACAGCTTATATCAGCAGGAGCTAATATAATTCATATGATAATACTTATTGCGGTTGCACATTTTATAGGCTATACAATAAGGAAGAAAGATGGTAGAAAGCTTGTGCTTCCAGCTGGTGGAATTGGCTATTTATATATGATTTTATATGGGATTGGAAGATTTCTTATTGAGTTCTTAAGAAATGATTACAGGGGCGAGATAGGTATTCTTTCAACATCGCAGTTTATATCAATATTCTTTATTGCAGCAGGTGTGGTCCTTCTTATTATTGGAAAGAAGAAAATGCAGTCTTAAAAACAGATGGTTAATTATGTGATTTTCCTGTAACAGACCGGAATTTAGTTCTGGTCTGCTGTATAGATACATAATTAATCATCTGTTTTTTATTGTGTCAATAATCTAAATCTACAGCACTAGAGACATAGGTCAAGTATAAGAGTGCTTATTTAATATTACATTGCCGGTGCCGTATTAGTATGGACAAGTGTATAACAATAATCTGCTTAATTACTGTCTTGCAGCTTTCTTAGCCTTTCTGTAATCGCTTATATTTAGTGGGCGTACAAATCCGCAATATTCACACGTTTCGCCGCTTTTACCCCTTATATTAATAACAGGTATATAGAATATAGAAACACGGTTAATTCGTCTGTATAAGCCGTGTGGAGTTATATGTCCACAGTTAGGACACTGGAAAACACCAGTATCAGCATCTTTTTTGTATATTGTACCATAACTGTAAATAACTATCATGCATCTGCCTCCCCGTGTCTTTCTTTAATAAAATGTCTTATGTTATTGACTACATAATTATATTCAGTCAGCTCACCCTCGTGAGGAGCAATAGTTATTCTGTTGCCGAATTCAACCTCCAGGGCAATATAGTTAGTGCCTGTAAGCTTGCCGTCAGCTATATTGCATACATAAACATTGGTAATAGTATCTAATGGAATAACATTAAATCCATTGGTGGTACGATTCAGGTCAATAATGTAATCAGGTGATACAGCGAGTTTTAACTTATTAGAGAAAAAATGTTTATTAGTAGCAAAGTTCTCATATAAGGCGTTGAGAGAACCATCGGCTTCAAGCTGTGCCATTTTCTGCTTGATAAATGCACCATTACGGTTTCCTGATATGAATAACATAATAGCTGCAAATGCCAATATGCCGGAACATATATAAAATACAATAGAGAGCTGGTGCCGGTTGTAATTAGTATCAAGATAATAGCTTCCAAAGTAATCAGTGTAGTTAGAAGTAGTAATACCAAGACCTGAGTCTTTGAAGTATTTAACTAGGTAGGAAGCAAGCTTTGCAGATATTTTAACTCTGTTACCTTTAAGTGTCTGTGGTGTGAAAGAGTAAATGTCATTGCCGTCAGTAAAATCCTGTCCATATACAGGTACTGAAGTATTCTTGTTAGTGCTTATCACACATAAATATCCATTGGTGTCCTCTGCAATATAATATCTTGCAGTTACTTTTCCATTAGTAGTCTCCTCGGCGAATGGTCCCATAAGATATATAGCGTTAAGCTGTGCAAGACCTTTATGTGTTGGGTCGAAATTATCATAACGGCTGAATTCAAAAGCAATTCCGGTAACTGCTGATATAATAGCGATTATTCCCAATATTAGTGCTGGAATAAAGCTGGGACGGCCTGTTGTAATCAGGTCTTTTTTGAATTGTTCCATATAGCTCCTCCTCGATGTGATTTATTAATCTTTAGTACAAGTACTAAATAATAAAGCAAGTGTTAATTATACATCAGATTATATGATAATTAACACCTGCCTTAATTACTATTATTTATTATAGCTTAATTCTTAAAATATTAAAATAAGCTTTTGGATATTATTATTATAATACTTTAGATAAGAAATCTTTAAGTCGTGCACTCTTTGGGTTATCAAAGAATTCCTTAGGAGCTTCGTCCTCTTCAATCATACCTTCATTAATGAACATACAGCGTGTAGCGACTTCCCTTGCAAAGCCCATCTCGTGTGTAACTACCATCATAGTCATACCATCTGCGGCAAGCTCTTTCATAATTGCAAGTACTTCACCAACCATCTCAGGGTCAAGGGCAGAAGTAGGTTCATCAAATAACATAATTTCTGGGTTCATAGCAAGAGCTCTTGCTATTGCAACTCGCTGCTTCTGTCCACCAGATAACATATCAGGGTAAGAGTCAGCTTTGTCTAAAAGACCAACACGTTCAAGAAGCTCTAAGGCTTTCTTGTCAGCATCTTCTTTGCTCATAAGTCCTAACTGTGTAGGTGCAAGAGTGATATTTTTCTTGATTGTCATATTAGGAAAGAGATTAAAATGCTGGAATACCATTCCAATGCTCTGTCTTAATTTATCAACATTTACACCCTTTTCTGTGAGGTCATTGCCCTCATATATGATATGTCCTGAGGTAGGAACTTCAAGTAGATTAAGTGATCTTAAAAATGTAGATTTACCACAGCCGGAAGGACCTATTATGGCAATAACTTCGCCCTTGGTAATAGTTGTATTAATGTCCTTAAGTACAACGTGGTCGCCAAATGTCTTTTTAAGATTTTTTACTTCAAGAATTACATTAGTGTCGTTCATTGCTTCTTAATCTCCTTTCAAGTTTCTTTACAAGTGATGAAAGAATCACAACAAGTACAAGATATATAAGTGCAACACCGAAAAGTGGAAGCATTGGATCATAAGTTATGCTTCGAATAATATCACCGCCACGGGTAAGGTCGTTAAGACCGATATAACCACTTATTGATGTCTCTTTTAAGAGTACGATAAATTCATTGGCAAGTGCTGGAAGTACATTCTTAAATGCCTGTGGAAGTATTACCTGAATCATAGTCTGTCTATAGTTAAGACCAAGGCTTCGTGCGGCCTCAAACTGTCCGTTGTCAATTGACATAATACCTGAACGGAAGATTTCGGCAACATAAGCACCAGAGTTAATACCAAAGGCAAGGAGTGCAACAACAATCTTGTTAATATGTACTGAGCTGAATATTACATAGTATATAATAAGCAGCTGTACCATTGTAGGTGTTCCTCGTATAACTGTGAGATAAATGTTGCAGAGGAAGTTAAGCACCTTCATCTTACCTGTCTTATCGTGGTTAGAACGTACGATTGCAATAAGGAAACCTATTACAATACCGATAAGTGCGGCACATATTGCAATAATAAGAGTATTTCTTAAACCTGTGAGAAGATACTGGTATCTTGCATCATCAATGAAATCACTCTTGAATTTATCAGCAAAACTAGAACCAGAAGCTTTAACATCATTATTTCTTACGATAACAACCTGGCTTGAAGTTGTGTAAGGGATTGAGAAATCAATATTCTTCAGACGTTCTTCTGTAACAGTAATACCAGATATACCAAAATCTGCTTTTCCAGAAGATACAGCAGTAATAATTGAATCAAATTCCATATCTTCAACATCAATCTTCATATTAAGGTAATCAGCTATGGCATTGGAAATATCGACATCAATACCACACACCTTGCCATTGCTGTAATATTCATAAGGTTCAAAGTAAGCGTTAACAGCAATAGTAAGAGTTCCGTTAGAACCTGAGCTTGTAGGTACATATGCCTCTTTAGAGGCATTTTCACCAATATAATTATTGATAATTGTATTAACTGTTCCGTTGGCAATAAGGACATTTAACGCCTCATTGACTTTTTCTGTTAGTGATGAATTGTTCTTGGCAATACATATAGCATATTCTTCTGTAACAAATTCTTCATCAAGAATCATAAGTTCGTTGTTAGCAGCAACAAATGCTTTAGCTGGCTGTGCATCAATTACAACAGCATCAATCTTGCCCTGCTTAAGAGCCTGAATTGCATCATTTCCTTTATTGTATCGTTCAACCTTAGTTCCTGAACCATCAGATTCCATATCGGAAACATATATGTCACCTGTAGTTCCAAGCTGTACGCCGACTGACTTTCCAGCAAGGTCATCTACTGAAAATACAGTGTTCTCTGGAATTTTACTGCCACAGGCAGTAAGTGTCAATGTACTTGCAAGGCTTAACACAAGCACAACAGAGAGCATAAAAAGGCGTTTGAATGTTGAGAGCTTTTTAGTGTTCATCATTTTAATCCTTTCGTTTAATTATAATGTTATAATTATACACAGATTATGTATCATATTTCAATGATAAAAAGTAAAATTATAAATATTGAATTATATTAGAAATAATGTAAAATATAAAGATAGCGTGATTACTAAAGGAGATGAGGAATTATATGAAGAATAATGATAATAAGATTATAAATATTATATTCAGGGTTGTTATTATTGGTGCATTTTTTATGGGAATAAGGACGATATATAATTTCTATGTGCTGATGATTACTTATAAGGGAATATCCGGAGAAGATATGTTTAACAGGGTAGCTTCGATGGTTGATGATTATGTTATGTTTATGGTATTTATGGTGGCTTCGGTAGTATTCAGCGTGCTTGCAAGAAAGCTGGTGAATAATAATACATTTATTATAAGGACAATAAGCATAGCTGTTTCACTTGTATGCAGTGTGCCAGAGCTTATAGCTGTGTATTATTTTGCAATGCTTACAATGGTGAAATATCCACAGTATGCCAATATACTTGGAGTAAGCGTGACACTTAATGATGTGTATACATCGTCAGCTGCAGTGTTTTTACAGAATAATCCTTATATGTTCTATACATTTTTTATTGGAGTGGCAGTATTTGCTGTGCTTACAATAACTTCAATATATTCACTTATAACAGGCAGAAAGACACAGCAGGTTTAGAAAATACACGAATATTAGAAAATATAAAGGGTTAAATTGTATGAATATCTTAGGATATATAAAGTAGAAGTACACTAAAAGAAAGGCAGAGCAGGCTTAAATGAAGATAGTTACACCAGATTATTATAAGAATTTTAAATGTATAGCGGGAGAATGTACGGATACATGCTGTGCAGGCTGGGATGTTGATGTTGATAAAGAGTCGTACAAGCAGTATAGGAGAGTAATTGGGTCATTTGGCAATAAGTTAAGAAGTGTTATGGTGCCATCTGAAGATGGTGGCTGTACATTTACGCTAAAAGAGGGAAGATGTCCATTTCTTAATAAGAAGAATTTGTGTGAGATTTATATCAAGCTTGGTAAGGATTCGCTGTGTGAAACGTGTGCAGAGTTTCCCAGATTTATTAATGAATATGGCAATACAAGGGAGATTGGAATTGCACCATCCTGTAAGACAGCAGGTGAGCTTATATTAGGATATAAGGGCGAGCTTAAATTCAGAGAGGTAAAGAACAGGGAGCAGATTAACAGCTACAATGATATAGACCCGCTTACCTTTGTACAGTTAAGGCAGGCAAGAATTATAGCATATAATATAGCCACGGACAGAGATTACACGATAATGGAAAGATGCGTGCTTATACTGATGTTTGCAAGGAATATACAGGATTATCTTGATAGAGAAAGAGATGAACTTATAGTAGGTGTATGTGGACGTTTTGCCAAGGAAGCCTACAGGGAAAATAAGTTAAACAGGGCAAGGCGTATTGCTGCTGGAAAGAAAGATACATATAAGCATATAAGAAAGTTTTTTGAAAGTTTTGAGGGAATGGAAGTTATTAATAAAGATTGGAATATATACACAGAGGAAGTTAATAATTTCTTTGAGGAATGTACAAGTGCAGAGCAGTTCAGGGCTGTTGTGAAGGAATTTGACGAATACCACAAGGAAGATGAAACTGAATATGAACAGCTTCTTATGTATTATCTGTACAGATATTTTCTTGATTCAGTATATGATTATAATCTGCTTTTAAAAGTCAAGGGCGGTATTGTTGGAATAATTGCAATTAAAATGCTGAATATTGCTGACTGGTGGTATAATAACAAAGAACTTTCATTTACACGGAAGGTAGACCTTGCTCATCTGTATTCAAGACAGTATGAACATTCATATTATAATTATGAAGTGTATAATCAATATTTTATGAGCAAGAGAGCGTATGCATATGAGAATCTTTTATCAGAGCTTATAGATTTAGAGTAAGATAATCCATTGGCTGTTTAAAGATAAGGACAAGTGAGGTAAAGAGTAATGAAGATGATTCTAAAGTATCTGGAAGAATTAAAAAAAGAGTGTGTGTTAGCACCACTTTTTAAAATGCTTGAAGCACTCTTTGAGTTATTCGTTCCATTGGTAGTTGCTTCTATAATTGACAGGGGCATAGGACAGCAGGACACAGCTTATATAGTAAAAATGTGCCTTATGCTTTTAGGCCTTGCAATTATAGGTCTTGTATGTTCAATAACAGCACAGTATTTCAGTGCCAAGGCGGCAGTTGGCTGTGCTACAGGAATAAGGCATGCTTTATTCAAGCATATACAGTCACTTTCGTTCACGGAGATGGACGACATTGGAACGTCAACTCTTATGACAAGAATGACAAGTGATATTAACCAGATTCAGAATGGTGTTAATCTTGTATTAAGATTATTCTTACGTTCTCCATTTATTGTATTTGGTGCTATGATTATGGCATTTACAATAGATGTCAAGGCGGCACTTATATTTGTCGCAGCTATACCAGTCCTTGCCGTTATAGTATTTGGAATTATGATAGGAACAAGACCTTTATATAAGAAGGTACAGGCAGGTCTTGATACAATTCTTGGAATAACAAGGGAAAATCTTACAGGTGTAAGAGTAATAAGAGCATTTAATAAGCAGGACGATGAATTTGCACGTTTTAAGAATAAGAATGAAGAACTTAATCATCTGCAGAAGTTCGTAGGTAAGATTTCAGGTCTTATGAATCCTCTTACTTACACAGTTGTTAATGTTTCAATAATTGCACTTATATGGGTTGGTGCGATAAGAGTTAATCAAGGTGGTCTTACGCAGGGACAGGTTGTAGCCCTTTACAATTATATGTCACAGATACTTGTTGAGCTTATCAAGCTTGCTAATCTTGTAATTAATATAACTAAGGCTCTTGCCTGTGCAGGAAGAATTGAGTCAATATTTGAAGTGCAGCCAAGTATGAAGGATGGCAGTATGGATTTATCAGCATATAAAGAAAATGTTCCTGTCGTAGAATTTAAGAATGTTGCCCTTAAGTATAATGGAGCTGGTGATACAAGTATTGCCGGCGTTAATTTTAAGGCTTACAGGGGACAGACTATCGGTATAATAGGTGGTACTGGTTCAGGTAAGTCAAGTCTTGTCGGACTTATACCAAGGTTTTATGATGCAACCAGTGGCGAAGTATTAATAAATGGAACTAATGTTAAAGATATTAATATAGAACAGTTAAGGGACAAAGTCGGAATAGTAATGCAGAAGGCAGTATTATTCAAAGGAAGCATAAGAAAGAATATCCAGATGGCTAAGGCAGATGCTACAGATAAAGAGATAGATGATGCACTTGCAATAGCACAGGCGAAGGAATTCGTTGATAAGAAGAAAGGCCGCCTTGACTATATGATTGAACAGGGTGGTAAGAACCTTTCAGGTGGACAAAGACAAAGACTTACAATTGCAAGGGCAGTTGTTAAAAAGCCAGATGTCCTTATTCTTGATGACAGTGCATCAGCTCTTGACTTTGCTACAGATGCGGCACTTAGAAAGTCTATAAGAACGATGCCTAATAATCCTACAGTATTTATAGTATCACAGCGTTCAGCATCACTTATGCACGCAGATAAAATTATCGTGCTTGATGATGGTGAGGTTGCAGGAATAGGTACACATACAGAACTTTTGGAGAATTGTGAAGTATACAGGGAAATATATAATTCACAGTTCAAGTCATAGGTCAGAATGGAGATTAGTTATGAAAGATAATAAGGATAAAAGAGAAGCGCAGAAGTCTACGCTTGGCAAAGTATTAAAAAGAATAAAGAAATATAGTGGATTTCTTGTTATATCAATCCTTATGGCTGCTGTAACAGTTGCTTCTACATTGTATGTGCCAATTCTTGTTGGTAGAGGAATTGACCATATTATAGGACCGGGCAATGTTGATTTTGCAGGCATAACAAAGGTGCTTATAACAATAGGAATTGTTGTTGCCATAACAGCACTGTCACAGTGGATAATGAATATATGCAATAATAAGATAACTTACCACGTTACAAGAGATATAAGAGATGAGGCTATGGAAAAGTTACAGAAGCTTCCTCTTAAATATATTGACGCACAGTCATATGGTGATATTGTAAGCCGTGTAATTGCCGATGTTGACCAGTTCGCAGATGGTCTTTTAATGGGATTTACACAGTTCTTTTCAGGTGTGCTTACAATTGCAGGAACACTTATATTTATGCTTACAATAAATGTAAAGATTACACTTGTAGTTGTTGTTATAACCCCGGTTTCATTATTTGTTGCAAGCTTTATTGCTAAGAAGACATTTTCAATGTTCAAGCTCCAATCAGAAACAAGAGGTGAGCAGACGGCATTTATTGATGAGATGATTGGCGGACAGAAGGTTGTAAAGGCATACGGCTATGAAGAAAGGGCAGTAGAAGAATTCGACGAGATTAATAAAAGATTACAGAAGTATTCTTTAAGAGCTATATTCTTCTCATCAATAACTAACCCATCGACGAGATTTGTCAACAGCCTTGTGTATGCAGCAGTAGCTGTTGCAGGTGCATTTTCTGCAATAGGCGGAGGCATAACAGTTGGACAGTTATCAAGCTTCTTAAGTTATGCTACACAGTATACTAAGCCTTTTAATGAAATATCAGGCGTTATAACAGAGCTTCAGAATGCCATTGCGTGTGCAGGAAGAATGTTCGAGCTTATAGAGGAAGAACCAGAAATTCCAGATGCACCATCAGCAGTTAGTGTTACAGATATTGATGGCAGGGTAGACCTTAATAACGTATACTTCTCATACACACCAGACAGAAAGCTTATAGAGGACTTCACACTTCACGTTAAGAAGGGACAGAAGATTGCGATTGTAGGTCCTACAGGCTGTGGTAAGACAACAGTAATCAACCTTTTAATGAGGTTTTATGATGTTAATTCAGGAAGCATAGATGTATCAGGTGTTGATATAAGGGATATGACAAGATATTCATTAAGACACGGTTTTGGTATGGTATTACAGGAAACATGGCTTAAGGCAGGAACTATCAGGGAGAATATCACTATGGGAAAGCCGGATGCCACAGAAGAAGAGATTATTGAGGCAGCTAAGGCTTCATACTCATACGGATTTATAAAGCGTCTTCCTAATGGGTTTGATACAGTGATTGGTGAGGACGGAGGAAGTCTTTCACAGGGGCAGAAGCAGCTTTTGTGCATAACAAGAATTATGCTTACAAGACCACCAATGCTTATTCTTGATGAGGCAACTTCATCTATAGATACCCGAACTGAAATAAAAATTCAGAACGCATTTAACAAGCTTATGGAAGGAAGAACAAGCTTTATAGTTGCCCACAGACTTTCTACAATACAGTCAGCAGATGTTATACTTGTTATGAAAGACGGACATATTATAGAAAAGGGTAATCACGAAGAACTGCTTGCGGCTGGCGGATTTTATAAGAACTTATATGAGAGCCAGTTCGATACAGCAACAGCATAGGAAGAATATGAGATTGTATATAACGGACATATCTGATGTAACCGAGGATATGTTTAACACTGGGAAAATGCTTGTGCCAGAGTACAGGCAGGAGAAGATTGACAGATATCAATATATGGAAGATAAGAGGAGAAGCCTTGTTGCAGGGCTTCTTCTTAATTATGCGACAAAGGACTATGAAGCTGGGAATTATATAGCTCATAATTATATAACTGGGAATTGTGTAGATAAGAATTATCTAATTGAGGCTTCCAAGCGGGAAAGAGAGAATATCCAAGCAGGACATTTATGGGAAAGTAATTCGGAATATGATATAGATATAAATAAGCTTATCAGCGGATATGATAAGGCTTATGATTATGATATCAAACTTACTGCGAATAATAAGCCGGAGTATGCGGATAAGAATATACATTTTAATCTTTCCCACACAGGAGATTATGTTGTATGCGCCATATCAGAAAATGCAGTTGGTGTGGATATAGAGCATACAAGAAAGAATTATTTAAAGGTTGCCAGAAGATTTTTTACTGATAATGAATGTCGGTGGATTGGCGAAGATGAGAACCGTTTTCTTAGAATATGGACATTAAAGGAAGCATATTCCAAATATACAGGACAGGGAATAGCTCTCACCATATCAGATACCGAGTTCAGATATGAGAAGAATGATAAAGGGGAGGATATTATTAATGGTTATATTAATAAAGATAAGATAACTAATATTAATATCGTCCAGCTTAATAATATTAAGTCAGAATACGTTATATCTGCCATAGAAAAGACATTTTATTAACGATTATAAAATGAAATAAATGTATCAGAATTAATACAGATTTAATTATAAAAAAATGTGGAAATTTGCAATTTATGACTGTATAATGTTGAAAATAATGTAGGAATGTTGATTAATGTGTAAGCCGAAAGGCGGATAGGAGGAATAATGTCTGTAAAATATGTATTTGTAACAGGTGGTGTAGTATCAGGTCTTGGTAAAGGAATCACAGCAGCTTCACTCGGTAGATTATTAAAAGCACGTGGATTTAAGGTGACTATGCAGAAGTTCGACCCATATATTAACATTGACCCGGGAACAATGAACCCAATCCAGCACGGTGAAGTATTCGTAACAGATGATGGTGCGGAGACTGACCTTGACCTTGGGCATTATGAAAGATTTATTGATGAAAGTCTTAATAAGAATTCTAATGTAACAACAGGTAAGGTATACTGGTCTGTATTACAGAAGGAACGCCGTGGCGATTTTGGTGGAGGAACAGTTCAGGTAATTCCTCATATAACTAATGAAATAAAGAGCCGTTTTTATAGAGATTATTCAACTGATGAAACTAAGATTGCAATTATCGAGGTTGGTGGAACAGTAGGTGATATCGAATCACAGCCATTCTTAGAGGCAATCAGACAGTTCCAGCACGAAGTTGGACACGAAAATGCTATTCTTATACACGTTACACTTATTCCTTACCTTAAGGCTTCAGGCGAGATGAAGACAAAGCCTACTCAGGCAAGTGTTAAGGAATTACAGGGAATGGGTATTCAGCCAGATATCTTAGTATGCCGTACAGAGCACCCACTTGAACCTGGTATTAAGGATAAGATTGCATTATTCTGTAACGTGCCAAAGACACACGTATTACAAAATCTTGATGTTGAGATACTTTACGATGCACCACTTGCTATGGAAGAAGAACATCTTGCACAGGTAGCCTGCGAATGTCTAGAGCTTGATTGTCCAGAACCAGATTTAGATGAGTGGAGAGCTATGTGCAAGGCTTGGAAAAATCCAACTAAGAAGGTTACAGTTGCATTAGTAGGTAAATATATACAGCTTCACGATGCTTATATTTCAGTAGTTGAGGCATTAAAGCACGGCGGTGTATATAATTCTGCTGATGTCACAATCAAATGGATTGACTCAGAGACAGTTACTAAGGATAATGCCGCTGAATTATTATCAGATGTATCAGGTATTCTTGTACCAGGTGGATTCGGTGACAGAGGTGTAGAAGGAAAGATTCAGGCTATAAAATATGCAAGAGAGAATAACGTGCCATTCTTAGGTCTGTGCCTTGGAATGCAGCTTGCAATCGTAGAATTTGCAAGAGACGTTCTTGGATATGAAGATGCGCACAGTGTTGAGTTAAAGCCAGATACAACACATCCAGTAATTCACCTTATGCCAGATCAGGAAGGTATTGACGATATCGGTGGAACTTTAAGACTTGGTTCATACCCTTGTGTGCTTGCCAAGGATTCTAAGGCATATGAATTATATGGCGAAGAAACTATTAATGAAAGACATAGACACAGATATGAAGTAAATAATGACTACAGAAAAGTTCTTGTTGAAAATGGTATGCAGCTTTCAGGTATTTCACCAGACGGAAGAATTGTTGAGATGATAGAGATTAAGGAGCACCCTTGGTTCTTAGCAACACAGGCTCACCCAGAATTAAAGTCAAGACCTAACAGACCACATCCATTATTCAGAGGATTTATTGGCGCGGCGCTTGAGTATCAGGAAAAGAATAACTAAATCTTAATAAAAAATAAATAGTATGAAACCTTTTATTAAAGGTTGATTTATAAATATTCCTTCTTTATAATGGGTATTGTCTGTTAATGATAAGTTATCAGACGATGAGAGTATAAAGAACTAGGAATGGAGAAGCCGAATGGATAATTACAACAACGGTAATAATTACGGTGGTGGTAATAATAACAACAGGAATAATGGTGGCGGCAATAATAACAATAATAAAAAGCCTAAGAACACCAGTCTTATTGTCTTTATTATAATTGCTGCGGTTATTACATTTATTGGAATAACAATGCTTAACAATCTCGTAAAGAATGCTACTTATAAGGAGATAACTTATAATGAGTTCATAGAGATGGTTAATAATGATGAAGTAAAGAGCGTTGCACTTGAACAGGATAGAATTCTTATTACACCAGTTGACAGTGCAGGGGATACTCCGGAAGCGAACAAGTTAGGCTACACATACTATACAGGATATGTTAATGATGACACACTTGTTCCATTACTCAAGAGAAAAGGTATTGAATTCTCAGGTTATATACCAGATTCTAATTCATCAATAGTAGAATTTCTGGTTGCATATGTATTACCATTCTTATTCATATATGTAATATTTGCCTTTGTATATAGAAGAATATCCAAAGGCGGCGGTATGATGGGCGGCATGGGTGTCGGCAAGAATAACGCTAAGGTATATGTACAGAAGAAGACAGGTGTTACATTTAAAGATGTAGCAGGACAGGATGAGGCGAAGGAGTCGCTTACAGAGATAGTGGATTTTCTTCATAATCCAGATAAGTATTCAAAGATTGGTGCCAAGCTTCCAAAGGGTGCACTTTTAGTAGGACCTCCAGGAACTGGTAAGACACTTCTTGCAAAGGCAGTAGCTGGTGAGGCTAATGTACCATTCTTCTCACTTGCAGGTTCAGATTTTGTTGAGATGTTTGTAGGTGTTGGTGCTTCACGAGTAAGAGACCTTTTTAAAGAAGCTACCAAGCAGGCACCTTGTATCATATTCATAGATGAGATTGATGCTATTGGTAAGAGCCGTGATTCAAGATATGGCGGCGGTAATGACGAAAGAGAACAGACACTTAACCAGTTATTAGCAGAGATGGACGGTTTTGATTCATCAAAGGGTATATTTATACTTGCGGCTACTAACAGACCAGAAGTTCTTGATAAGGCGTTACTTAGACCAGGCCGTCTTGACAGAAGAGTTATAGTTGACAAGCCAGACCTTAAGGGACGTATTGAAACGCTTAAAGTACATTCTAAAGATGTGCTTATGGACGATACAGTTAATTTTGAAGAAATCGGACTTGCAACAAGTGGTGCAGTAGGTTCAGATCTTGCCAATATGATTAATGAAGCTGCTATCGCTGCAGTTAAGGCAGGAAGAAAGTATGTATCACAGAAAGATTTATTTGAGGCAGTTGAAGTTGTCATAGCTGGTAAAGAGAAGAAAGACCGGGTGCTCAGCAAGGAAGAGAAGCAGACAGTTGCTTACCACGAGGTAGGACACGCACTTGTTACAGCTTTAAAGAAAGACTCAGAGCCAGTACAGAAGATTACTATTGTACCAAGAACTATGGGTTCATTAGGTTATGTAATGCAGGTTCCAGAAGAAGAAAAGTACTTACAGAACAAAGATGAGCTTATGGCAAGACTTGTAACTTTAGTTGCTGGACGTGCGGCAGAGGAGATTGTCTTTGGCAAAGTTACAACAGGGGCTGCTAATGATATAGAAAAGGCTACTAAGATAGCCAAGGCTATGATTACACAGTATGGTATGTCAGACAGATTCGGACTTATGAATCTGGCAACAGTTGATGACCCTTATCTTAATGGTAATGCAAGACTTGACTGTTCTGATGAAACAGCCGCACAGATTGATGAAGAAGTCAAGAATATGTTAAAGGAATGTTATGAGGAAGCTAAGCAGCTTCTTATAGAGAACAGAGATGTCCTTGACAAGATTGCCCATTACCTTTATGATCACGAAACAATTACAGGTAAGGAATTTATGAAGATATTCCGCGAGGTCAAAGGTATTCCAGAACCAGTTGATACAACAGGTTTTACACATTCTGAAAAGGTCGCCGAGAGTGTAACATTTAATGAAGACGGAAGTTATTCATCTACACTTAACGGACCTACAGAGAGTGATATATGGAAGGGAATAGGAGATACATCATCTAATTCAGCTTCATCTGGAGCGGATAATACATCATTGGGTTCTTCAGAATATGGAACTCAGGCAGATACTTCTTCAACAGCTTATGGTACACTGGAAGCTGATAAGCAGGAGAATGCAGATAATAAAGATACTGCGAAGAGCACTGTTAACGTAGAAAAGCCAGGTATATTTAATAACAGCAATAATGAGTAACATACAATTATAATAGAATAATAAAGCATATAAGCTGATGTATATAAGCAGCAGGAAGATATTGGGAATTCATAATATCTTCCTGCTGTTTTTAATATTGATATATAGTATAAGTTACGGAACAATTTATTATATCTAAATAAATTAAAAATTTTAAAATATATAAACATAGACTTATAGTTCATCAGGCTATATAATTAAATACATAAAAGTTATGTAAGATTAGTAGAGTATATGATTAAAAACATTGATAAATATATAAAAGGATATATACAGACATCAGGCAGAAATACTTAAGAGTGTATTTATTAAAGAGTGGGGGAAAAATGAAAAGTAATAATATAATTAGTTATTTAAAATTAGTTATATGTATATTGTCTGCCATAGTATCAGCAGGGCTTATGGCGTGCAGTAATATACATAATAACGGCTCTAAGAGTTCAAGTAATGATTTAAAGCCTCTTATAATAGGCAGTGATAATTATGTGCCTTACAGTTATCTTGACAGTGATGGCAACTTTACAGGAATTGATGTTGAGATAGCAAGAGAGGCTTGCAGGCGTATGGGTTATACGCCAGTATTCAAGCAGATTGTATGGGATAACAAAGACATATATCTTAAAGAGGGAGCGGTAGACTGCCTGTGGGGCTGTTTTACAATGACCGGCAGGGAGGATAAGTACAACTGGGCTGGTCCATATATGTACAGCCGTCAGATAGTAGTTGTCAATAAAGACAGCGGGATAGAAAACCTTGCTGATCTTAACGGCAAAAGAGTGGCGGTGCAGGTAACTTCCAAGCCGGAGTACATACTATCTAATACGAATACGCCGCAGGTTGGTGTGCTGTACAGTATGTCAACGATGGAAGAATTATATGCTAGTATGAGAAAAGGTTATGTTGATGCCATAGCAGGTCACGAAAATGCTATGAATGTATTTGTACAGTCCAATGAGGAACATTTTGGTGTGCTTCGGGAAGAATTAAGCATTTCAGAGCTGGGAATTGCATTTTCACTTGATAATGACAGTGGAATTGATAAGAAGCTTACCGGGGTGCTTAACGAAATGAGGGCTGATGGCACAATACAGAGCATAGCAGAGAAATATGGGGTTGACGTTAGTATGGCAGTATGGGGGAACTAATGGAAGATAAGAGTAGAATATGGGGCATATCAGATGTTAAAGCATTTTTGATTTCAATAATTACAGGATTTATATTGTTGACAATAGTAGCTGTTATATTTACCGAAATAAGCAATGAAACGGTTAATAAGACAGCAGACAGGGTGCTGGATTTTGTGCAGACAAGAGTTAATACATATGAATACTTTATACAGAATGATAAAGTGAAAAGCTTGTACAGGCTTTCTGATAAGACACAGGAATTAGTAAGGTGTATGCAGTATGAAGATGATATTGATACATTTTTAGATGAATATATGTATAACCAGAGACTTGACGGAATAGTTGTTCTTGACGGAGAGGGTGAATGTGAATCTTGCAGGGGAATGGAATATACGGATATTGATTCAGTTATAGACGACAGTAATGTAAAAGATGTCATTGAACACCCACAGAAGGTATATATAACAAGAGTTAATGCCAGGTCAGGGAGCATAACATATACCGAAAGCCAGAATGAGGAGTTTTCCGATATTGCTGTAGCGGCAAGAAAAGATACAAAAGGTGCAGTTATTACATATGTGAAGAAGGAAAGCTATGATAATAGTGGAGATATAAGCATTGACAGGCTCATATCAGGCTTTGAGTTTGATATGGATGGGATTGTGTATATATCAGATGAGAACAAGGTGCTTAATTCCAATGACGAGGAGCTTCAGGGACTTGATATGAAGGCACTGAGACAGAAATATGATGGGGCATGGAAAGAAAATGATAATGGCATTATAGCTGTACCATACAAAAAAGATTATTACTATGGCAAGAGAAAGCAGATAGAGAATTATACAATATATGCGTTCTTTGCGGATAAGCAGGTATATGCTTTAAGAAACAGGGCGGTTGCTGCTGCATTATTTGTTTATATTGCGGTAATAGGTGTTGTCATGTTTGTAAGACAGCTTGTTATTGCCAAGGACGAAAGCAAAATGCAGCTACAGGAAATGGAATATAAAAGACAGCTTCTACAGGCGGCAGAGCAGGAGAAACGTGCCAATATTGCAAAGACAGATTTTCTAAGGCGTATGAGCCACGATATAAGAACACCTATTAATGGAATAAGAGGAATGGTCGATATATGCAGGTTCAATCTTGGCAACAGGGAAAAGGAAGAAGAATGTCTTGATAAGATTATGTCAGCCTCAGGCTTTTTATTAGACCTTGTAAATGATGTTCTTGATATGAATAAGCTTGAGTCGGGTGAGATTGCCATTAAAGAAGAACCATTTGAGCTTACGAAGATCATTAATGAGGTCAGCAGTGTTATTGAGACACAGGCAGATGAACAGTGTATCGATTATTCGGTTGACAGGGGCAGTATAGAATATGACAATCTGATAGGCAGTTCGCTACATTTAAGGCAGATATTACAGAATATATTATCCAATGCGATTAAATATAATGTGCAGAATGGTTCTGTTAGATTTTCTTATAGTGAAAATGCAGCTGATGACGATACAGTTAAGGTTACTTTCATATGTGAAGACACCGGAATAGGAATGAGCGAAGAATTCCAGCAGATAGCTTTTGAGCCATTTGCACAGGAGAGCAGCAATGCAAGAACAGCTTATAAAGGAACTGGGCTTGGACTTGCAATAACCAAGAGGTTTATTGAGATAATGGGTGGAGAAATTGAATTTATCAGCAGACAGAATGTTGGAACAGAGTTTACAATAATATTACCATTCAAAATTAACCGTAACGTGACTGAAGCTAAGAATAGTAAATGTGGTGCACAGATGTCAATTGAAGGACTTAAAGTGCTGGTTGCAGAAGACAACGAGATGAATATGGAGATTGTAAGCTTTATTCTTGATAATGCGGGTGCAAGGACTGTTGGAGTAAGCAATGGCAGGGAAGCACTGGATACATATATGAATTCAGATATTAATGAGTATGACGTTATACTCCTTGATATAATGATGCCGGTTATGGACGGCTTGGAAACCGCAGGGAAGATAAGAAAGTCAGGAAGAGAAGATGCGGGTACTGTAATAATTATAGCGATGAGTGCCAACGCATTCTATGATGATATAGAACGGAGCATTAAAGCTGGTATGAATACACATATAGCAAAGCCGATAGATGCTGATGAATTAGTTAATATAATTGCCAGACAGGCAGGCAGATAATAGATGTGACACTAAGAGAATGATAATAATTAAATATATGCGTATAACATCCGTGTAAATAATTAGCAGTAATACATATATATTATTTTGTGATATAGACGATTATTGGTAAATGTTTACACGGATTTTATGCAATGTATCACAAAAAATACATCAAAACCTAAAAATTTCAGTAATTGGTACCCGAGAACTATAAAAATCAGTAGTACATTTTCGTCAAAAGTTGTAATCTTATAGAAAATATGCAATTAGTTTTGTGTAAAAGTTACAAAACATTGTATTACTAAGAAAGGGAGAGTATGGACTATGAAATCAAGACGTAGAAGAGAATGGTTTCGCAGAAGTTCAGCTATGTTTATGGCGTTAGCTTTAATCATATCTGGACTTTCATTGCCGGAGGGCTTGTTTAGCATTACAGCCAAAGCGGCAGAAAAAGCCAGTGCAGAGTGGACAGTAAGTTCTACAATGTACGCAGATGGCGATAATGATAATTCAGTTACGGAATTGAACGGCAAATCAGGTAAGCTGGTTAATTCTAATAATGATGAATTATTAATAAATGCAAATTCAGGTAAAATAACTAAAAGGTCTAGTGACTATCTGGTTAATCCAAACACCGAATTAATGTTTCCTATAGTTAATAATGCTAAGACCTGTACAATAACATTAAGGGCATATGTAGCAGTAACTGCTGATAATATGGCATTTACAGGAATGAGCAACATTAAAATAACAGAACAGTCAGGAAGTGGCTGGGCATATTACATAATTGAAGGAACAGTTGATAAAGGTGCTTCATCGGTAACACTTACAACAAATGTTCAGAATTATTTTCAGTCAATAAAGGTTGAATCATCAACAAGTTATGCGACAACATCTGCTTCATTCGCAGATGGTGGGGATACTAAAGCTGAATGGGGATATTCAGAAACAGTTTTATCAAGCAAGGGTTCTACTTCATCAATTCAAAGTGATACAGGAACTTATACTAATGGTGATAAAGATGTATTATATGTTGATGCAACATCAGGTAAGTTTCAACCCAAAACAGATGGAACTAATAGAATCCAGGTTAATACTGGTACTAAGATAGTTATACCAGCGGCGGGAGATAAGGCTGTTATTAAACTTACTGTCAATAAGAACGTAGGTACAGATAAGGACAGCATATTAGGAAATACACTTAATATAACAGGAAGTGACAAGGTCTTAAGAAAGATGGAATGTATTTCCTGTGTTGCAAATTCTGACAGCGGTTATGTTGATGTAGAATTTGAATGTTATCTTACAGGAGATGAAGGAGAGCTTACATTAGATGTTAAAACTAATACATACATTAGAAATCTTTCAATCGAATGTGTAGAACTTAATAAGAAAGTAATAAATGGAACTATTACATCTAAATCAGATATTCCATCTGATATGCAGGTTGTAGCGACTAATAATACAACTGGACTTACATATACATCAGATATAACAGTTGCAGAGAATGGCAAGAGCGGTACATATTCAATTGAAGTACCAGCAGAAGATGAAGTTATGGAATATGAGATATCACTGAGCAATCCGGCATACCAGATTAAGAGTGGTATTTATAAACATAGTGTAAGTACAGAGACTGCTGCCAGGATTACAGCAGATTTAACTGTCATTAGCCTTGATACCTGCACAGTAACAGGTAAGATTAATGGCATTACTGAGGGTTATTATACAGAAGGCCTTGAACTTGTATTTACAACAACTGAGGAAACAGACTATGTTCCAGAAGTAACTATTGATACAGATACTTGGAAATATACAGCTAAGTTTGAAAAAGGTGTTTCATATAGTGTAGCCGTAAAGGGTGCTAATGACTATGAAGTAACTTCTGTATCAGATGGAATTAAATATTCAGAAGATGCAGAATTAGATATAACTGTAGGACTTAAGCCAACATATGCCGTTACAGTAAGTCTTCCGGAAGAACCTGATTTAACAGGCAAGAATGTAAAATACATATATATGAATAATGATGATGGATATGAATATGTATTTACAGATAAGGATGCTATTAAGTTAAGAGAGGGTTCATATACACTTACACTTGGTGGTGATTTCCTTGCACTTCCATACAAGGTAAAGTCAGGTAACACAGTTACAGTAAAGGGTGCTGAAGCATCACATAAGCTTATATTTGAGCAGGTTACAAGCTGGTCTTTTGTTAAGAGTGATGATGGTGATTATTATGATGATAATATTATGGGAACAACAGGCTACTACAATGGTTTAGCTATTGATGCTACAAAAGGTAAGTTAGTTCCTAATGGACCAAGCCCTAATTCAGCACAGTTTACTACAGGAGCTAAGATAACAATACCTGTAAGTGGAAAGTGTACTATATCAGTAAAATCATATGCACCAGCAAGTACATATGCACTTTACACAATAGCGGGTGAGCCGGCATCAAAAGATGATGTGACAACAGTATATAATTATGAAGATGAGAGCGAAGGAACAGTTGAAATTGTATCAACAGGTTCAGCTTACATAGTTTCAATATCTATAGTATATGCAGCTAAGGATGTTGAATATAATGAGCAGCCAGCTATGCCTAAGACATATGATTATGGTACAGCTTCTAATCTTGTTGTACAGCCTACAGGACAGAAACTGGTTCTTACACAGACAGGTGGTACATTAAATACAACTACAAACACTGATAAGTCAACTAATATCAATAATACAGTAAGCTTCTTTGGATTTGATGAGACTACAGATGCCAACAAGCTTACAGCTGATATAACAATTACAGAGTGTGGTTCAGACAATGCTAATGGTATATTCTTTGGCGCATTTAACAAGAATTATATTGATACTTTAGGAATACGTAAGTCTAATGGACTTAAGATGATTTACTCAAAGAAGCCATCAGACCTTGCAGGTGCTTCAAGCAAGGCAGATGCAACTATTCCAGCAGGAACAGTTGTGACATTTACAGTTGAAAAGACAGACGATGCTCTTGTTATCAAAGCAACACCTAAGGGTGGAGAAACTAAGACAGCTACATATTCTTATAGTGCAAGTGATAATCTCTTATTTAATACAGATAAGATAAATACACCGGTATCATATGGATTTGTATTAGCAGGTGTTAAGGCAACTATCCAGAATATGAAGTATATAGCACAGGACGGAACAGTTCTTTACGACCAGAATAAATGCTACAATGCAGTAGGTACAGCACCAGTTGTTAAGGAAGTTACAGCTAAAGCAGCTTATACAAGAGATTACATCACAGTAAGCTGGACAGATGAAGTACCAGCCGAAGGCGATGGTTTATATGTGCTTGAAGTATCAAGAGATAACGGAAAGAGCTGGGAAAAGGTTGCATCAGACATTACTGAGCCAACATATAAGTATTCAATTAAGGATGCCGGAGATTATAAGTTCAGAGTGGCTGGTAAGTTAGGTATTAATGGTGAGATTAATGATTATGTTGAATCAGATGCAATAACAGTAATAGCAGCACTGGATTCACCAAAGGCAAGCATAGCTTCAAGTGCAGATACAGTTGATCTTGTATGGGATGCAGTAGATAAGGCTGACCAATATGAGGTATATCGTTATTCATACGATGAGACAGCAGAGAATGCTTCAAAGATAGCAACAGTTACAGAATGTGCTTATAAAGATAAAAATGTAACAGCAGAGATGCCATATTACTATTATATAATAGCTTATTCACACGTTAATGGGAAAGTAGATAACTACAGTAACCCATCAGATACTTTATGGGCTGTTCCAACAGCAGGACATACAGGTAAATATGTATATGAAGATGATGCTGTTAAGTATACAATAACTAAAAAGTCATATGACACTGTATACAATGGAAAGATTACAATTGAAGGTGTAGTTGAAGAAAATGTAACAGCAACGCTTTATGTTAATGGCAGTGAAGCAGCAAAGACAGATGTTAAAGAAAAAGAAAGCTTTGCATTTAAAGACATTGCTATTGAAGAAGGAAGAAATGATGTTGAATTAATATTCACAGATAAGAAAGGTAACAAGACTAGAGAAACATTTAATTATGTATATCTTACTAATTACAACAAGGTTGTAGATAGTGCATACACAGGAACTGATGGTGAGGAGGTTAATGGAATACCAACTTATAAGACAGTTCAGGCGGCAGTAGATTCAGTTGCTTCTGATAACACGAGACGTGTAATTATTCTTGTTAAAGAAGGTGATTATGAAGAACATCTTGTTGTTAAATCTCCTTATATAACACTTATAGGTGAGGATAGCGAGAAGACAAGAATATATTATGATGTTAAGGAATTAGCTGGTGATGATATGTCTTTAAGATGTGCTGTAAGAATAGATAAGACAGCAACAGGCTTTTCGGCAGAGAACCTTACAATCGAGAATACTTATAATTATCTTGGTGATGGTACTAAGTCAAATGAATCAGCAGATGCCTTAAGAAATGATGCCAATGAAACATCATATATCAACTTAAGAATACTTGGTTATCAGGATACACTTTGTGCTAATGGTGGCACTCAGTATTATTACAAGTGCTATATAGCTGGTAATGTGGATTTCATATATGGTAATGAGCCTATGGCATTATTCAATGATTGCAAGCTTGTATTCCGTTACAATGCTAATAAGAATTCAGGCTATGTATCAGCTCCTAAGGCATCAGCCTCTGCAACATATGGTCTTACATTCTTTAACTGTCAGGTTCTCTCAGAAGAGGGATGCTCAGGAAGTAAGTATTATCTTGCAAGACCTTGGGGAGCAGATGCTTATATTACTTGGATTAACTGCTATATGGGTAAGATATTAAAGCCGAATGCTTCTAATCCATATACAGATATGAGTGGTAATTTGGCTGCCAATGCAAGATTTTTCGAGTATGGAAGCTATGGTCCTGCATTTGCAATTAACAATAACAGAAGACAGATATCTGCTACGAAAGCCAATGAAATGACTTCAACATCATATCTTGGCTGGGATCCATATACATCAGTAGATACAATAGGAACAAAGTATACAGGTACTGTTAAGACAGACAGCACAGACAGATATGTAGAGAAAGAATATGTATCAGATACTTATTCACAGACAGAAGGTGATGATACAGGACTTGCACAGTATGCACAGGAAGGTTATGCACAGAGTGCTAATGTAACAGGTGGTGGATTATTAAAGGAAACATCAGATAACTATTACACAGCAGGTACAGCAGAAGAATTTCTTAATGCAATACAGAGTGTAAAGAAGAGTGGTAAGGCATCAGTAATCGAGCTTACAGCAGATATTGCGCTTGGTGATAAGGAAGTTAATAACTTTGACAGCTACAGCTCATTTATAACAGCACATAAGCTTGAGCCACTTACACACCCAACACTTTTAAAGACAGGTGTATCAATGCTTAAGCTTGCAGATATGAGTAATCTTACAATCTACTCTAAGAATGGAGCTAAGATTACACATACATGTATAGATATAACAGGCTCTAATAATATCATCATAAGAAATATTGAATTTGATGAGATATGGGAGTGGGACGATTATACAGAAGGTGCTTATGATCGTAATGACTGGGATTATATGACAATAGAAAAGGGAAGCTCTGATATATGGGTTGACCACTGTACTTTCTATAAGTCATATGATGGAGTTATCGATGTTAAGACACCAGTTAATGACAGTAATATAACAATATCATGGTGTGAATTCCTTCCAGCAAGTGAAGATAATGTATTCTTTGATGAAATGATGAATGCTATGAAGGCTAATCCAGATAACTACCCATATTATAAGCATTTGCTTGAAGAGGGTATGACAGACCAGCAGATATACAATTATGCTTATGGTCAGAAAAAGACTCATTTATTAGGACAGTCTGATGATGATTCATCAGCTAAGAATATTACACTTACACTTGCTAATAATTACTATAAGAATTCAATGGATAGAATGCCAAGACTTCGTTATGGTACAGCACATGTATACAATTGTATTATGGATGCACAGGATTTAAGAGAAATGCGTCTTGATATAGAAAAGACAAATCCGGAATTAGCTAAGAAAATTGTAAGTAATGGTGCATCATCTAACTGTGGAGCTCATATGTTACTTGAGAACTGCTATATGTCAGGTATAACTAATGCGCTTATAAGTGGTAACGGAAGCAGTCCAGCAGGTTATATTAATGCATTTAATACAATCTATATGCTTGACGGAGTCCAGCAGGAATTAAAGGTAGCACTTAATACTGATAAAGAAGGTGAAGTAGCATTAGTTCAGGATAAAGATGAATTCAAGAAAGACCTTCCTTATACTGGCTACACATTATATGCAGCTTCAGAACTTGATACTAAAGTTAAACCATATACAGGTGCAGGAAAGCTTACACTTACAACAACATTACAGTGGGAGAAGACTTCTTACAATGAAGCTAAGCAAGAACATACAGAACATGTATGGAATGATGGTGAAGTACAGAAAGAAGCAACTTGTACAGAAGAAGGTTCAAAGTTATATACTTGTATAGTATGTGGAGATAGTAAGACAGAAGTAATTCCAGCGGCAGGACATAACTATAGTACAGAATGGACTATCGATAAGGAAGCTACTACTACAGAAGAAGGAAGCAAGTCACATCATTGTACAGTATGTGGTGACAAGGCAGACATTACAGTTATTCCTAAGCTTGAGAATACACAGCCGGGCGACAACGATAATAAGCCGGGTGACAACGATAATAAGCCGGGTGACAACGATAATAAGCCAGGCGACAACGATAATAAGCCGGGTGATAACAACAAGCCGGGTTCAGATAACTCTGATGTTAAGACAGATATTAAAGTTTCAGTATTGGTAGATGAAAGAGTACCGGAAACAGGACTTGTAGATTCAACAGAAGACATTATTAAAGCTATCCTTACAGAAGATGAAGCTAAACAGGCAGAAGATGGTGTAAAGGTTGATATTGCACTTACTGTAAAGGATAAGAGTTCTAATCTTACAGAAGATGAGAAGAAACTTATTAATAGTAACATTAAGGACAATCAGGCTGCTGGATGCATACTTGATATTCAGTTACAGAAGATTATAGGTTTGCAGAAGTCTGACGTATCTGAACTTAACAGTGCAATTAATATTAAGATTAAGTTAAATGCAGACCTTATTAATAAGGATTCTTCAAAGACAAGAAAGTATAGTGTAATAAGAATTCACAATGGGGTATCAGATATTCTTAGTGCCACATTTGATGAAGCAACAGGAGAACTTACATTTGCAACTGATAGATTTTCAACATATGTTGTAGTCTATGAGGATGTTGCTAATTCTAATACAGAGGATAAGAGCAATGTAACAGACAATGATAAGAGCAATGTATCAGGCAATGGCAGTGCAGCAGATAATAATGATGTGGCAGAAGACAGTGCTGCAACAGCAGAAGACAGTGCGGCTACAGCTGATACACTCTCAGTTACAAGAACAATAATTCTTCTTGCAGTTCTTATGCTTAGTGCAGGTGTTATATGTCTTACACTATATAGAAGAAAAGAAAATGCTTAGAATTATATACTTAATAATATAAGCGGATAATATAAGTTAATAGTATAGGCTAATAGTATAAGTAAATAATATAAGCAGATAATAAAATGGCAGTCACATAAAGTGATACATCATATCTTCTGGTATATCCAGCAGATGAGTGTAATCACGGTGACTGCCTTTTTATGTAATAGGAAATTCTATAATTATTAAAAAATGTAAAAATAAGTTGAATTATGTAGAAAATAAGATTATATTAATATAAGGCAATTTTCGATATGAAGTTTGCAGGAAAACGGCGAAAGCCTGCCGAAGGAGTAACACTCTCAGGTGCCAGCCTCTGCTGGCGCAACTGTAAATGGATCGACTCTCTGGAGAGTTCTGGATAAACACAGAGGCCGAAGGTGCAACATATAGTTATTTATAAGCAGTTAATAATGTGATTATAAGACAACATTATTAATAACAACATTGTGACTTCTTATAAAGCGGGTATATGAATCTCTCAGGCAAAAGGACAGAGAAGGCATAAAGTATAATATAACCTGTTATACGATAAGTTATATATTCTAAAATGTTATTTCTGCTTTTATATTTATTCAGGCAATATTGTCTATAATTCCAATGCATTAAGTAAAAGTCTGCATATTAGCAAAGTATTTAGTAATGTACGGCATTTGCGGTGTTGGGACAGTATAGGCTTGTACTATGCTGTAGTTTAGATATGAAAGGTAGAAAGTACAATGTGGAATTCAATTAATCAGATTCTTGCGAACATTGATAATTTCGTATGGGGTGTGCCGCTTATGGTAATTATCCTTTTTGGCGGAATATTATTGACAGTTCGTCTTGGTTTATTACAGATCAGAAAGCTCCCTTTAGCATTAAAATGGATGGTTAAAAATGAAGAAGAGGCAGAAGGTGAAATTACAAGTTTTGCCGCACTATGTACAGCGTTAAGTGCAACTATTGGTACTGGTAATATCGTTGGTGTTGCAACAGCAGTCTGTGCAGGTGGTCCAGGTGCATTATTCTGGATGGTTATAACAGCATTTTTCGGAATGGCAACTAAGTATTCAGAAGGTCTTCTTGCTGTTAAATACAGAGTTATAGGAGAAGACGGACACAGTCTTGGTGGACCATTCTATTATATAGAGCAGGGAATGGGCAAGAGCTGGAAATGGCTTGCTAAGTTATTTGCATTTTTTGGTGTATGTGTTGGACTTTTTGGTATTGGTACATTTAGTCAGGTAAATGGTATTTCAAGTGCCGTAAATGGTTTTTTCGATGCGAATAATGAGCATTGTGTCAATATTCCATTTCTTGGCGAGTACTCATGGTCAGTAGTAATCGCTTCACTTATTCTTGCAGTCTGTGTTGCACTTGTGCTTATAGGCGGTGTTAAGAGAATTGCAAGCGTAAGTCAGGTTGTAGTGCCATTTATGGCAATTATATATGTATTATTTGTTGCGGTTTTAGTAATAGCTAATATTACTAGAGTTCCTGCGGCATTTAAGGTTATAGTTCAGGCAGCATTTTCTCCTAGGGCAATCACTGGTGGAGCAGTCGGAAGTATGCTTGTTGCTATGCAGAAAGGTGTTGCAAGAGGCATTTTCTCTAATGAGGCTGGTCTTGGTAGTGCACCTATAGCAGCGGCTGCAGCACAGACTAACGAACCTGTAAGACAGGGACTTGTAAGTATGACAGGTACATTTATTGATACAATTGTAATATGTACTCTTACAGGGCTTTCAATTGTAATAACAGGTGCATGGCAGGTTGAAGGCCTTGAGGGTGTAGCAGTTACTACATATGCATTCCAGAATGGACTTCCATTCCCGGCACAGGTGTCTTCTTTTGTGCTTATGCTCTGTCTTGTATTCTTTGCATTTACAACAATTCTTGGCTGGGACTATTACAGCGAAAGATGTCTTGAATATCTTAGCGGTGGTAATATGAAGCACGTTAAAATATACCGCTGGATATACATATTAGCAGTATTTATCGGACCTTATATGACAGTAAGTGCGGTATGGACAATTGCTGATATATTTAACGGACTTATGGCACTGCCTAATATGATTGCGTTATTCGCATTGAGCGGAGTTGTGGTTAAGGAAACTAAGAGCTTCTTTGAAAGACATAATAATGAAAAGCTTTAATTTATAAATATTGTAGATATCCAAGAGTTCTTTAAAATAAAGCATGTTTAAATGAAAATAATGGACTTATAAAATAATGGCAATATCTCCTGTCCTTAAGTGGCGCGGAGGTATTGCCATTATTTGGTGTATTAATCCGGTGTATTGACAAAAAATGATATGTTCATATATACTTATCAAAGTTAGCTATGATTAACTAAGGTTAGCCACAACAAGACAATAAGAAAGGACATCAAAACATTAATGAAGAATATCATTAAATCCCCAATTAAACTTTTATGGCTTATGATAGGAATTGTGTCAATGGTACTCGGTGCAATAGGTGTCGTACTTCCAGTATTGCCAACAACGCCATTTTTATTATTAGCATCTTTCTGCTTTGCCAAAGGCTCTGACAGATTTCATAAGTGGTTTATTGGAACAAAGCTTTACAAAAAACATCTTGAAAGCTTCGTTACCAGCCGTTCAATGACATTAAAGACTAAGTTGTGCATACTTCTGCCAGCATCAGCAATGCTTATATTGGCAATGCTTGCAATGTCTAATATATATGGGCGTGTATTTATTGTATTTTTGATAATATTCAAGTACATATATTTCTTTACAAGAATTGAAACAGTTAAGGCGTAAGCTTATGCCTGTTAGTTAATTATAGGCTTGGAAAATGTTTTCACGAGTTCTACAAGCATATCAACAGTTTTGTCCATACCTTCGATGGTTATGTGTTCGTAAGGACCGTGGTAGGCGTGTCCGCCAGTGCCAAGGTTAGGGCAGGGAAGTCCCATATAACTTAACATACAGCCGTCAGTGCCACCTCTTATTGGAAGTATAAGGGGTGGTATATTAGTATTCTTGCAGGCTTTCACAGCATTTTCTATAAGAAACATACATTTTTTGATAATCTCAGCCATATTGCGGTACTGGTCAGTGATAGTGAGCTGTACAGTTCCAGCACCCCATTTTTCATTCATAATCTTTTCAATGTGGCACAGTGTGGCTTTCTTTGCTTCAAATAATGAAGCATCGTGGTCACGGATTATATAATTAAGGTGTGCTTCTGCAACATCACCAGACATACTTATAAGATGATAGAAGCCTTCGTAATTCTCCGTTTCCCTTGGTATCTCCATAGCCGGCAGGCAATTATTAATTTCCATAGCTACTAAGGAAGCGTTAATCATAGTATCCTTAGATGAGCCGGGGTGGACATTAAAACCTTTCACAACATATTCAGCTTTGGCGGCATTGAAATTCTCGTACTGTATCTCACCCTCAGTATCGCCATCAACAGTGTATGCGTAATCAGCTCCGAAGCGTTCAACGTCAAAATGTTCAGTACCCATACCAATCTCTTCATCAGGCGTAAATGCTACGCATATTGCAGGGTGTTCAATATTATTAGCAGTGATATATTCAATCATAGTAAGAATTTCAGCAATTCCAGCCTTATCATCTGCACCAAGAATAGTTGTTCCATCAGAAGTTATAAGAGTTCTGCCCTTTAAAGAAGCAAGATGTGGAAAAGTATCAGGACTTAATATAAGTCCGCTGTTACCAAGCAATAAGTCTCCACCATCATAATCAGGAGTCACAACAGGATTGATATCACCATTGCAATAATCAGACACAGTATCCATATGGGCAATAAAACCAATTGAAGGAAGCTTCTCAAGCCCCTTAGTTGCAGGCAGTCTGCCATAAAGATAACAATGTTTATCAAGCTTAACATCACTAAGTCCAAGCTCAGTCATCTCGTCTTTAAGAAGCCCAGCCAGCTTAAACTGACACTCAGAAGAAGGTGACTTTCCACTCTCCTCATCACTAGGAGTTCTGACAACAACATACTTTAATAATCTTTCATAAGCTTTCATAACAAATCCTCATTTCTGTATATATTATAATATTCCCCGTCCTCATAAAATTAAAACCATAACCTAACATAATTCCCTCATATAATATAACACAACCCACAAAATTATGTTAAAATAAATCAGAGGTTAATAGACTAATAGATTAGGAGAAATACTATGAACAACATTAAAAAACTTTCCACTGCTGGTGTCCTATGTGCAGTCGCAGTAGCTGGAAGCCTGATTTCATTTCCGGTATTTGGAAGTAAATGTGCACCAGTACAACATATGGTTAATATATTCTGTGCCGTCCTTTTAGGACCCGGATACGGCGTAATGGCGGCATTTGTTGCCTCACTTATAAGAAATCTGCTTGGAATGGGAAGCCTTATGGCATTTCCGGGAAGTATGTTCGGTGCATTGATATGCGGTATTGTATACAAAAAGACCCATAATATTATTGCAACAATGATAGGAGAAGTAGCAGGAACATCAATACTTGGTGGTTTATGTGCATATCCGGTTGCAATATTCCTTATGGGAAAAAGTGCCGCAGGAATAGCATTTTATGCGTATATAATTCCATTTTTTATATCAACTGCCATGGGTGCGGTCATATCTGGAATAATAGTATTCAGCATAAAAAAGGCAGGCTTGTTAGTTAAGATTCAGGACAATCTTGCAGGATAGACAATTCAATATGCAAAATCGATAGGCATATATAGGAGAATACAAGCTATTATAAGCAATGATAAAAGACGTTGTAATATTCAATACAGTGATAATCATATATGGAAAAAGACAAGCTTTCTGTATAGAAAAGAGGATTTTAGTGAATGTTTGAAAATATAATAAAAAATGTGCATAACAGACATCCGCTTATCCACTGCATAACGAACTATGTGAGCATTAATGATTGTGCCAATATAGTGCTTGCATGCGGTGGTGCACCTATAATGGCGGAGGATATTAATGAGGTGAGCCAGATAACATCAATATGCCAGGGACTTGATATTAATATCGGGATGCTTAATGATAATAAATTATCATCAATGCTTAAAGCAGGTGCTACAGCCAATGAACTTGGAATACCAGTAATACTTGACCCTGTTGGTGCTGGTTCATCAGATTACAGAATTAAAGCTGTCCAAAATCTTATGTCCAATGTACAGTTTGGTGTTATAAGAGGAAATGTATCCGAGATAAAAGCGATAGCCGCAAAGCAGGGAATTCATAATATAGCAGCTGGAGTATATGAAACTATGCAGAAAGATAAGTCTGCTATGGGTGTTGAGGCGGGGATTGCCGATAAAATTACAGATGATAATATAAAAGAAATGGCAGATTTTATTAATAAGCTGTCCCAAAAGACAGGTGCTGTGATTGCGGTTACAGGCGGAATTGATATGGTTGCTGATGAGAACCGCGTATATGCAATAAGGAATGGTCATAAGATGATGAGCCTTGTTACCGGTGCCGGTTGTCAGCTGTCAGCTCTTACATCAGCATATGTAGCAGCGGATAAAGAGCATATATTAGAAAGTGTATGTGCAGCTGTTAGCGTAATGGGAATAAGCGGAGAGCTTGCATACCGCAGAATGGCAGAAGTGGATGGCAATGCAAGCTACAGGAATTATATAATTGATGCTGTATACAATATGACAGACAAAACTTTGAAAGAATTGGGAAGAATAGAGCGTATATAGTGTGTAAAAATATGAAATATATACAAGATATGTGAAAACATGGTGTATATAAATGATACAGATATATATCGTGACAATGCATAGGTATATAATATTTGATAGCAGAGGAATAATATATGAGCAGTTATTTTTATTTTACAAGACACGGACAGACTATATGGAATGTAGAGAATAAAATATGTGGTGCGACAGACATTGCACTTACAGAGCTTGGACATAAGCAGGCAATAGAATTAGGTGAGTGTATCAAAATGGGAAATATACATATTGATGAGATATTATATTCTCCACTTATAAGAGCGGCTGACACAGCAAAGCATATATCAGAAACCGCTGGCATACCGTGCAGAATGGAAATACGGTTAAAGGAGCAGAATTTTGGCAGATACGAGTCTACACCAAGAGATGGCAGGGAATTTGCTGCGGCTAAGATGAACTTTGTTGATGATTTTGACGGCGGAGAGACAATGCTTCATCTGAGTCAGAGGATATATAATCTTATAGATGATATAAGAAATGACAATTCTGATAAAATATATCTTCTAGTTGCGCATAATGGTATTTCGAGGATTGTCGAGTCATATTTCAGAAATATGAGCAATGATGAGTTTTCAGGCTTTGGAATTAAGAACTGTGAACTTAAAAAGTATGAATTTAAAGATAAAAATGCTTAGAAAATGCGTAGAAGGTGTGTGTAAAGGAGTAACAATATATGGATTATAAGCTTCTTATTGATACAGCGGCTCTTGCGGGTATGATTATGTTAGAAAATGGGGCAGAGATATACAGGGTTGAGGAAACAATCGATTATATGCTTAAAACGTCAGGTTTAAAGACTACACAGGCATTTGTTGTATCAACGGGATTTATGATTTCTTTAGATGATCCGTCAATAGATGCACTGACAGTTGTCAGGAGAGTGGACAGAGGGGCAACCAACCTTAATATGATAGCTCAGGTCAATGACATATCAAGAAAGTTTTATAAAGGAATAATATCATTAGAGGAGGCATTTTCGCAGTTAAAGCATTTAAAGAAGAATCAGTATCCGTGGTGGTTAAAGGATATATGCACAGTATTCGTGGGGCTTTTCTTTACGGGAATGTACGGCGGCAATGGCGTGGATATGCTGTTTACAGGAATAGTTGGCGTATTCTTGGCTATATGGTTACATGCCGCTGGCAGTATGAAGCTTAATTCACTTATAAAAGACCTGACAGCTTCTATTGTATTATCAGTTGTGGCAAGGGTACTCATTCATCTTAATCCCCTTGCCCATCTTGATTTAATAATAATAGGTTCGATAATGGTACTTGTTCCCGGGGCTGCAATAACCAACGCAATAAGAGATACTCTCCACGGCGACTACGCCTCCGGCAACGCCAATATACTCCAAGCCTTCACCGAAGCCGCCCTAATAGCCCTGGGCGTCTACATAGGCCTGGTAATAATATCCTAAAAACGAGCCGCCGGTCCTTAGCCGGCCGCCCAAGCTGGCGGCTTAGTACCGCTGCGAGCGACACTCAGTGCAAGCGTGTCGCCGTTGTATTTGCTGGGAGCTGGCAATCCAGCCACAACGTAAATAACATCACCCACACATCAAGGAAAAGATAAAATTCAGGAGGCCATCCATATGCTATTTCAATGCCTATTCGCTTTCGGCGCAATCATAACATTTTCAGTAATAATAGAAGCCCCAAGAAAATGCCTGCTAGTTAACGGCATACTAGGTCTTGCGGGCTGGGCAATCTATTTGTATACAGAACAGTTCACATCAGTTCTTATGGCAACCTTTATGTCAGGACTTGTTCTTGCAATAATCTCCCACATACTGGCAAGACTTTTAAAGACACCTGTTACAACAACACTTATACCGGCCATATTAACAATAGTTCCTGGAGCTGGAATGTACCAGACAGTATATTACCTGTTCACATCAGATACACAGCAGGCATTATCAAGCCTTGTTGGAACAATTGGTGCGGCAGGGGCAATTGCGATAGCCATATTTATTGTTGATGCATTAGTTGCCGTAGTTAAACGTATTGTATTATAAAGGAGAAATGGTATGACATTACAACAGCTGTCTTATCTTATAAAAGTTGCTGAGTGCGGCAATATAACAGATGCTGCGGAACAATTATATATATCACAGCCAAGTCTTAGCACGGCAATAAGCAATCTTGAAAAAGAGATGGGTGTTACAGCTTTTATAAGAACGAAAAAGGGCGTTATAGTAACCCACGAGGGTGAAGAACTATTGTCGTTTGCAAGAATGTTATTAGAGCAGGCGGATATTATGAAAGAGCATTTCGGGGTTGTTAATAAAAGAGATCCGAAGTTTTCAGTATCGTGCCAGCATTATTCATTTGCCGTTAATGCTTTCGTTGATGTTGTTAATCAATTTGATGCAGATAAATACAGTTTTATATTAAGGGAAACACAGACAGGCGAGATTATAGATGATGTTGCTTATGGCAAAAGTGAACTTGGAATACTATATCTGTCAGATAATAATGAGGAAGTAATAAGCAAGCTTCTTAAGAAAAATGACCTTGTATACGAACAGCTTATTGAAGCAAAGCCGCATGTATTTATATGCAAGAGGCACCCGCTTGCAGATATGGATTTTGTGACGATTGAAGATTTAAAACAGTATCCATATCTTGTGTTTGAGCAGGGTGAGAGAAATTCATTTTATTTCTCAGAAGAATTCTTAAGCGTGCTTGATTTCCCTAAGAATATACAGGTGCGTGACAGGGCTACTTTATTTAATCTTGCAATAGGACTTAATGGATTTACCGTAAGTTCGGGGATTATTGATGAGAAGCTCAATGGCTCAGATATCATTGCCAAGCCGTTAAAATCCGATTGCATTATGAGGATAGGACTTGTCAGAAAGAAGAATATAATGCTTAGCAGATACGCAGAATTCTATATAAAAGCATTGAAAAATAACTTATCCATAGTTTAAAACTATGATAAGCGTAATAAATTAAGTATTTTATTAAAAATTCATATAATGATAATATGACCTCAGGTTGTTCAGTATATTAGTCGAACAGCCTGAGGTTAATTAATTTGGAGGATATATATGCAGACATCGGTTATTGGGTTTCCAAGAATTGGAACATTAAGAGAATTAAAATTTGCAAGTGAAAAGTATTTCAGAGGTGAGATTAGTTCACAGGAATTATTAGATACAGCTAAGAATTTAAGAAAGATACATTGGACTACACAGAAGAATGAAGGAATAGATTTCATTCCAAGTAATGATTTCTCATTTTATGACACATTGCTTGATACAGCAGCTGCACTTGGAATTGTTCCAAGAAGATATAAGGAGCTTAATTTATCAGGTCTTGATACATATTTTGCAATGGCAAGAGGCTATCAGGGAGAGTCTGGTGATGTTAAGGCACTGGCAATGAAGAAATGGTTTAATACTAATTACCATTATATTGTACCAGAGGTTGAAGATGATACAGTTATTAAGCTTTCAGCAGACAAACTCCTTAATGAATACAAAGAAGCTAAGGAACTGGGCATTACAACAAAGCCGGTAATCGCTGGTCCTTATACAGTTCTTAAGTTATGCAGATTTACAGAGAACAAGGGCATTGATGATTTTTTAGATGATTTTATTGCAGCTTACAAGGAGCTTATAGCTTTATGTAACGATAATAACATAAGCTGGTTACAGCTTGATGAGCCTGCACTTGTATATGATTTAAGTGATGCTGACAAGGCTTTATTTAATAAGATATATGATGAACTTCTTAAGGAAAGGGGTAACTGCAATATACTTCTTCAGACATATTTCGGAGATGTAAGGGATATATATGAGGACATTATTAATAAGCCATTTGCAGGTGTTGGACTTGATTTTAATGAGGGAAGAAAGACATTTGAATTAGTAGAAAAATATGGTTTTTCAGCTGGTAAGCTTTTATTTGCTGGTGTTGTAAATGGAAAGAATATATGGAAGAACAACTATAAGAAGACATTAGATTTAATAAGCAGTATTAAAAATGCCTGTGACAATAATATAAATGTTGTTATATCAACTTCCTGCTCATTATTACACGTTCCATATACATTAAAGCACGAGGATAAATTAGCTGACAGCTATAAAATACATTTCTCATTCGCAGAAGAAAAGCTTACAGAGCTTGCCGAGTTAGGTGTTCTTGCTGATAAGAAACAGGATAAGGTTAAGAGTGAAAATGCCTATATTGATAACCAGAAGGTATTTGAGGAAGAAAGAAACTGCCATAACGCAGAGGTTAAGGAAAGACTTGCTAATATTAAGGAAGAAGATTATGTACGTCTTCCATTAAGAAGTGAAAGACAAAAGCTTCAGAAGGAGAAACTGGGTCTTCCGGAATTTCCAACTACAACTATTGGTTCATTTCCTCAGACTAAGGAGATTAAGGCAGAGAGAGCGGCTTACAGAAAGAATGAAATATCAGAAGAAGAGTATACACAGTATATTAAGAAGCAGATTGCTGATTGCGTAAAATGGCAGGAGGAGATTGGTCTTGATGTGCTTGTACACGGTGAATATGAAAGAAATGATATGGTTGAGTATTTCGGCGAGGCACTTGAGGGATATTTATTCACACAGAAGGCGTGGGTTCAGTCTTATGGTACAAGATGTGTTAAGCCACCAGTAATATGGGGTGATGTATACAGAAAGAAGCCAATGACAGTTGACTGGTCAGTGTATGCACAGTCATTAACTAATAAGCCGATGAAGGGTATGCTTACAGGACCTGTAACTATATTAAACTGGTCTTTCCCAAGAGAAGATATAACTATAAAAGAGTCAATATTGCAGATTGCACTTGCAATAAGAGATGAAGTTCTTGACTTAGAGGCGGCAGGAATTAAGGTAATACAGATTGATGAGGCAGCATTAAGAGAGAAGCTTCCACTTAGAAAGTCAGACTGGTATAATGAATATCTTGATTTTGCAATTCCTGCTTTCAGGCTTACACACAGCGGAGTAAAGAAGGATACACAGATACATACACATATGTGCTATTCAGAATTCACAGATATAATTCCAGCAATAGACGATATGGATGCTGATGTTATCACATTTGAAGCTTCACGTTCAGACCTTTTAATATTAGATTCTTTAAGAGAGAATAATTTTGAGACAGAAGTAGGACCGGGAGTATATGACATACATTCTCCAAGAGTTCCATCAGTTGATGAAATTGTTAATGCGTTAAATATAATGCTTACTAAAATCAGCAGGGACAAACTCTGGGTTAATCCAGACTGCGGCTTAAAGACACGAGGTGTAAAGGAAACAGATGCCAGCTTAAGAAATATGGTTGAGGCGGCTAAGATAATAAGAAACAGATAAATAAGTTATAGGCAGAGCCTGTTCCTCTTGAAAGATTATACTTAAGTCCACAGTGCAGATTTGCATCTTGTGAAATAGGTAATAAGCTTACAGAGGAACAACAGTGGGCAAAGCTTAAGCTTGTAAAAGAAATCGCAGAAGAAGTATGGGGATAATCCAATCTATCTTACAGAGATTTCTTCATTACAGTAAAGACAGCGGTATTTGCCTGATGGATACAGCTTGAAAATGTGTTCACAGCCCGTTTCGATACTTGTAATACAGCGTGGATTTTTACATTTTATAACATTGGTTAAGATTTTAGGTGGAAGAGGATGATATTTTTTATCAACTTTTCCATCTTTAATTATAATCAGAGTTATCTGTTTATTAATGTAACCAAGAATATCTAATCTTTCAGGAAGCTTGGTTCCTTCTATCTTGATTAAATCTTTACAGCCGTACTTTTCGCTTTTTACATATTGAAGGAGTGCAACAGAATGTGACTGTGCATCAAGGTTTAAAAGGCGGTATATATCTAACCCCTGTCCAGCAGGGATATGGTCGATTACTACACCATTTTGCAAAGAATCTATATTTAACATTATAATCTCCATTCTATTTTACTATAGTACTTTTTTTCCTGTGAGTGGGTCTGTAAGTTCAAGTAAACTCATAATAAGAGCCATACGGATATATTTGCCATTCTGCACTTGTTCAAAATAGGCGGCACGCTTATCGGTATCAACATCAGTTGATATTTCATCAACTCTTGGCAGAGGGTGAAGAACCGGCATATCGGCAGGGGCAAGCTGTAATTTCTCTTTATTAAGTATATAAGTATCTTTTAATCTTATATAATCATCTTCATTAAAGAAACGCTCACGCTGTACCCTTGTCATATAAAGCACGTCAAGCTCTGGGAGTGTATCTTCAAGGCTTCTTACTTCTTTATATACTGATTTATTAGGAATAAGAGTATCTTCTATAAGATAATCGGGAACTTTTAATTCTTCTGGTGATATAAAATAGAACTTATTGTCATTGAAACGTACAAGGCTGTTCACAAGAGAATGTACAGTTCTTCCAAATTTTAAATCACCGCAGAAACCAACAGTCAGGTTATCAAGACGTCCCTTTCTATGGCGTATTGTCATCAGGTCAATTAATGTCTGGGTTGGGTGGTTGTGACCGCCGTCACCAGCGTTGATAACTGGAATTGATGAATACATAGAAGCTCTTAAAGGCGCCCCTTCTTTTGGGTGGCGCATTGCAATAATGTCGGCATAACAGCTTACAACACGGGCGGTATCTGCGACAGTTTCGCCCTTGGTGGCACTTGACTGGTTAGCACCGGCAAAGCCTAAGGTCTTTCCTCCAAGGCTTAACATTGCTGACTCAAAGGATAAACGAGTTCTTGTGCTTGGTTCATAGAATAAAGTAGCAAGCTTTTTGTCGTCAGCAACGTGGCTGTAGGCTTCTTCATTAGAAGCAATCCTGTCAGCTAAGTCTAAAATGCTTATTGTTTCATCAAGTGTAAAATCAAGAGGGTCAATTAAATTTCTCATAGCCATTCTCCCTTTGTTAAATATTGGTTTCTCTCTGCCCCGACAGATATGAACTGGATTTCGTGATTAAGCAGCTTTTCAAGCTTTTCAATATAATTTCTTGCATTATCAGGAAGTTCATCATATGTGCGGTATTTTGATATGTCTGTAAGCCAGCCTGGCATAAGTTCAACAACAGGCTTGTACATATCTATATTGTCTGTCGGGTCAAATTCTGTTACGACAGTATTTTTATATTTATAACCTGTTATAATAGGTATTTCTCTCATATAGCTTAAGATATCTAATTTGGTTAATGCTATTAAATCTGAATTCTGGCATTTAAGACCGTAAGCACTGGCAACAGCATCAAATGGTCCGACACGCCTTGGTCGTCCTGTAGCAGCACCATATTCGCCGCCGTATTTACGAAGGAGCTTCTGCCATTCTTCAGACATTGCATTTTCTGCAACAAATGGACCAGCACCTACACAGGTTGAATAAGCTTTTAAGACACCGACAATATGGTTAAGTGGGGCATAAGGTATGCCAGCACCTAAAGGGCCATAGGCAGCTATTGTAGATGAGCTTGAAGTGTAGGGGAATATACCATAATCAATATCCCTCATAGCGCCTAACTGGGCTTCAAGAACTACTTTTTTATTATCAGCTAAGGCATTATTTAAGAAAATGCCTGTATCACATATATAATCCCTGAATATATCTGCTTGTTTTTCACACCACGATAAGAGAGCAGGATATGACATTGGTTCCTGATGATAACAGCCGGCAAGTTCAAGATTTTTTGCATCTAATATGGTTTTAAGCCTTGCTTTAACATTTTCATTATCAAGATGAAGAAGGTCGGCAAGACGAAGTGTCTTCTTGCGGTATTTATCACTATAGGCATAAGCAATGCCCCTGCGTGTAGAACCAAATGCATTGCCTGTTGCAGATAACCGGTTTTCTTCAAGTTCATCTTGAACCTTGTGCCAAGGCATAGATATAGTGGCATGTTTTGAAAGCTTCAGATTATCAGGAGTTACAGATATTCCTTTTTCTTTGATTTGTTCAGCTTCATTTGAAAGATGTTCAAGGTCAATTACCATTCCATCACCGAGAACACATACAACATCAGGGTGAAGTATTCCAGATGGAAGAAGATTAAGAACGAATTTCCCTTTATCAGTGACTACAGTGTGACCGGCGTTATTACCGCCCTGATAACGGACAACAATATCAGCCTGCTCAGCTAACAAGTCAATTACGCGGCCTTTGCCTTCATCACCCCAGTTAATTCCTGTTACAGCAGTAAGCATATAAGCATCTCCTTTAAAATATAGTATAGGTTGTAGTTGGTAAAATGTAACTTTTAATAATGATAATAAATTTTAGTTGCTTTTATTACCAAGTAAGGAGTATACTATTGAAACAATGATAAGTAAAAAGTATAATTGATATGGTTTTGATTATTATTTGATATAACTGTGATACTTATAGCTAGTGAAAGGGTCAGATTATATGAATGTTAATTATGAATATTATAAGATATTTTATTATGTAGCCAAATACAGTAACTTTACTAAAGCTGCACACGCATTAGGTAACAGCCAGCCGAATATAACAAGGGCTATGAATTGTCTTGAACAGCAGCTTGGCTGTTCGTTATTTATAAGAAATAACAGGGGAATTCAGCTTACTCCTGAGGGTGAGAAGCTGTATACACACGTATCCGTTGCGATGAGCCAGTTATTAGAAGCAGAGGAAGAATTATCTGACAGCTCAAGCCTTACAACAGGAAGCGTATCAATTGGTGCAAGTGAGACAGCACTTAATATATTCTTGTTAGATAAGCTTAAAAAGTTCCATATTAAATATCCGGGAATACGTCTTAAAATATATAACCATTCGACACCTCAGGCAATAGAAGCTGTAAGATCGGGAATTATAGATTTCGCTGTTGCATCTTCACCTGTCAATGTAGAAGCACCTCTTAAGCAGATAATGTTAAAGACATTTAAAGAAATTCTTGTAGGAGGTACTACGTTTACTGCATTGGGAAGTCAGGAATTATCATTAAATGAGTTAAAGAATTATCCTTTGATATGTCTTGGCAGGGAAACAATGACATTTCAGTTCTATAATGAATTATTCTATAAAAATGGAATTGAATTACTGCCAGATACTGAGGTAGCTACAACAGACCAGATACTCCCACTTGTGAAAAATGAGCTTGGTCTGGGCTTCGTGCCTGAACTTATGGCACAGGAAGCCCTTAGCAAGCGTGAAATTGTAAAGATATCGTTAAAAGAAACGATTCCTGAAAGAAATGTGTGTATGGTATATGATTACCAGCATCCTTTAAATTCAGCGGCAAAAGAATTAAAAAAGATGATTATGGAAGAGTAGGAGATAATGACAGGTATTATCTTATTAAAAGATATGCCGTGTATCCTACATATAGAAACACGCATACAATTCCCTCCCATCTGTTCATAGTCTTTTTGGTTCTTGCAAATACATAAAGAATGACTGCTGACACAAGAAGTATTATACAGTCGATAATTGACTCTGATAATACATTCAGCGGGCAGATTGTTGCAGACATTCCTAATATGAATAGTATATTAAAAAGGTTAGAGCCTATGGCATTACCGAGTGCAAGTCCGCTGTCGCCTTTTCGTGTCGCTGTGATAGAGGTAACAAGTTCAGGAAGTGATGTACCAATAGCGATTATTGTAAGTCCTATAAAATTCTCACTGACACCGAAATCTTTAGCGATAAGACAGGCATTATCAACAACAAGTGTTCCACCAAATATTACAGCAATAAGTCCGCCTATGATAAATATAAGACTCTTAGGCAGAGAAAGTATTTTACATTCATCAGCAGTTTCACGGTTTTTAAGTGCTGATATAACCATAACTGCAATGTATACAGCCATACTGATGAGTAAGATTATTCCCTCAATATGGTTAATATGTCTGTCAAGAAGCATAATGCAAAGAATTGCTGTTACGATAATGTTAAGTGGCATATCTCTTTTTAAAATCTCAGGATTAGTCTTAAATCCAGCCATAAATGCACATACACCGACAACGACAAGACCATTAAAAAGGTTAGAACCTATAACATTGCTTATTGCAATATCGTTGCTTCCAGCGAGTGCGGCATTAACACTTACAGAAGCTTCCGGGGCACTTGTTCCCATAGCAACAATCGTCAGTCCTATAATAACGCTTGGTACCTTCATAATTCTTGCAAGTGACGAGCTACCATCTACGAAAAAGTCAGCTCCTTTGATTAACAGCACGAATCCAATGAGTAGTAATAAATATTCCATATTAAGTCCTTTCCTGCGGCAAAAGAAACATTTATTAATCTTTATACAAAAAAAGCCTTTTACCACATCAAAAAAATGATTGATAAAAGTCTCGTTACTCACTAATAATAACCGGCCTTGCAGCGTGATGACGATTATTATTACATCTAAAGATGCTAACTACTCCCTTTGTTAATATAATAGTATATGGACAAATTGTCTGTCAACAACTAATTATAAAATATAAATTGTGAAAGCAATAATGTACTATGAATATAGATAAAAATGTGGTATTATAAAAACATCATTTAAGTATTTGTGACGACAATAGAATATAGAAATCAATGATAAACTAACATCAGTGAAAGGACAATGCATATGCAGGAGTATGATGAATCATTTTTCAGGGCGAAAGCCAACAAAAGAGCAGGTATAACCTGGCTTGCTCTTATTTTTATTGCGACCATATATTATGGTATCAAGACAAAGAATGGGGAAATTGCAAGGGGATATTTTATAGCATTTACAGTAGTAGGCTGGGTTACTTACATAACAGGATATATAGTATCTATGATTAAGGGTAAGGCAGCTAAAGAGTACAAATGGGTATTAGGTATATGTTATCTTTTATTCTACGCTGTTATAGCATGGACAGCACTCGATAAGATTTCTTATATATTTATTCTTCCATTATTATCAATTCTTATATTGTACAAAGATCCTAAGTTTATAAAGATGATTATGTGGTTTACATTGTTTGTATTAATCAGCAGTAATATTTACAAAGGTGTGGCTAAGGGAATGATGGATTTTGTTGCAAGTGAGGAGTGTGCACTTCAGTTTGCGATTGTATTATGTTGTTTTGCTTGTACTAATATGGCGATAAGACATCTGGTTGAGTCAGATGGTGCACTGACGGGGTCGATTGAATCGGAGCTGGCACAGGTTGTACAGACAGTTGAGCAGGTTAAAGATGCAAGTAATTCAATTGTTGATGGTGTTACAGTTGTAAGAGAACTTGCAGATGAGAATAAACAGGGTGCTAACAATGTAGTTAAGGATATGGGAACACTTGCAAAGAACAATGGTATCCTTAATGATAAGACAGTTTCATCAATAGAGATGACTAAGGTTATTGATACTCAGGTGAAAGATGTATCAGATCTTATGGAGGAATTCTCAAAGCTTATTGAGAAGTCAGTTGAACATGCTGACTTAAGTGCTGATGAGCTTACAGAGGTTGTTGAAATTACTAACAGAATGTCAGCATTATCAAGCAAGATTGAGACTATTCTTGAAACATTTAAGAAGGAATTTGAAAATGTTAAGCAGGAGACAAGTACTATTGAAGGAATTACTTCACAGACTAATCTTCTTGCACTTAATGCTTCAATAGAGGCGGCAAGAGCAGGAGAAGCAGGAAAGGGCTTTGCTGTTGTTGCTGACCAGATAAGAAGCTTAAGCAGTGGAACTCAAGACTCTTCTAACAGTATTATGGAAGCACTTTCACATCTTGAGGCTACATCAGATGAAATGCTTCAATCAATTACAGAAACAGTTGAACTTATACAGCTTAACATTGAGAAGGTATCAACAGTTAATAAGTCAGTATCAGATATAACGAGTGATGCAACAAGCCTTGGTGACAATATAAAGGTTGTTGACAGTGCAGTTAAGCAGGTTGAGAATTCTAATGAGACACTTACTGCTAATATGAATCAGGTTGGCGAAATAATGCAGATAATGACAGAGAGCATTAATAATGCAGAACAGACAACTAAGACGATGCTTAGCAAATATGAAGCAAGTGCCAAGAGTGCAACGGATATTGAGTCTGTTGTCGGCGAACTTATGGAAGAACTTGGTATCGGTGGATTTATGAATGTTTCCGATATAAAGAGCGGTATGAAGTTCAGAATGGTTATTGAAGACCAGACTAATGCCAAGGAAGAATACACAGGTGAGGTTGTTGACAGAAAAGACAATAATGTATACATAAATATTAATAACAGAGCAGCATTTGATGATAAGAGAAGAAATCTTAAGTGTTCATTTAACGCTGTTGTAGATAATGTATTATATTGCTGGAATGGTATAGCAATACATAATGTCAAGGCGGGAGAAAAGGGACAGTTCAAGCTTACTATTGATACTAACCCACAGGTATATAACAGAAGAAAGTATCCAAGAATGCCACTTGACAATAAGTGTACAATAAGCGTTGATGGTACAGATATAACATATTATGGACACATGGTTAATATCAGTGCTAATGGTTTTGCTTTTTCAGTTAATGACTCATCGTTTGAAAATATGAAGGGTAAGAATATTGTTATCGAGATTGATAATTTCGATGTTATTAAAGATAAAGAAATACAGGGCTGTATAATAAGATGTTCTAATGATGAGGGTAATTATATTGTCGGTTGTAGAATGCCAGAGGACAGCAATGAGATTAAAGACTATGTAAATAAGAATTATAGTGAGTAATAAAGCAGGAGTTGGTTGTTATGTCAATTAAGTCAGTTGGAATTATAGGTGCAGGTGCGGTAGGTTCTTATGTTATATGGGGACTTTCAGATGTTAAGGATATAAAGCTTGGAGTTATAGCCTCAGGTGAGAGAAATCAAAAGCTTAAGGCTGATGGCTGTAAGATTAATGGTAATGTATACCGTCCAGAAGTATGGACACCTGACGAAGCCAAAGGTGTTGATTTATTGATAGTATCATTAAAATACGGAGCACTTCCAGCGGCACTTGATGATATAAAAGCTGCAACTGGTGATAATACTACAGTTATGAGCCTTATGAATGGCGTGGACAGTGAGGAGATTATTGCTGGTAAGATAGGTTCTTCACATATGCTGTATTCACTTATCAAGGTAGCTTCATCACATAAAGAAGGACAGGGTTATGTATTTAATCCAGACACAACTCTTGGAATTATATATGGAGAGCTTAACGCACCATTTGACAGTGAAAGAGTACGTATGGTTAAGGAACTGTTTGAAAGAGGTAATATACATTTTCGGGTAACAAAGCATATAAAAGAGGAGATATGGTGTAAGTTCCGACTTAATGTGTGCAACAACCTTCCACAGGCAATTCTTGGAGCAGGTGTTGGCTGCTACAGGGACAGCGTACATATGAAAGCAATCAGTGAAGGTCTTCGTAAGGAGCTTGAGGCAGTTGCACTTGCAAAAGGAATTGACATAAGCATTGTTGAGGGTTCTTCCGGCAGGGGCAGTGCAGTCCTTCCAACAGCGAGATATTCAACATTGCAGGATATCGATGCCAAAAGACATACGGAGATAGATATGTTTTCAGGTGCATTAATGAGAATGGGAAAAGAGCTTGGAATTCCTACACCATATAATGAGTACACTTATCATATGATAAAAGCTATTGAAGAAAAGAACGATGGCAGATTTAATTACAATAGTGATAATGAAGAGCTTACATGGGCGAAATAGTTATGACTGAGAAAGAAAAGAAGAATTCGTGAGTACTAAGAATAAAAGGTCTTTTTCTGATTACAGAAGAAGACCTTTTAAGTATTTATTTTATTAAAGATAAAACTCCAGTTGATACAAGCTTGGTTACAAGCTTAGCCATTTCGCGTGGGGACTCAGGATTATCGCTTGAGAGCCACTGTTCGATAAGACCGACACAGCCGTAAAGTATAAAATTACCGTAATATTTACAGTTAATTGAAAGTTCAGGCGATAATTTACTGATTTCGGTCTGTATGCAGTACATATTATAAAGCTGGTGTATTTTCATAATAAATGAAATGTCACCATTAGGACCTATAAGCACGCGGAAAAGTTCGGCATTATCGCTTACAAATTCAAATATATCTAAGAATAAAGGATAAGGAAAATTCTTTGTATTCCTGGCATTATATTTTTGAAATATCTGTATGAACTTGTCGCTAAGCTCCTGTTCGATAGAGGCGAGCATATCGTATATATCTTTGTAATGCAGATAAAACGTGCCCCTGTTAATATCTGCCAGTTCACATAATTCCTTTACAGTTATGTCTTTGATGTTTTTTTGTTTCATCAGAGTGGAAAGGCTGTGAATAAGCAGTGTTTTAGTTCTCATTACACGTCTGTCTATATTATTTTCCATATATTACCCTTTCTTAAATCTTTCTTAATTAATTGACATATATCAACACAATGTCTATTAATCAACACTTTGTGCAAAACTGATTATTGAGCAAATATTATATGATAATTATAATTATTCTATAAAAATAATCAACACTATGTTTATAAACACAATAAGCAAAATGAAGAAAGGACGGTACATTTAAGAAACTGATTAATAATTAAAGTTTATTGAAGATTATTAGGATATTTAGTGAATTATATGTACAGAAGAATTTATGAAGGAAAAAGAAGAAAAGCAAAAGGGTAATTTTTGGCTTACGGCAGCCACATTTATTGTGAATAAACGTAAAGCAATAGAAATTCTTTTTATTCTTGCGATTATTTATAGTGTGTTATCTATCAATAAAGTACAGGTCAATCAGGATATTACATCATACCTGCCAGCCGATAGTGAGACAAGACAGGGATTGTCTATTATGGACGAACAGTTTGTTACATATGGCAGTGCTAAGGTTATGCTTACCAATGTCACCTATAATCAGGCAGACGAGCTTGTAAGCGAACTTGAGGACATTGATGGAGTTAAGCAGGTAACATTTGATGACTCATCAGACCATTATAAAGGTACTGATGCTTTGTTTGATATTACATTTGATGGAACGGAAGATGAGGATATAAGCAAACAGGCATTGAATGATGTCAAGGATACGTTATCAGATTATGACGTATATGTTTCAACGGAGGTTGGTTCGGAAGAAGATAGTGCGGAATCACTGTCAAAGGATATGAACATTATTCTTGTACTGGCAGTAATTATTATAGTAGTTGTGTTAATGCTTTCAACAAAGGCATATCTGCAAATTCCAGTATTGCTCATAACATTTGGTGTTGCGGCAATTCTTAATATGGGAACTAATTACTGGTTCGGTACTATTTCGTCTATCACCAACTCGATAGCAGTAGTGTTACAGCTTGCACTGGCTATTGACTATGCGATTATTCTCTGCGACAGATTTATGGAGGAGCACGAAACGCTTAATGCAGAAGAAGCGGTAAAGGTTGCACTCTCAAAGGCTATTCCAGAGATTAGTTCATCATCACTTACAACTGTATCAGGTATGGTTGCAATGATGTTTATGCAGTTCAGGCTTGGTTATGATATGGGTATTATATTGGTTAAGGCCATTATTATAAGTCTTATATCAGTATTCTTTCTTATGCCGGGAGTACTGCTTATATTTGCCAGGGGAATTGATAATACACATCACAAATGTTATGTGCCAAAGATTACAATTGTTGGTAAATTTGCTAATAAGACCAAATATATAATTCCACCTTTATTTATAGTATTTCTTATAGCAGCAGCTATATTTTCAAATAACTGCCAGTATATTTATGATACAAGCTCAATTGTGAGTGCGAAAAAGAGTAATGCTAAGATAGCAGAAGAAAGAATAGAGGATACATTTGGCAAGAGCAACCAGTTAGTTGTTATGGTGCCAAAGGGCGATTATGAGTCAGAGAAGAGAGTGTTAGGCAAATTAGATAATCTAAGCTATGTTACATCAACACTTGGTCTTGCAAATGTGTCAATTAATGATGATTATGTGCTTACGGATAAGTTAAATCCAAGACAATTTGCTGAATTGATTGATATAGACAGAGAAGTAGTTGATGTGCTTTATATGGCATATGCTTATAATCAGGAGCAGTATGGTCCTGTATTTACAGGAGTTAATGATTATGAGGTTCCTATTATTGATATGTTCTTATTCCTTTATGACCAGTATAAAGAAGGTTATGTAACATTAGATAGAGATTTGGACGATAAGCTTAATACATTATATGATACACTCCACGATGCACAGTTACAGCTTCAGGGAAGCGATTATTCAAGATTTGTGCTTAATCTTTCACTTCCTGTAGAAGGTCAGGAAACATATGATGCATTGGAAGAAATCCGTGGTATTGCAGCTCAGTATTATGGCACAGATAATGTAGTCCTTGTTGGTAATTCTACAAGTGACCACGATCTTGAGTCATCATTTGCATCAGATAATATTATTATAAGCGTACTTACTGCACTTTTTGTTATGATAATTCTGTTCTTTACATTCCAGTCAGCAGGACTTCCAGTGCTTCTTGTTCTTACTATTCAGGGAAGTATATGGATTAACTTTGCTGTACCGGCATTGCAGGGGCAGACAGTATTCTTTATTGCATACCTGATTGTATCAGCAATACAGATGGGTGCTACAATAGATTATGCGATTGTTATATCTAACAGGTATTTGCAGTTAAAGAAGGAAATGCAGCTTAAAGATGCAATGATTGAGACACTTAACCAGTCATTCCCAACAATATTTACATCAGGTTCAATTCTTACTTGTGCAGGCTTCCTTATAGGTGAGATTGCCTCAGATGCGACAGTTGCTTCAATAGGTGTTGCACTTGGACGAGGTACATTAATATCAATTATCCTTGTATTATTCGTGCTTCCACAGATACTTTTACTTGGAGATATTATTATCGAAAAGACAGCTCTTACAATGAATATTGCAAGACCACAGAAAGAAGTTGCCGGCAGGGTAAGAGTTACAGGACACGTCAAAGGTTATGTACAGGGTGAGATTGATGCTGACATACAGGGAACATTCCAGGGACAGATGAAGGTATCAGTTGATTCAGTAATTCCAGGACGTCAGGGACAGGTTACATATGATAATACAGAGAAAGGAGATGAGCAGTAATGGTAAAGCTTAATACAAAATTTAATAAAATACTTGCAGTAATGCTGTCACTGCTCATTATCTTTGCGGCATTTGGAAATATTATTCCATATGTGGTACAGGCAGAGGAAGCTGACAGTGATGTTATAGTAATTTCCAGTGCCAGGGAACTTATTGAATTTGCCAATAACTGTAAATATGACAGTTACAGCAGGGGCAGGACAGTAAGACTTGCTACAGATATCAATTTATCTAATACAGATTTTAATGGAATACCATATTTTGATGGAACATTTGATGGTGCTAACCATACTATAAGAAGCTTTAATGTCGATTATAAGGGTTCAGATTATGGCTTTTTCCGTTACCTTGGAGAAAATGCTTATGTATGCAATTTTAGTGTATCAGGAAGCGTTAATACATCTGGTTCACAGAAGAATATAGGAGGAATTGCCGGTGTTAATTATGGTACAATAACTAACTGCACATTTTATGGAAAAGTCAATGGTACAACATATGTAGGTGCGATTGCAGGAATTAATAAGCCGGGTGCTAATATAACTAACTGTCTTAGTGATGCTGTTGTTACAGCAACTAACCAGACAGGTGGAATAGCTGGCAAGAATGAAGGACTTATAAGTGAATGTGTATCAAGAAGCCGCGTTAATACAGATGAATTAGCTTCATCACTTGATGTCGGTGGAGTTGATGTTGGAACATTTAATATTACACAGCACGTTGTAGACCGTAACGATATGGGTGGAATAGCAGGTAATTCATCTGGTGTTATTTCATCGTGTACAAATTATGGAACAATTGGATATAACCATACAGGTTATAATGTTGGTGGTATAGCAGGAAGCCAGAATGGAAAGATACTTAACTGTACCAACGAAGGCGATATATACGGCAGAAAAGATGTCGGCGGTATTGTCGGACAGGCAGAGCCTTATATAGAGTCTGAATATTTACAGGACAGAATTGATACAATTCAGGGCTCTGTTAATAATATAAGCAATACATTAAACAGCTTGTCAGATTCAATGAGCAGTGCTTCATCTAAGACAAGAGATTATGCAGAAAGCATTACTAACCAGTATAAGGAAGATGCAGATGTATTATCGGACTCTTTAAAAGAAGTATCTGACTCTATGCAGGATAACCCTGATACAAGAGAGTATTTTGACAATATTGATAATGCTCTTAATAAGATAAAGGACATTCAGGGTGATGATAAAATTTTATCAGACTCCCAGAAAGATGCTATCGATGAGCAGTGGGATATCATTAATGATAATCTTAAGGACATCAGTAACACAATGGCAGATTCGAGTGATACAGCAGAAGACTTTGTAAAAGATGTGTCAGACCAGCTTGGAACAGGCAATATTACAGGAGATATTCAAGGTATTGTAAATGTTCTTGATGAACAGATACAGAATATTTCTGACAGTATCAATACCATTTCTTCACAGATTAACAATATAGGAAGTACAGTGAATGATACAGCACAGCTTGTTACAAGTGATGACAGTCATATAGAAGATATTTCCACGGCGGAAAATGCAAAGAATACAGACGGTGTTATAACTAAATCAGTGAACAGGGGAACTGTATACGGTGACCTTAATGTAGGTGGAATAACAGGAACTATGAACATTGAATATGATGTAGACCCTGAGTATGATCTGGATTTAAGAAGTTCAACAAATGTCAAGCTCCGTTCAACAGTCAATGACATAGTAATATACTGTGTTAATTATGGAGAGGTTACTTCCAGAAAAGATTGTGCAGGCGGAATAACTGGTTTGCAGGAATTAGGACTTATATATGGCTGCGAGGGCTATGGAAGTGTTAAGTCTGAAACTGGTGATTACGCAGGTGGAATAGCTGGTAACAGTGTCAGTTCAGTATCAGATAATTACAGCCTTTGCAATGTTGAAAGTGACAGTTATGCAGGTGGAATATGCGGACAGGGATACACAGTTAAGAATAATGTGTCCATTGCAACAATCAGCGGTGATGGTGAGAAAAAAGGTGTGATTGCCGGAACTACTGATTCAGAAGGAAGCGTAAGAAATAACATATTTGTGAGTGACATTTTAGGCGGCATAGATGATATTAATTATAGCGGTATTGCTGATAAGGTAACATATGATTATGTTATGTCACTTGATAATATTCCAGAAGGCTTTCATCAGATAACAATAACATTTAAAGCAGATGATTACGTTGCTGGAACTAAGGTAATAGCCTACAATGGCAATATTACAACATCAGACCTGCCATCAATACCAAAGAAAGACGGATATTATGGCGAATGGCCGGCAGATATTACAGTAAGTCCTATAACACAGAATAAAGTTGTTGAGGCAGAATATCACCTCTGGACAGAAAGTCTTGCATCTAATGAGAAAAATGCAGATGGCAAAATATTATTCCTTGCAGAAGGCAAGTTCTACAACGATGACAAGCTTGTAACCAGGACTTGTGACATAAGCGGTCTGTCAGGAGATGTAGTATATGCTTATAGCTGGCAGATATTAAGCTCTCACACAAGCCAGCAGGATACTGTTACAGGTCATTTTCTTGTAGAAGATAGTGATGGCAGCAATGAAATATGGTATGTAGATAAAGACGGCAACAACTGGGTCAAAGCAGACACGAAAAAGAACGGCAGTTACATAACAGCCGTAATCCCATACGAAGCCGATTTTGCTCTTATACACAAGAGCTCCAACAAAATAATCTACTACATAGCCGCCGCCACTATAGCCATAATACTCCTTGCCACAATAATAATAATAAAGCACAAGAAAGCCAAACCAACAGGTAAGTAGTAAGAAACAAAAGCCAATATAAGATATGAAAAAATGCTCCCATCCAGCTAACAGGTAAATCCCAATTCACCAATCATCTGGAAAGGAGCATTTTTAAATATCATACCAAAGCGAATAATATACGATATAGTCATAACACTCTACAGAGTTCATCTACAAAGAACAGTGTCCACACGTCACAACAATCTGCACCAAGTTGTGAGCCTATGCTATATTGCAAGCTGGGTACTGTTGAAGCCGCCGGTACTTAGCGGCTATCCTTTAGCCGCTTAGTATCCGCTGCGGTTTCAAGTAGCGGGAGCGTGCCCAGCGGTAATATAGCAGAGCCTCGCAACGTCCGTTAGTAATAGCTGTCCGTCATTCATCACTGCTTTTTGGAATTACTCTAACACAAGTAAAAGCGCCATCTTAAACTTTCCATTAGCTGTCACACTATGAAGTCCATTTTTTTCAAAATGGAAACATTCACCTTCTGAAAGCTCATAATCTTTACCTTCATATCCTATAGTTGCCTTGCCTTCAAGTGCAAATACGATAGCATTACCAGGTGCTCTGTGAGGTGTAAGACCTGTTCCTTCGTCAAATGCCATAAGCACATACTTCATATTAGGAGTGCTTACAACATCCATATTGGCAATACTGCCTTCTTCGTAAGATATAAGGTTCTTAAGTGCAAATACTTCATTAGTTTTTACGTTAGCGTTCATATTAATATCCTTTCCTGTACATATAATCTCTGTATACACAATTCCGTTAGATGTCTGCATTCCGCATAATGTACCAGCAGGTACAATAAGCAGTTCATCTGGCTGTAATTTAATAGTCTTAGGTTCTTCTCCAATAATGAATTCTCCCCAGCCGAAAGCTCCAATATACATAGTCATTCTGTCATAGCTTTCCTGACTTATGGAAGTATCCTTTCCCATAGAGAAGTAAGTTACTTTGGTGGAATTACCAAGTCTGGAATCTCTTGAGATAGTCATACCATTTCTTATCGGGCGAAGTTCTTCAATACTAAATTTCATAATCCTCCAATCTGATGAATAGGGTACATCTAATAGGTGTGGTTGTATAATAATTCTTGTTACAATTTAGAATATAACCTATAATTATATAAATGGGAAGTACGCACATTTAGGTTATATACTTTCCTTTAGGTTAGTGTGGAGTGAAAAAATTCCGGGGAGGGGTAATGGCGGACGGACGTTGTGGAGGACGTGTTGTATTACCGCTGGGCACGCTCTCGCTACTTGAAACCGTAGCGGTACTAAGCGGCTAAAGGACAGCCGCTAAGTTTTTTGATAACTTAGGAAGGAGCTGGTTTTATGAAAGAGATGTGTAGTTTATGTTGTCAGACGGGGGAGGGGATTGGTGATACGGATTTTGGGTATACTTTGTCGCTTATAAGTGGGAAGTATAAGCTTGTGATTATGTACTGGCTGGCTAATCATAAGGAGGTTATGAGGTATAGTGAGATTAAAAGATGTATGGGAAATATATCACATAAGACACTTAGTGCCACATTAAAGGAGATGGAGGCGGACAGGCTTATTGTAAGAAAAGAGTATCCTCAAATTCCACCAAAAGTAGAGTACAGCCTGTCAGAAAGAGGAAAGTCATTAGTACCGGTTCTTGTTGCAATGTGCAAGTGGGGCGGAGAGCACAGAGATGATAAATAAATATATTGACATTTTATTAACTGTGTATTATTGTACTAATAGAGTAATACAATAATACAATGTAAGGCGCATATATTGTTTATGCATTACTACCATATGGGAATTATCAATATTGATTATAAGCAGGAGGAATAAGTTATGAGTTGGAACTTTAGTAACGATGTCCCTATATATCTGCAAATAATGGAGCATTTTAAAGTTCAGATAGCCAGCGGAAAGCTTGAGGTCGGCGATAAGATTCCGCCGGTGAGGGAGCTGGCATTGGAGGCAGGAGTTAATCCTAACACAATGCAGAAGGCTTTATCAGAGCTTGAAAGAGAAGGTTATCTTGAATCACAGAGAACATCTGGAAGATTCGTTGCAGACAGAGGTAAACAGATAGACAGGTTAAAGCAGGATATGGCTCTGGAGCTTTGTGAGAGCTTTCATAATGGAATGAAAAAGATAGGTTTTACTCCAGAAGAAGCAATTGCAGAGTATAAGGAATATATCAGCCGTATAGAGGAATAAAAGTTATAACAGGGAAATTATAACAGTGCTTTAATTTATCTTGGAATGGAGGATATATGAGCAATTTGGTGGAGATTAAAGAATTAGGCAAATGCTATGGCAAGAAAAAGGTTATGAATAATCTGTCACTTTCCCTGGAAAGTGGCAGGATTGTAGGAATATTAGGTCCTAACGGAAGTGGCAAGAGTACACTTATTAAGATGATGGCAGGCGTGCTTAAGCCAACTTCAGGACAGATTATAATTAATGGGTATCCGGTTGGTGTTAATACTAAGAAGATAGTGTCATATCTTCCAGAAAGAACATACCTTAATCCATCTATGAAGGTAAAGGAAGCAGTTGATTATTTTGCGGATTTCTATGAGGACTTTTCCAAGCAGAAAGCACTTGATATGCTTGAGAAGTTCGGAATTAATGAGCAGGATAAGATAAAGTCACTTTCTAAGGGAACAAGGGAGAAGGTGCAGATAGTTCTTGTTATGAGCAGGGAAGCAAAGCTGTATCTTTTAGATGAGCCTATGGGAGGTGTTGACCCTGCGGCAAGAGACTACATTTTACGGACAATAATAAGCAATTATAATGAAGATGCGACAGTTGTTATAACAACACATCTTATCAGTGATATAGAAAATGTTCTTGACGAGGTTGTATTTATAAAACAGGGCGAGGTATATCTTAAGGAGTCAGTTGATGATATAAGAACCAAATACAATAAGAGTGTTGACGCATTATTCAGGGAGGTGTTCGTATGTTATTAACAGCAGGCAGATTAATAAAATATGATTTGAAAGAATTATTTAAAAAGCACATTGCATTATATATAGTTACATTACTTGCAGCATTTGGGTGCTGGGCATTACATATGTTGTCAGAATATGTTCCGGATAATGGCATTACACCAGTGGCATATCCGGTTATGATAGCAGTTTATGTAATTGTATGCGTAGTTTTATTTATTGTAAGCATAGTATTTGTGATATTATATTTTAGAAGAAGCACGTTAAAAGATGAGGGCTATCTTACCCACACACTTCCAGTTCCTGTATGGCTTATATATGTATGCAAGCTTATATCAGGATATATTATATATCTTGTTAATTTTGTAGTGATTATTGTTTCTGTATGTATATCAATTGCAAGGGTGGACTGGATATGGAGAGTGCCAGAGAGTATTAATGAGCAGTTAAATGTGTTAGGATATAAAGGCAGTTTCTGCACATTAATAATTATATTGATTATATTGTCAGGGATATATATGTATGCAATGTTCTTTTTCTGTATGTGTATGGGATATACAGCCAATGGCAACAGGGATGCATTCTCATTTGTAACATATATTGCAGTGTATATTGTTGGACAGATATTGAATGTTATTGTGCTTTTACTTACGCCAATAAAGGGGAATGGTAATATGTTTGAAGAGATGATTAAGGAATCTGTAACGGGAAGTGATGTGGCATTTACGTTTGAAGAATTCGGACATATTATGACAGGTTCGGTTGTGGTGTCAGTAGTTATGTTTATTGCGTTTGTGGTTGCCTCAATATATATACTCGATAAGAAATTAAATCTTGAATAATAATTTTAAAGCTTAATTTCTGGTAACTATTATTTAAGAAGTCTTTTTTACAAGAGAATTACTTAAGGAGCAGTATTATGGCAAGAAGTACGGATTTGACAAAAGGAAATATAACGAGAGGCTTATGGGGATTTGCACTTCCTCTTATGTTAGGAAATGTATTACAGCAGCTTTACAATCTTGTAGATACGTGGGTTGTTGGACGATATGTAGGTGATAATGCACTGGCGGCAGTAGGTTCGTCATATACGCTTATGACATTTCTTACATCAGTAATTATAGGCTTGTGTCTTGGCAGCAGTTCATTTGTGTCTATGGCATATGGCAGAAAAGATGTTAAGGCTATCCGTAATGGAATATTCTTATCATCATCTATGATAGGTGCAATTGCTGTTGTGATTATGGCATTGTTCTATATATTAGTTGATAAGATTATATTACTTTTGCAGGTTCCGTATGAAATTGCCGGAGATATGAAAGAGTATCTTATATATGTGTTTATAGGTTTTATTGCAATATACATATATAATTATGTGTCTAATATATTAAGGGGAATTGGCAACTCGGTAGTTCCCCTTGTATTTCTATCAGTGTCTGTTGTGCTTAATATATTTTTAGATATATTGTTTGTGGCAGGTTTTAATATGGGAATTAAGGGTGCGGCAGCAGCAACAGTGATAGCACAGTATATATCTGGAATAGGAATATTTATATATATGATTGCGGCTTATCCTGAATACAGGATACATAAAGATGATATGCAGTTTAATAAAGAGAATATAACGAATATATTTTCTTTATCAGGCTTTACCTGTCTTCAGCAGTCAGTTATGAATTTTGGAATATTATGCGTACAGGGAATAGTAAACAGTTTTGGTACAGTGATTATGGCAGCATTTGCAGTGGCTGTAAAGATAGATACCATAGCATATATGCCGGTACAGGATTTTGGAAATGCGTTTTCAGTATTTGTTGCACAGAATTACGGGGCAGGGCAGAGACAGCGTATTAAGAAAGGGATAAAGCAGTCAGTAGTAAGCGTTATTATATTCTGCGTGTGCATAAGTGCGGTTGTATGTGGATTTGCAGGCACATTTATGGGCATATTTGTTGATAATTCCAGCGTGGACGTAATTAATGCGGGAGCTGTGTATCTTAGAATAGAGGGAACATTTTATATAGGAATTGGAATATTATTTATGCTGTATGGCTATTACAGGGCAATCAATAAGCCGATGATGTCAGTTGTGCTTACAGTGATATCACTTGGAACAAGAGTTGTGCTTGCATACACTTTATCTGGAATATCAGCAATCGGGGTTATTGGAATTTGGGTGGCTATTCCTATCGGCTGGTTCTTAGCAGATGCGGCAGGGATTATTTATTACATTTTTAAAGCAGGTAAAAGCCACATATAAGTGTGACATAAGCGTGGCAGAAATGTGAGCGGAAATGGAGAAGAATAATGAGCAGGATATTAGTTGTTGAGGATGATGAGGTATTACGAAATGAGCTTATTGAACTTTTGCGTAATGAAGGATATGAGGCAGAATATATAAGTACATTTTCAGATACGGCAGGACAGATTATAAAATCAAAGCCAGATCTTGTGCTTCTGGATATTAACATTCCAGAGCTTAATGGAGAGCTTGTATTAAGAAAGTTAAGAAAAGAGGCGGATATACCGGTAATTATGGTGACGAGTAGAACATCAGAGAGTGATGAGGTGCTGTCAATGAGCTATGGGGCAGATGATTATATAACCAAGCCATATAACCCGACAATACTTATGCTTAGAATATCAGCTGTAATAAAGAGGACAAGAAAGCAGGACAGCAGTGAGGAAGATACAGGTGAGAAGGGAATATACCAGTATAGGGAAGCAGCTGTTAATACTGCGAAAGGAACATTAAGCCGTGGGGAGAAAGAGCTCGTGCTTACCAAGAATGAGATGATAATATTCTTAAGTCTGCTTAACAATATAGGAAAGATTGTATCAAGAGATGAACTTATGACGGCACTGTGGGATAACGAGGAATATATTAATGATAATGCACTCACTGTTAATATAAGCAGGTTAAGAGCGAAGCTTTCGGATTTCGGATACGAAGATGCGATAGAAACAAGAAAGAAACAGGGGTATTGTCTTGTATGAAATTAAAAGAATATATAAAAGATGAGTTGTTTAAAATTATACTTATTATTGTATATATAATACTTATATGTGGGCTTCTGTGTGCATTTAACTTCGGAGTACAGATGGCGGCACTTATGGCTGTACTTGCAGCCATATTTTTTATTATAATGTTCATATGGGATTTTTGCAGAAAACGGAATTTCTATAACAGTCTTATTGATAATACACAGAGGATTGATAAGAAATATCTTGTTATTGAAACACTGGATGAGCCGGAATTCTATGAGGGAAACCTTGTGTATACAGCGATGTATGACATTAATAAATCTATGATTGAGCATATTAACCAGTACGAGAGGGGACAGCAGGATTTTAAAGATTTCATAGAAATGTGGGTTCACGAGATAAAGCTTCCAATAGCAAGCCTTACGCTTATGTGCCACAATGACAAAGAGCATATAGATAAGAAATTTATTACACAGCTTAACAGGCTTGATGATTATGCAGACAAGGTACTTTATTATGTGAGGTCAGAAAATGCAGAGAAAGACTACTCATTTGGAAAAGTTAATCTCAAAACAATTATTAACAAGACGGCAGTTAAGAATAAAGACATAATATTAAGCAACAACATAAGTCTTAATGTCCACGACATAGATACTTATGTTAATACTGATGCCAAATGGCTTGAATTCATAGTCAACCAGATTATAAGCAACAGTATTAAATACAAAAAGACATCAGGAGAGGCTTATATCGAAGTATATTCAGAGCAAAGACAGGACAGTGGCACAGACAAAGTAGGGTATGCTGTGCTTCATATAAAGGATAACGGAATTGGAATACCAGCTAAAGATATAGATAAGGTATTCATTAAATCTTATACAGGTTCTAACGGAAGAAATAACGCCAAATCAACAGGAATGGGCTTGTATATTGCTAAAAATATGTGTGGCAAGCTTGGACATAATATAGAGATAAAGTCAATTGAGGGAGAATATACAGAGGTTGAAATAACATTTTACGGGGACAGCTATTACAACCCGGTTAATATTGAAAAGTCCGATATTATAAAGAATTAATATTACAGAAAGTTAATATTATACAAAGCCAATATTACAAAAATGTAACATTGCGTAATATTAGAATTACGACAGATAACAAAATCCTTATTACAATGTAGAGGAAGTCAAGTGATTGGCAGATATGAGCCTTAGAGGTTTCGTATACAGAAATGGAGGATTTTATATGAGTGAGAATATTTTGAGAATTCAAAATGTAGAGAAATATTATGGCAGCAGGAATAACCTGACTAAAGCGATAGATGATATATCGTTTGATGTAAACAAGGGTGAATTCGTTGCTATTATGGGTGCTTCGGGAAGCGGTAAGACAACACTTCTTAACTGCATATCTACAATTGATAAGGTTACAAGTGGCAATATATATGTAGACGGCAATAATATCACACAGCTTAAAGGAAGTGCTCTTAACAGATTCAGAAGAGATAAGCTGGGATTTATATTTCAGGATTTTAATCTTCTGGACACACTTACAGCATATGAGAATATTGCACTTGCATTGTCAATCAGAAATGATTCTCCTGAGGTAATTGACAGGGCAGTAAAAAATGTAGCAGAACAGCTTGATATAACAGAGATATTAAATAAATATCCCTACCAGATGTCAGGTGGACAGAAACAGAGAGTTGCTTCTGCAAGGGCAATTATAACAAGTCCAAGTCTGGTGCTTGCTGATGAGCCGACAGGAGCTCTTGACTCAAGAGCTGCTAAGCTTCTTCTTGAAAGGTTTAATATGCTTAACAGGGAATTGCAGGCGACAATACTTATGGTAACACACGACTCATTTACTGCAAGTTATGCAAGCAGAATTATATTTATCAAGGATGGTAAGATATTCCACGAGCTTAACCGTGGCGCTGATGACAGGAAGACCTTATTTAACAAGATAATAGATGTTGTTTCATTATTGGGAGGTGACGCGGGCGATGCTCTTTAAACTATCATTTTCTAATATGAAAAAAAGCCTGAAGGATTATGCAGTATATTTCTTCACGTTAATACTCGGTGTTGCGATATTTTATCTTTTTAATGCAATCGAAACACAGACAACTATGCTTAAAATATCAGAAGACACAAGAGAGATAGTAAAGCTTATTAATACAACACTTTCGGGAGTAAGTGTATTTGTTGCATTTATACTTGGATTTCTTGTTATATATGCAAGTAATTTCCTTATGAAGAAGAGAAAAAAGGAATTTGCATTATACATTCTTCTTGGAATGGGAAAAAGGAAAATATCACTTATACTGTTTCTTGAAACACTGATTATAGGTGTTATATCGTTAGGAATAGGACTTGTGGCAGGAATAGGACTTTCACAGGTTACAAGTATATTTGTTGCCAATATGTTTGGGGTTAACATTGAGAAATACAGATTTGTATTTTCTCAGCAGGCATTTGTAAAGACATTGATATATTTTGCAATTATATATGTTATCGTAATACTCTTTAATATGTTCTGCATTAACAAATATAAGCTTATAGACCTTCTTACAGGAAGCAGAAAGGCAGAAAAAGCAACTAACAAAAATCCATATATATGTGCAGTTGTATGGATAATATCAGTTGTACTGCTTGCATTTGCCTACTATAAGGTATCAGATAGCAGGAATCTTGAGTTAGTTACTGACCTTGCCAAATATATAGTAATGGGCTGTGCTGGAACATTTTTATTCTTCTGGTCATTATCAGGAATTATGTTCTCAGCAGTACATTCTATGAAAAAGGTGTACTATAAGGGGCTTAACAGCTTTGTGTTCCGTCAGATGAGCAGCCGTATGAACAGCAACGTGTTCGCAATGACAGTTATATGCCTTATGATGTTTATAACAATATGCGTATTATCAAGCGGACTTACAGTGCGTAATTCACTTGTACACAATATTGATATGCTATCACCAGCAGATGTGCAGATAGAGAAGGAACTTTATTCAGATGATGAGGCAGAATTGATTAAAGATTATTATAAGAGAAAAGATATTGACCTTGAAGATATTCTTAAAGATATAGTAGACGTGTATGTATACAATACAAGTGAACTTACAATTAATGATACTTTAGGAAATACAGAAGCAGCGAAGGCTGATAATCCGGATATCGCAGATAATATTGATTCATCATATTTTGATGCATATTATTCTGAAGATATTATGAAACTTAGTGATTATAACAAGGTGGCAGCTCTGTATGGTAATGAACAATACAGTCTTAGTTCTGATGAATATATAATTGTTGCAGACTTTAAGTCGATGGCAGAAGTGCGAAACAAAGCCTTAGATAAGGGAGTAAAGATTGCTTTAAATGGGAAATTGTTAAAGCCAAAATATAATCGTTGTTCGGATGGTTTTGTCCAGATGTCATCTAACCATATAAATATAGGAATTGTGGTTGTGCCAGACGAAGTACTTGAAACAATGCTTCCAACAGGTGAATATTATATTGGTAATTATAATATACCAGAGGGTGATGAACGTGAGGCAGTTGATAAAAAGATTGTAAAGATAGCGAATGGTGCTGGTAAAGAAGGTATTATAATGGATATTAATACGCTTATTTCAGTAAAAGAGAATTCAATGGGACTTGGTGCTATGATAGCATTTATAGCATTGTACATTGGACTTATATTCCTTATATCAGGAGCGGCAATACTTGCATTAAAAGAACTGTCAGAAAGTGCCGACAATCTTGGCAGATATAAGATACTTAAAAATCTTGGAACAGACAATAGCAAAATCAATCACGCAGTATTAAAGCAGACAGCGATATTCTTTGGAATACCAATGTCTCTTGCAATAATACACTCAATATTCGGAATGAGGGTAAGCTATATGGTGATGGAACTGCTTGGTACGGAATATATGGTACAGTCAATAATAATGACCGGAGTGTTTATACTTTTGATATATGGAGGGTATTTTGTTATAACTTATAATAGTTGTAAGAATATGATAAAGAATATTTGATTGGGCAATTGGGAGAGAGGAATGTAGGTTGTGAGGGATTGGGGAGAGCTGGCACAGGCAACGGCGACACGCTTGCGCTTAAGTGTCGCTCGCAACGGTACTAAAGTGCTAAAGGACAGCACTTAAGTGCCGGCGGCTCCCCATCGTCTTCTTATGCTTGTGCCAGCTCTCCCCAATCTCAATCTACTTTATTGGCAGGAATGAGAGAGTTTACTTCTTTGCCAGTAAATATTGTTAAATAAATATAAACATATTGACAGAACTATAGTTAAATGATAATATGCGAAATGCAAATGATTTGCAAATTTAATGCAAATTACAATGCATTTCGCATTTTTTATAAAAAGGGAAGCCATTAAAGTAAATTAGCAATTAATGCCCTCCCTCACAAGAAAGGAGCTATACATAATGCCCAAAACATACCACACCAAAGCTACCCAGGAAATCGAACAATATCTTTCACTCCAGAAAGACAAGAGCTTCTGCGTGGCTGACGTATATCATTACCTTGAAAGCAACAATGTAGATGTAAACCAGTCAACAGTGTACCGTACGCTCGACAGAATGACAGATAATGGAGTGCTTGTGCGTTTTAAGACAGCAAGCAGTGGTAATTATTATTATAGAATATCAGATGAACATAATAATTGTGATGCACATCTTCATATGCAGTGCCGTAAGTGTGGAAAGGTTATGCACCTTGACTGTGCATTTATGGACGAAATAAGAAAAAATCTTATGAAACAATATGGATTTACACTTGAATGTAATGGCTCAACTTTAAGCGGTCTTTGCAGGAATTGCAAAGATGAGCAGGGTTAGAATGGAGTAAAGATAATATGCAGAATAAGCATTTTAATATAGATATAAAAATGGCAGGAAAAAGAATAAAAGCATTATTTATGAGTACTGTTTTTCTGATTGGTACATTTTCAATGCTGTTATTAACAGGCTGTTCATCAGATACAGGGTATGATGATGACAGGATAAGCATTGTGTGTACAACATTCCCACAGTACGACTGGCTAGGTCAGATAATAGGTGATAATTCCGATAAATTCAGGCTGACACTTCTTATTAATGGTGGAGTGGATTTACACAGTTACCAGCCTTCAGCTAAGGATATGACTAAGATTTCATCAGCAGACGTGTTTGTGTATGTCGGAGGCGAGTCTGATGCGTGGGTTCTTGATGCGGTAAGGGAAACTAAGAATAATGATATGATAAAAGTCAATATGATGGAGCTTATAAGCGACAGGACTAAAGAGGAAGAGGTAATAGAAGGTATGCAGGAAAGCCGTTTCCAGTTCAGGCATACACACACACATTCCCATAGTGCAGACGACCACAGTGATGACCACGCAGATGAGCATAGTGATGACCATACAGCAGATGACCACGCAGATGAATATACGGCAGGTGACCACAGCGGTGACCATAGCGAAGATAATCACGCAGACGACCACAGTTTGGAGGCAGGGCACAGTCACACAGACGAGGATATTGAATATGACGAGCATATATGGCTTTCATTAAAAAATGCGGCTGTATTAACACAGTATCTTGCGGATATAGTCAAGGATTTGGATAAAGATAATTCGCAGTTATACCAGGATAACGCTGATGCGTATATAAATAAGCTTGCTGGACTTGACAGTGATTATGAAAATGTATGTGAGAATTCAAGGCTTAAGACAGTTATATTTGGCGACAGATTTCCATTCAGGTATCTTGTTGATGATTACGGAATTGATTATTATGCCGCATTTGCAGGCTGTTCAGCAGAAACAGAGGCAAGTTTTAAGACAGTTACATTCCTTTCTGGCAAGATAGACGAGATAGGAACAGGAAGCATACTTGTAATTGATGGTTCCGATAAAAGAATAGCTAACACTATTAAGGGCAATACAAGCCAGAAGAATCAGCAGATACTTACTATGGATTCAATGCAGTCGGCAGGGACAGATGATGCAGATTATACATATATGAATGTTATGAGTAATAACCTTGTCGTATTAAAACAGGCTTTACAATAGATTTTAATGTCAGACGTGAACGATAATTTTTGTGTTTATTATGCTTATAAGAGAATGTTTATCAATAACAATTGATAAATAGGAATTGAGAAAGGAAAAGAAAATGTCATATATAGAATGTGAGAATTTGGCTTTGGGATATGAGGGCAAGGCAGTTGTATCAGGTCTTAATTTCAAGGTCAATAAAGGTGATTATTTATGTGTGCTTGGTGAAAATGGAGCTGGAAAAAGTACACTTATAAAGACACTGCTTAACCTTATAGATAAAGTATCAGGAAGGATAGAATATGGTGATGGCCTTAAGGATTATGAGATAGGTTATCTTCCACAGCAGACAGTTGTACAGAAGGATTTTCCGGCTACTGTATGGGAAGTTGTTCTGTCAGGAACACTTGCAGGAAGCGGATTTAAGCCATTTTACGGAAAGAAAGAGAAAAGTCTTGCAATTGAGAAGATGAGAGAGCTTGATATTACAGACCTTAAGAAAAAATGTTACCGCAATCTTTCAGGCGGACAACAGCAGAGGGTCTTACTTGCAAGAGCACTCTGTGCAACTTCCAAGGTAATACTTTTAGATGAGCCTGTTACAGGTTTGGACCCTAAGGTGACAGCAGAATTTTACGAGATATTAAAGAAGCTTAACGATAAAGGAATAACAGTAATTATGGTGTCCCACGACCTTCAGTCGGTATCATATGCGACACATATTCTTTATCTTGACAGTAAAGACAGCTTTTATGGTACTAAGAAAGAATTTATGCAAAGCGACAAAGCCAATGTATTTGGACAGATGGAAGGAGATGAGGAGTAATGAGTGGCTTTATACAGGAATTTCAGTTTTATATGTCATATCCATTTGTAAGATATGCGCTTATCGTAGGCGTGCTTATCTCTTTATGCTCATCACTTCTTGGCGTGACACTTGTGTTAAAGAGATTTTCCTTCATAGGAGATGGCTTGTCACACGTTGCATTTGGTGCACTTGCAATAGCTACAGTGTTAAAGATTGCTAATGTAAATATATTCATTATGCCTGTAACAATAGTGTGTGCGATATTGCTTCTTAGAACAGGAACTAACACGAAATTAAAGGGTGATGCAGCAATAGCTATGCTTTCAGTAGGCTCAATGGCAGTTGGTTACCTTATATTAAATGTGTTCTCAGTATCCTCAAATGTATCAGGAGATGTGTGTTCCACACTTTTTGGTTCGACATCAATCCTTACACTTACAGGCTCAGAAGTTATTATGTGTGTAATAGCCTCACTTGTAGTCGTTGCATTTTTTATAATATTTTATAACAGAATATTCTCAGTGACATTTGATGAGAATTTTACACGCTCAATGGGCAAAAATACTAATGTATACAATCTTATGATAGCAGTTATAACAGCAGTAATAATCGTGCTTGCAATGAACCTCGTAGGCTCACTGCTTATAACAGCCCTCTTAGTATTTCCGGCCTTGTCAGCGATGAGAGTAATGACAAGCTTCAAATCAGTTATAATATACTCAGCAATCCTTTCAGTATTTGGGGCAGTATTTGGAATAATAATATCAATATTTACCTCAACTCCAGTAGGTTCGACAATCGTAACGATATATATTCTCATTTTCATAATTAACTGCATAATTGGAAGAATTCTGAGAATATGATATAATGAGCACAAAAGTGCTCATCTTAAAAGTTCCTTACGGAACTTTATATGTGCTGAAAAGCTGCACAAAAATTATGATATAATATGACTACTTCGTAGTCACTTAGAAGTTTCTTCGAAACTTCGGATGCGTGGAAAAGCAACGCAGGGCATATGATATAATGAGCACAAAAGTGCTCATCTTAAAAGTTCCTTACAGAACTTTATATGTGCTGAAAAGCTGCACAAAAATTATGATATAATGAGCACAAAAGAAAAAAATCAGCATACAATTAAATATAATACAGATATTAAACAGTGAGTAGCATTTTGCATAAATCCGACTGATGTCAGATTGGCTATCTCACTGCTTTTTTGTTTTTATTAGAATATTTTTATTGGAATTAATTCAGGAGGTGTTTATGAAAGATACTTATTCCAAAATAAAAGATAATTATAATTGCCCATTTAATCTTATAGATGACCTGATAGGTGGAAAGTGGAAGCTTAGGATAGTTGCACACATAATAAACGGTGACAACAGATTTTCTATATTACAGAAAAAAATTGATGATATAACACCAAAGGTATTGATGTCACAGTTAAAGGAGTTAGAGGCAAGCGGACTTATTAACAGAAATGTAATAAAGGAAATGCCGCCAAAGATAGTAGTATATGAAATCAATAAGGAATATAGCGATATTGTTGATATAGTTGATAATTTAGAACAATTTGCTAAAGGTTATAGTAATAGAAATGATATAGCAACTGAGAATATAAGGTATGAAAAATAGAGCTCAAAGTTACAAAAAAGTAAGTTATAGACATACTAAATTAGTATGTAATATAATTTGCTGGTCGCAAGTTAGCAATAACTAACAAAAGTAAGGAAAGGAGGAACTATGGGTTGAAAAAGTACTGTACAGAAATTATTCTTGCAATAATTCTGCTTGCATTATCATTAATATCTATATTTGTTGGTGTTATTGATATAGATATCAAAGATTTATTAACAAATGATAATAATGCATTGATGATATTTGTTGTTTCAAGATTACCTAGATTGTTAGCAATTATATGTACAGGTATGGGAATGAGTGTTGCAGGACTTATAATGCAGCAGCTATGTATGAACAAGTTTGTATCGCCAACAACAGGAGCAACGATTTCATCAGCACAGCTTGGAATTCTTCTGGCATTATTATTTATTCCTAATTCAACATTATGGCAGAGAGCGGGTTTTGCTTTTGTAACGGCTATTCTTGGTACCTGGGTATTTGTCTGGTTTATTCAGAAAGTTCAATATAAAGATGTGGTAATGGTTCCTCTCGTTGGAATTATGTTTGGTAACGTTATAGGCGGTATAACTAATTTCCTTGCATATAAGTATGAAATGACACAGGCGTTATCCACTTGGCTTGTTGGACATTTTTCATTAGTACTTAAAGGAAGATATGAAATAGTCTATATGGTTGTGCCTCTTATTATATTAGCATTTGTATTTGCTAATCATTTTAATATAGTTGGTATGGGAAAAAATTTTTCTAAAAATCTTGGTGTTCCATATGATATTGTGTTGTTTGGAGGACTTACAATTGCCGCAATGATAACGGCTTCTGTTGTTGTTGTCGTTGGTTCAATTTCTTACATAGGCTTAATTGTTCCTAATATAGTGGCAATATTTAAGGGCGACAAAATAAGAGGAACGCTTATTGATACCGCTTTATTTGGTGCAATATTTGTTCTGGTCTGCGATATGATTGGCAGAATTGTGATTAAACCATATGAATTACCAATTGAGCTGATTGTTGGAATATTAGGAAGCATTATATTTATAGGAATGCTTTTATACAGATTAAGATATGGAAGAAAAGCAATTGATATAAAGAAAATTTTATTTAAAGATACGAATGGAGCAGGTTATGAACAAAAGAGCTTATAGAAAAAATATTATAAAGCTTATTGTTATTGCATTAATAGCCATTATTATTGTTGCGGCATTTCTTTTTATAGGTGTTAAGTTTCATAATCATAAACTTCTAAGATATGCAATGAAATTAAGAATACCTAAAGTGATTGCGATGATAATAACAGCATTTGCAATAGGAGCGGCAACGATAATATTTCAGTCTGTTATTAATAATACAATTGTTACACCGTGTCTATTGGGAATGAATGCCTTATACACACTTATACATACATCAGTTGTCTTTGTGTTAGGTTCAGGAAGTATATTATTTACCAATGATAATCTTAGTTTTCTTGTAGACCTTGTACTTATGGGAATTATAGCGACTGTTGTATATAGCTGGCTTTTTAAGATGACAGGACATAATGTGCTGTATGTATTGCTTGTTGGAACAGTATTGACTTCATTTTTCTCAAGTATCCAGAGTACATTGACAAGGGTTATGGACCCTAATGAATATGACACGCTTCTGACTTCACTTGTAGCAAGCTTTAGTAATATTAATTCAGAGATAATTATATTTTCGGTGATTATACTTGCACTTATAGGTGTGATTTTTAGAAAAGAACTTGCACTGCTTGATGTAATAACTCTTGGAAAAGAACAGGCAATTAACCTGGGTGTTGATTATGACAGATGTATAAGAAGATTGTTACTGGCTGTAACTTTGTGTATAGCAGTTGCAACAGCTATGGTTGGCCCGATATCATTTCTGGGGCTGATTATTGCTAATATTTCAAGACAACTGTTAAAAACATACAGGCATACACAGCTTATAGCTGGTGCGGCGTTGATGGGTGTAATAGCACTTATTGGAGGACAGTTTATAGTTGAAAGAGTGTTTGTGTATTCTATTCCAATAAGTGTATTTATAACAGTTGCAGGTGGTATATATTTTCTATATTTAATATTAAAGGGAAGCAGGCATAATTCATAAAATAATTTGAAGGGAATTACAGTTATGCAGATTAGCCATATTATTAAAAAATATGATGAAAAGACAGTTGTCAATGATGTGAGCTTTTCACTTCCAAAAGGGAAGGTGACATCGCTGATTGGACCCAATGGTGCAGGAAAGTCAACTGTTATGAGTATAATATCAAGACTTATTGCAGCAGATAATGGTTCAGTTGTTATAGAAAAGAAAGATATAAACAAATGGAATAGCAAGGAATTATCAAAGCATCTGGCAATACTTACACAGACTAATAATATCCAGATGAAGCTTACTGTAGAAGAACTTGTTGCATTTGGAAGATTTCCTCATTCAGGAGGAAGACTTAATAGTAAAGATAAGGAAATGATTGACAAAGCTATTGACTATATGGAATTAGAAACTTTCAGGGAAAGATTTATAGATGAACTTTCAGGCGGACAAAGGCAGAGAGTATATATAGCTATGGTTATAGCACAGGACACAGAATATGTTCTTCTAGATGAGCCGACTAATAATCTCGACATCTATCACGCAAGTAATCTTATGAAGATAGTAAGAAGATTATGTGATGAACTTGGAAAAACAGTAATACTTGTATTGCACGAGATTAATTATGCGGCATTTTATTCTGATTATATATGTGCATTTAAAGACGGAAAGATTGCTTCATTTGGTACAGTTGAAGAAGTTATAACTAAGGAAAACTTATCTTCTATATATAATGTAGAATTTGAGATTATGCAGATTAAGGGCAAACCATTGTCTATATATTATTAAATTTATTAAATAATGGCAGGATGTCAAAAGTGGAATTTTCCATTCACTTTTATTACTGGTATTGGTTTAGTAATGTATACGGCTTGGGATATATTATAATTTAAAGAAAGGATGAAGTGGCAGTAAGCCACAAAGGTAAAATATGAAAAAACATTTTAAGAAATTATTATTAATGGCACTTATGGCAGTAATGGCAGTAGGACTTATAGCGTGTGGTACTGATAAGTCTGATAATGAAAGTACTAAAGAAGAAAAGACAAGCGTGACAATCACTTCGCTTGATGCTTCAAAGAATGAAATTGAATTAGAAGTTCCTTATAATCCTAAGAGAATAGCAATTCTTGACCTTGCATGTTTAGATATTATAGATGAACTTGGCGTAGGTGACAGAGTAGTAGGAATGGCATCAACAAGTATTGATTACCTTGAAAAATATTCAAACGATGCATCAATTAAAAATCTTGGAACAATAAAAGAGGCTGATTTAGAAGCAGTTATGGAGTGTGAACCAGATATTATATTTATTGGTGGACGTTTATCAAAGAGCTATGATGCTTTAAGTGAAATAGCACCAGTAGTATATCTTGCAACAGATACTAATGAGGGACTTGTAAATAGCGTATCTAAAAATGCAAAGACAATAGCTTCAATATTCGGAATGGAAGATAAAGTTGATTCACTTATGTCTGATTTTGGAGCAAGAATAGATGCAATAAAGAAGATATCATCAGGAAAGACAGCATTAGTAGGTATGACAACAAGCGGAAGTTTTAATCTTCTTGGAAATGATGGAAGATGCTCTTTAATAGGTGTAGAAGCAGGTTTTAACAATCTTACAGCCGCAGGCTCAACATCAACACACGGCAATGAAACTTCATTTGAAACAGTAGTAAAGCAGAATCCTGATTATATATTTGTTATGGACAGAGATAGCGCAATATCAACAGCAGGTGCTAAGAATGCTAAAGAAATAGTGGAAAATGAACTTGTAAAGACAACAGATGCCTACAAAAACAACCATATAATATATCTTGAACATTCAAATGTATGGTACACAGCCGAAGGTGGAATACAGGCATTATACATAATGCTTACAGACCTTGAAAAAGGCTTAAAATAAATAGCTGGAATAAATAAATTCAAGTATTGAAATGATAAAAAAATAATAAAGAAAACCTAAAAAGAGTTTGTGCTAGATTGCCACCCGTACCAGTAGACAGGTGACATATCAAACACAAACTCCTTTTTTAATAAAAATCTATCCACATAAAAACTGATATGGTATACTTATGAACAGGAAACAATTATAAGGAGACCACGAAAATGATATCAATCACCTTATGTATGATAGTAAAAAATGAACAGTCAATATTAGAACGCTGTCTTATTTCATACGCAGGAACTTATGATGAATTAATAATAGTGGACACTGGTTCGACTGATTCAACCAAAGATATAGCACATAAATACACAGATAAAGTATATGATTATAAATGGTGTGACGATTTTGCCGCTGCCAGAAATTACGCATTTTCATTAGCTTCCTGCGATTATATATTCAGTGCAGATGCAGATGAGATATTAGATGAACGCAATAATCAGGCATTAAAAGACCTGAAATCAATGCTTCTTCCAGAGATAGATATAGTACAGATGTATTATGTTAATGATAATGACTATAACTCTGTGTACAATGTACACAGAGAATTAAGGCCAAAGCTTTTTAAGAGGTTAAGGCCTTTCGTATGGACATCACCAATTCATGAAACAGTAAGGCTTACACCTGTGGTATATGACAGTGATATAGAGATACTGCACAGACCAGTATCAGACCACAGCAGGAGGGATTTCTCTACATATATTAAAGCATTTGCCAGGGGAACACAGTTGGAGGACTATGTTATAACTATGTTATGCAAGGAGCTTTATATTTCTGGTTCAGATAAAGATTTTATGGATTTTAAAGATATATTTGCCGATATTCTTATTAATGAGAACAGAAGTGACGACATTCGACAGGAAGTGAACTGCGTACTTGTTAAAATATACCGCATAGCAGGTGATATGGGAGAATTCTTTAAGCTTGCTTTAAGGTGTGTTGCTGATAATCCAAGCTCAGAGATATGTTATGAACTTGGTAATTATTATTATGATATAAATGACTATGCAGAAGCGGCAATGTGGTATTATAATGCAATATATGAAACTTCAAGCATGTTAGATATTACAAGCGGAGGTAATAAGCCTTTGTATGCTCTTAGCAGATGTTATGACAAGCTTTCAGAAACATCAGAAGATATAGAACAGATAGCACAGTTCAGACAGATGGCGGAAGATTATAAGTATCAGGCAGAGCAATGGAAGCTTCCTGATGAGATAGTTTAAGAATGGAGATAAAGATGCACAACGAAAAGGATAATAATTCAAAAGGCACAGCAAATACAAGAACTAAGCTGTCCCCAATTGCAATTGTACTTATTGTAATAGCTGTAATTGCTCTTTTTTCAGTTATTATAGCAGGAGCTGTAAGTTCTAATAATAAGAAAAGTGGGGATAATACTGTTGGAATGACATTGACAGAGAAGAATTTGAAACCACAGAATAATTCATCTAACAATAGTGTAGCTGACAGGTCACTTACTAAGGTTGAGATATTAATGGATGATACAGCTGTTGTTGTTGGCACAACATTTAAAGCAGCTGCAGTTGTAGAGCCGGAGAATACTGATAAGGCACTTGTGTGGTCAAGCAGTAATGAGGATATTATGAAGGTTGATTCAGATGGTGTTGTAACTGTTAATAATGTAGGTGTTGCGGCACTTACAGCGACAGTAGGAGATGTGTCAGATGCCGTAGCTATTGAGGGAATAAAGAGTGTATCAGCAGGTTCAGCCAATGGATATGTTGTATACACAGGTAATGGAAGCATTACGGGTTCTAATTCATCTAACAGCAGCTCATCAGGGGCTTCTAATAGTGGCACATCAGGCAGAACGGGCTACTCATATAACAGTGAGGCAGGAAGCTATGATGATGGTAACAGCAGTGGTACAGATAATGGTAGTTCTGACGGAGGCTATATTGCAGATGATTCATCTAATAATTCAGATGGGTCTTATAACAATAATTCAGGCAATACCTCTAACAATTCAGGCTCTAATTCATCGAATACCAATAGCACTAACACAGGAAGCAGCAGTTCATCAACTGGAAACAGTGACGGAATGAAGAGTACAGATCTGCCAGACATACTTGGTAATCAGGGATTTACAAGAGAATATTCTAATGTATACATATATACAGAAAATGATACTTATTATGGAGAAATAATAATACAGCCAGAAGTTTCTATTATATATATCAAGCAGAGAAGCGGCGGTTTTGACAGCAAGATTAATAGTGTATTAAGTGAGCTTCTCCCATCAGAATATAGTCAGGTATGGAGCAATTATCTTTCTGCTTCAAGTGACAGAACATTTACTGCTGAGGGAAGAAAAGTAAGAATTGTAACAGCAGCAGGCGGAGGACATTCGCAAATTGTAATATACAATTAATGTCAAATATGCTATATTTAATAAAATGCTGTTATATAACCAATAGCATATTTATGAAATGAATAATGAGGTGAAAGTTGTGCTTAATGAGAATAAAGTTAAGATGATGACTAAGATGGCTATATATGAAAAGAACGAGGGCAGGAAAATGCTTCGTACAGCGAAATATTTCAAAGGTGATTTCATTGCTTTCGGTATTTTAAAGACATTAATAACTACAACATTTGCATTTATGATAGTTGCAATTATGTATGTATTATGCAATGCAGAGGGACTTGTTGAGAATATTAATTCAATGGACTATCTTGCATTTGGCAGGAGAGTGGCAATATACTATATAGGAATGTTAGTTATATTTACAGTAATAGCAGCTGTTGTATATAATGTCCAGTATGAACGTTCAAGAAAAGGTCTTAAGAAATATTTTTCAAGACTTAATAAGCTTGAAAGATTTTATAACAGCCAGAAGAAAAGAAAGTAAATATGGAGGATATAATGGCGGTTTTATTAGAACTCAAAGAGAATTTTAAAAGATTTTACAACAAATATGATATATATATTGTACCGGTGGCTAAGTTTATAGCAGCATTGGTTTCATTTCTTATGCTTAATGCCTCTATCGGCTATATGGATAAGCTTAATAGTCCTATAATAGCAGTATTAGTATCGGTTATATGTGCATTTCTGCCTAATGGCTTTACAATAGTAATGCTTTCGATATTTATGATTGCACACTTGTATGCAATATCAGTAGAATTTGCACTTATTGCATTGTGCGTAGTGCTTCTTATGTATCTGTTATATTTCAGATTTACACCAAAGCTTGGATATCTGCTAATATTAACAGTAATTATGTGTGGTTTTAAGATACCTTATGTTATACCGGTTGCTGTAGGTTTATGCTCATCATTTCTTGCGGCAATACCTGTAAGCTTTGGTGTAATAATTTATTATATAATTAATACAGCCAGTGCTTACGAAGCAGCAGTTACTAACAAATCTTTAACAGAGAGTATGTTACAGGTTTCTTATTTAATAGAAAGTCTTGTTAAGGACAAGCAGATGATAGTGTTAATTGCAGCACTTGCAGTTACAGTAATTGTTGTATACATAATAAGAAGACTTAAGATTGACTATGCATGGGGTTACGCTATAGGAATAGGAAGTGTATTACAGTTCATAATTCTTGTTGTATGCGAGATTGTATTTAAGACTGAATTTAATATAGTTCTTATTGTAATCGGAGTTATATTAGGTGCACTTGCAGGTTATATCTGTAATGTTATGTTCTTTGCAGTTGATTTCAGAAGAACAGAGTATGTACAGTATGAAGATGACGAATACTATTATTATGTAAAGGCTGTGCCTAAGATTAATGTAGCAGGTGAGGATGTAAAGGTTAAGCAGATTAATGCAAGAAAGACCAGAAAAGCCTCAGATATAAGTGATGTAAGACAGGCTAAATCAACAACTGCTGCCACAGAAGAAGACGAAGATATGATATTTTTTGATAAATAATAGTATGTTTATCATATAGAAATTAAAAGGGTGGTGAGAATGTGACTACATCAGGTAATCTGTTGCAGAATTATTTTTCAAGATTATATATACCAAGGATTACATGGACAGATATTATAGAGATAATTATTATTGCGGTTGTTCTTTATAATATTCTGTTATGGATAATGAATACTAAAGCGTGGGCTTTGCTTAAAGGAATTATAGTAGTAGGTTTATTCGCGGTAGTTGCATATCTGCTTAACTTAAAGACTATATTGTGGATAGCAGGAAAGACGATAAGTGTTGGAATTATAGCACTTGTTATTATATTCCAGCCTGAATTAAGAAGGGCGTTAGAGCAGTTAGGAAGGAAGAAATTTGTTCTTAATTTCCTGAATTTTGGTGATAACAGCAATAAAGATGAGCGTTTTAGTGTTAAGACAGCTGACGAAATTGTTGATGCGTGCTACAGGATGGGAGCGGTAAGGACAGGTGCATTGATAGTTATAGAACAGGATATGCTTCTGGAAGAGTATATAAAGACAGGAATACCTGTAGATGGTATTGTCACAAGCCAGCTTCTTATTAATATATTTGAGCATAATACACCGCTTCACGATGGTGCAGTTATAGTTAGGGGTAACAGGGTTGTTGCAGCTACCTGTTATCTTCCACTTACAGATAATGTTAATCTTAGCAAGGCTTTAGGAACAAGACACCGTGCCGGAGTCGGAATAAGCGAAGCTACAGACAGTATGACAATTATTGTATCAGAGGAAACGGGTAAGGTTTCCGTAGCTTTTGGTGGTGAATTAATACACGATATTGATGCAGATTCTTTAAAGAATAAACTGGAATATATCCGTAGAAAGAATATAGATGTTAAGTCTTTCAGGATATGGAGAGGCAGGTTGAAGCATGAAAGAGAAGATATTTAAGAATTTCAGCCTGAAGTTATTATCCGCTGTATTTGCAGTTGTTCTATGGACAGTTATTGTTAATATATATGACCCTAACACGAGTTATACATTCAGTAATATAACTGTACAGCTTATTAATACACAGAGCCTTACAGACAAAGATTACAGTTATGAAGTTGTTGATGGCGGCAAGATTTCAGTTACAGTAAGCGGTCCAAAGAGTGTCGTAACAGACCTTAAGACAAGTGATATAAGTGCAACCGCAGATTTGAGTAAGGTTACTGCATTTACAGATTATGTAGATATACAGGTTCAGGTAATTAAAGATGGACAGGTTCTTAATAATGTAGAGGCTGTTCCAAGAACATCAGCACTTAAGCTAAGCATAGAGAACAGGGATACCAAGACTTTGTCATTAGATGTTAACACGACAGGTTCTACAGCTTCAGGATATACGGTTGCTTCGACAAGTTCATCACCAACATATATCAAAGTTACAGGTCCTACATCTTTACTTGAGAGTGTAGCAGCATTATCAGTAAATGTAGATGTATCAGGTGCTAAGGAAGACATAAGCACAAGTGCAGATGTTAAGATGTTAGATGAAGATGGTAATGAAATAGTAAATGATGCACTTGAACTGTCATGTACTAAAGCAGATATCAATGTTGATATAGCAAGAATGAAGACGGTGTCAATAACAGCAAAGACAAGTGGAACGCCGGCAGACGGATATATTATAACAGATACAATATTAAGCCAGGCATCTGCGGTTATAACAGGTTCAGATGATTTGCTGGGTAAAGTAGATACAATAACAATTCCATCGCAGAATATTAATGCTGATGGATTGAGTGCTGATAAGACATATACTTTCAGATTATCAGATTATGTTCCATCAGGAATTAAATTTGTATCTGACAGCAGTCTTACTGTTACAGTTAAGATAGCACAGAAGGCTACAAAGCAGATAAGTCTTTCAGCTTCAGAGATAACACTTAATAATATACAGACAGGGTTTAATGCACAGGTAATGCAGGGTATTACATTTACTGTAACAGGTAATGATAATGTGTTATCGGCTGTCAGTGCATCAGATGTAAAGGCAGGCATTGACCTTAAGAATCTTGGGGCAGGAACTCATAATGTCACAGTGGCGTTATCACTGCCTGATGGAATAACTGTAGTAGGTAATGTTACTGTTACTGTTACAATAACGGCAATACAGCAGGAAACAACTACAGAGAGTACCAAAGCGACAGAAAGCACTACATCGGCGACAAGGTAATTTGTTAAGAACTGCCATTTAAGGAGGGATTATAATGGTAAAGGAGAATATAATTGTCACAAGCCAGCTTGGAATACATCTTCGTCCAGCGGGTGCTATGTGTGATGCGGCAATTAAATTTGATTCTAATATATCATTTGAATATGCAGAGGGTAAGACAGCCAATGCAAAGAGTGTAATATCAATACTTGCATCAGGTGTTAAATGTGGAGATGAGATAACTTTAATAGCTGATGGAAGCGATGAAGAAGAAGCGTTAAAGACAGTATCAGAAAAGTTTAAAGAAGCTCTTAAAGATTGATTTAATCTACGGATTGAATTATAATTAAATAAAATGATGTAGCAATACGTGTACATCAGTCAGGGAAAATATCATTTTCCCAGACATTATTAAATAACAAGGAAAGAGGTACAGAGTATGGGTTATATGGAAGTTTATAAGTCTTGGTGTGACAATATGTATTTTGATGAAGCAACAAGAGATGAACTTAAGTCGATCGCTAATGATGAGAAGGAGATTGAAGACAGATTTTACAAAGATCTTGAATTTGGAACAGGAGGCTTAAGAGGTGTAATTGGCAATGGTACTAATAGAATGAACATTTACACTGTAAGAAAGGCAACACAGGGACTTGCTAACTTTATTATTAAGGAAGGTGCAGCAGACAGAGGTGTAGCTATTGCATTTGACTCAAGAAGAATGTCACCTGAATTTGCTGATGAAGCAGCACTTTGTCTTAATGCTAACGGAATTAAGGCATATATATTCCCTTCACTTCGTCCAACACCAGAATTATCATTTGCATTAAGAGACCTTAACTGCATAGCTGGTATTGTAGTAACAGCAAGCCACAACCCACCAGAATACAACGGATATAAGGTGTACTGGGAAGATGGTGCACAGATTACAGCACCTAAGGATTCACAGATTATATCAGAAGTTAAGGCTGTAACAGATTACAATACAGTTAAGACTATGGATAAAGATGAAGCTAAGGCTTGCGGTCTTTACAATGTGATCGGATACGATATGGATGACAGATATATGGCCGCATTAAAGAAGATGAGTATTAATGGAGATATCATTAAGAAAGTAGCGGATGATATTAAGATTGTATACACACCATTCCATGGTACAGGTAATATTCCAGTAAGAAGAGTTCTTAAGGAATTAGGCTTTAAGCACGTATATGTTGTTCCAGAACAGGAAAAGCCAGACCCAGATTTTACAACGCTTGAATATCCTAACCCAGAAGATCCTAAGGCATTCACATTAGCATTAAAGCTTGCTAAGGAAGTTGATGCAGATATCGTTCTTGCAACAGATCCGGATGCTGACAGACTTGGTGTATATTCTAAGGATACTAAGACAGGTGAATACCAGTCATTTACAGGTAATATGTCTGCTATGCTTATTGCAGAATATATCCTTTCACAAAGACAGGAAAAGGGACTTCTTCATAAGAACGGAGCATTTGTTAAGACAATAGTTTCAACTAATATGGCTGACAGCATTGCTAAGGAATATAACCTTAAGCTTATTGAAGTTCTTACAGGCTTTAAGTTCATCGGTGAGCAGATTAAGTTCTTTGAACAGCAGGGTACATATGAATATGAATTTGGTTTTGAGGAAAGCTATGGCTGTCTTGTAGGAACACACGCAAGAGATAAGGATGCTATCGTTGCAGTTATGGCACTTTGTGAAGCAGCAGCTTACTATAAGAATAAAGGTCTTACTTTATGGGATCAGATGATTAACATCTATGAGAAGTATGGCTACTATAAAGAAGGACAGGTTGCTATCACAATGAAGGGTGCTGAGGGTGCTGGAAAGATTGCTAAGATGATGGATGACCTTAGAAATAATACACCATCTAAGATTGGTAACTGGACAGTTCTTGAAGCAAGAGATTATAAGAAGGACGAATGTGTCAATATGGTTACAGGCGATAAGCATAGCACAGGACTTCCTAACTCTAATGTACTTTATTATGATTTATCAGATAATGCATGGTGCTGTGCAAGACCATCTGGTACAGAGCCTAAGATTAAGTTCTATATGGGCGTTAAGGGCAGCAGCATAGAAGATGCAGCAGCTAAAGAAGAAGCTTTAAAGAAAGCTGTTATGGAGCTTGTTGGGCAGTAATCAGTAAGTATTATTTGATGGATATGTTTTACATAGCATAATTATATAAGTTCAGATTTTCTTAACAAGTAATACACAATATGAACACATTTCGTGAATATACTAACAGTATCAACAACGAAATGTGTTCATTTTTTCGTTGAAATGACATAAGTAAGGAGTGTTTGGATATGTATAATAATGAAGATAACGATTATATGAACAATAATTCTGATAATAATTCTAGGAATTATGAGAATGTAGAGCCTGATAATAATCAGAGTACAGGAACAACTGGATATACAACATACAGCCATAACACAGGTTATAATCAGAACAGTGCAGGTGGTGCTGGTATGAATAATGGACAGAACCAGTATTCTAACGGAAGTAATAATTATGGCTATAATGGTTATGGATATAATCAGGGTGGTATGAATAATTCACAGTATGGTGCTAATACATCATACAATAGCACAGGAACTAATGCCGGATATAATAACACAGCATATAATAATGGTGCTAATACAGGCTTTCATAATGCATCAGATAACAGTAATTCAACCTATAGATATTCATATGTTAATAATAATATAGGCAGTGATCAGAATAATTCTTATAGGAATGCACAGAGAGCGGCTAAGCAGGCTAAGAAGGAAGCAAGAAAGAAGTCATTTAACAATTGGTTTTCTAAGAATTCCACGGCTAAGAAGTATATAAGTGGTGTGCTTGCAGCAGTGGTATTTGGTGTTGTAGCTGGTTCAGCAATGTATGGAACTTATCATATTGAGAAGAAATATTTAGGTGGTAATGATACTAAGAACTATACAATTTCAACTGTGACAAGCAATATTGATAAAGTTACAAGCGATGATATTAATGCTAATGGAGATACTAATCTTTCACAATATTCATCAATGAATGTAGAAAGTGTGGCACAGGCAGCACTTCCGGCTATGGTTGCCCTTAATGGTACAACTACAGTAAGCAGTTCATCTTCAATGTATGGCTGGGGACAGCAGCAGTACGAGGCTTCAACAAGTGGAACTGGTATTATTGTTGGTAAGAATGATACAGAGCTTCTTATTGTAACTAATGCACATGTTGTAGATAATGTATCCAACTTAAAATGTGTATTTGTGGATGACCAGTCAGTAAGTGCAACGGTAAAGGGTTCTAAGTCAGATCAGGATATAGCAGTAGTTGCTGTATCATTATCAGATATTCCGTCTGACACAATAAGTAAAATAGCTATTGCAGAACTTGCAGATTCTGATACAATTGCAGTAGGCCAGCAGGTAGTGGCAATTGGTAATGCACTTGGAGAAGGACAGTCAGTTACTAATGGTATTATAAGTGCCCTTGACAGATCAATAACAGTTAACAATGTTACATTTTCAGGACTTATAATGACTAACGCAGCTATTAACTCAGGTAATAGTGGTGGAGCACTTCTTAATGCAAGCGGCAAGGTAATTGCTATTAACTTTGCTAAGACATCATCAGATGGTGTTGAGGGTATGGCATATTCAATACCTGTATCTAATGTTAAGGAACTTATAAGCTCACTTATGAGCAAGCAGACAAGACAGAAGGTAGATTCAGATAATGCTGGATATCTTGGTATTGCTGCTATAGATATAACAAGCACATATGCTTCTATGTATGGTTACCCACAGGGTATAATGGTTCGTACAGTAGCATCTGGCTCAGCAGCAGAGAAGGCAGGACTTTCAGCTTACGATATAATTGTCGGTTTTGATGACCAGTCAATATCAACAATGTCAGGCTTACAGTCACTTCTGCAGTATTATTCAGCAGGAGAGACAGTAAAGGTTGACTACTATCATCTTGAAGGTAGTGAATATGTACTAAAGAGTGTGGAGGTTACATTAGGAAAGAAGAACTAATAAGCCTCGTAACACAGAATTGAGGATTAAATGAGTAACAACGATAATAATAATGAGAACAATACAACTGCTAACACAGATGAATACGAAAAGGTGTGTTATATATGCAGAAGGTCAGAGTCTAAGGCTGGTAAAATGATTAATATGCCAGGTGGTTTATGTGTATGTGCAGATTGTATGCAGAAGACCTTTGATACAATTAATAACAGTGATATCAATTATGATGACCTTATGAATAATATGCCTAATATGGGAATGTTCGGCGGCTTTAATATGATGGGTAATGACATTTCCAACAGGCAGAAAGTCAAGAAAAAGAAAGAAGATAATAACAAGCCTACAGATAAGGAAAAGGACGATACACTTGATTTGGATAATCTTCCAGCACCTCATCAGATAAAGGCAATGTTAGATGAATATGTAATAGGTCAGGACTATGCCAAGAAGGTTATGTCAGTTGCTGTATACAATCATTATAAGAGAGTTGCCACAGGAACTATGGACGATATTGAGATTGAAAAGTCTAATATGCTTATGATAGGACCTACAGGAAGCGGAAAGACTTATCTTGTAAAGACACTGGCAAGACTTTTAAAAGTACCTCTTGCAATTACAGATGCTACTTCACTTACCGAAGCTGGCTATATAGGTGATGATATAGAGAGCGTTGTATCAAAGCTTTTACAGGCAGCAGATAATGACGTGGAGAAGGCAGAAAGAGGCATTATATTTATTGATGAGATAGATAAGATTGCCAAGAAGAAAGAAACAAGAAGCCGTGATGTAAGCGGTGAATCTGTACAGCAGGGAATGTTAAAGCTTCTTGAGGGAAGTGATATAGAAGTTCCAGTAGGTGCTACAAGCAAAAATGCTATGGTTCCGCAGGTTACAGTTAACACACGCAACATATTATTTATATGCGGTGGTGCATTTCCAGACCTTGAGAATATAATAAAGGCAAGACTTAATAAGCAGTCATCAATAGGTTTTAACTCAGACCTTAAAGATAAATATGATAATGACAAGAATATATTATCAAAGGTTGAATTAGAGGATTTAAGGGAATTTGGTATGATTCCTGAATTCTTAGGACGACTTCCTATAGTATTCTCTTTAGAGGGTCTTACAGAGGATATGCTTGTTAAGATTATGAAAGAGCCTAAGAATGCAATACTTAAGCAGTATCAGAAGTTATTAGAACTTGATGAGGTTAAGCTTGAATTTGATGATGATGCTTTAAGACAGATTGCAAAGAAAGCTATGGAAAAAGATACAGGAGCAAGAGCATTAAGGTCTATAATAGAAGAATATATGCTTGATATAATGTATGAAATTCCTAAAGATGATAATATCGGAAGTGTCACAATAACAGCAGATTACATTGAGAAGAAGGGCACACCGCTTATTATGATGCGTGGACAGGAAAGACTTCCAATGAATAATGCAGAAGCTTAATGCTGTCAGTTTCACAAGCCATTATGCACAAGATATTCTGCTGATGTTATTTTGCAGAAGTTATTATGTATATGTCAGTATGTCAGTATATTAGTATTATTATAAAATATTAATCATATAATGTCCTTAAAGATTATCTTTAAGGACATTTTTTATGCCTTTATGCAGTGAAATGATAACAGATGAGGATATATATGATTATATAGTTGTCAATCTTCCGGGAATTAATAAGATGCTTCAAAGCAACCCTGATGTATGTATACAGAAGGTTGATGACCAATGGCTTGTTGCACATAGCAGGCTTCCGGATGACAGGGATTTTAATATAAGTGACTTGGGATATTATACAATTCCTAAGTTGTATGGGCTTATGGATACATCAAGCATTGATGCGGTAAATGCCACCAACATAACAAGCCAGCCTTTTTTAAATTCAAAAGGGCAGGGTGTTATCGTGGGGATAATAGACACAGGAATTGATTATCTTAGTGAGAACTTCTGTGATACGGCTGGTAATACGCGTATTATGGCTATATGGGATCAGACCCTTGAGTACAGGCAGAATTTATATGTTAATTATGGTCGTATATATGAACAGGCAGAGATTAATACAGCACTTGAAGCATACCGCAATGGACTAAATCCTTACGATTATGTGGGAACAACCGATATTACAGGGCACGGAACATTTATGGCTGGAGTAATTGCTTCAAGAAAAATTGATGATTACATAGGTGTTGCACCAGAGGCAAGCATAGTATGTGTAAAATTAAAAAATGCAAAGAAATATTTAAGGGATTACTTCTACATAAGGGATGATGCAGTGTGTTTTGAGGAAACGGATATTATGCTTGCCGCAAGATTTCTAAAGGATTATGCAGGGTTAAAGAAAATGCCTCTTGTCATATATATGGGACTGGGTAGTGGTCTGGGCTCAAGAACTGGCGGAAGTCCTTTATCAAATGTTCTTGATTCACTTACAATGCACGTTAATACATGTGTTGTTGTTCCTGCTGGCAATGAGGCAGTCAAAAGGACACATTTTAGCGGTTACGCTTCTGTTGTTCCTGAATATAAGGAAATGGAGATAAATGTTGAGAGGCGTGGAAAAGGCTTTGTGCTTGAAATATGGGCAAAAAGTCTTGATGTACTGTCGGTATCAATAATATCACCGACAGGCGAGATTATTCCAAGAATACCAGCAAGGATAGGCTCAAGTACACAATATTCATTTCTTTTGGAGAATTCAAGGATATATGTTGATTATCAGATTACAGAAACTGTTGCAGGGCAGGAAGTTATATTTATGAGATTTGAACGTCCGGCAGAGGGACTGTGGAAGATAGATGTATATAGTCTTACTAATCTTCCTGGATATTTTAATGCGTGGATAACTTTAAAAGAGCTTATGGACTGTGATGCCTATTTTCTTAATTCAGATGCTGATGTAACGCTTGTAGAGCCTGCCAGCGGTTTAAGGCTTATTACTGTTGGTGCATATAATCATAATACCAACGGAAGCGACGTGAACAGCAGCAGGGGTTATACGGCGGATAACAGGGTTAAGCCTGATATAGCAGCACCGGGAGTTAATGTGTATGGTGTTGGAGGCGTAAGAGGCTATACAGTTAGATCAGGAACAAGCATTGCTGCGGCACACGTTGCAGGGGCAGCGGCATTATTTTTTAGCTGGGGAGTTACTAACAATAACAGATCAGTTATAAGTAATAGCGAGATTAAGTCATATATAATAAGGGGAGCAGACCGACCGGGGGATATTGCTTATCCAAATGTTGAATATGGCTATGGCAGATTGAATATAGCAGGTGCGTTTGACCAGATGAGGATAAGTTAATAAAAGCTTAAGGCTTAGCTTATTGTAATTATTAAGTGTATATGATAAAGTGATTATGTATGCGGATATATTGTCAGGAATTACAGGGTGATGTAACAGTGAAGCAATTAATTGGCATATGTAAGGGAAGTATCCCCGACACCTATATAAGAATTATAAAGGACAGGTATTTAACAATGAAATATAAAGCGATTGCACTCGATCTTGACGGAACACTCACAGACCATAATAAGAAGCTTCCGGAGGCTAATAAGGAGGCTGTATGGGCTGCAATTGATAAAGATGTTACAGTTATACTGGCTTCAGGACGTCCATTATTTGGGATAACACCGATAGCAGATGAGCTGGAGTTAGATAAGAGAGGCGGATATATATTAGCTTATAATGGTGGTGAGATAATTAACTGCCTTAATGGAGATGTAATTGTAAGCCACGAGCTTCCAAGGCAGTGTATAGACGATATATGTGATTATGCAAGAGCTAATGATGTGTATGCACTTACATATTCGGACGGAAAGATAGCAGCAGAGAGTGATGATGATGAGTATGTGTTAAAAGAAGCATTTTGCAATAATACAACAATAATTAAGACAGATGATTTAAAGAAATATGTAGATTATCCAGTTAATAAGTTCCTTGTTGTAGGAAGACACGATAAGCTTGTGCCAGTGCAGGAAGCTTTATTAGAGCATTATTCTGACGTGCTTGATGCATTTTATTCAGAAGATTATTTCCTTGAGGTAGTACCAAAGGGGGTTGCCAAAGATAAATCATTACAGCAGTTATTAGGTAAGCTGTCTATCAAAGAAGATGAGCTTATAGCCTGTGGAGATGGAATGAATGATATACCAATGTTAAAGATAGCAGGTGTTGCGGCTGTTATGGATAATGCGTATGAAGAAGTGAAAAAGTATGCAGACTATATCGCACCATCTAATGATGAATCGGGAGTTGCCGATATAATTAAAAGATTTATATTAAATGCTTAGAGTGATTAAGTGATAAATAATTATGGAGATTGACAATGGGAAGAGATAATGTTCAGAATGAAGAAATAGAAATTGATATTGGACATATTTTATCTATATTATGGGATAAGATAATGGTTATTATTGCAACAGGCATAATAGTGGGACTTGGTGCATTTCTTGTGGCAAAGTTTTTTATAACACCACAGTATGAGTCAGAAACCAAGCTGTATGTATTAAACAGGGCTAACGACAGTGCGACTACTTTATCAGATGTCCAGTTATCTACACAGCTTACGAAAGATTATAAGATACTTGTAACAAGTGCTCCGGTTATGAATGAGGTTATCAAGGAATTAAAGCTTGATATGAAAGCCTCACAGCTTGCTTCAAGCATATCTGTTGATACACCTTCGGATACACGTGTATTGCAGATAACAGTTGTTAGTGATGATCCTTATCAGGCTAAGAAGATAGCTGACTGTGTGGCTAAAGTATCATCACAGAAGATATGTGATATTATGAAGATTGAACAGGTAAATGTTATTGAGGAAGGCTCATTATCAGAGACACCAGCATTTGCTGTTGTCCAGAAATGGACAATTATAGGTGCTCTTGCAGGTATTGTGCTGTCAGCGGCGATTATAGTAATAAAGTCAATGTTAGATGATACTGTAAAGACTACAGAAGATGTGGAGAAATATTTTGACCTCAGTACACTTGCAGTTATTCCAATTTCAGAAGAAATGGATGATGGCTTGCCAAAGAACAAGAAAAAGAGCAGGAAGAACAAAAAGAACAAGAATAAAAAGTAAAAGTCAGGTGAAAAGATAATATGCAGACTATCAATATAGAACGATTAAGAAAGCTTGATTACAGGGCTAATGAGGCATATAAGAATTTAAGAACGAATATCCAGCTTTGCGGTTCGGATATCAAGGTTATTATGCTCACAAGTACGACACCGGGAGAAGGTAAATCTACTGTATCATTTAATCTTGCGGTATCACTTGCAGAAGCAGGCAAGAAGGTTATATTTATTGATGCGGATTTAAGAAAGTCGGTGCTTGTAGGACGTTATAAGATTAATACGTCTGTTAAGGGACTTACACATTTCTTATCAGGAATTAATAAATTTGAAGAAGTTATGTATGCAACTAATGTTGAGAATTTTAATGTAGTATTTTCTGGTCCGGTGCCACCTAATCCTACAGAGCTTCTTGGCAATAAGGTGTTTAAGACACTTATAAAAGTATTAAGGGATTTGTATGATTATATAATAATTGATACACCACCTATAGGAAGTGTAATAGACAGTGCCATAGTGGCACAGGAGTGTGACGGAGTTGCCTATGTAATGGCGGCTAATGATGTAAGCTACAAATACGCCCAGAAGGGTCTGGAGCAGATTAAAAAGACAGACTGCAAGCTTCTTGGAGTGGTACTTAATAAGGTCGATATGGACGATAACAAATACTATGGTAAGTATTATGGCAAATACTATGGCAAGTATGGAGAACACGCCAATAAGTAGGTGGCTGGTTATGTCGTAAATAACATATAATATTATAAACAGCTAATTGACATATTAACTTAATAACTATTTAAAAGGTCAAAAAGGCTTCGCATTACGATATACATAATGTGAAGCCTTTTTCTAATACTTGATAGTATTTTGTTAATAGTGTTTTATTAATAGTATTTTGAGCAATATTTTATAGTTAATTAGCTGCAGCCTGATTAGCATTGGAATTGCTATCTGCCTGGGCAGGGGCGGCAGCCGCCTGTGTAGGAGCTGTTGTAGCTTCTGTCTTATTGCCGTTACTGCCGGTATTATTGCTGTTATTATTATTATTACTGTTATTGTTATTACTGTTGTTGTTGTTACTGTTGTTGTTGTTATTGTTATTGCTATTGTTATCAGGAGCAGGGGTCTGTGTAGGAGCTGCTGTAGTTGTTGCTGCTTCTGTAGGTGCGGCAGTTGCTTTAGTTGTAGTCTGCTGCTGCTTAGTTGTTGATGAACTCTTAGTTGATGTGGCAGCAGAAGTTTCTTCTTTGTTAGTGCTTGATGATTTTGAAGTATTAGGTAAAGACATCAAACCAGTTGGGTTAGAAACCTTGCTGATCTCTTCGTCATAATATTCCTGTGCATCGAATATATCACCATTAATTATCTTCTTGGCAAGCTGTCTGGCAATATCAACATCAGCCTGATAAAGAAGTGATACAGAACGATAAGAACCGAAATGCTGGCATAGTCTGCTGTCAGGTTCTGCACCTGTGCTGTATGTCTGTATATTCCATGAACGGCTGTTGGCAAGCTGCCCTTTTACAAGTGATGTAATATCTGATACAGGCATATTAGTGTAGAGCATATCACCGACAGAATCAAGTAATGCACTGTACTTTGCAAGTATTGCAGGTGATGTAAGCTTATTGATAATAGCTGTAAGGGCTGCAAGCTGGTTACGGCCTCTCTGGTAATCACCATCTAAGAAAGCATTTCTTTCACGGCAGAAAGCTAAGGTCTGTTCACCGTTACATTCATTATCACCTATTACATAGTGATATCTTGTTGGAGCTGCTTCAAGTCCATTGACAAAATCAACAGATGAATTAATAGTTACACCGCCAAGAGCATCTACAATTGTCTCACAGCCAGTAAAGTTGATTTTGACATAGTAATCAATATTAAGGTCATACAGGTTCTGAAGATTAAGAATAGAACCTTCAATGCCCCATTGTCCAGCGTGTGTAAGCTTATCATAGCCCTGTGCACCTGTACCAGGATTAGTAAGGTTGATATAGGCATCTCTTGGAGTAGTGATAAGAAGTACCTGTCTTGTTATAGGGTGGATAACACATAAAATGTTGACATCACTTCGTCCTGTTGAAAGAATCTTACCTTCTTCATCATTACCTGATATATATATTACGAAAGGTTCTTCATTGACCTTTTTGTCAGATTCGCTTAATTCTATAGTTCTCTTAAGTTCAATAGTTCCGACAATTCTTATTGAGTCAAGGAATTCTTCATATTCTTCATCAAATGATGACAATGTGTTGTCATTAATAAGCATAGCCTGAATATCAGTTCCAGCCTCTAATGCAGGAATGATATCTTCCCAGGTTGTATATTCCTTAGTCTTGATGTCTGCATTGTTATTAAAGTTAATCTTCTGTATGGCATCCTGATTATCATCGGCATCTACAGTAGAGTTATAACCAAATGTATATGATAAAGTATCAGAAAGTGACTGTGCTTTATCCTTCTTTAATACAACGACATCAACGACATCTGTAATCTCCTGTACGTTATTACCATTACTGCTTATCTTATCAAGAGTTGTGTCAACCTTTGATGTGAAAAGGAATGTGTATAAAAGTACAGCGGATAAAAGTATAGATATTACTTTTCCTATAATATGCGTCTTAGTAAACTGTGATAAAAAGTCGTATATTGCCACAAGTACAAGAACGGCGTCAATAGCTGCGATATACTTGAGCGGAAGAATATCAAGTTTGTAAAGCTTTAATAGTGTCAATACAGTGAATACAAGCTGAACAACAACGAGTGCAATACCAATAACTGTCGCCCACGCTCTTAGCTTGTGCTTCTTCTCACTCTGGGAAAGAGTGCTCCCCTTTTTGAAGATATATTGCATATCTTCTCTGGTCTTGTCAAAGAATCCTGACATAATGTTATCTCCTGTTAGTATTCATAGAATAAATGTATAAGCCAAGCTTTAAAAAGATGTGAAATATATTCAATTAAAAGCTTAACGTAACAAAAATACTATAACATATTACTAAAAAAAAATAAATAAATAGAGTATTAAATATAGAAAAATGTAAAAATACGCCTGTATGCAGTATACAAACATATTGACATTATATGTTTTGCTTAATAATATTAAGAAAATAAAGTGAAAAATTAAAGATAAACCTAATTAAACTTAATAATATTCATTTTTGTTCAATTTAATTATGTGAAACACATAAAAAACTTGCATAAATTAAGTGAAATTAATATAATATCACTTGGGTAACGTACTAAAGCGTACGAATATTAAATCAAAGGAGTTAAACGATTATGGGATATGTTGATGAAGTATTAGAATTAGTTTCTAAGAAGAATGCAGATCAGCCAGAATTCTTACAGGCTGTAACAGAGGTTCTTAATACATTAAGACCAGTTGTTGATGCTAACGAGGAGCTTTACAGAAGCAATGCAATTCTTGAAAGAATTACAGAACCTGACAGAGTATTAATGTTCCGTGTACCTTGGGTAGATGACAAGGGACAGGTACAGGTAAACAGAGGTTTCAGAGTACAGTTCAACAACGCTATCGGACCTTACAAGGGTGGTTTAAGATTACATCCATCTGTTAACTTAGGAATTATCAAGTTCTTAGGTTTCGAGCAGGTATTCAAGAACTCACTTACAAGCCTTCCAATCGGTGGTGGTAAAGGTGGTTCTGATTTCGATCCTAAGGGCAAGTCAGATAGAGAGATTATGGCATTCTGCCAGAGCTTTATGACAGAGCTTTGCAAATATATCGGTGCTGATGTCGATGTTCCTGCTGGTGATATCGGAACAGGCGCAAGAGAAATCGGTTTTATGTTTGGCCAGTACAAGAGAATAAGAGGTACATACGAAGGTGTACTTACAGGTAAGGGTCTTTCATATGGTGGTTCACTTGCTAGAACAGAAGCTACAGGATATGGTCTTCTTTACATCACAGAAGAACTTATGAAGTGCCACGGTGATTCACTTGAAGGCAAGACAATCGCTGTTTCAGGTGCTGGTAATGTTGCTATCTATGCTATCCAGAAGGCACAGCAGCTTGGTGCTAAGGTTGTTACATGCTCTGATTCAACAGGCTGGATATATGATCCAGAAGGAATCGATGTAGAACTCTTAAGAGAAGTTAAGGAAGTTAAGAGAGCAAGACTTACAGAATATGCTGCTGCAAGAAAGTCTGCTGAATACCACGAGAAGAAGAATGGTGAGCACGGTGTATGGTCAGTTAAGTGTGATATCGCTCTTCCTTGTGCTACACAGAACGAACTTGACCTTGAAGATGCTAAGCAGTTAGTAGCTAACGGCGTTAAGGCTGTTTGCGAAGGTGCTAATATGCCTACAACTCTTGAAGCTACAGAATACTTCCAGAACAACGGCGTAATGTTCATCTGTGGTAAGGCTGCCAACGCTGGTGGTGTTGCTACTTCAGCTCTTGAAATGAGCCAGAATAGTGAAAGACTCAGCTGGACATTTGAAGAAGTTGACGCTAAGCTTAAGAACATTATGGTTAATATCTACCACAACATCGATGATGCTGCTAAGAGATATGGTATGGAAGGCAACTATGTAGCTGGTGCTAATATTGCTGGTTTTGAGAAGGTTGTTAACGCTATGCTCGCTCAGGGTGTATGCTAATTATCCCATAATTATAACGAATTAATATATGAGGGCTGCCGCTTAAGTGCAATGTTATTAAGTTAACATTGGGCTTATGCGGCGGCTTTTTTGTGTAATAGATAATTCATATATAAGGGCAGTTTTTTAATAAATAGCACATTGTATTTTGTCTGCATAACTTATATAATTAAACATTAAGATGTAGGTGCCAGATAGTATTCTGCCCATTAATGATCTATCAGGGAGAAAATGGTATTTTTCTAAAATAATATGACAAAACACTTGGAGAGGAGTATTAATGTCAGATTTATACAGTATTCTTAATAATTTAACAGATGATGATATAAGGCTGCAGCTTGCATTTTTTGATAGTGTGACAATAGGAAATGCAGCGAAGGAGACAGGCTCACGTATCATATCCGGACTTGCAGATATGGCGAATTCATTTGCAGAGATATTCAGCAGTAAGTTAAAAGTCGAATATGATTATAAGAAAGTGTCAGATATGGTGGAAGCCCAATATATGCAGCTTAAGACAGCGGACAGGACACATTTAATGTCAATGTTAGAACTTAAACTGCTTGAGATAGCAGGAGCACAGGGCAGCATAGATGTCAGCACAGTGGCAGGAAGGGATAAACTTTTAATGCTTGCTGTTAATGCGGCAGGAGCAGGATATTCCATTAACCAGTACATAGCACCAGCCCATAAAATGCAGATTATAAGTGACAAATATAACGAGGCATTTATGGATAATCTGTACCAGAGCATTAAGAATGTAACACCTGACCAGTTCAGGGAGTGGTCAGCCATTATGGATAAAGCAATTGCCAGTGCAGATATTGAGATGAAGAGGGTAGTACATAAAGAACTTATGCCGGACGCATTTAATGGAATGGGTGTGTTAAAGAGCTTAAGAAAGCAGAAGACACAGGAGAAGCTAAGACTTGTTATAGAGTGTTTTGGAGTTGAAGCATTTGATTATAAGACAGTAGAGATAAAGACTATGTATCAGGCAATTAGAACCTTCAATAAGGTATCTTCGCTACAACTTGCAAGAATGATTAATATAGCTGTAAGAAGGTACAATAAGCCGTTATATGCTAAAGATGAACTTATGCCTTCCTATGTGGCAGAAGATGATAAGGCAAAGCTTGAGCAGGATATGGAATATGCAGCACTTATCAATCAGGTAAAAGAGATAGATGGTGAAACAGACAAGCTTATAAAAGAACTTGAAGGAATAGAAAAAAGGCAGGCAGATGCAGAGGAAAAGCTTGAAAAAGCCAAAGAACATTTAGATGAGGTGGACAAAGAATTCTCAGAGCTTGAAGCTAAGAAGAACGAATATATGAGTGGTTCGCATACCGAGCAGGAAACTAAAAGCTACTATGCAAGGGTTAATGAGGTTAAAAGACAGTTAGACAGGGCATCAGAAGAAGCTGGTGTAAGGGAGAGAAAAAATCAGGAACTTCTTAACCAGATATATCTTACTAAAGAGAAAATTGAGATGACAAAGAGCCAGACCGAGACTTATCATAATAAGCTTGATGAGCAGACGAATGAAAGAAAGCAGAATTTACAGCGTCTCTGGAGTGCTTATTATTATAAATTCAGATTTAGTGATGATATATTTACAGAGCTTGTAAAGAACTACGACAGAAAGCATATCGTAGTTATCGAGGAAATGCTTAAGGAAATGCACGACAGCAGTGATTACAGCATATATCTTGATGGTGATAAGCTTAATGTGTATACAGGCGGCAGGAAACCGATAGTGTTCATATATGAGAATGGAGTGTTTAATGGAATATTCAGAGATAAAAGCGTTTCTTAATGATACGCCGCAGTATGGTGAAACTACAGGAGTAGAAAGGGCTGGGAAGCTTTTAGAGCTTCTTGGAAATCCTGATAAGAATTTAAAGATAATACATATAGCAGGAACTAACGGCAAGGGTTCTGTGTGTTCTTATATAGATGATATTTTAAAAAAGTCAGGATATAAGACAGGTCTGTTTACATCACCCCATCTTGTGACAATAAGGGAACGCATACAGGTTGACGGTGAACTTATATCAAGAGAAGATTTTACACAGTACTTTAATAAGGTGTATGAAACAGCCAGGGCGAATAATCTTAAGCTTGCATATTTTGACTTTTTTTTCGGTGCGGCTATGTTATATTTTGATAAATGCAAGGTCGATTATGTAGTGTTAGAAACAGGGCTTGGTGGAAGCCTTGATGCGACTAATGCAGTACATAATCCACTGTGCTGTGTAATTACGACAATAAGCCTTGAACATACAGCAATACTGGGAGATACGATTAAGAAAATAGCAGAGCAGAAAGCAGGAATAATAAAGCAGGGCGTGCCTGTTGTATATGCAGATGACAATGAGGCTTCTGGTGTGATAGAGGATATTGCACACAGCAAGAACAGCTATTGTTACGGAGTATCACCACAGCAATATCAAATAATTAAAAACTTTAATGGCTGTATTGATTTTTCACTGCATAATGAGTATTATATTAATAATTGCTTAAGATTGGCTACTCCTGCAATATATCAGGTGGAAAATGTGTCAATAGCAATTACAGTATGCAGGCTTTTAAAGCATTTGTATCATATTGATATTAAAGACAGTGCCATAGTAGATTCGGCAGGGAGCCACATATGGCAGGGCAGAATGGAGAAGCTTACGGATAACATATATGTTGACGGTGCACACAATCCTCAGGGAATACAGAGTTTTGTTAATTCGGTTAACGGAATGTATGCTGACAGCACTGATAAAGCGGCATTATTATTCTCAGTTGTAAGTGATAAGAATTTTGAACAGATGATAAGCATACTGTGCGGCTGTAAGGTATTTGCACGAATAGCGATTACTGTGACAGGCGGCATAAGGCACTTGGATAAGGAATACATAAGTGCGGCATTTAAAAGACATACAGATATTGAAGTGGAAGTGTATGATAGTGCGAAAGAGGCGGTTCTTGCATTAAAGAATGAGCCGATGGTGTTTGGTACAGGTTCACTTTATCTTGTAGCAGATATAAGGAAAGTTTTGGAATAATATAAAGATTGGAGAATAGATATGTTAGATTTTGATGAGGAAATCCAGAAGTTCCAGCCAAGTCTGGAAGTTGAGGATGCAGAAGATGCAATATACAAGAATGATGTACCAGATATAACAGATTTAATTAACAAGATTATCGAAGGAAAGAGTGAGAAGTAATTATGAGATGTTACAAATGTGGCTGTGTCCTTTCAGCAAATGACACATGTGCCAAGTGTGGTACAGATGTCTCTATATACAAAAAGACTGCCAGGGTTTCAGATATATATTACAACAAAGGTCTTGAGAAAGCCCGTGTGAGGGATTTATCAGGAGCAATAGAAACTTTAAAAGTAAGTCTTATGATTAACAAATATAATATTAATGCAAGAAATCTTCTCGGACTTATATATTGTGAGATGGGAGAAGTGGTTGAGGCATTATCACAGTGGGTAATGAGCAAGAACCTTGCCCCGGACGATAATGTTGCAGAGAGTTATATAAAGAAAATCCAGTCTAATCAGAATAAGTTTGAATCAGTTACTAATGCTATTAAGAAATATAACGTATCGCTTCAGTATGCCAAGGATAAGAATACAGATATGGCAGTAATACAGCTTAAGAAGATTGTTATATCTAATCCACATTTTATAAAGGCACACCTGTTGCTTGCGCTTATATATATTAAAGATAATGAATACCAGAGAGCAAGAAAGCTTCTGAATTCAGTGCTTAAGATAGACAGGAATAATACTCTTGCAAGTAAGTACCTTGAACAGATAAACCAGAGCCAGAATATTAAAGATAATGATATATCTGGAAGCTTCTTACCTAAGAAGAAGGTAAAGGAAGAAGAAAGCAAGCCTCTTAATGGTAATGATGTAATACTTCCAAGGTCATCATACAAAGAGCCAAGCAATGGTGCTATTACAATAGTCAATGTGCTTGTAGGTGTTGTGATTGGTGCGGCACTTATATGGTTCTTAGTAATGCCATCAAGATACAAGGGCATAACAGAAGATTATAACAGAAGTCTGGCAGAATACAGTGAACAGCTTTCATCAGGCAATGTAGAGCTTAACAGTATGGAAAGTGAATTAAAGACTGTAAAGGCAGAGAAAGAATCACTTGAACAGCAGTTAAGTGAACTTAATGGAACTGGCGGTGGCAATAAGCTTTTAATATCAGTTATTGAGTCTGCTAATGCTTATATAGCCAATAAAAGGACAGAAGCTGCAGAGAAGCTTATTGACGTTGATGTAAGTGCACTTCCATCAGACTCAGCCAAGACTTTATACAATACAATTTCGACTGCTGTTATGGCACAGGCAGCTAATGAGTTCTACAGCAAGGCTCAGACTTCATACTATAAGTCAGATTATGCTACAGCAGTTGATGATTATGTTAAGGCATTTAAGTGCGACGCCACTAAGGTAGATGCAGCTTATTATGCGGCTAAATGTTATGTCGCACTTTCACAGACAGACAATGCCAAGAAGTACTATCAGTACATTGTAAATGACTTTAAGACAAGTGGATATTATAAAGAAGCTAATGATTATGTGACATCACATTAATTACCACACGATAAATCCCTGACGGAAATTAGTCCGTCAGGGATATTTTTGTGTAACAGGAAATTCTGATATAATTATATGTTACGCTTAGCACAAGGGTGCCGATACCCTGAATAGAGGATAGGAGGATAGTTATGAGAGATGATACACAGCTTCTTAATAATGGATTAGACAGTGAATTAGACAGCTATGATACAGCAGAGGATATTAAAAGAACCGATTACATATATATGGTCAGCGGGAATAATCTTGTTATAAGCCTTAATGCAGAACTTGACCATCATCTGGCAGATGAGATGAGAGAGGTAATAGACGATATAATAGATAAAAGGGGAGTGGACAGGGTTATTATAGACTTTTCCAAGGTTGATTTTATGGATAGTGCTGGAATAGGGCTTATAATGGGAAGATATAAGAAGATACGCGATATAGGTGATATATGTGTTGTCGGAATTAATGAGAGCATTAAAAGAATACTGCTTATATCAGGACTTCATAAAATAGTAGATATATATGATAATCTGTGCGATGCCGTCAGAAAGCAGAATAAGAGGGGGATGTAAAATGCAGGAGAATAATGTAGATGTAATATTTGATGCAATATCAGAGAATGAGAGTTTTGCAAGAGTGGTTGCTGCAGCTTTTGTGACAAGATTAGACCCGACCTTAGAGGAAATATCAGATATAAAAACAGCAGTATCAGAGGCAGTTACCAACAGTATTGTGCACGGCTATGAGGGAAAAGGCGGCAAGGTATATATGACACTTTCTTTAGAGGATAGGGAGATTATTATAAAGATAAAAGATGAGGGTGTAGGAATAGAAAATGTCCATAAAGCAATGGAGCCTTTGTATACAACAAAGCCAGAGCTTGAAAGATCAGGAATGGGCTTTTCATTTATGGAAGCATTTATGGACGAGCTTAATGTGTATTCAAGAAAAAATGTGGGTACAACTGTAATTATGAAGAAAAGAATAGGAGAAAGTAACAGGTAGAATGGATGTGTATGCTTGCGATCATACTAAAGAATTGATCATTAAAGCACACAACAATGATAAATCAGCAAGGGAGAAGCTTGTTATTGATAACAGCGGACTTGTGTGGAGCATAGTTAAAAGATTTACAGGGCGGGGTGCAGAGATGGAGGATTTGTACCAGATAGGCTGTATTGGGCTTATAAAGGCAATAGACAATTTTAATATGGACTATGATGTGAAGTTCTCAACTTATGCAGTTCCGATGATTACGGGTGAGATTAAAAGATTTCTTAGAGATGACGGCATAATAAAGATAAGCCGGAGTATTAAGGAAAATGGATACAAATGTTTTACGGCTTCCCAGAAGTTAAAGGGTATTCTTAACCGCGAGCCGACTATTGAGGAGCTGTCCAGGGAAACAGGAATAGCGACAGAGGATATAATTGTTACAATGGAGGCTGGCGACTGCGTGGAGTCAATCTATAAGACAATATACCAGAAGGATGGCAATGAGGTATGTCTTATAGATAAGTTAGAGGGCAAGGATGGCGGAAGCGACAGCATTATTGATAATATAATGATTAATGAGCTTGTGGACAGCCTGTGCGAGAGGGACAGGAAGCTTATAAGAATGAGATATTATGAGGATATGACACAGACACAGGCCGCCAGGGTATTAGGAATATCACAGGTTCAGGTATCACGTCTCGAAAAGAAAATATTAAACCGTATGCGAAGCCAGATAGATATAGAATAATATGGGCAATATTGGCAATACTTCTAACAGCATTATTTAATCAGCATAAAATGCTGTGAAATGGAGGTTACTATGTCAAAAACAGTATATTTAAAGATAAGACAGCTTACTAAAACAGACAAGCAGGATGTGTATCTGTCTGATGTGGCAGAAGTGTATGCTGAAAAAAAGCTGCTTCCTAAGATAAAAAGCATAAAGCTGGCAACATTTTACAGGACTAAAAAGGACAGGATATGTATAAGCTCAATGCAGGTTATATCAGCGATACAGCAGCTTGATGATACACTTGACGTTAATAATATAGGCGAGAGTGATTTTATAATCGATTACAGAAAGAACCAGCAGCCGGTGTGGTTATCTGTTATTCTTAAGATTATCGTGTGCATAATAATATTTATAGGAAGTGCTTATGCGATAATGGCGTATAATAATGATGTCAGCACAATAGAGATATTTGAAAAAGTATACCGGATGTCAGGTGTGGACTGGCTTATGGAATACAATGTGTGTGAGATAGCTTATGCAATAGGGTTGTTTGCCGGGATAGCAGTATTTTATGACCATTTTGCTGGAAAGAAGATGAGTAAAGCACCAACCCCTATAGAGGTGTCTATGAACCAGTATGTCAAAGATGAAAATCAGGCTATGATTGACTCTGTAGAGTGTATGCCAAGATGCGTAAGAAACAATTATCCGGGGGCAACAAAATGCTGATTAAAATATTATTTATCATACTTATCGGGTTAAGTGCCGGAGGTGTTACGGCTACAGGACTGTTCGCCCTAATATCAAGCATAGGTCTTATTAACAGATACGCAGATGTGACCAACACAACAGAATCAATAATGCTTTATGAGGAAATGATTATATTTGGTGCAGGTATTGGGAATATATGGTATATATTTGAACTGCCGATTAAGCTTGGCGTGGCAGGTGTTATATTGTATGGTGCGGTATCTGGAATATTTATAGGTACATTTTTAATATGTCTTGCAGAAACAGTCAAGGTACTGCCTATATTAGCACACAGGGTTAAGCTTAAAAAATGTCTTGGCTTTGTAGTTTTGTTTATTGCTATTGGAAAGATGGTGGGACATTTGGTATACTATTTAGTACCTTAAATACTAAACAGACAGGAAGAAATAATATGATTACGAGAAAAGAGCTTGCAAAAGCAGCTAAGAGAACATTAAAAAAGCATTTCTGGATATTGGTTGTTGTGTGTCTTATAGCAGCGTTTGTTGGAAGTGAATTTACGGAAACTTTCAGTTTCTTTAAAATGCAGATGACAGACATTAATAATACAGATACGAACGAATCACAGGGCGTTACGCTTGTTACATCAGATATTGATAACAGGACGAAAAGTGCAATGCTTGATGCAATTGTATCAGTTATTATGAACAATGAGGAACAGGGCAAAGAGCAGTCGCAGACACTTATCGACAAAGCAAAGGATAATGCAGGGGACATACTGGGGAGAACTTCGGGAATATTATCATCAGTTGTTAATAACGTATCATCAGGTGCGGTTGTATTTACTATAGTTGATGTTGTATACGGAATTACGGGTTCAAGACATCTTGTTGTTATCCTGCTTTTATGTCTGGCACTTATATTTTATTTTGGAATAAGATATGTCGTGAAAATGTCTTATGTTGTTATATCAAGAAGAATATTTCTTGAAAGCCGCACATATAAAAGTGTAGGGGTCGGCAAATTTATGTTTCTTATGAGAGTAAAAAGGTGGATGCGTGTAGCCTTTACAATGTTAGTTAAAGACTTGTATACCATATTATGGTCGCTTACAATAGCAGGGGCTTTTATTAAGCCGCTGTCATATATGCTTGTGCCATATATAATAGCCGAAAATCCAGACATAAAGGCTAATGATGCAATAACCTTATCAAGAAGAATGATGAACGGCTATAAGTGGAAATGTTTCTGCTACCAGTTATCATTTATTGGCTGGAATATATTAAGCTTTATATCTATGGGTCTTGTGGGGGTATTATATTTCAATCCATATAAGACAGCATTTTTTACAGAATTGTATGTTCTTATAAGAGAAAATGCTATTAAGAATAATATAGAAGGCGTGGAAATGCTAAGCGATGTATATCTGTATGAGCGGGCAGGAAAAGAAGAATTGCAGGCAGCTTACGCAGACATATATCTATATATGAATGAAGACTCTCCAGAGGAAAGATTTGATGATAATATTATGAAATCTGACATCAAGTATTTCAGGAGATTAAGAAAGTTTCTTGCTGACTGGTTCGGCGTAATTCTTTTTAATACGAGTGAGGAAAAGAAGTTCGAGGATGCCAAGGCGGAACAGATAAAAGCTGACAGATGTAAACAGGAGATACTTGGTAATATGTATCCTTCAAGGCTGTTTACATTAAAGGAGCATAGAGCTAATTTTGAAAGTACGGTATATATGCGTAATTACTCAATTCCATCGCTTATACTTATATTCTTTGTAATGTCATTTATAGGGTGGTTCTGGGAAGTTTCATCACACTTAATGCTGTATCATTCATTTGCTAACAGAGGCGTGCTCCACGGTCCCTGGCTTCCAATATACGGAGTTGGCGGTCTTTTGATACTTCTGCTTCTTAAAAAGTTCAGGGAAAAGCCGGCTGTTGAGTTCGTGCTGGCGATTATTCTGTGTGGAGTTGTTGAGTATTTTACAGGACTTGTGCTGGAACTTACACATAACGGACAGAAGTGGTGGGACTACACAGGATTTTTCCTTAATCTTCACGGGCGTATATGTGCGGAAGGCCTGTTAGCCTTTGGTATTGGTGGAATGGCTATAGTGTATTTTGTAGCACCATTGCTTGATAATTATTTCAGAAAGATAAAGCTTCAGATTATTATACCATTATGTGTGGCACTTATGATGATATTTGTTGCAGACCAGTTGTATACAAAGAAGCACCCTAATGTGGGCGAGGGAATAACATGCCTTAACATATATGATATGTATTATTATTTATGAATAATTCTTAAGTTTATGGTAATGCTAATAGAAACATATGTTAATAGTAATATAATGCAATAAGACAGGCGGAATATATGATTATTAATATCAACATATGTCACTAATAAAGCATATGTAGGAATGAGGATTATTATGGTTCAGGATGTTGAAAAAAGAAATAAAAGCTATAACCAGTATGTTGAAAATGTCACGAAAAAGGCGGGGTGTGTATACAACTGCTTTAAGGCATTTATAACAGGTGGAATTATATGTACAATAGGCCAGCTTATTATGAATTTTATGAAGATGACAGGAATGACAGCAGATGATGCAGCAAGTTATACAACGCTTATACTTGTTGCTTTAAGTGTTATATTTACAGGCTTTGGAATATATCCGCTTATCACGTCTTTTGGAGGAGCTGGTGCACTTGTTCCGATTACAGGATTTGCGAACAGTATAGCTTCTCCTGCGATTGAATATAAGAAAGAGGGACAGGTATTTGGTATTGGCTGTAAAATATTTACGATAGCAGGACCGGTTATATTGTATGGAATATTTTTCAGCTGGATTATAGGTCTGATATACTGGATAATAAGTCTTATGTGATTAACTATTTGGAGGTACTAAGGAAATGGCAATGACCGAATTAGAACAGCATTATAATAAATTCAATGAGGAGAAACGTCTGGATTCACGTCACGGAAGGGTTGAATTTATAACATCTATGAAATATATCCATAACTGCCTTGATGATATTAAGGCGGCTATGGATATTGCCAGTGATATAAAGATACTTGATATAGGTGCAGGAACAGGAAGATACAGCGTTCCATTATCTGAGGAAGGGTACGATGTCACTGCGGTGGAACTAGTAAAGCATAATCTTGGACTTCTAAAGGCTAAGAATTCAAATGTCAAGGCATATCAGGGCAATGCACTTAAGCTTAAGCGTTTTGAAGATAATACATTTGATATGGCACTGCTTTTTGGACCTATGTACCATTTGTTTACATTTGAGGATAAGCTTAAGGCACTTAATGAAGCAAAGAGAGTTGTCAAGCCGGGTGGAATTATACTTGTGGCATATCTTATGAATGAATATAGTGTTATTACATATGCGTTTAAAGAAGGACATATTAATGAATGTCTTAATGGGAACAGACTGACAGAGGATTATCACACTGTATCAAGTGAGGAGAACCTCTATGATTATATGAGAATAGAAGATATTAACAGTCTTAATGAGGCGGCAGGACTTGAGAGAATTAAAATATTATCACCAGACGGACCGGCTAACTATATAAGACCATATCTTAATAAGCTTACAGAAGAAGAATTCGCAGAATTCGTGAAGTATCATCTTGCAACGTGCGAAAGACAGGATTTAATCGGAGCGGCAGCACATACACTTGATATATTAAGAGTTAAGTAATTTTAACTGGATACATTAGTGAGTGGCAGAATTTACTTTTGACACTCACATGATAATATTAATATAGAATAATTAACGGATAATGCTGGGGAAATAATACAGTAATGAATAAATTACCTGATAAAGCAGATACTACCTATTGATGATTGATTATTAATAAATATTAAGAGGTAGCGTATGATTGCAGGTAAACAGAGCATTAAATTTGATAATAATGTATACATCAAAGCAGGAGCTACAGTGGCGGGAACTAAGGAAAAGAAAGGACCGCTGGGCTGCTGCTTTGATGTCGTTTCGCAAGATGATTTATTCGGTGGTGAAAGCTGGGAGGATGCAGAGAGCAGGATACAGAGCCTTGCATTTGAGAAGCTGTTAGAAAAGACAGGAATGATGCCAGATGACATAAGATATATATATGCAGGTGACTTATTAGGTCAGCTTATAGCGACATCTTTTGGCTTAAAGACGTATGATGTGCCGCTTTTTGGACTTTATGGTGCGTGTTCAACTATGGGCGAGTCATTATCGCTTGCGGCTATGTGTGTTAATGCTGGTTTCGCAGATAATGTGGCGGCGATAGCTTCAAGCCATTTTGCAAGTGCTGAGAAGCAGTTCAGATTTCCATTATTATATGGCAACCAGAGGCCAATGAGTTCAACGTGGACAGTTACAGGTGCAGGAGCATATCTTGTATCTAATTCGCCAGTAATAACAAAATGTGATGGAGATGTATGCCGGATTGTTGATAACGGCTATGCAAATGTAATTATATCGGGTATAACTACAGGAAAAATAGTTGATTATGGTGTTAAGGACTCTATGAATATGGGAGCTTGTATGGCACCTGCAGCGGCAGACCTTATAGAAGCCAACTATAAGGATTTTGAAGTGACTAAAGGGTATTACGATATGATTATAACCGGTGACTTGGGGTATACAGGTAAAGAGATACTTCTTACACTTCTTAAAGAGAAAGGAATAGACATAAGTGATATATACACGGACTGCGGAATAGAAGTATTTGATAAAAATGAGCAGGATACCCAGTCAGGTGGAAGTGGTTGTGGGTGCAGTGCGATAGTTCTTGATACTCTTGTATTGGACAAGTTAAGAAAACGTGAATTAAAAAGGGTATTATTTGTTCCAACAGGGGCATTGTTATCGCAGGTAAGCTTTAATGAAGGTAAGTCAATACCGGGAATAGCACACGGCGTTGTGCTTGAGGCTGTATAATGTGCATAACACAGCATTGCGGCAGATATAAGTTAAAAGTGCATAACAGGATTGTTATATGTCAGTAAAAGAAAGGAGCTGGGCGTTAAAATGGATTATTTGAAAGCATTTGTTGTAGGCGGAATTATATGCGTCCTGACACAGATTTTAATGGAAAAGACCAGGCTTATGCCAGGAAGAATAATGGTTATACTTGTAACCACGGGTACTGTTCTTGGTGCAATAGGACTTTATGAACCGCTTGTGCAGTTTGCAGGAGCGGGAGCGAGCGTTCCATTGACAGGCTTTGGAAATGTACTATGGAAGGGAATGAAAATGGCTGTTGATAACTCGGGCTTCTTGGGATTGTTCAAAGGTGGCTTTACAGCCTGTGCGGTGGGAGTGTCAGCGGCACTTGTATTCGGCTATATTGCCTCGTGGATATTCGAGCCTAAGATGAAAAAGAAATAAAATTTACAGCGATATATAAAAAGCCCCTGCTTATTAATTTATAGGGTTTGCTTATAGCACTTGCATAAAGGCTATAGGGCATTTAGGAAGGACCTTATAAATATAGTAAGCAGGGGCTTTTTTATATTGCATATCGTTATGAATATTAACGAACTAATTAACGCAATAACTAATTAAATAACTAAATAATCAGCTGGCTGACAGTTACAAGCTATTGTTACCGACAGATTAATTACTGCTTCCTGTAGTAGAAGCGGTTGTGTTCTGCTTTGCAGTTGTTGACTGCGAATTAGAAGCGTTCTGTGTGGTGGTTGTAGCTGTTGTGTTCTGCGGGGTCGTGTTCTGCTTTGCAGTTGTTGACTGGCTGTTGTTACTGTTATTGTTACTGTTATTGTTACTGTTATTGTTAGTAGTTGTTGATGGTGTTACAGGTGCGGCTGTTGAGTGAAGCGTACAAAGCCTGCTTAGCTTCTCATCAGTTATCGCATATTGTGCATCAGCAGTTGTATAACCAGAAGTATCCTCACCACCTAAAGTGTTAGTTGATGACTTCTTAACATAAATGTTAGTTGAAACATTAGTACAGCCTGCGTTAGCAACAAGACCTGAGTCATTACATATATTAACCTTAACGTGAGTATCACAGGTTTCTGTAGGCTGGTTGTCAGCCGCAAAATATTCAGTGATTATACAGCTTCCTCTAGGGTCAGCATCACATAAACCTTCAACAGGGAGCTTGCCTGACTTAGAGCATACAGCAACCTGTACAATATCATCTGGCTGTGTGAAGCTTCCAGTAGGAAGATTTTCGTGGATTTCCTGCATAATAGCTTTCCATATACCGGTATGGTTGACTGAGTCAACACGCTTAGAGTTATCATCATAACCTACCCATATAGAAGCAGTGTAGTAAGGTGTAAATCCACAGAACCATATATCAGTATCAAACTGTGTAGTACCAGTCTTACCAGCAACCGGCTGGTTAGATAACTTGGCTCTTGTAGCGGTACCTGAATTAACAACAGATTCCATACCGCTTGTAAGAAGCCATGCAGATGACTCTTTTAAGACTCTGTGTGTTTCTGGTATTGAGTTGTCAATAATTACATTACCTTCTCTGTCTAATACCTTAGTGTAATATATTGGCTTAGTATATGTTCCTTTGTTGGCGATTGCCGCATAGGCGGCTGTCATATCTATATTACATACACCCTTTGTCATACCACCAAGTGCAAGTGACTGCACAACATCGTGGTTTCCGTTAATTGCATTCTTGGTAGATACCAAAGTTGAAAGTCCGAACTTTTCAAGGTAGCTGAAACCAACGCTTGGTGTTATCTGTGTAAGAACCTTTACAGCAGGTACGTTCTGTGAACGTGTGAGTGCTTCACGCACTGTCATATATCCAAGATACTGTCCTTCTGTGTAGTTCTTTACAAGTCGTGCATCTGTTCCTGAATAATAGTAAGGTGCATCATCGATAGCAGAAGCAAGAGTGATAGCACCAGTATCAAGTCCTGGTCCATAAGCAACAAGCGGCTTGATAGAAGAACCCGGCTGTCTTGTTACATCATCAGTAGCTCTGTTTAAGCCTCGGTCAGTAGCCTTATCTCCACGTCCGCCGACAAGAACTTTAACATAGCCTGTTGACTGTTCTATTATAGAGAAAGAAATCTGAGGCTGTATAACAAAATAGGACTTCTCATAAGTAACAGTTCCGCCATTAGCTGTCATAGCTTCCCTGTACTGGTCAATATAGCCCTGAGCAGTAGTTTCATTTCTTAATGTAAGGCTGAAAGAAGAATCAACATTTTCTTTAAACCATTTCTCCATATTATTCTGTGAATAATATGAAAATGTTCCATCTGCCTCTTTTACTGTGAGATTATAATTAATAGTAAAATCTGTATTGGATGGATAGTAGTCTGGGTCATTAAGTATTGAATCTGCAATGTTCTGCATAGACATATCCTGAGTAGTGTATACAGATAAACCGCCAGAATATATCATACTTGTAGCCTGCTGTTTAGAATAACCCTTCTGCTGCATAAGGTCATCTATAAGCTGGTTGATAACTTCATCTACAAAATAAGAATAATTAGATGAAGAAGAAGCAGCTGATACATCAATACCTTCAAGTCTTGCATATACATCATCTGCAACAGCCTCGCTGTATTCATTAGTAGAGATGTATTCCTGCTTTAACATATTATTAAGCACGGCAAGCTGTCTTTCCTTATTATCATCAGGATTCTTCAAAGGGTTAAGTCTTGAAGGGTTCTTGGTAATAGAAGCAAGTACGGCACATTCGCTTAAAGTAAGCTCGGATACATCTTTATTAAAGTATCCGTTAGCAGCCGCCTGTACACCATAATAACCATTGCCTAGGTTAATTGTATTAAGATAGTTCTCTAAAATGCTGTCTTTGTCCATAACAGTTTCTAGCTTGATAGCAAGATATTGTTCCTGAACCTTTCTTCTAATCTTCTCCATAGTAGATTCATTGTAAGCATTAAATACATTATTCTTAAGTAACTGCTGTGTGATTGTACTGGCACCCTGTGACATCTCGCCATCGGATACAGTAATCATGGCAGCTCTCATAATACCCTGAAGGTCAATTCCGTTATGCTTGTAGAATCTTTCATCTTCAATAGCAACAAATGCGTGCTGAAGATATACTGGAATCTGGTCAAGGGAAGCGTATATTCTGTTAGCTCCGGTTGTTGCAAGCGTCTGTATTTCTTCACCATTGTTATCGTATATCTTAGTTGCGTAACCTTCGGGTGAAACATTGATTGACGATATATCAGGTGCACTCTCAATTATGCCCTGTGCAGCACCGAATATAAGGCATGAGCCGCTTATTACAACTGCAATTGCACCAACAAGAAGTAGTTTGATAAAGAAAATGTTAAACTTAGTCCTAAACTTCGTTGCTGATGAATTAAGGAGCTTTTTCTTTCGTCTTATGCCGTTTCCACCATAATTCATAATTGTAAATCCTCCATATTGTTATAAATGGTAAAACTATGATATTATTTACCAAATGCAAGGTACAAAATCCAATAAGGATTTAAAGTAATAATCCGTAACACGGATACCTTATTGTACCATAGAAATGAATGACAGGCAATCGGAGGAGTTATGAATATAATTTTAAAGAACGGCAGTGGAGAAATAGAGGAGAAGAAGTCGCGTTTCATCTGCCACATTTTCAAAATAAAAAGCGAAGAAGAAGCAGAGGAGTATATCACTGCAGTAAAGAAGAAATACTGGGATGCAAGACATAACTGCTATGCTTATGTAACAGGCGATAAGGGGCAGATACAGAGATTTAGTGATGATGGAGAACCGCAGGGGACAGCAGGAAAGCCGATGCTTGATATACTTAATTCATATGGGCTTACAGACTGCCTCTTAGTTGTAACAAGATATTTTGGCGGCGTGCTTCTTGGAACAGGTGGACTTATAAGAGCATATCAGGCGGCGGCTAAAGAAGGAATTAAGAATTCAGACGTGGCACAGGTGTGTGACGGAATAACTGCTGTCATAACGACTGATTATAACGCATATGGCAAATTGCAGTATATATGTAATGATAATAATGTGGATATCATTGATACTGACTTTGGTGCAAATGTCACAATTAAACTTGCAGCAGAAATGTCAGTTTGTGACACATTTGAAAAGAAGCTGATGGACACGTTTGCGGGCAATGTAGCTCTTAATGATAAAGAAAATGTTAAATTTTGCAGAAATATGGCTGGAAATATAATATTTTTATAACATATCGTACAATTATATGATTGTAACAAATGGACGAATTGTGAACAAATAATTAACACTGGTAAATAAGCACAATTTAAGTATGGTTTTTAGATAAAAATTACATTTGATTGTTAAAGTGATGTAAAAAAATGCTAAAATTATCTTAATAATAGTGCAAAATTTACATAAAACATCTATTTTTAATAGATGTAAAATTATACAGAATGAATACATAAAGGGTGCTTTGTTAATAAATTGTTCAAAAATATAGTGTTGGAAAGCCGCATAAATACTGGGGTTCATAAAAAAATTAAAAAAAATACAAGAATTGTTAAAAATAGTCTTGTTAAAATAGTACAAAAATGGTAATATATCAATGTCAAAAAACATATTAAGTGGGGTTGCCCCACAAGAACCAATTAAGGGAGGTTTACAAGTTTATGAGAAAGACAATTAAAAAGCTTACTGCTGTAGGTTTAACTCTTACATCAGTAATGGGTCTTGTAGCATGTGGCAATAACAATGCTTCAAACGGCACAAAAGAAACTGTAGATTGGGCAAGCGTAGAAAAGCCAGGACATTTCACAATTATGGTTGATGGTACAGTTCCTACATTAGAGGAATGGGGCGAGAAGTTCGATGAACAGCTTAAGTCATTAACAGGTCTTGATTTTGAAGTTACACGTCCTGACCACAACTCATACTATGATGCAGTTGCTAACTCAATGCTTGATGCAAGTGCAATGCCAGATGTTATCATTCTTTCATCTGATTATTTAGCACTTTATGCAAGCCAGGGTCTTCTTTGGGATATGACAGATGCTTGGAATAATTCAGCAACAAAGTCTTCTGGAAGACTTATCTCAGATGCAGAGAAGATTATGAAGGCTAACTACGTAAGAGGCGTTGATGGTGAGAAGTCTCTCTACGGATTCGTTCCTGCTCGTGGTAACGGATGCGTTACATATGTAAAGGAAGCTTGGGCTACACAGGCTGGTTATTCTAAGGCAGATTTAACAAGCAAGCAGCTCTCATATGATGAGTTCTACACAATGCTTAAGAAGATGAAGGAAGCTAGAGGAGTTGATTATGTAATTTCTGCTCCAGGTTTCTATTCAAAGGAAGCACCTTATACTAACTACCTTCCAGAATTCTATCAGAATGCTCAGCTTACTTTCTACTATGACCAGGCAAAGGGTGAATATGTAGATGGTTTCTCTCAGAAGGAGATGAAGGATGCTCTTCAGAGAATTCAGAACGCTGTTAACGATGGTCTTATCAATAAGGAAACAAGCACAAAGACAACTCAGACAGCACGTAACGATTTCAAGTCATCAGATCCTAAGACAGAATCAGGTGTATTTACATACTGGGCTGGACAGTGGGCTGAGACATTAAGAGGATACTTAAAGACAGCAGGTCTTGATGATTCAATTATTCCAATGCTTCCAATTAAGGAACTTGGTTCATACGCAGAAAGACTTGCACCATCATGGTGTATCACATCTCACGCTGCTGAGACAGGTAAGGCTGAAGGAATCTTCAAGTACTTCATCGATACAATGTTAGATGGTGGAGATATCCAGACACTTTGGGAATATGGTCCTAAGGGTTACTACTATGAAGAGCAGGCTGATGGTTCATTCAAGTTCCTTCCTAAGAAGACTAACGCTAAGACACTTTACTCTAAGGCTCACCTTGACTGCAACTTAGTTCTTGCTAACTTCGTAAGCGGTAAGGATCCAGGAAAGGATGAACAGCCAGAAAATGTTACATCTTGCTCAGATATGTTCTTTGAACATTCTACACTTGTAGATTCACCTGCTATGACAGAAGAAGTTGGTAAGCTTGTTGGTGATATCAATACAGAAAGATATACAGTAATTGATAACGTTGCAAGAGGTGAATGGACAGTTGATCAGGGTATGCAGGAATACACAAAGACTGTTGGTTCTAAGGTAGAAGCAGCTCTTAAGTCATTAAATACACAGTTCGCTGGAAAGAATTAATGCTGCTTAATATGTGTTAAAAGATGTTTTAAACATCACTTTATATTTCGTGCCAGTAGACCTGGTCTTCTGGCACGAATTTTGCTTAATATAAGCAATTGTTACTATAATATTAGGAAAGAAGGGTATAAAGATGCAGTGTAAGTCTTGTGGAACAGAGCTTCCTAAGAAGGCAAAGATTTGCCCTAAGTGTGGAGCACTTAATGGTAAGCCAGCTGGTAATACTAGATATTTAGCTATTATCGGTATGGTTATTATGTTAATAGGCGGATTACTTCCATTTGCAAAGTCTAACGAAACTCTTATGGATGGTTATACACCTAAGGCATATTCATTTGGCTTTATGAATATCAGCGTCATTGCAATGTGGTACATATTTATGTTAATACTTGTTGCTGGTATTTTATTAGTCGTTGCTAAGAAAGAAAAGTTATCTATTATTACATCTGTGGCAGCTACAGCTGTTGCATTTATTTCAATGTTTGCATTCCAGTTTACTAGTGCTGATGGAAAGACTAAGACTGGTGCGTTAAAGTATGTATACCATAACATTTCAGATTTATTATCTAATGGTTATAATGGTAATTCTTATTCAGTAGGTTCAGGTGTATATGTTATAATCATCGGCCTTATAGTTGCTATTGTTGGTGTGTTCTGGGATGTCGTTAAGATATTCAAGAAAGACCTCGGTGTTGATACAAAGTATTTATCTAACACATTAAATCAGAATATTGGGCAGAAGATGTTCTACTACAGAGGATTTTATCTTATGTTCCTGCCAGTATTAGTAATGGTATTATTATTCTTCTACTGGCCAATGTTAGGATGTCGTTACGCCTTTACTTCATATGTATTAGCTAACCCTTATTATATTGGTGTATTCCACTTCCAGACAATGTTAAAATTCGATACATTCTTCTGGGCAGCATTCAGAAATACACTTGTATTATCAATTGTTAAGTTAATACTTAATACAGGTGCCGCAGTTATTATCTCACTTCTTCTTAACGAGATTACTAATATGGCATTCAAGAAGACAGTACAGACAATTGTATACTTACCTCACTTTATGTCATGGGTAGTTGTCGCTGCTGTATTCAAAGTAATTCTTTCTGTTAACAGCACAGGTGTTGTTAATGGTGCTTTAATTAATATGGGACTTATCAATTCTCCAATTGATTTCCTTGGCAGCTCTAAGTATTGGACAGGTACATTCTTCGTAATGAATATCTGGAAGGATACAGGATGGGGAACTATTCTTTTCCTTGCTACATTATCAGGTATCAGCCCAGATCTTTATGAGGCTGCTCAGATTGATGGTGCTAACAGATTTAAGAGACTTATATATATAACTCTTCCTGCTTTAGCTAACACAATCATCACAGTATTTATTCTTAACCTTGCTAAGGTTATGAACCTTTTTGAATCAGTATTCGTTACACAGAGTGCTGGTACATATGATGTTTCTCAGGTATTACAGACATACATTTACAATAAGACATTCTCGGCTTCATTCTCTGATTATGGTTATACAACAGCCGTAGGTTTATTCAAGTCATTTGTAGGTATGATCCTCGTACTTGGTTGTAACTACGCAAGTAAAAAAGTCCGTGGACGTGGAATTGTATAGGAGGTTAGACGATGAGTGAAGAACAGTTAGTTTATAAAAAGAAAAAGAAAAAATTTAAGATCTTCCCAATAGTCAATGTAATCTTCTTTATATTGGTTTCATTGTTAATTCTTTTCCCTATGTGGAAGGTTATTGTAGATTCATTTGATGCTCATTCAGCAACAAGTTTTAGATGGTGGCCAAGCTCATTCTCATTAGGTGGATATGGTGCGATTATTACAAGAGCTTCTCTTTATCGTCCATTCCTTGTATCAGTTATCACAACATTAGCTGGTACATTTATGGGATTATTACTTGCTACACTCGGTGGTTATGTACTCATTCAGTGGGAAATGCCAGGAAGAAACTTCTTCGCATATATGTTATTATTCACAATGATTTTCGATGGTGGTATGGTTCCTAAGTACTTAGTTATGCAGAACTTACACTTACTTGATACATTATGGGCAGTAATTTTACCAATGTCTATCAACGTATATAACCTTGTACTTATGAGAAACTTCTTTGAAGGTATTCCAGAATCATTATTTGAGGCTGCTCAGATTGATGGTTGTTCACCAATGGGTATATTCTTTAAGATTGTGTTACCACTTTCTAAAGCTGCCCTTGCTTCAATCGGTCTTATGTTTGCCGTAACATTCTGGAATGATTATACTAACTTCAAGATTTATATCAGAACAGATAAGTTATACAACTTCCAGATTAAGCTTCGTAACATGGTTATGGATAGTAATATTCCTAACGATGATTCAGTAGACCCTAACACAATTTCTAATGCGGCTACAATTGTTGCTATATTACCTTTCATGATTATCTACCCATTCTGTCAGCAGTACTTCGTACAGGGTGTTAACGTAGGTGCCGTTAAGGAGTAATATCAGGAATATAAGAATAGTTATTAATCAACTATTATCTGATTGTTGAGATTAATTAATATAATTAATAAAAAAGACGGAAATGCTAATATCATTTCCGTCTTTTTTTGTTGTATTGGCATTTTTTATGTAGAAATACATATATCTATATGTTAAAATTAGGACATATTTAGGAATTGTCTATATAAAACACGTTAAGGTGGTGGAGAATTGAGAAAGTTAGCAGATTCAATATATCTTGAAAATATTGCAGAAGTTAAGACTATACTTGAGAATGAGCCTAATCTTATAGATGAGAAGGATGAACATGGAGTACTTATGGCATTACTTGCCGCTAAGACAGGTAACCTTGAGCTTGTGAAGTATATAGTTGAATATTCAAGGGCAAGTATGAATATTCACGATGATAATAATAAGAATATGCTTCATTATGCAGCTATGTCGGGAAGCGTACCTACTTGCAGGTATCTGGTTGAGAGAGTTGGAATGTCACCTTTGTCCGGAGATATTAATTTACAGACACCTTTTGAGGTTGCTCATCAGAATCATTTTATAGAGTTAGAAGAATATTTTGAGAGTGTTGTTGGTCATAAGTTAAGTGAGATGTATCACAATCCAATAAGGACAGGTATGTATCCTGACCCATCAATTGTCAGGGTTGAAGATGATTATTATATGGTTAATTCTTCATTTATATTCTATCCTTGTATACCAGTATCGCATTCTAAAGACCTTATTCACTGGAAGATAATAGGTTATGCTATTACAGAACCAGAGTGGGCGGCTCTTGATGACCTTGAAGGAGGACGAGGTTACTGGGCTCCCGATATATCTTATTATAAGGGAAGATTTTATATAACAGCTACATACAGACTTAATGATACAGGTAATGTATACAGAAAGCAGATAGTTGTAAGTTCAGATAAGCCGGAAGGACCATACAGCAAGCCTGCCATTATAGATGAAGATGGTATTGACCCATCTATATTTAATGATGATGATGGAAGAAGATATATGCTCCTTAACAGGGGAGCAAGAATATTTGAGCTTAATGAGGATGCTACTAAACAGATATCCAAAGCAGAGCTTCTGTTCTATGGAGATAATAAGAGAGCACCGGAAGGACCTCATCTTTTAAAGAAGGATGGATATTATTATCTGTTTGAAGCAGAGGGTGGAACAGGACCGGGACACAGAATAACGGTATCCAGAAGCAGGGAGCTTAAAGGAATATATGAACCCTGCCCATACAATCCTATTATGAGACAGAACAACCCTGATGAGATAATACAGAGGTGTGGTCACGGAAAGCCGGTACAGACACAGAATGGTGACTGGTATATGGTGTATCTGTGTGGAAGAAAGATTGGCGATGGATACAGCATTTTAGGAAGAGAAACTGCTCTTGACCCTATAAGCTGGACTATGGACGGCTGGCCGATAGTCAATAACCTTAAAGGTCCTAGTGCATTACAGGTAAAGCCTGATCTGCCAGAGATGATATGGGAAGATGAGTCAGATGATGATTTTAATAATTCATATCTGAGTAATGAATGGTGGTTCCCAAGAGTGCCGGAGATGGACGGCATTAAGTTAAAAGACTCTCAGGTTCATATCAAGGGAAGCAGATATAACCTTGATACTATGAAAGCTAAGAATATACTTTTAAGAAGACAGAAACATTTCAGATTTAGTGCTGTATGTAAGCTTTGTATGCCAGAATTATATCCGGGTCAGAACTGCGGTATGACTTGTTATTATGATGAGAACACCTATATCAAATTTGGTGTATTTGCTACGTTAGAGGAAACACCAAGACTTATGCTTAATGTAGTCGAGAAGATTGGTGACGAGGTCATTACACACGATGGTGTATGTGTTGATAACAATAATAAAGACATATACCTTAAGATAGATACGAACAATTTAAGAAGGACATTTTCATATAGTTATAATGATAAAGACTATAATAAAGTTGTTAGTCTGGATAATGTCTATTATCTGTGTGATGAAGGAATTCGTAAGGGTAAGCGTTTTACAGGTGCAATGATTGGAATGTATGCTTACGCTGGAGATTATGGAAGCCGGTATACTGACAGCGAGGGAAGACATGGAACAGATGATTATTATGCGGCATTTGATTATTTCAGATATAAAGCATAAAATAATGAGCACCAAGGTGCTCATCTTAAAAGTTTCTTGCGAAACTTTGTAAGCGTTGAAAGACATCGTAAATTACGGAATAATGAGCACCAAGGTGCTCATCTTAAAAGTTTCTTGCGAAACTTTATAAGTGTTGAAAAGTATCGTGAATTACAGAATAATGAGCACTACAGTGCTCATCTTAATATATAGTAAGGAGATTGCAATGATAATTAACAGAAATTCAGAATTGGAAAAGAATATGTATGCAAAGTTATCACAGGTTGATGAATTAATCAGCAGTAACGATGTGTACGCTCTTGGATTAAGACTTAACGCACTTTCTTCATTATGTAAGGCATTAAGAGAAGATAGTGCAGTTAAAGCATTAACAGAAGCACTTGATAAGGTTATAGAGAGTGGTATTATAGACAGCATCGATAAGAATAGCCTTAAGCATTTTATGATTGGTAATGCGTTCTATACAGCATCAGATTTTACAGGTGATGATAAATATAAGAATGAAGCTGTAAAGCTTGCGGCTGGTTTTAGGGATTTTGAAAGAAATGAAGCTGGTTATTTTAAAGATGCAGATGATAAGAAATGCTTATGTAAGGCATATTCATATGAACCATTTTATATGGCATATGAAACTAAGGACGGTGGAAAAGAGCAGTATAATGACGTTATCGGACAGTATAACGCTATGAATGATGAGCTTTTTGCAGACACTAAGTATTCATCAGATACAACAGCCAAGGTTAAGGTATTATCTGTATATGCAGCTTCACTTATTGATACAATGGAAGTTATGGACCAGATGATATATGAAATCTACAGAAAGATGCAGGACTATTTCAAGGCATCAGTTAAGGCTGTTCTTGAAACAGGGAGAGATTATGATGACTTTGATGATTTTGATGAAGAGTCAGAGCTTATGTTTGCCTATGCTGTATTAAAGGGATGTAGAATGAAGGCACTTCACACAGAGAAATACGAAGGCATTGTGTTAGGCGTGTGCGATAAGGTAATGGCAGGTGAGATATTCACTGATGATGATACCGATAAGAATGTAGTAAGCAAGGCGGCATTAGTATACAGCGAGACAGTACGCAACAGAGAATATCAGGATTATGGCCGTGGCAAGGGAGGAGCATTATGGAGTTAGTATTAGTAACTAATACAAGCAGAAATGCAGTTGTAGAATTAACAGAAGCAGGAAAGTATTATTCCAAGAAAGAATATGACATATATGTTAATGGAGAATTGTTCACACATACAGACAAGCAGGTTACATCTTTATATGGCTTCAAGCCAGATACAGATTATGAGATAACAGCGGTATATGACGGTAAAGAATATGGTCCTGTCGAGCTTCATACAGATTATGAATTTGTAACACTTAATGTAAGGGATTTCGGTGCATATGGTGATGGTGTGCACGATGATACCAATGCAATCCAGTGTGCAATTATGGCTTCTAAGAAGAATTGCAGAGTATATGTTCCAGAAGGAACTTACAGAATATCAAGCATTTTCTTAAAAGATGACCTTACACTTGAGCTTGCCAAGGGTGCTACATTACTTGCATTCACAGACAGAGATAAGTTCCCTATATTACCAGGTCTTATTGAGTCATATGATGAGAAGTCAGAATACAATCTGGCTTCATGGGAAGGTAATCCGGTAGACTCTTTCTCGGCAATAATATGTGGTCTTAATGTTAAAAATATTGTTATAACAGGTGAGGGTACTATTGATGGTGGTACAACACACGATAACTGGTGGAAGAACTGCAAAGTGCGTAATATAGCGTGGAGACCTAACCTTTTCTTTATAAATCATTGTGAAAATGTTACTATGCAGGGCATAACAGTACAGAATTCACCTTGCTGGACTATTCACCCATATTTTAGTAACCACCTTAAATTTATAGATGTAAAGATTAAAGCACCAGCAGACTCACACAACACAGATGGTCTTGATCCAGAAAGCTGTGAGGACGTACTTGTACTTGGTACATATATTTCAGTTGGAGATGATTGTATTGCTATTAAATCAGGCAAAATCTATATGGCACAGAAGTACAATGTTCCAACAACCAATATGATAGTAAGACAGTGCTGTATGAGAGATGGACACGGAGCTGTAACAGTAGGAAGCGAGATTGCCGCAGGTGTTATGGACGTGCATATCAAAGACTGCCTGTTTATGAACACAGACAGAGGCTTAAGAGTTAAGACAAGACGAGGAAGAGGAAAGCTTTCAGTTCTTGATGACATTTCTTTCGAGAATATAGATATGGATAATGTTATGACACCATTTGTAGTCAACAGCTTCTATTTCTGTGACCCGGATGGTAAGACAGAGTATGTTGGTTCTAAGAAGCCGCTTCCTGTAGATGATAGAACACCTTCAATTAAGAAGTTCACATTTAAGAATATCAATGCTAAGAACTGCCACGTTGCAGGTACTTATATATGCGGACTTCCAGAAAGCAAAATAGAAGAACTTACATTTGAGAATATTAATATTACATACGCAGATAATGCCAAGTCAGGTGTTGCAGCTATGATGTTAGGCTGTGATGAAGCAAGCAGACAAGGTATGATTGTAAGTAATATCAACACACTTATTCTTGATAATGTTAAGGTTACAGGCTGTGACGGTGAAGAAATTGTCGCAGAAAATGTAGATAATATAATTAAGAAATAATAAGATGTCAGAGTCAAAAGTTCAGAAAGTCGTTAATACCTGCGTAATAGGATTTGGAACTTATGACTTTATCATCATATGATTACAACTATAAATAGGGGAATGTGCCGCGGCACATTCCTTTTTATAACGATGAAAGCGGGGTGAGTATATTGAATTTAAGAGCACCAAAGGGAATAGATGTCGAGAGCTGGTTTATAGAATGTTATAAAAAGCATAAAGGTCACCCTATGCAGATATTGTTAGGTCTTTATAAAGGCAACTATCATAAGTTCTTTCTTGCTGTTATATTCTTCTTTATAAAGCATGCACCTGTATGGGTACTGCCTATTGTCACAGCGAATATTATTAATGATATAACGAGTGGTTCGCCAGAAACTTATCAGAACATAATTATACAGGCGATGATTATGATTGTTCTTGTAGCACTTAATATTCCTATGAATTATATGTATACAAGATACAAATCATTAGCAACAAGATATGCAGAGACAGGCTTAAGAAGGGCACTTGTAAGAAAGCTGCAGCAGTTATCTATATCTTATCATAAGGAAACTCAGTCAGGACGTCTGCAATCCAAGATTATGCGAGATGTCGAAGCGGTGGAAACACTGTCAACGCAGATGTTTCTTAGCATACTTAATATAGCACTTAATATAGCTATAGCACTTATAGTAACCATTAATAAGAGCCTTGTAGTATTCATATTCTTTCTGCTCACAACACCAATTGCCGCTGCGACAATGGTATTTTTCAGGAATGTAATGAAGAAGCGTAATAATGAATTCAGAAAAGAGATGGAAGAAACTTCTGCAAGGGTAATGGAGATGGTTGAGCTTATTCCTGTCACAAGGGCACATGCACTTGAGGAGGAAGAAGTTCAGAAAATGAGTGGACAATTATTTGCTGTTGCAGAAAAAGGCTACAGACTTGATGTAATACAATCATTATTTGGTTCAGTAGGCTGGGCGATATTCCAGATATTTCAGGTAGTATGTCTTGGATTCACAGGCTTTCTTGCAATTAAAGGAACTGTAATGCCGGGAGATATAACACTTTACCAGAGCTATTTTGCTACAATCGTAAGTCAGGTATCATCACTTATGTCTCTTATTCCTACAATAGCCAAAGGTATTGAATCGGTTAATTCAATAGGTGAAGTATTATTAGAAGATGACATAGAACAGAATGAAGGTAAGGAAATAATTAAGGACATATATGGTGAGTTCGATTTTAAAGATGTAACATTCAGATATAATAATATCGACAGGCCAGTTCTGCATAACCTTAATCTTCATGTGGATAAAGGCGAAACAATTGCACTGGTTGGTGAATCCGGAGCTGGTAAATCGACAATTCTTAACCTAGTAATAGGTTTTAATCAGGTTAACAGCGGAGAAGTGCTTATAGACGGACACAATATGAAGGATATTGACCTTCGCTCATATAGAAAGTATCTTGCGGTTGTTCCACAGACATCAATATTATTTTCAGGGACAATAAGGGATAATATTACATATGGTGTTGATAACGTTGATGAGGCAACGCTTGATGAAATAGTTAAAGCCGCTAATCTTACAGATTTAATCAATTCACTTCCAGACGGACTTGATACGATGGTAGGAGAGCACGGTGGAAAGCTTTCAGGAGGTCAGCGGCAGCGTATATCAATAGCAAGAGCACTTATACGAAATCCTAAGGTTATAGTGTTAGATGAGGCCACATCAGCCTTAGACAGTATATCAGAAAAACTTATACAGGAGGCTCTCAATAACCTTACCAAAGATAGAACAACCTTTATAGTAGCCCACCGTCTTTCAACAATAAAAGACGCTGACAAAATAGCCGTAATAGCTGATGGCCACTGTGTAGAATATGGAACATACGATGAATTAATGAACCTCAAGGGTGAGTTCTATCAGATGAAGAAGATACAGTCATAATGTCTGTCCAACCCGAAAGCACAGAGGGGGTCTGCCTGCATTTTTAACGAAGTCACAGCATAAATTATCAGCCAATATGTAAAAAGAAACCTGATGCCATTTATTAGCACCAGGTTTCTTTTATATGTGATATTCAAAGTCCTTAACTTGACGAAGAACATATATTATATCAACTTATCTTATTAGTTATTAATCCAGATTCTTAATGTTGAGATTAACTTTTCCTTAGTCTCAGAATCTAATTTAGATACTAACTGCATAATTTCATTATCAAGAGCTGTGCTCTGGTAGTTCTTATCAACACTTCCTGCAAGGTAGTCAAGAGAAACGCCTGTAAGCTCTGCATAGTATGAAAGCATTCTTAATGTCATAAGATTACGTCCATTTTCTACATTACTGATATAACCTGGAGTTACATCAAGTGCCTTAGCAACGTCTTCCTGTGTTAAACCCTGTGAAATTCTTAATTTTTTAACTTTTGCTCCTAAATCGCTATCCATAGTAGACCTCCATTGATAATTATAAATTGTTAATTGGTTGTTATATATTAATAAGAAGAATTATGATTAAATGTAATTACTTCTTATTAGCTCTGTATCTTGCTGTAGAATCAAGAATCTTTTTACGGATTCTAAGATGAGTTGGTGTTACTTCAAGAAGCTCATCTGTGTCAATATAATCAAGAGCCTGTTCAAGACTTAATATCTTAGGTGGTACAAGTCTTAAAGCTTCATCAGCACTTGAAGAACGAGTGTTAGTAAGGTGCTTTGTCTTGCAGACATTAACTTCAATATCCTCAGTTCTTGGGTTCTCACCGATAATCATACCAGCATATACCTTTTCGCCAGGTCCGATGAAAAGAGTACCTCTGTCCTGTGCATTGAAAAGACCATAAGTAACAGCTTCACCATCTTCGTAAGCTATAAGTGAGCCAGTCTTTCTGTAAGATATATCACCCTTGTATTCTTCATAACCTTCAAATGAAGTGTTAATAATACCATTACCCTTAGTGTCAGTAAGGAATTCACCTCTGTAGCCGATAAGACCACGGGATGGAATAGAGAACTGTAATCTTGTGTAACCACCATTAATAGGTGTCATTCCAAGGAGTTCTCCCTTTCTCTGGCTGAGCTTCTGGATTACAGAACCAGAGAATTCTTCTGGAACATCAATATATGCAAGCTCCATAGGTTCAAGCTTCTTGCCACGTTCATCAGTGTGGTAGAGAACTTCAGCCTTACTTACAGCAAATTCATAGCCTTCACGTCTCATATTCTCAATAAGAACAGATAAATGAAGTTCACCACGTCCTGATACCTTAAATGAGTTCTCAGAACCAGGATTTTCTTCTACTCTTAAACTTACATCAGTATTAAGTTCCTTGAAAAGTCTGTCGCGGATATGTCTTGAAGTTACGAACTTACCCTCTTTACCAGCGAGTGGGCTGTCATTAACCATAAAGTCCATAGAAAGAGTAGGCTCTGAAATCTTCTGGAATGGGATAGCAACAGGGTTCTCTACAGAACAGAGTGTATCACCAATCTTAAGGTCGGCAATACCAGATACGGCAACGATATCACCGAAGCCTGCCTCATTAACTTCTACCTTATTAAGTCCGTTGAATGTGTAAAGCTTAGTTACACGTACTCTCTTTCTTAAAGATGGGTCGTGGTGGTTAACAATAGCTACTTCCTGATTAACCTTAATCTTACCATTCTCGATCTTACCTACACCGATACGTCCAACGAATTCATTATAATCAATAGTAGATATAAGCATCTGTGTATCAGCATCAGGATCACCCTCTGGTGCTGGTATATTATTAACTATGCAGTCAAATAAAGGCTGCATATCCTTTCTTTCGTCATCAAGGTCAGCCATAGCATAACCAGACTTAGCTGATGCGAATATGAATGGACAATCAAGCTGTTCATCGCTTGCATCAAGGTCGATGAATAATTCAAGAATTTCATCGATAACTTCATTAGGTCTGGCTTCTGGACGATCAATCTTATTAATACATACGATAACTGCAAGATTAAGATCAAGTGCCTTCTGAAGAACGAACTTAGTCTGAGGCATAACGCCTTCAAAAGCATCAACGACAAGAACAACACCATTAACCATCTTTAAAACTCGCTCAACTTCTCCACCGAAATCAGCATGTCCTGGAGTATCAATAATATTAATCTTAGTATCTTTATAGTGAATGGCAGTATTCTTTGAAAGTATAGTAATACCTCTTTCACGTTCTATATCGTTAGAATCCATTACACGTTCAGCAACTTCCTGATTAGCACGGAAAGTACCACTCTGTTTCAAAAGTTCATCTACAAGAGTTGTCTTACCATGGTCAACGTGGGCGATAATAGCGATATTACGAATATCTTCGCGTTTAGTTTTCATTATGTTTTCCTTTCATATATAAGTCAAAATGTTCAATCACTGTTACATATTTACCAGCAATATATATTATACATTGAATGGTTATGGTTAGCAACTTTTATATTCTATCACAAAGCTATCAAAATACAATAGTATATATGGTAAAAATATTAAAAAATATCAAATATATTTTATAGCAGATTGCACATATATATACATATTAATATTTAATAATTGCGATTATGCTAGTAAGACTATAACATATATTTTAATAGAAGTATACCGGTATACCACTATGTTCGTAAAAAAATACAATTTGTGTAAATACAGTAAAACACAGTATTTTTATAATGTTTTCAAAAATATTATAATTTGTACACAACTTTTTCAAAATATTTTTGTAATATTACAGCAAGTTAGAACATATACATATTGAGAACAATAAATAAAGCACAGGACCGAGGCATAATAATATCGGTCAAAGAAGGGAGAAATACTTATGCTTGATAAGGTAATTGAAAACAACAGGGTGTGTATCATCGGAGAAGTGGTATCAGAATTTACATTTAGCCACGAGGTATTTGGAGAGGGCTTTTATATTGCAAATGTATCTGTCAACCGTCTCAGTGATATGGTGGATATAATTCCACTTATGATAAGTGAAAGACTTATTGATGTAACTAAAGACTACAGGGGAATGAAGATAGAGGTATCTGGACAGTTCCGTTCTTATAACAGACACGAAGGTGTTAAGAATAAGCTCGTTCTTTCAATATTTGTAAGAGAATTACGCTTTATAGAAGATGAAGATATTCCAGAGGAGCAGTCAAAGTCTAATCAGATATTCCTTGATGGCTATGTATGTAAGCCACCTATATATAGAAAGACTCCATTAGGAAGAGAGATAGCTGATATTCTTGTAGCTGTCAACAGACCATATGGCAAGTCTGATTACATACCATGTATTGCGTGGGGAAGAAATGCAAGATTTGCAGGCGGACTTGAAGTAGGAAGCCACCTTCAGATATGTGGAAGAGTACAGTCAAGAGAATACACCAAAAAGGTTGATGAGGAGTCAGTTGAGAAGAGAGTAGCCTATGAGGTTTCTGTCAGCAAGATTGATTTAGTTGAAGAAGAATAAAATATTGCGTAGTCACGAATAGTTTATGGCTATTTACACCTGACATCATATAAATAAGAATGTGTTGATATTGACAATGAACTACGCAAGTGATATAGTCAAATTAACTTTTAATTCTACAAAGTAGAGGTCGCACGATTCAAGAGTAACTGTACGGATGTCCCCAAGCATATGATGTGCAGCGAAAGGGGAAAGTGCCGAAGCATATAATTCAGGGAAGTTATATGCTGGGCATAAGGTTAATAATCTTATGACTGTCATTATGGGCATTGATGCCTTATGATGGAGGGCTACGCGAAGATTTATATAATGATATTTGTATAATGAATTCTTACTTAGGCCGGTCTGTCATTAGATCGGTCTGTTTTATTGTAAAAGAGTTATTTAAACGTTGTACTCTATTAGACAATACAGGAATAGAATTGAAATAATTAATATTAATACAACGGATAAGCGTTGGAATGGAGGAGTTATGTCAATATTTACAGGTGCAGGTGTCGCTATTGTCACACCAATGAAAGCCAATGGAGAAATCAACTATGATAAGCTTGCAGAGCTTCTTGATTATCAGATTAATAATTCAACAGATGCGATTGTTATCTGTGGAACAACTGGTGAGTCTGCAACTATGACAGAAAAAGAGCATATTGAAGCTATAAGATTTACTGCTGATTATGTTAAAAAGAGAGTTCCTGTTGTTGCAGGAACAGGTTCTAACTGTACTAAGACAGCTGTTGAACTTTCAAAGGAAGCACAGGCGGCAGGTGTTGACGGATGTCTTGTTGTAACACCTTACTATAATAAGGCTACACAGAAGGGACTTATAGAGCATTACACAGCAGTTGCCAGATCAATTGACCTTCCAATTATTATGTATAATGTACCAAGCAGAACAGGCTGCAACATTCAGCCAGAGACAGCGGTAAAGCTTGCCAGGGAGGTAGATAATATCGTAGCCATTAAGGCTGCAACAGGCAATCTTTCACAGGAATCTAAGACAATGATGTTAGCAGAAGGCTGTCTTGATATGTATTCAGGTGAAGACGGACTTATCGTACCTCTTATGTCTATTGGTGCTAAGGGTGTTATATCTGTATTATCAAATGTTGCACCAAAGCAGACACACGACATATGTGCTGAGTTCTTTGCCGGTAATATTGAAAAGAGCCGACAGTTACAGTTTGAGGCGCTTGAGCTTGTTGACGCTTTATTCTGTGAGGTTAACCCTATTCCAGTTAAGACAGCTCTTAATCTTATGGGTATGGAAGTCGGACCACTCAGAATGCCTCTTTGCGAAATGGAAGAAGCTAACCTTAATAAGTTAAAGACAGCACTTAAGAATTACGGACTTATAAAGTAGCGTAAGAATCTATAATTTGACAGATAAAAGAAGTGTGCGAACATAAACATTGAAATAATAAAGAAAATAATGTATGGAGGCTATGATAATGACAAGAATTATTATGCATGGCTGTAATGGACATATGGGAAGAGTTATTACAGACCTTGTAAGCAAAGATGATGAATGTAAGATAGTAGCAGGAATTGATCCATTTGACGATGGACATAATGATTATCCTGTATTTGCATCAGTTAATGACTGTGATGTAGAAGCAGATGTTATAATAGACTTTGCAGCAGCAAAGGCAGAGGATGCACTTCTTGATTATTGTGAAAAGAAGCAGATTCCGGTTGTAGTATGTACAACAGGACTTACAGATGAGCAGATTGAACACGTAAGAAAGACAGCCTGCAAAGTTGCAGTGCTTAAGTCAGCCAATATGTCACTTGGTATCAATATGCTTATGAAGCTTTTACAGGATGCAACTAAGATTCTTGCACCAGCAGGCTTCGATGTTGAGATAGTAGAAAGACATCATAACAAGAAGGTAGATGCTCCAAGTGGAACAGCTCTTGCATTAGCAGATTCAATCAAGGAAGTTCTTGGTGATGATTATTACTATAAGTATGACAGAAGTCAGGAAAGAGTAAAGAGAGACCCTAAAGAAATCGGTATCAGTGCAGTGCGTGGTGGTACAATAGTAGGAGTACATGATGTAATATTTGCTGGTGAAGATGAAGTTATTGAATTCACACATACAGCATATTCTAAGTCAGTATTTGCAAAGGGTGCTATAGAAGCAGCTAAGTTCCTTGCAGGCAAGAGTGCAGGAATGTATGATATGTCTGATGTTATAGCAGCAAGATAATAAATGGGATAGCACGAAGAGAACAGATTAAATTATTAAAGGTGTGGATAATGTAACAACCGCAGTATTCAGGGTTAAAGCCTGAATTGTTAGTTACATTATCCACACCTTTTGCTTGTAGGACTTATTTTACGTTATAATACTTTAGTTCTTCCCTTACAACAAATCCGCTTGACTTATAAAGACTGACAGCGGGCATATTACTGCCTGAAACGTGAAGTATAAGAGGAATTATAGTATTATCGTGGCTGTTGTTTAAGCTGTCATTTTTCCAATCCTGAATAAGCTCTGTTAATAATAATCTGGCATAGCCACATCTGCGCATATCAGGGTCAGTCCATACATCGTGTATACATATATGTGTGTTAAAATGTTCAAATGATATTGATGATATAAGCTCATCAGAGGCACTTGATAAAAGCTGATATTCATCATCATATTTTAATAACTCAATAGTGTCCGGAAGGACAGTGGAAAAGTTATTAGTTATATGTTTAATTGAAAGTTCCATAAGATATTCGCTGCAGGCATATGCTATATTGATATTGCCGGAAATATTACAAGCAGGATTATGCTTGTGGCTGATAATGCTGTTCGCGGTTTTATCGTCAATGGCGGTGATGTATTTTATGTTTCTGTCTGATATTAAAGCATTAACGGTGCACATAAGTGCATAAAACATTGATGTGAAAATGTGCTGCTGCCTGTAGTCAGGGTCAGTCATAGCGGTAAATTCAATTACTATATCATCATATATACTCGGTTTAATAGTATCTGAATTATTGTGAGTGTCTATGTCATCGGAGTCATCAGTGTTGCAGTTAATAATAGGGTTTAAACACGAAATAAACCCGACAAGGCAGTGGGTATCCTTTGTAAAAGCCGCAAGTTGTATTAAGTCTTCAGCCTCAGGTTCATCACAGAATGGTTCATAATTGCATAATCCGGAAAGCTTTAAAACATCATCATAAGAGAAGACATTTTCTATAATAATATCTGTATTGGCGAATGAAGTAGTATTGGCGTGTGCGTTCATATATTAAATCCCCCTGATTTAAGTAAAATTGGTAATCTGTTGCAAATTTTATGTAAAAATCATTGTAGCAAACTAAAAGATAATGTACAATAAGAGTTGATAATCATTTTTATACTACGGGTAGATAGAGAGTAATTGCTATATATATTAGTGATGATTGGTAGCAATTACAGTAAATAATAGGAAGGTCATATTATGAGTAAAGTAGCAATATTAACAGACAGCAATAGCGGTATTACACAGGCACAGTCTAAGGATATGGGTGTTACAGTTATACCTATGCCTTTTTTTATTGATGGAGTGGAATACCTTGAAGATATTAATCTTACACAGGAAGAATTCTATGAAAAGCTTAAAAATGATGCAGATATATCTACATCACAGCCATCAATAGGAACATTACAGGACTATTTTGATGAATTGTTAAAGGACAATGATGAGGTTGTATTTATACCTATGTCAAGCGGTCTTAGTGGTACCTGCCAGACAGCAACTATGGTTGCAGGTGATTATGATGGAAAGGTGCAGGTTGTTAATAACCAGCGTATATCAGTTACTATGCGCCAGTCAGTTATGGATGCAAAGGCTCTGGCAGATAAGGGTAAGAATGCCGAGGAGATTAAGGATATACTTGAAGCTCACAAAATGGACTCAAGCATATATATAACTCTTGAAACACTTAAGTATCTTAAGAAGGGTGGAAGAATAACACCTGCGGCGGCAGCTATTGGAACTATGTTAAAGCTCAATCCTGTATTACAGATACAGGGTGAGAAGCTTGATGCATTTGCCAAGGCAAGAGGAAAGTCATCAGCCAAGAAGATTATGCTTAAGGCTATGAAGGATGACTGTGATAACAGATTTAAAGATTATGCACAACAAGGAAAGCTTCATATGGAAGTTGCATATACTGGTAATGAAGAAGAAGCCAGGGAATGGGCTGAGGCTGTAAAAGAAGCATTTCCTCAGTATGATTTCCATATGGATCCATTGTCACTCAGTGTTGCGTGCCATATAGGATATGGTTCATTGGCAATAGCAGTGTCAGCTTATGTACCGGAGGCAGAATAATGGCAGCACCTTTAAGAAGTGAGATTGATAATGAGTTCAAATGGGCAGTTAATGACATCTACTCATCAGATAATGCGTGGGAAGAAGATTACCAGAAGCTTATTAAACAGGCAGGCGAGCCTTGTGAATATCAGTTTGTTTTAACTGAGTCGGCTGATAATCTTTATAATGTATTAAAGGAATTGAATGATACTGATTATCTTGTTGAGAGATTATATGTATACGCATATATGAGATATTATGAGGATACAGCTAATTCGGTGTATCAGGATATGTCAGGCAGGGCACAGACGGCAGCAGCTAAATGTGCTGAGAAGTACGCATTTGTTGAGCCTGCAATATTAAGTATGGATGAAAATGTTCTCTATGAATATTTAAAAGATGACAGGCTTAAGTTGTATAAGCATATGATTGACGATATGTTAAGCCAGAAAGAACATTCGCTGTCTGAGAAGGAAGAAGTTCTTCTTGCAAAAGCATCGCAGGTAATGTCTGTTCCTAATGAGATATTTTCTAAGTTTAACAATGCAGATGTCCATTTTGGCAGTATAATTGATGAATCTGGGAATAAGGTTGAGCTGACTAATGGAACATATGTAAAATATATGCAGAGCCAGCAAAGAAGTGTAAGAAAAGAAGCCTTTGAGTGTCTTTATAAGGAATATAAGCAGTACATCAATACGCTTTCAGCCTGCTTTTATGGCAACGTAAAACAGGCAGTATTTAAGGCTGAAGCAAGAAAATATGAATCAACATTACATATGTATCTGTCTGATTCATTTATTCCTGTAGATGTATACAAGAATCTCATTAATACTGTAGATGACAATCTTAATCTTATGCACAGGTATGTTGATATAAGAAAGAAAGCTTTAGGGGTTGATGAGCTTCATTTTTATGATATATATGCTCCGATGGTAGCGGACTATGAGTGGAAGGTTACCTATGATGAAGCCAGACAGATGGTTCTTGAAGCTTTAGCACCTATGGGCGAAGAGTATGTTGCTAAGGTTAAAGAAGGCTTTGAAACAGGCTGGGTTGATGTATATGAGAATAAAGGAAAGAGAACGGGAGCATTCTCATGGGGAGCATATGGAACTCACCCTTATGTATTCCTTAATTTCTCAGGAACATTAGATGATGTGTTTACAATTATTCACGAGATGGGTCATGCAATGCACACATATTATTCTAATTCCAACCAGCCATATATATATGCCGGTTACAAGATATTCGTTGCAGAAGTTGCCTCAACCTGTAACGAAGCACTTCTTATGAATTATCTGTTGGAAAGCTGTAAGAATGATAAAGATGATAAGAGAAGAAAGTATCTTCTTAACCATTATTTTGAGCAGTTTAAGGGTACATTGTTCAGACAGACGATGTTTGCTGAATTCGAGATGACAGCCCATAAAATGGTCGAAGAAGGCAATGTCCCTACTTCTGATAATCTGTGTGATGTATACAGAAAGCTTAATGAAAAGTATTTTGGAAGTGAGTGTGTTATTGATGATGAGATAGCATACGAGTGGGCGAGAATACCACATTTTTATACTCCATTTTATGTATACCAGTATGCAACAGGATATTCTGCTGCTATTGCGATAGCTGATGGAATATTAAAGGGAGATAAAGCTGTTAAAGAGGGCTATAAAAAGTTCCTTTCAGGTGGCAGCAGTCTTCACCCTATTGACCTGCTTAAGCTATGCCGAATAGATATGGAAAAACGTGAAGTTGTACAGTCTGCATTAAATGTATTTAAGGGACTGCTTGATGAGTGGGATTAAGCTGTTAATGCGTTTTGTCCTATAACCTATGTTTCGTTATATAACACTAAAATAGTAAATAGTAAAAGAACCCTGCCGGTATAGCGGGGTTCTTTTTTAGAGGTGTAAAATATGATAAACAATAATTTAAGTAGTTGTCTGTTAAATAAGGCTCTTGTAAAGCTCTGTTATCTCTTCAACACTTGTTTCTCTTGGATTACCAGGTCTGCATGCATCATCATAAGCTGACTGTGCAAGGAATGGAATATCTTCTTCCTTGACAATATCCTTTAAGTTAGCTGGGATACCTACGTCCTGTGATAACTTTCTTACAGCATCTACAGCAGCTTTTCTGTATTCTTCCTGTGTCATATCATCTGTGCCTTTGACACCCATAGCTTTGGCAATGTCACGATATTTCTCACCAGTTGCTGGAGCATTGTATTCCATAACTGTTGGAAGGATAATAGCGTTAGCAACACCGTGTGGTGTATCATAGAGGGCACCAAGTGGGTGAGCCATGGAATGGACAATACCAAGACCTACATTAGAGAAGCCCATACCTGCTATATACTGTCCAAGTGCCATACCTTCACGTCCCTCAGGTGTGTTCTCAACAGCACCTCTAAGGCTCTTAGAAATGATTTCAATAGCTTTAAGATGGAACATATCAGATAATTCCCAGGCACCAGCAGTTATGTAACCTTCAATAGCGTGTGTTAAAGCATCCATACCAGTTGCGGCTGTAAGCCCCTTAGGCATACTAGACATCATATCAGGGTCAACAACAGCTACGACAGGGATATCGTGTGGGTCAACGCATACCATTTTACGGTTCTTGCTTGTATCTGTGATAACGTAGTTGATAGTAACTTCTGCGGCTGTACCAGCAGTAGTTGGAACTGCAATAATAGGAACGGCAGGTTTCTTAGTAGGAGCAACACCTTCAAGACTTATAACATCACTGAATTCAGGGTTGTTAATAATAATACCAATAGCCTTGGCTGTATCCATTGAAGAACCACCGCCGATTGCGATAAGATAATCTGTACCAGCATCTTTAAATGCCTGTACACCTGTCTTAACATTCTCTACTGTTGGATTAGGCTTGATGTCTGAATAAACCTCATAAGCCAGTCCGTTCTCGTCTAATACATCAAGAACTTTCTTAGTTACACCAAATTTGATAAGGTCAGGGTCAGAGCATACAAATGCTTTCTTAAATCCCCTTGAAATAGCCTCTGTAGCTATCTCCTTGATAGCTCCCTTTCCGTGGTAAGATGTACCGTTAAGAATAAATCTCTGTGCCATAATAATATTTACCTCCATTCACGTTGAATTTATGTTTATATTTTAACACTTTGTGAATAATATACAAGTAAAAAACTAAAAAATATTAAAATTAATGCAAAATGACGCAACAAATGTGTGAATGCGTATACAAATGAGGGCACATAAACAGGGGATATATTAATAATATGTGTGTGAAAAGATATGTAAAATGGTATATTTTATTATTGAAATTATATTATTGAAAATACATTATCAGAACACTATAAAATATAGAAATGAAATTTGAAACAAAATTGAAAAGTAAATTTAAAAATAAAATTGAGGTATAGATATTATTAAATGAAAGGTATATCATATACACATTAAATACATAGGAATGGAGTAAAATGAGAAACAATAATTTAAAGAATATAATAAAAGTGATAAATACAGCGTTGTTAGTAAGTACATTGACATTGAGCCTGACAGCGTGCGGAAGGACAGATGGTAAGTCTGATAATTCTAATAATGAAGCAGATACGGCAGTTGTTGCGGTAAATAATAGTGATACAGATAGTATGCAGAATGTAAATGCAGATGATCTGTCTGTTAATTCAGATGAGAACCAGAACACCAGCGAAGCCGATAACACATCTGCTGTAACGGATAACGAAAATAATGCAGATATTGAAGATGAAAATAACAGCGGTGATGAAAGTATAAGTAATGATAATTCGGATTATGATACGGATAATTATACAGAAAATGGTAACAATGTAGATGATAACAGCCAGCAGCCTGTATATAATGACACATTTTCTTATGTATCAGGTGGAGCAGAAGATGATGATACACAGGAAAATATTCAGGAAGCGCAGCACAAGTCAACTATATGTATAGATGCAGGACACGGTGGAAGTAATGAGGGAACGAAAGAAACATATGATGGTGTACTCATTAAAGAGAAAGATATTAATCTTGTAATAGCAAAAAAGCTTCAGTGGTATCTTGAACAGAATGATAATCTTAATGTCATTATGACACGTACTTCTGATACAGATGTGAGCATAGGGGGAAGAATAGACTATGCTAAAGGCAATAACGCCGATTATGTTATATCGGTTCATATTAACAGCAAAAGCCAGGATAATACTAATCCAAGAGGCTGTATGGTATTAATGAGCTGTAGCCGATATCAGCCATCTGATTCAAGATTTGCAAGCATATATGATAAAGAAAATATGCTTGCAAATGCAATTATCCGCAATCTTAACAATATAGGAATTCCAATAGCAGATGACTGGAACACAGAATACACTAATGGCATATTACAGCGTACCAACACAGTAAATGAACTCTACCCAGACGGTTCACCAGCAGATTATTATGGACTTATATACAACGGCACATATGCCGGAATACCAACAATTATAATAGAACACTCATTTCTAAGCAACGAGAACGACTACAGAACTCATTTCAGCACCGACTCCCAGCTAGATGTCCTGGCCCGTGCCGATGCACAAGGAATATTAGAGGTAGTGAACTAACTTTTGTTTTAGGACTTATTGATAATCCCTCCCGTACGTCACGCGAGACGGGTGTCAAGAGGTCCGGGGGACCTCTGCTCTGACACGACCGAGGGGCACTTTAGTGTCTCGAGAAGTCAAGAGGTCCGGGGGACCTCTGCTCTGACACGACCGAAGAGTGCTTTAGCACTCTGAGAAATCGAACCCAAACTTCGAAGCAGTTGGGTTTCGAGAAGTGCCTCGCACTTCTCGGATAACAAAAAGGGGCTGTCGCTTTAACGATTGAAAATCGTTAAAGTACCAGCCTCTTTTTCCTATAAAAATACGATTTTTAAGTTACTATTTATTAAAATGAATGGGATGTTCCAAAAATTGGCGTACTTTAATAAACCTATACAGATTTTAAAAATTTTTATTTTGATATTTCTAAATTCAGGCACTTTTTAAAGGAAATAAATGTGTTCCTGTCTTCCCGTTCTGAATCTTATTATGAAGTTTATTTATGTTTCTTGCAATTGCTAAAAGAGTACTTTCAGCGAGTACATTCGCAGTCCCTTTGCTTAGGTATCTTCTGAACTGAATGTCCTGTTTTATGTCTCCAAATGAGTCTTCAGCCTGAATGCTCCGGTTCATCCGATACAATACCCCTTCATCAGATATGATTCGTTCCAAATCCTCTTTTCTGTGTTTTATAAATGTTTTTGCAACTTGTAATACCTTGGTTCTTTCTCCTAATGGCGTTTTGCAGTTATTATCTTTTATGCAGTCACTCTTGTAAGGGCAGTCGCTGCAATTCTCACATGTGTAGATAGTTTTTTCACTCACATATCCTGTTTTAGTTTTATTGTGTCTTATATGTGATACTGTAAGTTTCCTGTTATTCTTACATGTATAAAAATCGGATATTTTATCGTATTCCATGTTTTCTATCTTTCCAATATCATTCTTGTATTTCCTTGTTTTTGATATCTCATAATTAGCCGGCTTTATGAATGCTATCTGATTATTAGCTTCAAGAAACAGATAGTTTTCCTCGCTCTCATAACCAGCATCTGCAGTTATGTTCTTATAATTGTTAATACACAGGCAAATAAAAAATTATTCAGTAATGCTCCACACTTCCCTATTACAGATGATTTGTCGGTAATGTATTACTTACAGATTGAACGTGGTGCTCCTGCAACTATTACTAATCAGATGTTAGACATATGGGGAATAGATAAAAATGATGCCGTAAATAAATTGTGGGATTATGCTTATAAGAATACTATGGAACAAAATACACCAGAATTTTTTAATATAGCAGAAAAGTTATACCCTTATATGGATAAAGATGATTTTGATACAAGCCTTTATGTGCTATCTAATAAAGACAGAACATTCGGGGTATCTTTATTGCTTTACGATAACACAGACATTTTAAAGGATTGTTTAAATAAGGTGAAGGATTAAACTGGTAATAATTGTAAAGGGCTATATGTTTTACCAAGCAGCATACACGAACTTATATTAGTTCCTGATAATGGTGATATAAATAAAAATTATATGATGCAGATGGTGCGTGAAGTTAATTCAACAGAAGTCAGACCAGATGAAATATAATGGTAAGAAATAATTGACGTTTAGCACTATGTGAGTTAGCATAGTGGTAGACAATTACTTCTTTGTATCACGCAAATCTAATTTCCGAAATTCTTCATAAAAAAGGAAATATAATTTTTCAAAAAGAAGCAAGGTGAAAAGAAGAAAATGAATTTATTTAATGCAAAACTGTGGAAAAGAAAGTGAAAAAATAAATTCCATTTTGGGGGCTAAAAAATGGAAAAATAGTTTTCCCTGATACAAAAGCCTGTTTAGAACATATATCAATTAAGAACCTTAAATATATCGTCCTGTTTTGGATATTGTAAAACTATGAGTGATTTATATGACAGAAAGAAGGTTAAATATGATAATTGAAAAGGAATATTTTGATTCAGAAGAAGTCAGGAAAGCGAATGCCATGAATGATAAGACGATGGCACCACTAAGAAGAATACGTCTTGCGACAACGGACAGTAACAAATATTATGCCAAAGCCGTATTTGTAGCCAATAAAGAAAATATAATTACCGGTGAGCTTCTTTACAGACCAGATTTTCAGGAGTCAGAAGAGGAAGTGGCATTCAGTGAGGTTGTTGTTAAGCAGACAGCAGATGTGGAAGAATATTTCAAGAATCTTATAAGGTTTGAAGGCTATAAAGTGATTCCGGAAGAATATGAAGAGAGTGATATGCTTATGCATTATGATGAGCTGAGCATACAGGCTAATAAGCTTTTGTTTCTTGAGAGCAGGGGGGAGTAGATATGACAGATACGCAGAATGAGGTGTTTAAGTCACCAGTAAACAAGATAAGGCTGTTTGAGCATGGGGCTCCGGGTTCGCAGAACCTTAAGCTTACAAGAAAATATTACACTGAAGATATGCCTGATGGAAGAGTAAAGCATATAGTGCAGAACATTACAGATCCGGATATTGTTCCTTATATACCTGATGGTATTGGTAACAGTACAGACAGACAAAGGATTCCGGCAGTATTGATTATTCCAGGAGGTGCGTTCAGACGCCTTGTATACAACTTTGAAGGTGAAGATGTTGCAAAGTGGCTTAATAGTATGGGAATAGCTGCATTTGTTCTTGAATGCAGACTTCCATCAGATGAACATGATAATGCAGAGGATGTCCCACTTATAGATGCTATGCGCGCAATGAGAGTTATAAGAGGAAGGGCACAGGAATTCGGTATAGATGAAGCTAAGATAGGCGTTATGGGCTTTTCAGCAGGAGGCTTTATGGCAGCGTTATTATCAACAGCGTATGAAAGTGATGTGTATGCGGATTATAAGTATAAGGATGAATATGATAAACTATCAGCAAGACCAGATTTTGCTGTTTGTTCATATCCGGTTATAAGTATTGACGATTGTATTGAAGCAGGCAAAAGATATATGTCTGAGGAACAGGTGCTTGAGAGAATCAGTGACAGTAAGGCAAAGATACTGCATAAGTATAATCCGGATAAGCTTGTAAGACCGGATATGCCGCCAGTATTTATATGTGAAACGGATGATGACAGAACAACATTGTCTGAGAACAGTGTGGGCTTTTATATGGCAGCAAGAAAAGCCGGTGTAAGTGCTGAACTTCATATATTCAGAACAGGTGGCCATGGTTATGGCTGTGGTGATGATTTTGCACAGACTGGTGAGTGGAAAGTACTTTTTACAAAGTGGATTAAGAGTATTGGAATTATTAGTTGAGATGGATCTTGTAAGTGAAGTTCTTACATATAGAAAAAGCAAGGGTGAAGAAGCTTACGCAGCTATAATAAACAGACTTGACCGTCCTGTATCAGGGCTTGTGCTTATGGCTAAGAATAAAAAGGAAGCAGCAAGATTGTCTTTACTTATTCAAAAAGGAACACTATGTAAACATTACCAGGTGCTTGTATGTGGAAAACCAGATTCTGATGAGGGCGAACTTGTGGATAATCTTATAAAAGATGCAAAGAATAATGAATCATCGGTAGTTTCAAAAGGAACGGCGGGTTCTAAGGAAGCAATACTTAAGTACAGGCTTCTTTCTTATGATGAAGAAGCAGACATATCAAGGCTGGATATTCATCTTATAACAGGCAGACATCATCAGATACGTGTCCAGCTTGCTTCAAGAAACATGCCGGTTGCTGGTGATGGAAAGTATGGTGGAAATATGGCAGTCCAGGTAGCTGAAAGGATAAAAGGCATACGTATTAAGCGTGGCTGCATAGCGTTATGTGCGGTTAGTCTTAAGGTTGATGGCAAGTTATACGAAGTGAAACCAGGATTTTAGATATAGGTATAAGATGGGGCTGTCGCACTAAGAAATTAGTGCGGTGCCCCTTCTTTTATGTTAAGGCGGTATATAACCTAAAAAAATAAATCCCAGGCTTCGAAAAACCTGGGATTTATGGTAAAATATTAGTATGCTATTACATAATAAATTACAAAAAGATTATACGTTAAATCAGAGTGGATATCAACTAAAACTTCCACTCAAATTAGAAACAATTATTCCTAAGAATGATTCTGTGCGGTTACTCAGTCAGTTTGTAGAGGAGATGGATTTGACTGATCTATATTCTACTTATGATAGAATAAATTCTTTATCGCCAAGAACACTTTTGAAGATTGTTTTATACTCTTACATGAATGGCGATTATTCATTCCGTTCTATGGAATTAAACTGCAAAAGAGATATCAATTTCATGTTTCTTTTAGAAGGGCATTCTGCACCTGACCATGCAACACTTGCACGATTCAGAAGCATTCATTTTGCCCCTTGTTCTAAGCGTATTCTCGCAGAAGTTTCAAATATCCTTTTTGATTTAGGTGAAATATCTGGTGAAACTATCTTTATTGATGGTACCAAGATTGAGGCAAATGCCAATAAATATACTTTCGTGTGGAAAAAAGCCGTTACAAAAAATCAGGCAAAACTGTTAATTAAGTTAGCTGATTTTGTAGCTGAATGTGAACAACTCTATGACATAAAAATAGTTTATGGAAATGTAATAAAAATCAAACATTTAAAGAGACTACGCAAGAAGCTGTATGCTCTTAAAGATGCTGAACATAACTTAAAATTCAAATATAAGAACATAACTGCAGATGCTGGTTATGAGAGCGAGGAAAACTATCTGTTTCTTGAAGCTAATAATCAGATAGCATTCATAAAGCCGGCTAATTATGAGATATCAAAAACAAGGAAATACAAGAATGATATTGGAAAGATAGAAAACATGGAATACGATAAAATATCCGATTTTTATACATGTAAGAATAACAGGAAACTTACAGTATCACATATAAGACACAATAAAACTAAAACAGGATATGTGAGTGAAAAAACTATCTACACATGTGAGAATTGCAGCGACTGCCCTTACAAGAGTGACTGCATAAAAGATAATAACTGCAAAACGCCATTAGGAGAAAGAACCAAGGTATTACAAGTTGCAAAAACATTTATAAAACACAGAAAAGAGGATTTGGAACGAATCATATCTGATGAAGGGGTATTGTATCGGATGAACCGGAGCATTCAGGCTGAAGACTCATTTGGAGACATAAAACAGGACATTCAGTTCAGAAGATACCTAAGCAAAGGGACTGCGAATGTACTCGCTGAAAGTACTCTTTTAGCAATTGCAAGAAACATAAATAAACTTCATAATAAGATTCAGAACGGGAAGACAGGAACACATTTATTTCCTTTAAAAAGTGCCTGAATTTAGAAATATCAAAATAAAAATTTTTAAAATCTGTATAGGTTTATTAAAGTACGCCAATTTTTGGAACATCCCATTCATTTTAATAAATAGTAACTTAAAAATCGTATTTTTATAGGAAAAAGAGGCTGGTACCTTAACAATTTTCAATCGTTAAAGCGACAGCCCCTTTTGTTATCTAAGAGAGCGCGAGACGGGGATCGAACCCGCGACCCCCTCCTTGGCAAGGAGGTGCTCCACCACTGAGCCACTCGCGCATATTATATTGTGTTGTTCGTTTGGTTTCTCGCGAACACAAGTGATATAATACACGCAAAAGTTAAAAGTGTCAAGCACTTTTTTGAAAAAATTTCAAAAAAATTAAAATAATTACTTTGTTGAGAAGAAAGCGACAGTAATTCCACCAGGTCCAATATGTGTTCCGATTGTAGCTCCTACTTTTATTCTGGCCGGAACAGGAATCTTATTTTCCCATAAAGAGCTGCTGTCCTTAATGTATTTGTCGATAAGTTCTGTTGAACAGCCGGTGTAGCCAAGAAGGACAGGCATAGAATAATCAATTCCACCGTAGGTGTTGACCTGTTCAATTAAGAAGTTGTTGCCCTGCTTTGAGCCGCGGGCTTTACCTAATATGGCAACTTCACCATTATCAATTGCGATTACAGGTTTTATTTTTAATACATTTCCTAAGAAAGCGGCACTGCTTGATATTCTGCCACCTTTTTTAAGATATTCCAGAGTATCAAGAAGTGCTACAAGACGTATGCGTTTTTTCGCGGAGTTTAACTCATCAGCGATTGCTGTGGCTGACAATCCATCATTAATAAGTTTTAAAGCATATTCAATTAGAATCTGTTCGCCTACAGTTACATTTTCGCTGTCTATAATATATATTTTCCCCTGGCTGCCGGCGTGTTCGCTTTCATAATCATCGGCGGCTATGCAGGCACTCTGGTAAGTTCCCGATAATTTAGAAGAAAGAGTTATCACTATAACGGCATCAGAATGGGTGAGTGCAGTTTCATAGGCAGAGGTAAATGCGAAAGGACTTACCTGGCTTGTCTTAGGGAGAGTGTCGCTTTCGATGAGTTTCATATAGAACTCATCTGCTGAGAGTGTGACACCATCTTCAAATTGTTCATCTCCAAATGATATAGTCATTGGAAGAACTGTGACCTGATTGTGTAAATTTCTTGGCATATCCGATGCTGAATCTGTTATAATTGTTATCTTAGAAGCTGAATTCATAAATAATCCTCATTTCTGCGTACCATTGCTGACAGGCAGGTGCTGGTACGCAAAGCCACAAGCCTGAAAATAGTATTGCAATACAGGAAGTGTGTAAAACCCCAAAATTGAACGTGAAAATAGTATTGCAATATGGTCTGTAAATATACAGCTAAGATACATTTTCCAATTAAATCATAATAATATTATCAAATATTTTTGTAATCAAAATATAACAAACGGGATTATATAACATATTACTTTGTATGTCAAACTATAATTGATTTTCTGGTTGAATTACTGTATATTAATATTGTTGTTTATGCAGCATATAAGTGTATTGAAATAACTGGAATATTCTGGTTAAGATATGGTATATGCTTACGGAAAGATGAGGAATATTAATGGACATAAGGAAGAAATTTGCTAAATATGTGTCACAGAACATATTCGGTATGCTTGGAATATCGTGTTATGTTGTTGCAGACACATTTTTTATATCTAAATTCGCAGGGGCAGACGGAATTACAGTTCTTAATCTTGTACTTCCTGTATTTAATGTTATATTTGCTGTTGGCTCAATGATAGGTGTTGGTTCGGCGATAAGATTTAAGATATTAAGAGCCAAGAATAATGAGAGGGCAGATGATTATTTTTCAAATGCAATAATGTGTGCGTGCCTGTTAAGCATAGTATTTATACTTGTGGGACTGTTTGCACCAGATAGGCTTTTAAGGCTTATGGGTGCAGATGATACAATTACGGCACTTGGAATCTGCTATACAAGGACATTTCTTATGTTTACTCCATTTTTTATGTGTAATTACATTGTAAGTGCATATGTAAGAAATGATAATGATCCCTCAAGGGCGATGATTGCGACACTTTGTGGAAGTCTTTTTAATATAGTGTTTGATTATATATTTATGTTTCCAATGAAGCTTGGGCTGTTAGGGGCTGCGATGGCTACTGCAGCTTCACCTGTATGCAGTATATTGGTGTGCTTGACACATTTTTTTGGTAAGAATAATACGGTTGTGTTTAAATGGCACTTTCCGTCTTTAAAAATGCTCTGGGAGTCGTGTATGCTTGGAACAGCCGCATTTATTGGTGAGATAGCATCGGCGGTTACTACAACTGTATTTAATATGCTGTTACTGTCAATCACAGGAAATATCGGTATTGCAGCATATGGAGTTGTTGCTAATTATGCTTATATTGGAACAGCTATATTTAATGGTATTGCCCAGGGAACACAGCCGCTTATTAGTGAATGTTACGGCAGGGGTGACAGAAAAGATGCTGAAAGGCTGTACAGAATGAGTGCTGCTACAGCGGTTGCACTTTTTGCAGTAATATATATAATTGTATTTAGATTTACAGACCAGCTTGTTGCACTGTTTAACAGTGAGGGTGTTGAGACACTTGCTGTATATGCACATAGCGGAATGATAATATATTTTGCAGGATTTTTATTTGCAGGATTTAATATAGTATCTGCCGGATATTTTAGTGCAGTGGAGTGTGCTAAAGAATCATTTGTGGTATCATTATTAAGAGGAATTGTGCTTATGCTTATTATGTCAATCAGCCTTTCAAAGCTGTTTGGAATGACAGGAGTATGGAGCAGTTTTCCGGCAACAGAATTAATAACGGCAGTTGTATGCGTAGTATTTCTTATACTAAAGAATAACAGAATGCGAAAGCATAATAATATATAGTCGGAGGATATGATATGGTTAATCCAGCATCAATTATGAAAATAATGAACTTAAAGAATAAATTTGCCGCAAACCATCCAAAGTTTGTGTCATTTATTAATTACTGTCTCAATGGTGGAATTCAGGAGGGAACAGTTATAGAGATAACTGTGACAAAGCCTGGAGAACAGCCGGTAACTTCTAATATGAAGGTTATGCAGTCTGATATAGATATTGTTAATGAACTTAAGACTTTATCCAAATAAGGTTTATTAAGCATTTGCTGGGGGTGTATATATGGGAAATATAATGGATTATCTTGACTGGCGTGGGGATATAACATTTGAACAGTCACCTTTTAATGAGGTTGATAATGTTATTCTTGCACAGCTTGCATACGTTAATTTCAGGGATATTATACCATCACCTGAGGAGAAGAGAAGTGTTACATTAAAAGAAGCATCACAGATGTTCTTTGATATGTATACAGAAAAAGAACTAAAGCAGGATAAATCATTTATCAGGGAAGCTCCATTTCTTATGAGAAAGGCGGCGGCTTCCAAAAGATTTGGAAATCTGATTTTATCTAATTATGTAGATACAGTAGATGAAACCTTGGAAAAGCAGTTCGGGGCATTTCATATAAGAATAAGCCCTAAGCATACTTATGTTGTATTCAGGGGTACAGATGATACACTTGTCGGCTGGAAAGAGGATTTTAATATGAGCTTTATTATGCCTGTTCCGTCACAGGAGGCGGCGGTAGAGTATATTAATAGTACATGCCAGTACATAAGAGGAAGGCTTTATATAGGCGGACATTCCAAGGGTGGCAATCTTGCTATATATTCGGCTGTAAAATGCAGTGAGAGAGTAAGAAAAAAGATAGATTGTGTATACAATAATGATGGCCCTGGATTTGATGTGAATATGATAAAAAGTGCGAAATATCAGGCGATGTTACCGCTTATCAAAAGCATAGTCCCAGAGAATTCGATAGTAGGAATGTTACTTGAACACGATGAGGATTATATTATTGTTAAGAGTTCACAGAGCGGGCTTATGCAGCATGATGCAATGTCGTGGCAGGTGCTTGGTGCTTTTCTTGTAAAGGCTAAGAAATTAAGTGCACAGAGCAGAAGGCTTAATAAGGCATTAAGCAGCTGGATTAACAGCGTTGATAATGAACGCAGGGAGGAGTTCGTTGAAACTTTATTCGGACTTTTATATGCCAGCGGTGCTAAGAATTTGTCAGATGTGTCAGCAGACAGATTAAGAAGCACAAGGGAGGTTATACGTCAGTATGCCGGACTTGATAAGGACAGCAGAACACTTATTAAGAATATGCTTTTGTCGCTTACTGATAAGATAAGCAAGGCAAGATTTGAGAAATGATATTATAGAAATATTATAGAAGAAATGGAGATTAGATATGTCAGGAATTATTAATATTATACTTGGTGCAGTTGTACTATTTGTTGTAGTTGTATTGTTCCTGTGGGTTTCATCTAAGCACAAAGAGAGCGGACTTGGAGATACCTGTAGCGGCAATTGTTCTTCGTGCAGTGCCCATTGTTCAACTGGTTCTAAAGATAAGAAGTAAGAAAGAGAATAAATATGACTAATGAATTCAGGAAAAAGGCTGTCGAACTTGGAAAGCTAATGAATAGCAAGTCTAAATTATCTGTACCGCTTGTAAAATGTATTATTGAGTGTTTTGAGATTGTATTTGATGAGCAGGATATAGATTATATGCTTCTTATGAAGGACGGATATTACAGCAGGGATGAGCTTAAAGAATTGTGGCAGCTTGACGGTGAGGCATTTGAGAAAGTATTTACAAGCATAAGGGACAAAGGCGGAATATGGGAGAGCAGGCAGGAAGGTGTCTATGATATAACGCCGATATTTCCGGGCTGGGTTGAGCTGTATGCCTCTGGACCGCTTAATGATAAGAGAAGACGGCTTCTTATTAAGTTTGCAGAATTTGAGGAACTTCTTATAAAGCTTAATATAGCACCTGTAAGAATGTATATGAACCGTGTCAATGAGCGCAATATGCAAAGAGAGCAGGGAAGAATGTCAACGCTTATACCTGACCCTGCCAATAATCTGAGTGCTAAAAAGAGAATTATTAAGATTAATAAAAATGTAGATGCCGTGCAGGCTGTGTATACAGAGGGTGAGGTTATGGATATTCTTAACAGGAATAAAGAACATATTGCTGTTATGAACTGTTTCTGCCGCACCAAAAAGATGCTTGAGAATGGAAAATGTGACTATGATATGCCGATTGAGTCGTGTATGGCGGTTGGAAGAATGGCTGTACAGCTTGAAAAAGCTGGCGTTGCAAGACACATTTCCATAGATGAAGCCAGAAAGCTTATAGATACGCTTGAGAAAAAAGGCTGTATACATACATTATATCACTATGGCACATACTCAGGTAATGAAGAGATTGTGCTGTGCAACTGTTGTATAGACTGCTGTTTCTTATATGGAAGCTTCAGGGAGGGTGCTTTATCGCAGCTTATGATTAAGGCATTTTACAGACCACAGATAGTTGATAACGCGAAATGTACAGGCTGTAACAGGTGCGCCTGTTTCTGTCCGACCAATGCAACGTGGTATGATAAAGAGCGCGCAGAGCTTGTATATGATATAGACAGGTGCATAGGCTGTGGACAGTGTGTAACGCAGTGTCCGTCAGGTTACAGAAGTATGGTTAAAGATGAGAGAAACATTTTCGTAAAGACCAGAAAGAAGGTGGATTATGGTAGAAATCTATAAGACAGATAATAAGGTACTGCAAAAGCTTGATAATATAGAAGAAGGCTGCTGGGTTAATATGATTGACCCGACAAGCAGTGAATTATCCCTTGTATCAGGCTATTTTGAGATAGACTTAGCTGACCTTGCGACAGCACTTGATGAGGAAGAAAGTTCACGAATAAGTCTTGAAGACGGTTATACACTTATTCTTGTGGATATACCAACACCTGAGGTACGACACGAGAAAAAGATGTATACAACAATACCATTAGGTATCATATTAAAGAATGATGCAATAATAACGATATGCAGGGAAGATACACCCGTGCTTAACTATTTTGTGCGCAATAAGTTAAAAGAGTTCAGTACTAAGAAGAAAATGCGTTTTATATATGAAATGATGTTCCGCTCGGCTATGCTTTATCAGGCTTACTTACGTGGGATTGATAAGAAAAGAACTGAGATAGAAGAAAGAGTTGGCGATGATACACACGATACAGATATTATCGAGCTTCACGAATTAGAATCGACGCTTGTATACTTTGCTACATCTTTAAGGGCGAACAGCATTGTGCTTGAAAGATTGAGACGATACAAAAGACTTGAACAGTATCCGGAGGATATGGAACTGCTTGAAGATGTAACAGTCGAATACCAGCAGGCTATCGAGATGACGTCTATATACAGGGATATTATAGATGGTACAAGAGAGCTGTTGTCATCGGTTATTAATAACAGGCTTAATAATGTAATGAAAATTCTTACATCAATCACTATAGTTATGGCTATACCTACAATAATATCGGGAATATATGGAATGAATGTTGCCGGTGAGTGGATGCCTTTATCAGCAACCAGGTATGGATTTTATATAATTGTTGTAATAATATTTGTTATATGTGTGTTTGTATTGTGGTTCCTTAAGAAGAAGAAAATGCTTTAAGGTGTTTAAGAAGATTTATTATATATAAAAAATATAATATACAATGGTAAAATTATATAATTTGTTTAATAAAAGCTGTGGAACAGTAATTATCTTTAAAAGTAGTCTTTATCCAAGAGTAATCTTTGCTTAAAAATAATCTTTTAAAGATAATGCTTGTCCACAGCTTTATAATTGCTAGTAATATTTGTTATTATACTTATATGCTTACTTGTAAACTTCCTGCCAGCGTGACACCATCTCCTCAGCTTCTGTCTTAGATGATACTTTTGTTACAATGACCCCGTCAAGATAAATCTCATATACCGGAAACTTCTTAGGACTGTCTCCGTGATACACCTCTACTCTGCTGAATTTCACACGCTCCATAATAAAAAACCTCCACATATTAAATTAATAATATATAATTGTTAAAACAAATTAACAATATGTTGTATTGTATCACATACATATTTAAAATAAAATACAAGATTTGCCATTGGTACTAAAGTACCAAAAAACAAATAAAATTGTTGCATATTTGTGCATTATAAACTATAATAATCGCAGGGTTATTTCGACAATTGAATTAAGGAGAAGGTTTAGATATGTATTCACAACAGAATGTTGGAATCGGGGAAGACTATGTGACAGCACATAGACTGGACCGCCGGCTTGCGGTCATAGACAGATTTTATCTTACTAATGTAACGAACCGTGCCTTTAATGACTATTTTGGAAATACGTCATATGGCTGTCTTACGGAGTTCGTACATCCAGATGATAAAGAGAAGTTAATAGAGCTTATTGATTCGTTTGATGGAAGTCCTGTGGGTAAATGCTTTTTATTCAGGGACTATAAGGGGGAGTACAGACAGAATCTTATTAAGCTTTTGTCATTTGAGAATAATGATGCTCTGCGTAATATTGATATAGAGATGATCGATATAGATAGTGTTGTAGAGACTAATCGCAGGATATGTGACGATATCGCAATGGAAAGAGTAGTTATGGGACTCACAGGCGAGTATGTATTTGCGTATTCTGAGAAGACTGGGGATATTAAGATTGTAAGATATGAAGGCATTTCAAGAGAAGTAATAACTAGAATGCCTATTGATGAATGGGAAGCATATATGCTTGATGGCAGAATTCTTGAAGAGGACGTTGTTGAACTGAATAATCTGATAAGGTATATAAAGCTGTATACATCAGAGTTCAGTGTCAAGCTTACAACTAATATGAGAACATTTGGCAAAGCTATGGAAAAGGTTAAGTTCGTAGGAGCTGTATATACTAAGTATACAGGTGAGAATATGGTTATTGGAAGGATTATTCTTGCTGACGGAACTAACAGTATGGGTAATATTGTTGAGATTGCCGATGAACTTACTATGGATTCGCTTACCAAGGTGTATAATAAGAAGACTATAACAGAGTATGCACAGAAGCTTGTTAAGAAAGAGAAGATTAACAGGGTAAGCATAGTTATACTTGATGTTGATTATTTCAAGCAGGTTAATGACAGATATGGACATCTCTATGGAGATAAAGTACTTACAAGAGTAGCCAAGAAGCTTAAAGAGGTTGTTGGTGAAGATGGTGTTGTCGGACGTATAGGCGGAGATGAATTTATGATCGTCTTAAATGGAATTAATGACGATTATTCATTAAGAGGAATATTAAGAGCTATACGAACACAGGTTAAGTGGGAATTCAAGAATGATTATGAAAATTTTCAGGTCACGACATCAATAGGTGTTGCATTCAGTCCTAATAATGGACACGAATATGAAGAATTGTTTAAAAAGGCTGATTTCTGTCTTTATGTAGCAAAGGAAAAGGGCAGGGACAGGTATGTATTTTTCAGGGATGAGATACATAAAGAGTCTTATGAGAATTCTCTTAACCAGAAGGATAAGATATTTAATGACGGCAGGGAGATGCGCGAATTAAGATATCTTACAGACATTATGTTACAGTTTAACACAGACAGAAAGGGTGCTGTAAGCAATATGTTTGAACATATGATTCAGACTTACAAGGTGGACAGCATAAGCATTTATAAAGGTGAGGCTTTAAAGAGGTGTTTGACATTTGGACAGCAGCTTGAGGATGCGGAGTATCTGCCATATGTTAATACAGATGGCTTTAATAAGCTTATGGGAGATAAGAATTATATATCAGCCGATTTCGTCAACAGAAATCTGGATGTAGCTCCTGAATTTGTTGAGGAGATGAAGAAGCGGCATATATGTTCAACAATCCAGTGCTTTATTGGTGGCAGGGATGATATAAAAGGCGTTCTTACAATAGATAAGACAAAAGAAGCTTCACAGTGGGCAGAATATGAGATAGAGTGTGCTGTGATAACATCAACTTTATTGTATACGATAATAAGTGATGAAGAGCAGAATTATGTTGCAGCAATGAATATTACTGATTAAAAACAGCCCCTAATTACTATTGGCATAAGTAATTAGGGGAATTTTATATATTGCAGTATATTGTATTTATATTGTATTAAATCCACAACATATTGTGTTTGTATTGACTTGAAGATATATGTGATGTAAAATTTAAACTGCGCTATACAAGAGAACTCTTGTGTAGCGCATTATATACGATTAGGGTAGATAAAGCCCCAATATGATATATTTTATTATTAATAAATATTACGCGTAATTTTATTTGTATACTAAATGTGAATAGAAATTTATTGTCAGGTAAAAAGGGAGGGTTTACTAATTATGAAGATAATCAAACGTAGTGGATCAGAAGTTACATTTGATATTAGTAAAATAATGGCAGCAGTTGCAAAGGCAAATAAGGAGGTTGTACATAGCGAAAGACTTTCTGATGAGCAGATTGAAACAATATCTGATAATGTCGAGAGCATCTGCCAGGAGATGAACAGATCACTTAATGTTGAAGAAATTCAGGATCTTGTTGAGAACCAGATTATGAATATGAGGGCATTTGCAGTAGCCAGAAAGTATATCACATACAGATATAAGAGAGCTCTTGTAAGAAAGTCTAACTCAACAGATGAGCAGATATTAAGTCTTTTAGAGTGCAATAATGAGGAAGTAAAGCAGGAGAATTCCAATAAGAATCCTACTGTTAATAGTGTACAGAGAGATTATATGGCAGGAGAGGTCAGCAAGGATATTACTAAAAGATTTCTTCTTCCAGCAGATATTGTAGATGCACACGAGCAGGGACTTATACATTTTCACGATGCAGATTATTTCGCACAGCATATGCACAACTGCTGTCTTGTGAACCTTGAAGATATGCTCCAGAACGGAACGGTTATAAGCGAAACAATGATTGAGAAGCCACACAGCTTTTCTACAGCCTGTAATATAGCTACACAGGCTATTGCACAGATTGCCAGCTCACAGTATGGCGGACAGAGCATTTCATTAGCACACCTTGCTCCATTTGTCCAGATAAGCAGGGAAAAGTTCATTAAGCAGGTTGCAGAGGAATTCAAGGCAACTGGAATTGATGTAGGAGAAGATAAGATTAAGGAAGTTGCAGAATTAAGAGTAAGAGATGAAATTAAACGTGGTGTACAGATGATTCAGTATCAGGTAATAACACTTATGACAACTAATGGACAGGCTCCATTTGTTACTGTATTTATGTATCTTGATGAGGTTCCGGAAGGACAGACAAGAGAAGACCTTGCCCTTGTAATAGAGGAAGTTCTTAAGCAGAGAATACAGGGTGTTAAGAACGAAAAGGGTGTATGGATTACACCAGCGTTTCCTAAGCTTATATATGTGCTAGAGGAAGATAATATAAGAGAAGATTCAAAGTATTGGAACCTTACACAGCTTGCCGCTAAATGTACAGCTAAGAGAATGGTTCCAGATTATATATCAGAAAAGATTATGAAGAAGCTTAAGGTTGATAAGTTTGGAGAAGGACATTGCTTCCCTTGTATGGGCTGTCGTTCTTTCCTGACACCTTATAATGACCCAGAGAATGATAATAAGCCTAAATATTATGGACGTTTTAATCAGGGTGTAGTTACACTTAATCTTGTAGATGTAGCATGTTCATCAGGTAAGGATATGGATAAATTCTGGAAAATTCTTGATGAAAGACTTGAGCTTTGTAAGAGAGCACTTATGTGCAGACATTATAGATTAAAAGGTACTCCATCAGATGTTGCACCAATTCTCTGGCAGAATGGTGCACTTGCAAGACTTAAGAAGGGCGAAACCATTGATAAGCTTCTTTACGGCGGATATTCTACTATTTCTTTAGGGTATGCTGGTCTGTGTGAATGTACTTACTATATGAAGGGTGTTACACATACGGATCCTAATGGTACAGAATTTGCATTAAAGCTTATGACATATTTAAGAGATACCTGCAACCGCTGGGCCAAGGAGACTAATATAGATTTCAGTCTTTACGGAACACCGCTTGAATCAACAACTTATAAGTTTGCTAAGAATCTTCAGAAAAGATTTGGCAAGATAAAAGGTGTTACAGATAAGAATTATATAACTAATAGTTACCATGTTCATGTAACAGAGAATATCAACGCATTTGACAAGCTGAAGTTCGAGGCTCAGTTCCAGGAGCTTTCACCAGGTGGTGCAATAAGCTATGTAGAAGTTCCAGATATGAATGATAATATACCAGCAGTTCTTTCTGTTATGCAGTTCATATATGACAATATTATGTATGCAGAGCTTAATACAAAAAGCGATTATTGTCAGGTATGCGGCTATACAGGACAGATACAGATTATAACTGATGATGATGGAAAGCTTATATGGGAATGTCCTAATTGTGGTAACCGTAATCAGGATAAGATGAATGTTGCAAGAAGAACCTGCGGTTATATTGGAACACAGTTCTGGAATCAGGGACGTACACAGGAGATTAAGGAAAGAGTTCTTCATCTTTAATATTTAACAGTATATAAAAAGCCAGCCGGAATAATATCCGGCTGGCTTTTTGGTGTATTATTCATCAAATATACTAACGATTTCACCGTCCATAATTTTATTCATATTCTTAACGGCACAGAAATTACCGCACATAGAGCAGGTATCTTCTTTTTCTGGCTTGGCTTCCTGTCTGTAGCGTCTTGCTTTTTCTGGGTCTATGGCAGCATCAAACTGTGCATCCCAATCAAGTACACGTCTTGCTTTATCCATCTTTAAGTCCCAGTCGATTGCACCGGGAACACCTTTTGCAATATCAGCAGCGTGAGCTGCAATTCTTGCTGCAATAATTCCTTCTTTAACATCATTTAAGTCAGGAAGACGAAGATGTTCGGCAGGAGTTACATAGCAGAGGAAAGAAGCACCATATGTAGCAGCGATAGCACCACCGATAGCAGAAGTTATATGGTCATAGCCAGGTGCAATATCTGTAACAAGAGGTCCAAGTACATAGAAAGGAGCACCTTTGCATATGGTTTTTTGGATTTCCATATTAGCCTGAATCTGGTTGATTGGCATATGTCCAGGCCCTTCAATCATAACCTGAACGTCCTTTTCCCAAGCACGTCTTGTAAGTTCACCTAGAGTAACAAGCTCCTCAATCTGTGATATATCAGAGGCATCCATAATACAGCCAGGCCTGCAGGCATCACCAAGACTCATAGTAACGTCATATTCGCGGCATATATCAAGTACTTCGTCATAGTATTCAAAAAATGGATTTTCATTGCCTGTCATTTCCATCCACGCATAGATGATTGAACCGCCTCTTGATACAATGTTCATAAGACGTTTGTCGGCTCTGAATTTCTTAGCTGTAGCTTTGTTAATTCCACAATGGATAGTCATAAAGTCAACACCATCTTCAGCGTGCATTCTTACAATATCAAGCCATTCCTTAGCAGTAATTTCCTTAAGAGCCTTGTGATAATATACAACGGCATCATATATTGGAACAGTACCGATGATTGCTGGACATTCAGTAGTAAGCTTTCTTCTGAACTTCTGTGTGTCACCAAATGAACTTAAATCCATTATGGCCTCAGCCCCCATTTTTACTGCATTATTTACCTTATCAAGTTCCATATCAAGGTCAACACAGTCTCTTGAAGTACCAAGATTGACGTTAATTTTAGTACGAAGCATAGAGCCTATTCCGTTAGGGTCAAGGCATTTGTGATTTTTGTTAGCTGGTATAATAACCTGTCCACAGGCTACGAGTTTTACAAGTTCATTAATATCCATGTGTTCTTTAGCTGCAACACATTCCATTTCTTTAGTGATAATGCCTTTTCTGGCGGCATCCATCTGTGTTGTGTATTCCATAAGTATCCTCCATTTCCACACATAATACAAAATAAAAATTCATAATAAGTATTGGTGCTTTCGTGTAATGTATTAATTAGGGAACTGACTGGAAGAATTAGGAAGATGAATATTTATACAGATAAAAAAATAGAACGTAACATAAAATTATAATATCTGCATTTAATTTAACATCATATATTTGATTAAAATGACTAGAGAATAATAATCTTCCTACGGTGGCATTATCCACATCAGGTATATGGGTCGGAACCGGATTCCCTCTCAGCCAGGCAAAAGCCTTCTGCTCCCCAGTTAATATCTTATGATTGATAGTATAACATCTGCCCGATAAAAGTCAATCTTATGTAAAGACTTTTATCGGGCAGGTTATAATAATATTATTGTTAGTCTGTTATAGACTGCTGCTGGCTTTCAGCTTCGCACTTTGCTTCTGTATTTCTTTCTGGCAGAATGTAAAGCATAAAATACATAAATGCCATAAGAACGATACCTCCGATAACATCATATACAGAGTGTTGTTTTAAGAATATTGTTGACAGGCATATAAGTATACATAATATAAGTGAAGCATTGACAATATATTTGTGCTCTTTAAGTGCCTTACACTTTGAAAGGGCAGTGTGGACGGCAATTGAATTATATACATGTATGCTTGGAAATACGTTGGTTGTCGTATCGGTAGCATAGAGTACAGCAACAAGCTTTCCAAATATATTATCAGGGATGTTATCAGGTCTTAATGTTAGACCATTAGGGTATATCATACATATAAACATAGATACCGACATACCGATAATAAGTGAAAGAGCAAATCTTATAAATTCTTTATTGTCTGCTTTCAGAACCATATATATGCATGAAGCAGCTATATAGACAAACCATAAAAGATAAGGGATTATAAATATCTCAAGGAAAGGTATATAGCTGTCGATTGTTCCGTTTAATATGTGAATTCCGGGATAATCCATAGTTATTTTATGCTCAAGATAAAAGAACCAGGGAAGATATATAAAAGCGTAAAGTGCAAAAAGCAGACGCCACCATATTTTTTTAAATGTTTTCATCATAACCTTCATTTCCAGCAGATAACCGCTATAATAAATAATATTAAGATGTTAGCATTGTTTCTAATCAAAAGCAATAGCAATTTGATTATGTGTTTACAAAGTTATAGATTTTTAATATAATATTTTGTTGTGATTTAATATTTAATAAAAAATTATTATAATAGTTAGAAAATGTTTGTAAAGTAAGTGATGGATTGGTATACAATTATGTTGTAGATGTCCGGATATATTAACGGCTGTCACTTAATTATATGATATGAATTGGAGAAAAATATGCTTAAATTAAGCCATATAAAAAAGAGCTATAAGAAGAATGAAGTTCTTACAGATATATCCTTTACATTTGAGGAGGGACAGATATATCCTATACTTGGTGGACCGGGAGCTGGAAGAACAACATTATTTGAGTGTATATGTGGAGATATATCTGTTGATGACGGAAGCATAGTTACAATTGATAAGTGTAAATATTTTTATGCGGCAAAGCAGAGTGTTCTTCCTGTATACATAACAGGTTATGAGTTTATAAGTATGCTTTGTGATATGGAGAGAGACGACCCTGAGCCAGAGGATATATTTGATAGAATTGGGTTCAGTGTTGCCAAGAGAGATGAGCTTATAGCGGATTATACATTTGAGGAGAAGAAGCTTTTACAGCTTGCCTGTATTCTTGTAATAAGACCTTATGTTGTGCTTTTTGATGAGCCACTTGATTATTGCAGTGAAGAATACATTAATAAGTTTATCGAAGTTATTAATACAATAAAAGAAGGCAGGATAATACTTATCTCAACAGGACTTCTAGAGATTTCCAAGAGGATAAGTGAGGATACGCTAGTCTTAAATAACGGAGAATTTAATCACATAGATAAAAAGACTATGGAAATTCCAGAGATAAGGAAGGCAGTTTTAGATATATTAGGGGAGACAGACAATGAGATTATTTAGGAAGCTGTTTGCTGAGAAGATTTTAAGGTTTTATGAGGGTACTAATGCAGGTATAAGATATATAAGTAATGCACCACTTATAGGCAGATGTGTTAAAGAGAATACATTTGCAGAGAATTCCAAGGCGAGATTATTTGTTGGAATTATGGCACAGTTATTTATGGTTTTATGGGAATTTATAAAGAAGTTTGCATATGTATTTATTCTTATATATATACCATATGTGCTTATAGGTCTTGAGTGTCCATTGATTAAGGCCAATCAGGAGCTTACAATTATATATATGTTTGTTATGCTTTCGGTTATATGCGGAAGTCTTTCTAACAACATATTATTTACTATAGGTGACAGGGATTACCTTATGATAAGAGTTATGTCAATAAGTCCATATATGAATTTTTTAGGAAAGCTTCTTTATAAGATGGTTACTGAATTCATATTTTATTTTATTATTCTTAATATATTCGGCGTTTCGTGGTTTCATTCGCTTATGCTCTGTATGCTTACGATATGCGTAAGACCTATAGGTGAGATGTTTGCGATTATGTCTTTTGATCATTTTATATGGGTATATGAGAATAGAAGTGTGTTTAATGGAACTGTTATGGCGGTATGTGTTTTACTTGCGTATGGTGTGCCATTTTTTGTAAGACGACTTTCCCATAACTGGCTCTATGCAGTACATCCTTTTGTGGTGCTGGTATTTTTCCTTGCAGGAGCTGGTGCAATGTATTTCTTATGGTGGTATAAGTATTACAGAAAGATTGTCAGAGAGGCTATGCATTTAAAACACGAGAGCTGATTAGGATGATGGAGAACGAATATGAAGAAAAAGAACAGAGAAAAGTTAAGATTGATTACATTAAGGGTATGTATAGGGATTCTTTGTGCTTTTGTTATAGCTGTATTCATACGTTCGTATTATTACAGAAGCAAGGAAAGTAATCTTGATATTAAGTCAAGGTATACTTTCACGGTGGATATAGATGCTTACGGGGATGTTATTGATGAGCAGTATCAGACAAGGGCAGCTACATATGATGATTCTAATGTCATAAATACGATGCCTGATGTATCACAGGTTAAGACAGAAACAGTGGCCAGGACGTGGCTTAATGAGTATGTTAATCAGTATATGAATGAGTATCTTCCGTATAATAAGTCAGTTAAGAGGATGACAATAGATGATATTAATGTATTGAATGAAGATGAACATACAGCGTTAATAAGTTTTTCGGTAATTCTTAAAAATGCTGCTTCTGATTATTTTCTTTCGTGGGACGGAGTTACTGATGATGACAGATTGAAATGTGAGTGGGTTGTATCTTACTATATTGATGCACATACTGACAACACTGCTACGGTGTATGTTACATCAGCATTAAGTCCGGAAGAATACGGAATAGCACAGTACAATGAGAAGGCAGCCCTGGCAGCAGATAGCGAGAACAAGACCAATGCTTCTACAGACCTGCTTGCAAGATATGTTATAAGAGATGATATATTGAGTGTAACTTATGATGATGGTGAGCATTATGCAACTGTTCCAGTAGATGTTGAAAATCTTATGTATGAAAGCGGAAGTACAAGCACGTTGAAGGATGGAAGTTATCTTATAACTACATCAAAGACTGCATTTTTATTTGGCGGCAGGATGGGAAGTTCTAAGAAAGTACCGGTAACTCTTATATATTCTGATGATAAAGGTGTTAACTGGACCAGCTGTGAACTTGATAATATATATAACGCAGAAGATTACTATGTTGATTTCTTTGATGAGAATAATGGTGTTATTGTATGTGGTTATGCCAGGACTGATAATGAAAAGGAGTCTTACAGGATATACCAGACAGCTAATGGTGGCGAGACGTGGACAACAGTTGGAAGCGGTCCTGCTAATTATATATTAAAAGGTGTTATGTATGTGGACGAAAATGTTGGATTTTTCTGCTACAATTATGCAGAAGGAATGGACGGCAATCTTTATATGACTAAAGATGGCGGCAAGACATTTTCTAAAGTGACACTTCCAGAACAGGAGCTTGACAGTACAGCTAAGTCATCAACGGCTTCAAGCACGGTAGCAGATGATGAGTTAAAATGGAATGATGTATACAAGGAAGCGTTAGTTCCTACAGTTGATGATAAAGGTATTATAACTGTATATCTTACACAGGGTTCTGATGGAACTTATAATGATGGAAAGACGGCGGCTAAGTATCAGTCATCTGATAAAGGTGATACATGGGTGTTCGTAAGGCAGCTTGAGATTACGCAGAATAATAATAAGCATAATTGACTTTTTGCTTGAATTATTATTCATTATATGATAATATTTATAGAGTTTAAGAAAAAAAGACATTTTTGTGTCTTTTTTTTTGCGCAAAAGTCAATTGAAACTATATAAAGACTATTAACAGTTGTGGTTTGCGCACTATAATCAATTTAATATACGAAAGGGAATAGGTGGCATTCATGAAAGCATTTTTAATACTTGAAGATGGAACAGTATTTAAGGGAACAAGTATTGGTTCCACTCGCGAAGTCATTAGCGAAATAGTTTTTAATACTTCGATGACAGGATATCTGGAGGTGTTAACTGATCCTTCATATGCAGGACAGGCAGTTACAATGACATATCCTCTGATTGGCAACTATGGCATATGCTATAAAGATATGGAGTCTGAAAAAGCATGGCCAGATGGATTTATTGTGAGAGAATTATCAAGGATGCCAAGTAACTTCAGAAATGAAGCTCCTATACAGAAGTTCCTTTTAGATAATGATATACCAGGTATCTGTGGAATAGATACAAGAGCTCTTACTAAGATATTAAGAGAAAAGGGTACTATGAACGGAATGATTACAACTAACGAAAACTATAATCTTGATGAAGTACTTCCTAAGATTAAGGAATACAAGGTTGCGGGAGTTGTAAGAAAGGTTACATGCAAGGAAAAGTATGTACTTAACGGAGATGGACCAAGAGTTGCACTTATGGACTTTGGTGCTAAGAAGAATATTGCTAAGTCTCTTAATGACAGAGGCTGTGAGGTTACAGTATATCCAGCGTATACTAAGGCAGAGGAAATCTTAGCTTCTAATCCAGATGGTATTATGTTATCAAATGGTCCTGGAGATCCTAAGGAATGTGTAGAGATAATAGAAGAGATAAAGAAGCTTTATGCAAGCAATGTGCCTATATTTGCCATATGTCTTGGACATCAGCTTATGTCTCTTGCGACAGGTGCTGATACACACAGATTAAAGTATGGACACAGAGGTGCTAACCACCCAGTTAAGGATCTTGCTACTGGAAAGGTATATATATCAACACAGAATCATGGTTATGTTGTAGATGAAGCAACACTTAATCCAGAGGTTGCAGAACCAGCATTTGAAAATGTTAATGATAAGACTAATGAAGGTCTATCTTATAAGGGTAAGAATATATTTACTGTACAGTTCCATCCGGAAGCTTGTGCAGGACCACAGGATACAGCGTATCTTTTTGACAGATTTATGGATATGATGAAGAAGGAGGACTAAGACAATGCCAAAGAATCCTAATATAAAGAAGGTTTTAGTAATCGGTTCAGGTCCAATCGTAATCGGACAGGCAGCAGAATTTGACTATGCAGGTACACAGGCTTGCCGTTCTCTTAAGGAAGAGGGAATAGAAGTATGCCTCGTTAACTCTAACCCAGCGACTATCATGACAGATAAGGATATTGCTGATGAAGTATATATCGAACCTCTTACTGTAGAAACATTAAAGCAGATTATATTAAAGGAAAAGCCAGACAGCATCTTACCTACACTTGGTGGACAGGCTGGTCTTAACCTTGCTATGGAGATAGCAGAGACAGGTTTCCTTGAAGAGAATAATGTACAGCTTATAGGTACAACTGCACTTACAATTAAGAAGGCAGAAGACAGACTTATGTTCAAGGAAACTATGGAAAAGATAGGTGAACCTTGTGCACCTTCATTAGTTGTTAATGATGTTCCATCTGGTGAAGCATTTGCAGCTAAGATTGGTTATCCGGTTGTTCTTCGTCCTGCTTACACACTTGGTGGAAGCGGCGGTGGTATCGCCCATAACGTAGAAGAATTAAGAGAGATTCTTGAGAATGGTTTAAGACTTTCAAGAGTTGGTGAAGTTCTTGTTGAAAGATGTATATCTGGCTGGAAGGAAATCGAATATGAGGTAATGCGTGACAGCAACGGAACATGCATAACTATATGTAATATGGAAAATATTGACCCAGTTGGTGTACATACAGGTGATAGTATTGTAGTTGCTCCTTCACAGACACTTTCAGATAAAGAATATCAGATGCTTAGAACATCTGCACTTAACATTATAGATGAGCTTGGTATCACAGGTGGATGTAATGTACAGTATGCACTTCATCCAGACAGCTTTGAGTATTGCGTTATCGAGGTTAACCCTCGTGTAAGCCGTTCTTCAGCACTTGCTTCTAAGGCTACAGGTTATCCTATTGCCAAGGTTGCAGCTAAGATTGCACTTGGTTATACACTTGATGAGATTAAGAATGCAGTTACAGGAAAGACATATGCAAGCTTTGAGCCAGCACTTGACTACTGTGTAGTTAAGATACCTAGACTTCCATTTGATAAGTTTATCTCTGCAAAGAGAACACTTACAACACAGATGAAGGCTACTGGTGAGGTTATGAGTATATCTGATAACTTCGAGGGTGGTCTTATGAAGGCTATACGTTCACTTGAACAGCATGTTGACAGCCTTATGTCATACGATTTTACAGGACTTACAGATGAGGAACTTTTAGAAGATCTTGCTGTAGTTGATGACAGAAGAATCTGGAAGATAGCAGAAGGCTTAAGAAGAGGCATAGAGCCAGCAGTTATGCATGACATAACAAAGATTGACAGATGGTTTATAGATAAGCTTCAGATTATCGTTGAGATGGAGAATTCTTTAAAGAAAGGTCCTCTTACAGAAGAATTATTAAGAGAGGCTAAGAGAATTGAGTTCCCTGATAATGTTATTGGAGAACTTACAGGACATACAGAAAGAGAAATAAAAGAACTTCGTGATAAGTATGATATTCACGCAGCATTTAAGATGGTTGATACTTGTGCCGCTGAGTTCGCAGCCACAACTCCGTATTACTATTCAGTATATGGCAGTGAGAATGAAGCTGCAGAGACTAAGGATAAGAAGAAAGTTCTTGTACTTGGTTCAGGTCCAATAAGAATTGGACAGGGTATTGAATTCGATTTCTGTTCAGTACATTGTACATGGGCATTTAAGAAAGAGGGTTATGAGACAATTATTATCAATAATAACCCAGAAACAGTATCAACAGACTTTGATATTGCTGATAAGCTTTACTTTGAGCCACTTACAGAAGAAGATGTTGAAAGTATTGTAGAATTCGAGAAGCCGGATGGAGCTGTAGTTCAGTTTGGTGGACAGACAGCTATCAAGCTTACAGAAGCTCTTATGAAGATGGGTGTGCCAATTCTTGGAACTAAGGCAGAAGATGTAGATGCTGCTGAGGATAGAGAGTTATTTGATGAGATTCTTGAAAAGACACAGATTCCTAGAGCAAAAGGACAGACAGTATTCACTGTTGAGGAAGCCCTTAAAGCTGCTAATGAACTTGGTTATCCTGTTCTTGTACGTCCTTCATATGTACTTGGTGGACAAGGTATGCAGATTGCTGTATCTGATGAAGATGTAGTGGAATTTATGGGAATTATCAACAGAATTAAGCAGGATCACCCAATCCTTGTAGATAAGTACCTTATGGGTAAGGAAATTGAAGTGGATGCCGTATGCGATGGCGAAGATATTCTTATTCCTGGTATTATGGAACACATTGAAAGAGCTGGTATTCATTCTGGAGATAGTATTTCAGTATATCCAGCTAAGTCAATCTCTCCAAAGATAACTGAAATGATTGCTGATTACACAGGAAGACTTGCGAGAGCACTTCATGTAAAGGGTATGATTAATATCCAGTTTATTGTATACAACGATCAGGTATATGTAATTGAAGTAAATCCACGTTCAAGCCGTACAGTACCATATATCAGCAAGGTTACTGGTATTCCTATTGTTAAGCTTGCAACTAAGGTTATTACAGGAGCTAAGATAAGAGATTTAGGTTATGAGCCAGGTCTTCAGAAGGCTGCTGATTACTATGCAATCAAGATGCCAGTATTCTCGTTCGAGAAGATCAGAGGTGCTGATATAAGCCTTGGACCAGAAATGAAGTCTACAGGTGAGTGCCTTGGTATATCTAAGAGCTTTGATGAAGCACTTTACAAGGCATTTGAGGGAGCTGGAATAAGACTTCCAAAGCATAAGCAGATTATTATGACTCTTGCAGATAAGGATAAGCAGGACGGTATTGATATAGCACAGAGATTTGAAGCACTTGGATACAAGATATATGCTTCAAGAGGTACAGCTAAGGTTCTTAAAGAAAATGGCGTACACGCTATTCAGGTTAATAAGATTGGACAGGAAGCTCCAACACTCCTTGACCTTATATTAGAGCATAAGATTGATCTTGTTATTGATACACCAGAAAATGGTATTGAGAGAGCAAAGGATGGTTTCCTTATAAGAAGATATGCTATCGAGACAGGCGTTCACTGCCTTACAAGTCTTGATACAGCTCACGCACTTATCTCAAGTCTTGAGCATGCATTTAATAATCAGGAACTTTCAATAGTAGATATTGCTACAATTGATAACAGAGGTTAATTGAATTAATGCAAATAGTATAATTATGCAGAGTGATATAATGTTTATATAATACATTTTATAAGTAATGTTATAGTCCTCCAGAAGCTAAGTAAGGCGAATGTGCCTTAAAAGCTTTTGGGGGACTTTTATAATCAGGGGGATTATGTTAAAATGCTTAATATGTCCTGAATAATATATTTGATAATCAGGGCAAAAAGGAGAATATATGAGATTATTGAATATAAGTGATACGCTTATTAATCTAAAGAATAAATTGAAGTTAAAAAATGCAGTGTCAATAGCGGCAGCTGTTATGCTTGGTGTAACTTCACTTGCAGGCTGTGGCTTTGTGTCTAACCCGGTTGAATATATGAGCCAGGCAGATAATGAGAATGGTACGGGTAGCGATAACACTGATAAGATAACAAATAATAGTGGAAATAATGCGGGCGGTATGAAAGATAACAGCTCTGATGCCGGCAGTATTGTAAATGGCAGCGACAATAGTAATGGTAATAACCAGACCAGTGGTAAGAGAAAGGCTTGTATTGTTGGGACATATGGAAGTGTGAGTGAGCTTGTTAATACAGCAGATTATGAGAATAAAATAGATATTGAATTAATTCAGGAAAATAAAGATTTTGATGAAACAAAGGATTTAATATCATTAGCTTCTAAAGTCCAGGAAATATGTAGTGGTGATGCGGATATAGTTATCGTATCGGCAAGGAAAAGATTTGCAGACCAGATCAGATATTTTCTTACTTATACAATAGATACAGATAAGAGTATATATGTTGTTGAGGAAGATAATAACAATTATAAGACAGAAATAGCTGATATTGTTGATAATAAAGCGAATAAGGTTAATGATAGTGCAAAACATCATTTTGACGTGACAGGGATTAAGGATATGGGCTATGTCGGTATGGTTAATGATTATATAGGCAATGATGTGTATACAGCACAGAAAATAATGGCTTCATATGAGTCTGTAGTAGTAGTCAGCGATACTGCTGACGGAAGTCTGTCGCCAGCAATGACACAGCTTGTAAAAGATGTATCAGGTTATATTAAGGTAATTGTTGTTAATAATTCTGGCAGTGAATATGACTATGCGGCTGATGGTTTAAATGTCATCACAGCACAGACAATGACAAGCTGGCAGGCAAGAATAATGGCAATGTTATGTCTTACAGATAAGAATATAACTGACTGGCAGGAGTTCTTTAATTAATGGCAGTTGTGAAGCTGTAATGTGGCAGTGCAATTTGCAGATGCGGTATATTACATAATTCGTGCAGTTATATCAGGGCAGCTGAATTAAATAAAACAGAGTAAAGATTTTGTGAGTTGAATCATTAAATAAAGTTGAATTGATAATTGTACACAAATATGTTACTATTATACATATGATGCAATTCGGAAAGGGTATATATATTATGAATCAGACAAAAATACAGGACGTAATAAGACATATCAGCAAAGATGAAGACTACGGCGTAGATATGATGGAGAAGCTTTCTTTAGCTGATGCAGTAGAGGTTATGGCTGTTGTACTGCCATCTTTAAAGAAAAGAGCCAAGGAGATGGGCAATACTAACGATTTAGCATATTTTGGAAGAATTGAAGAGATATATGCAAAGGTTATAGCTGATAAATTAAGAAAAGAGGAACATTTATGGGTTGTATATTCAAGTACAACATCGTACCCATATATGGTAGACAGTGATTTATTTGTTCTTTTTAATCCTAAGAATTCTTCACTTATTGAGAAAAAGCTTAAGCTCAGCGGTTACGAGGTATCAGTTGGTGTTGAGAATAATGATGCGTTTGCTATGGAGTTATGCCATATGTATCGTAATGGATATAAGAATATAAGACTTACAGATGGTGACAAGCTTGAATATGTAATACCAAGAGAAGCATTTGGAACATACGATGAGTTCTTTAGGGATGATTATGTGACTAACCCAGGTTTACAGAATACAATGATTTCTTATTTTCAGGAGTTCAGAAAGAATACAGACAAAGATACAATAAAAGAGCTTCTTGATAAGAGAGAAAATGCTATGTTAAATGCTATGGTTAATTCTGAATATATGGTTCCATGTGTTAAGGAGGAGACAGAGGAAGAAGTATCTATAGCACATCATTTTATTGATGTTACAGACAGGCTTGAGCATAAGGAAGATGAGCAGGTTATAGCAATACCGGCATTTACAGATGGTTTTGAGATGGACAAATGCTATAAGGGACAGTATGAGAATATGCTCTATACATATAAGGAACTTGTTGAGGCTATAGACGAGCTTGGAGCTTCAGGAGCAATATTTAATCCACTTGGAATAAGTTATTATATTCCACTTGAAACACTTAAGAAAATAGAAAAAGATTTCAATAAATAGAATAATATGTAAGCCTGCTTGTATCGGGTTTTATGATTGTATCACAATTATGTGATATATTGTAAGATGTGATACTGGCAGGCTTTTTATGTAATAGGGAAATCTAATTAATTTAATTCATTATACATAAAAAGTCCTATATACAGGTTCGTACTGCAGTGCAAATATAGGCACCTATAATAAAAAATACTTATGTAAAAACACTTTTATAAAATTACTTTATGAAAGTGTTGGCAAATTACTTGTAATGATGTAAACTTAGATTAACTTAAGAAATATTATGTATGATTATGGAGGTAATGTTTATGTGGTTAGCTGATTTGGGCAATGGAAATTATAGGAATCCGATACTTTATGCAGATTATTCTGACCCTGATGCTATAAGAGTGGGAGAAGATTATTTTATGGTAGCATCAAGCTTTTCTAATTCGCCAGCACTTCCAATATTACATTCAAAAGATTTAGTGAATTGGAAGGTTGTTAATTATTGCTTGAAACACATTCCGGAATTCAGATATAACAATCCGCTGCACGGATGTGGTGTGTGGGCACCATCTATAAGATACCACGAGGGTACATATTATGTATGTTTTCCAATGCCAGATGAGGGAATATATATGACAACAACCAAAGATCCGTTTGGTGAATGGAGCGAGCCTGTTAATATAAGACCAGGTGCAGGCTGGATTGACCCTTGTCCATTCTGGGATGATGACGGTAATGCTTATCTTGTGGCAGGTGTTGCAAAGAGCAGAATTGGATATAAGAGTGTTCTTCATATAGTAAGAATGAGACCAGACGGTATGGGGATATTTGGAGATGAAGTAAAGATATTTGATGGTAATGAGAATGATCAGATAACAATAGAAGGACCTAAAATGTATAAACGTAACGGATATTATTATATATTTGCACCAGCAGGCGGTGTTAAGACCGGCTGGCAGACAATACTCCGTTCCAAAAATCCATTTGGACCATATGAATATAAGGTTGTATTAAGACAGGGTGACTCTCCAGTCAACGGACCTCATCAGGGTGCGTGGGTAGATACAATTACTGGTGAGGACTGGTTCTTACATTTTCAAGATGTGTATGCCGCAGGCAGAATAACACATTTACAGCCAATGCATTGGGAAAATGACTGGCCAATAATTGGTGTTAATAAAGAGGGCAATGATTACGGTGAACCAGTTATGCAATATGTAAAGCCCAATATTGGAAAGACAGCAGAGGAGTTTAAGGACACAGATAAATATCCAGTATGTGAGCCAGACACAACAGATGAATTTGATACCGACAAGATGATGTTACAGTGGCAGTGGAATTCTAATTATGATGACAGCTGGTATGTGACTAAGACAGATGCCTATGGAAAGAAAACACCAGACGGCTCATATATAAGACTTAATGCACTTGCATCAACACCTCTTAGACCAGTGAGCGATTACAGAAATCTTCTCTTACAGAAATGGCCTGCACCTGAATTTGAGTGTGTTACTAAAATGTGCGTGAATGGTCTTGAAAATGGAGACTATGCCGGAATTGTGTCATTAGGCGTGGAATATGGAGCAGTTGGAATTGTCAAGAATTTCGGGGAATATGCAATAAGGACAGTCAGAGGCACCCAGAGCTTTGATTGTGAGGCGGCATATTCTAAGGAAGATTTTAAGGACTATCCTATAGCTAAGGATACATTTGCTGATAAGGAAAAGACTGTATATTTAAGGTATACAGTTAAGAGAACAGGAACTAAGGATACCAAGGAAATGGCACTGGCTGTTAAAAATGTTCCTGTAGAAGAGGTGACTTTGGAGATAAGCTTTGATGGAAAGGCTTATGAGAAGCAGGTGAGCTTTACAGCAAAGGCAGGACGCTGGGTTGGCGTTAAGAATGGAATGTTTGTTAATCATAATAATGAGATTAAGAATGAGAATCAGGGGGATGGATTTGTGACGGCTGATTATATCAGATATAGATGTATAGACAACGGGAGATTGGATTAAATTAACATAAGCAACAAAGATATGCTTTCGCTGAGTGTAGCTATCAGCGGTACTAAAGTGCTAAAGTACAGCACTTAAGTGCCGGCGGCTCCCCACATGGCTGGGACATAGGATGTATGGCAGGAGTTATTTTAGTTGTTGGAGATGTTTAATTAAATAGTTATGAAGAGTGTGTATTTTGCTGTAGTGGCGGAGTACACACTTTTTTGTGGGAAGGTTTGGAAGCTGACATTAGAATATTTATGAGAATTTTGCTTGCATTGGAGAGCAGGGTGGTATATATTATCTTAAATGATAAATTTTATGAGATTTGAGTATAAATATTGCGATTTAAGGAAGTACTATGATGGTTAATTTAATAAGAAAGCAGTCGCCTGCAAGAATAATAGCGTTTGGGTTTATATTTGTGATTATAGCAGGGTCAGTGCTTTTGTCTTTGCCGTTTAGTGTTAGGGATGGTGTTGATTTAAAATACACGGATGCTTTGTATACATCAACGAGTGCAGTATGTGTAACGGGGCTTGTGGTGGTTGACTCATATGACACATTTACACCTGTGGGGCAATTTATACTAGGGGCACTTATTCAGATAGGTGGTCTTGGTGTGACAACTATGGGTGCCGGAATAATACTTGTTATGGGTAAAAAGGTAGATATAAAAGGACGTACTCTTTTAAAGGAAGCACTGAATATGGATACGGCAAAGGGGCTTGTAAGGCTTATACATAAGATATTTATTGTTACGCTTATATTTGAGGGGGCTGGTGCAATAGCAGGTTTTCTGGTGTTTATAAGAGATTATCCATTTTTTAGGGCATTGGGAATAAGCGTGTTTCATTCGGTAGCGGCGTTTAATAATTCTGGTTTTGATATTCTTGGAAATAACCAGAACCTTATTAATTACAGTGGTAATATAGCACTTAATATTATAACCTGTACGCTTGTATTTTTTGGAGGTATTGGCTTTTTTGTAATATGTGAATTGTGGGAAAAGAGATTTAAGTGGAAGAAATTCTCAATGCACACAAGGATTGTAATATCAGTGAGTATTGTGCTTATTATCGCTGGTGCTCTGCTTCTTAAGATTACAGAAAATATCTCGTGGATGGGAGCATTCTTTATGAGTGTATCAGCCAGAACGGCTGGATTTGCAACATATTCACTTGGGACATTTTCAAAATCGGGACTACTTGTGATTATAATACTTATGATTATAGGAGCTTCGCCGGGTTCTACAGGAGGTGGAATAAAGACAAGCACATTTTTTGTCCTCATACAGGGTGTTAAGTCGGCAGCAACTAATAAGTCGGAGAAAGCATTTCATTATGCAGTACCTAAGGAAGCGTTCAGAAAGGCTTCGGTTATTATGATACTTGCTATGTGTGTTGTGACTGTTGGATCTTATCTTATGGGAATATTTGAGCCGGATATTGATTTTATTGATATATTATTTGAGGTCGCAAGTGCATTTGGAACGGCAGGGCTTTCAACAGGAATTACACAACAGATAGGAATTGCAGGAAAGCTGTTATCTATTGTTATTATGTACATAGGAAGACTTGGACCGCTTACGATTGCTACATTGTGGCATTTCTCTAAGGGAGAGAGGATTAATTATCCGGAGGGTAATATAACTATAGGGTGATGATTGTGAAATATATGGGGCAACGGACGCTGGGCGGCTGGTAGAAGCAACGAAGACACGTTTGCACTGAGTGTCGCTCGCAGCGGTACTAAAGCGCTAAAGGACAGCGCTTAAGTGCCGGCGGCTCCCCATCGTCTTCTTATGCTTCTACCAGCCGCCCAGCTGGGTTGCGATTGCCATATGTTTAACAATTATCAGCGCCAGAACGGAGTGTGAAGAATTCGGGTGTGGTTTTGAGTGTGGATTTTTTGGTGATGGTGTCGTTTTTGTTATGGCATTAAGTTATGGTATATAAGATACGATATATATGTTATGGTTTTTAATTTAATTATATAGAAGATATAATATATATGTTAGGGCTTATAACTTATTATATAAAAGATATGATATATGTTATTGTTTGTGCATTATGATATATATATAAAATATGGTGTGTGAATGTATGTGGAGAGAGTATTGATGTGCTGGCTTGGTGTCCGCTGCGGTTTCAAGTAGCGAAAGCGTGCCCAGCGGTAATATAGTCCGCACTCACAACGTCCGTTAGCCAACACCCAATCATCAATACACACCCAACAATAATACGTGAATTCGGAGGTAATTATGTTTAAAACTAGAATATCAAATAAAAATACTACTTATGGAATTATAGGTTTAGGAAGATTTGGCGAGTCGCTTGCATTATCGCTTGCTAACAGCGGTGCTGAATTTATGGTTATAGACAAAGATGAGGAAAAGGTAAGAGAAATGCGCGATTATACGGAAAATGCCTATGTCGTGCAGACACTTGACAAGAAAAGCCTTAGCGCAACAGGAATACAGAATTGTGATGTTGCAGTTGTGTGTATAGGTGAACATATTGATACGTCAATTCTTACAACGCTTAATCTTGTCAGTATGGGAATAAAAAAGGTTATAGCGAAAGCAAGAGGTCTTGAACACGGAGAAATATTGGCTAAGCTTGGGGCAGAAGTTGTATATCCTGAGAAGGATATGGCAGAAAGACTTGCTAACCGTCTTATAGCTTCGCAGGTTATAGATGTCATTCAGCTTAGTGAGAAAATTAATATATCTAAGGTTATGCTTCCTGACAGGCTTGAGGGGAAAACAGTTGTGGATATTAATATGCGTAAGAAATTTAATGTTAATATAATTGCAATTGAGAATAATGGGGAAGTTATGCAGGTTGTAAATCCAGAGTATGTGTTTAGAAATGGGGATATATTGTATCTTTCAGGGAGTTCGGAAGGGCTTAATAAGTTTGGTGAGTGGATAGGCTAGACAGGACAGACAATTAGATTAAATCAACATAAGCAGCAAAGACACGCTTATGTTGATTTAATCCAGCCTGACACCTTACAGTGGTGCATCTTTGGCAGGAGATGGTTAGCTAATAGAAGACATGGTCGCCTATTATTGTGCCGCCTTTATCGACAGTGCTGTCGTAGACGTGAAAGTACAGAGCGGCGATTGTTATATGACCATTAAGAACCTCATTAGCGGCTCTGGTACATTCAGCGTTAGCACCTCTGGCAAGGACAATTGCGAAACGTCCACTTGCGACAGGGCTGAACTGGGAAGGGGCGTAGAGTACGGATTGGATTGTGTTGCCAAATTTAGGACTGTTTACACGATTTACGATAACGCTTCCAACGGCAAGCTTGCCCTCATAAGGCTGGTTGGCAGCTTCACATTCTATCATAGCGGATACCATTGCAAGGTCGCTTGTATCATATGCTATAGGTGTATTATTAATGACTTCATCAACTGATGGGGTCATTTTTTTGATTTCTTCAAGCTGTCTTTGGATTTCTTCCTGACGGATACGTTCCTCGTATTCTAATGCAAGGGCTTCAGCTTTGGCAATATTTTCAGAGTTAGTATCTATTTTTGACTGCTTTGAAGCTATGAGCCTTTTAATATTATTAGACTCAGCTATTGACTGCTCTTTTAAAGACACAAGTTCTGTCATATTAGTCTGTAGACTTAGCTGGTTCTGGTTAAGCACAGCAATAAGAGAACTTAATTCTTCAAGCATTTTGCGGTCATATTGGGAAATGCGAGAAACATATTCGTTTCTTTGCAATAAATCAGCCATACTTGAAGAAGAAAGCAATACATCAAGAAAACTATAGTCGCTGTTCTCGTACATATATTGTATACGAAGCTTCATAGTATCGAACTGGTGTTGTTTCTCAATCTCCATATTGCTTATGTCTTCATTAAGGCTGTCAATCTGTTCCTGTGTATCAGCAATTCTGTCATTAATAGAGTTCAGCTTTTCACCAGCATTATCAAGCTCTGAATTAAGGTCGTTAAGTTCACTTGAGAGCTGCGACTGCTCATTTCTTAAGCGTTCAAGTTCTTTGTTATTATCATCATATTCTGTCTTGGTATCAGCAAGTGAATATACAGGTGATGTAACGGATATGAAAGTCAGGCAGACAATGAGTGACAACGCTATGTATTTAGTTACTGCATTAAAATGTTTCAACTGCAAGTTATATCCTTTCTGATTCTATAAATTTGATGTCAGGAGTGGCTGAAAGTCAAAAGTCTTATCGTGCAGGCAAGAACAACTGTCAGACATTTTATACCTGATATCGTATTATTAATATTTTTTAGCTATAACACCAAAATCTTAATATAGTATAAAATGTGTCCACATAAATTGCAAGCAGCCACAACGGGTGTTATTATTAATTAGCATATCAAATTAATGGTAATGAGATGATGAGAGTTTTATCGTGGTATACTAAATTATAGAAAGAAAGAGGAATTATATGCTTGAATTAATTAATATTAAGAAAGATTATGAAACCGGTGATACAAAGGTTGCAGCTTTAAAGGGCATTAACTTAAGGTTCAGGGACTGCGAATTTGTATCAATACTCGGTCAGTCGGGCTGTGGTAAGACAACTATGCTTAATATTATCGGAGGACTTGATAAGTATACAAGTGGTGATTTAAGAATTAATGGTGTGTCTACTAAAGATTATAAGGACAGGGATTGGGATGCGTACAGGAATAATTCAATTGGTTTTGTATTCCAGAGCTATAATCTTATACCACACCAGACAGTTCTTTCTAATGTAGAGCTTGCACTTACATTATCAGGTGTATCAAAGGCAGAGAGAAGGAAAAGAGCAGTTGAGGCACTTGAGAAGGTAGGACTTGGTGAACAGATTCATAAGAAGCCTAACCAGATGTCAGGTGGACAAATGCAGAGAGTAGCCATAGCGAGAGCACTTGTCAATAATCCTGATATTCTTCTTGCAGATGAACCGACAGGTGCACTTGATACAGAGACAAGTGTACAGATTATGGAGCTTCTTAAGGAGATTTCCAAAGACAGGCTTATAATTATGGTTACGCATAACCCGGAACTTGCTATGAAATATTCAACAAGAATTGTAAGGCTTCTTGACGGAACTATTGTTGATGACTCAGATCCATATACAGAGGAACAGCTTAAAAAAGACATAGCAGAGGGAACAGATAAGTCAGGCACAGCAACAGCCAATGGTTCAGCATATAATTCAGGCGTGTCAGGTCAGGGAATAAGTATATCTGTCTCAAAGACTCAAAGAAAGAAAAAGCCAAAGACCTCAATGTCATTTTTTACAGCATTATCTTTAAGTTTTAACAATCTGATGACGAAAAAGACAAGAACAATTCTTACAGCCTTTGCAGGAAGCATAGGAATTATCGGTATAGCACTCATTTTATCAATATCAAATGGTATCCAGTTATATATTGACAGGGTGCAGAGGGATACATTATCAAGTTATCCAATTCAGTTACAGTCAGAAACTGTAGATATAAGTAGTATGGTTTCAAGTATGACAGATAATGGCGGCAGTGGTGAAACACATGAGGATATGGATAAAATATATAGCAACAATATAATGTCTGATATGATGAATACTATGGTTGCAGAGGTTCAGAGCAACAACCTTAAGGAATTCAAGCATTATATAGAGAATGGTGGAAGCAATATAAAGGATTATGCGAGTGCCATAGAATATACTTATGATATTCCAGTTAATATATATAAGTCAGATACATCTGATAAGGTAACACAGCTTAACCCTAATACAATGTTTGATGCGATGTATGGTGGTTCTTCACAGAGCAGTATGAGTGGAATGAGCATGTACTCTAATTCAAGTGTATGGTCACAGTTATTTGATAATAAAGAGATACTTGAGTCGCAGTATACTGTACTTGCCGGACACTGGCCGGAAAGCTATAACGAGGTTGTGCTTGTTGTTAATGAGAACAATGAAATTGATGATTATACTTTGTATTCAATAGGACTTAAAGACCCTGACGAGATTACAGAGATGATTAAGGCTATGATGTCAGGAAAGAGCTATACTCTTGATAATGATGAAACAACTTACACATTTGACGAGATATTAAATACAACATTTAAGCTTATACTTCCAACTGATGTATATTCGTATAATGAAAGTAAGGAAATCTGGGAAGATAAGTCTGATAATGATATATTTATGAAAAATGTTGTCAACAACGGAACAGATATAAAGATTGCAGGAATTATTAAACCTTCAGAAGAAGCAGTAAGTACATCTTTAAGCCGTGGAATTGGTTATACAAAGGAACTTACAGAATATATTATCAATGGTGTTAATGACAGTGCTATAGCTAAGGCACAGCTTGCAGATGAGGATACAGATATATTCACAGGTGTTCCATATGATAATAATAAAGATACACCTATAACAATGGATGATGTGCAGGCATATCTTGAGAGTCTTCCATCAGATGAGCAGGCACAGACAAGAATGTTCTTATCGACTATGACAGATGAGCAGATACTTGATATGTTCTCGCAGTCAGTTAAGGCACAGACAACTGATGCGACACTAGAAACTAATAAAAGCAAGCTTGGAATAACTGATTTGGACGATCCGTCAGGAATTAATATATATCCATCAGATTTTGACTCTAAGGAGCATATTCAGAACATAATATCAGATTATAATACAAGCCAGCAGAAAGATGGCAAGGATGAAAATGTTATCAACTACACAGACTATGTAGGAATAATAATGTCATCAGTAACAGTTATAATTAATGCTATTTCATATGTATTAATAGCATTTGTTGGAATATCACTTATCGTATCTTCAATAATGATAGGAATTATCACTTACATTTCAGTTCTTGAAAGAACTAAGGAGATTGGCATACTTAGAAGCATAGGAGCATCAAAGAAGGATATTTCAAGAATATTTAACGCAGAGACACTTATTGAAGGCTTTGTTGCAGGTGCACTTGGTATAATTGTCACACTTATTTTATGTGTGCCAGCTAATGCAATTATTAAAAATGTTACATCGATTGCCAATGTTGCACAGCTTCCTGTTGCAGGTGGAGTTATTCTTGTTATAATAAGTATGCTTCTTACGCTTATTGCAGGACTTATACCGGCACGACTTGCAGCAAAGAAAGACCCGGTAGTTGCATTGCGTTCGGAGTAGAAACGAGGATTAATATGAGATTTACATTAGATACACATACGCACACAATTGCAAGCGGACACGCATATAATACAATAGACGAGATGGCAGTATATGCTGCAGGACATGGGGTTACACATCTTGCAATAACAGACCACGCACCTAAGATGCCGGGAAGTGCAGGTGTATTATATTTTTCTAATATGGGAATAATTCCAAGAAAGAAATATGGCGTTAATATATATATGGGCTGTGAAGTTAATATTATGGATTATGACGGCAGAATAGACTTATCAGAGTATGGACTTAAGGGCTGTGATGTAGTTATAGCAAGCCTTCACATTCCGTGTATTAAGCCAGGAAGCATTGAACAGAATACTAAAGCTTTAATAAATGCTATGGATAATCCATATGTTAATATAATAGGACACCCTGATGATTCAAGATACCCGGTTGATTATGAACAGCTTGTAAGGGCAGCGGGGGAAAAGCACGTCTTATTAGAACTTAACAATACATCATTATCACCTACAGGACCAAGACAGGGAGCATATGATAATGATGTTACAATGCTTAAGCTTTGCAAAGAAGCCGGCGTATGTATATCTATTGGAAGTGATGCCCATATTAAAGAGTCAATATGTGATTTTGACAGGGCTTATAAGGTGATTGAGGAAGTAGGTTTCCCGAAGGAGCTGATTGTGAACAGTAATACAGAATTATATGAGTCATATATAGGAAAAAGACAGTAAAATTAATAAAATGTATTTACTGTAGGACTTTACTGTGTTAAACTGTACAATATATTATAAATGCAGATTAGCAAAAGTTGAGGGTTAATATGAACGATAAGTTAAAATCAAAAGAAGTTGAGCAATTATTTGAGGCTATATTAAGTCTTAATGATGTTAAAGAGTGCTATGATTTTTTTGAGGATGTATGCACAATTAATGAACTTTTATCTTTAGCTCAGAGATTTGAGGTAGCCAAAATGTTAAGAGAACAGAAGACATATCTTGAGATAGCGGAAAAGACAGGTGCTTCAACAGCTACAATAAGCAGGGTCAACCGTTCGCTTAATTATGGCAATGATGGATATGACAGGGTATTTGAAAGACTTGGTATATTATCAGATAAGCAGTAAAGATGCTGATAAGATTATTATTATAAATTATGATTCCAGGAATAAGTTATTACTATAAGATGGATAATCTCCCTCTTGATATATGGTTTTTAATACTATATAATATGATACAAGTATTAAAAATGTAAAGTGATGTTTTTGTATACAGAGACATCATTTTGTACTTGATATATTTTATATTTAGATAATTACAGACGGGTTGTGATATATCATAGGAAGTATGTGGCTGTCTAAGTTATTATTGGTTAGGAGTGGAGTATTATGAACAAAGATAATCAGGAATTCGTTAATTCTTTATTACAAAGACTTGCGAAGCTTAATTATATTAAACCGGGAGATGTGCCTAATATAGATTTATATATGGATCAGGTCACAACATTTATGGACGAACATTTATCAGATGTCAAAAGGTATGAGGATGATAAAATTCTTACTAAGACTATGATTAACAATTATACTAAGAATGACCTGCTTCCACCGCCGGTAAAGAAAAAATATTCTAAAGAGCATATATATGTTCTTACTTTTATATATTATCTTAAGAATATTCTATCTATAAGCGATATTCAGAAGCTTTTAAATCCATTGACAGACAAATTCTTTAATAAAGAAGAACTTCCAGATCTGGAATATATATATAGTGAAATATACAATATGGAAAAGGCACAGATAGCAAGCCTTTCTAAAGATGTTGTTGAAAGAACGCAGGTTGCCAAGGAAGCATTCTTAGATGTGGAAAATGAGGAGGATAAGGATTTTCTTCAGTTATTCAGCCTTGTGGGACTTTTAAGCTTTGATGTATATATGAAGAAAAATATAATAGAAAGCCTTATAGATGATTATACTAACAAGGCAGATGTATTATCGTCTGGTAAGGGAAATGTCAAAGAAGACAAGAAGGAAGTTAAGAAAAGAACGAAAAATTGATAATATTTTATAAAGATTTCTGACAAGTATTGATAAATTAACGTGACTTTTAATTATCTATATAGTATAATTACCTTATTGGTTCTAAATATAAGGAATCATATAATATTGATTTGATATATGGGAGGATTTTATGGGTATTTTAACAAGATTTAAGGACATTATGAGCGCTAATATTAATGCACTTCTTGATAAGTGTGAAGATCCAGAGAAGATGATTGACCAGTATATGAGAAATCTTGAAAGTGATCTTGGCAAGGTTAAGGCTGAGACAGCATCTGTTATGGCAGAGGAGACAAGAGCTAAGAGAGAACTTGATGAGTGCACAGAGCAGATTAACAAGATGCAGGCATATGCAGAGAAAGCATTAAAGGCTGGTAATGAATCAGATGCCAGATCATTCCTTGAGAAGAAGCAGCAGCTTGCAACAACACAGGCAGCTTTAACACAGGCTTACAATGTGGCAGCAGATAATGCAGCTAAGATGCGTCAGATGCACGATAAGCTTGTTAAGGATATATCTTCACTTGAAGCAAGAAGAACTGCTATTAAGGCTACAGTAAAGGCAGCTAAGGCACAGGAAAGAATTAACAAGGTTGGTTCAAGTGTTGTGGGTGCAAGCAATAGTATGGATGCTTTCAATAAGATGGAAGCTAAGGCTAACAAGATGCTTGATGAAGCTAATGCTATGGCTGAACTTAATGCATCAGCAGAGGATTCTAATATTGATAATCTTGCAGCTAAGTATGATGCTGAGCCAGCTAATACTGCAGTTGATGATGAACTTGCTGCACTTAAGGCACAGATGGGAATTGAATAGAATTAATTGATAATTGGAGGACACCATGGGTTTATTTAAGAGTCAGTTATCTAATGTTGTAGAATGGGAAGAATACAAGGACGATTGTATATTCTGGAAGTGGACTAATAAAGAGATTAAGAAAGGCAGCCGTCTTATAATCCGTCCCGGACAGGATGCAATATTTCTTTACAATGGCAAGATAGAAGGAATATTTAAGGATGAAGGTGAATTCGATATAGAATCACAGATTATTCCATTTCTTTCAACACTTAAAGGCTTTAAATTCGGTTTTAACAGTGGTATGAGAGCGGAAGTTCTCTTTGTTAATACTAAGGAATTTAATGTCAACTGGGGAACTAAGAATCCTATAGCTATTCCAGCAGCTAACCTTCCAGGAGGTATGCCAATAAGAGCATTTGGCAATTTTGCATTTAAGGTAACTGATTATGTATGCTTAATTGATAAAGTTGCAGGCGTTAAGCAGATGTATGTTGTTAATGATGTTAAGGAAAGAGTTGTAGCAGTGTTAGACCAGCTTCTTATGAAGTGGATAACTAAGGAAGGCAAGGATATGTTCAACCTTCAGGCTAATGCTTTTGATATTTCATCAGGAATTAAAGACGACCTTGATATGCAGATGAGCAAGCTTGGAATTGAGATTACAGATTTTAATATAGCAAGCTTCTCTTATCCAGAAGAGATACAGAAGATGCAGAATAAGGCAGCTTCACAGTCTATGGTAGCAGATATGGGAAAGTACAGCCAGGTGGCTATGGCAGATAATATCGGCAAAGGTGGCAATAACATTGCTGGTGATATGATGAGCGTACAGATGGGTATGGCAATTGGACAACAGATGATGAAGAATGTTGATATGAATAATAGTTTAGAATCAGCGGGTACATACAAGTTCTGTCCTAATTGTGGGACACCTGCGAATGGTGCTAAGTTCTGCTCTAACTGTGGAACAAAGTTATCATAAATAGCAGTATAAATAGCAAAATGCCAGATAACATAATTAAGAATTATATTGTTATGCAATAAGGTTATATATAATGGGTTATATGTGGACTTAAGTCTGCATATAACCCATTTATGTTTCTTTATATATATGCTGCAATAGTTGGAATGACTATTAATCTTGGACATATGTGGAGCATAGCAGAGACATTTAATGGACTTATGACTATACTTAATCTTATTGCCGTATTCTTGTTGTCAGTCGTTGTAATTAAGCTTGTAAAAGAGTATTTTAATGGGTGAGGTAACATTAAGGGAAGTAATAAAATGTGCTAAGAAAGGGAGAAGACTATGGATGATAAACATGTAATTAATTGTAATGATGTGCCTGAGATTGATATGACACGACAAGATGGCGGATTGGAACATAAGGCAGGTGTGTATACATATCAGATAAGGAGGAGCTGCCGCACGGATGGAGATTATACATATAACCACGCACCTATGCTTACTGCTTTTAATAACAGGCTTGTGCTTTCATATATAAGCGGTAAGCGTGATGAGCACGGTGCACCTGATGAAATCGTGTATACAACATCTAAAGACGGCTGTGTATGGGATAAGGAAAAGGTACTTTTTCCATATATGTTAGCGGACACAGATGGATATACAGGACCTGATAAAGAACTTCTTCCTAAGAAAGCACCGGCAATAGTGCATTTTAGAATGTGTTTTTATAAGGCTTCCAATGGAAAGCTTATTGCAACAACATTTTATGGCTTCTCACCAGACAGCCACAGAGCCCCTAATAATGGTTATGGTGCAGCACGTCTTGTAAGAGAAGTGTATAAAGATTACACATTGTCAGATATGTATATTATTAAATATAATGAGGCTGGTGGATTTAATGGGGACAACACAATATTTTATTCACCAGAGGGCAGTAATGAACAGCTTGATATTCCATATTATGTTCATTCTTCGGATAAAGAATTCGTTAAAGCCTGTGATGAGCTGCTCTCTAAGAAGCTTATACTTGAGCAGTGGTATGAGGAGGAGATGTATGATAAATCATATAAGACACACGGCAGGGCTGTTTCCCTTTATGAAGATGCCTATGGCAATATAGTAGGGCTTTGCAAGAAAGGTGAGGGGTATCTGTTTGATAAAGAGGGGAATGTTCTTATAGATGAGAAAATACCCTCTCTTATAACTAATACTGCTAAAGTATGGGGACAAAAGACACCTGATGGAAATTATATTATATGTTATAATCCAACAACGGATGGTTCTCACAGATGGCCTTTAGCAGTTATGGAAAGTAACGACGGCAGGGAATATTATAATATGAAAGCACTTATTCCAGAGATACCTCCTTATAAATATCAGGGTAATATTAAGAATCTTGGTGCACAATATATGCGTGGAATATGTTCATATAATGGAAATTTTGATAAAAATGTGTGGATAACCTATAGCTGTAATAAGGAAGATATATGGATAAGCAAGCTGACAAAAGATAATAAATATTCAATAATGAAACCTTTATGGTGTGATATTAACTATGAACATAATCCAAAACCATATTCAGACAGGGATAAATTCACCGATTATGATGATAAATATGAGATTATTGACCGCGATGCGTGTGCAAGAGCAATAATAGAATATTTTCCGCAGAATAAGGATATTATCAGATTACAAGTTGAAGTTGACAGAATGTCGGATGACAATGGCGTGAAAGTTCAGTTTGTTGGAAAAAATAATAAAATTATTCAAGAAGTAGTATGTATCAAAGGGAATACGCCAATTGAGGCAGATAACCATTCAGGAGATATAAATAGTGTGATAATATACTCTAAAAATATATTGAAATTAAACACTATAGATGATGATGGAAGATATTCCACCATTTCTGATATGCCAGAGGCTGAAAGAAAAGATTATTATATACAATTTAAAGTATTGATATTTTGATTGTGAAATATGCACCTAGAGATAAAGAAAGGTAGATGATCTTATGATGAAAAAGTTACACCAACAGAATCTTATTATCATATGGTGTTCGGTAGTGGCATTAAGTCTTGTATCTGTATTCGGATATGGGATGACAGCAATGGCACTTAAAGGAAGTATGATAGTTATTGTGTCAGGAATTATTTCAACCATCGGGTATTTCCTCCCAATATCAGATTCCAGAAAAGCATTAATATTAGCACTGCCACCAGCAATAGGAACTTTGTTCTATTCGTGGGTATCAGGAGGAAATTCTATACCTTACATAGCAAATTTCGTATTACTTGCAATGACTGCAACATATTTTATTGAGAAAGTAATAATTTCGTTTGCAGTTCCATTTACAATTATTTCGGTTATATTCGGTATTGTTAGTCCACAGACTATAGCAGGTATTGAATATACTGTTGCAGGAGTTGTATCAAGAATTCTATTGTTTGGAATAACTGCGTTGATACTTTATTTTGCAACTAAGAGAGGTGCTTCAGTTGTAAAAAGTACGGAAGAAGCACTTTATATTGTACAGCAGAATGCAAAGCTGGCTAATGACATAGCAGATGACCTTAGTGCTACGATTAACACAAGCAAGATCGCAGTTAATGAACTGGCAGACGGAAGCAGTAATGTTAATCAGGCGGCAAGACAGATGCAGCAGATAGTTGAAGAAGCTGCAAAGTCAACAGTAAATGTTATGGAAAAGGTTAATGCGGCAACAGAGGAAGTTGGAAATAATTATGAACTGGCTGGACAGCTTGATAATGGCTTTAACAATGTTAAAGAAGCTGTAGAAAAAGGTAATGAGGCTGTTGAAGAAGCTAAGAGTACGATTGCTTCTGTTAAGAGTACAGTAGGAGCAGCACATAAGACTACAAGTGAGCTTCTTACACAGATGAAGAAGATTACAGACATTCTTGGTGAGATTAATTCAATTGCGGCACAGACTAATCTGTTATCACTCAATGCGTCTATTGAAGCGGCAAGAGCAGGTGAACACGGAAAAGGTTTTGCTGTTGTTGCGGATGAAATCCGTGCATTATCAGAAGAGAGTGCAAAGTCCGCTGGAAATATACAGAATATACTAAAGTGGCTTACTGATACTACCAGACAGGTTGATGATGAGATTACACAAGGTACCAATGCGGCGGCGGAGAGTGTTGATACTATTGATGGACTTCTTGAATACTTTAAGAATATTAATAATGCCACAGAGCAGGCAAGTGATATTGTCAAAGAAGAGTATAGCATTACTGATAATATAAAGCAGAGCTTTGGAACTATACAGGAAGAAATGCAGACTTTGGTTGCAACATCAGAGGAGAATTCAGCAACAATCGAAGATATATCACAGACTATTGTTGCACAGAATAATTCGATTGGTAATATTCTTAGTGATATTGAGAATATTTCAGAAGTATCAGAAAAACTTCAGAAGCATTTTGAAATATAATATTGGGGTAACTTAATAAGGGAATTGTATTGAATTAATATAAATAGGGTTGCGACAACCCTGTTGAATAAAAGGCGTTTTATAGTACTGTGTAAGTGACAGCTATAAAACGCCTTGTCGATTATTATAATAAATGTATTACAAATTATTGCCGGATATATACAGTGTTGTATGAATATAATTATATTTATTTAACTACAGGAAGTCCTGCGTAATCAAGGAATTTCTGTAATTCGATATCCCAGAATTTCCATTCGTGTCCAAGTCCTTCAAGTTCATCATAGGTGTAATTGTAGAAATCATTATGTTCAAGGAAATAATCTCTTACAATATGGTTCATGTCAAGCCAGGGATCGAGACTTCCACAGGCGTGATATATATCAGGGGCAAGTGCCTTCTTATTATCAGCTATAAGCTTATCCGCAAGATATGTAAGGCAGTAATCTGTATTGTGGATATCTTTGTCACCGAATAATAATATGCGGTTTTTGGCTTTAGTACTGTTATCATTAACAAATACAGAATCGGCTTTATCACCAGCAGAAAAAGCACCAACCTTTGAGAAAGTTGAAGGATATTTGAGGGCTGAATGTAAACAGCCATAGCCTCCGTTGGAAAATCCAGACACATAATTATATTTTCTGTCATCAGAGATACACGCAAACATATTATGTATAGTAGATGGCAGTTCTTTGGCAACAAAGCTTTCGTACCTGTCGCCTATATTCATATTGACAAAGCAGGATTCAAATACTTCTGGCAGAACAGCCGCAAAATGGCGTTCGTTAACAGTATCCACCAAAGAAGTGTGATAGAGCCATTCCGTATGGTCACCACTTCCGCCGTGGTAAAGCCATACGCAGGGAAGCTTTTCATCATCGTTAATCTTATCAGGAAGAACGACAGTTACATCAATAGTTCTCCTTAACATCATAGAGAATAAGTTAATATTAATTACCGACATAATGACCTCCATTCTGCACCTTTTGCATTGTATATATAATCAATTGTATTTTTAATACATCTGTCCCAGTATTCCCAGTTGTGACCACCATCTGTTTCGTAATAAGACGTGTTAATTCCGGCGGCTGAAAGAGCATTATTAAATTCACAGCTCATATGTATTCTTGGGTCCTGCAATCCGCAGGTTATTACAAATTTGGTATCGTTATATTGAGTGTCAGAAGCCTTAAGCTTTTCGTTCTCCTTAGCATAGGCGTCAATAAGGCTGTATAAATCCAGCTTGTTATTGATAAGGTCATCACGGCTTCCGAATACAGGGAACATATCAATTCCCTGAGGATTATCGTAGCGTTCAAGTATATTAAGAAGACCTGAATATGAAAATGCGGTGTTATACATAGAAGGATTATTAAGTGCTGCATAAAATGCACCATATCCGCCCATTGACATACCGGCAATATAGCGGTCTTTAGGGTCGCGGCTTATGTTAAACCACTGTTCACACTGTGTTATAAGTTCCTTTACAGCATAAGTATAATAGTCCTTGCCGTGAATATTATTGATATAGAAACGGTTATTGCCAGATGGCATAACTACAGCAATATCAGTAGTATTTACATAATCTGCAATACGGGTGTTAAGTACCCAGCTTGAGTGGTCACCGCCTGCACCATGCAAAAGATACAGGACTTTATAATTCCCTCTTCCCTGAGGTATAAGGACATCAAGCATAATAGGCATATTGAGGGCAGAAGATTTGTAATTAATAGTTAAGTGAGCCATAATAATCTCCATTTCTGTGCATATTTTTGCACATATAAAGTTTGTGGCTGTGCACGTTTTTTGTGATAACAATTTTATGTCATATGTGCACAGGCACTAATCTTAAGGGTTAAAATATATTTTTACGCTGATAAGTAGCAGTCATTAATTATTCTTTAAAGTACTCAGCATAATTATCTTTTATAGAATTAATATTCTCAGTATATCTGTTTAAGTGACGTTTAGATATTTCACGGGCTTTATCAGTCTCCCTGTTCTCAATGGCAGCCACAAGTTCCTCATGGTCTGATAAAATATGGCCAACAGATATACATCTGAAACTAAGAATAGTAGTTCTGTCAAAATGTGGTGAGATATTATTCACTAATTCATACCAGTAATTCTTATTGCACATTTTATATAATGATTTGTGGAATTCTTTATCAAGCTGGAATATCTTTTCTTCGTCATTACGTTTCATATACATCTGCCATAAAGCGACATTTTCCCAGAGCATATTAATCTGCTCTTTGTTAAGAGTAGTACAGGCAAGAGCTGCAAGCTCAGCTTCCAGCACGCTTCTTAATTCCCTTACTTCCTCGACAATATTGGCATCAATCAATGATACATAAGCACCAATCTTAGGCTTGATTTCAATAAGACGTGTCTGTGAAAGTTCAAGCTCTGCCTCACGTATAGGGTTCTTGCTGACATTAAGAAGTTCGCTTATCTCGTCAGAGTCAAGCTGCTGTCCCGGTGTAAGATTGATGTGGACAATGTTATATACAAGTTGTCTTACAACATAATCTTTAGCAGATTCTTTAGGGAGTCTTTCATCAATTTTAAACATAGATGTAATTCCTTTCTTAAATCGTGATATATCTAAACGTGTTAAATATACGCGTTGATTTATGAATAGAGTATAGCATATATATTTCAAGATATTAAGCATTTTTAGGTATAAAACCTGTTACAAATATGTATTTCTTATCTGGTGCCTTGCCGATAATTCTAACAGCTTTTGTTGATACTTTGTCTTTAATTGTGTTATTTATATTGCTATAATACTACTATTGGATTTATAATTAAATTATATTAGCAGGATTTTAACAGACTTTCAAGGTTGAATATTCATAATAAATATAATATATAAAAGTGTAAATAGCAGGGAAGGATACAGATGATATATACAGTTAAGGATATTGAAGAACCGGATTTTGGCTGTGAGGGTCTTATGGATGGACAGCAGGTTATTGATAAGGTTACACTTATAGATGAGAAGGGAAATCTTCTATATATAGAAGCGGCAGATATGTATCTTTATGATAAGGGTATAGATGTCGGCGATAAAGTAATTATACAGGACAATCTGTTAGTTAAGGCTGGGCAGGAATAATAAAATAATACATAGAAAAGAGGAATATTATGGTTAAGGTTACATTAGGAAGTACAGGAATAACAGTTAATAAAAATGGATTTGGCGCACTGCCAATCCAGAGAATTAGCAGCGAGGCATCTGCCCATTTGTTAAGAAAGGCATATGAGGCGGGGATAGATTTTTATGATACAGCAAGATTTTATACAGACAGCGAAGAAAAGATTGGTGAAGCTTTGTCAGATGTAAGAGATAATATTTACATTGCAACAAAGACAGCGGCACAGAATTCAGAGGATTTCTGGAAGGACCTTGCAACAAGCCTTAATAATTTAAAGACAGATTATATTGATATTTACCAGTTCCACAATCCATCATTCTGTCCAAAGCCGGGTGATGGAACAGGACTTTATGAAGCTATGCTTGAGGCAAAAGCACAGGGAAAGATAAGACATATAGGAATTACTAACCACAGGCTTAATGTTGCTATGGAGGCACTTGAGTCAGGACTTTATGAAACATTGCAGTTTCCATTTAACTATCTTGCAACAGAAAAAGAGCATAAGCTTGTTGAAGTCTGTCGTGAGAAAAATATCGGATTTATAGCAATGAAAGCACTTTCTGGAGGACTGATAACTAATTCCAAGGTTGCATATGCTTATCAGGCACAATACGATAATGTTCTTCCAATATGGGGTGTCCAGAGGGAAACAGAATTAGATGAGTTCATAAGTTACATAGATAACCCTCCAGTTCTTGATGAAGAGATTAAAGCGGTAATTGAAAATGATAAGAAAGAGCTTGCTGGCAACTTTTGCAGGGGATGTGGATATTGTATGCCAACGTGTCCAGCACATATAGAGATTAACAATTGTGCAAGAATGTCACTGCTTCTTAGACGTTCACCATCAGAGCTTCAGCTTACTAAGGAGGTGCAGGCTAAGATGAAGAAGATAGAGGATTGCATACATTGCGGAGCGTGCAGTGCTCATTGTCCATATGGGCTTGATACACCTAAGCTGCTGGAGGATAATTATAAGGATTATAAGGAAGTGCTGGCAGGAAAGCCATTATAATAAGAGTAAAAGAAGACGAAAGAGAAGAACTTAAGAAAATGCTGTGTTACTAAATAGTAAATGAATTTAATCAATAAAAATAAAGTAAAGCAAATAGAAAAAGGAAAGAGGCTGTCATATCAGATATTGTTCATATAATATATAAACTGTAAGTAATGACTAACAGATATATTGTATGGATTATGCCTGATGTGACAGCCTCTTTTCTTGTATGTCCGCTATCAGTAAGTATACTCGTGGTGAGGACAATAATAAAATGACTGTAACTGGCTCTTATTATTGTAAGTAACAGTATAGCAGTCAGCAGGTGCATTGTTGTAAGCTTCAAAAGCAATCTTCATATTCATTGTCTGGCTATGAGGCTTTTCACCGCTTTTATGTTCAGCACTTGTATTATCGCGTCCTATACCTTTAAGATTACTGATGGTCTGGACAGGGTACACTTTTGAATTGCTAATAACTCCATTTACTGCAATAATCCCTCCTTGGACCTTATTTCAAAATGTTACTTTTATATTATATATCGACAAAATATGACAGATTATAACATACAAATATAAAAAGATGTTCATACTTCTATTAAATTTTTTTAAAATTTTTAAAATTTATATTTTCTTTTGATATATTTTATTGACAGATTAAAGCTTAGCATTTATACTTGAAATAGTTTCCTAACGAACTAAATACTGCATAATATTTTAAGGAAGGTTAACAATGGATGCCTATGATTTAATTACATCAGGGTTGCAGCTTAGAAAGCTTCTTGCTAAAAGGGTTGAACCTATTATGGAAGAATATGGATTAAGACCAGTTGAACTGGATATTCTTGAATTCATCACCAAAGAGAATATCGACACAGCTAAAGAGATTATACACAGAATACATTTATCAAAGTCGCATATTTCTAAGTCGTTGGAACATTTATTAGAAAAGGGGCTTATTAATATGAAAGAAGACGAAGATGACCGCAGGGTAATGAGAATTACGCTGACAGAGGCTTCTTATAAGGTCATAGATAAAGTTAATGTTGCATATGAACAGTGCAGGCAGATACTTACGGAGGGGGTTTCAGAAGAGGAGTTGCAGGTATTTAGAAGAGTCATAAGACAGATGAATGACAATGTTAATGGTGAACTTGAGTAACTAAAGTTGTATATGTGCTGGACGTAGCACAGGTTTATGTTAGTTTGATAGGAAAGGAAGGCATATGATGGAAAGGTGGAACAAAACTATGGAGAATATTAATGATTATTCAAAGAAACAGGCTGATATGTGCATTGATAATGACCGCATTCCAAAGGCTTTATATGCAGATTACGGAGTTAAGAAGGGTCTTAGAGATGAAAATGGACAGGGAGTTCTTACAGGACTTACTAATATATCAAGTGTAAGGGCATTTGATGTAATAGACGGAGAGAAAGTACCTTGTGATGGAGAACTTTTATATAGGGGTTATGATGTAACTAAACTTGTAAAAGGTGCTGGCGATAAGAGATTTATATTTGAGGAAAGTGCATATCTTTTATTATTTGGTGAACTGCCAGATGCCACACAGCTTGAAGAATTCAGACATATAATTGCTAACTGTATGGAGCTTCCGACTAACTTTACAAGAGATGTAATTATGAAAGCACCTTCAGCTGATATTATGAACTCAATGACAAGAAGTATTCTTACACTTGCATCTTACGATGACAGGAAAGATGATCTTAGCATAGAAAATGTATTAAGACAGAGCATACAGCTTATAAGTACATTTCCAATGCTTGCTGTATATGGTTACCACGCATACAATCATTATGAGAGAGATGATAGTATGTATATCCACAGACCAGATAAGGAATTATCACTTGCTGAGAATTTTTTAAGAATGTTAAGACCAGATATGAAATATACACCACTGGAAACACATGTACTTGATATTGCACTGCTTCTTCATATGGAACATGGTGGTGGTAATAATTCATCATTTACAACAAGAGTTGTTACTTCCTCAGGTTCAGATACATACTCAGCAATTGCAGCAGCTATGTCATCACTTAAGGGAAGAAAGCATGGTGGTGCTAATCTTATGGTTATGAATATGATGGAAGATATAAGGGCACATATTAAGGATTATCACGATGAAGAGGAAATAGAGCATTATCTTGATAAAATTCTTAATAAAGAAGCATTTGATAAGAAAGGTCTTATATATGGTATGGGTCATGCTGTATATTCGTTATCAGACCCAAGAGAAAGAGTGTTCAAGGGATTTGTTGAGCAGCTTGCTAATGCAAAGGGAAGAGCTGAGGATATGGCATTGTACAATAATATAGAGAGGATTGCACCAATGCTTATTGCCAAGGAGAGAAAGATATTCAAGGGTGTAAGTCCTAATGTTGATTTCTATAGTGGATTTGTATACGATATGCTGGATATACCAAAGGAACTCTATACACCGCTTTTTGCAATAGCAAGAATTGTTGGCTGGAGTGCACACAGAATAGAAGAACTTGTTACAACTGACAAGATTATCCGTCCAGCATATAAGAGCCTTGTTACTAAGAGGGAATATGTTGACAGAAGCCACAGGGATTAATCATTATCAGCAGCACTTTGGTAATTATTAATAGCAGATAATAATATTGATAGTATAAGTCAGTATATGAAATTGCAATATTAAATAAAAATATCAGATAAAAGGAGGTTTTAAATATGCCAAAGGAACGAGAAGATAAACAGTTTAAGTCTTCTAGCGGAATATGTAATATCCACGCGGTTATATGGTATCCGGACAGTGACGTGTATAAGAAGCCTGTAGGTGTAATACAGATTGCACACGGAATGATAGACCATATTGAAAGGTTTGAAGAGATGGCAGAATACTTTACAGGCAAAGGCTTTGTAGTTGCAGGTAATGATCATTTAGGACACGGAGATTCAGTTAATAGTGATGAAGATCTGGGATATTTTGCCAAGGGTAATCATGGTGCAGACTTTTTAATTAAAGATATGCACAGGCTTACACTTATAATGAAGAAGAATTATCCAGACCTTCCATATGTTCTTATCGGTCATAGTATGGGTTCATATATGTCAAGAAAATATGCCAGCATATATGGAGATGAGCTTGACGGGGTTATATTCTTAGGAACAGGCAACCAGCCTAAGGCAGTTGTTGACAGCGGACTTAAGCTTGCACATATTGCGAAGCTTGTAAGGGGAGAAAGATATAGAAGTGAACTCCTTAATACGATTATGTTCGGTGCATATAATAAGAGAATTAAGGACAACAGGACAGCTAACGACTGGCTTACTAAGGATACTAAGATAGTTGATGAGTACCTAAGCGACCCTAAGTGTTCTTATAAGTTCACAGCCAATGCGTATATAGGATTTTTAAATGTTATTAAATATGATATTGATAAGAAGAATATAGCAAAGACACCGGATAAGCTTCCTGTATTATTTGCATCAGGACTTGAAGACCCGGTAGGAGATTATGGTAAGGGTGTAAAGAAGGCATTTAAAATGTATACTAAATATGTGGATAATGTTGAACTTTATCTTTATGAAGATGACAGACACGAACTTCACAGTGAAACAGACCGTGAAGATATATTCAGCGATTTATATGAATGGATTGAAGAAAATGTGTAATTGAATAGCTGTTTAATTGTATATAATATAATGAGTGCATTACAGTATTAAAATCATATTATATAGTAATGAAAGCTATATCACATAGTGATAAGAGAATGCAATATAATAATTAGAACTATATTGAAAGATATTAAAGCTACATTTTGGAGTATTAACTCTACATTTTGTTGACAAACAGGTTGCAGAGGGGTACAATACAACAAATTGTAGCTTTTTGCTTTATATCTTATTCTATAAAGCAGACAGTGATTGGAGATGATAATATTATGAAGGCTGACAGAACTATATATTATAGTTCATACACAGATGATGTTGTTAAAAGCCACAATCAGAGTTTTAAGTTAAAGACTAATTACGAATGGATAAATAACAGCTTATTATTTAAAATGGCTTCAATGGTTATATATGTATTGGCAATAGTTATAGGTTACATATGCTGTAAGTTATTTTTTAATATAAGCTACAAGAATAGAAAGCTTTTAAAGAAGTGTAAGAAAGATGGCTATTTTGTATATGCCAATCACACACAGCCTGTAGGAGATGTTGTAATACCAGCACTTGCGTGTGTAGGAAAGAGAGTATATGTAATAGTAAGCCAGGCCAATTATGGAATACCCGTTATAGGTAAGATACTCCCAGAGCTTGGTGCACTTCCTGTTCCGGATTCCATAAGCCAGTATAAGAAGTTTACAGAAGCGTATAAGAAGCACATTGAGCAGGGTCATCCTGTTATTATATATCCTGAGGCACACGTCTGGCCGTATTATACACAGATAAGACCATTTGAGAAGACGTCATTCCGTTTTCCAGCGGAGCTTAATAAACCGGTGTATGTGATGACGACAACATATACGCATAGACATTTTCTTAAGAACATTATAAAAAGACCAAAGGTCAATGTGTATATTGATGGACCGTTTTATCCAGACACAGGTGCAGGAATAAAGGATAACCAGAAGATGCTTCACGATAGGGTATATGAAGTTATGAAGTCGCGAAGTCATCTTAGCGATTATGAATATATAAGATATGAAAGAAAGAATGTTATGTAATAGCATTGCAGGATTACAGATATGAATATATTGTTTTGTGGAGATAAGAATATACAGAATGGGCTTCTTATAGCGGTTATATCATTATTGGAACACACCAAAGAAGACCTTGATGTATATGTATTAACGCTTGATATGTCTGTTAATGATAAGCATTATGAGCCGATAGATGGCAGACTTTCTGACTATTGTAATACAGAATTATCGAAGAAATATGATAACAGACTTCGTATTAAATTTATTGATACGTCCGGTTTATTCAATAAAGAAGTGCCTCTTGCCAATATGTCGACAAGATTTACGCCATGCTGTATGTTAAGATTATTTGCAGATGAGATAGCAGAGCTTCCAGACAGGCTGTTGTATCTTGATACTGATATAATATGCAGAAAAGATTTTACAGAATTTTATTATCAGAATATGGAAAATGTAGAGATAGCTGGAGTTCTTGATTATTACGGAAGCTGGTTTTTTAGAAAGAACATTTTTAAAAGAGATTATCTTAACTCGGGAGTGCTTCTTATGAATATGGTACAGTTAAAGAAGACAGGACTTTTAAAGAAATGCCGTGAAATGTGTACTTCAAAGCAGATGTTTATGCCAGACCAGTCGGCACTTAACAAGCTATCGGTTAACAAGAAAATATGTGAAAGAAAATATAACGACCAGAGAAGACTTCACAGTGATACAGTATTCCAGCATTTTACAACACATTTTAAGTTCTTTCCTTATGTCAGGACAGAAACAGTGAAGCCGTGGCAGACAGAAGAAGTATTTGGGGTGCTGAAAATCCCAAGAGAAGAATACGAGGTATTGTTTAATAAATACAAAAATGCTTTGGCAGAGCTTGGCAGCTATGAAATATAATTATTATTTATGAGTATTTGTACAGATTAATGAAATTAAAATATGTAAATAAAAATATTAAAATAATTAAAATAATAAAGATAATTGGAATGGAGAATTAATATGATTAACAAGAATGAGATAATACCAATATTTTTTACAATTGATGATGCATATGCACCATATCTGCATGTTGCATTAATATCACTTATTGAAAATGCTTCAAAGGACAGAAACTACAAGATAATAGTAGTTTACCAGGAGCTTAATGAGGAGAATAGAAATAATCTTGCTGAACTGGTTAAGGATCATCCTAATTTTGAGATGGAATTTAAGTATATGAAGCAGAGCCTTGATATGATAACAGACAGAATTGAGAACAGACTTCGTTCAGATTATTTCACAATGACAATATATTTCAGAATATTTATTCCAGATATGTATCCGGAATATGATAAGGCTATATATATAGACAGTGATATAGTTGTTCCTGGCGATATATCAGAGCTTTATGATACAGATATGCACGGCAATCTTATAGGAGTGTGCAAAGATAGTTCAGTTAATGATGCTCCTGAATTGCAAAGATATATGACAGAATCACTTGGTTTAAAGCTTGGTGATTACTTTAATTCAGGTATGCTTCTTATGAATATGAAGGCTTTAAGAGAGGTTAATCTTGCAGAGCATTTCTTATATCTTCTTAATAAATACCATTTTGACTGTATCGCACCAGATCAGGATTATCTTAATTCTATGTGTTATGGTAAGATAGAATATCTTGAATCCTGCTGGGATGCAATGCCTAACAGAAATAAGCCTGAGAATCCATCACCTAAGATAATTCATTATAATTTATTTGATAAGCCTTGGTGCTATGATGGAATTCAGTACGAGAGTTATTTCTGGGATTATGCTAAACGTTCTGTTTATTATGAAGACATTGTTAAGAGCAAAGAGAATTATTCAGATGAACAGAAGGCAGAAGATAAAGAGCATATGGCTGATCTTTTCAGAAGAGCAGGAGCTAATGCAGATACAGAAGTAACATTTAGAAAAGTGCTTGAAAGTGGAGAAAAGATAAGATTATGATAATAGGTGGAAGCAAGAAGGAAGTTGTTGCTAATATTAAAAATGCGGCAGATAACGGAAGGTTTAATGACAAAGTAGAAATCGGCGATCCGGAACTTGACAGTACAAGAAGAAAAAAGCTTCTTGGCAAATATGTAAAACAGCGTAATGAAATTCCATATCATTACAGGAACTGGCTTGCAAGAAGAATTGTTGATTTTATAACTTTTGGCGTTAATGCTAATACAAAGGTTGTAGGTGCAGAGAAGATTAAACATATTAAATCAGGAGCTATTATAACAAGTAATCATTTTAATCCTGTTGATACAACGATTATAAGATATGGAATTAAGAAGGCAAGAAGATACAGAATGTTTATCGTAAGTCAGGATACTAACTTTGCAATGAAAGGTTTTCTTGGTTTTCTTATGAGATATGCAGATGAAATTCCAGTCAGCAAAGATAAGGATTATATGGAAAGACATTTTTATAGAACACTTAATAACCTTCTTGTTAATAAGAAAGAGTATATTCTTATATATCCAGAGCAGGAAATGTGGTTTAATTACAGAAAGCCTCGTCCACCAAAGAGGGGGGCATACTTTTATGCAGCCAAGTTTAATGTTCCGATTATATCGTGCTTTGTTGAGATGAAAGATATGGATAAGGATGATACAGAGGAATTTAAAAGAGTTAAGTATGTTCTTCACATATTAGACCCTATATATCCAGACCCGGAAAAGAATGAGCGTGATAACAGCTTTGATATGATGAAAAAAGATTATGAGCAGAAGAAGGCAGCTTATGAGCAAATATATAAAAGGCCTCTTGATTATGCTTTTAGTGACAGTGATATCGCGGGCTGGAAAGGGACAACAGAATAGCAGAGGCAATTTTGTACTGTGACTTTAATAGTCCTTGTACAGGAAAATAACAGAAAAAAGAATATTAAAAGTAAAGTGTGTATCTTACAGGCAGCTATAATTGGGTAGTTATCTGACGGATACACATTTTTTGTGTAATAGTGAATTCTGATAGAATTCATTTTAAAATTAAAATGCCTTAAATGAGAAAAATTATCCTTGCAAAATACCCACAGGGGGTATATATTATAGATGATGATATTAACACAGTAATATAGCAGGCGAAAGGAGTGGTTGAATGGCAGAAGATAAACAATGCTGTTGTGGCAGCAAGATGAAAGAAAGAAGTGATTCAGAGAAGAAGCTTCTTCTTAACAGATTAAAAAGGATAGAAGGCCAGATAAGAGGAATATACGGTATGGTTGAGAATGATGCCTACTGTATAGATATTCTTAATCAGGCACTTGCCGCTAACGCGGCGCTTACTGCATTTGATAAAGCATTACTTTCTAATCATATTAAGACCTGCGTAGTTGATGACATAAAGAATGGTGATGATGAGGTAGTTGATGAACTTATTATGACAATGCAGAAGTTTATGAAGTAAGAAAAGAGGTATATATGGGAACAGCGATAATAATTGTAGTATTAGTTATTATAGTAATATTTGCAGTAAAAAGCGGCATAAAGCACGGCAAAGGAGAAGGCGGCTGCTGTGGCAGCGGTGGAACAATGAAAGAGGACAAGAAAGTGCTTGCAGGTGACATAATTGCAACTAAGCTTGTAACAATTGAGGGTATGCACTGCGATAACTGCAAGAACAGCATAGAACATCAGATTAACAGAATAGATGGAGCGGCCTGTGAAGTTAATTTAAAGAAAAAGACAACTGCAATACAGCTTGATAAGCCTGTTGATGATGATTTAATAAGAAGAACTATAGAAAGATTAGATTTTAAGGTAGTAGATATTAAGACAATATAATTAATGTGCTTAACAGATTAAGGGAGGAGATGATACATTTTGAAACAATACAATGTTACAGGGATGACCTGTGCCGCGTGTCAGGCAAGAGTTGAGAAAGCTGTATCCAAGGTTCCTGGTGTAACTAGCTGTTCAGTCAGTCTGCTCACTAATTCAATGGGCGTTGAGGGTGCAGCCGCAGACGAGCAGATAATAAAGGCAGTAACCGATGCAGGATATGGTGCAAGCATAAGAGGTTCAGAAAGTTCAGGTAGTAAAAGTGAAGGCAATCAAACAATAGCAGGACTTGAGGAATCGCTTAAAGATACAACAACACCTAAGCTTGCCAAAAGACTTGTGGCATCGCTTGTATTTCTGCTTATACTTATGTATTTCAGTATGGGACATATGATGTGGGGCTGGCCGCTTCCAGGTGTACTTGAGAATAACCATATAGCTATGGGACTTATACAGATGCTTCTTACAATAATAATTATGGTTATTAACCAGAGATTTTTTATAAGTGGTTTTAAAAGTATGCTTCACGGCTCACCTAATATGGATACGCTTGTAGCACTTGGCTCTGGTGCAGCATTTTTATACAGCACATATGCCTTATTTGCGATGACTGATGCACAGGTGCGTATGGATATGGATGGTGTAATGCATTATATGCACGAATTCTATTTTGAGTCAGCGGCAATGATTCTTACACTTATAACAATAGGTAAAATGCTTGAGGCCCATTCAAAAGGAAAGACAACAGATGCACTTAAAAGCCTTATGAAGCTTGCGGCGACAACAGCGACAGTAGTTATTGATGGTAATGAACAGGTTGTTCCGGTAGAACAGGTTCACAAAGGGGATACATTTGTTGTAAAACCAGGAGAGAATATTCCTGTTGATGGTGAGATTATAGAGGGTATGAGTGCGGTTAATGAGTCAGCCCTCACAGGAGAGAGTATCCCGGTCGATAAAAATGTCGGTGACAGTGTATCAGCGGCAACTCTTAACACATCAGGTTATATAAAATGTGTTGCAACAAGAGTAGGTGAGGATACAACTTTATCAAAAATTATACAGATGGTAAGTGATGCGGCGGCAACTAAAGCACCTATTGCAAAGATAGCAGATAAGGTATCAGGAGTATTTGTGCCTGTAGTAATAGGAATCGCAGCAGTTACTATTATAGTGTGGCTGTTAGCCGGACAGAGTGCTGGATTTGCACTTGCAAGAGGAATATCGGTGCTTGTTATAAGCTGTCCTTGTGCACTTGGACTAGCAACGCCAGTTGCTATTATGGTTGGTAATGGTGTTGGTGCTAAGAATGGTATAATGTTTAAGACAGCCATTTCACTTGAACAGACTGGTAAAATGCAGATTGCTGCCCTTGATAAGACAGGTACAATAACAGCTGGTGAACCGGTAGTTACTGATGTTGTAAGTGCAGATGGAATTACTGACGACAAGCTTATATCAATAGCGAAGCTGTTAGAGGCAAGAAGTGAGCATCCACTTGCTAAAGCTGTTGTGAATTACGATTATACAGCAAAGCAGAATGATTATTCAGATATTATATCAATAGATGTATCAAATGCAGTTGCAGGAAATGGGCTTGAAGCCAGTGCACAGTATATTAAAGCATTTGAGGCGGACAGTGCAGATATTTCTGATAAAATCAGCTTATACGGCGGTAATGCAGATTATATAAGCAAAAAGGCAACAATACCACAAGAATATATAAAAAAATCCTACGAGCTTTCAGGCGATGGAAAGACACCTATGTTCTTTGCAACAGATAAAGAATTCTTAGGAATTATCGCTGTTGCCGATACAATAAAAGAGGACAGTCCTAAAGCCATAAAGGAATTAAAGGATATGGGTCTTTATGTTGTAATGATAACAGGTGATAATGAAAGAAGTGCCAATGCGATAGGAAAGATAGCAGGTGTTAATGAGGTTATTGCAGGAGTTCTTCCGGACGGTAAGGAAAAGGAAATACAGCGTCTTAAGAAGTATGGCAAAGTAATAATGGTTGGTGATGGAATTAATGATGCACCAGCATTGACATCAGCAGATATAGGTATTGCGATTGGTGCAGGAACAGACGTGGCGATTGATGCAGCAGATGTTGTTATTATGAAGAACTGCTTAAGTGATGTTGCGGCGGCTATCAGGCTCAGCCACAGGACGATAAGAAATATCCACGAGAACCTGTTCTGGGCATTCATATACAATATAATAGGAATTCCACTTGCAGCAGGTGTGTGGATACATCTGACTGGCTGGGAGATGAATCCTATGTTTGGTGCGGCGGCGATGAGCCTTTCAAGCTTCTGTGTTGTGACTAATGCTTTAAGGCTTAATCTTGTAAAGATATATGACACAGCAAGAGATGAGGTATACAAAAAGAAAGCTGCCAGAAAGGGTCTTATTGTTAAGACAACAGACAATACTGATAATAGCCCTGTGAATAATATTACATCACAGGATATTAATAATAAAAGAAAAGAGGATAATAAAATGACAAAGACAATGAATATTGAAGGTATGATGTGTGGACACTGTGAGGCAAGAGTAAAGAAGGCATTAGAGTCAGTTGACGGTGTAAGCGGGGCAGTTGTAAGCCACGAGAAGAATGAGGCTGTCGTGACACTTGCAAAGGAAGTTGATGATGAGGTACTTAAGAAGGCTGTGGAGGAGCAGGATTATAAGGTGATAGCGATAAATTAATTGAGGTTGTGAGGATTAAGAACGGGAGGTTGTGAGTGAGGATTGGGGAAGCTTATAGTTACAACGAAGACACGTTTGCACTGAGTGTCGCTCGCAGCGGTACTAAGTCGCCAGCCAGGGCTGCCGACTAAGGACCGGCGGCTCCCCATCGTCTTCTTATGCAACTATAAGCTTCCCCAATCTGATTTACGTTCTTGAATTGATTTACTTAGGAATTAATTTATTGATGAGGGACACTAATATGGAGAAAAGATGATATCGGGGAGTTTGGTGGATATTGACTTTTCTGTTTTTGATTGGTTTCTTGAAGATTTTGGATAATAACTGACGCTCGCCCAGACTTATGTCTGGGCATTGCTGGTTGTTGGGGGAGTATATGTTGATTGGTGGGGTGTGATGATTTTTTGGCTGGTATGTTGTTGACTGGGGTTTTGAAGATTTTGGATAGTAGTGACGCTCGCCCAGACTTATGTCTGGGCATTGCTGGTTGCTGGGGGAGTTTATACTGGTTGTTGAGAGGGGTGTGTTGTTTGGTTGTGAGGGAATGTTTTTGCTGGAGTTGGGGGATTAGATGGGAAAGTTTAAAAAAGGGTTAGGAAACATATATTAAGTGTGCTATACTGTATCTACTTAGTAAATATATTTGATTACAGGAGGACAAAAGATATGCTTTCTAATGATGCTAATATACTGAAAATTAAACATGAAATATTATATCAGGTTGCAAAGCTTGCTTATGCTGGACAGCTTGAAGAGAAGAAGGAGGAGCTTCCATATGAGCTGCTTCCGGGACCTCAGGCGAAGTACAGATGTTGCGTATACAAAGAGCGTGAAGTTGTAAGACAACGTATAAGACTTGCAGAAGGAAAGTGTCCATCAGAAACACCTAAGACAGGTAAGGATAATGTGGTTCAGGTTATAGAAGCGGCATGTGCTGACTGTCCACTTTCACATTATATAGTTACAGATAATTGTAGAAAATGTATGGCTAAAGCCTGTCAGCAGGCGTGTAAGTTTGGGGCTGTATCTATGGGGCGCGACAGAGCTTATATTGACCCTGACAAATGTAAAGAATGTGGTCAGTGTGCTAAAGCCTGTCCATATAATGCTATTGCAGATTTGATTAGACCTTGTAAGAAAATCTGTCCGGTAGGTGCAATTACTATGGACGAAAATGGTATATGTGAGATAGATGACAGTAAATGTATTAAATGTGGACATTGCATACACGCCTGTCCATTCGGTGCTATTGGTTCTAAGACAGATATAGTTGATGTTATTAAGGCAATTACATCAGGTAAAAAGGTTGTCGCTATGGTAGCACCGGCAATTGAAGGTTCATTTGGTGCAGATATTACAATGGACAGTATAAGAACAGCCTGCAAGAAAGTTGGATTTTCTGATATGGTAGAGGTTGCCCTTGGTGGTGATATGACAGCCGGTGCAGAAGCAAAGGAATGGCTTGAAGCTAATAAAGAGGGCAAAAAGATGACAACATCGTGCTGTCCTGCATTTGTTAATATGATAAAGAAACACTATCCTGAATTAACAGACAATATATCGACAACTGTATCACCTATGTGTGCGGTTTCAAGAATGTTAAAGTCTAAGGATAAGGACACAGTAACGGTATTTATCGGACCTTGTATTGCAAAGAAAGATGAAAGACGTAACAAGGACTTAGAAGGAAATGCTGATTATGTTCTTACAGTAGGTGAGTACAGAGCAATGCTTAGAGCTAAGGACGTTAAGATTGAGGCTGAAGCTAACAGCAGCCAGCAGGCAAGTGTATATGGCAAGAGATTTGGTAATGGTGGTGGAGTTGCTGCCGCTGTAGTAGAATGTATGAAGGAGTTAGGTGAAGACCCATCTAAGTTCACTATAGAAAAATGTTCAGGTGGAGCAGAATGTAAGAAAGCACTTACGCTATTAAAAATGGACAGACTTCAAGCTGACTTTGTTGAAGGAATGGCGTGCGAAGGAGGCTGTGTAGGCGGACCTAGCCATCATCGTTCAAGCAAGAATGAAATGCTTGTAGCCAAAGACAGGGATAAGCTCTTATCAGAAGCCGATGACAGAAAGATATATGATAACCTTAAGAGCTACGATATGGAAGCATTTTCTATGCATGCAGAATAAGAAGTGAGGAATAAAATGAGATTTGAAGGTATCAAGAAGGTTTTAGACGGACATTTTATTAACAGATATGATATTACATATACAACAGAGGATAACAGAACCAAGGTATATGAAATAATAAGCCGTAATGATAATGTGAGTTCATTGGCTGACCTTCATAATGACAGACCTGACGGGGTTGTTATAGTTGCGACAGATATTGATGGCGGGAAAATACTTATCAATAAGGAATACAGAATGTCCGTAGGAGATTATGTATACAATTTCCCGGCGGGACTTATTGATGAGGGCGAAACGGCGGAGGTTGCGGCTAAGAGAGAGCTGAAGGAAGAAACAGGACTTAATCTTATAAGGATTGATGATAAGCTTTATGACAGCTACAGTGCAATAGGTTTTTCAAATGAAACTAATCAGGTAGTCATTGGAAAGGCAGAAGGAACATTTTCTAAAAGTACATCAACTATGGAAGAAATAACAGCTTCGTGGTACACTAAAGAAGAAGTGAAAGAACTTCTTAAGAATTGCAGATTTGCGGCAAGAACACAGGCATTCTGCTATATGTGGGCTAAGGGAGGCTGTTAATGAAGATACATAAGAAAATGTTGGTGGCAGGCTTGATACTTATTATGTTATTAGCAATATCAGGCTGTGGTAGAAAGAATATTAAAATTGCTCTTTACCAGTATACAGAGAATGAAGACGGAACGCTTACAATTACTGCTCTTACAGATAAGGGCAGGTCGGAAGATGAACTTGTTGTTCCAGCAGTTCTTGACGGTAAAAGTGTATCCACAATAGGCGATGGTGCATTCAGGGACGATACGATGATTAAAAAAGTAACTATAGAGCAGGGTATAACATACATATCTTCAAATGCTTTTTTATCTTGTTATAACCTTGAAGAAATAGTCATACCAGAGTCAGTTGAAGATATAGGCACACACGCATTTACTGAAACCAGATGGAGGGCAGAAAAATTAAAAGATTCTAATGATATAATTGTTAATAATATTCTTTATGAAGCTGACCAGAATAAAGAGAATTACTCTATTAAAGATGGAGTTGTAACAATTGCCTCAGGTGTATTTTATAACAATACCAATCTTAAGAGTGTGACAATACCATCATCAGTTAAGAACATTGGTACATATGCTTTTTCAGGCTGTACTAATCTTACAGAGGTGATACTTCCAGATGGTTTGGAAAATATAGGCTATGCGGCATTTATGTCAAGTGGAATTAAAGAGATAACAGTGCCAAAGAGCGTAAAGAATATCGGACAGGATGCATTTCTTAATATAACGGTTAATAGGTAATTGTCTGTTACAGATATCAGTGGTGGTAGGCAGTTTAATTGATACTAAGAATATTGTTAAATTATTGCGATAATATTTTAAGAACATAAAAACTGCGGGATATATTATATAGATGATATTTGAGTATCATTTATGTATGTCCCGCAGTTTTTATTTAATTATATGGTATATTACATAAAAGACACTATGTGCCGATTATGCGCACCCGCACGAAAAGGGTCTAAAATCCAATACATTAATTGTAATGCGGTTAAGCAAGAAAATCTTTTCGCATAGGATTGAACACATCGACAAGTATGCCGTCTTCAAGTGCAGTAACGCCGTGCTCAACATTAGATGGCATATACACACTGTCGCCTTGATTTACAATCTTGGTTTCGCCACCAATTGTAAATTCAAAGCTTCCCTTGGCAATATAAGTAATCTGTAAATGTTCGTGCTTATGAAAGTTCCCCTTAGAGCCTTTCTTAAAAGTAATCTCGCACATCATAAGGTCATCAGAATAACAGAGAATTTTGCGTGTGACTCCTGGTTCACAATCAGTAGGTATAACATCTTTATTATATTTAAACATAAAAACTCCTTTTCCTGCCTGACACTCACTTTTAAATATGAGGAAATCAGACATATTAATTGTATTAATTAAAGTGTATAAACCTTTAAAACCAGTGTCAATACAATTAATTATCAAAAAATAGACAAAAAGACAAAATATCTGTATGATTATAACTAATAAATTAATCAGGTATAGCTAATAAGAAATTATTGTGTTTTGACAAAGCAATTTTTATCTTATTTAGTTATACCCCGATAGTAAATAGCGAGCAGGTTTTAGAAATCAAAGATTTCTAAAACCTGTAAAGCGGCCCTCCGGATTATTTCCATTAAATACAGCCGCTATCCAGTTATGTGACTTTACTATATTGCAAGCTGGGTGCTTTTGCAGCCGTCGGCACTTAGCGGCTGTCCTTTAGCCGCTTAGTGTCCGCTACGGCTACAAGCAGCGAAAGCGTGCCCAGCGGTAATATAGTAAAGTTACCTAACGTCCGTCCGCCACCAAACATTAAATTAAGAAACAATCCACCAAACAGTAAAGGAGCACTAAGTGAAACCACATATGAGATATATATGCTTAATTTTATCCATAATATGCCTTGCCTACTATATACTATGTGTATCATATGCAGGTCGTAAATCTTCATTTATATGGATATGGCTTTTAGGTACAATTTTCTTTGCAGGCTTATACATAGCAGGAACACTAGATGCCAAAGGAATTATAGATATCCCACAGCTTGTCAAGAATATTGCAAGAGTTGTCATAATAACAGGATTTGTTATATTTGCAATACTTGAGAGCCTTATAGTTATAAGTATGAAGCAAAAGCCAGATTATAATTGTGAATATGTAATAGTGCTTGGCTGTCAGATAAGAGGCGACCGAATAACACGTTCACTTAAAAGAAGACTTGACTCTGCCTATGATTACGCATGTATTAATACAGAATGTAAGATAATAGTATCGGGTGGACAAGGACGTGGCGAGAATAAGACAGAAGCACTTGCAATGTATGAATATCTATGCGAAAGAGGTATAGATAGTGATAGAATAATTATGGAAGATAAGTCAACAGATACTAATGAGAATATGAAATATTCCGTACAATACATTTCAGATTTCAGCTCTCCGGTAGGCATTGCAACGAATAATTTCCATATATTCAGGTCTAAGCTTTTAGCTAAGGGACAAGGCTTGACACATGTAAGTGGAATAGCAAGCGGGAGCGATGATGTGTTGTTTGTTAATTATATGGTCAGGGAAGCGATAGGAATAGTGAAAGACTTTGTATGCGGGAATTATTAAGATGTTAATGTATGCACTCTATTTTCTGAAGAATAAACAGAGTGTATACATTAATAATAAGCGGATTATGTGGAATTATTTAATTCCATAGAATTCTTTGATGGTATCCAGCAGTTCATAGCACTGGTTGTAGCCGTCATTGTACATAGAAAGGATTTTGTTCTTATCCTTTTCAAGACGAGAAAAGCCCTTGCTTGTTGTAGGTTGTATAGTTATGATACGTCCCTCTTTAACATATTGGTCAAGACCTTTTAGGCTTTCATTGTAGCGGCTGGCTCTTGTAAGCATAGTTTCTGTAAGCTTAGGGTACTGGTTTCTATAAGAATATGCAATAGCCTTAGTAGAGCGTGAAGTTGTCTTAGTGTAGCCTGACTGTCTTGTAAGAACGACAATTATTCTGTCACAACCGTCCTCAATGGCTTTAAGATAAGGTATTGAGTCTGATAAGCCGCCGTCCATATAAGGAACATCGTTAATAATAATTGGCGGAAACAGCATAGGCAGTGCACAGGTAGCTTTAAGCACGGTGTTAGTCCTGTCATCACCGGTGTATTTCATATATTCAGGCTGACCGGTAAGAAGATTAGTAACTACACAGTAGAAATCGCCCTTATACTGCTTAAAAGCATCATAATCAAACAGATTAAGTTCATTAGGGATTGTTTCATAGGAGAACTCCAATCCATAGATAGACTTGTTATCTTTATCAATCATATTACTAAGACCGAGATATCTTTTGTCATTGCGGTATTTCATAAGTACATCAAGATTACGGCGGGGCTGTTTTGAAGCCATTGATACGCCATATGCCGCACCGGCAGATACACCAATCATATAATCTGGCATAATATCATTTTCAACAAGAGCGTCCATAACACCACAAGAAAATATGGTTCTGAATGCGCCGCCCTCAAATACAATTCCTGTTTTCACTTTAGTTACCATCCTTTATAGCATATATTTTCCAATTATCATTTTTATACTAAAATTATGGATTGTCAATAAAATATATGTTAAGATTAATATTAAGATTATAAAAATAAACATATATGTCTATGATTTTATATGGATTGGTTAAATGCTTTGCAGTTTAATACAATTTTAACATAGCATATTGAATTAAGAGGAAAGGTAAGAGTATATGAAGAAAGTCAGTAATGGATTGAAGCTTATTATGGCGTTTGTTGTTATTGTTGTTGCAGCAGTGTATTACTATATCAAGCTACCGGCAATTAATATACATTCACAGGGATTTTGGGGATTTATTATATTTGTTATGATAATAATTACAATTGCCCAGTGGATAATGAATCATAAGGAGGGAAGCACCAGATATAAAGACATTAATAATAATACAATAAAAGTCCCTCATTTTGAATTTAAGACTAAGGCAGGTAGTATTATATTTAAGGTGCTTCTTAATGTTACGATTGCATTTGTTGTTGTATATGTAGTTGGCAATGTATTATCTTCGCCAATAATTAATGCGGCAAAATACCGGAATCTCTTAACAGTGGAGAACAGAAGCTTTACAGATGATATCAGGGAAGTTTCGTATGACCAGATTCCACTGCTTGATAAGGAGTCAGCTTCAATAATAGGAACAAGAGTAATGGGAACTATGGTTGATATGGTTTCCCAGTATGAAGTTGCGGATATGTATTCCCAGATTAATTATAAAGAAAAGCCAGTCAGGGTTACACCACTTGAATATGGTAATCTTATTAAATGGTTTGCTAACTATAAGAAGGGTATTCCAGCATATATAAGAATTGATATGACAACACAGGAGGCTGAATGTGTAAGGCTTTCAGAGGGGATTAAGTATTCGGAGTCGGATCATTTTTCAAGATATATATACAGGCATTTAAGATTTGCATATCCAACATATATTTTTGATAGTATTAACTTCGAGATTGATGATGAGGGAACGCCTTACTGGGTATGCCCTGTTAAGAAGTTTAATATAGGACTGTTTGGCGGACAGACAGTAGGCAGGGTTGTGCTTTGTAATGCAGTTACAGGCGAAATGACAGATTATAAGGTGGAAGATGTTCCAACGTGGGTTGATAAAGTGTATTCAGCAGAGCTTCTTATTGATTTGTATGATTATAACGGAAGTCTTAAGCATGGATTTATTAACAGTATTTTAAGCCAGAGGGACTGCCTTAAGACAACGGATGGTTATAATTATATAGCACTTGAGGACGATGTGTGGGTATATACAGGAATCACATCAGTTGGACAGGATAATTCCAATGTAGGATTTGTGCTTATGAACCAGCGTACAATGGAGACACGTTATTATGAGGTTTCGGGAGCTGAGGAATATTCGGCTATGGATTCAGCCAAAGGACGGGTGCAGAATCTTGGATATAAAGCGACATTTCCACTTTTAATTAATGTAAGTGGACAGCCGACATATTTTATGGCATTAAAAGATGATGCAGGGCTTGTAAAATGTTATGCAATGCTTAACATAGAGAAGTACCAGAATGTGGCAATTGGTGATTCTGTTCTTCAATGTGAATCTAATTATATCCAGCTTCTTAAGGATAATGGAATTGTTGATAAATCTACGCAGGAGATTACTAACACAGAAAGTGTAACAGGTGTTATATCAAAGATTATGCCTGTTGTAGCTGATGGCAACACACATATGTATATTATGCTTGACGGACACAATGATATATATGATGTTAATGCTGCGGACAATATTGACATTATAAGATATGAGGCAGGAATGAATATTAAGCTTGAATATATCAAAGCTGGCAATGTCAATACAGTTACTTCAATTATCAGAAATACCGATGGTATGGGAGTATCATATAAAGCTGTTGTTCCTGATAATGCTGTTATCTGCTATTAATTCTTTAGAAAATATTAATCAGTTACCTTTTCTGACAGAATACGACAAGAGAGTTTAGGTATAATAAATCTATAAACAAATTGTATTTTATGACAAAAAATGTTGTAAAATTGGACGGAATTTGATACAATTATAACAAATTGAGAATGTTAAGGAGAAACGTGATGGATATTATTGTAAAGTATATTGATGAATTGCTCGAAAAGAGCACACCAGAAGCACCTATGTGGAATATTGAAAAGATAAGACAGGGTCTTAAGTCTAACTGGAATTATATTGATGGAGTTATGATTAAGGCTGTGCTTCAGATGTATGATGTGACTAAGGATGAGAAGTATCTTAAGTTCGCAGATAATTTTATCGATTACAGAGTTCACGAAGATGGAACAATAGATGGATACAACATTGGAGAGAAGAATATTGATAATGTCAATGCTGGTAAGACTTTATTTGAACTTTATGACCTTACAGGTAAAGAAAAGTATAGAAAGGCAATTGATTTAGTATATTCACAGATTGAGATTATGCCTAGATGTAACAATGAAGCAAGATCTTTCTGGCATAAGGATATATATCCTAATCAGGTATGGCTTGATGGTATGTATATGGGACAGCCATTTTACCTTGAATATGAGACTAAGTTTAATAATAGAAAGAATTATCCAGATATATTTGCACAGTTCAAGTATGTTATTGAGAATATGAAGAATCCTCTTAATGGATTATATTATCATGCTATTGATGTCAGCAGGGAAGCATTCTGGTGTGACAAGGTTACAGGACTTTCACAGCATTGCTGGCTGAGAGCAAGCGGATGGTATGCTATGGCATTACTTGACACTCTTGATAAGGTTGATAATTCAGACCACAAGTATGATGCAGAATGTAAGATGCTTGAGGACGCATTTGTTGAACTTATGGATTCAATGCTTAAGTATCAGGATGAAAGCGGAATGTGGTATCAGGTAGTTAATTATGGTGGTATGGAGAAGAACTATCTTGAGACAAGTGGAAGCTCGATTATGGCATATGCAATTCTTAAGGGTGTAAGATTAGGATATCTTCCAGAAAACTATAGAGAATATGCAGAAAAAGCTATTAATGGAATATGTGATAAATATCTTAACATTAAAGATGGTGAGATGTCACTTGGTGGCATCTGTCTTGTAGCAGGACTTGGTGGCAAGGGTAACAGACCAGGTACATATGATTATTATATGTCAGAGCCAATCGTTGAAGATGATGCTAAGGGTGTTGGACCATTTCTTCTTGCTTATACAGAGATGCTTGCATATAAGAACAGATAATAATTAATTATATAAAGTCAAGTGGGGTCGGTGTTCAGGCATTGACTCCATTTTGTTTAATAGGAGGATTAGATTATGAAGCCATATGTAACTATGGAAGAAGTTATCAGTACACAGGGAGCGGACAGCAGAACACACAGATTCCTTACAGCAGAGAATGGCTGTACTAATGGGTGTGCTTCAGGAACAACAATATATGCTTCTAATGAATTTTCAGATAAACCAGGCGTGCATAATGACCAGGAAGGCTTTTATGTGTTAGAAGGAGAGGGGTATGCCAAGCTTGATGATCTGGTATTTCCGATTAAGGCGGGTGATTCATTTGTTGCACTCGCAGGAGTGGCCCATACGATAAGAACCAAAGAGGGATGTCAGCCTGTTAAGGTGTTCTGGTTTCATAGTGCAAAGTAATTATTAGAGAGGGTTGTTTATGGATGAGAAAAAGTTTGAAACTCTTAGTGAACAACAACAGAAGAAATTTCTGTTCAAAGAGAATATAAGATTGAATGAATTAAGCCAGTCTCTTGAAGAGGACAGACAGCTTATTGATATACAGAAGGGTATGTTAAGAAGCCAGCAGAGAAAGAACCAGCTTATGAAGAAACAGCTTGAGAGCCAGCAGTCTTTATTTGATCAGAAGTGGACTATACTTGAAAAAGAGACAAGACAGCTTGCAATTGACAAGGAGAGGTTTAACAGAGAAAAGCTTATGTACAGGGATAAGGTGTATCGCGAAGCACGAAGAACTATGGCTGATGCAGAAAATGTCAAGATATTCTTTAAAGGTGTTAATGATACTGACTCTGTTAAGAAACGTTACAAAGATTTGTTGAAAATATATCATCCTGATAACACACACGGAGATAATAACATTGTGCTTGCAATTAATGAAGAATATGAAAGATTATTAAGATTTTATCTTGGGACATAGCGGTAAATGTATAGTAACGGTTATTATTATTAGGTTTATTATCCTTTATATTGTTGTTAGAATAATAGTAGTGTATAATACTTGCAAATGATTTATGTATAGGATAAGGAGAGAGAAGAATGTTTAAGATTAATGAGAATTATTTAAAGCTTCCAGGAAGTTATCTGTTTTCAACAATTGCCAAGAAGGTAAGTGCTTACAGTGCAGCTAACCCAGACAAGGAGATTATCCGCCTTGGTATCGGAGATGTTACACTTCCACTTGCACCAGTAGTTATTGATTCATTACATAATGCAGTTGATGAGATGGGTAAGGCAGAGACATTCCACGGATATGCCCCAGATCTTGGTTATGAGTTCTTAAGAAATGCTATTGTAGAGCACGACTATAAGAAGAGAGGTGCAGATATATCTGCTGATGAAATATTCGTAAGTGATGGAGCTAAGTCTGATTCAGGTAATATCGGAGACATCTTCTCGGTTGATAATAAGATTGCAGTATGTGACCCTGTATATCCGGTATATGTAGATACTAATGCTATGGCTGGCAGAACAGGTGATTATATTCCAGAACAGCAGAAGTGGAGTAATGTTATCTATATGCCTTGTACAGCAGAGACTAACTTTGCACCAGAACTTCCCAAGGAAACACCTGATATTATATATCTTTGTTTTCCTAATAACCCAACAGGTTCAACAATAACTAAAGATGAACTTCAAAGATGGGTTGACTATGCTAACAAGGTAGGTGCAGTTATTATATATGATGCAGCTTACGAAGCATATATTTCAGAAGAAAATGTACCACATACAATATATGAATGTGAAGGAGCAAGAACTTGTGCCATAGAACTTCGTTCATTCTCTAAGAATGCAGGATTTACAGGTACAAGACTTGGTTTCACAGTTATTCCTAAGGATTTAAAGAGTGGAGATGTTATGCTTCACAGCCTCTGGGCAAGAAGACATGGCACTAAGTTTAACGGTGCTCCATACATTATCCAGAGAGCAGGAGAGGCTGTATATACAGAAGAAGGACAGAAGCAGACAGGAGAACAGATTGCATATTATATGAATAATGCAAAGACTATTCTTGAAGGCTTAAAGTCAGCGGGTTATACAGTATCAGGTGGTGTTAATGCACCATATATCTGGTTAAAGACTCCTGATAAGATGACATCTTGGGAATTCTTTGATTATCTTTTAGAGAAAGCTAATGTAGTAGGTACACCAGGTTCAGGATTTGGACCAAGCGGTGAAGGATACTTCAGACTTACAGCATTTGGATCTTATGAGAATACTGTTAAGGCACTTGAGAGAATTAAGGCGTTATAATTTTTGTGAAGCTTATACAACTGTGGTGGTATAGGTTTGGGTTATATTTTATTACGGACGGCAGGGGAGCGGCTTGCTGATGGCGGGGTGCGGTGCTGTGTAATAAGACAATTGGATATTCTTAAGCTATTCTTAATGCAGGTGGTGAGGACGGACGCATACGCTCCTATTCGTCATCGTGGCTCAGTAGTCGCTTGGCAGGACATCGTGTCCTGCCATTGCTGTTTATTGTAAGAATAGCTTGGAATATTCGCCAATTGTCTTATAAAACACAGCACCACACCCCGCCATCAGCAAGCCCCTCCCCTGCCTGTATTGCGATAAAATGCAACAGCTGTGTCACCCGTCCGTCCCGCTCATCACAGCGTGTATTCACCCACCATTTTACGTCCGTCCGCCACCCAATTAAGGTAGAAAACAGTCATCCAATAAAGGTAGAAATCAATCATCAAATGACACATTATTTATATTTGAAGCCCTCCTAATTAAGCTTCAAATCTATCAAACTTAGGCATAAGTGCAACCCCAAGTGCAGTAGGACCTGTATGGCACGAAGTTACAACACCGATACGTGTCTTGAATTCAACTCCTGACTCTAGAAGCTTAGTGCTTATAGCTTCCTCAACTTCTTTTCTGTATTCACTTGCTTCTTCAGGGTTAGTACAATATCCAACTGTTATATCATAATCATTGATATTAAGTCCTGACTCCTGAAAATGCTTGCATAATAATTCGATAACCTTTGCTTTAGCTTTCTTTCTTGTTCTAAAGAAACCGCCAACGTCTATTTCCCCACCCTTCATAATAATAATAGGGCGAAGATTTAACTTGCTTGTAATCATAGCAGCTGTCTTTACAAGACGTCCACCTTTAGTTAAGTAATCAAGAGATTCTGTTGTGAATATAATTCTTCCAAAAGGACGCATAGCTTCAAGCTTCTTAACTGTATCTTCATAAGAATATCCAGCATCTCTCATACACATAGCTTCATATACGAATAAAGACATAGAAGCTGAATTCTGTAAGGAATTGATAACGGTAATCTTAGCATCCGGATAATCTTCAATAATCATATCCCTTGCAGTGCAGGCTGAGTTGTATGAACCAGAGAAATATGTTGTTATACAACAGCATATAATAGGTACACCAGCCTCAACTGATGGCATAAATGCATCAACATAATCTTGAATAGAAGGAAGAGAAGATTTAGGAAATGCGTTCTCATCTGTCATTTTTCTATAGAATTCATCATAGCTGATTTCAAATTGCTCTTTATAATAAGTCTGTCCGTCAAATGTAGTATATAACGGAACTAATGTAACATTATGTTCTTCTGCGTACTCCTTAATCCAGTCACATGAAGTATCACTTATAAGTTTAAACATATGTGCCTCCAACATTCAAATATTTATTTATATATGATAACACATAGTATTCAAAACCACAAGACATAATGATAAAAATGTTTTCAGCTTGACTAAAAAATAATCAGTTATAATTGAATTAAAGTTGTAATTAAAGTGTTATAAAGTATGGTATGAAATAACAAAAAGTGATATACTATAAAATAAATTGATTTAATTAAAATTTTATAAAAACAATACGCTAATAAATAACATTTTATAAAATATCGGTAGATTAAGACATTTAGTAGAAATGGAGATTAATAAATGAAAGTTTTAGCTTTTTTAACAGATGGATTTGAAACTGTAGAAGCACTTGCAGTTATAGATATATTAAGAAGAGCGAATATAGGTGTCGACACCGTATCAATTACTGGTAATAAATCAGTAAAAAGTGCACAGAATATTATAGTTGAAGCTGATAAGCTTATTGAAGATATTAACTGTAACGATGAAGATGTATGCTTCCTTCCGGGAGGACCGGGACACAAGACATATTATGATTGTGACAAGCTTATTGATATGCTGAAGGCGCATAATGAAGCTGGTGGCAGAATTGCCGCAATATGTGCCGCACCAAGCGTACTTGGAAAGTTAGGCTTCCTTAAAGGAAAGAGAGCAACAGCTTTCCCGGGCTTTGAAGATATGTTAGAAGGGGCTGAGGTTGCACCTAAGACAGAGAGAGTTGTTACAGATGGTAATATAACAACTTCAAGAGGAATGGGAACTTCTGTTGATTTAGGACTTGAACTTGTTACTCTTATTAAGGGTAAAGAATTAGCCGATGAACTTGCTGTCAGTACACAGTATATTAATGATTAATTGTATCTGGGGGCAGTATGAGTGAGTATTTAGATTATGATGAAGCTGTCAGAGCCAATAGAGCAAGAAAGAAGAAGGCTATGGCAATGAAGAGAAAAAGACAGGCACAGATAAGACTTATCAAGAGAAATTTATTTGCAGCTATATTACTGTTAGTAATATCGGTTGTTGTCACCAAGTCAGTTAAAGCAATAAGTTCGCGTGCAGATGATAGTAATGCACAACAGCAGGCAGTGCTTACAGATAATGTTATAGAAGATAATAATATAACAGTTATACAGCAGGAACCGGTATTTAAGTGTGCCGCAAAGTCACCAGACTATAAGGAAATGCTTGATGGTGATATACAGTCACCTTATGTGGCACTTCTTGATGTTACCAATAACCAGCTTATAGCAGGCAAGCAGGCAGATACAAGAATATATCCAGCCTCTATGACAAAGGTAATGTCACTTATAATAGCAGTTGAGAATATACAGGATTTGAATAAAACGTACCGTTTTGGTTTTGAAGAGCTTAATAATCTGTATATACAGCAGGCATCAGTTGCAGGTTTTAGTGTTGATGAAGAAGTGACAGCCAATGATTTATTATATGGACTTGCACTTCCCTCAGGAGCAGATGCGGCATACGGAATAGCACAGATAACTGCTGGTTCAGAAGAAGAATTCGTTAAGCTTATGAATGAGAAATGCGAAGAAATGGGATTGAAGAATACACATTTCTGTAATCCGTCAGGACTTCACGATGTTAATCAGTATACAACGCCGGCAGAGATGGCGATGATTATGGAATATGCTATGAGTAATGAGGTGTGTGCAAAGGTTCTTGGAACATACCAGTATACAACTGCTTCTACACCACAGCACCCTGAGGGAATACATCTTACAAGCACAATGTTCTCAAGAATGGTCGGTAATGAAGTGCCGGGAGTAACCATTAAGGCAGGAAAGACGGGCTATACAGATGAAGCACATAACTGTCTTGTTAATTTTGCAGAAAAAGACGGAAAAGAATATGTAACAGTTATGGCTGCGGCAGGCAACCGCTGGTATGTAATATTTGATGGTTTTAAGATATATGAAAGATATCTTCCATAAATTGGTATAATAAACAGACGGTATAAGCACATAATAATACCAAGATAAGCAATGAAGCTTATCTAATAAAGAATATGTCTAAGGACATAAGGACGGAGGTTTATTATGGCTAGTTCAAATTCAAGTTCAACTTCATCAAAGACTAAGAAGAATGCACAGGATGCACTCGACAGATTTAAGATGGAAGTAGCATCAGAAATCGGTGTCAACTTAAAGGAAGGCTACAATGGTGACCTTACTTCCGCTGAGGCTGGTTCTGTAGGTGGTAATATGGTTAAGAAAATGATCAGAAAGCAGGAAGAACAGATGTCACAGGGTGGCAACTAGGTAAAAGCCATATATTAGATAAATCTAATAATGACATTTTTAAACTGCTGATACGCTTAACTAAACAGTATCAACCAATTTAATAATAAAAGCCGTCTTGCAGGCAGGAATTTGATAATACAGTAATTGTTATATGATAAATAACAATTGCTGGCTCAGTTAATCAATGAACTACTTGTAAGGCGGCTTTCTTAAATATATTAATATTAATCTAAAAATTTATCTACCCAGCATTTCCAGGAAAAATGCTTATGTGCGTAAGCTCTTGCATTATCAGACAATGAATTAATATTTTCCAGAACACAATCTTTATCGGATAATGAATTAATAATTTCAGGAACACAATTATCATCAGCTGTGTTATTTAGAATATCCATAATGATATCAGGCACAGCTTCGATATTTTCAAGAGAGTATGTGTATACACCTTCATTTTCACCAATATTCAGAACATCAGTTAAATAGGTGCTTGCGTCAGTCAATGAAAGACAGCCATTCATAAGTGCAAGTGGAATTCTGTCGTGCATACCGCCTTTAAACCAGGGCATCTGGTTTAAAGACAGACGTGCATTTGAATATATGGCTGGAAGCCTGTTATAAGTAACTTCCTTTCGTATATCAAGATACTTAGTGTACTCGGGAATTAAGATATCACATTTATCGACAAATGCATCCCAGCCGTGTCCGTATATAGTTATTGGAATTCTGTTTTTAATTATTGTGCTTACAATCTCTTCACGGATAATACATTGCAGATATACATCTATTAGGAAATTATTGTGAAGATATTGTATTGTTGAAGAAGAATTGTCTAATATATTAAGGCTTCTAAGATATTGGACGGCTTTCTCCTGCGTAAATGAAGGATTATTAAGAAGTGCATTAAGCAGATAATCATTATCTATATCCTTAATTAGTGTATTTTTAGTGCTATTATCGTTGATATCTTTATCGTTAATATTATTATTTTGAATATTTAAGCCACTTTTGTTATATAAAAGTGCAACCTTTACAGGGTCAGTGTAAGTGCTTGTAAATAGCAGTTTTACCGCACGTTTACTACATTTATGGTATGATAAAGTGTTGTAGCTGCTGTCTGAATTAGTATCAGCCATATTGTCCTGACAGTATTTTTTAGAAATATTACTGATGGAATATTCATCAGCACTTAACGGAATAACCTTTACTTCCCTGATATGTGGGAAACTTTCCCTGATTAGTTTTGCGTGAAATGTATCAAGGCATATTACATTGTAATTGTTAAGCTGCACTTTAAGAGCCTTATAGTGGTAGAGTGGGTGGTCAAGAATGTAATGCCATACAGGAATATCAAAATTATTAAGAATGTATCCATTGTTATATTTAATACAGGGAATAGTCGTATTAATATCAATTATGGCATCTAAATCTGCGTTAAAATAAGGCTTAAGCAACATATATGCTGTATCAGCTAATGTGCCGCTTAAACCTTTGGCTGGCTTTGGAATATTAAGATGTGTAACTTTAATACCAGCATTGATGAGTTCTTCTGATATACGCTGTTCAAAATATGATGTTGAGTTGTAGCATATATCTTTATAACTTAAGAATAGAATATGTCTGTATTTGCAATTATCCATATTAATCCTCATTATAATTATAAAAGTCTGTGCATTATAAAGTCATATATATCCTGGCTTGAGTCTTTCCATTTGTCACACATATCTTTAGCCTGGTCTTCTAAAGGTACTCCAAGGTTAAGCTCAATAAGTGTGCTGTCCCCTTCTTTAACCAGAAGATGTGCGATATAAGTTCCATTGGTAGTACGATAGTAGTCAGAAGTAGTTCCAACCTCGGATTTTAGTTCGTATTTGTTCCTTGCAAGATATGAATCAATATCTTCACGTATTGCAGGTGAAATCTTAGTATAGAAAAACGCTACAGTATCTTCGCCTTCCTGTGTGAGTTTGTACTGTGTACTGTTTCTGTAATTCATTTGCTGGATAAAGGAATCTTCAACTAATGAATTAATTGTTTCCTGAAATGTAAAATATGAAGTATATTCATTATCGAGCATAAAAGTTGATATCTGTACATTGGAAAGCGGAAAATTGACCTTGCTTAACATATACAAAATCATCAGCTTATAAAGCGTTGTCGAATCGGTATTCATACATAGTTCCGTCCTTGATAAATATTATTATCTTTGAAGTGTTTATTGAGTGAGTTCAATACAAGCTTCTTGTTAGAACTCCATAAAGGAGCTTTAAGTATTGATTTGGGACCATCGCCCGTTATTCTATGGACAACCATATCAGGTGGCAGATGAGTTATTATCTGTCCTGCAATATCCATATATTCTTCTAGTGAAAGCACATTAAAAAGACCTTTATCATAATCCTGGCAAAGGTCAGTACCTTGTAAAATATGTAAAAGCTGTATCTTAATTCCTGATGCACCACAGTGTGCGATGTAGTCAGCAGTATTTAACATATCAGTCATATTTTCATTGGGAAGCCCTGCTATCATATGGACAATTGGACGTATTCCAATAGAACGAAGAGTGCTTACACACTCATCAAATGTCTTAAGAGGATACCCACGCCTTATATAACGGGCAGTGTTCTCGTTGGTAGTCTGTAAGCCTAATTCAACCCATACAGGTTTTATTAAGGAAAGCTCAGCTAATAAATCAAGAACTTTATCATCTATGCAGTCAGGTCTTGTAGCTATAGATAAAATGTCTATGTCATCACGCCTGATAACCGGCATATAAAGATTACGCAGATAATCTATATCAGCATAAGTATTAGTAAAGGACTGGAAATAGGCGATAAAATGACCGCCATTATATTTGTTCTTTATTAATGCTTTGGCATTATCTATCTGTGTGTTAATATCCATATCGGATTTTCTGCCGCCTGCGAAGTCGCCTGAACCTCCGGCACTACAGAATATACATCCTTTTGTATCAATTAGCCCGTCACGGTTAGGGCAAGTCATTCCACCGTTCAGGGCTAATTTGTAAAGCTTATGGCCATATTCTTTTTGAAGAAATTCGTTAAGGGAATAGTAATATGGTAACATATATTACTTAATTAAGTCCATAACGGCTTTGGCAACAACATCGGTTACCTTAGGGTCAAATGCTTCTGGTAAAATATTAGTATCTGAAAGTTCTGAATCTGGAATAAGGTTAGCAATTGCTAAAGCTGCTGCAAGCTTCATTTCCTCAGTTATCTGTGTAGCACGTCCCTGTAATGCACCTTTGAATATACCAGGGAATGCGATGACATTATTAACCTGATTAGGAAAATCTGAACGGCCTGTACCGACAACTCTTGCACCAGCGGCTTTCGCAACATCTGGCATAATCTCTGGAACAGGGTTAGCCATAGCAAATATAATAGCATCCTTATTCATAGTCTTAACCATATCAGCAGTAACGATATTAGGAGCAGATACACCTACGAATACATCAGCACCGACTAAAGCATCAGCAAGTGAACCAGTCTTACCTTCAAGGTTAGTAACGTCCATCATAGATTTCTGCATCCAGTTAAGACCTTCACTATTCTTAGAAAGAATACCAGATTTGTCGCACATAGTAACATTTTTAAAGCCGTAGGTAAGAAGAAGCTTAGTAATAGCAACACCGGCAGAACCAGCACCATTTATTACAACCTTACATTCTTCCTTGGTCTTTCCTGTAACCTTTAAACCATTGATGATACCAGCTAATACAACGATAGCTGTTCCGTGCTGGTCATCGTGGAATACAGGAATATCAAGAAGCTCTTTTAATCGGCTTTCTATTTCAAAGCATCTTGGAGCCGATATATCTTCAAGATTAATGCCGCCAAATGCAGGTGCAATATTAACAACAGTCTTAATAATCTCCTCTGTATCCTGAGTATCAAGACAGATAGGAACTGCATTAACACCACCAAATGATTTGAATAACACAGCTTTACCCTCCATAACAGGCATAGCGGCGTGTGCACCGATATTTCCAAGACCAAGAACGGCACTTCCGTCAGATACAACAGCAATAGTGTTAGACTTTATTGTATATGTATAAGCGGCTTCTTTATCTTTGGCAATAACCTTACAAGGTTCTGCTACACCAGGAGTATATGCTAAAGCAAGGTCTTCCCTTGTTGTAATACTCATCTTAGGAGTTGTTTCAAATTTACCATTCCATTCTTTATGAAGCTGTAAAGCTTTTTCTGCATTAGTCATAAGATATATGTTCCTTTCATGAATAATATTATAGAATAATCATATAGACTATATAATAACACAAGCTGAAATTATCATCAATATAAGTCTTTTATTTTTGGGAAAAATAATGTATAATAAATTACGAAATCTAAGATACATATTCGTATCGTTTCCCAGATTAATTTGTTATATATAGTTATTTTACAATTGATATTAGATTTAATCATAGTGTATATCCGGTATTTATGAGTAATAGCATTTTTTATAATCAATAAATACTGGAATAAGTTAAGGAGGTTTAAATGCGTGAGAAATTAGAAACACTTTCAGTAAGCGTATTAAGGGATTTTGCAAAAGACAAGAAGATAAAGAACATATCTGCTATGAGAAAGAGTGAGCTTATTGATGCTATTATTGCAGCAGAGGAAAATGAGAGTACTGTGGGATATACTGATAATGAGGCAACTGTTAATACTGTTACTGAACGGACAGTTAATAATTCTGAAACAGCTAATACTAATAATGAAGCAATAAATAATACTAATAATAATGAAGCGGTGAATAATAATCACAGACAGCACCAGAACGAAAGATATGAGAAACGCCCATATCAGGAGCGTCAATATCAGGAACGTACATATCAGGAGCATACAGTTAATGAAGGTAAGGCTTCTTATGATGAAGCAAAAGAGCCAGAGATGGCGGATGGAATACTTGAAGTATTACAGGAAGGCTACGGATTTATAAGATGTGAGAATTTTCTTCCTGGCGAGAATGATGTGTATGTAGCACCATCACAGATAAGAAGATTTAACTTAAAGACAGGTGATATAATAAGAGGACCTAAGAAAGCCAAGACACAGGCTGAGAAGTTCTCCGCAATAATGTATGTTGAGTCTGTAAATGGACTTAATCCGGTTGTTGCACAGAGAAGAAAGGCGTTTGAAACGCTCACACCAATCTTTCCTAATGAAAGAATTCATCTTGAGAGGAATTCCAATACAATAGCGATGAGAATGGTTGATCTTATATCACCTATAGGCAAGGGGCAGCGTGGTATGATAGTATCACAGCCTAAGTCAGGTAAGACAACACTTCTTAAGCAGATTGCCAATGCGGTTACTAAGAACAACCCGGAAATGCACCTTATGATTCTTCTTATTGATGAAAGACCAGAGGAAGTTACAGATATTAAAGAGTCAATAACAGGTGATAACGTAGAGGTAATATATTCAACATTTGATGAACTTCCGGAAAGACATAAGAGAGTATCTGAGATGGTTATAGAAAGAGCTAAAAGACTTGTAGAACAGAAGCAGGACGTAATTATTCTTCTGGATAGTATTACAAGACTTGCAAGAGCCTATAATATGACAGTTCAGGCAAGTGGACGTACATTATCAGGTGGTCTTGACCCGGCGGCACTCCATATGCCTAAGAGATTTTTTGGTGCAGCACGTAATATGAGAGAAGGCGGAAGTCTTACAATACTTGCAACAGCACTTGTTGAAACAGGAAGTAAAATGGATGACGTAGTATTTGAGGAATTCAAGGGAACAGGTAATATGGAACTTGTACTTGACAGAAAGTTATCCGAGAAGAGAGTATTCCCGGCAATAGACATAGCCAAGTCGGGTACAAGAAGAGAAGACCTTCTTCTTGATAAGGAAGAACTTGAGGCAGTAGACATAATGAGGAAGGCCCTTAACAGCCTTAAGACAGATGAAGCTGCAGAAAGAATACTTGACCTGTTCACCAAGACAAGAAATAATGATGAATTCGTAAAGACAATCATCAAGAACCGTTATGTATAAAAATATTATATATAAAATATAAAAGCTGCGTTTGTTAATTCGTATTAATATATGGAATATATGGAAGTTAAAAAATTGGTAAGTTTTTTGTAAGTTTTTAAAATTAGTACTTGCATTACATATATGTGTATGATACAATAACAAAGCTGTTTATCAAAATGATAAAAAGAAATAAGGATAAATCATATAAAGATATTGTAAAGAGGTGAAAGTAATGAGAGAAGGAATACATCCAGCATACTATCAGGCAAAGGTTGTTTGTAACTGTGGTAACGAATTCGTAACAGGTTCTACAAAGGAAGAAATTCACGTAGAAATTTGCTCAAAGTGCCATCCATTCTATACAGGACAGCAGAAGGCTACATCAGCTCGTGGACGTATTGATAAGTTCAACAGAAAGTATGGTGTTAATAACTAGTTATGAACATAAAGTTGAGGTTGTCAAGACCTCAACTTTTTTTTGCGCGAGTAACGATGAGAATAGGAATATATAATGCTGTGAATCCTGCTTGCAGGAATTCACGGTATTATATATTTCTATTCGAGGAGCACCGCGACAGTGACAGAAGCTTTTGCTTCTGGAACGGCATCGTTACGAGTTAGCCACAACGTAAACCGATCACCTACCGCTATAACAGCCCCAAAGCTCTATAGCGAAGCGCCTAGAGCTTGTCCGACAGGTCAATGAACAGGCACTCTACAGCAAAGCACCTAGAGCTTGTCCGACAGGTCAATGAACAGGTGCTCTACAGCGAAGCGCCTAGAGCCCGTCCGTATATCTAAGCCCGTCCGGTTTACACACATTGTCCGCTAACCTCACCAATATTCCATCAAACAAATTGGAGGTCCAAACTATGAAACCATCAGGTATAGGTGGTCAGGCAGTCATCGAGGGGATTATGATGCGCAATAAAGACAAATACTCTATTGCCGTAAGAAAGCCTGACAATGAAATCGAAGTTACCGTTAGAGAAAGTAAGGTTCTTACTGAAAAACATAAATGGATGAGTTACCCTGTAATAAGAGGTGTAGTAAGTTTCATAGACTCACTCATAACAGGAATATCAACAATCAACTACTCAGCATCATTTTATGATGATCCAGATGAGCAGAAGAAGACCAAGGCTGATGAAATCGGCAAATCAATATTCAAAGACAAGTTTGAATCAGTACTTATGGCACTTACAGTTATAGTGTCAGTATTTCTTGCAGTTGGTTTATTTATGCTTCTGCCATACTATGTATCAAGACTTGTTAAAGGATACGTTGCTTCAAAGACACTTCTTAATCTTATAGAAGGCCTAGTCAGAGTTGCAATATTCATACTATATCTTGTTCTTATATCATTGATGAAAGATATTAAAAGGACATTTATGTATCATGGTGCTGAACACAAATGTATCAATTGCATTGAGAATGGTGCAAGGCTTACAGTAGAAAATGTTATGAACAGTTCAAGATACCATAAAAGATGTGGAACAAGCTTTTTATTTATAGTAATGTTTATAAGTGTTGTATTCTTCATTTTCATAAGAGTTGACAATACAGCACTACAGATTGTTATAAGACTGCTTTTAGTTCCTGTAATTGCAGGCGTATCTTATGAATTTATAAGATGGGCAGGACGTAATGATAATGGGTTTACAGTTGCTTTAAGCAGACCGGGAATGTGGCTTCAGAAGCTCACAACAAGAGAACCTGATGAGGATATGGTAGAAGTTGCCATAAAGGCAGTTGAGGAAGTATTCGACTGGGAAGCATTTTTGAAGGAATATTATCAGACTTCACTTGATATGGAAGCTGATATTAAGGCGGCAGAAGCCAAGCTTGCCCTGACAGGTGAATTAATACATAAGCCTAAGAAGACAAGAAAGATTGATGCCAGGGAAGTTGCTATGGCAGAAACTTTGAAATCTGTTGAAAGCAAGTCGCTTGCAGGTTCAGATAAAGATAGTTCTAAGTCAGATACAGAAAATGGTAATTCTGACACATTAAATTCAGATACAGATGTTGTGAAGACTGATACAACTGATACAGGCAATGTTGAAGCTGAGCCAGACACAGTAAATGCTGTTGATGACACAGACAATGGCAATTCAGATGAGGATAATGCTAAGTCAGACGGTGAGGCATTACAGGAAAATGCAGAGTCAGATGATAAAGCACAAGAAAGCACAGAAGCTGATAGTGAAACGTCACAGGAAAATGCCGATGATGATTTACCTGAGGGCTTTGAGATAGAAGACCACTACGAAACTGTTGAAAAAATCAAGACAGAAACTGGAAGCAAATATGCTTTTACAACAGAAAACGTTCAGGAAGATATTGACGAGTCTGAGAATATGTCTGTTGAAGAAGTAGAAGCAGCTTTCGAGATAGAAGAGACAGAACAGGAAGAAGAAAATATCAGTGCTGACGAAGTGCCATTATTTAAGCAGAGAGATAGAGAATAAGGTAGATATATGCAGTTAGATAATGTTAAGACTTTAAGGGATGCTGTTAATTATGGAAAACAGTTTCTTGAGGATTTCGGTATAGAAAATGCCCAGTATGATGCAACCGAGCTGCTATTGCTTGTGATGGGCATTAGTAGAACACAATATCTTATTAATTCAATGGATAAGATAGATAGTGGAAAGCTTGCAGAATACGCAGAACTTATTAATAAAAGGGCAGAGCATATTCCTTTACAGCACATTACCGGAATTGTGAATTTCTATGGCAGGGAATATAAGGTTAATGCCAATGTGCTTATTCCAAGGCAGGATACAGAAATTCTTGTAGAAGAAGTTATGAAGCTGACTAACTCTGAAAGCCGTGTGCTTGATATGTGTACAGGTTCAGGCTGTATAATTATATCACTTGCTGCATCAGGGCATACTTCTGAAAATGGAGCTGTTGCCATAGATATATCAGATGATGCACTAAAAGTAGCTGACTATAATAAAAAGTATAATAATGCAGATTATATTAAGCTTATAAAGAGTGATATGTTTAGTTCTTCGGAATGTGAGCAATATAAAAATGAGGATAACAGATTTGATGTTATAGTATCTAATCCACCATATATACCTACTAAAGATATAGATGAATTATCAGAGGAAGTAAGGCTGCACGACCCTGTGCTTGCACTAGATGGTGATACGGACGGTCTTAAATTCTACAAGGCGATAACTAAACAGTCTGTAAATTATTTAAAAGAAAATGGATATTTATGTTATGAAATAGGTTATAATCAGGCAGAAGATGTCCGTAATATAATGGAACAGTGCGGCTATTCTGGCATTAAGGTTATAAAAGATCTTGCAGGACTTGACAGAGTTGTAATTGGCAGGCTTAATAATATTAATTAATACCGTTAAACGGAGAAATGGAGAAATACAGCAATGAGTATGTTTGACAGATTAGAAGATACATTACGCCGTTATGAAGATGTAACAGCGGAACTTGGCAATCCGGATATTGTAACTGATCAGGACAAGTTCAGAAAATATATGAAAGAACAGAGCAATCTTGCACCTATCGTTGAAGCTTACACAGAATATAAGGCAAGCAAGCAGAATATAGAGGACAGTCTTCAGATGATAAGTGAAGAAAGTGATGAGGAACTTTTAGAGATGGCAAGAGAAGAGCTTGCTGACTCTAAGAAGAAGGTTGAAGAATTAGAGAAGAAGCTTAAAATATTACTTCTTCCTAAAGATCCTAATGATGATAAAGATATCGTGGTTGAAATCAGAGCTGGTGCAGGTGGAGAAGAAGCAGCACTTTTTGCCGCAGAACTTTTCCGTATGTACTCACACTATGCAGATACTAAGGGCTGGAAGATAGAAGTAGTTAATGCTGATGAAACTGGTATCGGCGGTATGAAGGAAGTAGAATTTATGGTTAAGGGACAGGGTGCATACTCTGTTATGAAGTACGAAAGTGGTGTACACAGAGTACAGAGAGTTCCTGTAACAGAATCTAACGGAAGAATTCAGACTTCGACAGCTTCTGTAGCAGTTATGCCAGAGGCAGAGGAAGTTGATATCCAGATAGATGATAAGGATATCCGTATTGATGTTATGCGTGCCTCAGGTAATGGTGGACAGTGTGTCAACACAACTGACTCAGCAGTCCGTCTTACTCATTATCCTACAGGTATAGTTATCTACTCACAGACAGAAAAGTCACAGATACAGAACAAAGAAAAGGCTTTCGCACTCTTAAGGGCTAAGTTATATGACCTTGAAACACAGAAAGCACACGATGCAGAAGCAGATGCAAGAAGAAGCCAGATAGGTACTGGAGACAGAGCTGAGAAGATAAGAACTTACAACTTCCCACAGGGACGTGTAACAGACCATAGAATAGGTCTTACACTTTATAAGCTTGATAAGATTATGAATGGTGATATTCAGGAAATTATCGATGCCTGCATAGCAGCCGACCAGGCGGCTAAGCTTGCTAAGATGGGTGAGGAATAAAATATATAATAACAAGTTGTAATATATGCAGTAATTGCAGTTGTGTCTATGGGTGTAATCGTGTTTGTAAAAAGACGTAAGACAGCTTAATTGAAACACATCTATTCACATATATATGAATATATATTTATAAATGTATATCAGACCAGTAAATTCTTAGTAGTTTACTGGTCTTTTTTATATTTAATAAAAAGTAATCATTTTAAAAGGCAGACTCTATTGTAGCTAGTGGAAAGAATACATAGCATAATGTCAGACCTTTTTGCATTATTATATATTAATTATTGTATATTAAATGAGACTTATCGTACAAAGTGGCTATATTAAATAATTACAATATTAGCACAATCCATATCTTCGCCAAGATTGTATACACGACCGCTTGTTATGCCGACTACAGTAGGGCGCAGTATATAGCTGTTGTTGTTGCTTACAACCTTGGCTTTCTCGCCATTGCTTAATTCCACGATTGAGTCAACAGGGTACAGAATAATACTCTCAAGAAAGCTTTTCATAGCCTTGATGTCAAGCTCCTCTGTCATAGACATAATAAGCTCGATTGCATCTTTCTGGGAAAATGCTTTCTTGTAAGGACGTTCTGTGACAAGTGCATCATATATATCGGCAACTGCAAGTATTCTTGCATAAGGAGTTATTCTTGGAGCGTCAAATCCAAGAGGGTATCCATTGCCGTTAATCTTTTCATGGTGCTGTAGGACAGCCATACATATATCGTTATTAAATTCATTACGTTCCTGTAACATATGGTATCCAAATACAGAGTGCTGTTTCATAACAGCGAATTCTTCATCTGTAAGTCTGGCAGGTTTGTTAAGTATTGAAGCTGGTACTTTAGTCTTTCCGATATCGTGTAGAAGTCCGGATACACCAAGCTCATATATCTGCTTATCAGGCAGACACTGTTGTTTGCCGATAATCATAGCCATAGTTGCCACGTCAACACTGTGCTTGAAAGTGTATTCATCACTTGTCTTGAGTGTGCTTATATCAATTGCTATTGCATTGTTGGCATTAATAGCGTCCATCAGGTTAGAAGCGATGCTGTCAGCAGTGTCTGAGAGTTTTTCAGATTCTGTGTTAGCATATATGTATTGAATTCCTTCAGCGACACGGTTCTTGACACTGTCAGAAAGCTTTACCTTGGCAGGGTCATCTTTGTGGAGTCGTTCAATATGTTTCTTAGCCTCAGGAGTTATCATCTGCTCGATATTATCAGGTTCAGGTTCACCCTCCTGTATGTATACGTTCATAATGCCCATTCGTAAAAGAGAGTCAATTACATAATCGTCAAGAATAGAACCTCTCATAACGAGGTTTCGTCCTGTACGGTCCAGAATTGTCTGGTCAAGCTTCATTCCTGGTTTAAGCTGCCTGGTTCTCATAAAATGTCTAGTAATCATATTACTCCCCAATTCCTAATATAAATACTTAATTAAATGTCAAATCTTAGCTTAGTATGAGTTTATTATACAATAGAATACCTGTGTTTTCTATAGAAGCAGTTCATTAATTTTCCACAAATTTTCCATTATTCAATCACAAATTTTAGTTAACATATGTTCAAACAAAAATATCTAAGTAAAAACAAACAATTTTTACATAGAAACGGAGGATTACAATGAGAAAAAAGATTAGTGCAAAAATACTTGTGCTTGTTGACGTATTGTTCGCGGCAGGTGCGGCAGGAATAATAATGGGAATGATACTTATTAACAGTATGAATGATAAGAGCCAGAATATATCCAATGAGTGTATGCAGGCAGTAACATTGATGGCAGATACACAGACATCAATTGAAAAGGTGCAGAAATATGCCAACAGCTCGGCAGCATTCAGAATGCAGAGCCGTGTTAATGGCGGCAGTAATAACAATACAGCAGGCAGTAACAGTGATAATAGTGGAAATAATATAACTGATAACAACAGTAATAATGCTGGTGGCAACACACAGCCAGCAGGAGCTGCTGATAACAGTGCAGGACAGTCGGGAACAGATACAGCAAAGCAGGGTATGGCACAACAGTCAGGTGATACTAAGGATAATGCTACAGATATGCAGGAAAATATGGAGAATGTAATTCAGACATTGACAGATACATTTGATGAGCTTGAAGCTGTAATTAATAAGTTCGGCAATGCAGAGGTTCTTGAAGGACTTAGTGAATATAAAGAAGTATATGATGAATACAGCAGTAAAATCCAGTCAATCTTAAGTGGTGACAGTTCAAGTATGGATGATTTCTTTGAGCTTACAGCTGAAGGTAATGATGGCATAACAACTAAGCTTGAAAATGCGGCAGATAACCTTAACGCTTTAATAAGTGCACAGGTAAGCAGTGCCTCAGATGAACTTAACAGCCAGTATTCTTTATCAGTAAAAGCATTTTCTGCAATACTTGTAGTTATGATTATTATGGGTGTGGCAATTACTTTAATGATATTTGCAATTATAAGACCTCTAAAGTCAGCAAGCAGCCAGCTTAATAATATCATAGAAGATATTGAGGATAATAATGGCAACCTTACAGCAAGAATTAATGTTATGTCGGATGATGAAATTGGCATATTGGTAGACGGAATTAATATATTTATTGAGAAGTTACAGCTCATAATGAAGGATATTAATGTACAGTCTGAGGTGCTTAGGACATCATCAGATAATATGAACTTACAGGTGGCAGATGTTAATAACAATGCTAATGAGGTATCAGCGGCAATGCAGCAGATGGCGGCTTCTATGCAGGAAGTGTCTGCAACAGTAGAACAGATTAATGCAGGTGCAGATAATATATTTGAGGCAATTGTCAATGTCAATGAGCAGATAGAACAGGGCAATAAGATAACTGGTGATATACAGAACAAATCCGTTAAATATATGCAGGATACTAATCGTGGCAGGGAAGCAGCTAATGCTATGGTACAGAATATAAGAGAAGGACTTACAGGTTCTATTGAGAACAGCCGTCAGGTTGAAAGAATACAGCAGCTTACTGATGATATTTTAAATATATCATCACAGACTAATATGCTTGCACTTAATGCAAGCATAGAGGCGGCAAGAGCCGGAGAAGCAGGAAGGGGATTTGCGGTTGTTGCAGAGCAGATAAGAAATCTTGCTGATGAGAGCAGAAATATAGCTAATAATATTCAGGAGATAAGTCTTATTGTCACAGAAAGCGTATCAGCACTTACAGGCGATTCACAGCGACTTATAGATTATGTTGATGAAAGCATACTTGCAGATTATGAAAAATTTAGCGGCATTACCAATGATTATAGAAATGATGCTTCAAGAGTTAATGATATATTAAAGAATTTTGCAGAAAATGCCAGAACTTTAAAGAACACAATGGCAGAGATGAATTCAGGAATTAGTGATATTTCAACTACAATAGATGAAAGTACTAAGGGTATTAATGAAGCGGCTGATGGTGTGAGCGGAATTGTCAATTCTATAGATGATATAGAAAAAGAGGCAGAGAATAATATTATTATAGGACAGAAGCTTCAGGGTTATGTCCAGGTATTTAAGAAATTCTAATATATAAATTTAATATATAGCAGCTTCACACTATACTTAATCCTCCAAATGTAATATAATAGTTTAGATTAAGATAATTTAACTATATATTATGTTTGGAGGATTTTTATTTTGAAAAAGTCTAATGCAACAGCATTATTGCCGGTTTTAGTATTTCTGGTGCTATACCTTGGACTTGGCATTATATTTGAATATATATGTAAGATACCAATGGGATTTTATAACATACCTATTATTGTAGCATTTCTTGCGGCAATACTTGTAGCGTGTATACAGAACAGAGATGTATCTTTTGATGAAAAGTTACAGATTATGGCAGGCGGGCTTGCTGATAAGAATATTATAACTATGCTTCTTATATTCCTGACAGCAGGTGTGTTTGTAGGTGTTGTTGGAAGAAGCAGTGCAGAAAGTGTGGCATATTTTATGCTTAATCTTATACCAGCTAAGTTTGCAGTTGCAGTGCTTTTTATTGTTGCATGTTTTGTGTCAACAGCGATGGGTACATCAGTTGGGACGATAACGCTTATAACACCGATTGCGGCTGCGGTATCAGAGGCTTCTGGATTTAATATGGCACTATGTGTTGCATCTGTTATGGGCGGTGCGATGTTTGGTGATAACCTATCATTTATATCAGATACAACAATTGCGGCGTGCAATGGACAGGATTGTGCTATGAGAGACAAGTTCAGGGAGAACTTCTGGATTGCATTTCCGGCAGCGGTTGTCACACTTGTAATTATACTTATACTTTCATTTGGAACAGATATTTCAGGAAGAGTAACACACGAGTATAATCTTGTTCAGGTAATACCATATGTATTCGTGCTTATTGGTGGAATAGCAGGAATAAATGTATTCGTTGTGCTGCTGATAGGAATTGTAACAGGAACATTTATTATGCTTGTGACAGGTCATATTGGTGTATTTGAATTAATAACAAGTATGGGTTCGGGCGTATCTGGAATGTTTGAAACCTGTATGGTTGCCATTCTTGTGTCTGCTATGTGTGCCTTAATAAGGGAATATGGCGGATTTACGGCACTTCTAGGCTGGGTTAAAAGAACCTTTAAAGGAAAGAAAGGCGGACAGCTTGGTATGGGGCTTCTGGTCGGGGCTATGGATATTGCAACAGCGAATAATACAGTAGCGATAGTTATGGCTAATCCAATTGCTAAGGAGATGTCAGCAGATTATGGAATATCCAATAGAAAAGCAGCTTCACTTCTTGATACATTTTCGTGTGTATTTCAGGGGATTATTCCTTATGGAGCACAGATGCTTGTTGCTATATCAGCGGTTAATGAGCTTGGTTATGAGATGTCAGCATTTCAGATACTTCCGGTTCTTTTCTATCCGATGATGCTGCTTATAAGCTCGCTTATATGGATATTTATAATTCCTGCAGACAGATAAACTTAACTGGTAACTTTTAACTTCACGCCAATTAATATGGAGGATTTTCTCATGGCTAAAGACACTAAGGATGGTAACAATTTAAACGAAAAAAGCTATGTTAATAAAAAGCTGCTGCAGTGCTACTTGATTATATCAATGGTACTTTTGGCGGCATATATAATGGAACTTGTTAAGGGAAATAGAACGGCAGGATATGTGTTTGTATTTTCGATTATTCTTATTGTGCCGGTTATTATGGCAGTATTCGCATATAAGAAAAATGCTGAGAGTAAAATAGTCAGGTCAATTACGGCAATAGGCTATGGAATATTATATGCCTTTGTATTATGGACATCAGTAAGTATTCTTTCATTTACTTATGCAATTCCTATGATAATTGCAATATCTATGTTTGCAGATAAAAAGTATACCTTAAAGGTTGGTATTGCAAGTGCACTTATTAATATTGTATATATTATTATCCAATATGTTAATGTTGGAATAACAAGCAGTGATATGGTTGATTATGAAATACAGATTGCATTTATGACACTTGTTGTAGCATTTTCTTATATTACAACAGATGTACTTGGACATATATCAGCTTATAAGCTTGAGACAATTGAAGCAGAGAAGGCTAAGACTGATGATATGCTTGATAAGATAATCAAAGCTAATGATAACCTCTGCAAAGAGATTGACAATATCAATGATGAGTCAAAGAATATGCAGGAACAGGCGGAAGGAAGCCAGCTTGCAGTATCACAGATGGTATCAGGTGCTAATGAGCTTGCAGGAACAGTGCAGAACCAGCTTGAGATGACAGAGAGTATTGGGGAGCTTACAGAGAATGCAAGAACGATTATTGAGGATATCAAGAAGCAGTTCGATACAACAACAGATATTACTAAGACAGGCAATATCAATATGGAGCAGCTTGAAAATGTATCAAAGAACAGCAGTGATATTGGCAGTGATGTAAGTGGTGCTATGAATGAGCTTACAGCTAAGACAGAAGAAGCTAAAGTGATTCTTGGAATGATTAACGGAATTACAAGACAGACAGCACTCCTTGCACTTAATGCAAGCATAGAAGCTGCGAGAGCAGGTGAGGCAGGAGCAGGTTTTGCAGTAGTTGCACAGCAGATTAAGCAGCTTGCAGAGGAGACACAAAAGTCAACAGAGGAGATAGAGAATATTATCGTAGCACTGGCAGAGCAGGCTGAGAAAGCTGGGTTTAGTGTTAATAATCTTCTTTCGGCCAATGAGAACCAGATGGAATTAGTGAACCAGTCAAAGAAATCATTTGATGCGATAAGAGATGACATAAGGGATATTCAGGTAAAGATAGACGAAGAATACAATTATATGGATAATATCACAACAAGCAACAATGAGATTACACAGCAGATAGAAAGCCTTAGTGCATTCAGTGAAGAGCTTCTTGCCAACACAGAGAATACACAGGAACTCAGTAATAAGACTATTAATGGAAGCAGGAATATTAATAATCTTTTAGATGATGTAATGAAAGAAGTCAGCATTTTGCAGATGATAATAGACAGTAAAGACGAATAGAGAATAGTACTGTAACGCTGAGTTAAGTTGCAGGAAGGAACGAGGAGTAAAATGTCAAAGAACAATATTATACTTATAGGTATGCCGGGAAGCGGTAAAAGCACACTTGGAGTTGTACTTGCCAAGAAGATAGGATATTCATTTATAGACTCTGATATTGTGATTCAGGATACATATAAAAAGACGCTTGAGCAGCTTATAGAAGAAAATGGCGATACTGGCTTTATTAAGATTGAGAATGATGTGAATTGTTTAATATCTCCAGAGCATACAATTATAGCAACAGGTGGAAGTGCTGTATATGGAGATGAGGCTATGGAGCATTTTAAGCAGATAGGAACAGTTATATATTTAAAAGTTTCAGAAAAAGAGCTTGAGAGCAGATTAGGGAGCCTTAAAGAAAGAGGTGTTGTATCCAACGGCAAGTCTACAGTAGAAGAAATCTTTGAGGACAGAAAAAGGCTCTATGAGAAATATGCAGATATAACAATTGTTCAGGAGGGCCGTGATATAAGAATGATTGTTGAGGATATGTATAAGAAGCTTACAAAGCTGATATAAAAGTGAGAAATAATTGCAATAATTATAAAACTATAGAAAAATATCTCCTTTTGTGGTACTATTAAAGATAGTAACATACGGAGGAGGTATTTTTTTAATGCAGGATAAATATAAATACACAGATGTGAGTGAAAGAAACAGAAGAATGAATAGGTTCTATATAGTGGCGACTTCTCTACTTGGTTTGATGTTTCTTTTTTATCTGTGGATGAAGCAGTTTAATCACAATATTCCATCAGTAGTTGTGTATTGTAACACAGCACTTATTGCTGTATTTGCAGCTGTTAATGTCATAGTTTACAGAAAGAATACAGCGACAAGATATTTAAAGGTTATGTCAACTATTGAGATTGGAATAGAATATCTGTTAATTGGTGTGCAGACAGATGCAAGCTTTATCAGTTATGCTATTCTTGGAATATTTATACTTCAGATTCCTTATTATGAGAAGAAGTCGTTGAAAAGAACTGCGGCAGGAATGTTGATTTTATACATAATTGTAACTGCTGTGCAGGCTTCAAAGGGAATATATGGACAGGACGTTAATGCAGTATGTTCAATATTTATGATAGTGCTTATAGGTGTTGTTATATTGGAAGTTGGTAAATTAACAATTCTGTTTAATGATGATGCTGTTAATTCGGCTAAAGATGAACATAGCAGAATAAAAGAGATTTTAGATAATATAATTATGGTATCAGGTGTTGTCAGCAATGAAACTAAGAAGAGTGATAAGCTTATCAATGAACTCGTTGATACAACTAATACAGTAACTAACAGTATGAAAGAGATATCTGCGGCAACTAATATGACAGCGACAAGCATAGAAGAGCAGAGCAGTATGACAACAACTATACAGGAGGCTATTGAACATACAGGAAAGGCTTCTGATCAGATGGTTGAGCTGGCTGTTAATTCTAACGACAGTATACAGAAGAATATTGTTGTTATGGACGAATTAAGAAAGCAGTCTGAGCAGATAACAGATACTAATAAGTCTGTTACTGAGTCTATGCAGAGATTACAGGAAAAGACTAAGAACGTGGAAAATATTGCTGGAATGATACTTAATATATCAAGCCAGACTAACCTTTTAGCACTTAATGCTTCAATTGAAAGTGCAAGAGCTGGTGAAGCAGGAAGAGGCTTTGCGGTTGTTGCTGAGCAGATAAGACAGTTAGCAGAACAGACAAAGAATTTTACAGAAGATATTACTAAGATAACTAATGAACTTAATGATAATGCAGATGAAGTTGTTGTATCTGTTAATTCTTCCGTTGAGGCAACTAAAGAGCAGGGCGAGAGAATAATTGAAGCGGCACATACATTTGAACAGCTTAACAAGAATATAGAAACACTTATAGAGCATATTGATGTTGTTAATAAAGAAATAGCAGGTCTTTCAGACTCTAATAATAAGATTGTAGAGAATATTTCACAGTTATCAGCAGTTACGCAGGAAGTAACAGTCAATGCCGAGCAGGTACATAATATGAGTGAACAGAACCTTGAGTATGCAAAGCAGGTTAAAGAAGCTGTTGGCAATATTAGAATTACATCAGAGAAAATGGAAATAGAAGAATAAAAGTATTTGGATGTACAAAATGATTGTTATAAATTTATCGAAAATTATACGAAAAAACGATTAAATTGTTGAAAAAAATATTAAAATGTTGTAAAATATTGATAACATATAATCAATTATTTGATCGGAGGCGTGTAATATGTTGTTTCAGATTTATGGCGAAGGTGCCATTTACCAGTTATTAGGCTGTGTTCTTGTCTTTGCAGGACTCGTTATCTGTAACGAACTTGCAAGACGTTCTAAATTTGGTGGATTGTTATTCTTTATTATAATTCCAATCGCACTTACAATCTATTTTGTGGCTATCCAGATAGGAGCTGCACAGGGTGCTTCATGGGCACTTAATAATACTACATATAGATATATGAATGGATGGTTCCATTATGCTAAGCTTTATGCCGCTACAGCAGGCTGTATCGGATTTATGATGCTTAAGTATAAGTGGAGCATAGGTAAGACAGAATGGTTTAAAGTATTCCCATTCTTAATCGTTGCCATTAATATTCTTATCGCTGTTTGTAGTGATTTTGAATCAGCAATCAAAGGTGGAATTAATGGCGGCTGGTGGTTCTCTAACGAGGGTGTATGGCTTTACGGTGGCTGGTGGAACTGGCTTAACGGTATCGCAGGCTTAATCAATATCTTCTGTATGACAGGCTGGTGGGGGATTTACTCATCAAAGAAGCAGGATGATATGTTATGGCCAGATATGACAATATGGTTCATTGTTGCATATGATATATGGAACTTCACATATACATATAACAACCTTCCAACACATACTTGGTATTGTGGTGTTGCATTACTTCTTGCTCCTACATTTGCTAATGCGTTATGGAACAAGGGTGGCTGGATTCAGAACCGTGCTAATACACTTGCAATATGGTGTATGTTCGCACAGGTAGTTCCATTATTCCAGGTTGACGGAATATTTGCTACACTTCCAGTCCTTTACAAGTACACAGGAGCTAAGTCAGGAATGGAACTTACACATTATACATTAGAGCAGATGAATGCCGCAGGTGCATATCCAGTTGCTCAGGGTGTAATGGCTATTCTTGCAGTAGTAGCTAACGTAATCTGTATCTCAGTTATCATTAAGAGAGCTATTGAACAGAAGAAGAATCCATACAAGAACGAAATCTTTGCAGGAACTAGAGATTTTGAACAGGCTATGGACAGAGCATAATATATGTGGGTTAATATATCAGTATTGTGATAATTATATATAGATATTGATATATATGGATACATTAAGTATCAAAAGATAAAACAACAAAATACAATGATTATATGAAGATAAGAATACCTTTCTGTTGCAGGGACAATCCTTAACAACAGAAAGGTATTTTTGTATTATAATTATTGCCGTAGTTATATAGTAAGTTGCTAAAGAATACTTTGCTGTGCTATACTAATAATATTAATATGCACCTTTGATGGGTGTAGGAATGGAGGCACATTATGATTAAAAAGATTAAGGGAATTAAAATCGAACTTATAATTATATCAATAGCGTTATTTGTGTTAGGTCTTTTCCTTACAATATTTCCTGAGGTATCACAGATTATCATATGCAGGGCAGTAGGAATTGCATTATGCGTATGGGGAGTGTTAAGGCTTATGACATATTTCAGAATGTCAAGGGAAGATGTATTCGTATCATTCGGACTTGTACAGGGCATATCATTACTTGCATTTGGAATATTCTTTGTTATGAGACCAGAAGCTATTGCAGTATTTTTTGGAACAGCTATTGCCATAATAATTATTATTGACGGTATATTAAAGCTTCAGTATGCAATAGAATTCTATCATATGGAAGCACAGCGCTGGTGGATAGAGGCAATTGTTGCAGCATTAATGGTTGTTATGGGTGTTGTTGCATTATTTAACCCATTTGGTTCATCAACTGTACTTATGATGTTTGTTGGAATTGTGCTTATGGTTGAGGGCTTAAGTGACCTTATATCTATTATAAGAATATCTTCGTTTATTAAGAATTTAAGAGGATAGTGTATTGTCGGGAGGCGGAATAGAATTTGTCTCTGGCATAATTAAGATTAATACAATTATTGAAGTGGTAATCGTAACTGCTGTTATTAATGAATTATTATAATGAAATTATATTGCTGTGGCGGCAGCCAGGCCTTATAAATGTAAAAATATGGAGGAAATAATTAAAATGTCGGATAAAGTAATATACGCAGCTATACTTGGAGCAGGAACAGTAGGACTTGGAACATACAAATTATGTGAGGCTATGAGTGATGAGATAAAGCATAAGACAGGAGCAACACTTGTTATTAAGAAGGTTCTTGTAAGAAATTTATCTAAGAAAAGAGAAGGTATTCCAGATGAAATTCTTACAGATAAGTGGGAAGATATAATTAATGACAAGGATATCAGCATTGTTGTTGAGCTTATGGGTGGAATTCATCCAGCTAAGGATTATGTTCTTGAGGCGCTTAAGGCTGGCAGGCAGGTTGTTACAGCTAATAAGGATCTTATTGCTGAGTATGGAGAGGAAGTTGGCAATGCGGCTAATAAAGCAGGAGCAGACCTTCAGTTTGAGGCGGCTGTAGCTGGTGCAATACCAATTATCAGACCATTAAAGCAGAGTATGACTGGTAACCATATCACAGAGATTATGGGTATTGTTAATGGTACGACTAATTATATTCTTACTAAGATGACAGAGAGTGGAATGGACTACAAGGAAGCTTTGGCAAAGGCTACAGAGTTAGGTTATGCAGAAGCAGACCCGACAGCAGATGTGGAAGGATACGATGCAGGAAGAAAGATAGCTATTATGGCTTCTATTGCATTTAACTCAAGAGTAACATTTGCTGATGTATACACAGAAGGTATTACTAAGATTTCCGCAGATGATATTAAGTATGCCAAGGAATTTGGCTATGTAATCAAGCTTTTAGGTGTTGCCAAGAATACAGAGGACGGAATTGAAGTAAAGGTTCACCCAATGCTAATACCTAATAATCATCCTCTTGCAAATGTTAATGATGCTTTTAATGCTGTATTTGTACACGGTAAGGCTATGGATGATGCAATGTTTATGGGACGAGGTGCAGGACAGATGCCGACTGCCAGTGCAGTTGTAGGTGATATAATTGATGTATGCAGAAATATAGTACACGATTCCTGCGGAAGAATTGGCTGTTGCTGTTATAAGAATCTTGAAGTGAAGGATATAACAGATACTAAGAGCAAATTCTTCTTAAGACTTGAAGTTGCAGACAAGCAGGGCGTTCTTGCCAATATTGCAAGCGTTCTTGGTAACAGCGGTGTAAGCATAGCACAGGTAGTTCAGAAGAGCGGCAAAGACGGAGTTGCTGAACTTGTTATTATAACAGCAGAAGTTCTTGAGAAGAACTTTAATGATGCTATGGCTGTATTTAAGGGACTTTCAGCAGTTAAGAATATAGCTGGTGTTATAAGAGTGTATTAAGATTAACAGAAAGGCAGTTGATAATGGCGGCTAAATATTATGCAGTAAGAAAAGGCAGAAATACAGGAATATATAGAACATGGGATGAATGTAAAAGTCAGGTGTTCCAATATTCCGGAGCTGAATATAAAAGCTTTACAACTGAACAGGAAGCTCTTGAATATATTGGCAGGCTTAAGAATAATGATGTCCAGAGTGAGAGCTATGCGTATGTTGATGGTTCTTTTAATATAGTAACGGGTGTCTATGGATATGGCGGATTTCTTGTATATAATAATGAAAAATATATCATTACAGGAAGTGGCAGTGATAGTGAAATGGCTTCAATGCGTAATGTAGCCGGTGAAATTCTTGGAAGTATGGCGGCAGTAGAGAAAGCAATAGAACTTGGCGTTAAAAGTGTAGATATATATTTTGATTATATGGGAATAAGAGCGTGGGCACTTGGAGAGTGGAAGCGTAATAAGAAAGGTACTATAGCTTATTATGATTATATGCAGTCAGTAAAAGATAAGATAGCCATTAATTTTGTTAAAGTTAAGGGACATTCAGGTGTTGAAGGTAATGAGGAAGCCGACAGGCTGGCTAAGAAAGCTGTAGGAATATTATAAATAGATAAAAGATAGACAAAAGATTGTCAGATAATAATTGACATATAACATTAATATATGATATTATTTATTCGTGTGAGTCAGGAAGTATATGATTTCATACAAATATGACCACTTGTATCTTAGGTGTGCAGTAGTTATACAGCATATCAGGATAAAGTTAAGCCTAACGGACAGGCGGGTCGGTTGCCGGTGTGGTAGAACCACATTATTATTATTGATTGAGCATTAAGCTCTGTTTTTTAAGTTGATTACTTTATAATCTGTGCCAAGCACATCATCTTGTGAAACGGTCAATAAAGAGTGACGCATATTTGTATGACATAGACAAGTCGTCTATGAAATATATTCGCTGATTTCGTATATATTATGACATTATATTGTATAGTTACAGATATATTTTAATGTAATGATGTTGATATTATATTATGACTAATAAGGTGGTAAGTGTGTAAGCACTGCCACCTTTTTTGTGTAATTTAGGAAGCTTTGTGTGATTAAGAAAAACTGCACTGTTTATGAAGTTTAATTATAAGATTTTACATAATTATGGAAATTTTCTGGCAGTGCTTAAAGAAATTATTTTTAATGTATGTGAGGTAAGGGAGATGTCTAATGATCAGACAAGAGCACCAGTATATGAAGCACTGGAAAAGCTTAGAAGAAAAAGAGTAGTACCATTTGATGTTCCGGGTCATAAAAGAGGAAGGGGCAATCCTGAATTAGTGGAATTATTAGGAGAAAAATGTGTTGGAATAGATGTTAATTCTATGAAGCCATTAGATAATCTGTGTCATCCGGTATCAGTTATAAGGGATGCAGAAGAATTAGCGGCCAGGGCATTTGGTGCAGAGAACGCATTTCTTATGGTAGGTGGAACGACATCTGCTGTGCAGGCGATGATATTATCGAATTGTAAGAGAGGAGATAAAATAATACTTCCAAGGAATGTGCATAAAAGTGCCATTAATGCTTTAGTGTTATGCGGTGCAATTCCTGTATATGTTAATCCGGAGGTTAATCATCAGCTTGGTATTTCACTTGGTATGAATCTGGAGTCAGTACGAAAAGCTGTAAAAGAAAATCCTGATGCGGTTGCAGTGCTTGTAAATAACCCTACATATTATGGAATATGCTCTGATATATGTTCAATAGTGAAGCTGGCACACGAACACGGAATGAAAGTGTTAGCTGATGAGGCACACGGAACACATTTATATTTCCAGCCGCAATTACCAGTTTCTGCTATGGCAGCAGGGGCTGATATGGCGGCAGTATCTATGCACAAATCGGGTGGTTCTTTAACACAAAGTTCGATACTTCTTACGAATAAAGGTGTTAATGCTGATTATGTCAGACAGATTATCAATCTTACGCAGACGACAAGTGGTTCATATCTTTTGCTTGCCAGTCTTGATATTTCAAGAAGAAATCTTGCCTTAAGGGGTGAAGAGTCATTTGCAAAGGTAATGGATATGGCAGAATATGCACGCAGGGAGATTAATGAAATAGGCGGATACTATGCGTATGGAAAAGAACTTGTTAATGGAACAAGCGTATATGATTATGATGTCACTAAATTGTCAGTTCATACGCTTGGATTGGGACTTGCTGGAATTGAAGTATATGATCTGTTAAGAGATGAATATGATATCCAGATAGAATTCGGAGATGTAAGCAATATCCTTGCTTATATATCTATCGGAGACAGATTACAGGATATAGAAAGACTTGTCGGAGCTCTGGCAGATATAGCCAGAATATATAAAAAAGACAGTACTGGAATGTTAAGCGGAGAATTCATAAGTCCAATAGTAGCCAGATCACCTCAGGAAGCTTTCTATTCTGCCAAGGAATCCCTGCCGGTTGAGAAGACTGAGGGAAGAATATCAGGAGAATTTGTTATGTGTTATCCTCCGGGAATTCCGATATTAGCACCGGGAGAGATGATTACAGACGAGATTATACAGTATATTCTGTATGTTAAAGAAAAAGGATGTTCAATGCAGGGAACAGAAGACAAGAGCGTTAATAAATTAAAGGTTCTGGTATAGACAGATAATTGTGGAAGAGCCATATGAAAGTATATACAGGAAATGAGGATTATTTAATATGGAGATGTGGTTTTCAGAGCTTCATACAAGCAATGTGAAGCTTTCAATGAGAATAGAAGAACAATTGTGTTCGGTGGAGAGTGACTGTCAGAGGATTGATGTGCTTGTTTCAGATGAATTTGGTAAATTTCTTGCATTAGACGGAGAGATACTATTTTCTGAAAAAGACGAGTTTATATATGATGAGATGGTAACCCATATTCCAATGGCAGTCCACCCTGATGTAAAGAATGTATTAATAATCGGTGGAGCCGATGGCGGAGTTGCAAGAGAACTTATCAATTATAAATGTATAGAAAGAATAGATGTTGTTGAACCGGATGAAATGCTTGTTGAAGTATGTAGAAAGCATTTTCCTGAGCTTACCTGTGGACTGGATGATGACAGGGTTAATGTGTATATTCAGGATGCATTAAGATTTTTAAGAAATAAGACGGGTGATTATGACCTGATAATTAATGATGCGACAGATCCATTTGGATATACAGAAGGTTTATTCACCAAAGAATTTTATGGAAGCTGTTATAAAGCACTTAAAAGTGATGGCATTATGGTATATCAGCATGGAAGTCCGTTTTATTCAGAAGATAAAGATGAATGTGTGAAAATGCACAGAAAGGCATATCAGGCATTTCCTGTAAGCCGTGTATATCAGGCACATATACCAACTTGTTCATCAGGCTATTGGCTGTTTGGATTTGCTTCCAAGAAATATCATCCGCTTGATGATTTCAGACCGGAGGAATGGAAGAAGTTAGGTATAAAGACAAGATATTATACAACTAATCTTCACAGGGGAGCATTTATGCTTCCGGGTTATGTAGAACAGATGCTTGAAGAAGAAGAAAATGAGAAGAAAGCCTGAAAAGAGTAATAGACAGTGTTTAAAAAGAAAGCGTTAAGATAATTAATAAACAGGGCTTAAAGAATGGAGGATAATTATGAGCAGAGTATTAATAATAGGTTGTGGTGGAGTTGCAACAGTGGCAATTAACAAGTGCTGTCAGAACAGTGATGTATTTACAGAGATATGTATAGCAAGCAGGACTAAGAGCAAATGTGATGCTTTAAAGGATAAATTACAGCCTGATACAAAGACAGTAATTACAACAGCAAAGGTTGATGCAGATAATGTAGAAGAACTTGTGAAGCTTATTGAAAGCTATAAACCAGAGGCAGTGCTTAACCTTGCACTTCCATATCAGGATTTAACAATAATGGATGCCTGCCTTAAGACAAAGGTGCATTATATTGATACTGCTAACTATGAAGCAGAAGATACCGAAGATCCTGAGTGGAGAGCTATATATGAAAAAAGATGTAAGGAAGAAGGTTTTTCAGCTTATTTTGATTATTCTTGGCAGTGGAATTATAAGAAGCAATTTGAAGAAGCTGGAATAATGGGACTTTTAGGAACGGGCTTTGATCCTGGTGTAACAAGTGTATTTTCAGCATATGCACTTAAGCACTACTTTGATGAAATAGACACAATTGATATTCTTGACTGCAACGGCGGAGATCACGGCTATCCTTTTGCGACTAATTTTAATCCTGAGATTAATTTAAGAGAAGTATCAGCACCTGGCTCATATTGGGAAGATGGACACTGGGTAGAAGTACCAGCTATGTCTATAAAGAGAGAATATGATTTCCCACAGGTTGGAATGAAGGATATGTATCTTTTACATCACGAGGAGATAGAATCGCTTGCTAAAAACATTCCGGGAGTTAAAAGAATAAGATTTTTTATGACATTTGGACAGAGCTACCTTACACATATGAAATGTCTTGAGAATGTTGGAATGTTAAGAACTGACCCTGTAAAAGTCAATGGTGTTGAAGTTGTTCCTATACAGCTCTTAAAAGAACTTCTTCCAGATCCTGCTACACTTGGAGAAAGAACAGTAGGAAAGACTAACATTGGCTGTATATTCAGGGGAAGAAAAGATGGAAAAGAAAAGACAATATATATTTATAATGTATGTGACCATCAGGAATGTTACAGGGAAGTTGAATCACAGGCAATATCATATACAACAGGAGTTCCTGCAATGATAGGAACAATGATGGTTGTCACAGGAATGTGGAATAAAGCAGGTGTATATAATGTGGAAGAATTTGATCCTGATCCATATATGGAAGCACTTAATAAATGGGGACTTCCTTGGGTAGTTGAGGAAAATCCACAGCTTGTAGAATAGAGGATATAAGAGTTGATGACAATAGATGATATTACAACACCAGCATATATTATAGATGAGAATATTCTGGTTCATAATCTTGAAATTTTAAAATATGTTGAAGACAAAACAGGATGTAAAATATTGCTTGCACAGAAAGCATTTTCAGCATTTTATGAATATCCGTTAATTGGCAGATACATAAGTGGCACAACAGCAAGTGGATTGTATGAGGCAAGGCTTGGCAGGGAAGAGATGAATAAAGAAAATCACGTCTATGCTCCTGCTTACAAAGAAAAGGATATAGATGAACTTGTAAAAATATGTGACCATATAATATTTAATTCCATAGGGCAGCTTATGCGTTATAAGGAAAAATGTATAAGAAGCGGTATCAGCATAGGACTTAGAATTAATCCGGAAATATCTACGCAGGGTGATAATGCAATATATGACCCTTGTGCGTATGGTTCAAGGCTTGGAGTAACTATTGATATGTTAAACAAGGCAGATGAGGAAGTTCTTAATGGAGTTGAGGGACTTCATTTTCATACTCTCTGTGAGCAGAATTCAGATGCACTTGCAATTACACTTAAAGCAGTTGAAGATAAATTCGGGCATATTATGAAGAATATGAAATGGATTAATATGGGCGGTGGACATCATATAACAAGAAAAGATTATGATATAGATACACTTATTGGCTGCGTTAATCACATAAAGAGTGAATATAATGTACAGGTGTATTTAGAGCCGGGCGAGGCTGTTGCTCTTAATGCCGGTTATCTTGTTACAGAGGTGTTAGATAAGGTTGATAATGGAATCGAAACGCTTATACTTGATGCTTCTGCCGCGTGCCATATGCCAGATGTCCTCGAAATGCCATATACACCACCTCTTCGGGGGGCACAGATAATTAAAAATATCAAAGAATATAAAGATGTTACTGCTGGTAAAGATATTCAGGAAAATGAAGATATTAGGAAGTATAAAGATAAAAAAGAATACAGAGAAAATGTATACAGGCTGTCTTCATATACCTGTCTTGCAGGAGATATTATAGGTGATTATAAGTTTGACAGTAAGATTAATATAGGGGACAGGCTTGTATTTGAGGATATGGCGATATACTCAATGGTAAAGAATAATACATTTAATGGAATACCACTTCCAGCTATAGCGGTAATGAAAGATAAAGAAGTGCGGGTTATTAAAGAATTTGGTTATGAAGATTTTAAGTGGAGGCTTTCGTGAGAATAACAGATACTACACCTATAGAAGATGGCTATTATATGCCGGCAGAATATGACAGGCACAAGGCTACAATTATGATATGGCCTGTAAGGACAGGCTCGTGGCCTTATAATGCTGTAGCTGCACAGAATGTATTTGTGGATATTGCACATATAATATCCAGACACGAAAAAGTGTATATATTAGCAGATGAGAAGCACTATGCACAGGCAGAAGCAAGATTTATGAAAATAAAAGACGCTGTAACAGGAGAATGTAATAAAGCCAGTGAAGATATTAAAGCTGCCTGGAATATTGAAGTAGTCTGCATCGAAACAGATGATGCGTGGGCAAGAGATGTATGTCCCACGTTTGTAAAAAACGGACATACAGGTGATGTACGTGGGATTAACTGGAAATTCAATGCGTGGGGTGGCGATTATGACGGACTTTACAAGAATTGGGAAAAGGACGATAAAGCAGCTCTGCAATTCTGTAATATGACAGGATATGATTGCTATGATGCCAATCCGTTTGTGCTTGAGGGAGGTTCTATACACAGTGATGGTGAAGGTACGGTTATAGTAACTGACAGCTGTCTTTTAAGTAAGGGAAGAAATCCAGATATGGGCAGGGAACAGATTGAGCATAATCTTAAGAAATATCTGGGGGCAAAGAAAATTATATGGATTCCATATGGAATATATAATGATGAAACTAATGAACACGTTGATAATGTGTGTGCATTTACCTCACCAGCTAATGTAGTTCTTGCGTGGACGGATAATGAGGAAGATCCTCAATATGCAATGTCTTTGGCTGATATGAAGGTGCTTGAAAGAGAAACTGATGCCAGAGGACGTAAGTTTAATGTTCATAAACTGCATATACCGGATGTCCCAGTGTGCATAACTGATAATGATTTAAAGGGTCTTGTGTTTGAAGCAGGAGAAGATATGCGTGAAGCGGGAGAGCGGCTTGCGGCCAGTTATGCTAACTTCTATATAGCCAATGATATTGTGCTTGTTCCACAGTTTGGCGATGTTAAAGATAAGCAGGCAGTAGATCTTATTCAGAATCTTATGCCAGAGTATGAGGTTATTGGTGTGTATGCAAGAGATATAATTGTTGGTGGAGGCAATATACATTGTATTACACAGCAGATACCGCAATAACAGGATATATTAAAGTGGTATATATGTTACAGATTAGTGCTGCTGGCACAATTAAGGTATAAAAAGAAGTCAAAGCGTAATAGGTTATAGATTGGTTTTAGTGTGACAGACACGGAAATGAGGTAATATGAGCAGAAAAGTAAAAGCTGCGGCAATTCAGATGCGGTGCAGTAATAATGTCGGCGATAATATAAAAAAAGCTGATGAAATGACAAGAGAAGCAGTAAAAAAGGGAGCTAATATAATTCTTCTGCCAGAATTATTTGAAAGACAGTATTTCTGTCAGGAGAGAAGATATGAATATTACGCCTATGCCAAAAGCGTACAAGAAAATGATGCTGTCCAGCATTTTACACAGACTGCTAAGGAACTTGGAGTTGTTATAATTGTAAGTTTTTATGAAAAAAACATAAATGTGTTGTATAATACAGTTACGGTTATTGATGCTGATGGAAGCAATCTTGGAATATACAGAAAGACACATATTCCAGATGACCATTACTATCAGGAGAAATTCTATTTTACGCCGGGTAATACAGGATTTAAGGTGTTTAATACAAGGTTTGGCAATATAGGTATAGGAATATGCTGGGATCAGTGGTTCCCTGAAACGGCAAGAGCATTAGCGGTAAAGGGTGCAGAGATATTATTCTATCCTACAGCTATAGGAAGTGAGCCTATACTTGAATGTGACAGTATGCCTCATTGGAGAAGGTGTATGCAGGGACACGCCGGCTGTAATCTTGTTCCTGTGGTGGCAGCTAACAGAATTGGAATAGAAACAGTAGACCCTTGCGAGGCAAATGGTGGACAGAAAAGTTCACTCAAGTTCTATGGTTCATCATTTATAACAGATAATACAGGTGAAGTCATATGTGAAGCAGGAAGAGATACAGAAGAAGTACTTGTTGCACAGTTTGATTTAGATGAATATATGACAGACAGATTATCGTGGGGATTATTCAGAGATAGAAGACCGGAAATATATAACTGAATTGGAGATAAACGTAGTGAAGAAACTTGTTATAGGTATGCTTGCCCACGTTGATGCAGGTAAGACAACATTATCTGAGAGCATATTGTATACATCGGGAGCTATAAGAAAGCTTGGAAGAGTAGATAACAAAGATGCGTTTCTTGATAATAATGATTATGAAAGACAGCGTGGAATAACGATATTTTCCAAGCAGGCAGTATTTACCTACAAAGATTTAGATGTTACATTGCTTGATACACCCGGACACGTTGATTTTTCGGCAGAGATGGAGAGAACGCTCTGGGTGCTTGATTATGCTGTTCTTGTTATTAACGGAATGGATGGGGTTCAGGGACATACAGAGACACTTTGGGGACTTTTAAAGAGATTAAAAGTCCCTGTGTTTATATTTGTCAATAAAATGGACCAGCAGGGAACAGACAGGCATAGAATATTAGAACAATTAAAGAATAAGTTATCATCAGGATGTGTGGATTTTGACAGGCTTGATTATGAAGAGCTTGCTGTGTGCAATGAAGAAGCATTAGAGCAGGTGTTAGATGAAGGCATTGTTGATGATAAGCTTATAGGAAATATGATAAGCCAAAGAGAAGTATTTCCTGTAATATTCGGCTCTGCATTAAGACTTGATGGAGTGGACAGACTTCTTGATATTATGAATAAATATTGTGAGGTATCTGAAAATGGTGATGATAAGCAGTCGGATATGTCAGCAAGAGTATATAAAATATCAAGAGATGACAGGGGTGAAAGGCTTACACACATTAAGGTTACAGGCGGAAGCCTTAAAGCTAAACAGCTTATTAATGGTGAGAAGATTAACCAGATCAGAATATATTCAGGTGAGAAGTATACTTCGGTAAATGAAGCTGTATGTGGAAGTATATGTGCAATAACAGGGCTGGAGGGCACCTATGCAGGACAGGCATTAGGCAGGGAGAATAATGATAATGCACCGGTGTTATCCCCTGTGCTTAATTATAAGATTAATCTTCCAGCAGGAACAGACCCGCTTATGATGCTTCCTAAACTTAAGATGATTGAGGAGGAAGAACCACAGCTTCACATTGAATGGAATGAGAGCTTTAAAGAAATACATGTGCAGGTTATGGGACCTGTTATGATAGAAGTCCTTCAGAATATTATTAAAGAACGTTTCGATTGTGATGTGACATTTTCTGAAGGAAGCATTGTATACAAGGAAACCATAGCTGATAAAGTTGAAGGAATCGGACATTTTGAGCCTTTAAGACATTATGCGGAGGTGCATCTTATATTAGAGCCGGGTGAAGCTGGGAGCGGTATGCAGTATGAGCTTGATTGTAGTGATGATATGCTTGCCAAGAACTGGCAGAGGCTTATATATACACATCTGTGCGAAAAGACACATAAGGGTGTGCTTACAGGTTCAGCACTTACTGATGTTAAGATAACGGTTGTTGCAGGCAGAGCACATAACAAGCATACAGAGGGCGGAGATTTCAGGCAGGCTACATACAGGGCAGTAAGAAATGGACTTATGCAGGCAGAGAGTGTACTGCTTGAGCCATTTTATGAATTCACTCTAATACTTGACAGACAGTATATAGGCAGGGCTATGACTGACTTTGAGAGAATGGGTGCACAGTTTGAGATTAACGATAATGGTGATGAAGCAGTAATAAAGGGTGCTGGTCCTGTTGCCACTGTTGGTAACTATCAGGCAGAGGTTAATGCGTACACTAGGGGAAAGGGAGTATTAAGACTTAAAATGTCTGGCTACAGACCTTGTCATAATACAGATGAGGTTATTGAACAAATCGGATATGAAGCCGAGAGAGATACAAGAAATCCAGCAGATTCAGTATTCTGTGCGCACGGTTCAGGTTTTAATGTGCCTTGGTATGAAGTCAAAGATTATGCACACGTTGACAGCGTGCTTAATCCAGTGGGAACTAATGAAAATGTAGTTCTCACACCAAAAGAAGCAGCAAGAACGGTATCTGATGAATGGATTGGAACAGATGAAGTTGACAGAATACTGGCACAGACGTACTTTGCTAACAGCAGGGGTGATAATGAAAGACGTAAGATGTCTAAAAGAAAAGCCTCTGATGAAATGGGAAGATATGTAACAGCCTCTGGCAGTGGAAGCTATAATAATGGACAGTATAAAGCTTCGCAGTCTAAGAAGCAGACAAATTCAATATCGTATCTTCTTGTAGACGGCTATAATATAATACACGCGTGGAGCGAGCTTGAGGAATTGTCAAGAATTAATATGGACAGTGCAAGGGATAAGCTTCTTGATATAATGTGCAATTATCAGGGTATGAAGAAGTGTGAGCTTATCGTTGTATTTGATGCTTACAGGGTATCAGGACATCATGAAGAATATATGGACTATCATAATATTCACGTTGTATACACGAAAGAGGCAGAAACGGCAGACCATTATATAGAAAAGTTTGCACATGAGAATGGAAAGAAATATAATATAACAGTTGCTACATCAGATGGACTTGAGCAGGTTATTATCCGTGGAGCAGGCTGTCTTTTGTATTCAGCAAGAGAATTTGAGAAAGAGGTAAAAGCTATGGAGGAGCATATCCGCAGCGATTACCTTAACAGGACATATTAATTAATGGAAATCGAGGTTATGGATTATGAGTACATTATGGGTTATAGGAGATTCAACAGTAAGCAGTTTTGAGGATAAATACTACTATCCAAGATATGGTTATGGAACAATGCTTGATAAGTACCTTAATGATAATGTCAAGGTTGTCAACATTGCATTATCTGGCAGAAGCAGTAAGAGTTATCTTTCAGAGCCTGAATATAATACGCTTATTAATGGAATGAAGCAGGGTGATTATCTTTTAATAGGTTTTGGACACAATGATGAAAAGACAGAGAAGGAAAGATATACAAGTCCTGTTGGTGACTATATGACAGAAGGAACATTTGCTAATACTTTATATGTTAATTATATCAGGAAAGCAAGGAATGCAGGCTGTTATCCTATACTTTGTACTCCTATTGTAAGAAGAAGTGCATCTGGCGAATGGAAAGCCACAGAACTTCATATTACACAGGACGTTGCACAGTATAAAGGCGGAGATTATGCACTTGCAGTAAGAGAATTAGGAAAAGCCGTTGGCGTTCCGGTTATAGATATGACACAGCTTACCAGGGATGAATATGAAAAGTTAGGATCTGATAATACAATATATCTTCATGCGTGGCCATCTAATAATAAGCTGAGCGTTGATAATACACATACTAACATATGGGGAGCAAGGGTTAATGCTTATATGATAATGTCAGCAGTGAAAGAACTTAATATAAGTGGTCTGTCGGAAAATGTTGTGAACATTGATAACAACCCATTAGATTATAAAGAAAAGTTTCTTGTATCTAATAAAGATTATGTTCCAGTTGTATTCAGCGATAAGCTTCCAGACAGCAGATTGTTTAAGGATTATGGAGAGTACAAGGCGGCTGTATTTGGTGATGTATTAGGAGAAGTTGATGATACAGACTTTACTCTTGGAGAAGATTATAATGGTGATATGAATATAGCTGTCAGAAATAACAGAGGCAAGATATCTGCTGTAACAGACGGCATTGCTATGTATTATAAAAAAGTTGATATAACAGAGCATTTTACTCTTACAGCAACAGTTAAGGTTAATAAAATATTTGCTAATGACCAGGTATCTTTTGGGCTTATGGTAAGAGATGACTGCTATATTGATAAGAATATGCCTGACATATTAGGAGATTATGTTGCCGCCGCACCATTATTTATAACAAAGGGTGAGAAGGCGACAGCTACATTTGCAAGACGAAGCGGACAGCTTGTGCTTGGAAAAGATACGAATGAGGTTATAAAAGAAGGTGGGGAGTATGAGCTTATGCTTTCATCTTCTTCTGACGGATATGCGGCTAAGTTTGGAAAGGGTGATGTTATTACAGGCGGATATGATTTTAAGCTTACTGCAATTGACCCGGCTCATGTATATGTAGGAATGTTCGTATCAAGAAATGCAGATGTTATATTTTCTAATATTAAATATACAAAGAATGAATAAAATGTTATAATAAATCTAACAAAATATAGAACATAGAAGAAGGCTGTGTTTCATATATTAAACAGGATTGTGTTAATTGAATATTGGACTGGGGGTATGCTTATGAGAATAACATTTTTAGGAGCAGATCACGAGGTGACAGGAAGCTGCCATTATCTACAGGTGGCAGACAAGAACATTTTAATTGATTGCGGAATGGAGCAGGGCAATGATGTGTATGAGAATCAGGAGCTTCCAATTCCAGCGTGTGATGTTGATTATGTGCTTCTTACCCACGCACATATTGACCATTCAGGACTTATTCCACTTCTTTATGTGAATGGTTTCAGGGGAAAGATATACTGTACAGAGGCGACAGTACAGCTATGTGACATAATGTTAAGAGATAGTGCACATATACAGATGTTTGAAGCTGAGTGGCGTAACAGAAAGGCTAAGCGTTCTAATGGCACTTTAAAGGAATTTATTCCATTATATGATGCAAAAGCAGTATATGAGGTTATGAAGCAGTTCGTTGGTCTTGAATATGAGAAGATTGTAAAGATTGATGATAATGTGAGCATAAGATTAAGAGATGTAGGACATCTGCTTGGTTCTGCCAGTATTGAAGTATGGGCATCAGAAGATACACCAGAGGGCAGGGTTGAAAGAAAGCTTGTATTCTCTGGAGATATAGGCAATGTTCATAAGCCGATAACCAAGGACCCTGCAACAGTTGCAGATGCAGATTATGTTGTTATGGAGTCAACTTATGGCAACAGAAGTCATAATGGAACACCTGATTATGTGGCTGAGCTTGTCAAAGTATTCAAGCGTACATTTGACAGAGGCGGTAATGTTGTTATACCATCATTTGCGGTTGGAAGAACACAGGAGCTTTTATATCATATAAGAAAGATAAAAGCGGATGGACTTATGGACAGGGATTTTGATGTGTATGTCGACAGCCCTCTTGCAATTGAAGCTACAGAGGTGTTTAGTAAGAATGTAGAGCAGTGCTTTGATGAAGATGCGATTGAACTTGTAAGACAGGGGATTAATCCTTTATCTTTTCCGGGGCTTAAATATGCCATATCAAGTGAAGAGTCCAAGATGATTAATTTTGATACTAATCCTAAGGTAATCATATCAGCATCTGGTATGTGTGAGGCCGGACGAATAAGACATCATTTAAAGCACAATCTGTGGAGACCAGAGTGTACGATACTTTTTGTAGGTTATCAGGCCAATGGTACAACAGGACGAATTATTGTTGACGGAATTGACGAGATTAAGTTATTTGGTGAGCCAATTCATGTAAAAGCAGAGATTGCACAGCTTCCGGGTTCAAGCGGACACGCTGATAAAGACGGTCTGATTCATTGGGTGAATGCATTTACCAATAAGCCAAGAAAGGTATTCGTTGTACACGGTGAGGACAGTGTGTGTGAAGAATTTACACAATGTCTTAAAGAAGAATATGGTTTTGATGCGTATGCTCCATATACCGGCACTTCATTTGACCTGATTACAGGACAGATGATTGCTGAGGGCAATAAGGAGAAGAAGAGCAGAAGAACAACAGTTAATAAGCGTAATAAGAGCGTATTTGACAGGCTTGTTGCGGCTGGTAAGAGACTTATGAGTGTTATTGCACACAATGAGGGCGGTGCGAATAAGGATCTTGCGAAGTTTACAGACCAGATTAATTCACTTTGCGATAAATGGGACAGATAAGAGAATAATTTAAGATGAAATAATTATAAATATAATAATAGTAAATTATTATTAATAATATAATTATATATAATTTAAGCGATTAGATAAGAATGGAGATTATTATGAAAAAAATGCTTTTTGTATTCAATCCTAATTCTGGTAAGGCTCAGATTAAGAATTCTTTGTTAAAGATTATTCAGATATTCTCCAATGCGGACTATGAGGTTACTGTGTATCCTACGAAAGCAGCACTGGACGGATTTGAGAGAGTTAAAGCTGATGAAGGACGATATGATGTTATTGTATGCAGTGGCGGCGATGGTACTCTTAATGAGATTGTCAGTGCTGTAGCAGGATATAGTACAGTTAAACCACCGATAGGTTATATTCCAAGCGGTTCTACTAATGATTTTGCCAGGAGTCTTGGAATACCGTCAGATAAGATCAGGGCTGCTTGCAATATAATCAATGGTGAAAGCTTTCCATGCGATATAGGAATTGCCAATGACCATAAATATTTTAATTATGTGGCAGCTTTTGGTGCATTTACAGATGTTGCCTACGAAACACCGCAGGATCTTAAGAATGTGTTAGGTCATCAGGCGTATGTTATTGAGGGTGTTAAGAGATTATCTAATCTTAAGGCTTGCAGAATGAAGATTAAGAGCGATGAACTTAATGTGGAAGATTCATTTATATATGGAATGGTTAGCAACGCAAGCTCAATAGGCGGAATGAAAGGCCTTATAGCAGAAGGAGTTGATTATCAGGACGGAATGTTTGAAGTTACCCTTATAAGGGAGATTAAGAATCCTATGGATTTACAGGCAATAGTTAATGCTTTTATAACACAGAAGATAGATGACTGCGATATGGTATATACATTTAAGACCAAGGATATAACATTTGAGTCAAAGGAAGAAGTTAAGTGGACACTTGACGGAGAATTTGGAGGCATACATAATAATGTCAACTTAAAAGTCTGCCAGAAAGCGGTGGATTTCATAGTTAAGAAAAGAAGGAAAAAAGAAGAAAAAGATTTATTAAATTAATAAGCGGATTGATAAAGTTAATTAAATTAATAATTGTTTGTAAAAAATATGTCGAAATATTAAATAATTAAAGTGATAAAAGCTATCAGCAAGGGTATATGGCTTTTATCACTTTATTTTTTTACAACTTTAGTTTTAAGGGCAGAAAATGGAACTTAAAAGATAAACAATTTAGACACAATTTTAAATTTTATGATAAAGTGATGTTGGAATATGGCTGATAGAAAGATGACTTGATATATAAAATGTATTAATATGTTTGCGTATAATATATTTTAAGTGCTGATTCAATGAAATAGTCAGATAATAATGTATTAAATTACAAATAATTGAATAATCTGATAATTTAACCAAATAAAAAGTTTACAAGATAAAAAAATAGGAGTATATTAAGCACAAGAAAAACAAGTCTACCACATTTGTGGGTTAAATCAGACGATTGTTAATTATACAAATCATACGATAAGACTTGCATTACAGATTATATATGAAAGGATGAGCAGACTATGGAAAATCAAAATAATCAGCCTGGACTTTACAGCCCACAGTTTGAACACGATAACTGTGGCATCGGTGCAGTTGTAAGCATCAAGGGAGTAAAGACACATCAGACAGTATCAGACGCATTAAGCATCGTTGAGAACCTCGAACACAGAGCAGGTAAAGATGCAGAGGGAAAGACTGGTGATGGTGTAGGTATCCTTCTTCAAATATCACATAAATTCTTTAAGAAAGCAGTTAAACCTCTTGGAATTAAGATTGGTGAGGAAAGAGAGTATGGTGTAGGTATGTTCTTCTTCCCACAGGACGAACTTGCAAGAAACCGTGCTAAGAAGATGTTTGAAATCATCGTTGAAAAAGAAGGTCTTGAGTTCTTAGGCTGGAGAGAAGTTCCAACATTTCCTAATGTACTTGGTAAAAAGGCAGTTGACTGTATGCCATACATTATGCAGGGCTTTGTAAAGAAACCTAAGGATGTTAATAAGGGAATTGACTTTGATAGAAAGCTTTATGTTGCAAGACGTGTATTCGAGCAGACAGCAGAAGATACATATGTCTGTTCGCTTTCAAGCAGAACTATTGTATACAAGGGTATGTTCCTTGTTGGACAGTTAAGAACATTCTTTAAGGATCTTGTAGATGAAGATTATGAGTCAGCTATTGCACTTGTTCATTCAAGATTTTCAACTAACACTAACCCAAGCTGGGAACGTGCTCATCCTAATAGATTTATTGTTCATAATGGTGAGATTAATACAATCAAAGGTAACGCAGATAGAATGTTATCAAGAGAAGAAACTATGGTTTCTCCATATCTTGAAGATGAAATGTCTAAGATAACACCAGTTGTTAATACTAACGGTTCAGATTCAGCTATGTTAGATAATACTCTTGAATTCTTTGTAATGAATGGTATGCCACTTCCACTTGCTGTTATGATTACAATTCCAGAGCCTTGGAGCAATAATAAAGCTATGGAGCAGGAGAAGAAAGACTTCTACCAGTATTATGCAACAATGATGGAGCCTTGGGACGGACCTGCTTCAATCCTCTTCTCAGATGGAGATATTATGGGAGCAGTTCTTGATAGAAATGGTCTTCGTCCTTCAAGATACTATATTACTAATGATGGTTATCTTATTCTTTCATCAGAAGTAGGTGCACTTCCAATAGATGAGAGTAGAATTAAAGTTAAGGACAGACTTCATCCAGGAAAAATGCTTCTTGTAGATACAGTTAAGGGAGAGCTTATTGATGATGACAAGCTTAAAGAGCAGTATGCAACTAAGCAGCCTTATGGTGAATGGCTTGATAACAATCTTATAAATCTTTGTGATTTAAAGATTCCTAACAAGAAAGTTCCAACACATACTAAGGAAGAAAGAGCAAGATTACAGAAAGCTTTCGGTTATACATATGAAGATTTCAGAACATCAATACTTCCAATGGCACTTAATGGAGCAGAGTCAATTGGAGCTATGGGTATAGATACACCACTTGCGGTGCTTTCTAACAGACACCAGCCTTTATTTAACTATTTTAAGCAGTTATTTGCACAGGTTACTAATCCACCTATTGATTCGATAAGAGAAAAGATTGTAACTTCAACTACTGTATATCTTGGTAAAGATGGAAATGTGCTTGAGGAAAAGCCAGAGAACTGTAAGAACTTAAAGATTAACAATCCTATTCTTACTAATACAGATCTTTTAAAGATTAAGAATATGAAAGTTGAAGGCTTTAAGGTAGAGACAATTCCTATTACATATTATAAGAATACATCAATTGAAAAGGCTATTGACCATATATTCGTAGAGGTTGACAGGGCACACAGAGAAGGTGCTAACATCATTATCCTTTCAGACAGGGGTGTTGATGAGAATCACGTTGCAATTCCATCACTTCTTGCAGTAGGTGCTGTACAGCATTACCTTGTACAGACTAAGAAGAGAACAAGTATGGCAGTTATACTTGAAAGTGGTGAGCCAAGAGATGTACATCATTTTGCAACACTTTTAGGATATGGTGCATCAGCTATCAACCCATATCTTGCACAGGAGAGCATACAGGAGCTTATCGACCTTAATATGCTTGACAAGGATTACTATGCAGCAGTCGATGACTACAACAATGCTATTATAAGTGGTATTGTTAAGATTGCAGCTAAAATGGGTATTTCAACAATCCAGTCATATCAGGGTGCTAAGATATTTGAGGCAATTGGTATTAACTCAGATGTAATTAATAAGTACTTCACTGGTACTGTATCAAGAATTGAAGGAATCGGACTTAAGGATATTCAGGAAGATGTGGAAACACTTCATTCTAAGGCATTTGATCCACTTGGACTTTCAACAGATACAACTCTTGACAGTGAGGGCGCTCATAAGATGAGAAGTGGAAAAGAAGAACATCTTTACAATCCACAGACAATACATCTTTTACAGCTTGCAGCACATACAGGTGATTATAATACATTTAAGGAATATACAGCTCTTGTTAATAAAGAAGAGGGCGTTAAGAACTTAAGAGGACTTATGGATATCAAGTTCCCTAAGAAGGGAATAAATATAGATCAGGTAGAGAGTGTTGATTCTATCGTTAAGAGATTTAAGACCGGTGCCATGTCATACGGTTCCATCTCTAAGGAAGCACACGAGACTATGGCTATTGCTATGAATATGCTTCACGGCAAGTCTAACTCAGGTGAAGGTGGAGAAGATGAAGACAGACTTACAGTAGGTGCTGACGGACTTAACAGATGTTCAGCTATCAAGCAGGTAGCTTCAGGACGTTTTGGTGTTACAAGCAAGTATCTTGTAAGTGCTAAGGAAATCCAGATTAAGATGGCACAGGGTGCTAAGCCAGGTGAAGGTGGACATCTTCCAGGAAAGAAGGTATATCCTTGGATTGCAAAGACACGTCTTTCAACACCAGGTGTATCACTTATATCACCACCACCTCATCACGACATTTATTCTATCGAAGATTTAGCACAGCTTATATATGATTTAAAGAATGCCAACAAGAATGCAAGAATATCAGTTAAGCTTGTATCAGAAGCAGGTGTTGGTACTATAGCTTCTGGTGTTGCCAAGGCAGGTGCACAGGTTATCCTTATATCAGGTTATGATGGAGGTACTGGTGCAGCTCCAAGAAGTTCTATACATAATGCAGGACTTCCTTGGGAATTAGGACTTGCAGAAGCTCATCAGACACTTACAATGAACGGACTTCGTAATAAGGTTATAATCGAGACAGATGGTAAGCTTATGAGCGGACGTGATGTTGCAATAGCAGCTATGCTTGGTGCAGAAGAATTCGGTTTTGCAACAGCTCCACTTGTAACAATGGGCTGTGTAATGATGAGAGTATGTAACCTTGATACTTGTCCAGTTGGTATTGCTACACAGAATCCTGAGCTTAGAAAGAGATTTGCAGGCAAGCCTGAATATGTTGTCAACTTTATGAGATTTATCGCACAGGAGCTTCGTGAATATATGGCAAAGCTTGGTGTTAAGACTGTTGATGAACTTGTAGGAAGAACAGATTTCCTTGAAGCAAGAGAAGATGTAGAGGGAAGCGGAAGAGCTTCAAAGGTTGACCTTTCTAATATACTTAACAATCCTTATGTTAAGGAAGCTTCTTCAATTAAGTATGATAAGAAGAATGTATATGACTTTGAACTTGAGAAGACAGTAGATGAGAAGATTCTTATTAAGAAGCTTTCGGATGCTATGGATAAGAAGCAGAAGAGAAGTGTTGAGGTTGATGTAACTAATACAGATAGAGCATTAGGAACACTTCTTGGTGCAGAGATAACAAGAAGATTTGGTGAGAGCCTTGCAGAAGATACTTATACAGTTAAATGTACAGGTGCTGGCGGACAGAGCTTCGGTGCATTTATCCCTAAGGGACTTACACTTGAACTTGTCGGTGACAGCAACGATTACTTCGGAAAAGGTCTTTCAGGTGGTAAGCTTATTGTATATCCACCAACAGGTGTATCTTATAAGGAAGATGAGAATATCATCATCGGTAACGTAGCACTCTATGGAGCAACAAGTGGCAAGGCATTTATCAATGGTGTAGCAGGTGAGAGATTCTGTGTACGTAACTCTGGTGCAACAGCAGTTGTTGAAGGTACTGGCGACCATGGTTGTGAATATATGACAGGCGGAAGGGTTGTTGTACTTGGTAGAACTGGTAAGAACTTCGCAGCAGGTATGAGCGGCGGTGTTGCATATGTTCTTGATGATGACACAACACTTTATAAGAGAGTCAACAAGCAGCTTGTATCACTTGAACCTGTAACTAACAAGTATGATGTACTTGAACTTAAGCAGATGATTACAGAACACGTTGCTTATACTAATTCTAAGAAGGGTAAAGAAGTGTTAGACAACTTTGGCGAATATCTTCCTAAGTTTAAGAAGATTATGCCACATGATTATAAGAAGATGCTTAATATGATTGTTCAGATGGAAGAAAAAGGTCTTAGCAGTGAACAGGCTCAGATTGAAGCATTTTATGCAGCAACTAAGTAAGATAGAAATGTACAATAACAGATATGTATTAGCAGATTATAAGTCTGCTGGTACATATTTGTGAAAATGTGTATTTGAAAGGAGATAATCATGGGAAAACCAACTGGATTTTTAGAATATGAACGTGTGGAAGCTAAAGCAGTTTCACCAAAAGAAAGAATAAAGAATTTTAATGAATTTCATACACCACTTTCAGAAGCTGAGCAGAGATGCCAGAGTGCCCGCTGTATGGATTGTGGCGTGCCATTCTGCCAGTCAGGTATGAATATAAAAGGAATGACAAGTGGCTGTCCTCTTAACAACCTTATTCCTGAATGGAATGACCTTGTATACACGGGCAACTGGGAGCAGGCTTATAACAGATTACATAAGACAAGCAATTTTCCTGAATTTACAAGCCGTGTATGTCCTGCACTTTGCGAGAAGGCTTGTACCTGTGGACTTAATGGTGATCCAGTATGTACTAAGGAAAATGAGATGGCTATAATTGAGCATGCATATGCCAATGGACTTGCTGGTCCTAAGCCACCTAAGGCAAGAACAGGAAAGAGAATTGCTGTAATAGGTTCAGGCCCTTCAGGACTTGCAGTAGCAGACCAGTTAAACCAGAGAGGTCATCTTGTGACAGTATATGAAAGAGCTGACAGGGTAGGCGGTCTTTTAAGATACGGAATACCTAATATGAAGCTTGAAAAGCATATAATTGACAGAAAGATAGATGTTATGAAGGAAGAAGGAATTGAATTCATAACAGAAGCTAATATTGGACAGAATATTAAAGCTAAGAAGATAATGGAAGATTATGATGCTGTTGTGCTTGCTGTAGGTGCTTCTAATCCTAGAGATATCAATGCACCTGGAAGAGATGCCAATGGAATACATTTTGCAGTAGATTTCCTCGCAGCTACAACTAAGAGTCTTCTTGATTCAGATCTTACAGATGGCAGGTATATAAGTGCCAAAGATAAGAATGTTATTGTAATTGGCGGTGGTGATACAGGTAATGACTGTGTCGGAACTTGTATAAGACACGGCTGTAAGTCGGTAACACAGCTTGAAATGATGCCAAAAGCACCAGATGTAAGAAGAGATACTAATCCTTGGCCACAGTGGCCTTTAGTCTGCAAGACTGATTATGGTCAGGAAGAAGCTATAGCAGTATTTGGACACGACCCAAGAATATATACAACAACAGTTAAGGAATTTAAGAAGGATAAGAAGGGCAATCTTGAAAAGGTTGTAACTGTCCAGCTTGAATCTAGGGTTGATGAGAAGACAGGAAGAAGAATGATGGTTCCGGTTGAGGGAACAGAAAAAGAACTTCCTTGTGAGCTTGTTCTTATAGCTGCTGGTTTCCTTGGAACACAGAAGTATCTTACAGATGCATTTGGTGTTGAGGTTAATGAGAGAACTAACATAAAGACAGATGTAGACAAGTTCGCTACTAATGTAGCAGGAGTATTCGCTGCCGGCGACTGCCACACAGGCCAGTCACTTGTTGTAAAGGCTATCAGACAGGGCAGGGACTGCGCTAGGGAAGTTGATAAGTATCTTATGGGATATACTAATCTGTAATTCTTAGTCTGTAAGTAAAGATTACATTTTATAAAACTATTAAAATAAGTAAGAAGCCCGCAAAGACTAGCGTATGGTCTTTGTGGGCTTTTTGAAGTGAAGTTGTATTGCTATATGTGGGATTTTTTCGTATACTTAATATTGTTTAAATTAAAGCCTGTAATTCGATATATAATTAAATTTATATATTGCAGGGATGAGTGTTGTTCAGGTTATTGGACTAAACTGCGGGTTTGGATACCAGTAATGGAATATGAATAAATAAATAGAAAGGTCAGAGATATATGAAGAACAAAGTAAATGGAATATTCAGAAAAGTATGCAATATACTTGAATGGATAATATCGGCAATTCTTGTGGTTGTCGTTGCAGTTATGTGTGTGAGGTTTGTGTTTGATCTTGGTGGAATGTTTGATAGTGCACCAGTGGAATTCTTTGAAACTTTTGTTGCAGATATAATGACGCTGGCGGTTGGAGTTGAGCTTATTAAGATGTTATCACAGCATACGCCGGCAACAGTTGTTGAAGTGCTTATGTTTGCAATAGCAAGGGAGATGGTTACACATCATGATTCGGCACTTAACACAGCATTAGGTGTATTATCTATATGTGTGTTATTTGCTACAAGAAAGTTCTTCTTCTGCAAGAATGATTATGATGATAATAATGCAAAGGAAGAAGTTGATGCCAAGGACGAAATATTAAAATAAACATAAATAAATATAAATTATAAAAAATATATTGGCAAATTAATACCTGATGTGATACAATTCATTAGTATGTACATTGTACGAATAGAAAAGAGACTTCATATATATATTTAAGGAGGAATTATTAACAATGAGTTTTAAAGTTGAGAATATGGAAGAAAAGAATATGGTCAAGCTTGTAATCGAGGCTACAGCTGAAGAATTCGAAGCAGGTCTTAATACAGCTTTTAATAAGAATAAGAATAAGATTAGTGTTCCTGGTTTCAGAAAAGGCAAGGCTCCAAGAAAGATGGTAGAAAAGCTTTACGGAACAGAAATCTTCTACGAAGATGCAGCTAATGCAATTATTCCTGATGCTTATGCTAAGGCAGCAGATGAAAGCGAATTAGAGATAGTTTCACAGCCTAAGATTAATGTAGTTCAGATTGAAGCTGGAAAGCCTTTCATATTTGAAGCTGTTGTAGCTGTTAAGCCAGAAGTAGAACTTGGACAGTACAAGGGTGTAGAAGTAGAGAAGTGTGATACAGAAGTTACAGATGCTGATGTTGAAGAAGAATTAAAGAAGGTTCAGGATAAGAATTCAAGAGTTGTTACTGTTGAAGACAGAGCTGTTAAAAATGGCGATATGACAACAATTGACTTTGAAGGATTTGTTGATGGTGTAGCATTTGAAGGCGGTAAGGGTGAGAACTATCCACTTACAATCGGTTCACATTCATTCATTGATAATTTCGAAGAGCAGATTATAGGTATGAACATTGGTGATGAGAAAGAAATCAACGTAACATTCCCAGAAGAATACCACGCTGAAGAATTAAAGGGTAAGCCAGCTATGTTCAAGGTAAAGGTTAACGAGATTAAGGAAAAGGTTCTTCCAGAACTTGATGATGATTTCGCTCAGGACGTATCTGACTTTGATACACTTGCAGAATACAAGGATGATTTAAAGAAGACAATAGCAGAACGTAAGGCTAACGAAGCTAAGGCTAAGAAGGAAGACGAAGCAATCGCTAAGATTATCGAATCTTCTAAGATGGATATTCCAGAAGCTATGGTTAACACACAGGTTAACAGAATGTTAGAAGATTTCGCTCAGAGATTACAGATGCAGGGATTATCAGTAGAACAGTACTTCCAGTATACAGGTGTAACTGCTGAGAAGATTATCGAAGATATGAAGCCAGAAGCAGTTAAGAGAATTCAGTCAAGACTTGTTCTTGAAGCAGTTGTTAAGGCAGAAGGTCTTACAGCTTCAGAAGAAGAATTCCAGGATGAGCTTAACAAGATGGCTGAGCAGTACAAGATGGAAATCGAAAAAGTTAAAGAATTTATGGGTGAATACGAAGAAAAGCAGATTAAGGAAGATATCGCAATCCAGAAGGCTGTTGATGTTATCGTTAACTCAGTAGTAGAAAAGTAATTAATACTTAATATACGAAAGAAATATAGACGGATTTAAGTGCAGGCTGCCTGTGTGCTACGGCATATAAGCAGCTATTGCCTGTCTGTATGCAGAATTTGTGTCAGTGCGCACTTGACACAGGTTTATATGCGCAATATGTTATATAATCTGTGCGCAGAAATGAGGATTAAGATGAGTTTTGTACCTTATGTCATTGAACAGAACAGCCGTGGAGAAAGATCTTATGATATTTATTCACGTTTGTTAAAAGACAGAATTATTTTTTTAGGTGAAGAGGTTACAGATGTGTCTGCAAATCTTGTGGTTGCGCAGATGTTATTCCTTGAAGCAGAAGATCCAAGCAAGGATATACATTTTTATATTAACAGCCCAGGTGGTTCTGTGTCTGCAGGTTTTGCAATATATGATACTATGCAGTACATTAAGTGCGATGTGTCTACAATCTGCATTGGTATGGCAGCTAGTATGGGAGCATTTCTTCTTTCAGGCGGAACTAAAGGCAAAAGACTTGCTCTTCCTAATGCTGAGATTATGATTCATCAGCCATCAGGTGGTGCAAGAGGACAGGAAACAGAGATCAGAATAGTTGCAGAGAACATTTTAAAGACAAGAAACAAATTGAATGAAATACTTGCAGCTAATACAGGTAAATCAGTAGAAGAAATCTCTCGAGATACAGAACGTGATAATTATATGACTGCACAGGAAGCTGTTGCATATGGTTTGATTGATAGTGTTGTTGAAAAGAGATAGTTGCTTAACGGGACTGTAGCTTTTCGCACAGTCCCGTTTTTTAAGACAATAATACAGTGGGTACATTTGTTAATCAGGTGTATAAAGCTGTTATAGTAATTGTGGAGGAAGTATGGCAGGCAGAAATGTAGATGAAAAGCTAAGATGCTCATTCTGTAATAAAACACAGGATCAGGTTAAGAAGCTTATAGCTGGCCCTAATGGGGCGTATATATGTGATGAGTGTGTAGGAATATGTGCTGACATTCTTGACGAAGAATTTGAAAATGAGGAAGATGTTCAGGAAGATGCTGAGGGTATGAATATCAACCTTTTAAAACCTAAAGAAATCAAAGAATTTCTTGATGATTATGTGATTGGACAGGATGAGGCCAAAAAGGTATTATCAGTTGCTGTATATAATCATTACAAGAGAATATTATCAGCCAAAGATGTCGATGTAGAGCTTCAGAAGAGTAATATTCTTATGTTAGGACCTACAGGTTCAGGTAAGACATTTCTTGCCCAGAATCTTGCAAGGCTTCTTAATGTACCATTTGCAATTGCAGATGCTACAACACTTACAGAAGCAGGTTATGTAGGTGAGGATGTAGAGAACATTTTATTAAAGCTTATTCAGGCGGCTGATTATGATGTTGAAAAGGCACAATATGGAATTATCTATATTGATGAGATAGATAAGATAACTAAGAAGTCGGAAAATGTATCTATAACAAGAGATGTATCCGGCGAGGGCGTACAGCAGGCACTTCTTAAGATATTAGAGGGAACTGTTGCTTCTGTTCCACCACAGGGAGGAAGAAAGCACCCACAGCAGGAGCTTATTCCGATTGACACAACTAACATTCTCTTTATATGTGGTGGTGCTTTTGACGGACTTGAGAAGATTATAGAAGCAAGAATGGATCAGAGTACAATCGGATTTAATTCACAGATTAAAGATAAGACAGCAACTGAAGATGTTGGAGAGATGTTCCATAAGGCACTTCCACAGGATCTTATTAAGTTCGGTCTTATTCCTGAATTTGTAGGAAGAGTACCTGTTGTTGTTGCACTTGATTCATTAGATGAGGAGTCACTTGTAAGAATTCTTAGAGAACCTAAGAATGCTATACTTAAGCAGTATAAGGCATTATTAAGCCTTGATGAAGTGGATCTGGAATTCGATGATGATGCAGTTAAGGCTATTGCACATAAGAGTTTTGAAAGAAAGACTGGAGCAAGAGGATTACGTTCTATATTAGAAGCTGTTATGAACGAAGTTATGTATGAAGTGCCATCTGATGAAACGATAGCAAGATGTACAATAACTAAGGATGCAGTTATGGGAACAGGAAAGCCTGTTATAGAGTATAGAACTGATGAAGTTAAGAAAGCACAATAAATATGAATATGATTACAATACCAGTAATTGCGTTAAGAAGTATGACCGTGTTACCCGACATGGTCATACATTTTGATATAAGCAGAAAAATATCAATTAAAGCAGTAGAAGCTGCTATGGAAAATGATGAGAAGGTGCTGCTGTTGACACAGACCGACTCAGCAGTTAAAAGTCCTACAGCTAAAGATTTATATATGACAGGAACTATAGCTTCTGTTAAGCGGGTTATAAGAATGCCTAATAAGTTAGTAAGAGTGCAGGTTGAGGGACTTAAGAAGGCTGTAGCCGCAGACATTAATACTGAGGGTGATTACATATATGCAGATGTACAGGAGTGCAGTACATTTATAGAAGAAACGGATAAAGTATCAGATAAAGCTATTGTCATTGGAATGAATGAATTATTAAGACAATATGCGGCTGCTAATCCAAGATGTAATAAGGAGATGCTTAATCACTGGCTGGCGATTGACAATGCCAGAGAACTTATGAGCAGTGTAATCTGTGATTTTCCTATGGAATATACTGACCGTCAGAAGTTCCTTGAGATGAATAATATACTTGATATGTATGAATATATTGCAGGGATACTTATAGAGCTGACGCAAGCGTATAGTATTAAAGAAGAAATATCTGGTAAAGTCAGGGCTAAAGTAGATGAGAACCAGAGAGAATATATATTAAAAGAACAGCTTGAAATTCTTAATAAGGAGCTTGGGCAGGATGAATATTCTGAAACTAATGAATTAGAAGAAAAGATAGATAAGCTTAATGCTTCTGATGAAGTAAAGGATAAGCTTCATAAGGAGGTAAAAAGGCTTAAGAACTTATCTAAGGGTTCATCAGAGGTCAATGTTGAAAGAACATATATTGAGAATTGTCTTGAACTTCCTTGGAATAATATGTCAGAGGATAACAATGATATTATTAATGCAAGAAAAGTGCTTGATAATGACCATTATGGAATGAAAGATATTAAAGACAGAATAATAGAGGCACTTGCTGTAAGAAATATAACTTCTAATACAGATGCTCCGATATTATGTCTTGCAGGACCTCCGGGAACAGGAAAGACTTCAATAGCACGTTCGGTGGCGGCTGCCCTTAATAAAGAATATGTAAGGATATGTCTTGGCGGAGTAAAAGATGAAGCAGAGATAAGAGGACATAGAAAGACATATGTCGGTGCAATGCCGGGAAGAATAATAGAGGGTTTAAAGAAGGCAGGAACAGCCAATCCATTAATGCTTCTTGATGAGATTGATAAGGTGAGCAATGATTATAAATCAGATACAGCCTCGGCTCTTCTGGAAGTGTTAGACAGCGAGCAGAATTCACATTTTACGGATCATTATATAGAAATGCCTGTAGATTTATCTAAGGTATTATTTATAGCAACGGCTAATGATTTATCAACACTCAGCAGACCGCTGCTTGACAGAATGGAGATTATAGAAGTATCTGGCTATAGTGTTAATGAGAAGCTTCATATAGCAAAGGAACACCTTGTTGGCAAGCAGCTTCGTAAGAACGGGCTTGCCACATCACTTTTAAAGATATCAGACTCAGCATTAAAGCATATAATTCTTGGTTACACTAAAGAGTCAGGTGTGAGGGAGCTTGAAAGACAGATTGCCAAAATATGCAGAAAAGCAGTAACCAAGCTGTATGAGGCAGGAGTTTTTAATGCTGATGGCACAAGAAACAAAGAAGTCAAGGTGTGCATAAGAATAACGGACAAGAATTTGACTGATTATCTTGGCAATATTAAATATAAGACTGACAAAGCATACAAGAAGCCACAGGTAGGAATTGTAAGAGGACTTGCATGGACAAGCGTTGGTGGTGAAACTCTTGAAATAGAAGTTAATGCAATGCCGGGAAGTGATGATTTGAGGCTCACAGGCAATATGGGAGATGTTATGAAAGAGTCTGCTATGATTGCGTATTCTTATGTGAGAGCTATTACTGAGAGTGGAAAATATAAAGTTGATATGAAGTATTTTGATGAACATATGCTTCATCTTCATATACCAGAAGGAGCAGTTCCTAAAGATGGTCCATCAGCAGGAGTGACAATGACAACGGCTATGTTGTCGGCAGTTACAGGTATACCGGTAAGACCAGATGTCGCTATGACAGGCGAGGTGACTCTTAGAGGAAGGGTACTTGCAATAGGCGGGCTTAAGGAAAAGCTTCTTGCGGCCAAGCTTGCTGGTATGAAGAAAGTGCTTGTGCCAGAAGAAAATGTATCTGATGTAGAAGAGTTAGATGCAGAGATAACTGACGGCTTAGAACTTGTATATGTAAAGGATATGTCAGAGGTTCTTAATAATGCACTTGTATTATAGAGCATAGAAATGAGGATAAATATGGTAATTAAAAAGGTTAATCTTGATATAGTAATAGGTGTGACAAGTGCTATACCAGATACAGAGTTTCCAGAGGTAGCATTTGCGGGCAAATCAAATGTTGGTAAGTCATCTTTGATTAATGCTCTTATGAATAGAAAATCATATGCAAGAACATCGTCACAGCCTGGTAAGACACAGACTATTAATTTCTACAATATTAATGATGCGATGTATCTTGTTGACCTTCCGGGATATGGCTATGCTAATGCCAGTCCTGCGGTAAAGGCAAAATGGGGTAAGATGATAGAGAAATATTTAAGACAGTCTGCTAATCTAAAGCAGGTGTTCTTATTAGTTGACATAAGACACGACCCATCAGAGAATGATAAGATGATGTATAACTGGATTGTTGATAACGGCTTCAGACCGGTTATAATTGCAACAAAGCTTGATAAATTAAAGAGAAGCCAGATAGCAAAGCACGTTAAAGCTGTAAGAGCAGGTCTTGGTCTTAAAGAAGATGATATACTCATACCATTTTCTTCACAGACAAAGCAGGGGCTTGATGAACTGTGGAATACAATAGAGGGCTACATCGGGCAGTAATTATTAAAGATGCACATTATGCAGTAACAACTGGTATGGCATAAAAAGTAACAGCTGGAATATTATAAAAAGTCAGATAATCGCAGTAACAGATATATTAAACTGGTTGTAATTATTTATGAAAAGTAGTATAGTTGTTGGTGTTGTGGGTTGATTAATTACATTTGAAGAATTGTAGGATAATTTACAGGAGGATTATTAGTATATGTTGACAGTAACAATTTTACTTGATTCAGTTGAGAAAGTTCAAAGATTTGTGAGCAAAATAAGCAGATATTCGTGTGGATTCGATGTCGAATGTGGCAATAGCTGTGTTGATGGTAAGTCTCTTGTTGGATTATTCAGCCTTGATATAAGCAGACCACTCCAGCTGACAGTTAATGGCGGCGAGAGTGAGATTGAAGATGTGTTAAGAGATATTAACGAATTTATGCAGTATTAAGGAAGCAGAATTTCTTGGACTGGAATGGAGAAAGAATTGAAGAAGATACTAAGTATATTAATTGCAATGATGTTATCAGTGTCTTTAATGGCCTGTGGAAAAGCTGCTGACAGCCAGACACAGACTAAAGAAGAGGATAATCTTTTATCAGGAAAACATCACGTTACAATTACAGTGCAGGATTATGGTGATATTAATGTGGAATTAGATGCTGACGTGGCACCTATTACAGTGACTAATTTTATTAATCTTGCTAATGATGGATTTTATGATGGACTTACATTTCATAGAATAATCAAAGGTTTTATGATACAGGGTGGTGATCCACTTGGCAATGGAACAGGTGGCTCGGATAATAAGATAAAGGGCGAGTTCAGCAATAATGGAATTGAGAATAATCTCTCGCATACAAGAGGAGCAATCTCAATGGCACGTTCAAGTAATAATGACAGTGCAAGTTCACAGTTCTTTATAGTTCATAAAGACAGTACATACCTTGATGGTAATTATGCCTGTTTTGGTTATGTAACAGATGGTATGGATATTGTAGATAAGATATGTGCCAATGTTAAGGCAACAGATGACAATGGTACGGTTGCTAAGAATAACCAGCCGGTTATAACTAAGATAGCAGTTATTGATTAGGAATAATATCGGATTATAGAAATAACAATGGATTGTAATAACCAGAGTTATAGATTTGGGTAACAATTGTAATAACCTGTGTTACAGGTCTTGATTACAATTGTAAATATGAAATGTAAAAAAAGGTGTGATAGGAATTAATCTTATCACACCTTTAAAAATATTAATTAATGCGGAAAATGGGACTTGAACCCACACGTGGTAACCCACACAAGAATCTGAATCTTGCTCGTCTGCCATTCCGACATTTCCGCTAACTATATTATTGTATTCTAAGGCAGGGATTTTGTCAAGGCATAAAGAAGTACTAGTTAGCAGAAACACTTAATTTAAAAAAGATTAAAAATCAATAGTAAGAATTTGAAGATAGATTTAATATTATTTTTAAAAAGTGACAGTTATACAACAAAATTAAAGACGAATTAAAAAATAATAGAAAAAATTGTAAAAAGCTGTTGACAAAGTGTTACGCAGATGATAATATAATCAAGTCGTTGGGAAACAGCGATTAACTAAATAAGCAGTCGTGGCGGAATTGGCATACGCGCTAGACTAAGGATCTAGTCCATATTGCTTGGGTGCGGGTTCAAGTCCCGCCGACTGCACTTTATTGAGGGAAGCTGGTCAGGCTTCCCTTTTTCTATATCAATATATAGATATAGAAAGTAAATATGTATGCAGATTGTGATTATGAAAATATCTGTTTATGCAAAGGCATCAGTGTCTTATATAAAAGGTTAAGTGTATTTATAGGAAAATAATAATATATTACACAGAATATTAATTGGTAAAATATAAAAAATGATAAATAAGGAAATAAGGATATTATGAAAAAAGTATTGACAATAGCGGGAAGTGATTGTAGCGGAGGTGCTGGAATACAGGCGGATTTAAAGACATTTGCCGCACACGGCGTATATGGAATGAGTGTTATTACATCACTTACAGCACAGAATACAACGGGCGTATATGGAATAATGAATTGTAAGAAAGGCTTTACAGCAAGCCAGATAGATGCGGTATTTGAGGATATAAGACCAGATGCGGTAAAGATTGGAATGGTGTCTGAACCATACATAGTAGAGGAGATAGCAGAAGAATTAAGAAAATACAAAGCGGTTAATATTGTGTTAGATCCGGTTATGGTGTCAACAAGTGGTAAGAAGCTCATCACTAAAGAAGCAGAGGAAGTGCTTATTAAGAAGCTTATGCCGCTTGCAACAGTTATAACACCTAATATTCCAGAAGCTGAAAGTCTGTCAGGCATAACTATTAATGACAGATATGATATGGAAAAAGCGGCAGAAATCATCTATAAAAAGATAAATATTAATGATGAAGGACCGGCAGTTCTTGTAAAAGGCGGACATTCCATTAATTGTGCTAATGATTATCTGTATACAGAGATTGGAACAAGCTGGTTTGAGGCAGAAAGAGTAGATAATCCTAATACACACGGAACAGGCTGTACGCTGTCATCTGCTATTGCATGTAATATAGCAGAAGGGTATAGTGTTAAGGAGTCGGTTGCAAGGGCGAAGGAATACATAACAGGTGCTCTTAAGGCTGGACTTAACATAGGTAAGGGAAGTGGACCTCTTAATCATATGTATGTGCTTGATAAGTAAAATGGTGTGGATAGGAGATTGATAATGGATAGTTTTATATATAGTATTAATGCAACAGTTCCTATATTTCTTGTGATGATTATAGGGTGGTTTATTAAACAGATAGGTCTTATTGATGACCATTTTGCCAATGTTGCTAACAGATATGTGTTTAAGGTGGCATTGCCAGCATTACTGTTCAGGGATTTGTCAAAGTCTGATTTTAAAGGTAAATTTGACCCGCAGTTTGTATTGTATTGCAGTATAGTAACAATACTTATGTTCTCATTAGTGTGGATAGCAACTGAGATATTAATGAAAGACGATACACAAAAGGGAGCGTTTGTGCAGGGTTCGTGCAGAAGCAGTGCAGCAATTCTTGGAATGGCATTTGTGCAGAATATGTATTCAGATACAGGAATGGCACCGCTTATGATTGTTGCAGCAGTTCCGTTATTTAATATATTTGCAGTCGTTGTACTTACATTTAAGGCACATCCGGCAGACAGCAGTGAAGCTGTTAAGGCTGGAAGGGGTAATAATATAAAAAAAGCATTTGTTAATATATTAAAAAATCCAATTATTATAGGTATAGTTCTTGGTTTTATATCATCAATGCTTAATATGAAGTATCCTGCAATTATTAATAAGACTATAGAAAGTCTTGCACAGACAGCAACACCTATAGCTTTAATATGCATTGGTGCAGGTTTTGAGGGGAGAAAAGCATTAAAGAAGATAAAGCCTACTATTATAGCAACATTTATTAAACTTATAGGACTTGCGGCAGTGTTTATTCCGGTTGCAGTATTTCTTGGCTTTAGAAATCAGGAGCTTGTGGCGGCTCTTATAATGCTTGCATCTCCTACTACAGTTACAAGCTATGTTATGGCAAAGAGTATGGATAATGATGAGGTATTATCATCAAGCATAATTGTTTTGACGACAGTATTATCAAGCATAACATTAACAGGCTGGATATTTATTTTAAGAGCATTAGGCTTGATATAAAGTTGTTGAAAATGTAATAGCTATATGTTATACTTCTAATAGTTATGAACAAAAAGGAGGTATTGTTGTGAAGCATATTAAGACAATCAGCAATCGCGTATTAAAGGATACAATGAAGCACGGTGGATGTGGCGAATGCCAGACATCATGTCAGTCAGCTTGTAAGACATCTTGCACAGTTGGTAACCAGAGCTGTGAGAATAAGAATAACTAATAATTAGTTAATTGGTTAGTGAAGGGTAAGAGAGTGCTAAAGCATTTTAGACACTCTCTTATTTCTGTTAAGACAGTTCATAGTTAGTGTATGTCTGATAGCTACAGGTATATTAGTTAACTGTGATTAAGAATAAATGGCTGTATACAGCCAATAGAAATTGAGGATAATTATGATACATCAGTATAAGAATAATGGATATAACATCGTGTTAGACGTAAATAGTGGTTCTGTACACGTTGTTGATGATATAGTATATGATATAATCGCACTTTATGAGAATTCAAGTGTTGATGAGATAGCAGATAAGCTTAAAGATAAATATAAGGAAGAAGATATCAGGGAAGCCTGTCAGGAGATAGAAGAATTAAAAGAAGAAGGACAGCTTTTCACAGAAGATATATATGAGCCATATATAGATTCATTTAAGGACAGACCTACAGTTGTTAAAGCTCTATGCCTTCATATTGCACACGACTGTAACCTTGCCTGCAGATATTGTTTTGCAGAAGAAGGTGAGTATCACGGAAGAAGAGCTCTTATGAGCTTTGAAGTTGGTAAGAAGGCATTGGATTTCCTTGTTGCTAATTCAGGCTCAAGAAGAAATCTTGAGGTTGACTTCTTTGGTGGTGAGCCAACAATGAATTTTGAAGTTGTAAAGCAGCTTGTAGAATATGGAAGAAGCCTTGAAGAAGAGCACAATAAGAAATTCCGTTTTACACTTACAACTAATGGTATACTTCTTAATGATGAGATACTTGATTTTGCCAATAAAGAGATGAGCAATATCGTATTAAGCATAGATGGACGTAAAGAGATTAATGATCTTATGCGACCAACAAGAAATAACCACGGAAGTTCATATGACATTATAATGCCTAAGTTTAAAAAGGTTGCTGAAAGCCGTAACCAGATGAATTATTATGTCAGAGGTACATTTACACATAACAATCTTGATTTTTCAGAAGATGTTCTTCACTTAGCAGACGAAGGTTTTGAGCAGATTTCGGTAGAGCCGGTTGTTGCACAGCCTACAGACTCTTATGCGATAAGAGAAGAAGACCTTCCAATTATATTTGAGCAGTATGATAAGCTTGCCAAGGAAATTATTAAGAGAAAGAAAGCAGGCAATGGGTTTAATTTCTTCCACTTTATGATTGATCTTAACGGTGGTCCTTGCGTGGCTAAGAGATTATCAGGCTGTGGCTCAGGATGTGAGTACCTTGCTGTTACTCCTTGGGGTGATTTCTATCCATGTCATCAGTTCGTAGGTAATGAAGAGTTCCTTATGGGTAATGTTGATGAAGGCATAACCCGTAATGATATAAGAGATGAATTCAAGAGTTGTAATGTATATTCAAAAGAAAAGTGTAAGAACTGTTTTGCCAAGTTCTACTGTAGTGGTGGGTGTGCCGCTAATTCTTACAACTTCCATGGTAACATCAATGATGCATATGATGTTGGCTGTGAGATGCAGAAGAAGAGAATTGAATGTGCAATTATGATAAGAGCTGCGATGGCAGAAGATTAAAAGGAATGTTGAAGGGAGTATTAATAGTAAAATGAAGTACAATTTAACTAAGAAGATAAGCTATAGCATTATTATTCTTGTATTGCTTGTAGGACTTTCGCTTACAGCTATATTCGGAATGAACGGCAAAGGCTATGGCAGTGCTAAGGACATCAACTTAGGTCTTGACCTTGCAGGTGGTGTCAGTATTACTTATGAGATTAAAGAAGATAACCCAAGTTCCCAGGATATAGAAGATACTATATATAAGCTTGAGAAACGTATCGAGGGAAGAAGTACAGAATCTCAGGTCTACAAAGAAGGCGAGAACAGAATTACAGTAGAAATTCCAGGTGTTACAGATGCTAATGAAATTCTTACAGAATTAGGAACACCAGGTTCACTTGAATTCCTTGATTACACAGGTTATACAGCGTGGTCACAGGGAGAGGATTATACACCACTTCTTACAGGTTCTGACGTAAAGACAGCACAGGCTTACACAGATACATCATCTAAAGACAGCACACCATATGGTGTATCGCTTACATTTACAGATGAAGGTGGAGATAAGTTCGCTGAGGCAACAGCTAACAATATAGGAAGCAGAATATACATAGTATATGATGGTTCGGTTGTAAGTTATCCAACAGTTAATCAGGCTATAACAGGTGGTAATGCTTCTATTACAGGTATGGAAACATTTGATGCGGCAGATAATCTTGCTACATACATAAGAATTGGATCTATTCCTCTTACACTTAATGAAGTAAGCTCTAATATCGTAGGTGCACAGTTAGGACACGATGCAATTCATACAAGTCTTATAGCAGCAGCTATTGGTTTTGCATTGTTATGTGTATTTATGATTGCTATATACAGAGTACCAGGTGTTGTTGCAACACTTTCGCTTATTATATACACAACATTAGTATTATTCCTTGTAAGTGTATATGATCTTACATTAACACTTCCGGGTATTGCCGGTATCATACTTGGTATTGGTATGGCGGTTGATGCCAATGTTATTATCTATACACGTATCAGGGAAGAGATAGCCGCAGGAAAGAGTGTTGAGAATTCTATTCTTGCAGGTTATAACAAAGCTACATCAGCTATCGTTGATGGTAACGTAACAACACTTATTGCAGCTATTGTACTTTATATATTCGGTACTGGTCCTGTTAAGGGATTTGCAACAACTCTTGCAGTAGGTAACATAGTTTCAATATTTACAGCACTTGTAATTACTAAAGTTATTATGAAGCTTCTTTATAACTTTGGTCTTACTAAGCCATCGATGTATGGAAAGACAACACATAGAAGAACTTATGATATTCTTTCAATTAAGAAATGGACTATTACGGTTTCAATTGTTCTTATTGTTATTGGTTTTATAACAATGGGAGTACAGAGTGCACTTGGTAACAGAGCACTTAATTTCAGCCTTGAATTTGTTGGCGGTTCAACAACAAGCTTTACATTTGACAAAGAATATTCACAGTCAGAGATAGAGAATGATATTATTCCTGTAATCAGGGATGCTGCAGGTATAACAGAAGTACAACAGCAGAAGGTTCAGAACTCAACTAAGGTTTCATTTAAGACAACAGACCTTTCACTTGAGCAAAGAGAAGCTGTTGAGGAAGCTGTAACAGCTAAGTTCCCTATTGAAGATGGTTCAATAGTTGAGACAGACACAATCAGCTCATCTGTCAGCAGTACTATGAAGAAGAATGCTATTCTTTCAGTAATTCTTGCTACAATAGCAATGCTTATATATATCTTTGCAAGATTCAGGGATATCAAATTCGCGCTTGCAGCTGTTATGGCTCTTTTACAGGATGTATTAGTAGTTATTACATTCTATGCAGTATTCAGAGTGCCAGTAGGTAACACATTTATTGCCTGTATGCTTACAATAGTAGGTTACTCAATTAATGGTACAATCATTATATTTGACCGTATCAGGGAAATGTTAAAGAGTGCTAACTCTAAGACTAATATTACAGAGCTTGTTAACTCAGCTATAACAAGTACATTAACAAGAAATATTAATACAACAATAACAACTCTTATTATGCTGGTTATGTTATACATACTCGGTGTAACATCAGTTAAGGAATTCTCACTTCCACTTATTGTTGGTATTATCGTAGGTTTCTACTCATCAGTATTCCTTACAAGTTCATTCTGGTATATGCTTGGTGGAAAGAACAGAGGAGTTATTGATGAAGCAGTTAATAAAAGAAAAAAAGCAGAAAGCATAGGTAAAGACGGAGCTCAGGTATAATAAATAATTAATATAATGGCTTTGTAAAGCAGTAAAATGGTGCATCATCAAACGATGCACCATTTTTAATACAAGCAATATTGCCATAAGAATGGAGAACAAACGTGAACAGCAAATGGATGGTATACGCCAAAAAAGCAGATTTTAAGCAGATAGCCTCTGAATACGGAATAGATCAGGTTCTTGCCCGTATAATAAGAAACAGGGATATATGCGGCAGTAAAGATATAGATATGTATCTTAATGGGAATCTTAACGATATACATAATCCTCATAGTATGAAAGATGCCGATAAATTTGTTGATATTATTACTAAGAAAATAGAGGAACATAAGCCTGTAAGAATAATCGGAGATTATGATATTGACGGAATATGTTCTATTTATATATTATTCTGCGGCTTAAAGGCGGCAGGAGCAGATGTGGATTATGTTGTACCGCATAGGATAAATGATGGTTATGGAATTAATGAGCATTTAATAGACAATGCAATCAATGAAGGGATTGATACAATTGTTACCTGTGATAATGGAATAGCTGCATATAATCAGGTCAGGTATGCAAAGGATAATGGAATTACAATGATAGTGACCGACCACCACGATGTTCCATTTGAGATAAAGGACGATAAAAAGGTATACATTGTACCTTTGGCAGATGCAGTTATTAACCCCAAACAGGCAGATTGTGATTATCCATTTAAGCTGTTATGTGGAGCAGGCGTTGCATATAAGCTTATAAGCCTGTTATATGACAGATTAGGGCTTGATAAGAAAGAGCTTGAAGATTATATTGAATTTATGGCAATAGCCACTGTAGGTGATATAGTCGACCTTATTGACGAGAACAGAATAGTAGTTAAATATGGCCTTAAGCATATTGCACATACAAAAAATACAGGGCTTAGGGCACTTATAGAGGAGTGCCAGCTTGATATTAATAATATAAGCTCATATCATATAGGCTTTGTAATAGGACCATGTCTTAACGCCAGTGGACGTCTTGATACAGCAAGACAGGCAATTGAACTTATGCTTTGCAAGGATAATGAAAAGGCACATAATATGGCAAAAGAGCTTATAGCCCTTAATAATGAAAGAAAGTCAATGACAGAGCAGGAGACGCATAAGGCAATAGAATTAGTAGAGAATACTGGTCTTCTTAAGGATAGAGTGCTTGTTATATATTTAAAGGACTGCCACGAGAGCATAGCTGGAATAATAGCAGGCAGAATTAAAGAAAGATATTACAGGCCTACATTTGTTATTACTAATGCTGAGGACGGGGCAAAAGGCTCAGGACGTTCAATCGAAGGCTATAATATGTACGAAGAGATTAATAAATGTAAAAATGTTCTCACTAAATATGGTGGACATCCTATGGCGGCTGGTTTATCATTAGCAATATCTGATATTGACATATTCAGAAAAATGCTGAATGATAATGCGATACTTACAGATGAGGATTTAATTCCTAAAATGTGGATTGATGTTCCAATGCCTGTATCGTATGCCAATATCCGGCTGGTTAACCAGTTAAGGCTGCTTGAACCATTCGGAAAGGGTAATGAAAAGCCGGTATTTGCAGATAGGAACTTATATGTAAAGACAGCTTCAGTTATTGGAAAGAATAAAAATGTTCTTAGATGCCAGTTAGAAACAGAGGACGGAACTTATGTACCTGCTGTACAGTTTGGAATTAATAATATAGATGATATTCCAAGGGCAGGAATGAGAATTTCTATAATATATTATCCGGATATCAATACATTTAACGGAATAATGTCATTACAGATAATTATAAAGGAATGGAAGGAAACAATATGAGAGAGAGAATGAGGAAACTGACAGCTGCTATTCTTATGCTTGTAATGGTCAGCGTAATGTTTACAGCCTGTGGCAGTAACAGCAGTGATAAGTCAGACAATGCAACACAGGAAAGTACAAGTGAGTATGTAAGCGAAGACATAAAAGTAGCTGCACTTAAAGGACCTACAGCTATCGGAATGGTTAAGCTTATGAGCGATAATGAGGATAATAAAACAGCCAATAATTACACATTTCAGATAGAGGCGGCGGCAGATGCATTTACAGCAGACCTTATAAAGGGCGATGTCCAGATTGCAGCTATGCCTTGTAATGCGGCGGCAACACTTTATAATAAGAGTAATGGCAAGGTATCTGTTGTAGGAATTAATACACTTGGCGTGTTATATATACTTGATAATAAGGGTGAGGTAACTAATGTAAGCGACCTTAAAGGACGTACAATATACACAACAGGTAAAGGAACTACACCTGAATATACATTAAGATACCTTTTAAATACCAACGGAATTGACCCTGATAAGGATGTACACATTGAATTTAAGTCAGAGGCTTCCGAGGTTGCGGCTATTATGGCATCAGCGAAGGAAGAAACTGTAGCTATGCTTCCACAGCCATTTGCTACAACAGTTCTTATGAATAATAAGGAAGCAAGAATAGCTCTTGATGTTACTAAGGAATGGGAAAATGTATCAAAGGACGGAAGTACAGTAGTAACAGGTGTAATAGTTGTCAATACAGAATATTACAATAACCATAAGGCTGCGGTTGACAAGTTCCTTGAGGAATATAAGCTTTCAGCAGATTATGTTAATGCAAATGTAGATGAGGTTTCAACACTTGTAGAAAAATATGGTATAACAAAAGCCGCAGTTGCAAAGCAGGCAATACCTAAATGCAACATAACAATAATAACAGGCAGTGATGCCAAAGACAAAATAAGCAAATATTTAAATGTTCTTTACGAAGCAAATCCAGCTTCAGTTGGTGGAAAGCTTCCAGAGGACAATTTCTACAAATAAAATATATAAGAATGATGCATAGTTAAAGCAGTAAAAGCGGTAAAAGCAGTAAAAAGGCAATTCATTAGCAGAAAAATCGGTAGATATGATAATTCTGTATGAATTGCCTTTTTTATTATAATTAATGTGAATGTCTGTTAATATATTCTGTCTTGTATTTAGAGTAAACAATCTTCTGGCTGTTATAAAGACTGTAGTAGCCAGAGAGCATATAACTTATTGCTACGCATATAATTACGAATTTCATTGAACCAGCACCAAACATTTCAATTGATAATATGAAAGAAGTGAGTGGGCAGTTAGTTACGCCACAGAATACGCTTACCATACCGCACGCGGCACATAAGCCGATTGGAAGTCCGAATACAGGAGCCAAAAAGCTTCCAAGAGTTGCACCGACAAAAAGTGTAGGGACAATCTCACCGCCTTTAAATCCACCACCTAATGTAATGGCTGTAAACAGCATTTTTAAAATAAAGACATACCACGAACAGCTTGTTATAAAGCTTGCCGCAATCATAGGAGCACCAGCACCAAGATAATCAGTAGTACCGGTTATATATCTTAAAATAATAACAAGCACACCAGCTATTATAATACGGATATATGGGTTGCTTAAGTATTCAGAATATATTTTGGCTGATGAATGAAGCATATAACAGAATACAATGCTTGCGAGGGCAAATATTACTGACATTATCATAAATCTTATTCCGGTAGATATGCTTAGTTCACATATTTCGCTTATTATAAACATAGTTGGTGTTATATTGAATAACCCAGCTACGCCGGAAGCAATAAGTGCGGATATAATACAGGGAACAAGTGCGGCGTAATACATAACCCCCACACTTATAACCTCCATAGAAAATATGGCTGCGGCTATAGGAGTTCCGAAAAGAGCAGAGAAACAGGCACTCATTCCGCACATAATCATAATTCTTGTATCTTTGTCGTCAAAATGTAATATTTTGGCGATAAAATTGCTTAAGGAGCCGCCAACCTGCAGGGCTGCACCTTCTCGTCCTGCTGAACCACCGCAAAGATGTGTAAGCAGTGTTGATATTATAATAAGAGGAGCAACACGGACAGGAACTTCTGCATTGGACTGGATTGCTGTTATTACAAGATTAGTTCCTGTATTCTTGTCTTCGTGCGTAAAATGGTACATAAGAACGATTATTATACCGGCAGCAGGAAGAAAGAATAAAGTGTAAGGGTGTTGGATCCGAAAGCTTGTTACATATTGTAAAGCTTTATAAAATAATGCTCCGATAAGTCCTATAAAGCTTCCTGTAAATAAAGAGCAGAGAAGCCATTTGATAAGTGTTAAGGCTGCCATTCTTGCTCTTTGAAGTGTTTCAAGAGTAATATCAGGACTTATATCTAATATATCAGAGAGTTTTTTCATCAGGTTATCCTCTTTTCTTAGAGTGTTCACGTTAGTCGAACTTCTTTTTACTCATATTGCTGTTGTGATATTCAGGGTTATTAGTTACATCTTCTGTAAAAAACTCTGGCATAATGTAATTGTCAGCTTCTTCTATAGTGTTAAATTCAACTTCTGCAATAACAGTGCCGTTGAATGCTCCTTCAAATATGTCAAGTTCAATAGTGTATCCGTTACCATCTGGAATTTCATAACGCTTTTTGGTTATTATATTACCGTCAGCTTTTTTAATCAAATGTTCATACGAGTCTTTGGTGAGTGGAAGATTGTATTCTTCACGTGCCATCATACCACTGCCTTTGTAAGTAAGATAATAATCATCATTATCACGTCTTACCCTGACTACAGGTTTAGTTGAAAGATAACCCTGTTCAATATATCTGCAATTATAATTGTCCAGATTATCTGGCAATTGTGCAACTAAGAATTTACGTTCTATTTCCATAGTGTGTCTCCGTTTTCTGAATTTCATTGATAATATTTATATGTATCTATAAATACATATAAAAAAGACTGTCACCTAAGTGACAGTCGCAATATCCACTATCGAATATTAATTATTTAGCTGAGTTAACAGTATCCTTTAAAGCCTTACCAGCCTTAAACTTAGGTGCCTTAGAAGCAGGAATTTCAATAGCCTTACCTGTCTGAGGATTCTGACCTGTTCTAGCAGCTCTTTCAGCAACTTCGAAAGTACCGAAACCAACTAACTGAATCTTGTCACCATTCTTTAACTGTTCAGCAACAGTTTCTGTGAAAGCCTTTAAAGCCTTCTCAGCATCCTTCTTTGAAAGTTCAGCCTTCTCTGCGATTGCAGCAACTAACTCTGTCTTATTCATAATAAACTACATCCTCCTTAAATGAAATAAGTAATAATAAGTATAGGTTATTTATACTCCATATAGGTAATTTTGTCAATAAAAAACGCTTAAGAATTGCCTTATTTCGGCATTTTTCGCTGTTTTTGGTATTGGAATTATAATGTTAATTCTCCCCATTTATCATATAGCTCATCAAGCTCTTTGCTAAGAGCTTCCTTCCTGGTGTGTATTTCCATAAGTTTGGCAGTATCACTGCTTATGGCAGGGTCGGCGTACATATTATCAAGTTCCTCAATCTCAGCCTCAATTAAAGCCATACGTTCTTCAGTACGCTTGATTTCGTTTTTAATCTTCTTTTGCTGTGCCTGCTTTACCTTTTCTTCCTGCCAGTTAAGCTTTGAAATGGCTGAACTGCTGGATTTAGAAGTGTTATTGGTTATTGGTTTTGCTCCTAGTATATCCTTTTTTTCAAGATAATAGTCATAATTACCAATATAATTAACAACTGTTTTATTGGCAAGCTCAATAATTCTTGTTGCAGTAGAATTAATAAAGTATCTGTCGTGTGATACGAACAGGACAGTACCTGTGTAACTATTAAGTGCATTTTCAAGAATTTCCTTTGAAGTGATATCAAGGTGGTTAGTAGGCTCATCTAATATAAGGAAGTTGGCATTAGAGAGCATAAGTTTGGCTAATGATACACGTCCGCGCTCGCCACCGCTTAAGTCTTTTATATACTTAAATACATCTTCATTGGTGAATAAAAATGCTGCAAGTGTATTTCTTATCTGTGTATTATTAAGGTCTGGGTAAGCATCCCTGATTTCATCAAAAATAGTCTTGTCAGGGTCAAGAACGTGGTGTTCCTGATCATAATAACCAATATTTACTTTAGCACCAAGATATATCGAGCCTGAATCGGCAGGTATAATTCCATTAATTAATTTTAATATTGTTGTCTTGCCTGTTCCGTTACTTCCGATAAGTGCTACGCGTTCACCACGTTTAATCTGGAAGCATATGTTATCAAAAAGAACAGTTCCGTCAAAACCTTTAGTAAGGTTGTCTACAGTAAGGACATCATTACCGCTTATTACATTAGGTTCAAGCTTAATATCCATTTTGTCGTTTAAAATTTCAGGCTTATCGACAAATTCCATCTTGTTAAGCATTTTTTCACGGCTTTCAGCTCTTTTAATAGATTTCTCACGGTTGAACTGCTTAAGCTTTGTTATAACCTCCTCCTGATGTTTGATTTCACGCTGCTGGTTAAGATATTCCTTTAGCTGCATATTGCGCAGGATAGCTTTCTTTGAAGCGTAATCAGTATAGTTGCCTGAGAATACAGTTGCATTGCCATTGTCTAACTCGATAATCTTGCTTACTATCTTGTCAAGGAAATATCTGTCGTGGGCAACTATAAGTACAGCACCACTGTAGTTAAGCAGATAGTTCTCCAGCCAGCTTATAGACTCCATATCAAGGTGGTTGGTAGGCTCGTCAAGAAGTATAATATCAGGCTTTGATAATAAAAGCCTGCCAAGTGCAACCCGTGTCTTTTGTCCGCCTGATAAAGTATTAACATTAAGTGTGAAATCTTCTTCTGCAAAGCCAAGGCCTTTAAGAACACCAGTTATCTCGCTTTTGTAAGCGTAACCGTTGTTTAATTCAAACTCGTGGTTAAGGTCTGAATATTTCTTCATAAGTGTTTCAAGAGCTGTATCATCTGCTGATTTCATCTGGTTCTCAATACTTCTTAGCTGTGCTTCCATATCAAGGATATATTGCTTCACAGATAAAAGCTCATCATAAATGGTGTTGTCTGAATTAAGATTTTGCTGCTGTGAAAGATAACCTAAAGTCTTGTCCTTAGCTAACGTTACAAGTCCTGTGTCAGCAGGTTCAATTCCGGTTATAATCTTTAAAAGAGTAGACTTTCCAGCACCGTTGATACCAACGATAGCTGCTTTTTCGTGGTCTTCAATATTAAAAGAACAGGATTTGATAATAACATCTGTTCCAAAAGATTTACTTATATTATTACAGGAAAGAATCATAATAACAGTGTTCCTTTCTTTAAATTAATTAGTTGAATTATACTTGCTTTAAGAATAAATTGCAATTTTTTTGACTTATTTCTTCCTATAATGTATTATTAAAAAGTTAGACTAAGATAAGTGTATTAAATTTAAGAAATGAGGAAATGAATGAAATTTGACGAGTTAAACATTGATGAAAGAATATTAAGAGCTATTGAGGATATGGGATTTGAGGAAACTTCACCTATACAGACACAGGCAATTCCAGCTGTATGTGAAGGTATTGATGTTGTCGGACAGGCACAGACAGGTACTGGTAAGACAGCAGCATACACAATTCCTATGCTTATGAAGATAGACCCACAGATAAAAAAGCCTCAGGCAATCGTACTCTGCCCTACAAGAGAGCTTGCTGTACAGGTGGCTGAGGAGATAAGAAAACTTGCCAAATATATGAGTGATATTAAAGTTCTTCCAGTATATGGAGGACAGGAGATAGTAAGACAGATAAAGTCATTAAAGACGGGCGTACAGATTATTGTTGGAACTCCTGGAAGAGTTATGGACCATATGAGAAGAAAGACTGTTAAGTTTGATAATATTAATATGGTTATTCTTGATGAAGCTGATGAAATGCTTGATATGGGATTCAGGGAAGATATGGAAACAATTCTTACAGAAACGCCAGAAGACAGACAGACAGTAATGTTCTCAGCTACTATGCCAAAGGCTATTATGGATATTGCAAGAAACTTCCAGAAAGATGCCAGGATTATAAAGGTAGTAAGAAAAGAACTTACAGTATCTAATATAGAACAGTTCTATTATGAGGTAAGACCTAAGAATAAGACAGAAGTATTGTGCAGGCTTATTGATATATACAATCCAAGACTTTCAGTAGTGTTCTGTAACACTAAAAGACAGGTTGATGAGCTTATATCAGAGCTTAAGGGCAGAGGTTATTTTGCTGATGGAATACATGGTGATATGAAACAGCAGCAGCGTGACAGAGTAATGGATGACTTTAGAAGCGGCAAGGTAGACATACTTATAGCAACTGATGTAGCAGCAAGAGGAATTGATGTTGATGATGTAGATATGGTATTTAACTATGACATTCCTCAGGATGAGGAATATTATGTTCATAGAATTGGAAGAACAGGGCGTGCAGGAAGATCTGGAATGGCACTTTCATTTATAAGTGGCAAGGAAGTGTATAAGTTAAAGGATATCGAGCGTTACTGTAAGACTAAGATACTTGCAAAGCCTGTTCCATCATTGGATGATGTTAAGAACACCAAGCTTGATAATATGTTTGATAAAATCAGACAGACAATCGAAGAGGGTGGACTTACAGATATGGTTAATCTTGTTGAAGAACACGTTAATCAGGAAGAATATACATCTATGGATATGGCAGCAGCACTTTTAAAAATGCTTATAGGTGATACCCTTGACAGAGAAGATGAAGTAGAAGAATTCCATTTTGATACAGATAAAGATGATTCAAGAATGGTAAGACTCTTTATTAATATTGGAAAAAAGGATAAAATAAAGCCAGCTAATATTCTTGGAGCTATTGCAGGTGAATCTGGTATGCCTGGCAAGCTTGTAGGCGCGATAGATATGATGGACAACTATACATTTGTTGATGTACCAGCTATACACGCAGAGAAAATTCTTAAGGCAATGAATGATAACGTGCAGATTAAGGGACGCCGTGTTAATGTTGAGAAGGCTAACCAGTCAAGAGGCAAGGGCAGAGGAAAAGGCAAGCATAAGGACAAAGCAAGAAAGAATAAATAAATGAAAAAACAGGTGACATTAAGCAGTATAAACAGGGCAGAAGTATTAAGGTACTTAGGATACAAGGGAATAGGGGCAGATGAGACAATAAACAGCCTTATAGATGAATGTGAGGCAGAGGTCTTAAAAGCGGCAGTTCCAAGATATGTATACAGGGTAGTGGATGTGACACAGGTCGATGAGGGCGTAAGGCTTGAAGGGACTTCTGTTACATTAAAAGGAAACTCAATTAAAGAACATCTTAAAGGCTGTAATAAAGCGGCACTTATAGCAGTGACAATCTCTGATGGAATAGACAGGATGTTAAGGGTGATGCAGGCCTCAGACCTTGCCAAGGCTGTAATATCAGACAGTATGGCAAGTGCAGCAATTGAACAGGTATGCGATAAGGTTGAGGCTGTTATTAAAGAGGAACTTCCAGAGTATAACCAGACATTCAGGTTTGGAATAGGATATGGTGATCTGCCTTTGTCACAGCAGGGCGAATTCTTAAAAATACTAAATGCACCTAAGCTTATAGGGCTTAATATAGGAAAGACTGATATGATGACACCAACCAAGTCTGTAACAGCAGTTATTGGGCTTACAACCGGAGAGGTCAGTTCAAAGAAAAAAGGCTGTATGTCGTGTAACCTTAAAGGTACATGCAGATTCAGGGAAGCAGGAGGACATTGTAATGAATAAATTAAAAGAACTTTTACAAAAGGATTATGTGATTCTTGATGGTGGAATGGGTACTATGCTTCAGGCGGCAGGAATGAAGATGGGTGAAACACCAGAGATGCTTAATATTACAGAACCGGAACTTCTCATTTCCATACACGAGCAGTATCTAAAGGCAGGTGCAGACATAATATATGCCAATACATTTGGTGGCAACAGATATAAGCTTGAAGAATGTGGGCATTCAGTTGATGAACTTGTAACAGCGGGAATTAAAAATGCAAAGAAGGCGTGTGCCAATGTGAATCCACGAGCACTTGTAGCACTTGATGTAGGACCTATAGGACAGCTTCTAGAGCCAACAGGTACATTAAGCTTTGAGGAAGCTTATGAGATGTATGCTGAGATAGTCAAGGCTGGTGAAGCGGCAGGTGCAGATCTTGTTGTATTTGAGACAATGACAGATCTGTTAGATGTGAAAGCGGCAGTGCTTGCAGCAAAGGAGAATAGCCAGCTTCCAATAATGACGACTATGACATTTGAAGAAAATATGCGTACATTTACAGGATGTCAGATATCTTCATTTGCACTTACAATATCAGGACTTGGAGTTGATGCCTTAGGTGTCAACTGTTCACTTGGACCTAAGGAACTTGAGCCGGTTATTAAGGAACTTACAGGCTGGACTAATCTTCCGGTTATAGTAAAGCCTAATGCAGGACTTCCCGACCCTGTTACTAATGAATATAATGTGACAGCAGAGCAGTTTGCTGAATTTATGAAGGATTTAAGAAAGTATGGCATTAAAATATTCGGTGGTTGTTGTGGAACAACTCCTGAATTCATAAAGTGCTTATCAGATATGTTACATAAAGAAGGCAATTTAGCAAAAGAGCCAGTGAAAATACCATCGGCTGTATGCTCAGCTACAAGCACAGTTATAGTTGACCAGCCAAGAGTTGTAGGAGAGAGAATTAACCCAACAGGTAAAAAGGTATTTAAGCAGGCACTCTTAGATAATGATATGGATTATATACTTGGACAGGCATTAGAACAGACAGGTGCGGGTGCTGATATTCTTGATGTCAATGTAGGACTTCCGGGAATTGATGAAAGACAGATGATGGTTGATACTGTGAAAGCACTTCAGTCAGTTGTGGATGTGCCTCTCCAGCTTGACTCAACTATACCTGAGGTTCTTGATGCTGCATTAAGAGTATATAATGGTAAGCCGATTGTCAATTCAGTTAATGGAGAAGAAGACTCTCTTAATAACATTCTGCCAATAGTTAAAAAATATGGTGCGGCAGTAATTGGCCTTGCTCTTGATAAAGATGGTATTCCTAAGAAAGCAGAAGACAGAGTTGCCATAGCAAGAAAGATTATGGACAGGGCAATAGCTATAGGAATTCCTAAAGAGGATATATATATAGACTGTCTTACACTTACAGCCTCAGCCGAACAGGAGGGGGTAATGGAAACGCTTAATGCACTTTATGAGGTTAAGCATACTCTTGGCTTAAGGACGGTGCTTGGTGTATCGAATATATCTTTCGGACTTCCTAACAGAGTGCTTGTCAATCACATTTTCTTAACAATGGCTATGCAGAATGGTCTTGATCTTGCGATTATTAACCCTAACATATATGAGATGATGGGGGCAGTAAGGGCATATAAGCTTCTTGCCAATATAGATAAGAATTCTGTTGATTATATTAAGGCTTATGCTTCAATGCCTAATATAAGCAAGATTAATCCAATGAATACAGCGGCAAATGCAGTACAGGGTGGTCAGACAGCACAGGCAGGCGGAAGTGTTAATCTTAAGGATAAGAAGGGCAGTTATACCTGTGATGACTTATTCTATGCAGTAGAGAAAGGTCTAAAAAATGAAGGTGCAGCAATAACAGAAGAACTTCTTGCAGGTATGGATTCTATGGACATTGTTAATAATGCCTTGATTCCTGCACTTGATAAGATAGGTGAGGAGTTCGAGAAGGGAACATTATTCCTGCCACAGCTTATAATGGCGGCTGGCGTTGCACAGGGAGCGTTTGAGGTTATAAGAAAACATATGATTATGAGCAATAATGCACCTGTAAGCAAGGGAAAGATTGTTATTGCGACGGTTAAGGGAGATGTCCACGATATTGGAAAGAATATCGTAAAGGTACTTCTTGAGAATTATGGTTATGAGGTTATTGATCTTGGAAAGGATGTTGAATATCAGGTTGTTGTAGATGCGATTAAAGAAAATGGTGCGAAGCTTTGTGGTCTGTCAGCACTTATGACAACAACACTTGTTTCAATGAAAAAGACAATAGAACTTATACATAAGAACAATCTTGATTGTAAGGTTATGGTAGGAGGAGCAGTGCTTACTCCTGAATATGCTAAGGAAATACATGCGGATTTCTATTCAAAGGATGCAAAGGAGTCTGTGGATATTGCTAAGAGAGTGCTTGGATAGAGTACATTTCTTTACTTTTTAGCAAAATAGTTATATAATTAACATTAATTTTGAAGGCTGATGGGAAGCTGGTAATTACAGGTTTCCCATCTCCTTTTCGTAGCAGTATTGCACAGGAATGGAGAATGTTATGGAAGAGAATAAGAAGATTTCATCGGCTGTTATAAGAAGATTGCCAAGATATTACAGATATCTGGGCGAACTTATAGAAAGTGGTGTTCAGAGGATTTCATCTAAAGATTTAAGTGTGAGAATGAAAGTTACAGCATCACAGATAAGACAGGACCTCAATAATTTCGGAGGTTTTGGACAGCAGGGATATGGATATAATGTGAAGTATCTTTATGATGAGATAGGCAAGATACTTGGAATAGACAGGAAGCATAATATGATAATAATAGGTGCTGGTAACCTTGGACGTGCTATTGTTAATTATACAGACTTTGAGAAGCGTGGTTTTGTTATATGCGGCGTATTTGATAACAATCCAGAGCTTAAAGGTGAAAGCATTCACGGAATAGATATAATGATGATGGATCAACTTGCCGATTTTATACATAAGAACGATATAGAGATAGTTGCACTGACAATACCAAAGCAGGCGGCTAAGGAAATCGGAAAGCAGGTTGCAGATGCAGGAATTAAGGCTATATGGAATTTCGCACATACAGATCTTAATCTGCCAGATGACGTAATAGTTGAGAATGTACATTTATCAGAAAGCCTTATGAGACTTTCTTACACAATTGCCAATAAGCACTCATAAAGATATTAAATCCAAAGGGGGAATTGATGGTGTCTAAGATAACTTATGAATTGTTAAAGAATAGTGATGTATTTAAGAATATTCCGATTCTTACGCTTGATGAGCGATGGTATCACCTTATTAACGAGAAGAATAAGACAGATGAGATTGCGTATTGGGAGAAACAGGTTAATGAACTGCTTAAGAAGCAGGGAAGAATTAATAATGACATTAAAGACATCAAGAAGCTTAAAAAGCAGCTTATCAATGATGTTGTTGAGAATATGGAAGATGATGATTCAAGCAGGCAGAAGCAGAAGCGTATGAGCCAGAACCAAAGACTTATACAGGAGTCTAATGACAAGATAGCTTCGCTTGAAGATGAACTCTTAGAAGTACCAAGAGAATTGGCAAGGGCTAACGAGAAGCTTCTTACAGAGACACTTAAAGCCTGCTATGACAGAATGAATGCCAATACAGAGGATATAGAGGTACTTGATAAGTGGATTAATGCTACAAGAGTCAAGCTTAAGAAGAATATTCTTATAAAACAGGATAAAGAAACTGTTAATAATAATATGTATTCTCTTATACACGATATTATCGGACCTGAGAATTGTAGTGCAGTTGACAGAATTAATGAAGGCAATGTAGGAGATAAGCAGGAATGAGATATGTATTAGATGCGGCTTCTATGAAGAATGTGGATTCTTATTCAATTAATACTCTTGGTATACCATCAGTTGTGCTTATGGAAAGAGCCGCACTCTCAGTGACAGAAGCTATTGAAAGCAAGGTTAAAGGAAATATACATACAGACATTATATGCGTATGTGGACGTGGCAATAATGGGGCAGATGGACTTGCGGTGGCAAGACAGCTTTATCTTAAGGGCTACAATGTGGATGTGTATATAATTAACTCACACGCTTCTACCAAAGAATTCGATATACAATTGAACATAATAAAGAATCTGGGCATAGAATGTATTAATAGCCCGGATTTTTCTAAATATGGGGTTATTGTAGATGCCTTATTTGGCAATGGCTTATCAAGAGAACTGGCAGGAGAGGCCAGAATAGTAGTAGATACAATTAATAAATGCAGTACATCAGTGCGTTCGCAGTATACACAGAATAGCGACAATAATGGAAACAGGCTTGTTGTGGCTGTTGACATACCATCAGGTATAAGTGCATCGACAGGTGTGGTTATGGGATCTGCGGTTAATGCTGATATAACAGTTACCTTCGGATTTGAAAAAATCGGACATATATTATATCCAGCAGCTTCATATTGTGGGAAGATTATAAGAAAAGATATAGGTTTTGCACAATATCCGGATATGACAAGGGATATTTTCACATATGATTATAGTGATATATCTGATATGCTTCCGCTAAGAAAGCCTGATGGCAATAAAGGAACATTTGGAAAGGCACTTGTAATAGCTGGTTCAAGGCTTTATGGAGGTGCAGCAGTATTAAGTTCAAGAGCGGCGGCACGTATAGGTGCAGGGCTTGTAAGAACCCTTACGCATATAAGCAACCGTACAGCAGTTATAACGGGCAATATGGAATGTATTGTTGATACATATGATACTGATGAGGAATGTGGCGATTTTGTTAAGAATACAGAGACATTAGTGGATAAATGTATCTGCTGGGCAGATGTTGTGTGCATAGGTCCGGGGCTGTCTATGGAAGAAAGTGCAGTAAAGCTTGTAAGAAGTGTGTCAGCAAAGAAGAATATTAAAAAGCTGTATGATGCAGATGCCCTTAATATAATCGCCCAATATAAAATTGAACTTGATGGCAGTAATGATGATGTAGACTATGAAGCTGGCGGCAATAGTTGTAATGCTTCATATAAAGATGATATGTCAGATAAGAATGTTGTCGTTACACCACACATAGGAGAAATGTCACGTCTTACAGGACTTGATATTGCGGTGATAAAGAATAATCCGATAGATACAGCAAGAACATATTCAAGAGAACATAATTGCGTATGTGTATTAAAAGATGCAAGAACTATTGTTTCTGATGGAGAAAGAGTGTATATTAATATGTCAGGCAATGATGGAATGGCAACAGGAGGTTCGGGAGATGTGCTTTCAGGCATAATAACAGGACTTATGGCACAGGGACTTACTACTTTTGAAGCTTCAGCACTTGGCGTATATATACACGGCTGTGCAGGAGATGAAGCTGCCTTAAGTAATGGTAAGTATTCTATGGTTGCGGGCGATATTATTGACAATATAAAAAATGTGCTTATAAAAGCAAGAGGTGAATAATGAGTAAGTATTACAGAGTATATGCAGATGTAGATCTGGATGCAATCAGGGCTAATTGTATTGAGCTTATGAGCAAGACAGAACCTTCAACAAAGGCACTTGCAGTTGTTAAAGCAGATGGCTATGGACACGGAGATGTGGCTGTATCCAAGGCAGTAAGAGATTTAGTATATGGATATGCAGTTGCTACGCTGGATGAAGCTGTTAATTTAAGAGAAAATGGAATTAATAAGCCAATACTTATATTAGGCTATGTTGAGCCTGAGGAATATGAGGCATTGGTTAAGAATGAAATAGATGCAACAGTATTTGACTATGAGACAGCCAAGGCACTTAATGATGTTGCCTTAAGGCTTGGAAAGGTAGCTTTCTGCCATATCAAGGTTGATACCGGAATGAGAAGAATAGGTCTTGAGCCAGATGAAAGTGGTGTTGAGATAGTTAAAAAGATAAAGAATTTAAAGGCACTCAATGCAAGAGGCCTGTTTACACATCTTGCAACTGCTGATGAGAAGGATAAGACCGCTGCATTAAGACAGATTGCAAAGTATGATGCTTTTGACGATGCGTTGAAGAAAGAAGGTATATCATTTGAGATAAAGCATGTATCCAACAGTGCAGCTATTATAGATATGCCACAGGCTAATCATGGAATGGTGCGACTTGGAATTGCTTTATATGGTATGTATCCATCAGATGAAGTGGATAAGTCAGCAGTAGCACTGAAACCAGCATTACAGCTCAAAAGCCATGTAGCTATGGTAAAGACAGTTCCAGCAGGAGAAAAGATAGGTTACGGCGGAACATTTGAAACTAAGAGAGAAACAGTGCTTGCAACTGTAACAGTGGGATATGGCGATGGATATCCAAGGTCATTATCATCAAAGGGATATGTGCTTATTAATGGTAAGAAAGCTCCTATAACAGGAAGGGTATGTATGGACCAGATGATGGTAGATGTTACAGATATAGGTCCTGTAAATCGTGGTGATGTTGTAACATTAGTAGGAAAAGACAAGGATGCAGAGATTACAGTTGAAGAGATTGCTGCTTTAGCAGGAACATTTAATTATGAATTTGTGTGTGACCTTGGCAAGAGAATTCCAAGAAATTATTATCTTAATGGACAATATATTGGAAGTCATGATTATTTTCATGAGAACTGGAAGTTAATAACAGATTAAGAAGTAGTGTAATATACAGCATTTTCATAAAATTATTAAATAACAAACCTGCAAAATAATTGAATACACGTCCGAAACCTTGGCAATACTTTGAGTATAAACAATTAAGTAAATGCTTTGGGAGTGTGATATAAGTGGTAATTAAACGTGGGGATATATTTTATGCAGATTTAAGACCTGTGGTAGGTTCTGAACAGGGAGGTATAAGACCTGTTCTTATAATTCAGAATGATACAGGCAACAGGCATAGTCCGACAGTTATATGTGCAGCTATAACATCCAAGATGAATAAAGCTAAGCTGCCAACGCACGTTGAGATTGATGCGTGTCATTACGATATCGTAAAAGATTCAGTTATATTGCTGGAACAGTTAAGAACAATAGACAAGAAAAGACTCAAAGATAAAGTATGTCATCTTGATAATGAGATAATTAATCAGGTTGACAAGGCATTGAGGGTTAGTCTTGAGATGAACCTGAAACAAGATTGACGATATAATAGAATATATGGTATTCTATAGGGAATAATTATATAATAATATAATTATCTAAATAACGAAAGGAAATGGATATAACTATGAATGATGGTCATCCCGCGGATGGGAACCAAGGATTGTTTTCTGGCTTATTTAAGAAGCTTACTAAAGGAAAACGCGACGAAGATGTAACAGAAGAGATTATGGATATGGTTAATGAAAGCCATGAACAGGGAGTTATAGCTGAGAATGAAGCTGAGATGATTGGCAATATATTTGAATTTGCCGAGAAGCAGGCATCAGATGTTATGACCCACAGGAAGAACATAGTAGCACTTGATGCCTCACTTACAGTTAAAGAGGCATTTGATATAGTGATGGAAGAAAGCTACTCAAGATATCCTGTATATGATGATGATATTGATAACATAATTGGCATATTACATATCAGAGATCTTCTGAAGGTATACGTTAAAGGCAGTGATAAGGATAAGAAGCTTTATCAGGTTAAAAATCAGGTTATGTTTGACCCATTCTGTATTCCAGAGACAAGAAGCATAAGTGTATTGTTTAAGGAAATGCAGTCAAAGAAGAATCATTTTGCTGTTGTTGTTGATGAGTATGGACAGACAACAGGAATTATTACAATGGAAGATATACTTGAAGAGATAGTAGGTAATATTTTTGATGAATATGACGAGGAAGAGGAGCAGATAAGACAGCTTTCTGATGGAAGTTACGAGATGGACGGCCAGACACCTCTTGAAGATATTGAAGAGAAGCTTGATATTAAGTTTGACTGTGAAGATATTGATACTATCAATGGATATCTTATATATAAGCTTGGTAAGATTCCTGATGAGAATGAAGAGTTTGAAACAGAGTGTGGGGGATATATATTCCGCATATTATCTGTTGGCAATAAGATGATTCAGAAGGTGCTTGTGAGTAAAGCTGATAAGAAGGATAAGGGTAATGAAGCCGGATAAGATTAATAAGCTTATAAAAAGGCTGGCGGCAGTATCTTTGTGGCTGATAATATGGCAGATTGCCAGTGTGATGACAGGACTTGAGCTTTTGCTTGCAAGTCCTGTTACTGTATTAAGGACACTGGCGGGTATGCTTGTTACAAGGCAGTTCTATGGGATACTGTATTTAAGTGTTATGCATATTATGTCGGGTATGCTTGCTGGCTGTCTGATTGGAATATGTGCAGGAATATTGTCTGCACGGTTTGATTTTTTAAAGGAGTGGCTCGGCATTGCCGTACAGTTAATGAAATCACTTCCGGTTGCGGCATTTATAATACTTGTGCTTATGTGGTGGGGTTCTAAAAATGTTACATTTATTATCAGTGCAATGGTTGTAATACCAATGATTACGACAGGTGTAAAAGAAGGCATTGATAATACAGATAACAAGCAGATAGAACTTGCCAGAGTATATGATATGACTGCATTTAACACATTCAGATATGTATATCTTACAGGTGTATATCCGTATATTACAGCACAGTTAAAGGTGGCAGCCGGAATGTGCTTTAAAGCTGGAATATCGGCAGAGATAATAGGGCTTGTGACAGGGACAATCGGTACGCAGATGTACTATGCCAAAATGTATCTTTTATCTGCTGAGTTATTCTCGTGGAGCATAGTTGTAATTGTGGTGAGCCTTGTTATAGAAAAATGTATAATATGGCTTGTGAAGATGCTATATAAGTGCATACAGCATATATAAAATTATTAAATTGGTAAAAATATGAAAACATTAAAATTATCAGATATATCAAAGAATTACAATGACATCACAGTCCTTGCTAATGCTAATGCAGAATTTACTTCATCTAAGATAATCTGTATCAGGGGACAATCAGGAGCTGGAAAGACTACACTCCTTAATATTATAATGGGAGTTGTTAAAGCGGATAAAGGCATAGTGGAATTCGTTAATGATAATGGACAAAGTGTTAAGCCAGGGTTTTCAGCAGTATTTCAGGATTGCAGGCTTATAGAACACCTGTCACCAGTGATTAATGTAAAAATGGTGCTAAAGAAGAATAAGAAGAATTCTGCCAAAGACGTGGCTTTTGCTGTAAAGAGTGAGCTTTTAAAGCTTCTTGACAAAGAGGCACTAGATAAGCCTTGTAGTGAATTAAGCGGTGGCATGAAGAGGCGTGTTGAGATTGTAAGGGCAGTGATGGCTGAATCGGATATAGTTATTATGGACGAGCCATTTGCAGGTCTTGATGAAGTTACCAAAGATAATGTTATTAATTATATAATTAATAATATCAATAATCGTATTGTGATAATATCCACACACGATGAGGAAGATGTAAAAAAATTAAGAGCTAATGTGCTTTTTGTTGACAATAAAGCTGGCAGTTGCTACAATAATGTGTGATTTTAGATGACTGTCATATATTGGCAGTATGGAGGAAAGAGATATGAGAAGAGCAGTATTTTCAATTCTAGTAGACAATTCATCAGGTGTTCTTAGCCGTGTAGCAGGCTTATTCAGCCGAAGAGGCTATAATATTGACAGTCTTACAGTTGGTGAGACACTTGACCCTAAGCTTTCAAGAATGACAATAACAGTAACAGGTGATGATGATATTCTTGAGCAGATTGAAAAGCAGCTTGCTAAGCTTATTGATGTAAAGGAAATCGTAGAACTTCCTCATGATGAATCTGTATGCAGGGAACTTGTTCTTATCAAGGTATTATGTACAAGAGAGGAAAGACAGCAGATAACAACTATGGCAGATATATACAGGGCTAATATAGTAGATGTTGCTAAGAATTCTCTTATTATTTCGCTTACAGGAAGCCAGAGCAAGATAGATTCATTTATCGCATTACTTGATGGTTTTAAAATTACAGAACTCGCAAGAACTGGAATAACTGGACTTGCTCGTGGTGCTGCAAATTTAAAATAAATTATTTATTACATTCGGAGGTATTTGTAAGATGGCAGAGGCTAAGATTTATTATCAGTCAGATTGTAATTTATCATTACTTGATGGAAAGACAATCGCAATCATCGGTTACGGCAGCCAGGGACATGCACATGCATTAAACTTAAAGGATTCAGGATGCCACGTAATTATCGGTCTTTATGAAGGATCAAAGTCATGGAAGAGAGCTGAAGAGCAGGGCTTTGAAGTATTCACAGCAGCAGAGGCAGCTAAGAAAGCTGATATTATTATGATTCTTATCAACGATGAGAAGCAGGCTAAATTATATAAGGAAGATATTGAACCAAACCTTGAACCAGGCAATATGCTTATGTTTGCTCACGGTTTCAATATTCACTTCGGTTTAATTAAGGCTCCTAAGGGTGTTGATGTTACTATGATCGCTCCTAAGGCACCTGGACATACAGTACGTTCTGAATATCAGGCTGGTAAGGGAACTCCTTGTCTTGTAGCTGTAGAACAGGATGAGACAGGTAAGGCTCTTGATATGGCACTTGCTTATGGTCTTGGTATTGGTGGAGCAAGAGCAGGTCTTCTTGAGACAACATTCAGAACAGAGACAGAAACAGACCTCTTTGGTGAGCAGGCAGTTCTTTGTGGTGGTGTATGTGCACTTATGCAGGCTGGTTTTGAAACACTTTGCGAAGCTGGTTATGATCCACGTAACGCTTACTTCGAGTGTATCCATGAGATGAAGCTTATCGTAGATCTTATCTACCAGTCAGGCTTTGCAGGTATGAGATATTCTATCTCTAACACAGCTGAATATGGTGATTACATAACAGGTCCTAAGATCATCACAGAGGATACAAAGAAGGCTATGAAGAAGATTCTTTCAGATATCCAGGATGGTACATTCGCTAAGGAATTCTTACTCGATATGAGCGAAGCTGGTGGACAGGTTCACTTCAAGGCTATGAGAAAGCTTGCATCAGAGCATCCATCAGAGCAGGTTGGTGCAGAGATAAGAAAGCTTTACAGCTGGAACAACGAATCAGACAAGCTTATTAACAACTAATAATTATAAGCAGAATATAACCCCTCCTTACTGTATTGGTAAGGAGGGGTATTTTTATTGTAATAGGGAATTCTGATGGCTTATTACTGCTTATTCTCGAATTCGTCCTTGTTCGCATCATATTTTTTCTTATATAAATTCCTGGTTCTATATGCCTGGGCTATAATAACAACTCCGATTATAATAATAGCAATTATTGTAACTGCTGATTGTTTGATATCAGGCTTGGTGTTTGCGGCATTATCGGCAGTATCTTCTTGGTCAACGCCGAATTCAACATCTATAGGTTCGTCCGTCTTAGTAGCAGCCTGTTCTTTGTAAGGTGTAACATTTTCCATCATATTATTAGTAGTATCCAAGCCGACAAGAGTTCTGTAAAGTCCGAATGAACGTGTATCGAATTGTCCATTAAAGGTTATTGCATAACCGCTGTCAAGCATATTAAATGAATAAGATATCTGTGATACATGTTTTTTGAAAGCGTCCTGCAATACCTGTACAGAAGTGCGGCCGCCAAGCTTATAAAGCGGTGTATCTACATCAAGAGTTATTGTATTATCACCATAAATATGATAATAGGCCTTTGGAACGTCCCATAAGCCATACTTGGAAGCAGAATCGGGATACATATCAGCGTTATTGGAAGCTTCTAATGCTTCCTGTATTGCGGCAGCATATATACGGTGTCCGCCGTGTCCATATTCACCATTGAAATCCTGTGATACACATACTAAAGGTTTGAACTTTCTTATACATTCTGTTGAATATGAGATAATATCATCATATACATACTGTGATTTGGCTTTTTCAAGGCTTAAGGAGTATAAGTCCTCAAACGTTCCTTTAACAGGATAATTCTTAATTCCACATTCCCACAGACCATCAAGTTCCTCGTGCTGTCTTACAGGTTCAGTGAGAAAGAAATCGCACATATAGGCAATCTGTACATTAAGATTTTGCTCACCGCCATAGTTAGTAAGAACTCCACCTAAGAATAATATCTCATCATCAGCGTGTGTTGAGAATACAAGAATATCTGTCATTCCATACAGAGGTGCTTCCCATCTTTGCACATTGTCAGGAAGATTTCCCCTGGAATATGCGTATATGTCTGATATCTGCATACCCTCTGGTACATTTATTGTAATATCACGGCTTCCGTCTTTGATATCCATATAGTCGTGAAGAAATCCATTTTCTCCACACTTAACAGTCTGGCTGTTATAAGTAATCGTATAATTAGTGACTTCACTGCTCCATATGATGTAAAGCCCATAAATGTTCTCATCTGCCTTGACATTTACTGTGGCATTAGGGACGAGATTAATAGTTGTGTCATATGAGCCGTCTGTTAAATTCTTAGTGTAATCAGATACACTGCCATTATTATTAACGGATACGGTTATGCCTATATTATGTGCTGTATCATTGTCAGTTGTGGCAGAATTTCCAGATGTGATGTCCGGTGCATTTGCAATATTAGCAGTACTGCTGTCTGCCGCATAGGAAATGGTGTGTAAAGACAACACTATTCCGATGGCGGAAAATGCAATGACAGCAGATTTAAGTAGCAGTTTCATTATTAATCTCCAATCTGTATATATTTAATGTTTATATTGTTTTTACCATATGGTAAAATAACATATTATGCACATACTTTCAAGAAAAGATGCAAAATGGCACGTTTAAATAGATACATTTAATTAGAATAGATATTTTTAATAGATAAATGGATATAAGGAAAGAAGATATTAGTAAAATGAGGCTGAGAGTTGGAATATGTAATAACGAAATAATAAATGCCCAGACAGAGCTTGTCATAAGCCATATTAAAAAGGTACACAAGGATGTGAGCTTTACTAAGTTTGATATAGGCGGTGGCAGGCATTTTAATACATCAGGAATAGCAGGGGTGCCTGAAAATGTATTATGTAATATGAATGATGTTGTGCCGTGGTCAGTAGCTGTATCTGATGCAATATCAGCAGGTTATATAGATGTGGGAGTTACAGGTCTTAATGAACTTTTTGCTAATGATATGTCTGAAATATTAAAACAAGGTGTCACACTTAGTGCAATAACAAAAAGGCGGGACACAAGGGCTGTGCTTATAACTAAGAAGAAACGAAGAAGTGCTGATACAGATAATAAAGTAAAGCTTTATACGGACAATTATGATAAGCTTAAAAGGTGCAGATACATTTATGATAATACCAGTTGCCAGCTTTTAGATACAATAGAGGACTGCATTGATATGCTTATGGAAAATGAGTGTGATGGGGTATTTGCAGGAAGCGATAATATAAGAATGTTAAGGCTCAACCACATAAGAGGCTGTGATTATAATTATGTGGAGAATAATATATATATACCGGATACAGGGGAGGCAGTGTCTGCAATACTTACTGCTGATGATGAGGAAATATGCAGTATTATAGGTAAGGCAAGCGATGAGCAGACTATAAAGATAATAGATATTGAAAGTGCATTAATAGGGCGGATTAAGTCTTACGGAATGGTAGATGATGCAAAGGTGATTGTATCATTTAATGGTAAAAATGCTGTTATTGCAGCCAATATATACAGGGGTGATAAGAGCTTCCGATGTGAGGTGAAAGGCGAAGATGTATATATTGAGAGAATGATGGATAAACTTGTAAGACAGATTTTGCATAAATTAGCGTGATTAATATTGACAGATATGTTATTATTAAAATGTTGAATTATATATAGACTAGATGGGAATGGTAATTTATGGAATTTAAGAAGATAAATGAAGACAAGTTTCAATGCCTGTTATACGAAGAGGATCTTGAATATAATAATATAACACTTGATGATTTCTTTAGAAATGACACAGAAAAGATACATAATCTGTTGGAAGTTATTATGGACGAAGCACATAAGAATATAGGAGTTGAACTTGGTGGCGGCGTTATGTCATTACAGCTTGCACCACAGCCAGACCATTCAATCCTTCTTACTGTATCATCAGGAAAGGAAGATTTTGGTAATATGTTAAAGCAGGCAGGCGAGAGAGCTGCAAAAGCTTTAGGTGACAGGTCAAAGAGTGAGAGTAATGTTATAAAGAATGGCGGTGAGGATCTTAAAGCTCCGGAGTTCGCTGCATTTGATAAGTTGAAGGATATATTTGACCAGATGAAAGACATACCTGAGGCAGAGAAATTTATAAAAGAAGCTAAGAAAGCGAAAGATAATAAGCCAAAGGTCAGTGATGTTGTGACTGTAGGCTATGGCGTATATATTCTTGACAGCTTTGAGGACTTTGAAGATATGTGTATGGTATGCCCTAAGGTATGGGGAGTTGCCAATGGAATATATAAGAAGGACAACCGGTATTATCTTGTGCTTGAGAAGGGAAGATGTGCCAGGGAACGCTATAACTCAATATGTAATGTTATAAGCGAGTATGCACGCCTTGACTCAGAGAAAGAGCAGAGAGTTATATGGGTTAAGGAGAATTGTGAGGCGGTTATAAAAGCCAACGCGATTAATAAAGTTAAGAAGTATTTATAATTAAGGGAGAAGAATATGAGGTATCCGCATTTTCTTGCCTGTAATGGAAATATAGGCTTCGTTGCACCATCATTTGGCTGTGCAACGGAGCCTTATATTACAGGTTTTAAAAAGGCACAGGAGAGATTTAAAAATCTAGGTTATGGAATAGTTAATGGTCCTAATGTATATGAGGCAAATGGAATAGGAATAAGCAATACGCCAGAGCTTTGTGGACAGGAGCTTACTGATATGTACACATCTGACAAGTCTGATGCATTAATATCATGCGGCGGAGGTGAGCTTATGTGTGAAATTCTTGGTTATGTTGACTGGGATAAGATTGTTAAAGCAGAACCTAAGTGGTTTATGGGATATTCAGACAATACGAATTTTACATTTCTGCTTAATACAATAGCTGATACTGCAAGCGTATATGGACCTTGTGCGGCGGCATTTGGTGTAGACAAGCTTCATAATTCCCAGCTTGATGCAATCGGCGTGCTGACGGGAGAAAAGCTTAATATAAGTGGTTATGATATGTGGGAAAAGGAGTCTTTAAAGACAGAGGACAATCCCACGCCAGCGTATAACCTTACTGAGAAAAAGGTGCTTACAGCTTATATAGGAGATAAGAAGCTTGATAATAGTTCAGAAAGCTTTAATAATATAAAGGCATCAGGCAGGCTTATAGGCGGATGTATGGACTGCCTTGTCAACCTTTTAGGAACTAAATACGACAAAGTTAAGGAATTTAATAGTAAATACAGCGATGATGGCATTATATGGTTTCTTGAAAGCTGCGACCTTAATGTATTTTCAATAAGAAGGGCTATGTGGCAGATGGACAATGCTGGCTGGTTTGAGAATGTTAAGGCATTTGTAATTGGAAGGCCACTTGTATATGGACAGGAAATGATGGGACTTGACCAGTACAGTGCTATTATTAAAACAGCAGGAAGATACAATGTTCCGGTAATTATGGATGCAGATCTGGGGCATCTTCCACCAGCAATGCCTGTAATAAGCGGTGCATATGCAGAAGTTTCTGTTAAAGATGATAATATACATTTTTCATATGAGTTAAAGTAATATATAAAATGTATATATTATGATGAAAAGTGTAAAATGTACCAGATATGATGAAATATGTAAAAATTTTATGCTTATAAAACATAAAAACGTATAGAATTCAGATATCTTGCAAATGTATGGAATATACTGTAAAATAAATAAGATTAAGCGTTAAATATATAAGTATATACTTCGCGGATAAAGGAGGATTTATAATGGGAATGACAATGACACAGAAGATTCTTGCGGCTCACGCAGGTCTTTCTGAAGTTAAAGCAGGACAATTAATTGAGGCGGACTTAGACCTCGTACTTGGTAATGATATTACATCTCCAGTTGCCATTCATGAAATGGATAAGATGACTGTTAAGACAGTATTTGATAAGGATAAGATTGCACTTGTTCCAGATCATTTTGTGCCTAATAAGGATATTAAGTCAGCAGAGCACTGCAAATGTGTAAGAGAATTCGCAGCAAAGCATGATATTACTAACTACTTTGAAGTAGGACAGATGGGTATTGAGCACGCTCTTTTACCAGAGCAGGGACTTACAGTAGCTGGCGATGTTATTATCGGTGCTGATTCACATACATGTACATATGGTGCACTTGGTGCATTCTCAACTGGTGTAGGTTCAACAGATATGGCAGCAGGTATGGCAACAGGTAAGGCCTGGTTTAAAGTACCATCAGCTATTAAGTTCAATCTTACAGGAAAGCTTAACCCTTGGGTAAGCGGTAAAGATGTGATTCTTCATATTATCGGAATGATAGGTGTTGATGGAGCTCTTTATAAGTCTATGGAATTTGCTGGTCCGGGAGTATCTACACTTACTATGGATGATAGATTTACTATTGCCAATATGGCTATAGAGGCAGGTGGAAAGAACGGAATATTCCCTGTTGATGATCTTGCAAGAGAGTATATGAAGGAACATTCTAAGAGACCATTTGTTGAATATACAGCAGATGACGATGCAGAATACGATCAGGTGATTGATATTGACCTTAGCACAATTAAGTCAACAGTAGCATTCCCACATCTTCCAGAGAATACACACACAGTTGATTCTATAGATGATATCAAGATTGATCAGGTAGTTATCGGTTCATGTACTAATGGACGTATTGATGATTTAAGATGTGCCGCTAAGATATTAGAAGGCAGAAAGGTAGCAAAGGGCTTAAGAGTAATCGTTATCCCAGCTACACAGAAAATATATATGCAGGCTATAGAAGAAGGTCTTGTACAGACATTTATTAAAGCAGGAGCAGTTGTCAGCACACCAACCTGCGGACCATGTCTTGGTGGATATATGGGTATCCTTGCAGAAGGCGAGAGATGTGTATCAACAACTAACAGAAACTTTGTTGGACGTATGGGACACGTTGATTCAGAAATATATCTTGCAAGCCCTGCTGTTGCAGCAGCAAGTGCAGTTACAGGCAAGATAAGCCAGCCATCTGACCTTGGTTTATAATATATTGTAATCAGCACACTGAATATATTTAGAAGATACATAATTATTATGAATTATAAATGTGTACGAATACACAGGAAATGAGGAGTATATGAAAGCAGAAGGAAGAGTTTTTAAATTCGGCGATAATGTAGATACAGACGTTATTATTCCTGCAAGATATCTTAATTCTTCAGACCCAGCAGAGCTTGCTACTCACTGTATGGAAGATATCGATAAGGATTTTGTGAAAAATGTTAATAAAGGCGACATAATTGTTGCTAATAAGAACTTTGGATGTGGTTCATCAAGAGAGCACGCACCTATAGCTATTAAGGCAGCAGGTGTAAGCTGTGTTATTGCAGAGACATTTGCGAGAATATTCTACAGAAATTCAATTAACATCGGACTTCCTATTATAGAGTGTCCAGAAGCAGCTAAGGCTATCAATGCAGGCGATGATGTAGCTATCGACTTTGACAGCGGCGTTATCACAGATAAGACAACAGGACAGACATTCCAGGGACAGGCATTCCCAGAATTTATGCAGAAAATCATAAAGGCTGAGGGACTTGTGAATTATATCAATAATAAATAAAAAATGCATTGTGCACCGGAGGCTGTTTAACTACTAAATATGTTCTGGTTCTATTAAGTTTTGTGGCAGGACGGACGAAATACAACAAAATAGCGGCTATATATCAACATCAGGCACGCTCCCGCTACTCTCAAACGCAGCGGATACTAAGGTGCTAAAGGACAGCACCTAAGTACCGGCGTTTTCAAAGTACCTGATTAACGATATATAGCCGCTATTTCGTTGTATTTCTGTGTGCTGGCAGAAGATAGATGTAGATTGTTTAGTGGTAAGAGCAATCTGTATGTCATATAATATGTATTTGCCTATAAGATGGATGTAGAGAGCATTGGCAGGAGACGAGTGCGTATTGTATATGAGAGGTATAGGTGTAGTCGGAACATAGATTATAGAATATATTCTATATGAAGGGGGGTCTGACCGCCTGGATTGCAGTGGATAGTTAGTTGCTGGCGATTGTAGTTCACAGTAGGTAGATTGCACAGATTAGCTGGTTATAATATAGTATTGCAATATAGAATATAGGAATAAAAATAACAGATATAACACAATTACACCAGTTGAAATAATTACAATGTAATTTTGTTATATCTGCTATATCTGTTATCTATTAAGAAGCCAAGTGAATAAGACAAATACCCTTTAAATGAATAGACACCCAGCGGGCGGAATAGCCAATATATCAAAAGTCAGGTGCTTTGAAAACGCCGGTACTTAGGCGGTGTCCTTTACCGCCTTAGTATCCGCTGCGTTTGAGAGTAGCGGGAGCGTGCCTGATGTTGATATATTGGCTATTCCGCCCGCGTCCGTTGTCAATTAAAATAACCATTGTCAATTATTTCACTTTCTCCGCCAGCCTCTTAACATACTCAATCACCCTCTTAGAAATCTTCACACTATTATAAGCAGCCGCATAAGTAATGTGCGATATATCCTCAATATAATTCCTTGTATAACTCACCGGAAACACCGGTTCTAGCATATCAGCTGCCTTATTATAAGCAATAGCTGCCTCATATTCCGTCCCATAAGTCCCTATTATAAAATCACCATTAATGTGAATTCTGCTCTGGAACATTATACGTCCGTTTTTTACAATCTGGCTCACGCCATTATATTTATTGACTACACACACATTTTCATATCTGAAATCGTGTTCGTCATTATTCCTGAAAATGTAATCTTTTCCTTTAACGGAATGACTGCGTATTCCAAATCTTGATAAAATGCTTGTCTGCATACCATAATCATTTACAAAATAATAACCGCCGCGGCACATAATTGTGTGGTGTGAATAATAGAAAAGGTCATCAATGGAAAATATAAGAGTATTCCCGGGTTCAAGAAAATACAAAAATGCCTTGTTGCACAGGTATATGGGTGTCTTAATATATATGCCATTGTCGCGGAAATTAATAAGACTTATGAACTTAGAATAAGGAAAATCAATATGACATTCGGCGTATGATGAAGTATGAAGGTCAATATTAACATAATATATGTCAGGCTTAAAAAGTATATCGCAAGCAGTACAGTAAACCTGTGAGGCTGTATTTTCATCATCATAACTTCCGATACTTATATGTTTATTCTTATATGTTATTGAAACCCTGTAATATACAGAGCCGTCTTTTTTATTGGTCTTGTAAACACCTTTAGCCAAGTTGTGGTTCTCCTTTAACGTATCTTGATTATTATGCTATCATATATTAGTGATATGTTAATTTGATTTTATAATAAATACATTGCTATCTTAATAATATTGTATATATTACTGTCAGCCGGAAATTGTCTAATATTTATCAATCCTATAAATTATATGATAAAATTAGTAATAATTCAATATACCTATTGTTTTTCGTATCATTCCTGTTGTATAATGGTTTCTGTTTAAAGCATTTTTAATAAGAATCCGGTTAGTGATGATAAAGCTGTTTCATTTACCAGATGTTGTTCTGGCAGGTACATATGTATGTGGGAGACGGTTATGCATCAGATTGACTGTGATTCACCCCAATAAAATAAGAAGGTGGAATAAGAGATGAGTTTATTTTACAGAAGTACAAGGGATGATAGTGTAAGAGTAACAGCCTCACAGGCTATATTAAAGGGACTTGCTCCAGATGGTGGATTATTCGTACCAGAATCTATTCCTTCATTAGATAAGAGCTTAGAAGAACTTTCAAAGATGTCTTATAAGGAAGTTGCTTATGAAGTTATGAAGCTTATGCTTGATGACTTTACAGAAGAAGAGTTAAAGAACTGTATTGACAAAGCTTATGATTCTAAGTTTGATACTGAAGAAATTGCACCATTAGTTAAGGCAGAGGGTGCATATTTCTTAGAGTTATTCCATGGTGCAACTATTGCATTTAAGGATATGGCTTTATCTATATTACCACACTTACTTACAACATCAGCTAAGAAGAATGATGTTAAAAATGAAATAGTAATACTTACAGCAACATCAGGAGATACAGGTAAAGCAGCTCTTGCAGGTTTTGCAGATGTTCCAGGAACAAGAATTGTTGTATTCTATCCTAAGAACGGTGTAAGCCCTATTCAGGAAAAGCAGATGGTTACACAGAAGGGTGCTAATACTCACGTAATTGGAATTAAGGGTAACTTTGATGATGCACAGACAGGTGTTAAGAATATATTTGGTGATAAGGAACTTGAAAAGGTTATGAACAATGCCGGCTTCCAGTTCTCATCAGCTAACTCAATCAATATAGGACGTCTTGTTCCACAGATTGTATACTATGTATATGCATATGCAAGACTTCTTGCTAACGGAGAAATCAAGGCAGGTGAAAAGATTAATGCAGTAGTTCCTACAGGTAACTTTGGTAATATCCTTGCTGCATTTTATGCTAAGAATATGGGACTTCCTATTAATAAGCTTATATGTGCTTCTAATGAGAATAAGGTGTTATACGATTTCTTTACAACGGGTGAGTATGACAGAAACAGAGATTTCGTTCTTACAACATCACCATCTATGGATATTCTTATCTCAAGCAACCTTGAAAGACTTATCTATAGAATAGCAGGCAACAGTGCTGAGAAGAACAGCGAGCTTATGGCTTCACTTAAAGAAACAGGTAAGTATGAGATTACTGCTGATATGAAAGCACAGCTTTCAGATTTCTATGGCAACTATGCTACAGAGGCGGAAGATGCTGCTACTATAAAGGATTTATATGAAACTTGTGGATATGTTATAGATACACATACAGCAGTAGCTGCTACAGTTTATAACAAGTACAAGGCAGACACTAAGGACGAAACTAAGACAGTTATAGCTTCAACAGCAAGCCCATACAAGTTTACAAGAAGCGTAATGGAAGCAATCGACCCTAAGTATGCTTCAATGGGTGACTTTGAACTTGTAGATAAGTTAAGCGAACTTGCTAAAGTAAAAGTTCCTAACGCTATCGAAGAAATCAGAACAGCTCCAGTCCTCCACAACACAGTATGTGAAGTAAGCGAGATGACCAATGAAGTAAAGAAATTCTTAGGAATATAATCTAATCCTAAGTAATTTCTATTAAGAATAATTTTAACCTCAATAAAACTGCTGTGTAAATCAGGCAAAGCCCCAGATTTACACAGCAGTTTTTTATGTAATAGGAAATTCTGATAGAATTATCGCACACGGATGTGCGATGGAGCGAATACGCAACAGGACGTTGCGTCTGAGCGTTTGTGTCCATCATAACCACAACAAAAGGAAAGTCTTAGAAATATCCAATCAGCTTTCTAGTGCCCGAAGCCCCACCCCCTTCTCCAAACACTTAATAAAGTTTATAATTTATTTATACAAAAAATTAAATTAATTGTTGACATCACCCTTGCAAAGTGATACCTTAATTATGTTGATATTAGCACTCCTAATTATTGAGTGCTAACAACAAAGAAAAGGAGGTATGTCATGGGGCTTGATGAACAGCTTGATGAGCGTAAAGTAAAGATACTTAAAGCAATCATTAAGAACTACTTAGAAACAGGCGAGCCAGTTGGTTCAAGAACGATATCTAAGTTCACAGACATGAAGCTTAGTTCCGCGACAATAAGGAATGAGATGGCAGACCTGGAAGAGCTTGGGTATATAGTTCAGCCACATACATCAGCAGGAAGAATTCCTACAGATAAAGGCTACAGATTATATGTAGACGATATGATGTCTGAGAAAGAACAGAACATAACCAACAGAGAGAACGAGGTTGCTGTTAAAGAACAGGAATTAAGTTCAATGAAGGATATGTTAGGTGAGAAGGTTGAAAAGGTAGAAGAGCTTCTTCAGAATGTTGCCAAGGTTCTTGCCAAAGATACTAATTATGCAACTATGGTAACGACACCTAAGGTAACAGGCAATAAGCTTAAGTTCGTTCAGTTATCACAGCTTGAAGCCAATAAGATATTAGCCGTAATAGTTATGGAAGGCAATCTTATAAGGAATAAGGTGATAACAGTAAGCGAGGATTTGTCACAGGAGAATTTGTTAAAGCTTAACATTCTTATTAATACAACACTTACAGGGCTTACTCTTGAACAGATGAATTTGAGCATTGTTTCAAAGATGGAAAATCAGGCAGGAGAACATATTAATCTTGTCAAAGAAGTTCTTGATGCGATTGTTGATACAATAAGCAGCGCAGATGATTTAAAGATATATACAAGCGGTGCAACCAACATATTCAAGTATCCAGAACTTAGTGATTCAACCAAAGCCAGTGAGCTTATATATGCCTTGGAGGAAAAGCAGAGCCTGTCAGATCTTGTTGTTGATGATGACAATAGTGTTGATGAACAGGATAGTAGTTCCAACAATGGTATTCAGGTATATATAGGAAATGAAACACCGATTGAATCTATGAAAGACTGTAGCGTTGTAACAGCAACATATGAATTACAGGATGGAATGAAGGGTACAATTGGTATTATTGGTCCAAAGCGTATGGATTATGAAAAGGTTGTGGAAACCTTGAAGAATATGAGGACGCAGTTGGATGATGTATTCAAGAAATCATAGAAAGGTGAGGAGATAAGGTGTCTAAGAAAGATAATAACATTAATAATGTTGATGAAGCAGATGTTAATATTAATGATACAGATGTTACATCAGATACAGATAAAGACGCTGATACTGTAGAAGCTCAGGGCTCGTCTGACGCAGATGTGAAGGCAGAGAAATCTGACAACGCAAGTGATGCGCAAGGAGCGGAGGAAACAGTTGATATAAATAATAAAAAGGACCAGAAGGACGCTGTGATTGAGGATTTACAAGATCGTTTGAAGCGTCAGATGGCTGAGTTTGACAACTACAGAAAGCGTACTGACAAAGAAAAGTCAGCAATGTTCGAGATGGGAGCTTCGGATGTAGTAAAGAAACTTCTTCCGATAGTAGATAATTTTGAACGCGGCTTTAAGTCAGTGACAGAGGAAGAGTTACAAACACCATTTGCCAAAGGTATGGATATGGTTTACAAGCAGACAATTAAGATGCTTGAAGACTTACAGGTTAAGCCAATCGAGGCAGTTGGTTCAGAGTTTAATCCTGAATTTCATAATGCAGTTATGCACGTGGAAGATGACTCTCAGGGCGAGAATATTATCGTTGAAGAGTTCGAGAAGGGTTACACATATAGAGATGTGGTTATCCGCCACAGTATGGTAAAGGTTGCTAACTAATACATCAGAATATTTAGTTGATGTATAATGGTATGAGCTTTTACCAGAAGTAAAGTATGTGGGTAGTTGTGATATAGAAAGAATTCGTTTACAGGCTTAGGGCTTATCAGAACAATACACACACTTGTAACAAATAGAATTGATATTATTAAACAGTATGTCTATATAAGACATAGAAAGGAAGATAATTATGAGCAAGATTATTGGTATAGATTTAGGTACAACTAATTCATGCGTAGCTGTTATGGAAGGTGGTAAGCCAGTTGTTATTACTAACACAGAAGGTATCAGAACTACTCCATCAATAGTTGCATTTACAAAGAACGGAGAAAGATTGGTAGGTGATCCTGCTAAGCGTCAGGCAGTTACTAATGCTGATAAGACAATTTCTTCAATCAAGAGACATATGGGTACAGATTACAAGGTTGATATTGATGGTAAGAAGTACACACCACAGGAAATATCAGCTATGATTCTTCAGAAGTTAAAGGCTGATGCTGAGAGCTATCTTGGTGAGACAGTTTCAGAAGCTGTTATCACAGTTCCAGCTTACTTCAATGATGCACAGAGACAGGCAACTAAGGATGCTGGTAAGATTGCAGGTCTTGATGTTAAGAGAATTATCAACGAGCCTACAGCTGCTGCTTTAGCTTATGGTCTTGATAATGAACACGAGCAGAAGATTATGGTATATGACCTTGGTGGTGGTACATTCGATGTATCTATCATTGAAATCGGTGATGGTGTAATCGAAGTTCTTGCTACTGCTGGTAACAACAGACTTGGTGGTGATGATTTTGATAATGCTATTACACAGTATATGTTAGATGACTTCAAGGCTAAGGAAGGCGTAGATCTTTCTACAGATACAATGGCACTTCAGAGATTAAAGGTTGCTGCTGAGCAGGCTAAGAAGGAATTATCAAGTGCTATGCAGACTAACATCAACCTTCCATACATCACAGCAACAGCAGAAGGTCCAAAGCATTTTGATATGACACTTACAAGAGCTAAGTTCGATGAACTTACACACGACTTAGTAGAAAAGACAGCTGAGCCAGTTAAGAACGCACTTTCAGATGCAGGTCTTACAGCTTCAGAACTTTCAAAGGTATTATTAGTTGGTGGTTCTACAAGAATTCCAGCTGTACAGGATAAAGTAAAGCAGTTAACAGGTCACGAACCTAACAAGTCACTTAACCCAGATGAATGTGTTGCTATCGGTGCTTCTATTCAGGGTGGTAAGCTTGCTGGTGATGCCGGTGCTGGTGATATCCTTCTTCTTGATGTAACACCACTTTCACTTTCAATTGAGACAATGGGTGGTATTGCTACAAGACTTATCGAGAGAAATACAACTATTCCTACAAAGAAGAGCCAGATATTCTCCACAGCTGCTGATAACCAGACAGCCGTTGATATCAACGTAGTACAGGGTGAAAGACAGTTTGCCAAGGATAACAAGTCACTTGGACAGTTCAGACTTGATGGTATACCTCCAGCAAGAAGAGGTGTTCCACAGATTGAAGTTACATTTGATATCGATGCTAATGGTATCGTTAATGTATCTGCTAAGGATCTTGGAACAGGCAAGGAGCAGCATATTACAATAACAGCTGGTTCTAATATGTCTGATGAAGATATCGATAAGGCTGTTAAGGAAGCTGCTGAGTTCGAAGCTCAGGATAAGAAGCGTAAGGAAGCTATCGAAGTTCGTAACGAAGCTGACTCTATGGTATTCCAGACACAGAAGGCTCTTGATGAAGCTGGCGACAAGCTTGATGCTAACGACAAGGCAAATGTTGAGGCAGACCTTAACGCACTTAAGTCACTTGTTGAATCAACAGATGCTGAGAATATGACAGATGCTCAGGTTGATGAGATTAAGGCAGCTAAAGAAAAGCTTATGACATCAGCACAGAACCTCTTTGCTAAGATGTATGAAGCAACTCAGGGTGCAGGCACAGCCGGTGCTGGTCCTGATATGGGAGCTGGCGCAGGTGCTGATAATGCACAGGGAAGCGCACCTTATGGTGATGATGTTGTAGATGGTGACTACAAGGAAGTATAATTAAGTAATATATATGATGTGGTCTATGATTATTGAAGGTTATAATATCAGAGTTAATGTAATTAACAATGATTAATTATGGAGTTATATAAAGACTTCTTAAGACTTGACAATTATAGATGAAATCAGAAAGGAAGTCAGGACTCGTATCAGGGTACCTGACTCCTTTCGGGTATAGAAAGGCGGAACCTATATGGCAGAAAAGAGAGATTATTATGAGGTCCTTGGTGTGCCTAAGGACGCAGATGATGCAGCAATTAAAAGAGCATATAGACAGTTAGCTAAGAAGTATCACCCTGATATGAATCCGGGAGATAAAGAGGCTGAGGCTAAGTTTAAGGAAGCATCAGAAGCATATGCAGTTCTTAGTGATGCAGATAAGAGAAGACAGTATGACCAGTTCGGACACGCAGCATTTGAAGGCGGTGCAGGTGGAGCTGGCGGTGGCGGCTTTGATTTTGACTTCGGTGATATGGGCGATATATTTGGTGATATATTCGGTGGTATGTTCGGAGGCGGTTCAAGCAGCAGACGTAACAGCAACGGACCAAGACGTGGTGCAGATATAAGAGTTAATGTAAGAATTACATTTGCTGAGTCAGTTACAGGAACTAAGAAGAAGATAGATGTAACACTTAAGGATGAATGTTCTAAGTGTCACGGAACAGGTGCAAAGCCGGGAACAAGTCCTGAAACTTGTAAGAAATGTGGCGGACGTGGACAGGTAACAGTAACACAGCAGTCATTCCTTGGAATGATGAGAAGCGTACAGCCTTGCCCAGATTGTCACGGAACAGGTAAGATTGTTAAAGAAAAGTGTCCAGACTGCTATGGAACAGGTTATATAAGCAGCAAGAAGACAATTGAAGTTAATATACCTGCTGGTATTGATAATGGACAGTGTGTCCGTATTCAGGGCAAGGGCGAGCCAGGTACTAATGGCGGTCCAAGAGGAGATTTATTAGTAGCTGTAATGATATCAGCAGATCCAGCATTTGAGAGAGATGGATATAACATTTTCTCAGATGTTGTAATAAGCTATCCTACAGCAGTTCTTGGCGGAGAAGTCAAGGTAAAGACTGTTGATGGTGAAGTTATATATGAAGTTAAGCCGGGAACAGCTTCTGGCACAAGAGTAAGGCTCAGAGGTAAAGGTATGCCAACATTAAGAAATCCTCAGACAAGAGGAGATCATTATATTACACTTATTGTTGATATTCCTACAAAGCTTAATAATGAACAGAAAGAAGCACTTATGGAATATGATAAGACACTTACAGGAGAGGAACACAAACATCCAAAGAAGAAGGGCTTCTTTAAATAAATGCATAAAGTTCTTATAAAAATACAAACGAAATATATCATTTCATTGTTGTTTTTAAAGAATTATGATATAATCAAAGACACTGAGAAGTATCAGTCGAATAATTAAAAGAAAGGGGCTATTATTATAATGAGTAATATAGCAGATAAGTTTGAAGAACTTGGAGTAATTCCAGTAGTAGTATTGAATGATACAAAGGACGCACTTCCATTAGCTAAGGCATTAGTAGAAGGTGGTCTTCCATGTGCAGAAGTTACATTCCGTACAGAAGCAGCAGAGGAATCTATCCGTCTTATGCACGAAGCATATCCAGATATGGTACTTGCAGCAGGTACAGTACTTACAACAGAGCAGGTTGACAGAGCTGTAGCAGCTGGTGCTTCAGTTATCGTAAGCCCAGGTTTTGATCCAGAAATCGTTGATTACTGTATCTCTAAGAATATTCCTGTAATGCCAGGTATCGTAACACCATCTGAACTTGCTCAGGCAGTTAAGAGAGGTCTTACAAGAGTTAAATTCTTCCCAGCTACAGCAGCAGGCGGAATTAAGATGATTAAGGCTATGTGTGCAGCTTACACAACAGTAAGAATTATGCCTACAGGTGGTATCAATACATCTAACCTTGAAGAATTCTTATCTTGCGATAAGATCTTCTGCTGTGGTGGTTCTTGGATGGTTAAGGGTGACTTAATCAAGGCTGGAGAATTCGATAAGATTAAGGATATGACAGCTGAGGCAGTTGCTTTAGTTAAGGAAATCCGTTCTAAGTAATTAGTTCAGGCTACATAATTCAGATTATCGCTAAGATGACAATTGAATAATATTATTTAAAAGGGCTTCATATATCTGTGTGACAGGTATATGAAGCCCTTTTGTTCATAATATTAATAAATATTTATTGATAATTAGTTATCTACAGTAACATCAGAATTAAAGGTTTCTTTATTGACAAGGCCTTCCTGATTAGCAACGATAGTTGTACATACAGCATCACCAGTGATATTAACGGCTGTTCTTAACATATCAAGAATTCGGTCAATACCCATAATAAGTGCGATACCTTCTGTTGGAACACCTACGCTCTGGAATACCATTGCAAGTGTTATAAGACCTACAGATGGCACACCACTTGTTCCGATTGAAGCAAGTGTAGCTGTTATAATTACTGTAACAAGGTCAGATGGAGAAAGTGTAATTCCAAATATCTGTGCTACGAATATTACAGCAACACCCTGCATAATTGATGTACCATCCATATTAACGGTAGCACCAAGTGGTATTGTGAAAGATGATATTTTCTTGCTTACACCAAGCTTTTTATCAAGTGTGTTGATTGAAAGCGGAATTGTTGCATTTGATGTAGCTGTTGTAAATGCGAAGTTCATAACTGGGAAGAACTTCTTTAGGAACTTAAATGGATTAAGTCTTGTAAAGAGAAATAAAAGTAACTGGTATACTACGAAGCACTGGATAGCAAGTGCGAGTATTACGCAGCCCATATATTTAAGCATTGGAACAAATGCGTCAAAACCAATATTAGCAAATGTTCTTGCGATAAGGCAGAATACACCGATAGGAGCTGCCTTCATAACTGCCATAGTCATTTCCATCATAAGGTCATTGAACTGACTGAAAAAGTTAGCTACAGTTGATGCCTTATTACCCATTTTCGCTAAAAGAATACCTACGAATAATGCAAATACGATAATTGGAAGCATATCAGCAGTTGCAAGTGATTCAACAGGATTCTTAGGTATTATGTTAAGAAGTGTTTGTGTAAGTGGTTGTTTCTCAGTGATAGTTACACTGCTTGTAGATACATTTTCAATTGTAACGCCAATACCGGGATTGATGAGCATAGCAACTGATAATGCAACTGATACAGCAACAGCAGTAGTAAGAAGATAGAAAAGAATAGTTTTAATACCTACTTTACCAAGTGTCTTAGTATCACCGATAGCCATACTTCCGCATATAAGTGAGCAGAATACAAGTGGAACTACAAGCATCTGCATAAGGCGGATAAAACCTTGTCCAATTACATAGAGGACACCCTCAACGATAACTGAATCACGGATATATCCTGCTGGCATAAAATAGTGGATTAAAACACCACTTATTGCACCGGCTATAAGTGCTATGAATATCTTAGTAGAAAGCCCCATAGGCTTTTTTGTGTTTTTTAAAGATTTTTCCATTCTTTAGCAGCCTCCTGATAAATTAATATATTCTTTAAGCGCATCTTTCCAGTTCTTAGGCTGTTCAATATGTTCAAGTCTTAACATCATATTATCAAGAACTGAATATACTGGTTTATTATTGTTGGCAGGAACAAGTTTTAACTTGTCTGTTGCATTGGCATATTCAAGAATAGTCCTGGCATATTCAAGACGGCTGCAAGAGCCCTGACATACAGCATGGTATATTCCAAGACACTCATTTTTAATGAAATATTCAATAATTCTGGCTAGCTCAGAAGCGCTTGTAGGACACGCATATTCATATTCAGATACAGTGAGTTCATTTACAGAAGGATCTTTAACTGCTGAAAGTACAGTGTTAAGGAAATCCTGTCCTATTCCATATACCCAGCTGCTTCTTAGTATCACATAACGCGAACAGAAAGACTGTATATAAGCTTCGCCGGCAAGCTTACTTTTACCATATATATTTCTAGGATTAGGTGTATCAAATTCATTATAAGAATGATCCTCTGTACCAGAGAATATATCATCTGTAGATATGTGAATTAGCTTTGCACCGATAGACTGTGCCATAACAGCAAGGTTTCGTGTTCCTACAGCATTTACCGCAAATGCTTTGTCAGGATTAGTTTCGCAGCCTGCAACATCACTGTAACCAACGCAGTTGATAATGATATCAGGACGATTAACTCTTGCATAATTGTTGACAGCTTCAAGGTCTGTAACATCGACTTCGTCAACATCAGTAGGGAATATTTCATACTCACGGCAGTCTAAGAGAGCAGAAAGTGCAGTACCAACGTGGCCTTTGGCACCGGTAATCCATATTTTTTCCATATAACCTCCATTCCAGCACTAACGCTTTCGCATAGTGCATTAAATATAATTTGTAATTTAGCTGCATATAATATATGTTAAAGAATAAGTGGGACAGCTTATATTATAATATGTTTATATGCAAACAATTAATTATACAATAAACTTGGTATTTGGCAAGTATTTTAAAAATGAAAATTATGTCATAAGATTTTAACAGGTTATAAATAATTGCTGGTTATAAAAATTATATAAATAGATTACAATATTGGCAAGGTATGGTACAATATATAAGAATATTGATTTTATTGATTAGATGAGGTTATGAGATGAGTTTTGACGTTAAAAAGAAGATAGAAGAATTGAATAAATCAGACATAATAAGTGGCAGTAATGCAAGATATGATATTGTCCTTGAAGAAGAATTAAAAGATCTTAATTCAGCAGGTATTATATTAAGACATAAGAAATCAGGAGCGAGGGTTGTCGTTATATCTAATGATGATAATAATAAGGTATTTTCAATAGGTTTTAAGACACCACCTTTTAACGATACAGGAATGCAGCATATAATTGAACATTCAACATTGTGTGGTTCAAGAAAATATCCTGTTAAAGATCCATTTGTTGAATTGTGCAAGGGTTCACTTAATACATTTCTTAATGCTATGACTTATCCAGACAAGACAGTATATCCAGTGGCAAGCTGTAATGATACTGACTTTAAGAATATTATGGATGTATATATGGATGCAGTGTTCTATCCTGCAATGTATGAAAAGCCAGAGATATTTATGCAGGAAGGCTGGCATTATGAACTTGATAATGCAGATGATGATATCAAGTATAATGGCGTTGTATTTAATGAGATGAAGGGGGCATTTTCATCACCAGATGACGTGCTTTCAAGATATACATTTGTATCATTATTCCCAGATACTGTATACAAGAATGAATCGGGCGGTGACCCTGAGGTTATACCTACACTTAAGTATGAAGATTTCCTTAAGTACCACGAGGAATATTATCACCCATCTAACAGCTATATATATATCTATGGCGATATGGACGTTAATGAAAGACTTGAATATCTTGACAGGGAATATCTATCAGACTTTGATGTATCAGATGTTGATATTCATGCCAATATAGAAAGACAGGCAGCATTTGACAAGCCTGTATATGAAACAAAGCCTTATGCCATAACAGAAGATGAGTCATTAGAGGATAATACTTATCTTTCATATAATGCAGTTATTGGAACTTCTGTTGATGCCAAGCTTTATCTTGCATTCCAGATACTTGATTATGCACTTGTTATGACACCGGGAGCACCTGTTAAGCAGGCACTTTTAGATGCAGGTATAAGCACTGATGTATATTCAAGTTATGAGACATCACTTTACCAGCCTGTATATTCAATAGTTGCCAAGAATTCTAATTCTAAGGAGCAGGACAGATTTGTATCAGTTATCAATGACACATTAGAAAAGCTTGTTAAGGACGGAATTAATGAAAGAACAATAGAAGCTGGAATTAATTATTACGAATTCAAATACAGAGAAGCAGATTATGGTCCATATCCAAAGGGACTTATGTATTATCTTACTATGATGGATAGCTGGTTATATGATGAAACAAAGCCATTTATCCATATAGAGGCGGGAGATACATTTGATGAGTTAAAGAAGAATGCCAGAAATGGATATTTTGAGAAGCTTATAAAAGAATATCTTCTTGATAATAACCACAAGTCAATTATAAGCCTTGTGCCTGAATATGGACTTGAGAAGGAAAAGGAACAGAAGGAAGCGGACAAGCTTGCAGAGTATAAGAGCACATTGACTAATGACGAATTAGAAGAGCTTGTTAAAAAGACAAAGGAGTTAAAGGAATATCAGGATACTCCATCAAGTCAGGAAGATCTTGAAAAGATACCAATGCTTGAGCTGTCAGACATTAAAAGAGAGCCTGCTAAGGATTATAATGATGTTAAGAGTGTTGATGGAATTAAGATAGTACACCATAATATATTTACTAATAAGATTGCATATATTAATATGTCATTTGACACTAAGTGTGTTCCAGATGAACTTATACCATATATGGGCTTGTTAGGCTCAACATTAAGTCTTATGGATACTAAGAATTATACTTATCCAGAGCTTACTAACGAGATTAATATTAACTGCGGTGGTCTTGCAACAGGAACAGCTCTATATAGCGATAAGGTTGATTTTAGTAAGAATACAATTGTATATGAGGTTAAGAGTAAGGCATTATATGAGAAAGTTCCATTTGTTCTTGGTATGATGGAAGAGATTATGTATAATACCAGATTTGATGACTATAAGAGATTAAAGGAGATAATTGCAAGAATTAAATCAAGACTAGAAGCTTCTCTTATGGGGCAGGGTCATTCAATTGCTATGTTAGAGTGCTGTGCACAGTTCTCAGAGTCGGCTTATTACTCAGATATATTAAGGGGTTACAAATATTATGAGTTCATTAAGAAGCTTGATGAAGAATTTGAGCAGAATAAGACACAGATAGTGGATAAGCTTAATAAGCTTGTTGGATATATATTCAATAAGGATAATGTTATAGTAAGCCTTACAGCAGACGATGAGGGTTATGACTGCTTTGTCAAGGCATTGTCAGCCAAGAGCTGTAATATCAAAGATGAACATTATAATACAGCAGTAAGAAGCTTTATACCGGTTAATGTAAAGACTGGATACACATCAGCATCACAGGTACAGTATGTTGCAAGATGTGGTAATTTCGTAAAAGACGGATATAAGTATACAGGAGCACTTAAAGTGTTAAAGGTTATATTCTCTTATGATTATCTCTGGATTAATGTAAGGGTTAAAGGTGGAGCTTACGGCTGCATGAGTGGTTCATCAAGAAATGGTGATTTCTATATGGTATCTTACAGGGATCCTAATCTTGAAAAGACTAACGATATATACGAGGGTGCGGCTGATTATATAAGGAATTTTAATGTCAGCAGAAGAGATATGGTTAAGTTCATAATAGGAACCATTGGAGAGATAGATGCACCTCTTACACCATCAGCTATTGGCAGCAGGTCATTTACACATTATATGTGCAATTGCACAGAAGATATGTTAAGAAAAGACAGGGAAGAAGTTCTTGATGCGACAGTTGAGAGTATAAGAGAACTTGCTCCACTTATAGAATCAGCAGTTGGGCAGAATTATTTATGCGTAGTAGGTAACCAGAAGCAGATTAATGAGGCAGCAGATTTGTTTGATGAAATAAAGCCTCTTATCGGATAAATGATATTGGATATATAAGGAGAATACGATGAATTTAGATGAAATGCTTAAAGCCAGTGGAATAAGCGGCGGTGCTGCTTCTGGCAACGACAATGTGAAATCGGGATTTGTAACATTTATTGGAAGACCTAATGTTGGCAAGTCTACACTTATGAATAATATTATAGGGCAGAAGATTGCGATAACATCTAATAAGCCACAGACAACAAGAAACAGGATACAGACAGTGTATACAGATGAGAGAGGACAGATTGTATTTGTTGATACGCCGGGTATCCATAAGGCTAAGAATAAGCTTGGTGAATATATGGTAGGAGCTGCTGAGAAGACTATTAATGAAGTTGATGTTGTGTGCTTTATAGTAGAACCAACAACGTATATCGGAGCAGGTGAGCAGCATATTATAGAGAAGTTAAAAAAGGTAAATGCACCTAAGATATTAGTAATCAACAAGGTTGATACAGTAAAGAAAGAGGAGATACTTCCTGTAATCGACTGCTACAATAAAGAGCTTGAATTTGATGAGATAATTCCAGTATCAGCAAGAAATGGCAGTAATGTTGATGACCTTGTAACAACAATATTCAAATATCTTACTTACGGACCTATGTTCTATGATGAAGATACTGTTACAGACCAGCCATTAAGACAGATTGTTGCAGAGCTTATAAGAGAGAAAGCACTTCATGCCCTCAATGAAGAAATTCCACACGGAATAGCTGTTGTTATAGATACATTTAAAGACAGAAAGTCATCTAAAGGCAAGATTACAGATATAGATGCAACAATAATATGTGAAAGAGATTCACATAAGGGTATTATCATCGGCAAGGGTGGTGAAATGCTTAAAAAGATAGGAACTAATGCCAGGTATGAGATAGAAAAGCAACTTGGCAACAAGGTTAATCTTAAACTCTGGGTGAAGGTTAAGAAGGAATGGAGAGACAGCGACATTCTTATAAAGAATTTTGGCTATGATAAGAAAGATAACAAGACACAGAATTAATCCGGAGGTGGCAGGGTGGCTGATGTAGTTTCTGTCACAGGATTTATATTGTCGAGTATGCCTGTTGGAGATTATGACAGACGTGTTGTCATACTCAGCAGGGAGCTTGGTAAGATAGCGGCATTTGCCAAAGGAGCAAGACGTCCTAACAGCCACCTTATAGGAGTTACAAGACCATTTATATTTGGAACATTCGAGGTGTACAGGGGCAGGGACTCTTACACAATACAGAAAGCCAATGTTACGAATTATTTTGAGGAGCTTGTAAGCGATCTTGATGGTGTGCTGTACGGATATTATTTTGCGGAGCTGGCAGAATATTATGGCAGAGAAAATCTTGATGCCGCAGATATGATTAATCTTTTATATGTTGCATTTAAGGCACTGGTTAATAAATCATTACCCAATGAACTTGTAAGATATATATATGAGATACGGCTGATAGCCGTTAATGGAGAGTGTCCGGATTTCTTTAGCTGTGCAGGCTGTGGAAGTGAGAAGGAGTTACAGTTATATTCATATAAGGAAAATGGAATGTACTGCGTGGAGTGTGCTGCCTCGTCGGGTGACGGAATAGTGCTTCAATCTTCAACCTTGTATACATTACAGTATATTATTACAGCACCACTTACAAAGCTGTTTAACTTCGTTGTAAAAGCTGATGTGCTAAATGAACTTAAAAAGGTGGTGAATAGAATAGAATTTATCACATTTGATAAACATTTCAAATCCAAAGAAATGCTTGATATTGGTTAAGAGTATATAGGTTTTAAGAAGATATTAATTTTAATAATATATTGGTTAAGATATTACTGATTAAAGTTAAATACAGGATAGGAAGGAAGATTTATGAGTCACAATAACCAGAAAAAGATAGCAGCTATTAATGATTACTCAGGTTTTGGAAGATGTTCTATAGCTGTAGAGCTTCCGATTATATCAGCTCTTAAAGTGCAGTGTTGCCCACTGCCAACATCAATATTGTCTAATCATACAGGTTTTGAAAGCTTTTATTTTGAAGACTTTACAGAAAGTATGCCGGCTTATATAAAGGAGTGGGAGAAGCTTAATCTTAAATTCGATGGAATATGTACAGGTTTTCTAGGTTCGCATAAACAGATTGAGATAGTCAGATATTTCTTTGACATATTTAAGACACCTGATAATATAGTTGTTGTTGACCCTGTTATGGGTGATTACGGTAATCTGTATGCTACATATACTAAAGAAACCTGCGAAGAGATGAAAAAGCTTGTAAGTTATGCCAATATTCTTACACCTAATCTTACAGAAGCCTGTATATTAACAGGCAGGGAATATAATGCAGAGTACGGTAATGAAGAGCTTGAGATAATCGCTAAGCAGTTATCAGATATGGGACCTTCAAAGATAGTTATAACAGGAATTGTCAGAGGTACATATATTGCTAACTATTGTTATGAGGACGGCTGTGGCGGATATGAGATTAAGACAACTAAGGTTGGAACACAGAGGTCTGGAACCGGTGATATATTTACGGCGATAATTGCAGCAGATGCAGTTAATAAAGTTAATTTCCACGAATCAGTAAGAAAGGCTTCACAGTTCATAAAGAAATGCATAATGAAATCAATAGAATTAGAGATACCAGTTACTGACGGAGTGTGCTTTGAGGAGCTGCTTACAACATTAAGATGATTAATGGATAAGATATTAAAATATTTTGATATTTAAGACGTCTGATAATAATGAGAGATAATTAGAAGAATGTTAATGTTAGATGATTTAATAAAAGAAAGAGAGAACAATTATGGAGATATTATATAAAGTACATAATAATCTTTATGTTAATATGACTAATAAATGTCCATTTGCCTGTACATTTTGTCTTAGACAGACTATGGATAGAATTGGCGAGTCGGACAGATTATGGCTTGAAAGAGAACCTCTTGTAAGTGAAGTTATAGATGAATTCGCCAAATGGAATCTTGATGATTTTGGTGAAGTAGTATTCTGTGGTTTTGGTGAGCCTACAGAAAGCTGGGATAAGGTAAGAGAGGTAGCAGCATTTATTAAAAAGACTTACAATAATAAGCCAATCAGAATCAATACTAATGGAGCAGGCAACCTTATCAATGAAAGAGATATAACAAAAGAAATGGCCGGTCTTATAGATACTGTATCAATAAGTCTTAACAATCCTGATAAGGATGAGTATAACAAGCTTGTAAGAAGTAAATTCGGTGATAAGACATTTGATGAGATGATAGATTTTGCGAAGAAATGCGTAGCAAATGGACTTAATGTTGTTATGACAACGGTTGACACAACTATATCACACGAGGAAGAAGCTCAGTGCCGGATAATATGCGATAAGATAGGTGCTTCTTATAGAATACGTCCATGGGAGTCATAATTACACGATATTCACAGTTGAAATTATACAAGGAATGTTATAGAATTAAAAAGATTATTGTGAAGATGCGAAAGATTATGGTGTATATGTGTTATGTACATTATCACCTTATCAATAGATGGCATCTGTATCTTTAGGAGGATTATTGATATGGAAAAGACAATGGAAAAGATAGTAGCTTTAGCAAAGGCAAGAGGATTCGTGTATCCGGGTTCAGAAATCTATGGTGGACTTGCTAATACATGGGATTACGGTAACCTTGGTGTTGAGCTTAAGAATAACGTTAAGAAGGCCTGGTGGCAGAAGTTCATACAGGAAAGCCCATACAATGTAGGTGTTGACTGTGCAATACTTATGAATCCACAGACTTGGGTTGCTTCAGGACATCTTGGCGGTTTCTCTGATCCTCTTATGGATTGTAAAGACTGCCACGAAAGATTCAGAGCTGATAAGCTTATTGAAGACTGGGCAGATGAGAATAACTATGAGATAGAAGGTTCAGTTGATGCATGGTCACAGGAACAGATGAAGAACTTTATTGATGAGAAGAATATATGCTGCCCAACTTGTGGCAAGCACAACTTTACAGATATAAGACAGTTCAACCTTATGTTCAAGACATTTCAGGGTGTAACTGAAGATGCTAAGAATACAGTATATTTAAGACCAGAAACAGCTCAGGGTATATTTGTTAACTTTAAGAATGTACAGAGAACATCAAGAAAGAAAGTGCCATTTGGTATTGGACAGATCGGTAAGTCATTCCGTAACGAGATTACACCTGGTAACTTTACATTCAGAACAAGAGAATTCGAGCAGATGGAATTAGAGTTCTTCTGCAAGCCTGGAACAGACCTTGAATGGTTCAATTACTGGAGACAGTACTGCATAGACTGGCTTAAGGCACTTGGAATTAAAGATGATGAGATGAGAGCAAGAGATCATTCACCAGAAGAACTCTGCTTCTATTCTAAGGGAACAACAGATATTGAGTTCTTATTCCCATTTGGCTGGGGTGAATTATGGGGTATTGCTGACAGAACAGATTATGACCTTACACAGCACCAGACAGTATCTGGCGAGGATATGTCATACTTTGATGACGAAGCTAAGGAAAAGTATATTCCATATGTTATCGAGCCATCACTTGGTGCGGACAGAGTAACACTTGCATTCCTCTGTGCAGCTTATGATGAGGAAGAACTTGAAGGAGGAGATGTAAGAACAGTTCTTCATTTCCATCCAGCATTAGCACCAGTCAAGGTTGGTATCCTTCCACTTTCTAAGAAGCTTAATGAAGGTGCAGAGAAGGTATATGCAGAACTTTCTAAGTATTACAACTGTGAATTTGATGACAGGGGTAATATCGGTAAGAGATACAGAAGACAGGATGAGATTGGTACTCCATTCTGCATAACATATGACTTTGAATCAGAAGAAGATAATGCTGTAACAGTAAGAGATAGAGATACTATGCAGCAGGAAAGAGTTAAGATTTCTGATCTTAAGGCATATTTTGAAGACAAGTTTACATTTTAATATAGGTATTAATTTATGAAATGTGTTAAATGTGGAACAGAATATGAGGGCAATGAGTGTCCCAGATGTAATGGACCTGTAATTAAGATTAACAGCAGTGACTATATGGCTAGACGTAAAGCATATGAAGAAAGTCTTGCAAGAAAAGAGACACAGAAGGTCTTAGACAGTGCAGAAGAAGCTGGCAATGTTTTGTCTGGTGAATCAGAACAATCTGATAAAGATGGCAAGACAATACAGCAGGGAAAGCGTGCAAAGAAGCGTTCGAATAAGGTAAAGAATTATGATGAAGGTGTCTTTGATATAACTAAAGTTGATTTTAATGATGTGGCTGATAAGTTAAAGGCTGGCAGTGAAAAGCTTGCCAGTAAAGCTAAAGGAAAAGCCAAGCAGGAAAAGGCTAAGACCAGAAAAAATAATAATGCTAAGACGGATAATAATGTTAAGGCAGATAATAATATTAAGATGGATAGCAGGATAAGACCACAGACAAAACATTCATATAAGAAAGCAGGAGTAGCTGTCGCCATTGTTATAGTGGCGATAGCTGCTATTTCATTAATTATGGCTGTTTTGTTAAGGAAGAATTCACATATATATATGAGTGATGGAAGCCGCATATATGATGTATCTTCACTTGAAAGCCAGTATATATGTGATGTTAAGGATGCATTATTTGGTCTTGATGAGGTTACATTTTATACACCGGAATGGCCGGAAAATATATCTAAGGACAGTGTGGTTTCAAGTGCGGCAAGTCCGGACGGCAAGTATTATGCGGCAGATGTGTATAATGATGAAGATGAATTATATTCATTATATGTATGGTCACAGGATGGAAGTGTGGAAGTTGTAAATAATATATATGCACACGAGATATATTATATTTCAGATAAAGGCACAATTATTTACAAAGAAACAGAAACTATCAATGACACAGGAAAGACAGGTGGACTTAAGCTGTCTATGGCAGAGATTACCAATGATAAAAGTTCAGGAAGTCTTATAGGAAAGACTGATACAATAGAAGCCAGTCTTACGCAGGCATATGTATACAGTGACAGCGATACAATTATAATACTTGACGGCGATAACAGGCTATATCAGTACAATTATAGCAATAAGAAGCAGACATATGTGGCAGATAATGTGGATAATATATATCCATTAAGTGATACAGATGGTGTGTACACTAAAGGTGCAGGACATCTGAATACATCTGACAAGGCTGATGAATATATATATAATTCACAGGACAATAATTATATTGTTAGTGTTAAGAATGGCTTGGCACAGCAGCTTGATGGCATTGATGGTGCTAATATGACATATATTATTGATAGTAAGAATGATTACATATACTGGGTAGGTAATAAAAAAGTGTCATATGCAAAGTATAAAGACGGAATGGTGTCAGATAAGAAAGAACTTGGCAGCATAGGAAATATGCAGAACATAGTATTCTTAAAAGCATCGGGTGAACTTGTATACATTAATTCAGAGGCAAAGCTTATCAATGCATTAAAGGGTGATAAGACTGTTATTGCAGAGAATGTGAAGGACGGAAGCTTATCGCTTATTAATAATACAAAAGAGTCTATTACTTATATAGATAATGACGGACAGTATTATTTAAAGACACCATCAGCTAAGAAAGTGCTTATGGGAAATGTTACAGATACAGTTAATACATCTGATACAAGTCTTTACAGAAAGAGATTGTATTATTATGGTTCTGATAAGACATTATATTCTTGCGATTTAAAGGGTGGTTCAAAGAGCCAGATAGGAACAGTGGACAGGCTGTGGATTGGAACACATTAAAACAATTGTATATTAATGGAACAGATATTACAGCATTATTCTAAGACTTTAAGGTATAATAGGGTATATAAGGACATATATAATAACAAATGTTATAAGAGGTTATTATTATGTCCGGATATATGAAAGTGTTAGCAGAATATTCAGATAAAGCAGGACATAAGGACAGAACAGGACATATAAAAAGAATTACAGGTATAATAACAGCCATAATTATGTTAATTACTACGGCTGTTATTGTACCTGTTTTTTGCTGTGCAGAGGAAGTATCAGGACCAGACATAGATACACCTTCTGCGATACTTATGGAGGCGGCGACAGGACAGGTAATATATGAAAAGGATGCCGATACAGTTCTTGCACCTGCAAGCATAACAAAGATAATGACGCTTATACTTATATTTGAGGCAATAGAGGACGGAAGCATTAATATGGAAGACCCGGTAACTGTGTCGGAATATGCGGCTTCAATGGGCGGAAGCCAGGTGTTCCTTGAGCCGGGAGAGATACAGAGTGTCAGGACTATGATTAAGTGTATAGCGGTGGCAAGTGCTAATGATGCCTGTGTTGCAATGGCAGAACACATAAGCGGGGCAGAGAATGTATTTGTTGATAAAATGAATGAGAAAGCCCGTGAACTAGGAATGAGCAACACACATTTTATTAACTGCTGTGGACTTGATGTAGACGGACATACATCAAGTGCGAGAGATGTAGCGGTTATGAGCCGGGAGCTTATTAATAACCACCCACAGATAAAAGAATTCAGCAGTATATGGATGGAAAGCATAACACACATTACAAGAAAAGGCGAGAAGGATTTCGTGCTTACCAATACTAATAAGCTTATGAAACAGTATGCCTATGCCACAGGCTTAAAGACAGGTTCAACGAGTAAGGCAGGCTGCTGCCTTTCAGGAACAGCCAATAAAGACGGAATAGATCTTATAGCAGTTGTTATGGCGGCACCGACAAGCAAGATACGATTCAGTGATGCGATAACGCTTCTTAATTATGGTTTTAGTGTGTGCAGTATATATAAAGATGAAGAACCGCTTGATACAGAGAGCATTAAAATCTCATCGGGCAGGCAGGATAAGATTAAGATAACAAAGGAAAAAGACTATTCATATATGTTCATTAATAAATATAACAATGATGATATAAGACGGGAGTGCATAATCAATGATAATATTAAAGCTCCATTAAAAGAGGGTGATGAGGTAGGCGTTATTAAATATTATTACAATGAGGCTTATATTGGAAGTGTTAAGATAATAAGCTGCGAAAATGTTGATACAGCAGGCTTTATGGACACGGTTAAGAAAATATTTAAAAGCTTACTTTAATTAAAGTAGTGCCATTTGCCGTATAATATGCTATATTATTAAATAATATTCATTAAGGGAATCACAAGGACACAATTATGGATTTATTTGATTATATGCGAAAGACTAATCAGGAGAATGATTCTCCTCTTGCGATGAGATTAAGACCAAGAACTTTGGAAGAAGTTGTAGGACAACAGCATATTGTTGGTAAGGATAAGCTTTTATACAGGGCTATAAAGGCGGATAAATTAAGCTCTATTATATTTTATGGACCTCCTGGAACTGGAAAGACTACATTAGCCAAGGTTATTGCCAATACGACAAGTGCGGATTTCTGTCAGATTAATGCTACAGTAGCAGGCAAGAAAGAGATGGAAGATGTTGTAGAGAGGGCGAAAAATAATCTTGGAATGTATGGTAAGAAGACAATACTTTTTGTAGATGAGATACATAGGTTTAATAAGGGGCAGCAGGATTATCTTCTGCCATTCGTGGAAGACGGAACTATTGTGCTTGTTGGTGCAACAACAGAAAATCCATATTTTGAGGTTAATGGAGCCTTGATTTCAAGGTCTATAATATTTGAGTTAAAGCCATTGTCAAAGGAAGATATCAAAGAGATACTAAAGAGAGCTGTATACGATAAAGAAAGAGGTATGGGAAGCTACAAGGCTGACATAGATGATGAGGCTTTGGAGTTTCTTGCTGATATAGCGAATGGCGATGCAAGAAGTGCACTTAATGCGATAGAACTTGGAATACTTACAACTGACAGGTCAGATGACGGACTTATACATATAGATTTAAAGACAGCAGAACAGTGTATACAAAAAAGGGCTGTCCGATATGATAAGACGGGTGATAATCATTATGATACCATATCAGCATTTATTAAAAGTATGAGGGGGTCTGACCCTGATGCAGTAAGTTATTATCTGGCAAAGATGTTATATGCAGGTGAAGATATAAAGTTTATTGCAAGAAGAATAATGATATGTGCAAGTGAAGATGTAGGCAATGCAGACCCTTACGCATTAGTTGTTGCTACGAATGCAGCACTTGCAGTTGAGAGGATAGGTATGCCGGAGGCAAGGATAATTCTTTCACAGGCGGCGTTATATGTTGCCTGTGCACCTAAGAGCAACTCTTGTTATATGGCAGTTGACAAGGCTATGGAACTTGTTAAGACAACCAAGACAGCACCTGTGCCGGCACATTTGCAGGATGCACATTATAAGAGTGCTTCAAAGTTAGGACACGGCATAGGTTATAAATATGCACACGATTATCCTAACCACTATGTGAAGCAACAGTATTTACCTGATGGACTTGAGGACGTAAAGTTCTATGAACCAACAGATAATGGCTATGAGAAGCAGATAAAGACACATTTAAAAAAGATTAATTCGGAGACGTAGAACTGATGAGAGAGTATATTAACAGACTTTCAAGAGGAAAGTTCAGATATGACATTCCAGATATAATACAACCTGATGATGTTATTATAGAAGATGTTATCTGTGACACAATACATAATGCAGAATTTCATATACAGGCGCAAGATGTAATTAAGGGGGTAGTATACTCTGATAATGCCAAGGTGACAGTGCTTACACCGTCATTTGCGGGAAAAGACAGTGATATTAAATACGTTATAGATGCAAGGGGACTTTCAGAGGGGGACAGCATAGAAGGAGAGTTCACGCTTGTTACTAATGCTGGAGAGAAAGAGGTATTATACAGCTTTACAGCAGTTAAAGAAACAGTAGATACAAGCCTTGGAAAAGCGGATAACCTGTTCCATTTTACTAATCTTGTGCAGGTTAATAAAGAAGAAGCAGTAAGCTTATACAGATCCGATAAATTCAAAAAAATATTCTTACAGGGTGATGATGTATTAAATAATCTTTACGATGTCCTGTATGACAGAGAAAATGTATATGAGTCAATGGAGGAGTTCTTAATAGCAATTAAGAAAAAGTCTGCTCTTACTTTCAGTGTTGATAATAATATAAGAGATTATAATATAGATGGTGCTAACGAAAAGGACAGCATAATTATAGAAAAGAACGGCTGGGGCTATATAAAGCTTGACGTACAGTGTGAAGCACCATTTATTAAGATGAAAAGAGGAATAATAACTTCTGATGATTTCATAGGTGATGTATATGAGCTGGATTATATAATAGATGATAAGCTTCTTCATGCAGGCAATAACTATGCGTATATTATAATAAGCTCTTACAGTCATCAGGAAGTAATAGAGATTACAATAAATGGAAAAGAGATTGTTAATGACAGCGGCTTTGATGAACACAGAGAGATAAGAACTGCAAAGAGCAGGCTTACAGCAGAATATCTCCAGTTCAGAATGAAACGCATAACCAAGCAGGAATGGATTATTAACACTAATAAAATTCTTGACAGAGTTCGTGGATTGAAGAAATCGGACATAATATTTGACGTATTGCAGGCTGGTGTTAATTTTATATCAGGTGATGATTACAATGGAAGCAGAATTCTTGAGAACATTAAGGACAGGGTATTAAGCAATGTTGATAATCATATTGAGTTATACAGTCTTTACCTTTATGTAAGCACGCTTGAAAGAAAAGATGCAGGATATACATCAGATGTAGCCCAGATAGTTACAGAGTGTTATGAACACGGATATGACAGCTGGGTGCTTTTGTGGATATTATTCTATATAGACGGACAGTCTGAGAATAACAAGAGCATTAAGCTTATAAGAATAAAGGATTGCTTTAATGATGGCTGTATAAGCCCGGTTATGTATTTAGAGGCACTTAATATATATAATGCACAGCCAGAGCTGTTAAGGCTGTTTAACAGATTTGAGATTCAGGTGATAGCATTTGGTATAAAGTACAATATGATTACAGAAAAGCTTGCAAAGCAGGCAGCGGCTGTAATTGCCAATGAAAGAATTACTAATAAAGATAATATAGAGATATTAAAAAAACTTTATACAATATATGAAGAAGATGACATATTAGAAGTATTAATATCACATATGGTAAGGGAAGGAATAGCTGGTGAGGAAGCATTTCCATTTTATGAGAAAGCGGTTCTTAGAGGCATAAGAATAACAAGATTATATGAGTTTTATATGGCAAGCATAAAGAAAGATATAAAGGTGAGAATTCCAAGAATTGTCCTTTTGTATTTTACATATGATTCAGGTATTAATTATGAATGGAAGTCCTTCTTATATGCCAATGTTGTCTATAATAAAGCATTCTATAAGGATATATATGATTCGTACGAGCAGATGATAGAACTGTATGTTTATGAGCAGTTAAAGGCCGGCTGTATCAATAATGACCTTATGTATCTTTACAGACAATTTTTAAAGCCACAGCTTATCAATAATGAAACAGCAGAATATGCGGTTAAGTTAAGATTTATGTATCGTGTAACTGCTGATTGCAGTAAAGTAAAAGCTGTTATAGTAAAATGCGGCTATATGAAAGAGCCTGCAATATATGAGATGACAGGCAATGATATATATATTCCGCTTTATATCTCTAACTGTTCTATGGCATTTATCTGTACGGACGGAGTTATAAGAAGAAACACTGTCAATTATGAGATAGAAAAGATATTAGAAGAACCACTGGATATAACATTGTTAGATGAATATGACATTGAAGAGCCATATATAGCTTTATTCAGAGCAGATTATTGCAGAAAGAAGCATATATATAATGCGGATACACCATCTATATATAAGAAAGCGGCGATGGTTAAAGGAGTTACATACGAATACCGACAACTTATTAATTCGTGGCTTATTGAATATTATAAAGAATATTATGAAGGTGAAACCTTTAATGATGAGTACAGTGACCTTATTAAAGATGGTCTTGATATCAATACGGCACAGGGGCTTATTGAAATACTTTTGGAGTACGGAATGTATTATGAGGCAAGGGAACTTATGGAACGCTACGGCTATACAATAGTTCCAGCAGGCAAGATGTTTAAGTTCATAGTACACGAGCTTACTGCTTCGGTTAATAAGGAAAGCTATAAAGATATATTGTGTGAATATGTGTTCAGGAATCATCTGTATAATGAGCTGGTACTTGAATATATGGTTGATAATTATAATGGTTCAGACAAGGATATGTACAGGTTGTGGAAGAGTGCATCTGATTTTGGCGTAAATATTAAAAATCTTTCTGAGAGGGTTATCTCACAGTATATGTTTACTCAGGATAAAGATTATTATGATAAGCTTACACAGGTATTTACAGATTATTATAATAAAGGTGCATCACAGCTGATAGCCAAAGCATATATAGCTTATAATTCATTTTTATATTTTATTAAAGGAAAAAATGTAAGTGACATAACATTTACGGTTGTAAAAGAATGTTACAAAGATAAGATTGGTATTCCTGTAATATGCCTTGCTGCGTGGCTTAAAAAAGTATCAGAGAATATAAAAGAATTGAATAAACCAGATATTAAAGACACAGCACAGAACATTCTTGATGAATTATGTGCAAAAGAGATAATCTATGATTATTATAAACGTTTTAATGGTGTTCTTAATATACCGTATAATGCCTGTGGTGTTACAGTGATTGAGTATTATGGCAATCCTGATAATAAGGTTGTCATTAATTATAAAGTTAATGATGCTAAAGAATATGCAAGTGCAGTTATGAAATGTGATAACTGCGGAGTATTTACATACAGACTTTCATTGTTCTATAACGACAAGGTTATATATAATTATACAATTGGAACAGACACTAATACGAAGGAATATAACATATTGTACGATAACCTTAATGATGGAGATAATAAGGGCAGATTTGATGCAATTAATGAATGTCTTGCAAGCGAGGAGCTAAGGGATATGGTTACATTAAAGAAGCTTATGGAAAGCTATGCAGTAGAAGATTATGTGACAAAGCAGTTGTTTGTACCAGAGAATATGAGGCAGTAAGACTAAATTCCTGCTAAGAATGGAGATAGTTATGAACGATACAGATTTGATAATAGGAGCGGAGCTGCTTGAGGATAATATACAGATGTGTGTGTATGACAGTGAGTTAAAAGCACCAGTGGCAGCAGATACCGAAAAAGACAAAACATTATCAGAGAATATAAAAGCTGTTATTAATAAGAAAAATGCCAGCAGTGTAGCTTCTATATGTGTTGTTGTTCCTGATTTTACCAAAGATACACTGGAGATTGTAAAGGAGGAGCTGTACAATGCAGGTGTTGCAAATGAGCAGTACCAGATAATAAGCAGAATAGAAAGCTTTGCATATTATGCGTACAGCCAGAAGAAGGAACTTTATCAGAATGGTACAGTGCTTATGGATTACAATGCTTCGGGAATTGATGTATACAGATTGTACTGCAATAAGATTGGTGATATGCAGTACATATTACAGGAGCATACATTAAGCCAGCCTGAAGGAAGTACAATAGAAAAGGCTTCACATTCCGTTACCTTGTATATGACAGAATATTTTAAGAAGCACAGGGCTTCAAGTGTATATCTTACAGGTATGGGATTTGATGTGGACAGGCTTCCAGATGAATTCACCAAAGTATTAGTTGCAGGAAGAAAAGCATTTGTTGGGCAGAATTTATATGTAAGAGGTGCGTGCTTTGCAGCGTTGGAGTATATATCTCCACAGGTATTTGGTAATGTGTGCCTTCTTACAGATGGCAGGATAAAAGCTGATATTGAAACGGATATATCAGAACACGGACGTCCTATGAAGTTTAGAATTGTCAAAATGGGAACTAACTGGTATATGGCAGAAAGAACAATTGATTTTATTATTGAAGATGTGTCGGTTATAAATTTCCAGATTATATGGCCGGACGGAAAATATATAGAAAAGCAGGTTGATATAAGCTCTATTCCTTACAGGGAAGGAAAGACAACAAGAATATCAATGAATGTAAAGGCATCTTCACAGGATAAATGTATTGTTACAGTAAAAGACCTTGGTTTTGGTGAGATATATCAGGCATCGGATAGTGTTATAGTTGAAGAACTGGATTTAAGTGAGGCAGATGTATGAGTGCAATGATTTTGTGCAGGGGGAAGGTTGCAGACAATCCTTTATATATAATGCAGTCAGGTATCAGATTGTATACAGAAGAAGAACTGTGTTATTATATTTACAATAATATATATATACTTACTAATGATTTTATCAATGATGAGCTTATAACATTTCTTAGGGATGAAGTGGGAAATACAGCACTTGCCCAGAGATTAACCATAATGAAAAGTAATAATGAGCTGTTGGCAAGTATGCTTGTCACAATACTTAAATCAGTTGATTATTATTCTTTGGAACAGATTGAAAAGATAAGCGAAATACTGAATACGCTTGATAATCAGAATGCTTATGAAAGACTTGGATTAAGAGGGGACAGTTTTCTTTCTAATGAGTGCTTCTATAAGGCGGTTGACTGTTATAAGCAGATTATAGATGAATACAGCAATGCTGCCCCGGCAGCGTTCTTAGCAGGTGTGTACCATAATATGGGTGTTGCACTTGCAAGAATGTTCTTATATAATGAGGCTTCATACAGCTTTATGAAAGCATATGAGATAGGACAGCATAAGAATTCATACAAGTGTTACCTTGCGGCAAAGTGGTTTATGGATAAAGACGGAAGTGTTATTAATGAAGATGTGCCAGAGGAGGAGTATATCATAAGAAGAAAGATAGAACAGCTTATGGATAATGCAGCTTATCAGGACGAGATTAGAAAGCTTAATGACACAGAGAAGTATAAAAATGCAGGAGATGTGGCAGGGTATCATAAAGTATTAGATGATATTCTTACCAATTGGAAACAGGATTATTATAAATATACTGCGAGGTGATAAGACAAGTGGGATTATTCAAATTCTTAAAAAATAATTATGACAGTGATGAGGATTTAAAAGACCTTGAGGAGCTTGTGTATGAAGATGAGAATGGATTTAGAAATAAACGTTCTATTAATGATATGATACACAGCTATCAGGTGGGTTCGTATACTGGCAGTAATCATAATGATGATCTGGAAGAAGAATTATATAAGACGGCTGGCAGTGATGCATCTGCTGATGAATCCAGAGGGCTGACAGAAAAGACTAAGAAACAGCAGGCAGATGTGTTAAAGGAAGAAGAAAAATATGACCACCTGCTTAACAGTATACAGGCACAGACGCTTATAAGAACAGTTGATAAGGTTAATCTTGGCGGAGCGGTCAATAATACGCAGGATAATCTTGAAGAGGTTGACACGGCAGGATTTACAGGCTCAGAGGTTGGGAGCTTTGTTAAAAGCCAGTGTGATATTATGGAGGAAGCTTCAAGATATATAGAGAATGCCAAGGTAGAATATGACAGTGTAACTGATTATTATGAGGATATACAAAGAATCGAGAATGCACCGGAAGATATAAAGCTTAAGCTTATGTATGCGGCAGACCGTGTTGATAATCTGTCGGTTGACAGGCGTATTTTTAAATCACCGGAGAACAAGCTTTCCAACAAAGTTTACCGTATGATGGAATCTTATGAGGAAGATTTTCCAGAGGCACTTGTAAAGCTGAGGCACGATGAAGAAGATTACAATACAGTATTAAAGAATGTAAGAATGATTAAGGGTGAGAGGTCAATGTATCGTATAGAGGCAAATGACCTTGTGAAAAAACAGCTTAGAATTAAGAAGTATTCAGTACTTATGCTGGCACTTCTTGTAGGGGTGTTTGTTATATTTCTTCTTATATCAGCGGCTTCACCAGATGATGAACACATTGGAATGTTCATAACAGTTGTAATACTTGCACTTACGCTTTCGCTTGGTCTGTTTGCTTATCTTAAATCAACAGAACGAAAAGTGTATGTGACAGAGGTAAAGCTTAATAAAGCAACAGCACTTCTTAATAAGTACAAGATAAAGTATGTAAATGCTGTAAATGTGCTTGAATATGAATATAGCAAATATGCGGTAAAGAGTGCATTTGAGCTTGAGCAGAAGTTTCAGGCATATGTTGAGATGAAAGATGAACAGCGTAAAATACTTGAGATAACAAGTAATCTTAATGAGGCAGAAGCGGAGCTTACAGATATATTAAGACAGCTTGGTGTAATTGATACACATATATGGATAGGACAAGTTAAGGCGATACTTAATCCTAAAGAGATGGTAGAGGTAAGACATAATCTTTCCATAAGACGCCAGAAGTTAAGAGAACAGATAGAATATAATGAATCAAGAATAGAAGATGCAAGAAATAATATTAAAAATGTGACTAAAAAGAATAAGGTGCATGCCAAGGAAGCTATGCAGGTTCTTGAGATTTATGAGAAAAGACATAAGAATAATTAAAATAATACTTGCGAAATATGAGCATTGTGTTACAATTGAGAGTGGTTTTTTGCGAAATGATTAACAATGTGTAAATAGCGCAAGAAGGAGGATAAGATGAAAGAAAGACTTGATGCAATCAAAGAAAATGCGTTGTCACAGATAAAGGCAACAGATTCTCTTGATAAATTAAATGATATCAGAGTTGCTTTTCTTGGTAAAAAAGGCGAGCTTACTGAAGTTTTAAAGGGTATGAAGGAGGTAGCTCCTGAGGACAGACCTAAGGTTGGACAGATTGTCAACGAAACAAGACAGGCAATTGAAGAAGTATTAGAGGCTGCCAAGAAAGAGCTTGCTGCCAAGAAGAGAGAGCTTCAGATGAAGGCAGAGGTAATTGATGTAACACTTCCAGCCAAGAAAGCTGAACTTGGACATAAACATCCTAATATGCTTGCGCGTGAAGAAATAGAAAAGATATTTATAGGAATGGGATACGAAGTTGTAGAAGGTCCAGAGGTAGAATATGATTATTACAACTTTGAGGCACTTAATATTCCAGCTAACCATCCAGCAAAAGATGAACAGGATACATTCTATATCAATGATAAAGTTGTTCTTAGAACACAGACATCACCTGTTCAGGCAAGAGTTATGGAAAAAGGCAGACTTCCAATAAGAATGATTTCACCTGGACGTGTATACAGAGCAGATGAAGTTGATGCAACCCATTCACCTTGCTTCCATCAGGTTGAAGGTCTTGTAATTGATGAGAACATAACATTTGCTGACCTTAAGGGAACACTTGCAGAATTCGCTAAGGAGTTATTCGGTGAAGATACTAAGGTTAAGTTCAGACCACATCATTTCCCATTCACAGAGCCTAGTGCCGAGATGGATGTAAGCTGCTTTAAATGTGGCGGCAAGGGATGCCGTTTTTGTAAGGGTGAGGGCTGGATTGAAATACTTGGCTGCGGAATGGTTCACCCACATGTATTTGAAATGTGCGGAATTGATAAAGATAAATATACAGGTTTTGCGTTTGGCGTAGGTCTTGAAAGAGTTGCCCTTCTTAAATACGAAATCGATGATATGAGATTGTTATACGAGAATGATACAAGATTCTTAAAGCAGTTCTAATTAATAATAAGTGGAGGATAAGTATGGATACATCTATTAAATGGATAAAGGACCTTGTTCCAGGTTTAGAGTGTACAAATCAGGAATTCAGAGATGCTATGACTCTTTCAGGTACTAAGGTAGAATGTTTTAATGAGCTTGATAAAAATCTGGATAAAATTATTGTAGGACAGATTGTTTCAGTAGAAAGACATCCAGATGCAGACAAGCTTGTAGTATGTCAGGTGAATGTAGGAAATGAAACTGTTCAGATAGTTACAGGTGCTCCTAATATTGAACCAGGAACAAGTGGACAGAAAGTTCCAGTTGTTCTTGACGGCGGACGTGTGGCTGGCGGACACGATGGAAGTCCACTTCCAGAAGATGGAATTAAGATTAAAAAAGGCAAGTTAAGAGGCGTTGAGTCTTATGGAATGATGTGTTCAATTGAAGAACTTGGTTCATCAAGAGAATTCTATCCAGATGCAGCAGAAAATGGTATTTATATATTTGGTGATGATGCCAAAGTAGGAGAGAGTGCTGTAGAATATCTTGGACTTGATGATACAGTATTTGAATATGAGATTACTAACAACCGTGTAGACTGCTATAGTATCCTTGGTATCGCAAGAGAGGCAGCAGCTACATTCAGAAAGCCATTCAATCCTCCAGTTGTTAATGCTACAGGCAATAGCGAAGATGTTAATGACTATATTAAGATTGAAGTAGCAGCTAAGCAGCTTTGCAAGAGATATACAGCAAGAGTTGTTAAGAATATAAAGCTTGCTCCATCACCAAAGTGGATGCAGCACAGACTTATGACAGCAGGCATCAGACCTATTAATAACATAGTAGATATTACTAACTATGTTATGATAGAATATGGTCAGCCAATGCACGCTTATGATTATGATACAATCGCTGATAAGAAGATTATTGTAAGAACTGCTGCTGAGAATGAGAAGTTCGTTACACTTGATGGACAGGAAAGAACACTTGATTCAGAAGCACTTCTTATATGTGATGGAGAAAAGGCTATTGGTCTTGCTGGTATTATGGGTGGTGAGAACTCAATGATAACAGATGATGTTAAGACAATGCTTTTTGAAGCTGCAACATTTGATGGAACTAATATAAGAAAGTCAACTAAGAAGATTGGTTTAAGAACAGATGCTTCTGGTAAGTTTGAGAAGGGCTTAGATCCAGAGCTTGCACTTGAAGCTATGAACAGGGCCTGTGACCTTATAGAACAGTTAGGTGCAGGTGAAGTAGTTGGCGGTGTTGTTGATATATATGATGAGCCGGTATCTAAGAAGAGAATATCATTTGAACCAGATAAGTATAATGCACTTCTTGGAACAAATGTATCAAAGGAAGATATGCTTTCATATTTCAAGAGACTTGAAGTAGAATATGATGAAGCTTCTAATGAGCTTATTATTCCTACATTTAGACAGGATCTTAACAGAGATGCAGATATTGCAGAGGAAGTAGCAAGATTCTTCGGATATGATAATATTCCTACAACACTTCCAAAGGGTTCTACAACAATGGGTAAGATACCATTTGAGAGAAGTATTGAAGATGTAGCAGGTGAAGTTGCACAGTTCTGTGGATTCTCACAGGCTATGACATATTCATTTGAAAGCCCTAAGGTATTTGATAAGCTTAAGCTTGCGGCCGACTCAGAATACAGAAAGACAGTGGTTATCTCTAATCCATTAGGAGAAGATTTCTCAATAATGAGAACACTTCCTGTTAATGGTATGCTTACATCATTATCAACTAACTATAACAGACGTAATAAGAATGTTAAGTTATATGAGCTTGCAAAGGTATATCTTGCAGCAGATGATGTTAACGAGCTTCCAGATGAGAGAGTTATGTTCACGCTTGGAGCATTTGGAGATGTTGATTTCTTCCAGATGAAGGGTGTAGTTGAAGAATTCCTTGAAAGAATTGGAATGAGAGTTAAGCCGGAATACAATCCAGAGGCAGGAATTACATTCCTTCACCCAGGACGTCAGGCAGAGATTATCTATGATGGAACAAAGATTGGCTATATGGGTGAATTACATCCAGATGTAGCAGATACTTATTCATTAGGCGACAGAACATATATTGTTGTTATTGACCTTTCAATTGTAACTAAGATGGCAAGCTTTGACAGAAAGTTTGAGGGTATTGCCAAGTTCCCAGCAGTTACAAGGGATATAAGTATGGTTATGCCTAAGTCAGTTCTTGTAGGAAAGATTGAGAAGATAATCGAGAAACGCGGCGGAAGCATACTTGAGAGTTACAAGTTATTTGATATATATGAAGGTGCCCAGATTAAAGAGGGCTACAAGTCAGTAGCATATTCAATATCTTTTAGAGCTAAGGACAAAACACTTGAGGATAAGGATATCACACCAGTAATGGAGAAGATATATAAAGACTTAAGTGATAATGGAATCGAACTTCGTATGTAGTGAATATAGAGTGCACAATCTGAATAGAGGATTATTATGGATTTACATGATTTTTATTATGATCTGCCAGAGGAACTTATAGCACAAGACCCTCTGTCAGACCGTTCAAGCTCCAGATTGATGGTTCTTGATAAGAACACAGGAGCTATAGAACACAAGATATTTAGGGATATAACAGAATATCTTAAGCCGGGTGACTGCCTTGTAATTAATGATACTAAGGTTATACCTGCAAGACTTATCGGTGAGAAAGAAGGAACAGGTGCTGCCATTGAAGTGCTTTTGTTAAAAAGACTCGAAGACAGACAGGATACGTGGGAAGTCCTTGTTAAGCCAGGAAAGAAATGCAAGGTTGGTGCAAGGATAGTATTTGGTGGCGGAAAGCTTACAGGTGAGATTATTGATATAGTTGAGGAAGGTAACAGACTTATACAGTTTAGTTATGATGGCATATTTGAGGAAATTCTTGATGAACTAGGACAGATGCCGCTTCCACCATATATCACACATAAGCTTGAAGATAAGAACCGCTATCAGACAGTATATGCCAAGCACGAGGGTTCAGCAGCAGCACCTACGGCAGGACTACATTTTACAAAAGAACTGCTTAAACAGATAGAAGATATGGGAGTGAAGATTGCAAGAGTTACTCTTCACGTAGGTCTTGGAACATTCAGACCAGTTAAGGTTGAGAATATACTTGATCATCATATGCACTCAGAATTCTATCAGGTTGATAAAGAAGCAGCAGATATAATTAATAATACCAAGGCTAATGGTGGAAGAGTTATTGCTGTAGGAACTACAAGCACAAGAACTCTTGAATCAGTAGCTGATGAAAATGGACATATACCAGTTAAGAGTGGCTGGACAGAAATATTTATATATCCAGGTTATAAGTTTAAGGCAATAGATTGTCTTATAACTAATTTCCATCTCCCAGAATCAACTCTTGTAATGCTTGTGTCAGCACTTGCAGGAAGAGAAAATGTTCTTAATGCTTATGAAGTTGCAGTAAAAGAACGTTACAGATTCTTTAGTTTTGGGGATGCTATGTTCATTAAGTAGGCGTTAGATGTTTACAAAGTTACAATTAACTTAATAATACTAATAAATGTGAGTAGTACAGATGATCGCGGCTGCAAGTGTCGAAAGACCGCAGGTGAGGAAAGTCCGGGCTTCGCAGGGCAGGATGCCGGATAACGTCCGGTGGAGGTGACTCCAAGGCTAGTGCAACAGAAATATACCGCCAGTGCTTAACACTTAGTGTTGAGCTTATTGGTAAGGGTGGAAAGGCAGTGTAAGAGACTACCGTGGTATTGGTAACAATACTGGCTATGTAAACCCCATTCGAAGCAAGACCAAATATAAAGCGATACGGCTGCCCGTCGTGCTTTTAGGTAGGTTGCTTGAGCCTGCTGGTAACAGCAGGTCTAGATAGATGATCATCAGTAGTCAGGTCAAAGCCTGGCTGGACATAACCCGGCTTATAGTACTGCTCATATTTTTTTATTTAATAGGAAATTCCAATATAATTTCCTATTAAATAAAAGGCACTATGTGCCAGTTATGCGCACTCGCGTGAAGCTGTAGTTTGTCGCAAGCGACAGCACTCGTCGCGAGAATGTGCTTAGCACATTCTTTTTTATAATAGGAAATGGATGGATAGTAATGAACAATAATGATTATAAAGATAACAATGAGAACTTAAACAGTGAGAACACTGTGGATAATAAAAGCAGCCAGAACAGTGGTCATAGAAGAAGCAATGTCCAGCATACTGGCAGTAATACAGCTAACAATAACAGCCGTCACAATGTAAGAGAGGGAAGTAACAATAATTCAGAACATCACAGCAGCAATAGTAGTGAAGGACACCACAGCCACCATAGCAGTGGGGAACATCACAGCCACAGTGGTAAGAAGAGATTAACAAAACAGCAGAAAAAGAAACGTACTATAACAATTGTTTCAATAGTAGCTGCGGTTGTTGTTATTATAGGAATTATGGGTGTTAAAGGCTTATCTGATGCCAAGGGAATGTTAAAGAATGCTAATGAATTAAAGACAGAGATGAATGATATGCTTGGAGCTGTAAAAGCCCAGGATGCTGAGGCAGCTAATACAGCAGTATTAAAGCTTGACAATACAACTTATAAGATAAGCAAGACATTATCAAGCCCATTGTGGAAGATGGCAAGCCACATTCCGGTTGCAGGAAAGTATGTTAAGTCAGTAGATACACTTATAGGACTTGTTGAAGATGCATCAGATGATATTATAAAGCCGGCAGTAGCAACAATATCAGAATACCCTATGTCAGGTCTTAAAGTAGGTGATGGTTTTAGTGTAACAACAATTAATGCCTATCTTGATCTTTTAGAGCAGATACAGCCAGTGGTTAATAATATGACTGCTAAGATGAACAAGGTTGAACTTCCGGGAAGTATGGGAACAATGATATCTTCTTATAGTGATAAGATAACATCACTTATGAGTATGTACACAGATTATGAAGATTACATTCCATTAATGAAAGCATTTATCGGCGATGGAAGTGATAAGGTATATCTTCTTGCTGCACAGAATACAGCAGAGATAAGAGCTGCAGGTGGTTTCCCAGGTTCAATCGGAACAATAAGGGTTGAAGATGGTGTAATGTCAATTGGAGATTTTAATCCTGTTAATGATGTATTGGCAACATATCCACCAGATGAAGCTAATGTTACAAGAAAAGAATTAAAGATATTTAATGATACGTTAATCTATTCAAGAGATGCAAGTTTTAACCCTGATTTTGAAAGAGCTGCTCAGATATGGGCTTTGGCTTATGAAGCTAAGCACGGTGAGAGCGTTGATGGTGTGCTTTCACTTACACCGACTATTATACAGAAGGTTCTTAGAATATCAGGACCAATTACACTTCCTGATGGAACAGAGCTTAATGGTGATAATGCCGTATCAGTATTACAGTATGAGCTTTATTATAAATATCTTAGCGACAGAGGTACTAATGTTGATTATAATGAAGCTAATGAATATGTCGATGGTCTTTTTGCAGAGACAGCCAAGCAGGCAATGGCAGTATTGGTATCAGGCTTTGATTTTAAGAGAATTAATGAATATGTAGATATGTTTAATGAGGGTGTTGAGGAGAACACAATTATGCTCTGGTTCGTAGATGAGCAGGAAGAGCAGTATGCTAAGGACGCAGGTTGTTCAGGAAATCTTAATGATGACCCGGCTAATCCAGAAGCAGGAGTATTCTTCAGCTTATATGAGCCTTGTAAATTAGGCTGGTTCTTAAATATTGATACTAAGATGAGTGAGCCTGTTATTAATGCAGATGGAACAAGAAGCTATGATATTACTGTGACATTAACTAATACAATTAAAAGAAGCAATATAACAAGAGCAGGTGGTTATATTCTTGGTGGATTCGATGGTGGAATAAGAGGATTTGTTCATTTATTTGCACCAGCAGGTGGTACTATAGGTAACTTTGAGACTAATAATGGCCTTAAGATAACAACTGATGAGTATGATAATCTTGAAGTTGGTTATAATGTTGATCTTGTAGTAGAAGCAGGTTCACCACAGGTAATAAAGTATACAGTAACAACAGCAGAAGGCGTTGATACACCACTTAAGATTCGCACAACACCTACATTACAGGCATACAGATAAAACAAGTAAGTATCGAATATTTTAGAAAGTGTTATGAAGGCAGGTTGTAGTGTATACAGCCTGTTGATTATATGGTATATATGAAATAAAAGGGGATGTGAAAAAACTCGATTGAGTTTTTTTACATCCCCAAAAAATGTTCGAAAATTACCCATGGTATATCAGAAGTTTCATCGTCAGCACTTGAAAAATACAATTTCTTTCCATAAGAAAATCTGTAGATGAGATATGTTGACGATTTCGCAACCTGTTTGTAACGTCCGGAAATTTTTTGATACAATACCGTATTAAGTGTATTGTCATTATGCTTTTCCATATAGGTTCTGCCATTTGATTTGAACGTCCGCGATGATGCCTGCACCGTTGTCGTCCTGACATTGGTTATCGCAAAACATCCCAAAACCATAAACAATAACAACAGACATAGTTTCAAATGCTTTCTCTTTGTGTTTTTCATTTTCTTTTTTCTTTTTCGTATTCTTTCAGTTCTTTCAGAGCCTTCTCACCCTGTGGGTAAAGAATGATGATATTAAAGATCGTCATCAGTCCGATTCCAACATCACCAAGATCCCACACAAATGTATATGCTGCAAGGCCGCCGATGAACAGCATCACAAGTGCCAGTACTTTGTATGCAGTCTGTGAAGCCCAGTTATCTCCGAAAAGATATGCAACATTGCATCTCGCATAAAAAAGGATGCCCAGAAACGTCGAAAAACTGAATAAAAACAGCGTCGCCGCAATAAAGATCACACCAAAACGGCCAAGATGATGTTCCATTGCTGTCTGCAGAAGATCCATTCCGGAAAGTCCTGTAACTTTTTCTTCCGGCGCAAGCAGCATGATAAATGCTGTACAGCTGCAGATCACGATCGTATCCACAAATACCCCGAGCGCCTGTACCAATCCGGCTTTGACCGGCTGGTCACATTCTGCCGCTGCTGCCGCACACGGAGCAGATCCGGAACCTGCTTCATTCGAAAACAGTCCACGTTTGATTCCATTCATTAGGACTGCGCCAAAACCGCCGGCTGCTGCCTGTCGGAATCCAAATGCTTCCTCAAAAATTCTTGCAAAAACACCCGGCAAACTTCCAAGATTCATCACAATGATCAGAATCGTGATTGCAAAATAGCATACCGCCATGACCGGCACTACCATATCCAGGATCTTAACTGTCGCATCTTTACGAAGCACTATCACAGCAGCCACAGCAACAAGTACTACCGTCATATAGATCGGCGGAATGGAAAATGCATTTTTAAATGAAGAAACAACAGAATTGCTGATCACTTGACTGATACCGCACCAGCAGATCAGACCGGAGATTGCAAACAACACAGAAATCACCACTTTGTTTCTCTTTTTCTTCTGTTTTTCTTCTACATATGCATGAATATAATACGCCGGACCGCCGCGGTAACCTCCGTACAGCGGATCTTTTTCTTTATAAAGCTGTGCCAGTGTCGCTTCAATAAAAGCTGTTGATGAACCGATAATTGCCGTCACCCACATCCAGAAAACCGCACCGGCGCCGCCTGCCGAAATTGCCGCAACAACACCGACCAGATTTCCCATACCGACACGGGTTGCAGTCGAAACGATCAGTGTCTGAAATGAAGACAGACTGTTTTTTTGTTGTTTCTTCTCAACCAGTGCCTGCACCATATCCGGGAACAGGCGAATCGGCAGAAAACGCGTCCGAACCGTAAAATAAATTCCTGTAGGAATCAGTAATATAATCAGAAGCGAAATCCCCAGAGTGCTGCCGCCCGGCAGTGGAATCTGCACCAGATCTCCCCACAGAAAACTATATACTTTCTCAATCAGAGTAACTATCATACTTTAAACCCTCTTCCATACTCACAACATCCGGGATACATGCTGCTCACGTCATCTACAACAGCCTGATTCCCGGACAAATTCCATAATAGTATAGCCCATATTAACCCTTAAACGCAAGTACTTTTAAGGTTTAAAGTCAAAAACTTTAAATAATTAAATCTTTCAACTATGTTTGAAGCCTACAGCATCGTTTAACATGGAATTTCATCAAGTATTGTTTGCATTATCTAAATACCATTGGTTCACTGGTAACTAAGTATGTACCGGATTATCTGAATGAAATCGTTGAGCAGCTAGTACTTTTATGGGAACTGGATACAAGTACATTTGTTTACGGAAGTGGAAAGCGAAAATCCAAAGAACAGCGTCATTATGAACACTTGACTTTCGGAATTATGAAAAACGACCGTTGGTACAAGAGAATTGTCCGAAGAGGTATTCATTCAGTCAAACTGGAAGTTTTACTTATGGCGATAGGCCACAATCTATATAAATATCAGAAAAAAAGATGAGAAACAGAACTGCCGCATAGATTCAAAAAAAGAATTTCTATGGGGTAGGGGAAGTGCGCTTTCTTTGCGCATGATTTCAGTCATTTATACACAACAGGTACAAAAAGGGAGATGCGAAAAAACTCAATCGAGTTTTTTCACATCCCCTTTTTACTATATAATCAGAAGATTACATTAGAACTTTAAGCTTATATAATAAAGCTGTACGAATGTTGTATTGGGGGGATATTATTTACCAGTATATTTCTCTTCACAGTATTTACATCTGTATACCTGCTTAACAGGGTCAGAAAGAACAAATACATGGTCAAGACCCTGTTCAATAGAAGTAATACATCTAGGATTCTTACATTTGATAACATTAGTAATCTGCTTTGGTAATGAAAGTGATTTCTTATCTACTATTTGTCCGTCTTTAATAATATTAACAGTGATATTATGATCGATAAATCCTAATACATCTAAATCAACAAGGTCAAGTCCGCCCTCAATCTTGATAATATCCTTTCTTCCCATTTTACTGCTTCTTGCATTCTTGATAATAGCAACCTGACAGTCGAGTTCGCCAAGACCAAGGTTATTATATATCATCATTGATTTGCCGGCTTCAATATGGTCTAGTACAAAGCCTTCATTAAGTTGTCCTACATTTAACATAATTACCCTCCTATATTTACTTGTTATTAAGACCAAGAAGTGTCATAATAAGAGCCATTCTTACATATACACCGAATTGTACCTGTTTAAAGTAAGCAGCTCTTGGGTCATCATCTATATCTACTGATATTTCATTAACACGAGGAAGTGGGTGAAGAACATACATATCCTCTTTTGCAAGAGCCATTTTTGACTTATCAAGTATATAGAAATCTTTCATTCTGAGGTATTCATCTTCTGAGAAGAATCTTTCACGCTGAACTCTTGTCATATATAATATGTTAAGCTCAGGCATAGCATCTTCTAGGTTTTCCATTTCTACGAATTCAGCATTGTTGGCTTTTAATACATCATCTCTTATATAATCAGGTATTCTTAATTCCTTAGGAGATATAAGCACGAATTTGACATTTTTATATCTTACGAGTGAATTGATAAGTGAATGAACAGTTCTTCCGAACTTAAGGTCACCACAAAGGCCTATTGTAAAGTTGTCAAGAGAACCGCGGAGTTCCCTTATAGTCATAAGATCTGTAAGTGTCTGTGTTGGGTGCTGGTGTCCGCCATCACCTGCATTGATTACAGGTATAGAAGACTTGCTTGCTGCAACCATAGGAGCACCTTCTTTTGGGTGGCGCATGGCACATATGTCTGCATAGCAGGAAATTACCCGTATAGTATCAGCCACGCTTTCGCCCTTTGATGCTGAACTTGAGTTAGCAGAAGAAAAACCTAATACAGACCCTCCAAGATTGAGCATTGCTGCTTCAAAACTAAGACGGGTTCTTGTACTAGGTTCATAAAATAAAGTTGCTAACTTTTTACCATCACATACATGGCTGTATTTTTTAGGATCTTTAGAAATGTCTCTTGCAAGATTAAGTAAATCTTCAAGTTCTGTGACACTTAAGTCTAGTGGACTAAGTAAATGTTTCATTAATTGTTCCTCCACAAGTATATATTATTGTGCTCTTGGCACTCTGTTATATATATTACTATTAATTAGATTAATTCTCAATTGTTATTTTAAAAAAAATGTGATAAAATTATGAATATTTGTGATATGCATAGATGCGTTGCATAAGAATGGAGGAGCAATATGTCTAAGATAATATTAACAGGTGACCGTCCAACAGGAAAGCTTCATGTTGGTCATTATGTTGGTTCATTAAAGAGAAGAGTAGAATTACAGAATTCAGGTGAATACGATAAGATATTTATTATGATAGCAGATGCTCAGGCACTTACAGATAATGCTGATAATCCTGAGAAGGTACGCCAGAACATAATAGAGGTTGCACTTGATTATCTTTCAGTCGGTTTAGACCCAGCTAAGTCTGATATATTTATTCAGTCACAGATTTCACAGCTTACAGAGCTTACATTTTATTATATGAATCTTGTTACAGTTTCAAGACTTCAGAGAAACCCAACAGTTAAGTCAGAGATCCAGATGCGTAACTTTGAAGCGAGCATACCGGTTGGATTTTTCTGCTATCCAATAAGCCAGGCCGCTGATATAACAGCATTTAAGGCTACAACAGTTCCGGCAGGTGAGGATCAGGAGCCGATGATTGAACAGACAAGAGAGATTGTAAGAAAGTTCAATTCAGTATATGGAGATACATTGGTAGAACCACAGATACTTCTTCCGGATAATAAAGTATGTTTAAGACTTCCAGGTACAGATGGCAAAGCTAAGATGAGTAAGTCGCTTGGTAACTGCATATATCTTTCTGATACAGAAGAAGATGTTAAGAAAAAGGTTATGAGTATGTATACAGATCCAGATCATATTAAGGTATCGGATCCTGGTAAGATAGAAGGTAATACTGTATTTACATATCTTGATGCATTCAGTAAGGAAGAAGACTTTGGATTATTCTTACCAGAGTATAATAACCTTGATGAATTAAAAGACCACTATAAGAGAGGTGGACTTGGTGATGTTAAGGTTAAGAAGTTCCTTTTAAATGTTCTTAACAAGGAATTAGAGCCAATCAGAAATAGAAGACACGAATATGAGAAGGATATTCCTTATGTATACGAGATACTTAAACAGGGAACTAAGAATGCTTATGAGGTAGCAGAACAGACATTAAGCGAAGTTAAGGCTGCTATGAAGATTAATTACTTTGATGATGTTCAGCTTATAAATGCACAGTCAGAAAAGTACAGCGGATAATAAAAAGGCACTGTGCCATATATGTATTCAGGATGAGAATGCATATAGCACAGTGCCTTTTGCTTTGATAAAGGCTTGGTCTGGATTTATGGCCGATCCTTTATCAATTAATCTAACTTTTTAATAACCATATTGTTAGGACGTGATATTTTAAGTTCTTTGCCATTCATAACAATAAGTCCTTTGGTATAGTCTACAGTAAATATTGTTATTGAGTTGCCTTCATTATTCATGGATAAAAGGTGCTTGTCATCAGGAAAAAGGCATATGTACTTAGGATAATCACCACTTACAGGAAGTGAGTTAAGTGTAATTATCTTTCCTGTAGTCTTGTCCACAGAATATATTGTAGCAGTGTTATCACCGGCATTAGAGCAGATTAAGTTATTGCCTGAATTAGTAAGGCATATGTCTGAAGCTGCACTGTTAGACTTATGGTCGCGTCTTACAGTGAATATATTCTGAATCATCTCAAATCTGTTCTTATCAGAAGAAGCATCATAAGAATATACGTTAATATAATTCTTTAATTCACATACAACATAAGCGAATCGTCCATCTTCTGAGAATATCATCTTTCTTGGAGCAGATTCAAGCTGTGAACGTATAATATCAAAAAGCTTGAGCTTTCCAGTTGTATGGTTGAATTCATAAAGCTTAATCTGGTCAATTCCAAGATCACATACACATAAAAGTTCTTCATCAGGTGTAAAGCAGGTATGACTTATATGGGGTCTGAAATTACGTTCAGCAACGCTTCCAAGACCCTTATGAAATACCTCATCAGCTATATCACCTAAAGAACCATCAGCATTAATATGCATTACAGTAATCTTGCCATCGTGATAGCCGGAAATAACAAGAAAACGGTTATCCTTAGTTACAGAAATATGACAGCCTCTCATTCCGTTGATAGAAGCAACATTCATAAGTTCAAGAGAACCATCTTCAGTAATAGCAAATGAAGAAATACCCTGATCACATATTGCGTATAAATACTTCTTATTAGAAGATAATGTTATATATGAGGGATTATCAATTGTAACCTCACATCTTTCAGTTATTCGTCCCTTTTCAACGTCCATATCATATATATGAATACCTTTGCTGCTTTCGTGGGTATAAGTACCTGCATAAGCCACATATCTATCGTTCATAAGTAACCTCCAATCAAAATATAACGTATAGTCAAGATAAGTTAAATAACCGTGTACTCACTAAATTATATGTATATATTAGCATTTTTCTTTATGTTTATCAAGGCAGACATTGACAAGGATAATGTCACGCCCAATAGATTTGATACATCTGAAAGGTATGACATACACAAATTCACGTCCAAAGAAGCCGCAAAGCCGTCCAGGACCAGGAATTATTATAGAATTGATACAGCCATTTTTAGGGTCAAAGTCAATATCAATAACACAGCCTATAATACAGCAGTCCTCTTCGTTGATAACCTGCTTGTTTTTTAGTTCAAATATCTTCATACAACACCTCATTTTATATAATTATACTTAATATAAAATATGTATTTTTAAAGGGGAAAGTGCATATAACAGGTATAATAATGAAATATTAATGAACAAATGTGTTATGGGTTTGACACACAGATTGGCATAGGCTATCATATTAAATAATAAAATTGATAATTCGATGGAGGAAAATATATGTATTATTTCTATGATGCAACATATATACTCGTTATTATAGGTGCAATAATAAGTCTTATAGCATCTATGAATGTTAAATCGACATTTAACAGATATGATAAGTATAACAGCCGTTCAGGGCTTACAGGTGCTATGGCAGCACAGGAAATATTAAGAGCGGCAGGAATTACTAATGTAAGAATTGAGAGAGTAAGCGGTAATCTTACAGACCATTATTCACCAAAGGAAGGAGTTCTTAGATTATCAGATTCTGTATACAATTCAACATCAGTAGCAGCTATAGGCGTGGCCGCCCATGAGTGTGGACATGCTATGCAGTATGACGAAGAATATTTTCCAATTAAGATAAGAGCAGCTGTAATACCGATAGCTAATATTGGTTCAGCTCTTTCATGGCCAATAATTCTTTTAGGTTTATTCCTTGGAGCTACAGGACTTATGCAGCTTGGAGTAGTGCTTTTCTCACTTGTTGTAGTATTCCAGCTTCTTACTCTCCCGGTTGAATTTGATGCTTCCGCAAGAGCATTAAGAACCTTAAGAGAACGTAATATGCTTGAGTCAAGTGAACTTACCGGTGCAAGAAAGGTGCTTACAGCAGCAGCATTAACATATGTAGCGGCACTTCTTACATCTATTCTTCAGCTTTTAAGACTTGTTCTTCTTACAAGAAGAGATGATTAATATTAAATATGTATATAATTGCCAGTTCACAACAGTATAAAAGTACATTTATGTGGTAATGCTTGTAATATAAGCGAACTTAAATGTATGCCTTTCCACTAAAGATAAATGTTCGCAATGTCTTTAGGAGGAAAGGTTAATGGCTGGTGTAAAAGTTACGATATGTGGTGTTAATACGCAGGAGCTGCCTCTGCTTAGTGCGAAGGAGAAGAAAGAGCTTTTATTAAAGATAAAGGCTGGTGACCAGACAGCAAGAGAGAGATTTATTAAAGGTAATCTCCGTCTGGTATTAAGCATTGTTGGCAGATTTTCTAACAGTAATGAAAATGTGGATGATTTATTCCAGATTGGCTGTATAGGTCTTATAAAATCAATAGACAATTTTGATGTATCGCAGGGCGTGCAGTTCTCAACCTATGCAGTTCCAATGATTACTGGGGAGATTAAGAGGTATCTTCGTGATAACAGTGCAATAAGAGTAAGCCGTTCATTAAAGGATATGGCTTATAAGGCACTTTATACAAAAGAACAGCTATTAAAGAGCAGGCAGAAGGAACCGACAATATCGGAGATTGCAAGTGAGATAGGAGCATCTAAGGAGGATATTGTTATAGCACTTGAGGCTGTATCCCCAACTGTTTCACTGTATGAACCGGTATTTAATGAAGGCGGGGATACATTATATGTCATAGACCAGATTAAAGATAAAGCAGATGGGGAAGAGAACTGGGTTACACATCTGGCATTGGACTCTGCCTTTGCAAAGTTAAGCGGGCGTGAACAGCAGATAATAAGAAAGCGTTTTTATGAATATAAGACACAGATGGAGATAGCCGAAGAGATTGGAATATCACAGGCACAGGTAAGCAGGCTTGAAAAATGTGCTCTTAAGAATATGAAGAAGCATATGTCTTAACAGCATAGCAAGTATTAATAAAATAATAAATAAATAAAGGGCTGTCGCACAAAGTAGAATTTATAATAGGAAGATAATAACAGGTTGATAATGTCTTTATATTATAGATTATATTTGGTGCGGCAGCCCTGATATTTTATGTTATGTGTATTGTATATGGTATTATTATTGTATGTCTTTACAGTCAGAAAGGCTTTTGACTGTAATATAGATTGATTATTAATTAGTGCTATAGTGTGTTTATGGAATATTTTATAGATATTTTGACATAACAGCACCAGTGGGCTATAATTCTAGTAGTTTATTGTATTTAGGGGAGGTTTGTGAATGAAGTGCCCATATTGCGGAAAAGAGAATACAAGAGTAATAGATTCAAGACCTACAGATGACAGCTCTATAAGAAGACGCCGTCAGTGTGATGAATGTGGAAAGCGTTTTACCACATACGAGAAAGTAGAGACACTTCCTCTTATAGTTGTGAAGAAAGATAATAACAGAGAACCTTATGACAGGGAAAAGATAGTGGCTGGAATAGTCAGGTCGTGCCATAAGCGTCCGATATCAATGAAACAGATTAATGATATGGTAGATGACATTGAGGGACAGATATTTAATATGGAGGAGAAAGAGATACCTACAACAACGATAGGTTCTATTGTTATGGATAAGTTAAAGGATTTAGATGAAGTTGCATATGTAAGATTTGCTTCTGTATACAGGGAGTTTAAGGATGTTAATACATTTATGGACGAAATCAAGAAAATACTTAAAAAGTAGTAGATACTTAAAAGTAACAAATGCTTAAGAACAGCAGAAAGGCTGATAAGAAAGGTAGTAATTACAGATGTTTAAAAGGTTTTATCCGGATATGTATATAGACTCTGCATACGATATAGATTACAAGGGACTTTATGATAAAGGCTACAGGGGAATTATATTTGATGTTGACAACACGCTTGTTGAACACGGAGCACCAGTTACTGAGCGTGCAAAGAAGCTGTTTGGTGATTTAAAGGCTATGGGATATAATACCTGCATAATATCCAATAATAAAGAATACAGGGTTAAGCCGCTTGCAGATGAGGTTGGTTCATTATATGTAAGCAAGGCAGGAAAGCCATCTCCTAAGAATTATGTTAAAGCTATGGAGTATATGAATACTGATAAGTCTGACACATATTTTGTGGGGGATCAGTTGTTCACAGATGTGTGGGGTGCTAACAGGGCAGGAATTAAGTCTGTTCTTGTAAAGCCGATAGACAAGCACGAGGAAATACAGATAATTCTAAAAAGAAGGCTTGAATGGATAGTTCTGCATTTTTATAAGAAGCATATTAAAAGAGAAGGCGGAAAAGCAGGTTTCTAATACATATAGGTTTAATATAATTTCAAGATATATATTTATTGTGATTTCATAATATATGAATTTATCTGTACTTTAGATATAAGCTCATAAGAAAGGAAGTAAGATTTTAATGATAGATATTAATGGTACAACAAGAGTGTGCGGTCTTATAGGTAATCCGGTGGGACATTCAATTTCCCCGGTGATACATAACAGCCTTGCACAGCTTATGGATATGAATATGGTGTATACAACCTTCAAGGTTGAAAAGGGTGATGTTGTCACAGCAGTAAATGGAGCTTATGCACTTAACATATTAGGACTTAATGTAACAGTTCCACACAAGCAGGCTGTTATGGAGTCACTTGTGGATATTGATCCGCTTGCTAAAGCTATAGGAGCTGTTAATACGCTTGTAAGAACAGATAAGGGCTATAAAGGCTATAATACAGATATATTGGGACTTGAAAGAGAACTTATAGACGAGGGAGTTGTGCTTTTAGGCAGCCGTTGTGTAATTCTTGGTGCAGGCGGAGCGGCAAGAGCAATAGCATTTTTATGTGCAAAGAGCGGTGCTAAAGAAATATATGTGCTTAACAGGACTAAGGAAAAGGCTTACGATATAGCCAAAGCAGTTAATGATTATTTCGGTAAAGAATGTATCAAGCCTATGCTTATAAGTGAGTATGATAAGCTGGAAGCTGATGATTACGTTGTGATACAGACCACAAGCGTTGGACTTTATCCTAATGTGGATGATGTTGTAATTGATGATGAAGCATTTTATAAGAAGGTAAAAGTCGGAGTTGATATTATATATAATCCTAGTGAAACACGTTTTATGAAAATGTGTAAAAATTCCGGAAAGCCAGCCTGCAACGGTTTAAAAATGCTTTTATACCAAGGGGTTGCGGCGTATGAGTTATGGAATGATGTAAGTGTCACAAAAGAACAGGCGGATAAAGTGTATAATAAGATGAAAGAGGAACTTGGAATTGAATAATATTGTACTTATTGGATTTATGGGAAGTGGAAAGACGACATTTGGCCGCTGGGTTTCAAGACGACACGATAGAAAGTTCTATGATACAGATGAGTATATCGAGAAAAAGCAGAATACAACAATAAGCGAAATCTTTGCAAAGAAGGGAGAGGAAGCTTTCAGGGATATGGAGACAGAGACGGTAAAAGAGTTATCAGATACTCTTGATAACTGCGTCATATCTGTTGGTGGCGGACTTGTGTTAAGAGAGGTCAATAGGGAGCTTTTAAGAAAGCTTGGAACAGTAGTATATCTTAAAGCTTCTGAGGAGGAACTCTGCAAAAGGTTGAGTAAGGACACCAAACGTCCATTATTACAGGGCGGTGGGCTTCACGAGAAGATACATAACCTTATGGAGCAGAGAGAAGATATATATCTGGATGCGGCTGATATGATAGTTGATACGCAGAAGATGTCATTTGAACAGATGTATACAGCAATCATTAAGAATATGGAGGATTAGCAATGAAGATACTTGTTATTAACGGACCTAATATTAATTTCCTTGGAATAAGAGAAAAAGGAATATATGGCAATGATAATTATGACACGCTTGTTGATATGATTAACAAGAAAGCAGAGGAACTTAATGTTAAAGTTGAGGTATTCCAGAGCAACCATGAGGGTGCAATTATAGATAAGCTTCAGGAAGCTTATTACAATGATGTTGATGGTATTGTAATTAATCCGGGGGCATTTACACATTACAGCTATGCAGTAAGAGATGCACTTGCTTCGATAGCTGCAATACCGAAGATAGAAGTACATATATCCAATGTTCATACAAGAGAAGAATTCAGACATACATCTGTTACAGTTCCAGTATGTCAGGGACAGGTTGTAGGACTTGGACTTAGAGGTTATCTGTATGCGATGGAAGCATTAACAGATATGACGAAGAGTAATTAATAGATGATAATCATTATAAAGAAGAACCTATAGCACGATTTGGCTATAGGTTCTTCTTTATAATGGGCAGAATAAAAAGAGCCTGTACACCGATGAAAGTGTACAGGCTCTTTTTAAGAACTTATTATGTTAAAATATAATAAATATCTTATAAATCTTAACCTTTAATCTGATTAACTAAACACGTGAAATATATTCACCTGTTCTTGTATCAATCTTAATTGTATCACCCTGGTTAACAAATAATGGAACTAAAATCTTAGCACCTGTTTCAAGGATAGCTGGCTTTGTAGCACCTGTAGCTGTATCACCCTTAACACCTGGTTCAGATTCTGTAATCTGAAGTTCAACAGTGATAGGTGGCTCAATAGAGAATACGTTACCGTTGTGTGAACAGAGCTTAACCATTTCGTTCTCTTTAACGAACTTAAGTGAATCACCAACATTCTCAGCAGATAATGCAATCTGTTCAAATGTCTCTGTATCCATAAAGTTGTAAAGATCACCATCTGAGTAAAGATACTGATATTCTCTTTTCTCAATATGAGCGAGGTCAAACTTTTCTGTAGGTCTGAAAGACTTTTCAACAACACCACCACTCACGATATTCTTTAACTTTGTTCTAACGAAAGCAGCACCCTTACCAGGCTTTACATGCTGGAATTCAATAATCTGCCAAATGTTATTATCCATCTGAATTGTTAAACCATTCTTAAAATCTCCTGCGCTTACCATTCTTTGGTATACCTCCTAATTATCATAACTATTATAATTCTATAATAAAATGAATAATTTGGCAACCTCTTTTTTGTTTATGTTAATTTATTATTTGGATTTAAAGGTTGAACAGACAGTATCGTCAGCATTTACGGCTGTTATGCCTGATATATCAACGTGGTCAGCCTGACAAGCTTCGTTATTGTTATACACGCAGTTATGTGCGGCACACTTTATCTGAAGATTAAGCTTAGGCGAAGCAGTATTATTCTTAGCAGAGCCATCTTTGTAAGAATAGCTTCCACAGCAAGTTTCACTGCACTCACAGGCATTACTTCCCTTTACATCAATACCATTAAGGCAGCAGCAGTTATCATCATTGTGTACACAGCTACAAGCGTTACAGCTTAAATTAGTCATAATAAATTACCTCCTGTTAATCTTTAACTTAAGTGTCTGGTAAATGCTTTAATAAATAGAACATTTGCAATACACAGTAGTAGTATTAACAGGAGGTGATTTATTATACGTTACATTATAAATTGTATGAAATTTTAACTGATTCTGCTAAAGGAAATGCGTCCTTTTTCACCGCTGTAATAACGGATAAGCACCTTGGCAATTATCTTTTCTTTCTTAACATATGTGTTAGTCCAGTATCTTGAGTCTTTGGAGTTATTACGATTATCACCAAGCATAAAATAACAGCCATCAGGAACAATATAAGTGTGTGTTTCGCCGTCATCATATATATATTCTTTGATATATGGCTCATCAAGCTCATCACCATTGATGTATACATGCCCTTCCTTAATCTGGACTATTTCATTAGGAAGACCAATAACACGCTTAACATAATTCTCTGACTCATTATCAGGATATTTAAAGATTATAACGTCACCGCGCTTTGGTTCGCTGAACTTGTAAGCAAGCCTGAAACCGAAAAGGCGGTCGCCTTCCCATATTGTATCTCTCATAGAGCCAGATGGAACTTCGGCATTAATGATTATGAAATTCGTGCAGAGCAGGGCAATGATAGCTGCAAATATTACAATTTTAATGAAACTGAAGGCTTCTGATACTATAAATTTAACAACAGAATACTCCTGCTTCTTATTATTATCTGTATGTCTGCTAATATTATCAGAACGGCTGTAAGAATAATCATCATTGTCATCATCGTCATCTTCAATATCATCATAATCATCATCAAAATCGATATAATCTAAATCATCTTCATCAGGTGTATTGTTGTTATTAGTAGTCATACGTTAGTCCCCAATCTAATTGATATACGGGGCGAATGAATTCACCCCGTATATCCTATCATATGTTAAATTGTATTATTTTGCAAGTAATTCCATAATCTTATTACTTCTTGCAATGAATTCAGTCATCTGGTTTCCTGTAAGTGGAGCGTGGCTTATAAGTGCAAGGTCGTAAAGCTGTTTACAGATAATATCAGTATTCTCACCATCTTTATTGTTAAGAACATACTGAACAAGACTGTTGTTAGCATTAAGAATTAAAGTCTGTCCTGTAGAACCAAACATAGCCGGATCCATTCCTGACATACCGTACATCTTCATCATATCCTGCATACGTCTATCCTGCTCGGAAAGAGTAATCATAGAAGATACAGAAGCATCCTTTAACTTTTCAACCTTGATATTAAGATTATCATTGTTAAGTGCTTTCTTAAATGTAGCTGTAAGGCTTTCAGTTGCATCCTTTAATTCATCTTCGCTTGTTTCTTCCTTGAATATATCAGAAAGGTCAGTATCAATTCTTGCAAATTTAAGACCCTCGTTCTTGCCTTCAAGATGAGTGATGAATGGCTGGTCAATATTGTGAGTAAGAATGATAGCATCCATATTCTCTTTCTTAAACATATTGATATACTGGCTCTGTTCCTTCTCATCAGTCACATAGAAGACTGTATTCTCGTGCTTTTCCTTGTTAGCTTCAAGGTAATCCTTAAGTGTTAAATACTTGCCTTCAAGGTTCTTGAATATAATGTAATCATTCATCTTCTCAGCGAACTTTTCGTCTTTTAAGCAGCCAAATTTGATGAATGGGTTGATATCATCCCAATATTTCTCATAATTCTCACGGTTAGTCTTGCACATACCAGAAAGCTTGTCAGCAACCTTTTTAGTAATGTAATCAGAAATCTTCTTAACAAAGCCATCATTCTGGAGTGCAGAACGTGATACGTTAAGAGGAAGATCTGGACAATCAATAACACCCTTTAAGAGAAGAAGGAATTCAGGAATAACTTCCTTGATGTTATCTGCAACGAATACCTGATTATTGTAAAGCTTAATTGTTCCTTCAATTGACTCGTATTCTGTATTAATCTTAGGGAAGTAAAGTATACCCTTTAAGTTGAAAGGATAGTCCATATTAAGGTGAATCCAGAATAAAGGCTCTTTATAATCGTTAAATACCTTGCGGTAGAATTCCTTATATTCATCCTCAGTACATTCGTTAGGGTGCTTAGTCCAGAGAGGGTGGATATCATTGATAGCAACAGGTCTTTTAACAATCTTAGCCATCTTCTTTGCTGGAACTTTCTCGACTGTCTCTTTAGTTCCGTCCTCTTTTTCAACTTCTTCTGTAACAGCTTCCTTGATAAATGTATCAAGAACAGTATCCTTATCTGTTACTTCTTCCTCTGGAATCTCTTCTGTCTGTTCGCCGGCATCTTCATTAGTAAGGAAGATTGGTACTGGCATAAATGAGCAGTACTTTTCAACTACTTCACGAGCCTTGTATTCATTGGCGAATTCGTAGCTGTCTTCATTTAAGTAAAGAGTGATAGTAGTACCAGGAGTTGCAGCTGTTCCATCAGACATATCATACTCTGTACCGCCGTCACATTCCCAGTGAACAGCCTTAGCACCTTCCTTAAAAGAAAGAGTATCAATAGTAACCTTATCAGCTACCATAAATGCTGAGTAGAAACCAAGTCCGAAGTGACCTATAATCTGGTCATCATTAGCCTTGTCCTTATATTTTTCAAGAAATGCTTCTGCACCAGAGAAAGCAATCTGGTTAATATATTCTTCAACTTCACCATCAGTCATACCAATACCATTATCAATAATCTTGATAGTCTTATTATTAGCACTTACTTTAACATCAATCTTATATTCAATATCATCAGGTGCTTCGTATTCACCAATCATATCAAGCTTCTTAAGCTTGGTTATGGCATCACAGCCGTTAGATATAAGCTCTCTGTAGAAAATATCATGGTCAGAGTACATCCATTTTTTAATTATTGGAAAAATATTGTCACTGTTAATAGATAAACTTCCGTGTGTATTAGACATAATTATTATCTCCTATCTTTTAATATTCATTAGATGTAAAGAATAAATATATGTATCTTTATATCCTTAATTAAGTCTAAGTTTAATATTGTTAAAAGTGGAAGTCAAGCAAAAATTAGCACTCAAATCTAATGAGTGCTAACAAAGATAGAGATAATACAGTAAAATCAAGGCTTTAGAAAAATATTAAATATTAATAAACTCACTATAATTCTTCAAAATCAAGACCGGCATTAGCAAGAAATGTCTTGATATACTGGTCGAAGGCTGTATCAAGCTGCTTATCTAATGTAAATACATTAAGAGAAGTTCCTGTAATAATATCTACATGACCTTCCTGATACTTCATATTAATAAAGAGACCATTAACATTCTCAGGCATAACAGCGATGTTATTCTTTGCGATAATATCTGTGACAAGTTCATAAGAGGCAAGCATAACAAGCTTCATAGCAGCAGGAACTTTATTACCCTTAATAAGACTAAAACAGAATGGCTTAATATTACCCCATTCTGAATAAGACTTTTCGTTATTATTAAGATTATCCCATTCTTCATCAGAATAATATTCCTTGTTAATCTGTCCATTAATAGTGTATGAACACGCAGTCTTTATTGTGGCTTCTGACAGAAGCATTCTATCGAAGGTATCCTTGATAAGCAGCTGGGACATAAATACTTTAGTGTCCTTAATGCGGAGTGAAATCATTAAATCCTCATTTCTGCGCCAGCGTGGCGCGTGATAATCTATAGTAATGCCATTAATTATAAGCTATATGAGTATACAATAAACTGTATGCGATATAAAGCATAATTTGTATATTTGCAGTATATTATGAAAAGATAAAAATGTCAATCACGAAACATTTTCTCAATGACATCAACAAGTTTGAATAGAACAGTTGAGATAATGCAGAGTATAACAATGCTCATAGATACATAAGTCATCTTGAATACCTGCGAACCATATATAATAAGGTAGCCAAGTCCCTTATCAGCGGCTAAGAATTCGCCAATTATTACACCAACAAGGCAAAGACCGATGTTGACCTTCATATTGCTTATTATTATCTGCTTAGAACCGGGAAGTATGAGTTTCTTAAGAATATCTTTCTTAGTTCCGCCAAGTGTTTTAATAAGAATGATTTTCTCCTTGTCAATTTCTAAAAATCCGGTATATATGTTAATTATCATACCAAATATAGCTACAGATATAGCAGTTATGATAATAGCTTTCATATTATTGCCAAGCCAGACGATTATCATAGGGGCAAGTGCTGATTTGGGCAGGCTGTTAAGCACAATAAGGAAAGGCTCAAGGCAGTCTGATAAGCCTTTCCACAGCCAGAGAAGAATTGCTGCTCCCATTCCGACAATTATAATAAGGAAGAAAGATAAAAATGTTTCAAAAAGTGTCGTCCATATATGAATGAATATGCTGTTATCTTTAGCCATAGCAATAAAAGTTGTGCATATTCTTGATGGTGAGCTGAATATAAATGGATTAAGAATACCAGTACGGGTTGATATTTCCCAGGCGGCAATAAATGCCATTAAAATCAAAAATCTTAATACAGTAATGGAAATTTTATATAATCTTATGTGGTTAAGATATTGTGTACGGGAGTTAGAGATGTTTTTTTTATTGATTGCTTTGATAGATTTATTCATTGTATATCCTCCCATATTTCATTAAAATATCCTGCAAATTCAGGAGCCTGTCTTGAAGTAAATGGTGTCCGGTCAGGAATGGAAAGGTTAATATTAACAATTTTTTTAATATGTGCAGGCCTGTGTGAAAGAATAACAACACTATCGCCCATAGAGATAGCCTCCGATATATCGTGAGTAACAAGAATGGCTGTTTTTTTCTGCTCTTTAATGATTTTGCCGATATCATCAGACACTTCAAGCTTCGTCTGGTAATCAAGAGCGGAAAATGGTTCATCAAGCAGAAGAATATCCGGGTTAAGTGCAAGGGTTCTTATTAATGCCGCACGCTGACGCATGCCTCCGGATAATTCAGAAGGATGGACATTGCAAAACTGGTATAGGCCATACTCTTTTAGCATATTGTCAACATTTTCTAAATGTTCCTTATCTTTAAGATGATTAATTTCAAGACCGAGTGTCACATTTTTATAAATAGTGCGCCATTCAAATAAAGTATCCTTCTGTGGCATAAATCCAATTCTTGGAGATATAGCATTATCGTGTAGAATATCCTCGTTAAAAACAACCTCACCCTTCTGTGGCGAAAGAAGCCCGCATATGATGGAAAGCAAGGTCGATTTGCCACAGCCGGAAGGCCCGACTATAGATGTAAAAGACTGCGGCATAATATCAAGATAGATATTATCAAGTGCAGGAATTTCGCTTTTCGGCGTATTATATGCAAAGGAAATACCTTTAAGCGATAACAGAGGAGGGGATGAATTGGTGGGGAGAGCTTTCATAAATAACCTCTTGGTATAAGTATTGTTATTATAATTTATGCGGCGGGGGTGGAAATGTGAAAAGGTGCTTGCAATGAGAGTAAAAATATAGTATATTAAATGTATAAAAATAATAAAACAAATAAAGAATTAAAGCGTTATATATTTATTGTCCCCAATAAATAATGCTAGTCTTTAATCTTATTCATTCGAATAAGATAAATTCCACCTTTACAATTCCACCAAATAAGAGTACAATAATTTAGGTATGCTACTATGGCTCAGTCGGTAGAGCAACTGATTCGTAATCAGTAGGTCGCCGGTTCGATTCCGGCTAGTAGCTTGTAACAGTGAAACTTGCGAGAATGTCAGATTGGATGTTCTCGCATTTTTTAGGTGTGATTTGTAACGTATATTGATAATAATATAGAATGTTCTTTTTTAAAAACATTTTCCTGCAAATCACATAAAAAATAAGTCAATCATCTCGAAACCAGCTAAAATCAAGGGGGTGGGTAAGACATTTAATCAAAAAAAGAGATGGAAGTAGGCCTTGTTGACATTATTATACAAGGTTCGTATAATTGTACAGAATAATAAACGCCAGAGTAAGTATTCAAGGCGCAAAGGATAGGAGATAATATGGAAACAAATATCAGACAAGATAACAACGAAGAAGTAGAAATTGATATTATGCAGATCATAAGGATGCTGTTATCAAAGATATGGATAGTAATTGTAGCAGGTGTTGCGACAGCAATAGTTGCATTTGGAATAACAGAGATAGCAATTACACCTCAGTACCAGTCATCCATCAAATTATATATAATCAACAGACAGAATGGCACAACAACAACACTTAGTGATATTCAGTCATCAACACAGCTTGTAAAAGACTATAAGGTTCTTGTTACAAGTCTTCCAGTAGTAGAACAGGTAGTTAAGCAGTTAGATTTAGATATATCACCTGATGCACTTGTTGGCAAGATTTCTTGTGAAATCGAGACAGATTCACGAGTTCTTCAGGTAACAGTTACAGATACAGACCCACAAAGAGCTAAAGAAATAGTAGATGCAATCGCAGATGTATCTGCTAAGCAGATAACATCAGTAATGCAGATTGAAGGCGTTAATGTAATTGAATATGGACGTGTTGCAAATGCACCATCAAGTCCTAATGTTAAGAAGAATACAATGCTTGGTGCAATAGCAGGTATTGTAATAGCAATAGCAGTGCTTGTAGTCAACTTCATTCTTGATGATAGAATTAAGACATCAGATGATGTTGAAAAATATCTTGGCATAACTAATCTTTCACTTATTCCATTAACTGAAGAAGAATATAATGGACAGCCAAGCAGTAAGAAAAAGAAAACAAGAAAATAGTTAAATAAGAGAGTGTGAAAGGATTAAAAATATGCAGACAATTAATATAGAAACTAACCAGCAGGATGATTATCAGGTAAGAGAAAGCTATAGAAATTTAAGAACTAACATATTCTTAAGTGGTAAAGATACAAAGGTAGTTATGTTTACAAGCTGTGGACCTAATGAAGGTAAATCAACAGTAACAATGAACCTTGCTTCATCAATAGCAGATGGCGGCAAGAGAGTGTTATTCATTGACTGTGATTTAAGAAAGTCAGTTCTTGTAGGACGTTACAGAGTTAAGAAGGGTGTTAAGGGATTGACACATTTTCTTTCAGGACAGAACACATTAGAAGAAGTAATATATCAGACAAATGTGCCGGATATGGACGTTATTCTTGCTGGCCCTGTGCCACCTAACCCATCAGAGCTTCTTGACAGCCCATTATTCAAAGAGACTGTAAGACAGATGAGAGAAAAGTATGATTATGTAATCATCGATACACCACCTCTTGGAAGTGTTATCGATGCAGCTATTGTTGCACAGGTATGTGATGGTGCGGTTCTTGTAATCGCAGCTAACCAGGTAAGCTATAAGTTCGCACAGAATGTAATGGGACAGCTTAAAAAGACAAAAGTTAAGATAATCGGAAGCGTTCTTAATAAGGTTGATTTATCAGAAAATGGTTACTATGGAAGATACTATGGCAAGTATTATGGTAAATACTACGGCAGCTATTATGGACATTATAACAGCGAGGAGTCACCAGATAAATCATTCGAGAAAGCAAGAAATGCTTCATCAGCAAGAAAGAATACTAACAATGCTTCTAAGCCAGTCAAAAGACAGGCAGGAAGTGTCGGTGAGGTAGCCGCAAGAAAGAAAGCTAATGTGGCAGGAAACAACACTGGTGTAAGAAAGAAGCCATCAGCAGATGAGTTTGATGGAGATTTTCTTATGGATTATGATGAGAAATAAATAACAATAATATATAGATAAATATAAGATTGGAACGAGGATAAGATGAAAGAAAATAAGGGCAGGATGAGTAGAAATAAAAATGTAAGTATGTATGTAGGGGCATTTAATATAATAATGCTCCTGATGCTTACATTACATTTTGCATATATGTGGAATAATGTATACAATACAATGCTTAAGACACCATTTATGGGAAGTGGTAATAAGCTTATGGTATTCACAATCTTTCTCCTTATCTTTGTTACATATAAAATGTGGGGTGGATTTAAGCTTGGATACATTAAACTTGTTAACCTTGTATTCTCGCAGTTCCTTGCACTTATAACAACAGCAATTGGAGAATATCTTATAATAGCTTTAACTGCGGGACGAGTTGATAGTATGGGACGACTTGCAGGTATAATAGCTGTTTCAACTTTAATTGATTTGGCATTCTGCGTATTATATGACCTTGTTGGGATAAGGATATACGGAATGATATTCCCACCAATAAAATTATTACAGATTAATGGTGTTCATAAGAATCATTTACGTTATAAAATATCTAACAGAAGTGATAAATATGAAGTGTGTGAAGAAATATCATATAAGGAGCCATCAGATGTAATATATAATAAAATACTTCAATATGAAGCAGTTCTTCTTAATGATATTCCAAACAACGAGAGAAAAGAAATACTTAAATTCTGCTTTGAAAAAGATATTCCTGTATATTATACACCTAAGATACAGGATATACTTGTAAGAGGTTCAGAAGAGATTAATCTGTTCGATTCACCATTATTCCTTGCTAAAAATGTTGGAATGACAACAGGACAGGCATTTGTTAAAAGAACTATTGATATTGTAGGTTCAACATTAGGACTTATTATATTATCACCGGTATTCCTTATAACAGCAATATGTATAAAGTTAGAGGACGGCGGTTCAGTGTTCTTTATGCAGGACAGATGTACATACGATGGCAAGGTGTTTAGAATACATAAATTCAGAAGTATGAAAGAAGATGCGGAAAAAGATGGCAAGCCGCATCCAGCGACTTCTGATGACGACAGAATAACTAAGGTAGGTAAATTCATAAGAGCAACAAGAATAGATGAACTTCCTCAGCTTGTTGATATATGGGCAGGCAATATGAGTATTGTAGGACCAAGACCAGAAAGAGTTGAGCATGTTGCTAAATATACACAAGATATTCCGGAATTTGGCTACAGACTTAAGGTCAAAGGCGGACTTACAGGTTATGCACAGGTATATGGCAGATACAATACAACATCTTACGATAAGCTTAAGATGGATCTTATATATGTTGTAAACTATTCACTTATGCTTGATTTCCAGATAGTGCTTGAAACTGTAAAAATAATATTCAGCAAGGAAAGCACAGAGGGCTTTACAGAAGAGAATAGCAAGATAATGAATGAATATGGACAGGAGCTGGAAGCTGCAAGACAGGAGATTGCGGCGACTAGGGAAGATAATTAGAGGATAAGATAATGAGAGTATTAGTGCTGGCTAACAGAGATTTTGTATTATACAACTTTAGAGTGGAATTATTAGACAGATTATTAAGAGATGATAATGAAGTATATATATGTCTGCCTAACGGACCTAAGGTTAAATATATGACTGAAATGGGATGCAGGTATATTCCGATATCGATTGATAAAAGAGGAACTAATCCATTTAAAGATGCACAATTAATAAAAGATTACAAAAGTATATTTAGAGAAGTTAAGCCAGATATAATACTTACATATACGACAAAAGTATGTATTTATGCTGGAATAGTAGCAGGGAATATGGGAATACCATATCTTATGAATGTATCAGGACTTGGAACGGCAGTAGAACAGCCAGGTATATTACAGCCATTAATGATTAGTCTGTATAGGAAAGCGGCTAAGAAAGCAAAATGTGTATTCTTTCAGAATGAACAGAACAGAGAATTTTTTATCAAGCATAAAATGTATAGCGGACATTATCAAATGATTCCAGGTTCGGGTGTTAATCTTGATAAATGGAAGTATATGGAATATCCAAGTGATGATAATGGAATACACTTTTTATTTGTAGCAAGAATTATAAAGGAAAAAGGTATAGAAGAATACCTTAATTGTGCTAAAGTAATTAAAGGAAAATATCCTAATACAGTGTTTCATATATTAGGACCTTGTGATGGTGAGTATAAAGAAATATTAGATGATTATGAAGCAAAAGATCTTATAAAATACCACGGAGAAGTGAGTGATACATCTGAATATTTAAAATTTGCTCATTGTACAATTCATCCATCGTATTATCCTGAGGGAATTTCAAATGTTTTATTGGAAAGTGAAGCAAGTGGACGTCCTGTTATAACAACAGATAGAGCAGGTTGTAGAGAAACTGTTGAGGACGGAGTGACAGGATTTTGCTTCGAAACAAGAAATACGCAGAAACTTATTGAGGCTGTTGATAAATTCGTTAATATGAGCAATGCAGATAGACAACAGATGGGTAAGAATGCAAGATTAAAGATGGAACGGGAATTTGATAGGAATATTGTTGTTGAGGCTTATTTAAAGGAAATGTGAGGAAAGAACATTGTCATATAAAGATATAATAAAATCAAGAAAAATGAGATTAGCAATTTTAAAATGTTTCTCATTTATACCAGATAAATCTATGATTAAATTGCAGTATAGAATTAAACTTCACAGAAAGTTAGATTTGGTTAATCCTAGAAGATTTACTGAAAAATTGCAGTGGTATAAAATTTATTATAGAGATTTATTAATGCAACAGTGTGTTGATAAATATGAAGTAAGAAAATATGTTGAAGAATGTGGATTGTCTGAAATATTGATTCCTATAGTTGGTGTGTATGACGATGTTAGAGATATTAAGATAGAAGAATTACCAGAGCAGTTTGTGGCAAAAGATACATTAGGTGGTGGCGGAAATTCTGTAATTATATGTAATAATAAAGAAAATTTAAAAGAGGATTTCTTAAGTATATTAAATAAATGGACACATTCAAGTACATCATATAGACAAGGTGGAAGAGAATGGGTTTATGGAGGAAGAAAGCATAGAATAATACTAGAACAGCTTTTGCCATCCAAAGCAGAAGATGGTGGATTGATAGATTATAAATTCTTTTGCTTTAATGGTAAGCCAGAATATTTGTATGTATTAGCAGACAGAAAAGTTGGAGATAAAGCAGGATTGGGTGTGTTTAAGGCTGATACATATGAAAAATTAAATGTTGTCAGATGTGATGAAAAGCCTTTGGAAAGAGTGGTTGAGAAGCCGCAGGTTTATGATAAAATGTATGAAATAGCACAAATTTTATCAAGACCATTTCCAGAATCACGAATTGATTTATATTGTATAGATAATAAAGTTTATTTTGGTGAAATAACTTTTTTTGATGGAAGCGGATATATGAAATTCGATCCTGATGAATTCGATTTTACAATGGGTGATAAATTCATTTTACCAGAAAGGAATAATTGATATGAATTCTAATGTAGCTATTGAATATAGGAAAGATATAACAGATTATCCTAGTGGTAAATATTATTATAATCCAAGTAATAAATATCCTGAATATCCATTTGGTGATGAAATAGCTGGAGAAGAAAATCCAGTATATGATATGGTACGCAATACATTATATAGTATGGGGTATGATAGAGATAACTTTGGAAAGAAAGAATGGAATCCATTAGGTGATATTATCAAAAAAAACCAGAAGATATTGGTTAAGCCTAATTGGGTTATGCATATAAATAAAGCGATAGATGATGAAAATGATTTAAGAGCCCTTGTAACACATCCATCGGTTGTAAGGGCTATTGTAGATTATGTTTATATAGCTTTAACAAATTCCGGTGAGATATATGTGGCAGATGCTCCTATGCAGGAATGCAATTTAGAGGAAGCTTTAAAAAAAGCTGGATATGATGAACTATTTGAATTTTGGAGAAAATATATACCAAATATCAAGATTAGAGATTTGAGACACTATTCAACAGTTATAGAGAATAATGTTATACTTGAAAAGAAAGATAATGATTATAATGAATCAATAGTTGTGGATTTGAAAGATAAATCTTATCATAAACTGGGAACTAATAATAATGGTAAGTATAAAGTGTCGCAGTATATGGGAGAAGATACACAAAATTATCATAATGAAAAAGAGCATAAATATGTATTAAATAAAATTGTATTAGAAGCAGATGTTATAATTAATATTCCAAAGCCTAAATGCCATAGACTTGCAGGAATGACAGCAGCGTTAAAGAATATGGTAGGTGTTATATATGACAAAAATAGTCTTCCACATAGAAAGATAGGATCTGTAGAAGAAGGCGGAGATGCATATAAGAAAAAGAATATATTTAAGCATTATATGGAAGTGTTGGATGAGAAGAAAACAGATAGTAGTTTAAATAAGCATTATAACATAGCTCAGTTTTATAGTTTTTTTGAAAAAGTTTTTTATGTATTAGGAAGTGTTATTTCCAGAGATAAAGTTAGGATTGGAGGATGGTATGGAAATGATACTATATGGAGAACGATTCTGGATTTAAATACAATAATAAATTATGGTGACAAAAATGGCAACATATGTGATGAGAAACAAAGAAAAATGTTGATTTTAGGTGATATGATTATATGTGGACAAAAAAATGGACCAGTTAAGCCATCACCCAAAACATTAGGAATGGTAATGTTATCTGAGAATTCTTATGCTTTTGATTCTACAATGTGTAAAATAATGGGATTTAAGTATGATATGATAAAATATATAGCAGAATATGCTATTAATAATGAACAAAATATAGAGGTTATATTTAATGGTAAAAAGAATCTTTTATCCAATATGCAGATAGATAATGAATGGAAATTTGAGCCACATGATATGTGGAAAGAGTATGAGAATTGATAAGTTTACATTTATATTAAATTATAATATAAATATGTGAATTGAGAGAAAATTATATAATTAAGGAGTTTTGCATATTATGCAAAAAATATATATATGAAAATATTATTAGTGACAGGTGCGATATATGCTCAAAATTCAAGCAGAAAGCATTTTACAGGATTAGATTATGTCGTTACACAGATTGGTCAATCATTATCAAATGATAATGAAATTGTATTTTTTACAACTTCACCAATAGGAGAAAAATCGGTGGTTGATGGATGTAAGGTTTATTCTTATAGTAATATGAGCGTTATTCCATATATATTAAAGGTTGGTTTGAAAAAATACGCAAATGTAATGAAGATGAAATGCTCTTTTAAAGAAAAAATAAAAAATGCTAGAAGTATGATAATTGCTGAGTATTTTGAAAGTATTATAGAAAAAGAAAAACCGGATATAATTCATATAAATGGTATTACATATGGTAATTTATTATGTGCTAATAAAGCTGCAAAAAAATATTGTACAGCATACACATTACATGGATTATCATATAAATCGAACGAATGCTCGGATTTTCAAAAAAATATAGAAAAAAGTTTTATTAGATCTGCATTAGAAAAAAATATAAAATTTAGTGTGGTTAGTTCCGGTGTCTTAAAAAATATAGAAAATGATTTTAAAAGAAAATCAAATGCTTATATAATAAAAAATACAATTGATATTAAAAAAAGTGGCAAGAATAGAGAGTTATTAAGGAAAAAATATGGAATACCTAATGATGCGAATGTTTTAATATGTGTAGGTTCCATTGGACAAAGAAAAAATCAAGTTCAAATTATTAGAGCATATCAATTATTACCAGATGAATATAAAGAAAAGTTATACATTATATTAGCAGGTAAAAATAATATAAAAGGATATATTAATAAAGAGATAGAAAAAATAAATATAAAAGATAGAGTAATAATAACGGGATTTGTAGATAAAAATACATTAGCAGAATTATATGAAATATCCGATGCAAATATTGTAGTTAGTAAAAGTGAAGGATTTGGTTTATCAATAATTGAAGCAGGATATTTTGGATTACCAACAATAATGTATAAAGATTTAGATGCATATGAAGATGTGTATTTTAAAGGTGGTTTTACTATTGTAGAAAATCGAGAAGATAAAAATGTTAAAGATGCAATTATAGAAACATTTAACACCGATTGGAACAAGAATTTTATAAAAAGAGAAGTTGAAAAAAATAAAAAGGATTTAAAAAATCAATATATAAGATTTTATAATGATGCGATCAAAGAATGCGTTTTTTTAGATATAAATAAAATAGTTAAAGAGGTGAATTGCTTTGAAAATGAAATTTAAAGTATCACAATTGAATATGCTCGAAGATTGTGGCTTTTTAGAAATCTTTTTACCTTTTTATGTCATTTTGTCATATTATGTACTTCCAGCAGTAAGTTCAATTGGTATGCTTATAATTTATATGTATGTTTTAGTTAGAATCATAAAAAGTATTTTGATTAGTAATGATGTTGTATATGTAAATAAATTATTGTTGATATTCGTTGTATACGCTATTTGTACGCAACCATTCATATTTATGGTGTATGGCGGATTTAACAGCTCAAGATTATTTAATTTATTTGCAATAATAATGATGTTTTTAGTCATATGTGTTTGTACGCAAAAAATTAATTTAGATGCATTTTTTAATGTGTACTTAATTGTAGGTTTCATATGTTCGATAGCAATAATTTTTCAAAGTCTACAACTTTATGTACTTGGAATGAAAGTATATCCAATAGTCTTGTTGCCAATAGATACAAGTAGTTGGTTTAATGGGGGAACTAGACCTTGCGGTTTTTTTCCAGAGCCACAAGCTTATGCAACATATATTTTGCCACTTTTATATTATCAATTAAAAAAGCATAATTTAAAATGGGTTGTATTTTTTTCAATATCAATATTATTTTCTACATCTTCGCTAGGTATAATTGCAGTGGTGTTATTGTTTGGATATTATTTAATGTCATCTAATACGAATAAAGTATTTAAAATTGGAGCAATTATTTTAGGATTAGCAATATTTTTAGTGATAAGACAAACCACAGTGTATGATTATGCTATAAGTAAAATTCTAGATATTGATATTACAAATAATACAAGATTATCACATGGTTTTGATGTATTTAATAAACTTTCTTTTGAACAAAAAGTTTTAGGTATAGGAAAAAATAATTTGACATATTTTCTTTCTGAAGAAAGAATTGTACTTACAGATAGAGTTAGTATATTAATGAGAAATTCAGCATATATTACATCTATTTCAGATATATTAGTAGGATTTGGTGTTATAGGATTATTAATATATATTTTATTTATTGTTAAACAGATAATTACATATGATGATAAAATGTTTATTTTTTTATTACTTGTATTGTCTTTTGCTCAAACTATTTTTTTAAATTCAGCATGGATTTTTTGGATGGTTATATATTTCAATATGATTGATATTAAATCAACAGATTTTTATAAAATTCGAATAAAATAAAAGGTAATGAATATGGCAAAAACAAATGGTAATTTTTATAAAAAATCCTTACAACTTGCGTTTATATCAATATTATGCCAAACTGTAAATTTAGTAAGAGATGTTTTTTTAGCAAAATCATTAGGAGCAAGTAACTTAAATGATATATATCTGATATCACAATCAACAATATCAATGTTTGTTTCAATGGTTAATTCGCCGTTGGCAACAGCGTATGTTCCAGTAACAACTGAGTATTTTGTATCAAAAGATAAAAGAGAAAGAAATAAATTCATTAGTAAAGTATATGGTGATATATTTATACTTTCACTTGCAATTATGGTGATTAGTTATTTATTTATCAATCCAATAACTCAAATGGTTGCCCCGGGTTATGAGGGCAGTGATAAAATTATTTTAATTAAAATGATATTATTACAGATGCCTATAGTATCAATAAATATGTTGAGAGGAATAAATAGAGGCAATTTTCAAATATTACAGAAATATAATATTAGTGAAGTGACTAATGTTATACCCTACTGTGTTATGGTATTATATCTGATTATATTTAATGTTAATAGCAATATCTATATTATAGGAATAATACTTACAGTTACGACATTTATTTCTATTATACCTGAATTGATTATTTTAAGAAAAAATGGTGTTGAATTTAAGATGTCAATAGGAATAACCAATGACATAAAAATAATGATAAAAATGATGTTGGCAACAATTATTGTTACAGCTGTAAGAGAAGTAAACGTAGTTACAGATAAAGCATTTGGTTCAATGTTAGAAGAAGGTAGTGTTACAATGTTATCTTATGGAAGTAAGATAACGGTGGTTTTTGTGAGCTTAGTAAGTACAGCAATAAGTGTAGTAGGATTTACAGATATTGCACGTTTGAAAAATCAAAATGACAAAAAGGGTGTATTAAATATAATAGAAAAATCTTCTAATATTATAAATTTGATTATAATTCCATTAGCATTTTATTTAATTGTTTTTTCAAATGATGTTATAAAGATATTATTTGAAAGAGGAAATTTTACATCAGCTCAGACAAACATAACTGCAAATATTATGCGTTGTTATGCTATAGGTTTATTAGGTTATGGTTTTCAAGATGTTTTTACTAGAGCATTACATGCTTATAAGATTGTTAGGTGTACAATAAAAGCATCAATTATAATGGTGATAATAAATATCATATTAGATTTTTTGTTTTTTAAATCAATAGGAAGTTATGGAATTGCTTTAGCTTCATCATTGGCAATTTTATGTGTAATTCCTATGTTATCTAGGGATGTAATAAGATATATCGGGAAATTTAGTATTAAGTTAATTGTTAGTGAAATAATAAAAATAGTGGCAGCTTCAGTAGTGGCAACTATATCTGTGATATTCATAAAGAAGTTGTTAATAGATAATTTTATGACGTTTATTATATTAAGTATATTATATATGATTATATATTTTATAATTTGTATAATATTGAAAGTAAATATCTTTAAAGAAATTTTAAAGAATAGAATGGAGTTTTAAAATATGAAAAGTTTTATGAGGAAAATAAAAGCAAAATTATTTAATTTTCATAATCCTATTCCAAGTGATATTGCTGCATTTAAAGAAGATTTACATAAAATTTCAGAATTAGAAATTGATGATTATAAAAGATCATTTTATCAGTATAAAATTAGAGAAAAATATGGTGATTGTAAATTTATATTGATTAGGAAAGTTACATATTATATTATTGGGCATTTATTTTATTTTTACGTAATTGTTAAGTCAAAAAGAAAAATTGATTTAGAAAAAAAAGATGTTGTTTATTATAAGATATCGAATAATAAAGATATTTTACCTGGCAAATTTAAAAATGCCTATCAATTTAGCTTTGGACAAAATTATTATTGGGACAATAATACAAAATATATATTTAATAAGATGAAAATAGTTAGCTCTAATGATTGGTCATATTTATTTGAAACTCTTTTTTCATTAGCAAATTACTCATATATTATAAATAAATATCAACCCTTTAAAATAGTTACGACTTACGAATCATCTTGTGCTTCATCAATATTAACATTATTATGCAGTAAAAATAATATTGAACATATTGATTTTATGCATGGAGAAAAATTATATTCACATTTAAACACATTGGCTCATTTTAATAAAATATATGTATGGGATGAATATTATGTAAAATTGTACAATAGGCTATTATTTAAATATGATGACATAAGTGTTTTTAACCCATGGTTAAATAAAAAAGAAGAAGGTTTATTTAATTATGAAAGAGATATGTGTTTTTATTTGAATTATGAAAGCAAGGAGTCTTTGGAAATATTAGCAGATGTTATAAATAAGCTTGCATTAAAGGGATTAAAGGTAATAATAAGACCTCATCCATCTCAAATTGAAGAAATTTTAAAAAAGAATATAATAAAAATTGATTATATAGAAAATCCTAAAGATATTTCAATATTTGACTCAATAAATAAAACAGATAAGATAGTTTCAAGATTTTCAACGGTATTATTTCAAGCGTATTCTATGAATAAGAAAATAGTTATTGACAATGTTAGTGATATAGAACAATATAATAAGTTAAAAGAAGTCGGATATATAATGATAGAAAAAGAACATGAATTATTATCAGATATTTTATAAATGATAAATGGAGAATATTATGGAAAAATTAATATTAATAGGTGCAGGTGGATATGCAAAGTCTGTATTAGATTCAGTTGATTATTTTAATTATCAGGTTGTAGGATTTATAGATGAATATAGTGAAGAAAAAGAACATTTAGGTTACCCTATATTGGGTAAAAGTTTAGATGATTTGGATAAAAATAGTAAATATGTTTATTTTATTTCAATTGGAAATAACTTAAAGCGAAAAAAATGGTATGATAAGTTGGTACAGGAGCATAAAAGGATAATTAATATAGTCGATCGTTCTGCTATTATATCTCCTAATGCTAATATTGGAAATGGTTGTTTTGTTGGTAAAATGGCTATTATAAATAGTAATGCATATATTAGCGATAATAGCATAATAAATACAAAAGCATTAGTTGAACATGGATGTAGTTTAGAAAAACATGTAAATATGTCTACAAATTCAGTTATTAATGGAGATGTTAAGATAGGAGAAGGAAGTTTTATAGGAAGTTGTTCAGTTATAATTGGACAACTTAGTGTTGGAAACTGGTCTACTGTTGGGGCAGGTGCTGTTGTTATAAGATCAGTTGAGGATGGTGTAACTGTTGCAGGTGTTCCAGCTAAGGTGATAAAAAATGGAGCAATGTTAGGATGATAAAAAAATACTTTTATAAAATATACGAAAAAATACTTGGAAAATTTGATGATAACGATGGAAAATTGCTTAGACAATATTATAAAAAACGATTTGGTGTTGATGTTGGTAAGCATAGTTACGGAATGGATTTTTCCAATATTGCTCAAGGTACAAAAATAGGAGCTTTTTGCTCTATTGCCTCAGGTGTGAAAATTGGATTGATGAATCATCCAATGCAGTATGTTTCTACCAATCCTTTTTTATATTATAAAAATAGGGGGTTTGTTGAAAAAGATATCCATATTGCGGTTAAGATGGGGAGTTATATTGGTAATTATGTATGGATAGGGAATAATGCAGTTATATTGCCAGGGGTAAATATAGACAATGGAGCTATTATTGCAGCAGGAGCAGTGGTTACGAAAGATGTTTCTCCATATGAAATTGTGGGTGGTGTTCCAGCTAAACATTTAAAATTTAGATTTGATGAAAATATAAGAAGTGAGTTAAATAAGATAGATTGGTATAATTGGCCAGATAATAAAATAAGAGAAAATTTAGAATTATTTTATAATCCTAGTGATTTTATAGATAAATTTAGACAAGAAATGGAGCCGAAAGATGAATAATGTTTTTATAGTAGCTGAGATAGGTTGTAATCATAACGGTGATAAAAAATTAGCAAAAAAATTGGTCGAAGAAGCAAAAAAATGTGGGGTAGATGCTGTTAAATTTCAAACATTTAAAGCAAAAAATTTAATTTCACGATATGCTCCTAAAGCGGAATATCAAAAGGAAACAACAGGTGAGAATGATTCACAGTTAGAAATGACAGCTAAGTTGGAGTTGAGTTATAATGACTTTATTGAGTTAAAAAAATATGCAGAAAGTTTAGGATTAATAGTATTTTCAACCCCATTTGATATGGAATCTGTTAATTTTTTAGATTCTATAAATCAAAAATTGTGGAAAATTCCATCAGGGGAAATTACTAACCTTCCATATTTAGAAAGAATAGGTTCTATTGATAGACAAGGAAAAAAAATAATTCTTTCAACAGGAATGGCAACTATAGATGAGATTAAAAAGTGTATTGATATATTAGTAAAAGCAGGAACAAAGGAAGAAGATATTATATTATTGCATTGTAATACAGAGTATCCAACACCAGATTGTGATGTAAATATTTTGGCTATAAAAGATTTGAAAAATAATTTTCCAAAAGTTAATGTTGGTTTTTCAGATCATTCTGTTGGATATATTGCGGCTGTGGGTGCGACAGCCTTGGGAATATGTTTAATTGAAAAACATTTTACATTAGATAAAAATTTTAGCGGACCAGATCATAAGGCATCAGCAACTCCTGATGAATTGAGAGCATTGGTTGAAAATGTTCGTAGAATTGAGACAATGTTAGGAAGTGATAAAAAGATTGTTACTTTATCGGAAAGAAAAAATAAAATAGTTGCTAGAAAATCAATAGTTGCATCAAAAAAAATAAATAAAGGTGATATTTTTACAGAAGAAAATATTACATGTAAAAGGCCGGGAAATGGTATCAGTCCTATGGAATGGTATAATATATTAGGAAAGACGGCAGAGAAGGAGTTTGATATAGATGAATTGATAACACATACTAATTTTAAATGGCAGGATTTATAAAAGGTGGTAGATATTATGAAGAAAATAGCAATTATACCGGCACGTTCAGGGTCTAAAGGTTTAAAAGATAAAAATATAATCAAAGTATGTGGTAAACCGTTAATGGCATATTCTATTGAAGCGGCTATTAATAGTAAATGTTTTGATAAAGTTATTGTCACTACTGATTCAGAAAAATATGCCGAAATTGCGAAAAAATATGGAGCAGAAGTCATATTGAGAGGAGAAAGGTTATCTAATGATAATGCAACATCTTATATGGTAATAGAAGATGTTATACATAAGCAAAGTGATGATTTTGATTATTTTGTATTATTGCAACCAACATCACCAATGAGAAATGAATTACATATTATTGAGGCTATTAAAAAATTTGAAAATAATATAGTTGATTTTGATTTTTTGGTTTCAGTTAAAGAAGCAGAGAATACGGCGGATTTAATAAAACCTATTGACTCAGATGAAAGTCTTAAATATTTTGATAGAGATTTTTCTAATTATAGAAGGCAATCATTCAAAGAATATTCTCCTAATGGAGCAATTTTTATTGGAAAAAAAGAGCAATATTTACAACAAAAACATTTTTTTGGAGCAAGAAGTATAGCATATATTATGAATCAGATAGATTCGATTGATATAGATACAGAATTAGATTATGAATTAGCTTGTATATGTATGAAAAAGAGGAAAAATATATGAAAAAAGTAGCATTTGCAACGGGTTCAAGAGCTGATTATGGAATAATGAGAGAGTATTTGCGTTTATTAAATAATGACGAAAATATTGATTTGAGTATTCTTGTTACAGGGGCTTTGTTGGATGATAAATATGGTAACCAAGTTTCATTGATAGAAGATGATGGATTTTATATTGAATCAAAAGTAAAGGTTGATTTGAATTCAACATCTAATAAAAATATATTATTATCTATTGGTGAAATTATCAAGTCATTTGCAGAGGTTTTTGATAAAAATAAGTATGATTTGTTAATAATTTTAGGTGATAGGTATGAAATGCTATCGGTTGCTATATCGGCTGCAATTAATAGAATACCTATATTACATATACACGGCGGAGAAGCGACATATGGTAATTATGATGAATTTATTAGACATTCAATTACTAAAATGAGTATGTATCATTTTACAGCTACAGAGATATATAGAAAGAGGGTGATACAATTGGGAGAATCACCTGATAGGGTATATTATTTAGGTGCATTGGGAGCTGAAAATTGTCTTAAGATAAATGAAAAAAATGTACCTGAGTATGTTAAAAATATGGACAAAAAGAGTTATTTTGTAATTCTATTTCATCCAGAGACATTAACGAATATAAATGTGTTAGATCAGGTTAATGAATTATTAAATGCTATTAAAAGATATAGTCAATATAAATATGTTTTTTTAGGAACAAATGCAGATACTTATTCTGATATAATAAGAAAAAGAATAAAGGATTATGTTGATGAAAATTCAAACGCAGTTTATATAGAAAACTTACATACGGACGCATATCATTATATGTTAAAAAATTCCATTTGTTTAATAGGCAATTCATCTTCAGGTATTATTGAAGCACCAAGTCTTGGCATATATACTATAAATATAGGAGATAGACAAAAAGGAAGGGTGAGAGGTAATAGTGTAATTGATGTAAAATGTGATAGAAAACAAATAGATGAAGCTATTAGCAGAGTGATAAATATGAAAGATAATATTGAAATAAATAATCCATATTATAAGGAAAATTCTATTAAAGAATATTATAAATATACTAAAATGATACTTGAACACATTATAGATGATATTAAAGAACCAAAGATTTTTTATGATATAAAAATGCAAGAGGATATATAAATGGCTAAATTTTTTTTATATTTAAAAGAGTGGATATGGGACTTATTTGTAAATGGAATAATCTCTAGCTATTTAGTTCATTTTAAGGTGAGAAATATATTTTATTATATAGCTGGAATTAAAAAGATTTCTGTAAAAAAATCTGCCATACATGCTAGATGTTATATAAGTGGGAAAAATATAGAAATAAAAGAGGGTTCATATATTAATAAGGAATGTTTATTAGATGCTAAAGGCGGAAATATAACAATAGGAAAAAATGTTGGAATTGGATACAGATGTCAGTTATTAACAACTAATCATAGTTATACGGATAAAAAAAAGAGAACGGGAAAGGTTATTGCAAGTGATATAACTATAGGTGATGGTTGTTGGATAGGAGCAGGTTCTATTATTAATCCGGGAGTAACTATAGGCGATGGTTGTGTTATAGCAAGTGGAAGTGTTGTTACAAGAGATTGTATATCCAATGGATTATATGCGGGTGTACCTGCGAAAATGATTAAAAGACTTGAATAGGGGAAATTCAGTTTAGTTAGAATAGTATTGCAGATAAGATAATAGTGGATATGAGAATTTGCTTATTGGTAAACGCTTCAACGGTTGAGACCGTTTCAAGTTTTGTGTAAACGTTAAAAACTGATATAAGATTTGTGAATAGTTACAAATGGGCAGAGTCGATTTTCCGGATTCTGCCCATATCTGCATTATACAAGAGTTTTTGGGTATGTCAATAAAACCTGCCTAAAACAAGCTGTTTTGTAAATGCTCCAACCCATGTACCTACAAATCCACCCGAAAAATTTGATATAACCATAATAATCCAGTTGCACAAGTTGTACGATTTTAACGAATTGTACAATTCGTACAATTATCACAAATTTTTCAGGAGGTTATAATTATTGAATGCTAAAGAGCTTGAAACACAGCATAATCTTAAAAAGTGGGCAGCCATAATAAAGGAATGCCGTTCAAGCGGCATGAAGATACTTCAGTGGCTTGAGATAAACAACATATCAAAAGACCAGTATTACGTAAACGCTCCATCTGATGTACCTTGACTTTTAAAAGACCGTGGTTAACGGTCTTTTAAAAGTCAAGGTACATGGATTGGAGCGTTTACGATTATATTATGGATTAAGAATTATTAGATGGAAATTAGATACAAAAAGGCTCTTAACTGATAATAGTTTAAGAGCTTTTTTGATAAGCATAGTTGGATGAGTGCAAGAATTATTTATTGACAATATATAGAATATATAATAATATATTACTATAAGTAATGAGCAAAGGGATAATAATAGATAGAAAGTGATAACTATGGTAAGGGAATATGAGATATGAATTCAAAAAAATTGTAAAGAATGATTATGAAACATATAAATATTTGTTAAAAATATATAACAGTATATCATATTGTAAAGATAAAGAAATGATTTTTGATTTGTTTGGAACGCAAAGATTTGAAAGCAATTTGATTGCTATATTATATTTAATAATAGAATTGGCGAATAATTATGGCAAAGTTATTAGTTTTATTATGCCGGATAATAAAATATATAACGGAAAAGATGGAGCATACAAGTGCTTTAATTATTATGCTAACAAAAGTTATCGTAAATCTTTTTTTAAGCCAAGATGTATAATTGGAAATCCGAATAAAAAAGAAATAGAAGATGTATTAACAAAATTTTTGTACGAATTAGAGTTATTTGAACAAGATAAAATTTCAATAATGATTAAGCAGGAGGTCTTGGACTATATTTATTAAGAAAATATATTAGTGAACTAAATGGGGATATAACAATATGCTCAGGGTGTGAAGTTATATTACTTGAAAATGGAGGATATTTATTTGAAGATGAAAATTGTAATGTTGGAGAAAATAGATTTAAAAAATTATCGACTGAATTTGATGGAACATTAATTACATTGAGAATTCCATATAAAAAAAGAATAGTAATTGATAATAATGCTTCAGAAGATAAAAAATATACAGATATAGTGCATATATATAAGGAGTAGAGATATGGAATGTATTAAGGATTTTTTGCAAAATAATTATCAAGTAAAACTTAGAAAATTTGCACAGGGATTAAGTGAAAGACATGAGGATACGATAGAAAGTTATAAGAAATTATTTATTATACATTATAATTATGTGAAAGATGAAAATGAAAAATGTAATAGTTGCAGTATGTTGAATCGTTGTAAGCAGGTAAGAAATACGGTTAATAATATTGCAGAAAAAGATATAAATGAATTTTTTGATTGTATAAAAGATGTATATTTAGATTGGATTAATGCTAATCCAGTTGAAGCAATAAATCAATTTGAAACAATATTAAATAATTACCAATTATTAGATTGTGAAAAGAATATAGATAAAGAACAGATATATTTTAAAGCTAGAAATTCAAATGAAGTATTAACACGTTGGGATATGTTTCATATACCATTTAATAAAAGATATTTGATAGGTAATCAAAGGTATAGTTTAACAGGACAACCAATGTTATATATAGGAAGTTCGGTTATAGATGTAGCAAAAGAAATAGATGTAAAAGATATTAATAATTTGAAAGTATCTGTTGTAAGATTACCCCAAAATGATTTTAAAATATATGATTTGAAAAGTAGTATATTAGATATATATACAGAAATATCTTATAGTGATATGACAGGGGACATGGGAAAAGTATACACAAGCTCGGATTTTTTTAAAATGATATTGTCATCAGTGTGCAGCTTTCAAAAAAAGAGTGCATTAAAAGGATATAGTTTTTGTGAGGAATATATAATACCGCAGATTTTAGCATTAATTCTTAAAAATAAAAGTTATGATGGGATATCTTATATTTCAACTAAAAATTATGGTAAAGATACTGAGTTAAGTGGAGATGATTATAAAGAGAATATTGCAATTTTTACAAAGTTAGATAGTGAACATGTATACGATAGACAATTATATGATAAAATTCAATTGACGGTACCAATAGATATAAGTAAAATTGATATAATAACAAAAGAAGATGTTGAAGAATTACTAAAGGAGATTGAAAAGCTAAATTTACAAGAAAAAATAAACTGTTCTCAAAAAATTTATAATACATATAATGTTATAAGTAAAGAAGTTTCGGTTGATGGTGAAGAATATTCGGAAACAGATTATGGTAAAATACATTTATATGAATTATATACAGTGCTTAATAATATTCTTGTGGAATAGTAAGGAGATGAATGATATGTATAATGAGAATGACGTGATTAAATTAAAAGTAAAAGAAATTATTAATACAAAAACTGCATTCGATAATATAAATGGTGATAGGGTATTTGATAAGATAGCTGAAGTTACAAAAGATAATTCCAATACAGTAGTTTTAGATTTTGATGGTATTGAACTTGTTAATACAGCATTTTTAAATAATGCAATAGGTAGATTATTTAATAAAGAAGATTATAATATTGAAAAAAATAGAGTGCTTATTAGCAATATGGATGATACAAAGAAAGAATTATTGAAGGAAACAATATCTAATGCTGTTAAAAAGTATGAATATAAGGCAGGTTAGATGTATAAATAACTAAAGAATAAAAGAGGAAATAATAATGAAACACACAATTTTCACCCCATACAGAGTATGCCCCTTAGGTGCACACGTAGACCACCAGCTTGGACAGGTTACGGGTTTTGCAATTGACAGAGGGGTTAATTTAGAATTTGACATAACAGAAGATGGAACATTTGACCTTATTAGCAAGAATTATCCAGGGCATATAATGTTCACGCTTGAAGATGAGTTAGAACGAGAGATGCTTTGGGGGGATTTCCTTAAAGCTGCGATTGTTGCACTTTCAAGAAAATATGAATTAAGGAGAGGCATCAAAGGTGTTATTGAGGGAACACTGCCAGTTGGAGGATTATCATCTTCAGCGGCAGTTATTCTTACATATCTTAATGCGGTATGTATAGCTAATGATATTCAGATTACAAGACCGGAGATTATAAGCAATGCTATATGGGCGGAGCGTAATTATATAGGAGTTAATGTCGGCAAGCTTGACCAGAGCTGTGAGGTATATTGCAGGAAAAATGGCCTACTATTTCTTGATACACTGGATGATTCCAATGAGATTATACCGGTAAGTTCCAATATGAAACCATTTGAGATTATGATTGTATTTGGCGGAAAGGAAAGACAGCTTGCTGGTTCTGCGTATAATACCAGAGTTGATGAGTGCAAGGCAGCGGCGTATGCGTTACAGGCTTATGCAGGTATGGATTATGGTAATTATAAAGATACATATTTAAGAAATGTACCTATTGGTGTCTATTTGCAGTACAAGGACAGGCTTCCAGAGAACTGGAGGAAAAGGGCAGAACATTTTTATGGTGAAAGACAGAGGGTAAAAGATGGAATTAAGGCCTGGAAGAAAGGTGATATTGAAGAATTCGGACAGCTTATGTTCCAGTCTGGAAGAAGTTCCATAGAGCTTTATGAAACTGGCTCTGATAATCTGAGAGATTTACAGGATATATTTGAAAATACAGATGGAATATATGGCGGAAGATTTTCTGGTGCAGGCTTTAATGGTTCAAGTATTGCTCTTATTAATCCAGATAAGAAAGAAGAGATTGCTGATAAGGTAAGAAAAGAGTATATAAAGAGGCATCCTAATTTAGAGAAGGATTTTGCTATTTATTTCGTTAATACAGCAGATGGAATTAAGTTATAAAGATTACACAGTATAGAAGAGGAATTATATATGAAATGTATAGTATTAGCAGCAGGTTATGCAACAAGATTATATCCATTAACAGAGAATTTTCCAAAGCCTTTATTGGAGGTTAAGGGTAAAAGCATATTAGACTGGTTGTTAGAAGATGTTCAATCTACCAATATGGTCGATGAGGTTATAGTTGTGTCTAATCATAAGTTCTATGATATATTTACTGAATGGGCAGATAAGGCAAAGAATAGATTAAGTGGAATGAAACTTACAATTTTAGATGACGGCTCAACAGACAATGATAATAGGTTAGGTGCAGTTAAGGATATAGCATTTGCAATAAATGAATGTAATTTGGCAGGTGCAGATAAAAATGTATGCGAAGATGGAGTCCTTGTTCTTGCGGGTGACAACCTTTTGGATTTTTCTATTAAAGGATTTCTTGATTTCTACAAAGAGAAAAATGCAACCTGCATAATGAGACATTATGAGCCATCGTTAGAAAAGTTACAGCGAACAGGCGTTGTTGAAGTTGATTCTTCTGATAAGGTTATTTCAATGGAAGAAAAGCCTAAAGAACCAAAGAGCAACTGGGCTGTGCCACCATTTTATATTTATGGCAAAGAGGATTTACCGGTTATTGTTGATTGTGTCAATGACGAGGAGATTAATCTTGATGCACCGGGTGGATTTATTGAGTGGTTCTGCAAGAAACGTGAAGTTTATGCGTATGAAATGCCAGGTAAGAGATATGATATAGGTAATAGGGAAAGTCTGGAGTGGATTAGGGAGAATTACTAATAATGAACTAATGATTTGAGGGGTGCATATGGAGGCAAAGGTAATATTATTTCATAGTAATGAATCTGATAAATGTAAAGCATTTATAAATAATGATGTAAGTTTGATTACAAGTAAAAATGGAAAAGATGATATTTGGTTAGGTGATGGTATGTATTTTTGGGATAATAAGGGAAATGTTGATTGGTGGAATAATAAGCAACGTAACAGGAAACCAAATGAAACTTTTTCAATTGTAAGGGTTAATGTAAATGCTGACAATATATTAGATTTAACAGATTATGATGTTTATATGAAACTAAAGTATGCATGGGAAAAACTAGCAGAAAAAATGCAATGTAATCAGGAATTACCTTTGGGAAATAAGTTGAATATGCTATTTTCTATAGATTCATTTTCTCAAAAATATGATATAATTAAAGTGTTTGGAAAGTATAATAATACACCAGCATATGGTATATTTTCATATGATTATAAAGCTAATAAAGCAGAACCAACGATTGGTGTAAAATGTATATATAATATCAAAAATTCAAAGTGTATTTTAGAAAAAGAGTTATATAAGGAGGTGTAATTATGGGTAAAATTGATAGTTTGGAATTCCTTGATTCTTTTATAGAACAAATAGATAGTTTAACAGATGAAGAGGTTGAAATGTATAAAAAAAATTATCAAAATGAGTTGAATAATAAAATTCAACAACAGCAATTTGATTTTATACCTCCATTTAACGAAAATGATATTGATATAAAAGAAAGCAAGACAACATTACTAAATGATTATAGTTATAATAAATTAGATGTTTTTTATAAAGGTGTTGATAATAATATTAATGAGAACATTGACAAAACAACATTTGTTTATGCAGCATAGGGGGTATTTATGGTAAGAAGTGGTTTTCAATTTGCAAATCCAATATTAGAGAGGGTTAGCTTTGTTACTAATAATAAATTTGATAGCGATAAATTTGAAGGGATTGATATAGAATCTCAAACAAGTGTTGAAATGCATGAAGAAAATACAGCGAAAGTGTCTTTAAATGTTATAGTAGGAAGCAGTGAAGATAATCAGCCATTCAATATTGATATAGTAATGAGTGCTAAATTCAGATGGAGAGATACTATAGATATAGCTAAAGTTAAGGAATTATTAAAAGTTAATGGTGCTTCTGTATTGTTATCGTATATAAGACCTATAGTCGCTAACTTGACTAATAGTTCTCAGTATTCAGTATTAAATATTCCATTTATGGATTTTACACAATCTGATAGTAAGTGAAGTACCTAGTTAATCATACATTATACAAAAATATCAGACAAATTTTTATTTTTGTATGGTAAATATACTTGAATTATGATATTATTACAATATCGGTGTTATATAGACTTGAATAATTTAATAAATGGTTCGAAGATACGGTGTTTTACAGATATTTATAGCTTGTTCTGCGTTAATCAGGACTGTAGTAGTATGTCTGTTGCTGGGAAATGGGAGTTGTATTTTATAACCCGCTGTTGTGCGTATATAGGAGAATGAAAGTATATGTTTAGAAAAAAGACAGAAGAGAACTTATTGCCAGAAGGTGATGTCAGGCGAATGATTGAGGCAATTGACAATATAGCCTCAGGTGATTTTAATGAGATAGATGCGACGGATTTTAATAATCCGTTGTATGCAGATAAGCTTAATTCAATGCTTAAAGCGGTTAAGCAGGTTAATAATCCAGTTGTTATGCGACTTAATGAAACTATGGAGATTCTTGGCGATAATACTTTGATTAAAGATACACTTAATCAGGTAGAAACACAGACTAAGTCGATACAGCATATGGAGAATGCCAGCCAGCATCTTGAGAGTTCTATAGAGAACATTTCTATGGCTATGGGACATATCCGTGATAATGCCCACGATATAATATCAGTGTCTCATAATGTAACGGTAGATATGAACGATAGTATCAAAGCCGTTAATGCGTCATCTAAGAAGATTCAGTCTATCAATAATAAAGTTCAGGATTTTAAGGGGAAGATTGGTAAGATTGAAGCGATTGTAGACCTTGTTAAGAAGGTATCTAACCAGAGTAATCTTTTGGCTTTAAATGCTTCTGTTGAAGCTGCAAGAGCCGGAGAAGCAGGAAGAGGCTTTGCCGTTGTTGCTGATCAGGTAAGATTATTATCTAATAATACAGCAGAGTCTGCTGGAAGTATAGTCAAGTATGTTAAAGAATTAAGAGATAATATAGATGAGCTTGCAAAAGCAATGGATGAGACTACTATAAGCCTTGGTGAAGGTAATGAAAAGGTAGAGAAGTCACTTGAAGTTATGCAGCAGATGAACAGCCAGATTGATGACATAAGTGAGAAGGTTGACAGTGTCTTTAATGACATAGATACACAGACAGGTGTTACAAAGTCATTTTCTAAGCAGATAGAGAATATTTCACAGAGCTACAGCATACTGTCTGATGACTGCCTTAAGTCAGGACAGAGGGTATTCAAGGTGGGCAGATATCTTGATAAGACAAGAAGTGACCTTGTAAGAGGCTGTTCTAAGATTACACAGCAGGATTGGATGAGAGTGTTTGAAGTGGATCATTATATTCTTACATGGAGAGTATATAACAATATCGTAGGATTTGAACATCTTTTAAAGAAGCAGGTAGATGATCCATCACGCTGTAAACTTGGTAAATGGATTGCACAGTTAAAGGATGATAAGATTGTAAATAGTTCTGAATTCAAGCAGCTTGTAAAGGCACATAATGATTTGCATCATTATGCAGAGCTTTCATGGCATGCTAATGAAGATGGAGATAAAGAAAAGGCAATGCAGTATTTTAATGATACATATAATGCTTTTTCACAATTTGATGAGGCAATCAATAAGCTTCAGAAGAAAATGCAGCAGCTTGGTTATAATGATATAACTGCTATTGTGGCGTTTGAAAAGTAATTAATAGGAAGAGTTAATAATAAGGATTAGTATAAAAGTTAATAATAGGGATTAATAATAAGAGTTGATGCAGGGTGAAATATAGTCATAACACACAGTGGACGTGAAAAGGAGAAGTTAAGCTGAAATTGAAATATGGACTTAAAATAAATATTCTATACTCTTGTAATTAGGAACGGAATAATATATTATAAAGTGATATGAATTTTTAAAAGAGAGGAATATATCTATGTGTGGAATAGTTGGATATGTAGGTAATGAACAGGCAGCACCAATACTTCTTAACGGTCTTGCAAAGCTTGAATATAGAGGGTACGATTCGGCAGGTATTGCAGTTCGTGACGGCGAAAGTCCGGTTGAGGTTGTTAAGGCGAAGGGAAGGCTTAAGGCATTAGAGGAAAAGACTAATAATGGTCTTGCCATTAAAGGGACTTGCGGTATTGGACATACAAGATGGGCAACACATGGTGAGCCTTCTGAGAATAATGCACATCCTCATATATCAGATGATTATAATGTTGTTGGCGTACATAATGGAATTATTGAGAATTATCAGGAATTAAAGGATAAGCTTGTTAAGAATGGATACGAGTTCTATTCATCAACAGATACAGAAGTGGCTATTAAGCTTATAGATTATTATTATAAGAAATATGAGCATACACCTGTAGATGCTATTAACCATGCTATGGTTCGTATCCGTGGTTCTTACGCATTTGCGATTATGTTCAAGGAATATCCTAATGAAATATATGTAGCAAGAAAAGACAGCCCAATGATACTTGGTGTCAGTGATGGCAACTGCTATGTTGGCTCTGATGTACCGGCTATACTTAATTATACAAGAAATGTATATTATATTGGCAATATGGAGATTGGACGTCTTGCAGATGGTAATATAACATTTTATAACCTTGATGGTGATGAGATAGAAAAAGAGCTTGTAGAGATTAAATGGGATGCTGAGGCAGCAGAAAAAGGTGGATATGAGCATTTTATGATGAAAGAAATCCACGAACAGCCAAAGGCAATTGCTGATACACTTAATTCTGTATTAAAGGACGGGAAGCTTGATTTATCAGCAGTAGAGCTTTCAGATGAAGAGATTAAGAAGATTTCACAGATATATATCGTAGCCTGTGGTTCGGCATATCACGTTGGCGTAGTTGCACAGTATGTTATGGAAGATCTGGCTAAGATACCGGTAAGAGTAGAACTCGCTTCTGAGTTCAGATACAGAAAGCCTTTGTTAGATCCTGATGGACTTGTGATTGTTATAAGCCAGTCAGGTGAAACAGCAGACAGTCTTGCGGCATTAAGGCTTGCTAAGGATAAGGGACTTAGGACACTTGGCATTGTCAATGTAGTTGGAAGTTCAATTGCAAGAGAAGCAGATAATGTATTCTATACACTTGCCGGTCCGGAGATTTCAGTTGCTACAACTAAGGCTTACAGTACACAGCTTATAGCCGCTTACTGCCTTGCAATTCAGTTTGCCAGAGTAAGAGGTGAGATAACAGATGATGTGTACAGCACATATTTAGAAGAACTTAAGACTATACCTGATAAGATTGAGAAGATTCTTGAAGATAAGGAAAGAATTCAGTGGTTTGCCGCAAAGGTTGCCAATTCAAAGGATATATTCTTTATAGGAAGAGGAATTGATTACGCAGTCAGTCTTGAAGGAAGCCTTAAGCTTAAGGAGATATCTTATATTCATTCAGAAGCGTATGCCGCTGGTGAATTAAAGCACGGAACTATAAGTCTTATTGAAGATAATATTCTTGTTATTGGTGTGCTTACACAGAGTGAGCTTTATGAGAAGACGATAAGCAATATGGTTGAGTGCAAGAGCCGTGGTGCATATCTTATGGGACTTACTACATATGGAAAGTATGAAGTTGAGGATACAGTTGAATTTACTGTATACATTCCAAAGATAGATGAACATTTTGCAGCATCACTTGCTGTTGTGCCACTTCAGTTACTTGGTTATTATGTAAGTGTAGCTAAGGGACTTGATGTAGATAAGCCAAGAAATCTTGCTAAATCAGTTACAGTGGAATAAAATGAACTATATCCGTTCCACATAATAGAGTGGGACGGATTTTTACATTATTGACAATTATGTCGAATATAGTATAATTATTCAGATTGCATAAATAATAATATACTATCAGGGGGCTTATGACGAATATTAACAGAACTAAGGAAAGTATACAGAATATACTTATATTTTTTACAGATGCAATAGCGATAGTGTTATCGTATTATGTTGCAGGAATAATCTGGCTGGGGTTATATTGGGGAATGAATAACAGACAGATTTTTAGTGAACTTAATAATAACTGCGTATCAATACTGGTTGCGACAGTTATTACAGCAGTATTTTATAATGTCAAGAATGATTTTATAAGCAGAGGTTATTTTGAAGAATTCAGGTCTGTAGTATGCAAGAGTGCACTGTTTGCTGCTATACTCGCTGTCTATGAATTATTAAGAAGAGATGCAGAAGGCATCCAGAGAGGCATATATATTGTTACAGTTATCGTTGCAATAGTTATTATGTATGTATCAAGACTGCTTGTTAAGGCATATCTTAAATCACATAACGAAAGCAAGAGGGCAAGCCGTGTCATAATGGTTACAGTTAAGGACAGGGCTAATAATACACTTTCAAAGATTGATGAGAAGGACGACTGGTTAAGAAAGATAGACGGAATTGTAATTATGGATGAGAATATGACAGGTCAGGATATCAATGGAGTTCCTGTTGTCGCAGATATCCATACTATGATGAAGTTTATTAAGAATGAAATCGTTGATGAAGTCTACATAGATGTTACAGATCGCATAAGAGAACGTATCAAGCCTATGGTTATGGAACTTGAGGATATGGGTGTTACTGTACATCTTAAGATTGAAGTATTAGATGTATACAGGGATTTCGATGCGAAGCTTGGTTATCTTGGAAGTATTCCAGTTATTACATTTGCTAACAGGATATATAGCTGGAAGTCTTTATTCGTAAAGAGATGTATTGACATAGTTGGAGCTATCGTGGGTCTTGTATTTATGACAATTGCGATGATATTTGTTGCACCAGCTATTAAGATTGAGTCAAAAGGTCCATTATTCTTTAAGCAGAAGCGTGTAGGAAAGAATGGACGTTATTTCTATATTTATAAGTTCCGTTCAATGTATATTGATGCCGAGGAACGTAAGAAAGAACTTATGGCACAGAATGAGATGAATGGTCTTATGTTCAAGATGAAGGATGACCCTAGAATTACCAAGGTTGGTAAGTTCATAAGAAAGACAAGTATAGACGAGCTTCCTCAGTTTATTAATGTGTTAAAGGGAGATATGAGCCTTGTCGGAACAAGACCACCTACGGTGGGTGAGTTCAAGCAGTATAAAGGACACCACAAGAGAAGACTGTCTATGAAGCCGGGTATTACAGGAATGTGGCAGGCATATGGACGAAATAGTGTTATGGACTTTGATGAAGTTGTAAAGATGGATTTGGAGTATATCGATAACTGGAGCATACTTCTTGATATCAAGATTTTATTCAAGACAGTTGCAACTGTATTTACGAATCACGGAACATAATCAGAGAGGAATATGATGGGAAAAGATATAAAGGTAATAGTGGCTGCTCATAAGAAGTATGAAATGCCTAAGGATAAAATGTATGTACCAGTTCAGGTTGGTGCAGAAGGAAAGAAGGATATAGGTTATACCAAAGATAATACAGGTGATAACATATCATCTAAGAATTCTATGTATTGCGAGCTTACTGGTCTGTATTGGGCGTGGAAGAATCTTGATGCTGATTATATTGGTCTTGCACATTATAGAAGACACTTCAAAGGAAAGAAGAAGTCAGACAATATAATGGATAATATATTGTCATATGAGGAAGCTTCTAACCTGTTAGATAAGTGTGATGTAATAGTGCCAAAGAAGAGAAATTATATGATTGAAACAATCTACAGCCATTATGAACACACTCATCATATAGAAACATTAGATTGTACAAGAGAAGTTATAGCTGAGTTATATCCGGAATATCTTGCAACATTTGATGCTAATATGAAAAAGACATATATGCATGCATTTAATATGTTTATTATGAGCAGAGAAAATGTTAATAATTATTGCAAATGGTTATTTGATATTTTATTTGAAGTGGAAAAAAGACTTGGCGATAAAGAATATGATGCATTTCAGGCTAGATATCCAGGCAGATTAAGTGAGCTTCTTTTTGATGTCTGGATGAATAAGAATGGTTTAAATTACAAAGAAGTACCATTTATGTATACTGAAAAAATTAATAAAATCAAGAAAGTAAAGTCATTTCTTGCCGCTAAATTCTTAAAGAAGAAGTACAGCGGAAGTTTTTAAAAAGTTATAGAGTTTATGATAATCCCTTAATAGTCAAATTCACTATGAGGGATTATTTTAAAGTGCAAAAGTTATGACAGATTGAAAGGAATAGTTTAATGAGCATAAAGGTATTAGTATTTGGAATGACAGATAATCCAGGAGGAATGGAAAGCTGTGTAATGAATTATTATAGAAATATAGATTGGAGTGATGTCCAGTTTGATTTTTTATGTAATTGGGAAAATATGGTGTATGCAGATGAAGTTACAGCTAAGGGGTCTAAGATATACACAATACCACAGAAAAGCAAAGACTATAAAGCATATAAGAAAGCACTTGATGATTTCTTTAAAGCACATAAAGGTGAATATGATGTGTTCTGGTATAATACTTGTACATTAACTAATATTGATTACCTTGTATATGCTAAAAAATATGGAATTAAGAAAAGAATTATCCATGCACATAATTCTGGCAATGAAACTTCAAAGTTAAGAGGAATATTCCACTATCTTAATAAGACAAGACTCAGCCAATATGCAACTGATTATTGGAGCTGTTCAATGGCGGCATCAGAGTATTTTTATAATGAGAATATAATTAACTCATCAAAACATCATATAATTAACAATGCTATCCAGACTAAAGATTATGCTTTTGATGAAGCTGTTAGAAATGAGATTAGAAAAGAATATAAGCTGGAAGATAAGTATGTTATAGGGCATGTAGGAAGGTTTCAGTATCAGAAAAATCACGAATTCCTTGTTGATGTTTTTAATGAATATTTAAAGCTTGATAATAAGGCTGTATTAATGTTAGTAGGTCAGGGCGAAGGCGAGGAAGCAATCAGACAGAAGGTTGCAGATTTGGGAATGACCGAGAATGTAATGTTTATGGGAGTCCGTTCAGATGTTAATAAACTGCTTCAGGCTATGGATATTTTTGTATTGCCATCGCATTTTGAAGGATTAGGGATGGTACTTATAGAAGCACAGGCAGCAGGACTTCCTTGTATAACATCTAAAGCAGTTGTTCCAGATGTAGTTAATATCACAGGAAATGTAGATTTTGTTTCATTAGACGATGGGGCAGCAATTTGGACAGAGGCTGTAAATAATGATTTAAAGAAGAATATAGATAGAACAGAAGGTGCTAAGTTATTGACAGAAGCAGGATATGATATAAGTACAGAAACAGGTAAGTTTATATCATACTTAAGGGAGTAATAATGAAAATATTAGTAGTTGGACAAAGCAACAATCCGGGTGGTGTTGAAACTGTTATTAAAAGGTATTATGAAACTGTTAAAGATGACGTGCAGTTTGATTTAATGGTATTTACGGATATATGCTATGATGAAGAATATTACAGAGAACATAATAGTAATATTATTTTTATAAAAAGCGCACAGTTTAGACAGCCATTTAAGTATAAAAAAGAAATAAAGACTTTTTTTGAACAAAACAGTGGAATATATAGTGCAATATGGTTTAACTGTTGTGATTTGGCTAATTGTGGTTATATAATGAAACAGGCAAAAAAAGCAGGAATAAAGAAAAGAATTATCCATGCGCATAATAATCAGTTAATGCATACAGGAAAGAAAAGAAAATTTTATGAATTAGTACACAATTACTGGAAGAATAATATAGACAGATATGCAACAGATTACTGGGCGTGTTCAGAATTAGCAGGAGAATTCTTCTACAAAAAGTCAATATTAGAGAGTGATAATTATAGAATAATTAATAATGCCATAGAAGTTAAGAAATATTGCAGAAATACAAAGATAAGAGATAAAGTAAGAACAGAACTTGGCATTGGGAATAATGATATAGTTGTAGGACACGTAGGAAGATTTCAATATCAGAAAAATCACGAACTGCTTATTGATATATATAATTCATTTCATAAGAAATATTCTGACAGCAGACTGCTTCTTGTTGGACAGGGTGTTGAAGAAGCGGCAATAAAGGATAAGGTTAACAAGTTAAAGCTTGAAGAAAATGTTATGTTTTTGGGCATAAGAAGTGATGTCAATGAAATAATGCAGGCAATGGATGTATTTGTGCTTCCTTCAAGATTTGAGGGGTTAGGAATTGTTCTTATAGAAGCACAGGCGGCGGGACTTCCTTGTGTTACTTCTAAGAATGTAGTGCCTGATATTGTAAATGTTACTGGAAATGTTGAATTTGTAGGACTTGATGAGCCTGTTGACCGATGGGTAGAAGCTATTGAGGCGCAGATGAATAAAGCTGTAGATTACGAACAAAGCAGTATTAAAGTTTCACAGGCAGGCTATGATATAGAGGTTGAAGGTGACAAATTTAAGCATTTTATTGAAGATTAAATGAAAGAGGATATGCTAATGAGTGATAAGTATTACATAAAAATACAGATTGACGAATCAAAAAATGCAAGTTCAAAGGCAGTTAATGACTGTAATCAGATTCTTGATAATAATGGAGTAAAGCCATACTATTTAAAGATTAAAAAGCAGGGTAATAAATATATTAAGAAGATTAATAATTATCTTGAGTTAAACAAGATTAACAGAATACCTAAAGGTTCGTTACTGTTTGTTCCACATCCAATTTACCTTAATAAGAAATATATAGATATATTAAAGAAAGCAAGACAGACAAGAAATATAAAGCTGGCGTTTATTATTCACGATCTGGATTCATTAAGAAAGATGTTTCCAGAATCAGCGGCAGATTTTGAATATATGGATAATACAATGTATGGGATAGCTGATTATGTTGTATCTCATAATGAAAGTATGGTGCAGTATTTAGTAAGCAAAGGTGTTGATAAGAGCAGGATATATAATCTTAGGATATTTGATTATCTGACAGAAAGTAATCCTTCTGATAAGGAGATTAAATACTCAAAGACATTAAATATAGCAGGAAATCTTGATACTAATAAGTGTAAGTACATAAAAGGTCTTAATGATTTAGACAAATCAGTTAAAGTTAATTTATATGGTCTTAATTTTAATAAAGATATTTTAAATTCTAAATCAATTGATTATAAGGGAGCATTTCCGGCTGATGAGATACCATCTAAGTTAAATGAAGGGTTTGGTCTTGTGTGGGACGGAGAGGGTATTGACGGCTGTACAGGAAATACAGGAGATTATCTGAGGTATAATAATCCTCATAAGCTATCTTTATATCTTGTGTCAGGTCTGCCTGTGGTAATATGGAGTGAGGCGGCAGAGGCTCAGTTTGTTAAAGATAATAATGTAGGAATTGTTGTTAACTCAATTGATGATTTTTCTAACGCTTTTGATGAATTAAGCGAACAGCAATATTATGAAATGGTAGAGAATGCTAGAAAGATTTCTGGGAAGCTTAGAAATGGTGAGTATTTGTTAGATGTAGTGAAGAAGATTAATGCAGTATTATAGTGTAAAGGAGATATTTTTATGATTTATATTCTGGTTCTTTTTTTCCTGATTATGACTATCTTAACATACAAGTTATTTAAGGGAGAAATTGCAAATCCAGCATTTATATATTGTTTTATGTATTTTATAAGTTCTTTTTGTACTATGTGTAATGTTAAAGAGTGGAATATACATTTGGCTAATAAGACATTTTTAATATTATTTATAGGAACGATTGAGTTTGTTGCTGTTGTATGGTTAGTTGAGAAATTATTCAGATCTAAATGTACAGTTGAACATAAGAATGAAGAGTTTGCTGCAATTAATAAATATATTATGGCACTGTTAATTGTATATTCTATAGTTGTTATAGCATTGACAATATATAATGTATTAAAGATTGCTGATGCTTTTGGAACATATAATTCATTCACACAGGCACAGGCTTTATTTAAAGCACACACTTCATATAGTAATGATGCGTCACTGCCACATTATTTGAGTCTGATGTTTAAATTGTTAGAATTATCATCATATTACTGTATTATAGCTTATGTTAAATATGTTGTATATTCTGACAGAAAAGAAAAAAAGAGAATTATAGTAACCAAGTTATATTATTTAATTCCGTGTTTATTATATATAATAAAAGAATTGATATGTTCAAGCAGAATTTCCATATTAAGTATGTGCGTTGGAGCGGTTACAATAGCAATAATTTTATGGAGCCAGAAGAAGAACTGGAAAAGCAGAATTGCATTTAAAAATATTGGAATAATTGTAGCAGTAGGTGTAGTTGGAATGGTCCTTTTCTATTTGAGTGCTTCTTTAATAGGAAGATCTAATGATAAGAATTTGTTTAAATATGTAACAACTTATGCTGGTGGTTCTATAGAATGTTTAAATCATTATGTAATATTTCCAATAGAAGGTGAAAAGTCAGATATAGTTGGTAATGAAACGTTTTATACTTTATTACAGTCATTAGATAAGTATAAGATAACACATACTAATATTGCAGAGAAACAGACGGCACACTTAAGTTTCAGATATTACTATGATTCAATGATTGGAAATGTGTATACAGCATATCGAAGATGGCATCATGATTTTGGCTGGATAGGAATAATTGTACTGAATGGAATAATGGCTGCTGTATTTGCTGTAGGATATTATATACATAAATACAAACCAAATATGAAATTTAATGAATTGATTACGGTTGTATATATGTATTTAGCATATTGTGTTTATATGCACTGTATTGATAGTTATTTCTACACGACAGTATTTCAGATTACGTTTATAACTAATTTTGTTATATTTACAATTCTATATTTTATATTATACAAGTCAAAGCTTGCTGTTATAGAAAAGCCAGCTATAGAAGAAAAATGTACAGACGGGAAGATAAATGTATTAATGATTCTTCCGGGATTGAATGTGTGTGGAGGAATGGAATCCTTTATAATGAATTATTATAGAAATATAGATAAGGATAAGTTCCAATTCGATTTTCTTGTTCATAATATAGGAGATAATTCATATGCTGATGAAGTTAAATCACTTGGTGGAAATATATATAAAATGCCTCCATTTGGTTTAAAGACTTTAAAACAGATAAAGAATGAATATATCAGGATAATTAAGAGTAAAAAGTATCATATTGTACATTGTAATATGGCAAATGCTGCATTTATTTATCTTAAATATGCTGAGAAATATGGAGTCCCTGTAAGAATTTTACATAGCCACCAGAATAAGGCGGCAGATCAGTTATCACACGCAATTAGAAATATACCATTAATATTCTGGGGAAAAGACTATGCTAACTGTAATGTAGCTTGTTCTAATCAGGCAGGTGACTATTTATTTGGAAAAAATAATTATGGCTTGATTTCTAACTGCATTGATTATGATAATTATGCTTTTGATATTAATGTAAGACAACAGGCAAGACAGGAATTAAGATTAGGGGAAGCTTTTGTTATTGGTAATACAGGGAGACTTTGCCCTCAAAAAAACCAGAGCTTTTTATTAGATATTTTTAAGGAATATATAAAGCTTAACCCTGATACAAAGCTGTTAATTGTAGGAGAGGGCGAAGATGAGGAAAAGCTTAAAAGTAAGGCTGATGAATATGGAATAAGTGAGAAAGTTATTTTCACAGGTGCGAGAGCTGATATTAACAGATTACTTCAGGCAATGGATATATTCGTATTTCCATCATTATATGAGGGACTTGGAATATCGGTATTGGAAGCACAGGCAAGCGGCTTATACAGTTTATGTTCTTTAGGTGTTCCTAAGACAGCACAGATATCAGAATTATTTGAGCGTATGGATTTAAAGCAGGATGCATCAATATGGAGTAAAGAAATAGATACAATTCATATGAAGCAGACAGATAGAAACAATGTAGTGCTGGATAATAAATATGATGTTAAGAAATGTTCATCAGAATTATCAGAATTATATGTATCTGAAATAAAGACCTGTATTTAAAGAAAATAGGTGAGCATTATGAAAAATAAACAGAAATCATTAAAACTAAATTTTATAATGAATGCGATACTTACGATGTCCAGCTTTTTGTTTCCGCTTATTACATTTCCGTATGTATCAAGGGTATTGCTTCCGGCTGGAACCGGCAGGGTTTCATTTGCTAATTCGGTCGTAACGTATTTTGTTATGATATCACAGCTTGGTATTCCAACCTATGGTATAAGGGCTTGTGCGGTTGTAAGAGATGATGAAGAAAAGTTAAAAAAGACGGTGTATGAATTATTCATAATTAATGTTGTTATGAGTATTTTTGCTTATGTAGTATTCTTTATTGCATTAGCAAGTGTGCCAAGGTTAAGAGCTGATAGAAATCTATTTCTTATAACAAGTACACTGATATTCTTTAATACAATAGGTGTTGAATGGTTGTACAAAGCACTTGAGCAGTATACATATATAACAATACGTTCAATAATATTTAAGTTTATTGCACTTATTGCAATGTTTGTATTAGTAAGAAATGTTGATGATTATGTTATATATGGAGGGATTTCTATATTTGCAGCTTCGGCATCTAATGTGTTTAATTTTATCAGGTTGAGGAAAATAATAGGAACAAAGAAAGTAACTAATCTTAATTTTAAAAAGCATTTCAAGCCGGTATTTACATTTTTTATAATATCCTGTGCGACAACAATATACACTAATCTGGATAATGTAATGCTTGGATTTATGAAAGATGATGTTGAAGTTGGATATTACAATGCGGCAACAAAGATAAAGAATATTCTTGTGAGTATTGTAACATCATTAGGAACAGTGCTTATGCCAAGAGCTTCTTATTATATACAGCAGGAAATGTGGGATGAGTTCTATAAGCTTTCTAAGAAAGCAATTAAATTTGTTCTGCTTGCGGCAGCATCTATGATGATATATTTTATGATATTTGCAAGAGAAGGCGTGCTTTTCTTGTCAGGAGAAGCATTTGGCGGTGCAGTAGTTCCAATGATTATAGTTATGCCAACGCTTTTATTTATAGGTTTAACTAATATTATGGGTATACAGATGCTTATTCCTATGGGAAAGGAAAATGCTGTTATGATATCAACTTTTGCAGGAGCAATAGTTGATTTGATACTTAATGCAATATTTATTCCATTCTTAGGTTCATCTGGTGCGGCGATTGGAACACTTGTCGCAGAGTTTGTTGTGCTTATTGTACAAATGGTATATCTTAAGAAAGATGTAAAGTATCTGTATTCTAATCAAAGCTATTTTAAGATTATAATTGCATTAGCAATATCAACAGTTGTAGTATTAGCTGTAAAGCATTTTATATCAGGAGTGTTAGTAAAGCTTGTAATATCAGCTGTGTTATTCTTCGGTGTGTATGTTGTTATGCTTTACATTATGAAAGAAGAAGTTGTTAGTGAGAATTTGAATAAGATATTTTGTAAAATAAGAAAGAAAAACTAATGAATGTTAATTACTTTAAAAATTTATTAGCAAAATCAAAATCAAACAAAAATATATAATAGAAAAGAGGAAAATGTAATGTACGATTATTTAGTAGTAGGTTCAGGTTTATACGGAGCTATTTTTGCACACGAGGCAAAGAAGGCAGGAAAGTCAGTGCTTGTAGTAGATAAAAGACCTAATATAGCAGGTAATATCTATACAGAGAAGCAGGAAGGCATTAATGTACATAAGTATGGTGCACATATATTCCATACTAATAATAAGAAGGTATGGGAGTATATCACACAGTTTGCTGAATTTAACAGATTTACTAACAGCCCGGTAGCTAATTATAAGGGTGAATTATATTCAATGCCTTTTAATATGTACACATTCAATAAAATGTGGGGCGTTGTTACTCCTGAGGAAGCTGCTGCAAAGATTGAAGAGCAGAAGAAAGAGATAACAGGCGAGCCTAAGAATCTTGAAGAACAGGCTATATCACTTGTTGGCCGTGACATATATGAAAAACTTGTAAAGGGTTATACAGAGAAGCAGTGGGGAAGGGACTGCAAGGATTTACCAGCATTTATTATTAAAAGACTTCCAGTAAGACTTACATTTGATAACAATTATTTTAATGCTTTATATCAGGGAATTCCAATGGGGGGATATACAAAGATGGTTGAGAATATACTTGATGGCATTGAAGTAAGATTAAATACAGATTATCTTGAGCATAAGGAAGAACTTGATGCACTTGCAGACAAGGTTGTATACACAGGTCCTATTGATGCTTATTTTGATTATAAGCTTGGAACACTTGAGTATCGCTCAGTAAGATTTGAAAATGAGACACTTGACAAGCCTAATTTCCAGGGAAATGCTGCTGTTAATTATACAGATAGAGAGACTCCTTGGACACGTATTATTGAGCATAAGTGGTTTGAGTTTGGTAAAGATGAAAATGGCAATGACCTGCCTAAGACTATTATAAGCCGTGAATATTCATCAGAGTGGAAGCCGGGTGATGAACCTTATTACCCAGTAAATGATGAGAAGAACGGAAAGCTATACGAGGAATATAAGAAGCTTGCGGATGCCGAGGATAAGGTTATATTCGGTGGAAGACTTGGCGAATATAAGTACTATGATATGGATGCTACAATTGCCTCTGTACTTGATAAGTGTGAGAGTATTTTTGGAAAGTAATGGTTACATTGTGAATGAAAAATAGAATTGTAAAGTTGGATATAGCTAGGACATTTGCGATACTATGTGTGATTTTATGTCATTGTAGTGAAATGACATATTTTAATGACATGGTAGTTCTTAAAAATTTAAAAATTACATCTAGAATATTTATGATGGGTACATTTACAATTGGCAGGTTTGGAGTTTCAATATTTTTATATCTTTCAGGTGTATTACTGCTTAGGAAAGTAATAGAAAAAGATGAAGATATATTTAAGTTCTATAAAAAAATTTGCTGCCTTTAATTGCGGTTAATGAAGTCTGGCTTATTATATATAAAATATATGAAGTATTTGTATTAAAGCAGGTATTTAATTTTGTAGATTTTATAAAAGAATTATTGTTATTTAAAAATTCATCAATGACTAATATGTGGTATATGCCTATGATAATTGGAATATATATTGGTGTTCCATTTTTGGCTAAAATTGTAAAAACATTTTCTTTTAAATCAATTTTACCTATTATGACAGCTACATTCATTTTCTGTTATATAGAGCCGCTGTTAAATGTGATAGCCAGAATTTCTAATAATGGACAGACTTTCGGCTCCGAAATGAGCATACCATATATGGGAGCAATCTATGGATTATATTTACTGGTTGGATATTACATATATGATAATCAGGTAAAAATAAAAAAGATAAGAAATTGGCATTTAATTTTAACAGCTATATTGAGTTATGTTGTAATTATGTGCTTTGAGGTGTATTCATTAAGTGATAAATCACATTATATATATAAAGTGTGGTACGATTTTCCGTTTTTATTAATATGCACTGCTTGTTTATTTACTTTATTTACAAGGATTGATGATAATGTTATAAATGAGAGGATATCTAATATATTTACTTATATAAGTAGAATAAGTATGGGTATATATTTTGTACATATTATAGTCATTATGACTAAAATAAAATATATGGGACAAATATTTGCAAGCCTTTCATTAGAAACAGCATTTTTAACAATTATAACAATAGTACTATCTGCTGTTATTGTAGGGGTGTTGAGCAGAAATAAATATGTTGCCCGATATATATTTCTCATTAAGCATTAGATAAAGAATATTTAAGAATACTAGGTTGTCAAATGTTTAAATACGTTCTATAATTTGGAGGTGGATATGAATAGCAGACTGCTATATATGGATAATTTAAAAGGAATCTGCATATTATTAGTTGTATTTTGCCATTATACGTTATTATCAGGTAGTTCAGTAGTTGGTAATGCTATTATGACATTAGCGTGGGCAGCAGTACCTTGCTTTATGATGATTACAGGGGGATTGTTGTGCAGGAAGAAGTCTGATTTTGATTGGAAGAAATATATAAAAAGATTAATTACGTTATATGTTGTTATAATTTTATGGAGAATAGTATATATTCTAATTTATATTGTAATGAATGGAAATATATATACAGGTAAAGATATAATAGCAGGAATATTCTTTATGTCGGATGTTAATGGAATTAATATGGACGTGTTTTGGTATATGAAGGCCTATCTGGTTACATATATGATATATCCTGTCATATGGTTCTTATTAATGAATGGTGGAAAAAAATATATGCTTAACATAATGGTGGTAACGGGAGTTTCAGGTATATTTATTCCAACAATGAATATGATTGTAACACATTATATTAATTTTTCTATATATGATGCTGCTTACCTGACACCGTATTTAAATTATCCGTATATGATTTTCTATTTTGTTCTAGGTGCTTTTCTTTTAGAATATAGGGAAATGATACATATTAAAATTAAAAAGAATATGCCAATAATATTATTTGTTATTGGATTTATGTTGTTATTTATTGTTAAGTATAAGGAAACTGGTTCGTTTAGGTGGAATAATATTTATATTTCCAATGGTTATAATAGAATATCAACATTAATAATGTCGGTAGGACTTTATCTTTGCTTCGATTTCTATTGTGATATAAAGCTAGGGCTTGGTAAATTAATAGGACAATCAACGATGGGAATTTATTATATGCATTATATAATATTAGCTGTGTTTGATAAGTATTTATATCATGGTATAGGGATTGAATATTATTCTACTATAGCCAATAGTTTAAAAACGATAATTATTACATTTATATGTATTGTATTAACAATAATCATAAAAAAGATTCCATTTATAAAAAAGATGGTTGTATAAATTTTTGTTTTAAGGGTTGTTAAATACTATATATATTTTTGTTAAGGAGGTTTTATTTTGAAAAAATTATTAATTGGTGTAGGGCTTGCCTGTGGTTTGATGTTGTTATGTAATATCAATGCTTTTGCATATGATGAAAATTCAGACATTATAGAGCAGGGGAATGAATGGGTATACGTTAAGAATGGCGTTGTTCAGTATGATTACACTGGCATAAGAGATAATTGTAATGGCTGGTGGAGAATAGAGAATGGTGTAGTTAATTTTAATTATACTGGTTTAGCAGACAATGAGAATGGCCGCTTTTATATAGAAGATGGCAAGGTTAATTTTGATTTTACAGGAATAATACAGGATGGAGGAAATCTTGTATATGTAGAAAATAGTAAAGTCAGATATGATTACACAGGAATAAAACAGTATTATAATGAATGGTTATACATAAAAAATGGAGTAGTTGATTATAGTTATACAGGAATAGCAGAGAATGAAAATGGCTGGTGGAGAGTTGAGAATGGAGTAGTCAATTTTGATTATACAGGATTGGCAGATAATGAAAATGGTCGTTTTTATATAGAAGATGGCAGGGTTAATTTTGATTATACTGGATTTATGCAGGATGGCAATGATTTAGTCTATCTCATAGAGAGCAAAGTCAGATATGATTATAACAGTATAGAAGATAATAATGGCGAATGGTTATATATTAATAACGGCAAAGTCGATTATAGTTATACAGGAATAGCTGAGAATGAGAATGGCTGGTGGCGAATAGAAGGCGGTAAGGTTAATTTTAATTATAATGGACTGGCAGATAATGAAAATGGCCGCTTTTATATAGTAAATGGACGAGTTAATTTTGATTATACAGATGTAATACAAGATGGTGCTGACTGGGTATATATAGAGAATAGCAAAGTCAGATATGATTACACAGGAATAAGAGAGAATATCAATGGCTGGTGGAGAATAGAGTCAGGTATAGTCAATTTTAAATTTACAGGTATTGCAGCGAATGAGAATGGTGAGTTCTTTATAAAAGATGGCAAGGTTGATTTTAGTTATACAGGAACAATTAATCAGGATGATTATATGTATAGTGTAAGAGAAGGCTGGGTTGTATCTAAAGACAATATATCTGAAAAGATTATGGGTGTAGATGTATCTCATCATAACAATGATAACGGAGAAGGTGTAATTAACTGGAATGAAGTTGCTAATGCTGGTTATAAGTTCGCCATGGTTAAGGTCGCAGGCAGATCTACAGGTGCTGATGGTAACTTATACACTGATTCATATTATGAGGAGAACATACAGGGAGCACTTGCAGCTGGAATGCAGGTTGGAGCATATTTCTTTTCACAATCTATGTCAGTTGAAGAAGCTGTTGAAGAAGCTAACTATATTTGCGATTTAATTGCAGGTTATAATATTACATATCCTGTTGTATTTGACTGGGAGACAACATCAGGTTATAGAACAGAAGATTTACGCAGCAATAGTGAACTTCGTACTGCTATGAGCATAGCATTTTGTGATACTGTTAAGAGCAGGGGGTATGACCCAATGATATACATTAACAAGTATGATTATCTTAACTATGTTGATACAGATAAGTTATCATCAAACTATGATATATGGCTTGCATGGTACTGGAATGATTATTATGAAACAGGCGAATTATGGCATGAAGGTGACGATGTGCCAGATATCGGTTATAAGTACAGAATATGGCAGTACACAAGTACAGCGAGTGTTCCTGGTATAGCAGGTGGTTGTGATGTTAATATTGCATATGGAACAAGATAAAAGAATTTTGAATAAATAGATTATAAACTGGTTTATGTTAACTTATTTTTAATAATCAGCATTTTTACTGAATATTTAGTGGAAATGCTGGTTATTAAAAGTCAGTACATAGACCATTTTTTTGTTTACTTATACTCTCGTATATAATATACTGTATATAAGATTAGACTTACCTGTATACGTGAATAAAAGTATAAGAATTCTACATAAAGATATTGATTTAATAAAATTTGGTGGAAATTAATATTGTTACATAAGACAATTATATGAAAATTAAAAAATAGAAACGGAGGAATTATATGGCTGATAGCAATATTAAAAGAATTGTTCAACAGCACTAAGTATTATGCTTATATTTGGGACAGTAAGCATCACACCGGCACAACAGGTGTCGGGCAGTGGAGTACAGGAGTTAGCTGTGTCAACACGTCATTATGCTAATTATGTAAGGGTTGATAAGTGGAATGGCAGTAAATGGCAGAATATACACTATTCAGCCGATGATTCTTATGACATAGCATTAACAACAGATAATAATGGCTCATATGTATACAATGGTGTAAGATATAATATTATAAATGGCTGGGCATATAGAGCATAATTATAATATATTGTATTTTATATAATAAATAAGGTTGACAGTTGATTGTTAACCTTATTTTTATGAGATTTAATTAATCAATGTGTGTTATGAAAGTGTGTATACAAGTCGATATATTTAATGAAAGTTATTCAAGTTAGGTGAAAAACAGAAGAAAACGAGGTATAAGTATGAGAATTAAGAAACTATTAGCAGTGGTATTGGGTACTGTACTTGCCATAAGCTCATTTAGTTATACATCCTGGGCAGCTGGAGATGATAATAGTAGTTCATCAGTGGAGAAATTCCAATTTGTTCCAGGGTATGTAGCAAGTGAACTTGATGGCAATACTCCTGTATATGAAGACTATGGTATGGCAAGAACGTTAAGCGAATTGCCTGCTAGCTATCCGTCAAGTGTTGAAGATATTAAAAGCAAATATCCTGACAATCGTAATCAGAATCCATATGGAACTTGTTGGGCATTCTCAAGTCTGGGACTTGCAGAATTCGATCTGATTAATGATGGAGCAGCTGATAAGAATATAGATTTAAGCGAATTGGCATTGGCATATTATACATACAATTCTGTAACTGACCCACTTGGTGGAACAGTGGGGGATACAGCTAAATATTATAATGAAAATTCAGATTATTCATATCTTAATAGAGGCGGCAATTATCAGTATTCATCAAGAAGACTGGCTCAATGGATAGGAGCAACAGAGAATACAGTTCCTTACAGCAAAGCGAACGACACAATTAAACAAGGGCTTAGTGGTGAGTTCGCATATAGTTATAAAGATGCCCACCTTCACAATGTATATCAGATTAATATTAAAGAGAATACATCAGGTGTTAAAGAAGCAATTATGGAGCATGGTGCTGTAGGTGTTATGTATTATCATTCAGATTATAATATGTCATGGAGTAGAAAGAGTGACTGTTATACTTATTATGACACAGCTCGGGCAGGTGGTGGTCATGCTGTTATGATAGTTGGATGGAATGACAATTTTTCCAAAGATAATTTCGAGGGACTTAAACCTTCGAATGATGGAGCATGGCTTATAAGGAATAGCTGGGGTTCTTACTGTGATTATTTCTGGATGTCATATGATACGTTTTCTTTAGAGAATACAGCATGGGTATTTGATTTTGTTGCAAATGATGGCTTTGACAATAATTATCAGCTGGATGGAGGTATTGAGACTTATAGATCATCTAATGTATTATCTGGAGCTAATGTATTTACAACACAGAAAAAATCTGGAATTGATTATGAAGTATTAAAGGCTGTATCTGTATCAATGTCACAGGCAGCAGATGTAAAATATACTGTTGATATTTATACTAATCTGACCAATCTTAATAATCCACTTAGTGGAACTAAACAGGTTACAGCAACGACTACTGGTTATACACAATATGCTGGTATATATACAATAGAGTTGAGTAATCCAATTAAGCTTGCTCCGGGAACAACATATTCAGTTGTTGTAACGACAGATAAGGCAGCGCTTGATAGAGAAGATGCTACAAGTATGGCTACAGGAGAAAAACTCGAAACTATAATATGGGACAGGAGAGTTAGTCAGTTTGATGGAAAGAGTTTTTATAAAGAAGGAAATGTATATAAATACTCTCCTAATAATTTTTGTATAAAAGCATTTACATCTAATGCTAAAGAAGCTGATACTAATGTGCCTATTGAAAGTATACATGTTAATAAGGATACTATGTCATTAACAGAAGGGGAAAGTGCGACATTAACAGCAACAATTAGTCCTTCTAATACAACATTAGATAAGACAGTAAAGTGGAGTAGTAGTAATACAGCTGTGGCATCAGTAGATAGTGCAGGAAAAGTGACAGCAAAAAAAGCAGGAACAGCAGTAATCACAGCTACCAGCAGCAATGGAAAGAGTGCGAGCTGCACAGTAACAGTAAAGCAGAAAGATACATACACTGGTTTAAGAGATGTTAATGGAACGCTTACATATTTTACTAATGGACAGGCGGATAAGACATATACCGGTTTTGTAAGTTATGCAGGGAATAATTATTATGTAATAAACGGAGTAGTAGATATTTCATATACTAATGTTACATATGATGGAAAAGACTGGTTATATGTAGAAAATGGAAAAGTAAGATATGACTATACAGGTATAAGACCTAATGAAAATGGCTGGTGGCGAATAGAGAATGGTAAAGTCAATTTCGATTACACTGGAGTAGCTGAGAATGAGAACGGCTGGTGGCGAATTGAGGGCGGCAAGGTCAACTTTGATTATTATGGAATAGCACCAAATGAGAATGGCTGGTGGAAAATCGAAGGAGGCAAAGTCAACTTTGATTATTATGGAATAGCACCAAATGAGAATGGCTGGTGGCGAATAGAAGGCGGCAAAGTCAATTTCGATTATTACGGAGTAGCTGAGAATGAAAACGGCTGGTGGAAAATCGAAGGGGGCAAAGTCAATTTTGATTACACAGGAATAGCCAATAATGAAAATGGCTGGTGGCGAATAGAAGGCGGTAAAGTGAATTTTGACTTTACAGGAGTAGCCAGCAATGAGAACGGAGAATTCTATATTGAGAATGGAAAAGTAGATTTTTCAAAGAATGGTTTATATGTATATAATGGTATAAGATATAACATTGTAAATGGATGGGCATACAGGATTTAATGTTTATTTGCTTTACGTTATAAAAAGTTGTATAATCAGCAAGAATAACATTTGATAATATATGAGGAGAATTACAATGAATAAGCAGGAAGCAATTAATGCGTTAAAAGAACACAATCAGGAGCATGTAATTAAAAGACTTGAGGCTCTTGATGAAGTTTCAGCTAAGAAGCTTATTGCACAGGTTGCAAGCATAGACTGGAGTGTTGTTGAAAGCATTAATCACAAAGCAGAGGACAATTCATCTGATAGAAAAGTAGAGCCTTTGGAAGCTGTTGAGATAAAGGATATTAAAGCTAATAAGGATAAATATACTGCTAAAGGTATAGAGGCTATCAAGGCTGGCAAGGTTGCCGCAGTATTACTTGCAGGTGGACAGGGTACAAGACTTGGACTTGATAAGCCAAAGGGAACCCTTAATGTAGGTATTAATAAGGATTTATTCCTTTTCGAGCAGTTGATTAATAACTTATTAGATGTAGTTAACCAGTCAGGTGCATATGTGCCACTTTATATTATGACAAGTGATAAGAACAATAATGATACAGTAGCATTTTTTGAAGAACACAACTTCTTTGGATATGATAAAGACTATGTTAAGTTCTTTATTCAGAGTATGGCACCATCTGTTGATTATAATGGTAAGCTTTATATGGAAAGCACTGACAGTCTTGCAATGTCACCTAATGGCAATGGTGGCTGGTTTACATCACTTATTGATGCAGGACTTGATAAGGATATGGAAAGCAAGGGCATTGAATTGGTAAATGTATTTGCTGTAGATAATATTTTACAGAGAATTGCAGACCCATCATTTGTAGGTGCAACAATACTTTCAGGTGCAGATTGTGGTTCAAAGGTTGTTAGAAAATGTGCACCAGACGAGAAGGTTGGTGTAATGTGTAAGGTGAACGGACATCCTTCAATTATTGAGTATTATGAGATGTCAGAAGAACTGGCCAATATGAGAAGAGAAGATGGCGAGCTTACATATGGATTTGGAGTTATTCTTAATTATTTATTCAGCTTTAACAAGCTTGTTGAGATAGCTAACAGAAAGCTTCCATTACATATAGTAGAAAAGAAGATACCTTATATAGATGAGAATGATAACCTTGTTAAGCCAGAAACACCTAATGGCTATAAGTTTGAAAAGCTTGTTCTTGATATGGTTGAGATGATGGACAATTGTGTTCCATATGAAGTTGAACGTAATTACGAATTTGCACCTATTAAGAATAAGACAGGTAAGGATTCACTTGAAAGCGCAAGAGAATTACTAAAGGTTAATGGAATAGAATTTTAAAAGGTTTCTATCTGTACATATAATAAATGAGGCTTCCGTATAATAGGGAGGCCTCATTTATTATGTTAAGCTGATACAAATATAAAGAACGTTTGTTTGACAAATGCATAAAAAGCTGATATATTATAAATATAAAATATATTGTTTGGTAAGTTTGCTATGAATTTGGAGGACGGCATATGATATTTGTTAATAAAGAATGGGATGCAATAGATGATATAATAGTATATAGTAATTATCATAAATATTGGCAAAATAAGGAACTCAGAATTAAGAATCCGTACTTTGATGTTTTTAGTGGCAGAATACTTGATTTGAAAGAAGGAAAGCAGTCGGCGGTGAAGTATTTCTATAATTTGATTAATGAAGAGATATGTAAAGATGTAACCATATGTGTAGTTCCATCCAGTGATGCAGATAAGAAGGAAAGTGGAATAGGTATGTTAGGTGAAATGCTGGCAGCTGATGGAAGAAAGAATAAAGTATATTATTTGCAAAGAACAAAGAGTATTGATAAACTTGCATATGGTGGCTGCCGAGACAGACAAGTACATATGAAGACAATATCAACATTAGATAGTATTGATATTAATGGAGACATAATACTGCTTATGGATGATGTCACAACAACAGGAAATTCATTATATGCCTGTAGGGAAATATTGATGAAAAAAGGTGCAAAGACAGTTAAAATGTTTGCATTGGGAAAGGCAGTATAGAATATATGATTATAGAGAATTGTACAATAGAAAGTGATAAATACCCCCTGCATTTAAAAAATATTAACGATAAACCATCAATATTATATTATAGTGGTGCAATAGAATGTATTAATAAATATAAAAATATTGCAGTAATTGGAACTAGAAAAGCCTCAGAAAATGGATTGAAAATTGCATATGAAACAGGTGCATTTCTTGCAAAAAATAATATAAATGTTGTGAATGGTCTGGCATTAGGGTGCGATACAGAAGCTTTAAGAGGTGCTTTAGATAATGGGGGTAGATGTATTGTTTTATTGCCGTGTGGTTTAGATAATATACAGCCCAAGTCTAATCGAAGTTTAGCAGATAGGATAGTTCAGAATGGCGGATGTCTTATAAGCGAATATAATGTTGGAACACCACTAAACAAATACCAATATGTAAAAAGAGATAGATTGCAAAGTGGAATATGTCAGGGTGTATTAGTTGTTGAGGCAGAGATGAATAGTGGAACAATGCATACGGTTAAGTATGCGGAGGAACAATTTAAGAGAATAGCATGTTATAGTCATAGACTTGTGAAGTTTTCATCTGGTAATGAATATTTAGAGCAGAATAAAAATGTAAATATTTTATCTGATAGACAGCAATTAGAAGAATTTATACAGAATATTAATTCAGAATTAACCTACACCCAGCTGACATTATTCTAATATAAGGGGGATATGTATGATATGCAGTAATTGTGGAGCAGATATTAGCAGTAAGGATATTAAGTGTCCGTATTGTGGTGCTATGCAGTACGAGGCTTCAGAGAAGAAGTATATGAACGACTTATATAAGATTAACAGTGATATGGATAATCTTGATAAGAATGTAAGAAGATATGCTTTATTAAGCATAGCCAAAAGTATAGGATATGTATTGATTGGAACGGCTGCTGCTTTAGTAATAGGAGTAGCTATAGGACGTTTTGATTATAAGCAGTATAACGATTCAAGAAAAGAACGTAATGAGATTCATAAAGCTATGGATTGGTACGATGACAATTCTGCTAAACTTGATGAATTGTATACACTTCAAAGATATTCAGAAGCCAGAGATATAATAAGAAATTATGATGGGAATACAAGCCTTATGGCAAGCTGGGAACATTATAATTTTATACAGCTATATGACTGGTATTATGATGCTTTTTCAAAGGTATACGAGAATGTTAAAGGACAGGATAAAGCAGAGGTAATGGAATACCAGTTTAAGAATGGCTATAGGCATGCTCTTGACCTTGTAAATATGAAAGAAAATAAAGGCTCATATGCTAATAGAAATTATATGACTTGTTCTAAAGAGGACAGACAGATAATAGATATGTGGGTAGAGAATGCCAGAGACTACCTGGTTAATTATGCTGGATTATCAGAAGATGATATAAGGCAGCAGATAGATGAATTATATCCAGATGGTTATTATGATTATAAGCTTGGACAATCATATGAAGATAAGTATTATGAAGAATGGAGTAGAAGATGAAATGTAATAATTGTGGTGCGCCGCTTCAGCTTAATCAAAAGTTCTGTCCTAATTGTGGTTCTCCTAATGAGCAGGCTTTAAAGCATGTCAATGATATGGAGAACTATGACAAGAAGTTTAATAGAACCAGAAGCAAAGTAATAAGCAATAGTAAGTGGTTTGTGAAGAATATAACATCAATTGCGGTTGTTATGTTATCTGCAATAGTTCTTGCAGCAGCTCTTATAGCTAATAATTCAATGCTGGGATATAGATTGGCGGAGAATTCCAACAAAAAGTATAACAAAGAACATAATGATGAAATTCAGATACAGCTTAGAGAGCTGCTTGATAATGAAGATTATGGAACACTTTATGAGCTGTATGAAACGGCAGACCGTATTATTATAACAGATGATTATAAATATGGCTGGAGCAGCTTCTATAGCATTTTATATGATTATCTTGAAATAAGAAGGGCAATATGTGGGATAAAAGAAGCAGAAGGCGATTCATCATCTTATTCGTGGGACGATAGTCTTAACAGAGCTGCAAGATCAATAGTGGATTTAGAGGACACCATGAACAGGCTGGTTTCTTTTGATACGAGCAGAAGTAAAGAAAGTCAGTCTTATGCAGAGAATATACTTGATAAGGCGCACTTATTTATCAAAGCTTACTGCGATTTCACAGATGACGATATTGCGAAATTGCCGGATATGAATCAGACAGAGGTGCTTACACTTCTAACAAGGAGGATATACGGATAATGCGAAAGAAAAAGTTTAATCCATTTGTGTTGTTATATATTATATCTGCAATATTGCTCATAATATCCATTGCTCCGATAGCAGATACAGCAGCCGAGATATATAGAGTCAAGGGAAGATATGCCGGATATGAAGAAGAGAGTCTGTTTAATGATTTTATAGAAAAAGATTATGCGGGACTTTCTAAGAAGGTTAATTATAATAAGGGGATTGGTAAAAGTATATCTGAAGATGAGAAGGATTATTATACGTTTGTAGAATGTTATAATATTGCAGTTGATTATAATATGTATGTCAGGCTGGGAGATATTAATAAGGCAGATGAACTGAAAGAGCAGTTTGAGGATAATACAAGGCTGCTTCAAAGAAAGATATTTAAAGAAGCATTAGAAACAGTAAAAAATACATATATAGTTGTTTCTTGACATTGATTACTGGCTTAGGTATGTTATAATAATTATAAAGAAAGATTGGGAGGTACATATGGTTGTTTTATTAGCAGGTGGAGCTGGATATATAGGTTCACATACAGCAGTTGAATTACTTAATGCAGGACATGATGTTGTTATAGTTGATGATTACAGTAACAGTTGTCCTGAATCTATAAAGAGAGTGGAAGAGATAACTGGAAAGAGTATTGTATCTTATGAGGCTGATGTTAAAGACAAAGAAGCTATGACTAAGATATTTGCTGATAATAAGATTGATTGTGTAATACATTTTGCTGGACTTAAGGCAGTTGGTGAGTCAACAAGACTTCCATCCAAGTATTACCGTAACAATATTGATACAACACTTACACTTCTTGAGTGTATGAAAGAAGCAGGAGTTAAGAAGATTGTATTCTCATCTTCAGCGACAGTATATGGAGAACAGAAGCCTCCATATGTTGAAACTATGCCAAGAGGTGCATGCTCTAATCCATATGGATGGACTAAGGCTATGATGGAGCAGATTCTTACAGATTGTGCTAATGCAGATTCAGAGCTTACAGTTATACTTCTTCGTTATTTCAATCCAATTGGAGCACATCCATCAGGTAAGATTGGAGAAGACCCACAGGGAATTCCTAATAATCTTATGCCTTATGTATCACAGGTTGCGGCAGGAAGAAGAGAGCAGCTTACAATATTTGGCGGAGATTACGATACACCAGATGGTACTTGTAGAAGAGATTATATACACGTTGTGGACCTTGCCTGCGGACATCTTAAGGCTGTTGAATATGCACAGTCACATAAGGGTGTTGAGATATTTAACTTAGGAACGGGAACTCCTTACAGTGTACTTGAGATAGTTAATGCGTTTGAAAGTTCAACAGGTGTTAAGATTAATTATGTGATTGGTGACAGAAGACCGGGAGATTTACCTGATTCGTGGGCTGATGCCTCTAAAGCGGCTAAGGTTCTAGGCTGGGAAGCTAAGAAGACACTTGAAGATATGTGTAAAGACAGTTGGAACTGGCAGAGCCATAATCCTAACGGATACAGACAGTAGAATATATAGCGGCGTAATATAGTGTTAATATTAATATTGCTATTACAATATCGCGATAGTTATATAATTATTGGATATTGGAGAGTGTTAATATATACTATAGTGCCGGAGTTGATAGAGCATACATATTATAAAGTATAGTATGCTCTATTTTACTATAAAGGCAGGTGAGTGTATGAACTCGATTAATATTTATAATCTCACAAGAGTTAGTGATAATGAGGATTTTGCTGAGTATGAATATATTTTGTCGGGGAGAAAAGATTTTCAGAGGACAAGGATAAGAGAGAAAGAGTCACTTATTATTCTTGTAAGGGAATTGATTAAAGCTGGTGCAGGGTTAGAGGATCTGGATAACTATTTCTATTCATATACGATTGCACATATAAGCAAGGAATTTGATTTATTAAGGATTTCATCTAACAGAAAATGTATTCTTAATATAGAGCTTAAAAGTGAAGATGTAGGAGAGAACAGAATAAAGCAGCAGCTTGTAAGAAACAGATATTACTTAAGTCCAGTAACTACTAATATATATTCGTATACATTTATTCTAGATACCAATACATTATACAGATTAGAACTATGTAATGATACATATACACTTGTCATGGCTGATTTTACAGAGCTTGTGACTGATATAAGAATGATAAAGAAGTGTATGAAATACAATATTGAAAGTCTGTTCAAAGCTAAAGACTATCTTATATCGCCAGTTAATTCACCAGAAAGGTTTGCAAGACACCAGTATTTTCTTACGAACCAGCAGGAGGCTATGAGCAGGAAGTTTCTTAACAGCCTTATTAGTAATAGTGAAGTCAGATATTATTCAATAAAGGGTGAAGCTGGAACAGGAAAGACACTTCTTCTGTATGATACAGTGCGCAAGCTTCCCAAAGAACTATCAAAATGTATAATACATTTTGGCAGAAGGACACCTAATATAGATATATTGCAGAATACCATTAGTAACACTACAATAATAACCTCTAAAGAATTTGTCAACGAAGATAATATCAAAGATTATGATTATGTGCTTGTAGATGAAACACAGCGAATGCACGATGACCAGTTTGAGTGGCTTAAGGAATGTAATGCCGGCAGGATTATTATGTTCTATGACTGTGACCAGGTATTATCAAGGCACGAACAGTTAAGGGCAATGGACAAAAGGATAGAAGAATTATCAGAAGAGAAATATTTTCTTTCAGATAAGATAAGAACCAATCCAGAACTTGCGGAATTTGTGCGTAATTTATTCGATCTTACCAAGCACGGCAGGGGCTATGAGTATGATTGTGTAACAATTGCCTATGCCAACAGTATTAATGAATTTAAAAAACTTAAAGCATATTACAGGGCAAAGCAGTACATTTACATAGATTATGAGAAGTCATATAAAGATATGAATGAAAGATATAAGACAAGGCAGTTCAATGCCTACCGTTATATAGGAAAAGAATTCGATAAGGTGCTTACAGTTATAGATGGCAAATTCCGTTATAACGAGTACGGGGAATTAGTTGCTGATGTAGAAGACAATAATGATGATATATTAGAAAAGCTTCTGTATCAGGGGGTTACAAGAGCAAGAGATAAGCTGTGTATAATTGTACTTGATAATAAAGAAGTATTTGAGAAGCTGCTTGAGATGAAGAGTGGAATTAACAGAGAATATATAGACTGATTAACAGGCACGAAGCCTTCCTTTTAGAATAACATATATTAAGGATATATCTTGCTTAAAGATGTATTCTTACACAAGGTATATCCTTTATATGTATATAAAGGAGGTGGTATGTCTTATGATAAAAAGTCCGAAATTTACACATAGCAAGAAGGACAATAATAAAGCACAGGGCAGAAGTACACATTTAACAGCTATTGTTGTATCGCTTGTTCTTAGTATAATAATGATTACCATAAGCGTGTTTAATGTAAGTGCAGTTGTGATAGATGTAAGCAGTCACGATGGTCTGATAGACTGGAACAGGATAGAGGAGCATGTAGAAGGTGTCATAATAAGAATTGGTTATGGTAATGATATTGAAGGACAAGATGATAAGCAGGCAATCCGTAATATGAATGAATGTGAGCGGCTTGGAATACCTTATGGTGTATATATATACAGTTATGCACTTACAAGTGATGAAGTGACATCTGAGATTAATCATACACTAAGAATGTTGCAGGGGCGAAGTCCTGTCCGTGGCGTATGGTTTGATATGGAAGATGCAGACGGATACAAGGAGAGTAATGGACTTGATGTATACAAAGATGGTGAGCTTTTAACGGATTTTTGTATACAATTTATTGAAGCTATGGATAAAGAAGGCTATAAGACAGGCGTATATGCTAACTATAATTATTATAAAAATGTACTGAATTTGGAGCGGCTTGCGAATACCAGAGGTTTTAATATGTGGCTTGCACACTGGGGTATAGAAGAACCTGGTATGGATTGTATGATGTGGCAGTTTGGAGCATACTTAATAGATGGGCACGAATTTGATGGCAATATATTTTATGCAGATTACAGCTCACCATTTAAAGATAGACCAGATACAGACGATAACGGAGAGAATATAGAACGTATAGATAAAGCTGCTGGAAGTTCTGCAATTGAAGCAGTAAATGTTGATACCAATGTAAATGTAATCTACAGGGCACAGATTAGAGGCAGTTACTGGCTTCCTGAGGTAGTTAATGATGAAGATTATGCAGGAATACAGGGGACTGGAATAACTGGAATAACCTTATCAACTGATAAAGGTTATGCTGTATACAGAGTATATGCCGGTGGCAGGTGGCTTTCATATGTTGACAGCAGAAATTCAGATATTAATGACTATTATAATGGTTATGCAGGAAATGGAGCTGAGATTGAGGCGGTTGAAGTGTATTATTATACACCGGCATCATTGCTTATAAATGAAGCGACACCATATGCAACATTAAAAGACGGAAGATATCATTATGCGTATTACAGGGTAAGCAGAAAGAATATGGATTATTATTCTTATCAGACAGACAATGAAACAGACAATGGACAGGACGGTTATGCAGGCATTATAGGCAGGAAGATAGACCGGTTCCAGATAATTATAAAATAAATATTTATGGATACAGAATATTTGGCATAATATTTACAATATTGGCAATATTATAAGATGATAAGTCAGTACATTCTTTAACAGAAGTGTTCTGGGGTGTGCTGACATAGTATTGTACAGGCCAGGATTTTTATGAAAGGTCAGGAATATTGTAAAGGAGTCAGCACATATATGAGTGAAGATAGTGATAATAAAGATGGACAGGTTGTGCTTGAGGATAAAAATGGAAAGAAGATTAAGCTAATTACAATAATAGGTGAAATAGAGGGACACGATAATCTTCCAGCTGCAAGCAAGACAACCAAGTATGAACATCTGCTTCCACAGCTTGCTGCGGTGGAAAATGATGATGCAATAGGTGGAGTATTATTTTTAATAAATACGGTCGGAGGAGATGTAAGTGCAGGGCTTGCATTGTCCGAAATGATTGCGTCAATGCACAAGCCAACGGTATCTCTTGTTATAGGAGATTCCCACAGTATAGGTGTTCCTCTTGCTGTAAGCACAGATTATTCATTTATTGTTCCAACAGCTACAATGATAGTACATCCGGTGAGAATGAATGGAAATATAATAGGTGCAAGACAGACTTATGATTATTTTGAACGCATACAGAAAAGAATTGTCTCATTTATTGCAAGAAAAAGCGACACAAAAGAAAAAGAAGTAGAGAATATGATGATGAATACAGAAATGCTTACAAAGGATTTAGGAACAATTCTTGTAGGAGAAGATGCAGTGAAAGCCGGGCTTATTAATGAAGTAGGCGGAATAAGCCACGCATTCAATAAGATAAAAGAGCTTATGAACAAAGAAGAGTAAATAAAAGGCAATCAACATATGCGGAACAATAATAGAAGACAATGAACATATACAGAAGAATAAATAGAAGAACAATAAAGATATGCAGAATAGTAAACATATGCAGAAATGAGGATTATGATGACACAAAGCACACAGCCAGATAACAAATGTAATATATGCCCAAGGCGTTGTAATATTGACAGAACACATAATAAAGGTTATTGTCTTATGAATGATAAAATTATTGCGGCAAGGGCTGCACTTCATATGTGGGAAGAACCCTGCATATCAGGAGAGCGTGGAAGTGGTGCTATATTCTTTTCGGGCTGTACATTAAGATGTGTATTCTGTCAGAATCACGATATAGCTTCTGCAAAGGTTGGAAAGGAATTATCTGTAGATGAGCTGAGCGATGTTATGCTTCGTCTGCAGGATAATAAGGCTGATAATATTAATCTTGTAACGCCAACACATTTTACAATTCCAATAATAAAGGCAATAGAAAAGGCAAGAAATAAAGGACTTAGAATACCGGTTGTATACAATACAAGTGCATATGAAAATGTTGAAACATTAAGAATGTTAGATGGCATAGTGGATGTATATCTGCCGGATTTTAAATATATGGACAGCAGGCTTTCACAGCAGTATTCATATGCTGCAGATTATACAGAAACTGCGAAGAAAGCATTAGAAGAAATGATAAGACAGACAGGTAAGCCGGTATTCTTTACAGCAGAAGATGAACTCGTAAAAGAGGGGTATGTTGAAGAGCAGATTATGAAGAGAGGTGTCATAGTAAGACATCTTCTTCTGCCTGCGTGTGTGAAAGACTCCAAGGCTGTAATCAAGTACCTGTATGATACATATAAAGATGACATATACATAAGCATTATGAACCAGTACACACCGATAAACAGAATTAAGGAATACGATAATCTTAACAGGAGGGTCACTAAGAAAGAATATGATGAGGTTGTAGATTATGCCATTGAATTAGGTGTTGTCAACGGCTTTATACAAGAGGGCGGTACAGCAGATGAAAGCTTTATTCCAGAATTTGATTATACTGGATTATTATGATAAAGTATAAGACAGTTGAAATGGAGGCATATTATGCGATGTGAGAGTGGTAACCCTTGTATTATGGGGTGTAACAGGATAGAAAATGGATATAATTTTGCTTATGATTGTAGTACGGATACGGATATAAAACTATGCTTTTTTGATAGGGATACTCTTGAATTAAAAGAGGAAATTCCGTTAAAAAAAAGAATGGGGACAGTATATTCTGTATGTGTGTGTGATGATAATATAGAGAGAATGTTGTATTGTTACAAGGCTGATGATGAATATATTGTTGATCCTTATGCCAAGGCGGTTACAGGCTGTGAAGTATTTGGAGTTGAGCAAGAAAATACATTACATTTAAGTCCGGTAAAGCTTGAAAGCTTTAATTGGGAAGGTGATGTGCCACTGCATCTGCCATATAATGACTGTGTTTTTTATAAGCTTAATGTGCGTGGATTTACAAAAAGCAGGTCATCAAAGGTAAAGGCAAAGGGGACATTCAGGGGGATTGTAGAGAAAATACCATATCTTAAGGAACTTGGTATTACTACGCTTGAATTTATGCCGGCATATGAATTTGATGAGGCATACAGATTTCCTCAATTCATAGACAGCAGTGAATATTTAAGATATGGTGTGATAAAAGGAAGCATTTATAATAATACTGTTACTAAAAAGGCAGAAAAGCTTAACTGCTGGGGCTATACCAAGGCATTTTATTATGCACCTAAGGCATCTTACAGTATACCAGCAGAGGATAATATTAGTGAAAAGGCAGGTAAATATAATGATTACACGACAGAATTCAAGAATATGGTAAAATGCCTGCATAATAACGGAATTGAAGTTGTGATGGAATTCTTCTTTGACGGTGTTAAAACGGCATATATTCTTGACTGCGTGAGGTACTGGGTAAGGGAATACCATATAGACGGAGTGCACCTGTACTGTGATGAACATTCCCTAAATGTGCTGGCAGCAGATCCACAGCTTGCAGATACAAAGATAATTACTGTCGGCTGGAATTCAGACAGGGGTACATATAAGCATATGGCAAGCTGTAATAATGATGCACAGAATACGATAAGGCGTTATTTAAAAGGTGATGAGGATATGTTAAGACCATTTATTAATATGGCAGGTGCTAATCCATATAATGCTGCGGTTATCAATTATGTGGCAAGTAATAATGGCTTTACACTGTATGATCTGGTGAGCTACGACCGCAAGCATAACGAGCTTAATGGCGAGAATAATAGAGATGGTGAGAATTATAATTTCAGCTGGAATTGCGGCGAAGAAGGCAGTACGAGAAAGCTTAAGGTAAGACAGTTAAGAATTAAGCAGATTAAAAATGCTCTTGTTATGGTTATATTATCGCAGGGTACGCCGCTTATTCTTGCGGGAGATGAATTTATGAACACCCAGCAGGGAAATAATAACCCTTATTGCATAGATAGTGAGCTTTCGTGGGTGAACTGGAGAACAAGCAATGATTCAATGCAGATATTGGAATGGACTAAGAAGCTTATTGGCTTAAGAAAGAAATATGGTATTCTTCACAGCAGGGAAAGTCTTTCGTTAAGTGACTCCAAATCATTAGGTTATCCAGATATGTCATATCACGGAGGCAATGCGTGGTATGCTGATATGGAGAATTATTGCAGGCAGATAGGAATTATGTATTGCAATTCCTACGCAGATGATAAGTCAAGAAGCCTTATATACATAGCTTATAATATGCATTGGGAAAAGCACAATCTTGCCCTGCCAAAGGTTGAGGGAAGCAGCAACTTTAAGATAATAGCAGCCACGAATGATGGGCAGGATAAAGCATTTATTGATAAAGAAGCAAGAAGCGTCTGTGTACCGGAAAGAAGCATAGCAATCCTTGTGGCAGAATATCAAGAAAAGAAAAAAGCCAGAATTATTAAGAAAAGATACTAAAAGTTATAATATCCGGAAAGGAAAAAGTTAAAATGGATTACACAAAGCTTAATGAATTAAAGAGCCAGTATGGAGATTATGAGGAAGTATTTAATTCAGGAGATTATGATAAAGCGGCAGATATACTTATGAAGGTGTTAGATGTCATAGAGCTTGAATACGAAGATAAAAGAAAAGCTGGTATGCTGGATAATGATCTTAATGTAAGAAAGTCAGAAGGTACGGATAAAATATGGCTGTGTACTAATCATATTATGGAATATTATATATATGCGTGCTATTTTGAGCCACAGCAAGAAATACTTATGCCAGAGCTTCCAATTGCAGAATATTACAGGACTTATGCTGATTTATGCGTGAAGCTTCAAAAGTACAAGAGGGCAGAAGACGCCTACAAGAAAGCACTGTGCTGGAATCCGGTGGATTTGGATTCATATCTTGGGCTTGCAGAATGTTACAAATACCTTAATATGATGTCAAGATACCTTGATGTCACTAAGCAGGCATATAGATTTTGCTGTACAAGGGCAACTATGGCAAGGTATTACAGAAATATGGGCTTTTATTATCTTTCATCATACAATACAGATATGGCAAAGGCGTGCTACACATACAGTAATATCTATTACCACACAGATAATGCAGATTCAGAGCTTAATTATATAGAAAATGCACTTAAGGAAGCCAAAGATAAGGGCGTAACTAAGGATGATAAAGAATATGATATCCGCACAATGCAGGCAATGTTTGATAAAGAAAATGTTGAGCCGGGCCCGGATTCCAAGACGATCGGTATTGTATACAGGGTTGGAGAGTTAATGCTTCAGGATAAGGAATATGCACTTGCAAAGGATTGTTTTTCTATTGTATATGATATAACTAATGAACAACAGCTTGAAGGAGTACTTGCAGAGTTAGACAGATGTCTTGAAAATGCGTAATTTATGAATTAAGCTTATGAATTAAAATCGTTATGTGCACAAAGCAGGAACAGAAATGATGATTAAAATGGAGAAGAATATGGATTTAAAAAACAAGTATGACAGCATAATATTTGACCTTGACGGAACATTATGGAACTCATCAAAGCCTATATGTGAAGCGTGGAATATTATATTAGACAGACATAAAGAGATAGTAAGAGAGCCTATAACAATAGAAGAACTGGGACAGTGTATGGGACTTCCTATGTATGATATTGCGGCAAAGCTGTTTCCTGATGAGAAGGAAGAAGTAAGAAATGCACTTATGGACGAGCTGTGCGAATTTGAAAATGGATATCTTGAAAAGATGGGTGGAGTGTTATTTCCAGGGCTTGAGGCAACACTTAAAGAGCTTAAGACAAAATATCCATTGTATATAGTAAGCAACTGTCAGGACGGATATATTGAAGCATTTATAAAGGCACATAAGCTTGAAAAATATTTTAGTGATACAGAGTGCTGGGGCAGAACAAGAGCACCAAAGGCAGTAAGCAACAGAACACTTATAGAAAGAAATAATCTTAGCAATCCGGTATATGTCGGTGATACAGCAGGTGATGCCAGTGCGGCAAGGGAAGCTGAAATAGACTTTATATATGCCGAGTATGGTTTTGGTGAAGTTGAACCTTCTTTATATGTTGGGGTAATAGACAGCTTTAAAGAGCTTAAAGATATTCTTTTGTAATTATATTACCTGGAAAGTAATCTTGAGTGGCTAAAGACTATATTTAAAAAAATTCTGCTATAATTATTTTATGTATTAATATTAAGGTATTATATATTTTGTACGATATATTATTCGTAAATAATAAGCCGTAAGCTTATACGGCTGACCAATGAAATATATAATAACACGGATGTTAAATATACGCTACGGATGGCACTTTTTATAAGTGCCATCTTTTTTTGGAATGTCCAGGGAGGTAAGTATGAATACACAAGATAAACAGATTAACTCAGCAGTAAATAGCTGCCGTATGGCATTGTACAACAATAATAAAGCCAAAAGCACTAATAAAACTACAAGACTTATCAATAATCTTTTTAAAAAATACAGAAAAGATGACACCGAAAATGAAAATGAGGATGAGAGTGCTAAGATTGATACATTATCTATAGGTTTGCAGTTAAAGGAAGCGGTTGATGCTATATTTGACCCGACAACCGGAATGAGTGAAGAAGAAAAAAAGAAATTTGTACAGAAGCTGTACCGTAAGTTAGAGTCGGGTAAGAAGCTTAGTGCAGACGAAATGCAGTATTTAAGAAAGAACGACCCTGTGACTTATGCCAAGGCGGCAAAGGTTCAGGTATTAAGAGAGTCGTTAAAGAAACAACTTAAAAGTGCTACGTCAAAGGAAAAAGCGGCAGACATATATACACAGGCTATGTCAAGAATAAGTGAGGATGACCCAGCCAGGAAAGAAATTATGGCAGCATATGATGATGTATATAAGGAGTTCAGAAAGTCTGACGAGTATAAAGCACTTCCTAATACAGAGAAAGAGGCAAAGGAAAAGGCAGCTAATAATAAAAATAAAAATGCACAGGGCTGGGAAGAAAAAGAAGATGATGATACAGAAATGTCAGTTGGAGAAATTGATGTAGTTGAGAAATTGATGTAGTTGAGAAATTGATGTAGTGGAAAAATTTGATGTAGTTGAGAAATTAATGTAGTGGAAAAATTTGATTTTTGGGGTTGACGTATTGGTTAGTTAGTGCTATCATAACTTCAATATTTTAATACACTAAAGTCTGCGAACAAGATAGTACTTTATGAAGGAACATTACAGAGAGCTGGCGGTGATGGAAAGCCGGTATGGGAGTCATAAAGGAATGGGCTTGGGAGATGCACAGATTAACAGCGTAACAGCCTAGTAGTCTGTGACGTGTCCTCACGTTATAGAGGGAGGATATAATAGTATCCGATAATGAGATAAGTATATTTTAATAACATTATATGTATAACAGCTTATAGTTATATTATAATTATAACACTGTATATGATTGCCATATATGCTGTATATACATATAATAGTAATATGAATTATTCGGTTTCACTTAAAGGCTTGTAAAGCATTTGATGTGTATATAATATGCACAGCATAAGTGATATAATATATTATGATATGTAGTTGAATGTACTTGTGAATAAGGGTGGCACCACGAGATTTATCGTCCCTGACAGGAATGTCCTGTCGGGGACTTTTTTGTGTGATAGGAATATCTTTTTACATAATAAATTTTAAGCGATAAGAAAAAGTCTGATATCTGACAGGAAGATTAATAAGAAGTGAGGATTGGTGTATGAGAAGATTAAAAGCATACAAAAAGACAGTAAGTATTGTTAATGAATCAGCTATTGAGCTTTATAAGGGGCTTGGAAGAGAAAAGAAGGGCTTTCTTATGGAGAGTAATGATAAGGAAAATGGCAGATACACATTTATGGGAGTTGACCCACAGGAGATTATCCAGTCAGATAGGGACAGCCTTGTAATTACCAAATTAGATGGCAGCAGGGAAGTAAGGAAAGGTAATCCACTTATAAGATTAAAAGAATACTTCGATGAATTTGAAATAATAAAAGATGCAGAAGAACTTGAATTTATGGGAGGACTTGTTGGAAGTCTTGGATATGATTATATAAGATATACAGAGAATCTCCCAGATGATAATGAAGATGAGATAGGCATAGAAACAATACAGCTTATGTTAGCTTCAAAGTTCATAGCGATCGACCACGAGGCTGAAACGTTTACAGCAGTAGTTCTTGATGAAGATAGTAAAGAAGGCAGAGCAAGAGCATTAAAGGAAGCTGAGGAACTTATAAAGACAGCAAGAGAAGGCGTTGGTAAATATCATAACGAAGAGATTGATATGGAGCTTGATGGCCAGATTGTGAAAAAATCGGACACGATAGATGAATACAGCCAGAAGGTTGAGAAGATTAAGAATTATATAAAAGAAGGACACATATTCCAGACAGTATTATCACAGAGATGGACAGTCAAGACAAAACAGACAGGTTTTAATCTTTACGAGAAGTTAAGAAAGCTTAACCCATCACCATACCTTTATTATTATAATTTTGGGGATTTTGAAATAATAGGAAGCTCACCAGAGATGATAGTAAAGCAGACAGATTCTAAAGTATATACCTGTCCTATAGCTGGAACAAGAAGACGTGGGAGAACTAAGGAGGAAGATATAGCATTAGAAGATGAGCTTCTTAGTGATGAGAAGGAAAGAGCAGAACATGTAATGCTTGTTGATCTTGCAAGAAATGACTGTGGTAAGATAAGTGAGTTAGGTTCAGTGAGAGTTTCAAAGTTTATGAATGTGCAGAGATACTCACACGTAATGCATATAGTATCGTTGGTAGAGGGAAGAAGAAATGGAGAATATCATCCTCTTGACCTTGTATCATCATTCCTTCCAGCAGGTACATTAAGCGGAGCACCTAAGATAAGGGCTATGGAGATTATAGATGAATTGGAAACTGTAAGACGAGGTCTTTATGGAGGAGCAACAGGTTACCTTGATTTTGGCGGTAATATGAATTTCTGTATTACAATAAGAACTATGATAAAGAAAGGTGACTATGTATATCTTCAGGCAGGAGCTGGAATTGTAGCAGACTCTAAGCCAGAGCTTGAATATATGGAGTGCTGTAATAAAGTTATGGCACTTGCCAAGACACTTGTTAAGGAGGAACAGTTATGATTCTTTTAATTGATAATTACGATTCATTTACATATAATCTTTATCAGTTTATAGGTATATTTAACAATGATATAAAGGTAGTAAGAAATGACAAGATAACAATAGAGGAGATAGAGGCGTTAGATCCAGAGTCAATAGTTATATCTCCCGGACCTAAGAGCCCTTTAGAGGCAGGCATAAGTGTTGAGGTGATAAAGCATTTTACAGGTAAGAAACCTATACTTGGCATATGCCTTGGACATCAGAGCATAGGTGTTGCATTTGGTGCAACAGTTTCATATGCCAGGCAGTTAATGCACGGCAAGCAGTCAGAGGTTATTCATAATGGAAGCAGTATATTTGAAGGAATTCCATCGCCTGTAAAGGTTGCAAGATATCATTCACTTGCGATTATAGAGGGTACACTTCCAGATGAGCTTGAGGTAATTGCAAGAACTGATGACGGAGAGATTATGGCAGTTAAGCATAGGAAATATCCGGTTGTCGGTTTACAGTTCCACCCTGAATCAATATATACTGAACACGGAAAAAGAATGATAGAGAATTTTGTTAATGGCAATATCTGATTAATAAATGTGTAGAAATGGAGATAATATGATTCTTGACGTTATTGTAGAATATAAGAAGAAAAGACTTGTAGAACATAAAAATGCTATAAGTGAAGAGGATATGAAGCAGGAAGCACTTAATTTAAAAAGACAGAGCATAAGTTTTTATGATGCCTTAAGAAAGCAGGGTTTATCAATAATAGGAGAGTTTAAAAAGGCTTCTCCAAGCCACGGAAAGATGGATAATAAGATAGACCTGACTGAAAGAATAAGACAATATAGTGAGAGTGCAGATGCTATATCGTGTCTTACAGAGGAAGATCATTTTAATGGAAGCACAGAATATCTTAAGCAGATCAGAAGCCTGACTAATCTTCCGATTATAAGAAAAGATTTTATAATTGATGAATACCAGGTATATGAAGCTAAAGTTATAGGTGCAGATGCAATTCTTTTGATAGCTGCAATACTTGATGATAAGACATTCAAGAAGTTATATGATCTGGCATACAGTCTTGGACTTGATGTGCTGTGTGAAGTTCACGATGAGGAAGAAATGCAGCGTATGATAAATCTTGATGTTAAGATTATTGGAATTAATAATCGTAATTTAAAGACATTTGAAGTTAACCTTAATACAACTAAGAAGCTTTCAGATATGGTGACACCTAAGATGAGAGAAGAAGGAAAGGTTCTTGTATCCGAGAGCGGGGTGGAAGGCAGTGAAGATGTTAAGCCACTAGCTGACAGCAGGGCAGATGCATTGCTTTGCGGAACAGTGCTTATGGAAGCACTTAATCCTAAAGAGCTTATAAGAGAATTTAAAGATACATACGATAAGGAGCTTTTAAAGGCAAAAAAATAGCTTCTCCTGTTGAAGTGAAGATATGCGGGCTTACAAGTGAAGCAGACGCGGGACTTCTTATAAAATATGGTGCTGATTATGGCGGTGTTGTTGTATTTTATCCAAAGAGCAAAAGAGATGTAACAATAAAAGAAGCTAAGATAATAGTTGATATATTGAAAAAATCAGACATAAAAGCTGTAGCTGTTACAGTATCACCAACAGTGGAACAATTGTATAAAATACAGGAAGCAGGTTTTGATTATATTCAAATTCACGGCACGCTTGAAAAGGCTGTATATGAGGCAGACACAATTCCGATTATAAGGGCAGTTAATATAGCAGATAACAATAATGCAGATAAAACTGACGACATAATTAATACAGTTAAGGAACAGGTTGAGAAATGTCAGAAGCTTGATAAAGTTGCTGGAATACTGCTTGATGCAGGTGTTCCGGGTTCGGGTAAGACGTTTGACTGGAACAGTATTAAAGAGCTTGAGATAACAGAAAAGAAGTTATTTCTTGCAGGAGGTCTTAACAGTGGCAATGTTGCGGCGGCAGTTAAATGCGTACAGCCTGATGTTGTCGATATAAGCTCTGGTGTTGAATATGAAGATGTGCTTATTAAAGGCAAAGATGAAAGTAAAGTCAAGGCATTTATAAATGCTGTTAATAATTAACAGTGTAGATTTATGGTATAAAGCCAGAAAAGCTTATCAAAGCTTGCTGGGTGTAATATTTAATTAAAGGAAAAGAGGAATAATTATGCAGGATAACAGATATTATGGAGAGTTTGGCGGACAGTATGTGTCTGAATCATTAATGAATACACTTAATGAGTTAGAGAAGGCATTTGATGAGGCTATTAAAGATCCTCAGTTCATAAAAGAATATATGTACTATCTTAAAGAGTATGTAGGAAGAGAAACACCTTTATATTATGCAGAGAGAATAAGCGAGAAGTATGGTGCTAAGATATATCTTAAAAGAGAAGATTTAAACCATACAGGAGCACATAAGATTAACAATGTTATAGGTCAGATACTTCTTGCTAAGAGAATGGGAAAGACTAAGGTTATAGCTGAGACAGGTGCTGGACAGCACGGCGTTGCAACAGCTACAGGAGCAGCACTTTTTGGAATGGAATGTACAGTATATATGGGTGCTGAAGATATAGAAAGGCAGTCACTTAATGTATTCAGAATGGAAATGCTTGGTGCAAAGGTTCAGGCAGTAACGACAGGAAGTGCAACACTTAAGGATGCAACTAACGAAGCTATAAGAACGTGGGCTGAGAGAGCGGAGGATACATTTTATATAATCGGTTCAGCAGTAGGTCCTCATCCATATCCTAAAATGGTTAAAGAGTTCCAAAGAATAATATCAACAGAGGCAAGAAGGCAGATATTAGAAAAGGAAGGGCGACTTCCTGATGCAGTAGTTGCTTGTGTTGGCGGCGGTTCTAATTCAATAGGAATGTTTGCTGATTTTATAGATGATAAAGATGTAAAGCTTATCGGTGTTGAGGCAGGTGGACTTGGAATAGATACAGGAAATCACGCCTCTGCTATGGCACTTGGAGAACCGGGCGTTCTTCATGGAATGAAGTCATATTTATTACAGGATGAGGCTGGTAATATCAAGCTTGCACACAGTATATCAGCAGGCCTTGATTATCCTGGTGTAGGTCCGGAACATGCATATTTAAGAGACTCAGGAAGAGCAGAATATGTATCAATTACAGATGCTGAGTGTATGGATGCGTTAATGGAACTCTGCCGGATGGAAGGTATTATTCCAGCAATAGAGAGTGCCCACGCACTTGCCCACGTATTTAAAATGGCACAGGGAGAATACAAGGGAAAGATTATAGTAATGTGTCTTTCAGGACGTGGCGATAAGGACGTTCACACAGTAAAGAAATATCTTAATGGAGAGGAGACTAATAAATAATGAATAGAATAGAAGAAAAAATGACAGCCTTAAAGAATGAAGGAAGAAAGGCATTTATCACATATACAACAGCAGGGCTTCCAGATATGGAAACAACTAAGAAGATTATGTTCGCACAGCAGGAGGCAGGCATAGATGTTATGGAGCTTGGAATACCATTTTCTGACCCTGTAGCAGACGGACCGGTTATTCAGGCAGCATCTTATGAAGCAATACAGAAGGGTGCAACCTTAACAAAGATATTTACACTTATGAAAGAGGTAAGAAAAGAAGGACTTACTACACCTGTAGTGTTTATGATGTACTATAATACAGTTTACCATTACGGACTTGAAGAATTTGTCGAAATGTGTGCAGATTGCGGAGTGGACGGTCTTATTATACCAGACCTTCCATATGAGGAGCAGAAAGAGATTAATGCAGTGCTTGCAGAAAATGAAGCTGCACCAATTCTTATACAGCTCGTATCACCGGTATCTAAGCAGCGTATACCTATGATTGTTAATAATGCAAGAGGCTTTGTATACTGTGTATCACAGATGGGTGTTACAGGTAATGGTGCTAATTTCCATAAGCAGATAAGAGAGTATCTTTTGGAAGTTAAGAAGAACAGCCCTGTTCCGGTTATGATGGGATTTGGAATAAGAACAGCCGGGGACGTAGAGCCGCTTGAGGATATTATTGATGGTGCAATTGTTGGTTCACATTTTATAACTCTTATGAAAGAGAATAATTATGATGAAAATGTTATCAAAGAATATATAAGCTCTTTCAAGAAGGAGATGAATGAGTAAATATGGTTGTTAGTCTTGTAAGAACAGCGATACAGACAAAATGCAGATATGATAATGCCAGAATGACAGGAAATTATGAATGTGCGTATGCACTTGGTATTTTAACAAGTCAGGAGGGTGTTGAACCAGAAGGCACAATAACTGAATTAAAAAGCGTGTATGATAAGGTTATAAGCGGTATTTCAGCTATCCAGACGGATGATAAGAAGATACAGCAGTTAATTGCAATAACGTCTGATTATGAGGTTACAGATAAGTTTGATGAGCAGATGAATGAACTATATCATATGGGATACAACGATAAGAATATTTAAGCAGGTCTTGACTTATTAGGGTATATGAGGTATATTCTACAAATGTAATTAATTTATGAAGGATAGGTGGATGTTAACGATGACAGAATTGGTTAAGGTTGCAGACATTAACAAAGCACATAAGAATCCAATAGCTGAATTAGTTCAGATAGCATGTAAGTTTGACAGTCATATTGAGATTGAGGGCGAAGGAAAAAACATTAATGCAAAAAGTCTTATGGGGATTATGGCATTTGGATTAAAGGAAGGCATCGAGGTTAAAGTTACAGCTACTGGCAGTGATGAGAGTAATGCCACCGATGCAATTAGGAACTTTTTAACTTGTAATGATTAATTTATGGAGGATTTGATCATGGAAACTAAGGACATTTTTGGTAACGAGGCTAAGACAGAAGTTAAGACAGCAAAGAGTGCAGATGTTAAGAAGACCACTACAAGAAAGACACCTGCAAAGGCAGCAGCAAAAGAAACTGTTAAGGAAACTAAGAAAGAAGCAGCTAAGACTGTTGAGACAGTAAAGAAGGCAGCCGGGGAAACTAAGGAAGCAGCCAAGAAGGTTGAAGCTGATGTAAAGGCAACAGCTAAGAGTGTAGAGGCAGAAGTTAAGACAGCAGTCACAGCTAAGAAGGCAGCAGTTAAAAAGACAGCTTCTAAAGCAGCAGCTAAGACAACTAAGACAGCAGCTAAGGCTGTTAAGGAAGTAAAGGCAAAGAAGCCAGCCACTAGAAAGACAACTAAGGCAGCTAAGAATACTTTTGATAAGGAGTTATTCTTCCAGTATGCTAATAAACAGGTTGATGAGGAAACTCTTGTTGCAAGAATAGTTGAAGATGCTAAGGAACAGAATGTAGAGATTAAGGAACTGAAAATGTACTTAAAGCCAGAAGATAATGCATGTTACTATGTTGCTAACGGCAATGTTGCAGGACGTGTTAATCTCTATTAATTCCAATTGATACATAATGTTAAAGGACTGTGGTGTATGTATGATGCCACAGTTCTTTTTTGTTCTTTATAAAGAATTTTAAAAGAAAACATTTTGAAAAAATTGTCGAATTGATGTATAATAATACCCAAGTTGGTAAAGTAAAGTACACAGAAATGAGGAGTTATATGTTTGAAGTTAATGAAAAAGTTGTTTATGGAGTTGTAGGTGTATGTGAGATTGAACAGATAGGCACACCACCTATAAAGGGAATTGACAAAGATTATTATTTTCTTCAGCCTGTATATGACACTAAAGGTATTATATATTCGCCAGTTGAGAATAACAAAGTTATGATTAGGAGCATAATTGGAAAGGATGCCTGTATCAAGCTTATTGACCGTGCTAAGAATTGTAAGAAAGATGAGGCACTCAATGAAAAGATTCACCCATCCAGGTATGACGAGATGGTTAAATCACAGGACGTTATACAGCTTATGCACCTTGTAAGAGCTTTGTTTAACATAAAGAATGACAGAGCAAAGGAGTTAAGGAGAATGAAGTCGGCAGATAACCGTATGCTTGCAACAGCAAGAAAGCTTCTTTACGGAGAGATAGCAGCGGCTATGAATGAGGACTACACTGCAATGTCAGAGCAGATGGACAATTATCTGTCAGTGCTTTGATTTTAATCAGAGAAATCCTGTTTGATTAAATAATATATTTTATCCAGTGTTTTAGATAAATGTAATTAATGGTAACATTCAATGATTGCATTTTATCAATAACACTGTTTTTTTTATTTTAAAACATATATAATAATATTATTATGATAAAGCTTGATTTCGTGAATTGATAATTGACATTTTTTTAACATATTGCTATCATAGTGCAATACGCATAAAAGCAGGGACTGATTACGGCATAATTTAGTCAGACTTTTATTGACAATTAAATATTCACATAGTATGTAATAAGCTATTGTTATGGCTTGGCATATGTGAACAGCTTTATTAGCTCATATTAAATCAGGGAGGTTAGCAGTGAAGGACGTTAGGGTTATTGAAGTGAAAAAAAGCGTGTTTGAAAGCAACGATGAACGTGCCGCTCTTTTAAGAAAAGATTTAAAAGATAAAGGTGTATTTCTTTTAAATCTTATGTCATCACCGGGGGCAGGAAAGACAACAACTCTTACAAGAACGATTGAACAGTTGAAAGATGACTTAAGAATAGGCGTTATGGAGGCTGATATTGATTCAGATGTTGATGCAATAACAATTGCTGAGACAGGTGCTAAAGCAATACAGCTTCATACTGGTGGAATGTGTCATCTTGATGCTGATATGACAAGACAGGGAATTGATGAGCTTGACGATAGTGATATTGATCTGGTAGTTCTTGAGAATGTCGGAAATCTTGTCTGTCCGGCGGAGTTTGATACAGGTGCAGTAAAGAATGTTATGATTCTTTCAGTGCCAGAGGGTGATGATAAACCACTTAAATATCCCCTTATGTTTTCAGTGTGTGATGTTGTGCTTATCAATAAGATTGATGTTATGGAATATTTTGATTTTGATATTGAACAGTGCAGGGAATATATCAGAAGAAGAAATCCTGATGCTAAGGTGATACCTGTTAGTGCCAAGACGGGTGAAGGAATATTAGAATGGACAGACTGGTTAAAGAACCAGGTTATGGAATGGAAAGAAGCGTAACCACGGTAAGCATAATTATTTAACGTGAGCAACGAAGATAAAAGCCTTTATAAGGTGGAAAGGACAATTTATGGGTAAAGAAGAATTTAAAAATCCTCATCCGGAACTTCCGGTAAGAGAGCCAATACTTAAGCTTGGCAAGATGATAACAGACAGAGTGCCAATTAAGCTTGGCTTTGAGAAATTAACAGCAGATAGTCCGGAATACTGGGGACTTGCACCAATATGTACAGATGAACAGGCCAATATAGCATTAAAAATGGGTGTCCGTAAACCTAAGACACTTAAGCAGATGGTGCAGATTACAGGAATGGACGAGAAAGAACTTGAAAAGCAGCTTGAGCAGATGTCTTTTAATGGTCTTTTGGAATATAACTGGGAAAATCCACAGCACGAGAAGCAGTATGTTCTTCCAATGTTCGTACCAGGAAGTGCTGAATTTACTAATATGAATTCCACAGTTCTTGAAGAACATCCAGAGATGGGACGTTTTTTTGAGAGAATGAGCCGTCTTCCATTGGAAAAGATTACTCCTATGGTGCCACCAGGGGGTGCAGGAATTGGTATGCACGTTATTCCGGTAGAGAAAGCTATTGATATGAATAACGAGGCAATATCTTTAGAGAAGATATCATACTGGCTTGATAAGTATGATGGCAAATATGCAGCAAGCCCATGTTCATGCCGTAAGTCAAGAAAGACTTATGATGAAGGCTGTGCAGATGATCCAGAGGATTGGTGTATAGCTGTTGGTGATATGGCTGATTATGTTGTTGAAACAGGCAAGGGCGGTCATTATATCACTAAGGAAGAAGCACTTGAGATATTCAAGAAGGCTGAAGACAATGGTTTTGTTCACCAGATTACTAATATTGACGGACAGGACAAGATATTTGCTATATGTAACTGTAATGTTAATGTCTGTTATGCACTTAGAACATCGCAGTTATTTAACACACCTAATATGTCACGTTCGGCATATGTTGCCAAGGTAACTAAAGAGAACTGTGTAGCCTGTGGCAAGTGTGTTGAATACTGTCCGGCAGGAGCTGTAAAGCTTGGACAGAAGTTATGTACTAAGGACGGAAGCGAGATTAAGTATCCTAAAATGCCACTTCCATCAGAGCAGAAGTGGGGACCACATATGTGGACAGAAGATTACAGGGATAAGAACCGTATCAATTGTTATGATACAGGTACAGCACCTTGTAAGACAGCCTGTCCAGCACATATAGCGGTTCAGGGCTATCTTAAGATGGCAGCTCAGGGAAGATACAAGGATGCACTTGCACTTATTAAGAAGGATAATCCATTCCCGGCAGTATGTGGACATGTATGTAACAGAAGGTGTGAGGATGCCTGTACAAGAGGAACAATAGATGAAGCTATTGCAATAGATGAAGTTAAGAAGTTTATTGCAATGCAGGATTTAAAAGCAGATACACGTTATATACCAGAACCTGTAGTTCCGGCAACTAAGGGATATTTTGATGAAAAGATTGCTATTATTGGTGGCGGACCTGCTGGACTTTCGTGTGCATTCTACCTTGCACAGAAGGGTTACAAGCCAACTGTATTTGAGAAGAACAAGAAGGCTGGTGGTATGCTTGTATATGGTATTCCATCATTTAAGCTTGAAAAAGATGTTGTTGAGGCTGAGATAGATGTTATGCGACAGATGGGCGTTGACATTAAGACAGGTGTTGAAGTTGGTAAGGACATCACTATTGATGAATTAAAGAAGCAGGGTTATAAAGCATTTTATATAGCAATAGGCTGTCAGGGTTCAAGAAAAGCAGGAGTTGCAGGCGAAGATGCCAAGGGCGTTATGTCAGCAGTTGACTTCTTAAAAGAGGCTGGAAGCACACACGAATTCCCACTTGAAGGTGATGTTGTTGTAATCGGTGGTGGTAATGTTGCTATTGACGTTGCAAGAACAAGCACAAGAGTTGGTGATTACAATGTATCTATGTTCTGTCTTGAGGACAGAGCTAATATGCCAGCTTCAGAAGAAGAAATAGAAGAGGCTGTAGAAGAAGGCGTTAAGCTTGACTGTGGCTGGGGTCCTAAGGAAATCCTTACAGAAAATGGAAAGGTTACAGGAATTGTCCTTAAGAGATGTACATCAGTTAAGGATGCAGATGGAAGATTTAATCCTCAGTATGATGAGAATGATACTAAGACAGTTAAGTGCAGTCACGTATTCTTAAGTATAGGCCAGACAACAATCTGGGGCGATTTATTAAAAGGCACAAAGGTTGAGATAGATGGCGTAAGAGTTAAAGCTGACAAGCTTACATACCAGACAACAGATCCAGATGTATTTATCGGTGGAGATGTATACACAGGACCAAGATTTGCTATTGATGCAATTGCGGCTGGTAAAGAAGCTGCTATATCAATCCACAGATATGTACAGCCACACAGCTCACTTACAATAGGACGTAACAGAAGGGATTTCATAGAACTTGACAAGAATAACATCAAGGTAGAAAGCTATGATAATTCTTCAAGACAGATACCTGGAACAGATAATTCATTTGACCATAAGAAGTCATTCAGAGATGCTAAGCTTACATTTACAGAAGAACAGGTTAAAGCAGAGACAGCAAGATGTTTAGGCTGTGGTGCTTCTGTAGTAGACCCTAACAAATGTATTGGCTGTGGTATATGCACAACTAAGTGTGAATTCGATGCAATACACCTTAACAGGGATTTACCAGAATGTAGTACAATGAGAAAGAGTGAAGACAAGCTTAAGTATATACTTCCTTATGGAGCTAAGCAGGCTATAAAGATTAAGTTTAAGAAGAAATAAACAACCTTATAGCTGGATAACAGATAATAATAATTAGTAATAATTATATTAAGCTATAGTAATAATGACATAAGGATAATTTCCTATGTAGATAAGAACAACTGCAATATAATCAGGCTGTACAGCCTTTGCGGCTTTTGGCAGCGATTGTATTGTGGTTGTTCTATTTCTATACTATAGTGTATTATGGTATAGATAGAAAAATTACAGAGAAAGGAGCAATCACCTCAATGCACGAATTAGGCGTAGTATTTCACATAATAGATGATTTAAAAGAAGTAGCCGTGAATAATGAAATATCCGAGATAACTAAAGTTGTATTAGAACTTGGCGAAGTATCCACCGTAATAGACTCATACCTTACAGACTGCTGGAAATGGGCGGTAAAGAAGGAAGATTTATTAAAGAATTCTGAGCTTGTTATAGAGAAGATAAATGCAGTTACTTACTGTGAGGACTGCAAGGCTGAATATGAAACGGTAAAATATGGAAAGATATGTCCTGAATGTGGAAGTACACATACATATCTTTTGCAGGGAAGTGAATTTAACATCAAAGAAATAGAGGCGTGTTGACATTTTTAGCTGGTAATATTATGATTAAACAGATTGAGATTATAAGAAAATAATATATTATGCTATAATAAGATATGTTATGCTGATTAATGGCGGGATTTATATCGGTTAAATAGATTATTTTCTTAGGATATAGAAAGGATTACTACTATGAGTAAGGAATTGGAAAAGAACTACAATCCCTCAGAGATAGAGGACAGATTGTACCAGAAGTGGCTCGATAAGAAATATTTTCACGCAGAAGTAAACAGGGATAAGAAACCATTTACTATTGTAATGCCACCACCTAATATTACAGGAAAGCTGCATATGGGTCACGCACTTGATAATACAATGCAGGATATTATTATTCGTTTTAAGAGAATGCAGGGATATGAAGCATTATGGGTGCCAGGAACTGACCACGCAAGTATTTCGACAGAAGTAAAGGTAACCAATGCCTTAAAAGAAGAAGGGATTGACAAGCACGAGCTTGGAAGAGAAGGCTTTCTTAAAAGAACATGGGAATGGAAGAAAGAATATGGCGGAACCATCACAAGCCAGTTAAAGAAGATTGGTTCGTCTTGTGACTGGGACAGAGAAAGATTTACAATGGATGATGGCTGTTCTAAGGCAGTTCTTGAAGTATTCTGCAAGTTATATGAAAAAGGTCTTATATACAAGGGCTCAAGAATTGTAAACTGGTGTCCTGTATGTAACACATCTATATCAGATGCAGAGGTTGAACACGAGGAGCAGGCAGGACATTTCTGGCATATCAATTATCCTGTAGTTGGTGAAGAAGGAAGATATGTAGAGATAGCTACTACTCGTCCAGAGACACTTCTTGGTGATTCGGCACTTGCTGTTAATCCGGATGATGAAAGATATACAGATCTTATTGGAAAGGAAGTATACCTTCCACTTACAGATAGAAAGATACCTGTTATCGCAGACAGCTATGTTGATAAGGAATTCGGAACTGGTGTTGTTAAGATTACTCCGGCTCACGATCCTAACGATTTTGAGGTTGGTAAAAGACATAACCTTCCAGAGATTAACATACTTAATGATGATGCTACAATTAACAATCTTGGCGGAAAGTATGCCGGTATGGACAGATACGAAGCAAGAAAAGCTATGGTAGCTGACCTTGATGCACAGGGACTTTTGGTTAAGGTTGAAGACCACGTTCATAATGTTGGTACACACGATAGATGTAAGACAACAGTTGAGCCTATGATTAAACAGCAGTGGTTCGTTAAGATGGATGAGCTTATCAAGCCAGCAGTTGAAGGCGTTAAGAATGGTGATATTGAACTTGTTCCAGCTTCTATGGATAAGACATATTTTAACTGGACTGATAACATAAGAGACTGGTGTATATCAAGACAGTTATGGTGGGGACACAGAATACCTGCTTACTACTGTAAGGATTGTGGTGAGATGGTAGTATCTAAGGATAAGGTATGTACATGTCCTAAGTGTAAAAGCTCTAATATGGAACAGGATCCGGATACACTTGATACTTGGTTTTCATCAGCACTCTGGCCTTTCTCAACACTTGGCTGGCCGGATAATACACCTGAGCTTGATTACTTCTATCCTACAGATGTACTTGTAACAGGATATGACATTATATTCTTCTGGGTTATCAGAATGATATTCTCAGGATATGAGCAGATGGGTAAGAAGCCATTTGGCAAGGTATTATTCCACGGACTTGTAAGAGATTCACAGGGACGTAAGATGAGTAAGTCACTTGGAAATGGTATAGACCCACTTGAAGTTATTGATAAGTACGGTGCAGATGCTTTAAGATATACACTTATCACAGGTAATGCACCTGGTAATGATATGCGTTTCTACTGGGAAAGAGTTGAGGCAAGCCGTAACTTTGCCAATAAAGTATGGAATGCTTCAAGATTCATAATGATGAATGACCCAGACAACAAGATAAAGGCTACAGATGAGAAGCCGGCTAATCTTACAGCGGCAGATAAGTGGATATTATCAAAGATGAATTCACTTATTAAAGAAGTTACAGATAATATGGAAAAGTACGACCTTGGTATAGCAGTTGCCAAGCTTAACGACTTTATCTGGGAAGAATTCTGTGACTGGTATATAGAGATGGTTAAACCACGTCTTTACAATGACGAGGATACAACTAAGACAGCAGCTATATGGACATTAAAGAAGGTTCTTATAGATGCACTTAAGCTTCTTCATCCATATATGCCATTTATCACTGAAGAAATATTCTGTAATATTCAGGATGAGGAAGAGTCTATTATGATAAGTTCATGGCCTGTATACACAGAAGATAATAACTATTCACAAGATGAAAATGCCATCGAAACAATTAAGACAGCAGTCCGCAATATAAGAAATTTAAGAGCTGAAATGAATGTTGCACCAAGTCGTAAAGCACTTGTATATATTGTTTCAGAGAATGAGAATGTTAGAAATATATTCGCTAATGGTAAAGTATTCTTTGCGACATTAGGTTATGCGAGTGAAGTTGTAATCCAGTCTGATAAGTCTGGTATTCCAGAAGATGCAGTATCAACAGTTATTCCAGATGCAGTTATCTATATTCCATTTGCAGAGCTTGTTGATATTGATAAGGAAATCGAGAGATTAAAGAAAGAAGAAGATAAGCTTCATAAGGAAATCAGCCGTTGCAATGGTATGCTTAATAATGAGAAGTTCACATCTAAAGCACCACAGGCTAAGATAGATGAAGAAAAAGCTAAATTAGAGAAATATTCTAATATGCTTGCACAGGTTGAAGAAAGACTTGCAACACTTTCTAAGTAGCCAATAGTTAAAGTTATATGTGTTTCCTGCTGGGAAAGATTAATGCAGTATCCAGCGGGAAGTGCATAAAAGCAATAGACCAGAATATATAATTATGGAGGACAAAAGTTATGGCAGATAATTTAATGAGAAAACTCCCATTTACACGTTTTGCTATGGAGATGAGAAGTGGCAAGATAATTGAGATTGATGAAGGCTTTGTTAAAATGCTTGGCTACACAGAAGAAGATATGAAAAATGGTCTTGTGTTCAAAGATATTGTGCCGGATATTGATTATGAGGGCATAATAACAGAGCTTCGAGAGACATTTATTGATCAGAGATATGCCTGCTATGAGCATTATTTTCAGACTAAGACAGGTAAGAAGATAAGAGTTGTTGTATTCATAAGAATAGAGAATAAGCTTCTTGAAGGACACAGAGTATTACGTGTAAGTGTAGGTAATATTTCAGATCTTAAATAACTGTTGGTATATGTATAAATATTATTTAAGAGTGGAGAACAATAATGAGTAACTTACTAGATGTCATTCGTAAGAATATTGAATTTGTAGGTATATCACTTCTTCTTATGGTTATAGTATTTGTGATTGCAAGGGCAAGTGAAGTGCTTATTGAGAAAAGAAACGGAGTTAAATTCGCTTCAAAGAATACGAAAGTTAATAAAACAGTTATTATGGCTATGCTGTCAGCAATAGCGGTTATTCTTATGTACTTTGATTTTCCTATTCCAATTATAGCTCCGGGCTTTTATAAGATTGATTTCAGCGAAGTGCCTGTGCTTATAGGTTCATTTATGCTTGGACCTTGTGCAGGAGTCGTTATAGAAGCAGTTAAGGTAATACTTCATTTCTGTATGAAAGGAACTACAACAGCATTTGTTGGCGATTTTGCTAACTTCATACTTGGCTGTATGTATGTTGTGCCGGCTTCTATAATTTATCACATTAAAAAGACAAGAAAGATGGCTGTAGTATCACTTGCAATAGGTGGAATAATACTTGTAATAGCTGGTATGGCACTTAATGCGTGGTATCTGCTTCCTAAGTATTCAGAACTTTACGGTCTTCCTATGGATACATTGATTGCTATGGGAACAAAGGTTAATGCTTCAATTAAAGATGTATTCTCATTTGTCGCATTGGCGGTTGCACCATTTAATGTGATTAAAGCTGTTATTGACGGCGTTATAACAGTTGTGTTATACAAGTATTTAAGTCATCAGTTAAAAGCCTGATGATGAATAATAGATTTTAACAGGGACATAATATTATATGAATATAAGCGTATATACCATTATTAATGATACCATTATCAATGGCTGTATACGCTTATATTGGTTTATTTCATAAATATAATATTATGCGGCAGGCATAAGAATGGAGGATTTATGTCTAAGTTAAAATGGTTCATTATCGGAGCTATGATGGTTACAGTTATGGCAGTTCTTGTTGGCTGTGGAGCAAAGAATGACTCTGAAAGCGGGAGTAATTCTGGTTCAGGAAATAATAACAAGAGTACAGTAGAAAATCTTATGACAGAAGCAGCCACAGGAGCAAAAGAGATGATGACAGAAGCGGCAACTGGTGCAAAAGAGATGATGTCAACAGCAGAAAATGGAATGAAGGAAATCGCAACAGAGATTTCATCAGCATTCCACGAATAATAAATACGGTGTCAAAAAGTCCAGCAGACGTGTAATCAGCATTATAAATGTCGGTCTCTGGACTTTTTTGCGTTGTAAATAGTTGTTAGTTTTGATATACTAATTAAAAATTGTATAAGGGAGAATTATACCAGTGAAGGATGGATATATAAGAGCTGCGGCAATGACACCCAAGATAAAGGTTGCAGATTGCCGTTATAATACAGAGCAGATTAAAGAACTTATCACTAAAGCATATGATAATAAAGCTGTAATTGTAGGCTTTCCTGAATTGTGTATTACAGGATATACTTGCAATGATTTGTTCTTACAGGATACATTGATAGATGAAGCATATAATTCATTGATTGATTTAAAGAAATATACCGGACAGTATGAAGGAATGGCTGTTGTTGTCGGACTTCCATATATGTATATGGGAAAGCTTTATAATGTGGCGGCAGTGCTTATGAATGGACATATTATTGGACTTGTGCCTAAGATGAATATACCTAATTATGCGGAATTCTACGAGAGAAGACAATTTAAAGAAGGCTTTAAGGGCAATGTGTCTGTTAATATAGATGGAGAAGATGTTGATTTTGGTGGAAGCCTGATATGTCAGTTTGGAAGCAGTAATAAAGTTAAACTTGCAATTGAGATATGTGAAGATTTGTGGACACCAGCACCACCAAGCATAAGACACGCACTTAACGGAGCGACAATTATTGTCAATCTTTCTGCAAGCAATGAGACTATAGGAAAGTCAGCTTACAGAAGGGAGCTTGTTAAAGGACAGTCGGCAAGACTTGTATGCGGATACATTTATTCAACAGCAGGTGATGGAGAGTCGACACAGGATATAGTATTCGGTGCACATAATCTAATATGCGAGAATGGCACAGTGCTTGCAGAGGCTAAGAAGTTCACCAATGAAGCAGTGTATGCGGATATTGATGTTGACAGAATATGTTCGGAAAGAAGAAGAATGTCTACATTTGATGTGAATGTAGATGAAAATATGAAGGAAGCATATAAATATGTTACCTGCCCTGAATTAAAAAAACGTACTTTGGAATTAAAAAGATATTTTGATAAAGCACCATTTGTTCCAGATGATAAGAAGGAAAGAGATGCAAGATGTGAGGAAATACTTGACATACAGACATATGGACTAAAAAAAAGGTTAGAGCATACTAACTGTAAGAGTGCAGTTATAGGAATATCAGGGGGACTTGATTCAACACTTGCACTTCTTGTAACTGTAAGGGCATTTGATATTCTTAATCTTGACAGAAATGGCATTAACTGTATTACGATGCCTTGCTTTGGAACAACTGACAGAACATATAATAATGCAGTTAAGATGACAGAAAAGCTTGGCTGTACATTAAGAGAGATTAATATAAAGAAGTCTGTAAGACAGCATTTTGAAGATATCGGACATAATGAAGATGTTCATAATGTAACATATGAGAATGGACAGGCAAGAGAGAGAACACAGATTCTTATGGATATTGCCAACCAGACTAACGGAATGGTAATAGGAACAGGTGATATGTCAGAGCTTGCATTAGGCTGGGCAACTTACAACGGCGACCATATGTCAATGTATGGAGTTAATGCTTCTGTTCCAAAGACACTTGTAAGACATCTTGTAAGATATTATGCTGATACCTGTGCTAATAAAGAATTATCAGAGGTGCTTATTGACGTATTAGATACACCTGTAAGTCCAGAGCTTCTTCCACCTAATGAAGATGGAACAATACATCAGAAGACGGAAGACCTTGTAGGTCCATACGAACTTCACGATTTTTTTATGTATCATATGTTAAGGTTTGGAGTCGGACCAGAAAAGTTATTCAGAATAGCTAATATTGCATTTGCAAATGATTATAGCCCTGCTGTAATATACAAATGGTTAAGAACATTTACCTGGAGATTTTTTGCACAGCAGTTCAAGCGTTCCTGCCTGCCAGACGGACCAAAGGTCGGTTCGGTTGCAGTATCTCCAAGAGGAGATTTAAGAATGCCAAGTGATGCAAGTCCTGCTGCATGGATGGAAAAGCTTGACAGAATTAAAGAAGCTAATGGCTTTGAATAATATTTAATAATATATATAAATTTTAATAATCAAATAATCAGGAGGATTAAAAATGGCTGGCAATAACAATACAAAGAATGACAGCACACAGAAGATAGTTACAAAATACGATAAGAAGATGGCTAAAAGAAAGGCTGAACAAAGAAAACAGGAAAGAGAAAGCTTTATATTTAAGGTTGTAGGAATTGGCGTTCTTGCTGGAATAGTATTAGCTTTAGTAATAACATTGGGAACAAGATATTCAAGAATACATAACAAGTTTATAAAAGTTGATTCAGAGAATATAAGCCAGATAGAATTTGATATGTATTATAATATTTCTAAAAATGCACTGTTATCACAGACATTTTACGGAAATACGACAATGGCAGACTATTTCTCTTATATGGGATATAAAAGCTCTGAGAATGATAAGTCACAGACTAATTCACAGACAGGTGGAACCTGGTATGCTTATTTTGCGGATAATGCAGTTAATACAATTAAGGAAACTAAGGCATTATTAAAGGATGCTGCTGACAATAATTACGAATACACAACAGCAGATGAGGATTACAACAAGCTTGTAGAACAGGCAGAAAGTGCCGCTGCCGCCGCATCATTAGATGAAAAGGCATATTATAAGCAGAACTTTGGTAATTATGCTACCAAGAAGAATATAAAGAGCTATTTAATGGAATATCTTAAGGCAGATGCTTATAGAACAGAACTTACAGACAGCTTAAAGGCTACAGATGATGAAGTTAAGCAGTATTATGAAGAACATAAGGATACATATGATCAGGTTGATTATCGTGAATTTACAATAAAAGCTGTAGATACAACTGACGGTGAGATGCAGGCAGCCAAGGCAAAGGCAGATGAGTTTGCGGCAGGAGCTGTGAGTGAGCAGGCATTTAATGATTTATGTAAGAGATATGCAGATGATGGTGACACTAAATATGATGACATCAATGGTTCGCTCTTTAGCAAGGTAGTAAGTTCTAATATGGACACAGGAACATCAGACTGGCTTCTTTCAGATGACAGAAAGGCTGGCGATGTAACAGTTATAGAGAATTCATCATCAGGCTGTTATTATGTACTGTATTTTATTAATAAGTCATATGATGGTTCATCAGATGAAACAATTGCGTCAAATGTACTTAACAACAAATATTCAGAATATATTTCTAATATAACTGACAGTATGCAGGTGGATACATATAGCAGGTTTTAATTAAGTATATTAGATTTTAATTAAATGGGATATGTATAAGATAATATAAAATGTGTGATATCCTGCATTTAATAAATACTGCTGTAATCAGATAATTGGATTGACCTTATATGGGGGAGGTTCTATGTTTAATACGATATGTATAGCGTGTATTATAATTGGAATTCTTATTCCATTTTGTAGTATAGTGCTTAATTTGTTTGATGGATTTGTTGATTTTATATCAATAGATATATTTCAGTTAGAATTCGGCTCTGATATGGTTCTTGATTTTCTGCCATTTTCAATTAACAGCCTGTGTTTATGGGCGTTAATATTTGGTTGTACAGGAATGATATTTAATGGAAAGCTTTCTGAACCGGCTCTTATTGTGATTGGTATTGTGGCAGGCTACATATGTGCTGTTATATTACAGTCAATTATTAAAAGACTGAAAAAGGTTGAGAATTTTGCCGCAGAGAAGAGTGAAATATTGTTAAGCAGGGGAACAGTGAGTAATGCGATTCCCAAAGGTGGTGTCGGGGCTGTGAGCATATTATTAAGCACAGGCTCAAATGTCACATATCCTGCCAAGGCAGAAGATGGTGAGTCTATTAAGCAGGATAAAGAAGTTAATATCTTAAGATTTGATGGTGATTATATAATAGTAGAGAGCACATCACGTCTTGAAGATAAATATTCTGGCAGATAAGCCAGAAGCCGGAATGGCAGAATGGAGGTTTATATGGGATATGGCACAGAGTCAAGTCTATTTGGCATTGTAGCTGCAGTACTGGGAATTGTATTAATTCTCACAGTTGTACTTAGAATGTGGAAAAAAGTACCACAGGACAAGGCAGGAGTTGTAACTGGTATGAAGAAAAGGGTCATCACAGGTGGTGGTGGACTTGTAATTCCAGTATTTGAAAGAATTGATTATATTTCGCTTGGAAATATACCGCTTAGTGTTGCGACACGAAGCAGTCTTTCAAGCCAAGGTGTACCAATTAGTGTAATTACAACAGCGGTTATCAAAGTAAGAAATGAAAAGAACAGTATTCTTACAGCAATTGAACAGTTTACGGGACGTAACGAGAAAGAGATTATTGATAACATTCAGGGTACAGCAATAGCAGTTCTTGAAGGTAAGCTTCGAGAGATTATTGCAACTATGACAGTTGAGGAGCTTTATCAGAAGAGAGAAGAATTCTCTTCAAGGGTACAGGAAGTTGTAGGTACAGAGCTTGGCAATATGGGTCTTGAGGTTAAGAACTTCACTATCACAGATATATCTGATGAGAACGGATATATCAAGGCACTTGGTGATGGTATGATTGCCCAGAGAAAGAAAGATGCTGAAATCCAGAAGGCAGAAGCTGCAAGAGATATGCAGATTAAGACTTCACAGGCACGTCAGGAAGGTGAGTCAGCCAAGTTAAAGGCAGAGGCAGATATAGCTCAGGCGGCTAAGGATAAGGCAGTCCTTGAAGCCAATTATATGCAGGAACAGCAGACAGCACAGGCTAAAGCAGAATTAGCACACGATATCCAGTCTAATATTACACAGAAAGATGTAATACAGGCACAGATGGATGCAGAGCTTCTTAAACAGCAAAGACAAAAAGAGATTGCAGAAGCACAGATTCAGGTTCAGATTGCATCAGAGCAGAAGAATATAGAACTTGCACAGAAGCAGGCTGAAAGAACTAAAGAGAGTTTAAGGGTTACTATAGTTGAACCAGCTAATGCTGAGAAGGCAAAACAGATGGCAGATGCAGATGCAGAAAAGTACCGTCAGATTGCACAGGCACAGGCGAGAGCTGAGTCCAAGAAAGTTGAAGCACAGGCAGAAGCAGAAGCGATTGCAATTAAGGCACAAGCAGAAGCAGACGCTATTGCTAAGACAGGTATAGCAGAGGCTGAGGCAACTAAAGCCAAAGGTATAGCAGAAGCTGAAGCTATGGAGAAGAAGGCAGAAGCTTATGAGAAGTATGGTCAGGCAGCTATGATGGAAATGCTTGTAAAGGTACTTCCACAGATGGCAGAACAGGTAGCTAAGCCGCTTCAGAGCATAGATAAGGTTACAATTATTGACAGCACAGATAGTTCTAATGGCTCTGGTGTAGGACAGATGGGCGGTTATGTTCCATCGGTGCTTGCAAAGACAATAGAATCTATTAAAGAAACAACAGGCTTTGATATAACAGATGTTATGAAAGCTAATACAATACAGGCAAAGACAGACAGAAATATATCTGTTGATGGTGTAGACGGAGTTTCTAATATTACTATAAACAATGACAAATCAGAGTTGTCAAATTAATTTAAAATAGTATAATTGATTATCAAAAGAGGTGGACGTAAAAGGTGCACCTCTTTTGTATTTGTATAACATATAAAGAATTGAAAGGATAATCTATGAGAAAGAAATATATTTTATTTGATTTGGACGGAACACTTACAGATTCAAGTGAGGGAATAACAAAGAGTGTGCAGTATGCACTTGATAAGCTTGGGATAACAGAGAATGACGAGGCAGTGCTTAAAAGATATATAGGACCTCCGCTTGATGAAAGCTTTGCTAAATTTCACGGCTTAAGTAGAGAGGATGCGTTAAAGGCGGTTAATTATTACAGGGAAAGATATAAAGATACAGGAATATATGAGAACAGATTATTTGATGGAATAAAAGAACTGTTAAGCAGTTTAAAGAAAGAAGGTTACATAACAGCACTTGCAACATGTAAGCCTGAAATATATGTTCCTACGATACTTAAGTATTTTGATATAGAGCAATATTTTGATATAGCTGTAGGAAGTGAATTAGAGGGCGGTGCAAGAAGACATAAGGATGATGTGATTAATGAGGTATTTAACCAGATTATAAAGCTAAATAAAGCTGATAACGCGGATATTACTAATGCTTCGGATACAACAAATGTATCAGATACAGCAGATATTTTAAATGATATCAAGGCTGATTCAATTATGATTGGTGACAGAAAAGATGATATTCTTGGAGCTAAGAACTGCGGAATAGAGTCTATCGGTGTCAGATATGGATTTGCTGAAGAAAATGAGCTTGAGAATGCAGGAGCAGATTACATAGTTGAGAATGTGCAGGATATTATTACTACACTTGATGAAATGTAAATGATATATATAAATATATAAGTATATATAAAGGTAAGGCAATGAAGATGGAAGAACTTGTAAAGAACAGATTATCAGATAATAGTGATATAAGGGTAGGAATAGATGTAGGTTCAACAACAGTTAAGCTTGTAATAACAGATATTAATACCAATGATGTTGTGTATTCCAAATATGTAAGACATAACGCAAGGCAGATTGACACAGCAAGAACTCTTCTTAGTGAGGTAAAGGAGCTCCTTAGTGGGAAAAACTTTAAGGCAGCAGTATGCGGTTCAGGTGGAAAGCCGGTGAGCAGGGCATTGGGAATACATTATATTCAGGAAGTTGTTGCTAATGCGGCGGCAGTACAAAGACTGTATCCGGATATACGAACAGCGATTGAACTTGGTGGACAGGATGCTAAGGTAATCTTCTTTTATTTTGATGATAATACAGGCAGGCTTATGACATCTGATATGCGTATGAATGGAAGCTGTGCAGGCGGAACGGGTGCATTTATAGACGAGATAGCAACACTGCTTGGCGTTAAGACAGAAGAATTTGAGAGCCTTGCGGCAAAAGGTACAACTGTATATGACATATCAGGAAGATGTGGTGTATTTGCAAAGACAGATATACAGCCATTATTAATACAGGGAGCTGACAGGGCTGATATTGCTTTGTCAACATTTCACGCCATAGCCAAGCAGACAATAGGTGGATTGTCACAGGGACTTGAGTTAAAAGCACCTATAATATTCGAGGGAGGACCTCTTACATTTAATTCTACACTTATAAGGGTATTTGCAGAAAGGCTTGGACTATCAGATAAGGATTATATAGTTCCACAACATGCAGAAACAATAGTTGCATATGGAACAGCAGTTGCGATAGATAATTTATTTGATGATGATACATATGTCACTATTGACGAGCTTATTAATAGAATTGATACTTTTGACAGGTCTTTAATAAAAGAGCATAAAGCAGTCAGCAAGCCATTCTTTGCAGATGAGGCAGATTATAAAGAGTTTACCCAAAGACACGATAAAGAGCTTTATAAGCTGAGTGAGCCACATATTAAGAATGGTGTACTGAATGTATATCTTGGAATTGACTCAGGCAGTACAACATCTAAATTCGTGCTTATAGATGAAGAAGAAAAAGTTATAGATACATTTTACGCTAATAACCACGGTGACCCTATAAAAGTGGTTAAAGAGGGTATAACAAAGATATATGATAAATATGCTGATAAAGGAATTAAGCTTGTGTGCAGGGGAATGGGAACAACAGGTTATGGAGAACATCTTCTTGCCAAGGCATTCAGGGCTGATTACCATACAGTAGAAACTGTCGCACACACGACAGGTTGTCAGAAGTTCTATCCTGATACAACATTTGTGCTGGATATTGGCGGTCAGGATATGAAAGCAATATGGCTTAATGACGGCGTAATAACTAATATTATGCTCAATGAGGCCTGTTCATCAGGCTGTGGGTCATTCCTTGAGAACTTTGCATCCAATCTAAACATAGATGTTAAGGATATTGCTAAAAGGGCATTCAGCTCAGTTAGTCCAGCACATTTAGGAAGCAGATGCACAGTATTTATGAACAGTACAATAATTAATGAACAGAGAGATGGCAAGAACCCTGATGATATTATGGCAGGTCTGTGCCGTTCGATTATTGAAAATGTGTTCACTAAGGTTGTGCGAGTTGCCAATACAAAAGAGCTTGGTGAAAAAGTAGTAGTTCAGGGGGGAACTTTTAGAAACAGGGCTGTTCTTCGTGCCATAGAAGAATATCTTGATATGAATGTTACTCTCGCACCATTCCCAGGTGAGATGGGAGCACTTGGTGCGGCACTTGCAGCCAAGAAACATATAAAAGAAGAAGGCTATGCGAATGGTGAAAGCTCATCATTTATAGGCTTTGAGGCTGTGAAGAAATTTGAATACACAACACAATCGGGAGTACGTTGTGAGCATTGCGGCAATCACTGCTTAAGAAATGTTCTTACATTCCCTGACGGCGGCAGATGGGTTACAGGCAATAGGTGTGAAAATGGACTTATACTTGATGAAACAGCGGCGGTACTTGAGGATACTAAAGAAAACAGCAAAGAGAACGCCGTGCTCGATGTGTTTGCAATGCGTGAGAAAATGCTATTTAAGGCGTATGATTACAAAGAAGTTTCAAAGCACAAGGATATAACAATCGGAATACCAAGAGTGCTTGAATTCTTTGACAGTATGCCGTTCTGGACAACATTTTTTAAGGCATTGGGTTATAATGTCAAGCTTTCTCATAAAAGCAACAGGAAAATGTATGAGAAAGGGCTTAAATATGTAGCTTCAGATACAATATGTTTTCCGGCAAAGCTTGTCCACGGACATATAGAGGATCTTGCCAGCCAGAATGTTGATAGAATATTTATGCCATATGTTATGCATATGCCACCAGAAGGAACTGATAAGCTGAGTCCTTATGTGTGTTCTGTTGTTATGGGATATCCTATGGTTGTAAGAAACTCACAGAACCCAGAGAAACAGTACGGGGTTAAGTTTGATACACCTATATTCCACTGGTTCTCAAAGAAAGACAGAAGACACCAGATAATAGAATATGCTGTCAATGAACTTTCAGTATCAAAGAGTGAGGCAGAGGAAGCTTATAGACAGGCAGCAGATGCAAGAAATGGATTTAAGGGTGAACTTATAAGACTTAGCAATATGGCTATTGATAATGCTAAGAAGAATAATACATTTGCTGTTGTGCTTGCAGGAAGACCATATCATACAGACCCATTTGTAAGCAAGAATATATCGAAAATGCTTGCAAAGAAAGGAATTGCTGTTATTCCTGTTGATGGTCTTGACAAGCTTAATGAGCAGGTGCTTTCTAATACAAGGGCAGAGATAACCAATAATTTCCATACAAGAATGTTGTCAGCGGCGATGATAGCAGCTAAGACACCAGAGCTTGAATATGTGCAGATTGTAAGTTTTGGCTGTGGACATGATGCAATACTTTCAGATGAGATTATAAGAATAATGAATGAGAGCGGACATAAGCCGCCCCTTATTCTAAAAGTTGATGAAAGTGATGCGACAGGAGCACTTGGAATAAGAATACAGTCGTTTATAAAGTCTGTACAGATAAGACGTGGGATTAAAGATGAAGAATTCATAAAGAAGCATATGTATGAGGAGCTTAAAGAGCCAAGTCCTGCCAAGTTCTATAGGAAAGATAAGAAGATAAGAACTATTCTTGTGCCTAATATATCAGTTGAGGTTTCTAAAATTCTTGAGGGTATATTGGAAAAAGAGAATTTCAAAGTTAAGAGAATACCAATAGGTTCAACAGAGCAGATTAAGCTTGGAAAGAAATATGTACATAATGATATATGTTTCCCAGCCCAGATGGTTATAGGAGAGCTTATAGGTGAATTAAAACGCGGCGGTTATAATCAGGACGAGGTTGCCGTTGGAATGGTTAAATTCCAGTGTGACTGTCGTATGTCACATTACGCAGGACTTCTTAGAAAAGGACTTGATTCTGCAGGCTTTAGTAATGTGCCAATTCTTACAACTGATGTTAATGATACTAAAAGAAATCACCCAGGTGTATTCTTACTTGGAGTTAGTGCGGTATTAGAGGCTGTATGGTCATTTATGATGCTTGATATGCTTACTGATGTATGCAGAAAGACACGTCCTTATGAGATTAATAAAGGCGAAACAGACAGGGTATACCAGCAGTGTGTTGATAATCTTTCACAGGCTATTAAATCTGGAATTGGAAGTGCAAGAAAAGCATTTGAACAGGGAATGAAGGATATGGCGGCGATACCTTATGACAGAAGCCATTTAAAGCCTAAAGTATTCATAACAGGAGAACTGCTTGTTACATATCATTCAGGCTCTAACTTTAATATTGAAAGATATATGGAAGAAAATGGAATGGAAACTATATTCCCAAGAATAACAGACCAGCTAAGAAAAGATTTTCTTGCATCTATGGCTGAGATAAAGGATTATAATGCAAATATATTCCCATATCCATTTGCTGTTGACTGGCTGTTTGACCACGTCCAGAAGTCGTTGGAGAAGACGGCTGTTCTTCATCCTTTGTACAAAAAGGCATTAAGACCAAGGGATATGTATCAGGGAGTTAAAAATATAATTCCTGAAACCCTAAGCTGTGGTGAGGGCTGGCTTATGGCAGCAGAGATTGTACATTATGCTAAGGAAGGCGTAAAGTCATTTATTATATTACAGCCTTTTGGCTGTCTGCCTAATCATATATGCGGAAGAGGGGTAATAAAGAGAATAAAAGAAGACTACCCAAATGTTACAATTCTGCCTCTTGATCTTGACCCTGATACAAGCTATGCTAACGTTGAAAACAGAATGCAGATGATGATTATGAATAGCTGATGTTGAGATACACAAACGATGATTTGTCAATGTTATTCAAAAAGAAATATAAAAAATAAATGAAATTTGTTAATAAATACTAAAATGTGCCAGGCTTTTTTGGCACATTTTTTTTATTTTCAAAGTTGAAATTTTTATTAATTATACTATAATAAAGCTAACGGAACAGTACTGTGATAAGTTAAATATTTTATTCTAAAGTAAAGGAGGACAAGGTTATGATTAGTTTTTTCATTTGCTTGTTTCTTTTAATTGGCGGTTACTTTGTGTATGGTAAAGTTGTAGAGAATACATTTGCACCAGACGACAGAGAAACTCCAGCAGTTAAGATTAATGATGGCGTTGACTATGTAGTAATGCCACAATGGAAACTGTTTTTAGTACAGCTTTTGAATATTGCAGGTTTAGGACCAATATTCGGAGCTATGCAGGGTGCTTTATGGGGCCCGGTTGTATTCTTATGGATTACATTTGGTACTATCTTCGCTGGTGGTGTACACGATTATTTCTCAGGTATGTTATCAGAACGTAATGATGGTGCATCAATCTCAGAGGTATGTGGTATATACCTTGGCGGATTTATGAAGAATGTAATGAGAGTATTCAGTGTTGTACTTCTTGTTATGGTTGGTACAGTATTCGCAGTAGGTCCTGCTGGACTTATTGTAACTCTTTTCAAGAATGGTAACGTATCAGGAATTGTTACCAGTACAGAATTCTGGTTATGGATAATTCTTGCATACTATTTCATTGCAACATTTATTTCAATTGATAAGATTATCGGACGTATTTATCCATTATTTGGTATATGTCTTATCATTATGGCACTTGGTGTTGCACTTGGTATATTTACTCACTCACAGTACCAGATACCAGAGATATGGTCACACTTCACTAATATGCATCCTAAGGCAACTCCAATATGGAGTGTAATGTTCATAACAGTTGCCTGTGGTGCTATATCAGGTTTCCACGCAACACAGTCACCTCTTATGGCTCGTTGTATGAAGTCAGAGAAGCAGGGACATTTCGTATTCTATGGTGCAATGGTTGCCGAAGGTATTATCGCTTTAATATGGGCAGCAGCAGGCTGTTCAATCTATGAAGTAACAGATGGTTTAAGCACAGGCTTAAGTGCAATACTTGCCAATGGACAGTCAGCAGCTATATATGATGTATGCTCAAAGACAATGGGTGGTGTTGGTGTTGCACTTGCTATGATAGGTGTTATTGTATGCCCTATCACATCTGGTGATACAGCTTTCAGAAGTGCAAGACTTGTACTTGCAGACTGGTTCAAGATTGATCAGGGTAAGTACTCTAAGAGACTTATGCTTTGTGTTCCATTACTTGCAGTTGGTGCATTTGTTGGACACCTTGATTACACAATTATATGGAGATACTTCAGTTGGACTAACCAGACACTTGCTATGATAGTTCTCTGGACAGCTAGTATGTTCTTATTCAAGGAAAAGAAGAATTACTGGATTACAGCAGTTCCTGCAACATTTATGAGTGCTGTTTCAATGACATATTTCTTCTATGCAAAAGAGTGTCTTAACCTTGGTACAAAGGTAGCTTACCCAGCCGGTATTATAATTGCCGCAGTATTCTTTGGAATATTTATGTATGCAACTAGAAAGCATACAAAGGAAGCTGCTTAATACATAACAGTAGTAATAGAATATAATGATAAGCAGCCATATGAAGCAGGTTAGCTTATTAGAATAAAAGGAGGGAAGTCCTCAGGATATATTCCCTCCTTTTATATATTATGATATGAGTGCAGAAGATGAAGTGAATTATTATTAAATATGAATTGTATTATAATGTATTTGTATCATAATTATAATGATATTGTTGAAAAGGAGTTGATTGCTATGCTTTTTAAGCCGCATTGTTTATCCAGAACAACACTTAGCAAGGAAGAGCTTGTAAAAGACAGAAAGAATTGCAGAAAGTTTGGTCCCTGTGGTGTTGGCGAAAAGGCTATATATCTTAATAGCTTTTATTTTGACAGGAGATATTATATTCCACTGTCCAATGTTAAAAGAATATTTAAGAGAGTTGCTATGAGTAAAGGAGGATTTACTGGCAAAGGATTATTTGCAACAATTCCTTATCTTGTTGTTGAGTATGATAACGGAGAAGAGAAGCAGTGTAATTTCAAGTTTGAAGAAAATGTAGATTCTCTTCTTGCATATATTAAACAGACACACCCGTATATAAGACTTCACAGTGAAGAAGCTGAGAAACGTCTTAAACAAAAAGAAAGACTTAAAGAACAGAAGAAAGCAGTAGCAATCAGTAAAGAAGCTAAGGCAAATGTAGCAGTGCTTAATAACTGTATGGAATATCTTAACCGTAATGAGGAGTTAAGCATACAGTTAAGTGCAGGAGCTAAGAGAAAGAGAGTATATGACAGAAGCAATCCTGCTTACAAATGGGTTGCACTCAGTATAACACTTCTTGGGGCAGCAGCTCTTATATATGGAATATTTGCTCTTATAACACACGCCGGTTTTGCTGTATATTTCTTATTATTTGGACTTGCGGCAATATTCCTTTTTTCAAGTGCCAATGTACTTCCAACAGCGAAGAATAATAAGAAATACATAGAGAGCCACCTTATGAGTGCGGTTGAGGATATGGAAGAATATATACACAATTATCCAGACTTCCCAATTCCAGCGTGGTATGCTCATCCAGTTGTTCTTAAGAGAATGATTGATATTATAGAGGAAGGCAGAGCGGTGAAAGCAGATGAAGCACTTGAAGTATTAAAGAGCGATTTAAAGGCACTTAATTCAAGCGTTGCAGTTGAACAGGAAGAATATGATGAGATAATGGCTATAAAGCCAATGTTCTTAGTAAGGGAGTATCAGTAACTGACCTTATAAATTAATATTAAATTGACACTTTTAATAATGCCTATAAAAGATTATTCTTTCATAATAACAATTAATACATACAAGATATGTATGTTTTAGCTGTTAATTATTACTAATGACTCGTATGCAGATTAATATATATTGCATACCAGATTGGAGGACTTTATGAAAGAAAAATCAAAAAGTATTATTCAGGCTGTTATCGGTGCAGTTATTATGATTATCGGTATTGTGCTTTGTGTTAATACATATGTTGTAAAGGGTAATAAAGCATATGCATTTTCATTACTCGTCACAATAATTGGTGCAGTAGTATTAATCTCGGGCTTATATAATACATTCTGCAAGTCAGAGAAAAAGCCGGTTGATGCCAAAGTTATAGCACAGGCAGCACTTTGTGCAGCATTATGTTATGTTGGTGCAACATTTATTAAGATTGATATTCCGGTAGGAACAGAGAGAACTATGTTTCATTTTGGTAATGTATTCTGCGTTCTTGCAGCATTACTTATAGGCGGTACATGGGGCGGTCTTGCAGGAGCTGTGGGTATGACAATAAGTGATCTTACAACAGCCTATGTTACAAGTGCACCTAAGACATTTATATTAAAATTATGTATTGGTCTTATTGTAGGATTTGTAGCACATAAGTTATTCAAGATATCAAAGGAGCATTCTGCTAAGTATATTACTGTAGCAACAATAGTTTCAAGCATATGCGGTATGGCTTTCAATATTGTGGCAGACCCTGTAGTTGGTTACTTCTACAAGACATATCTTCTTGGAGTACCTCAGGATTTAGCTAAGGCACTTGCAAAGATTGGTGCGATAACAACAACAGTTAATGCTATTATAGCAGTAATTGTAGCTTCAATACTTTATATTGCCTTAAGACCAGTTATGAAGAAGACAGATATGTTAAGAGATTTATAAAATGTTGACAACAGATAATAATTCTGTTATTCTTTCGTATGAATAATAAAAGACAGTTCGTTTGTACCATCCTGTCTTAAAATAAAACCAGGGCTTCAAAACTTAAAATCTGTATAATATGCAATGTATGATAATATGCGTTGTGATCAGATAGAACCATTAAAATGGCGTGTCAGTTGTGAGGTAACTGGCACGCCATTTTATTTAATAGGAAATTTTGATAGAAAATCTAAGGAGCAGATATGTACACATTAAAAACAGAACACAGCTTCGATGCCGCACATTTCTTATACGGCTATGAGGGCAAATGCAGTAACATACACGGACACCGCTGGAGAGTTGTAGCAGAGGTATCAAGTGATGAACTTGAAACAACAGGACAGAACAGAGGAATGTATGTTGACTTTGGAGATTTAAAGAAAGATTTAAAGGAAATCGTAGATTACTTAGACCATTGCCTTATTATAGAAACTGGAAGTTTAAAGGAAACAACACTTAAGGCTTTGCAGGACGAGAATTTCAGGATAATACAGTTTGCTTTCAGACCAACAGCAGAGAATATGGCGAAATATTTTTATGATAAAATGATCGGCAGAGGATACAGGGTGAAACAGATAACTGTTTATGAGACACCAAATAATGCCGCATCATATACACAGGATTAGAAGTATATACATAAATGCAATGTACATAGAAATAGGATTGGAAGTATATACATAAATGTAATGTATATAGAAATAGGATTGGATATATACATAAATATAATGTACACAGAAATGAGGAACATATGAGCGAACAGATATTTAATGTCGTAGAACATTTTGCTAGCATTAACGGAGAAGGTGTAAGAGCAGGAGAACTTGCTGTATTTGTAAGGTTCAGAGGTTGTAATCTTGACTGCAGTTACTGTGATACCAGATGGGCAAATGATGTTAATGCTAAGGCAGCTAAGATGAGTGTGTCTGATATTGTTAAGGCAGTGGAAGATGTTAAGATTGACAATGTTACACTTACAGGTGGAGAACCGCTTATTCAGGCAGGGATAGACAAGCTTATAGCACAGCTTCTGATTAGAGGCAGAAACGTTGAGATAGAAACCAATGGAAGCATTGATATTAATAAGGTAAGAGAAAATGTTAAGGATAACCTTACTACAGCTATGAATGGTCAGGTCATAAACGATATTTATGATAAGGTTAACGATGAAATGGAAAGATTATCAATGACAGCAGATTACAAGCTTGCTGGAAGCAATATGGAACAATATATGAAGCTTGATAATTTTAACAACCTTCAAAGTCAGGACACTGTTAAATTTGTTGTAAGCAGTGAAGAAGATTTAAAGAGAGCATTAGAAATAATAAGACAATATAATCTTACAGAAAAATGCTATGTATATTTTAGTCCTGTATTTGGAAAGATTGAACCTGTAACAATCGTGGATTTTATGAAGGATAATTTGATTAATGGGGCAAGAGTACAGCTCCAGCTCCACAAATTCATCTGGTCGCCAGATAAGAAAGGAGTATAAATTGAAACAAATAGATTCAGAAGCTATAAGATTTCATATAAGAGGAATTCTTGAGGCATTAGGAGATGACCCGGACAGGGAAGGACTGAAAGAAACACCTGACAGAGTAGCAAGAATGTATGAAGAAGTCTTTGAAGGAATGAAGTATTCCAATGATGAGATAGCGGCTATGTTTGATAAGACATTTGCAGAAGATGTGGATGACGAGGGCACATCAAGATACGGTGATATGGTAGTTGTAAAAGATATAGATATATTCAGCTATTGCGAACATCATATTGCACTTATGTACGATATGAAAGTGACAGTAGCATATGTTCCTAAAGGTAGGGTTATAGGTCTTAGCAAGATAGCTAGAATAGCTGATATGGTAGGAAAGAGATTGCAGTTACAGGAACGCATAGGTTCAGACATAGCAGATATAATATGCAAAGTAACAGGTTCAGAAGATGTTGCTGTATTCATAGAGGGCTGTCACAGTTGTATGACAGCAAGAGGAATAAAAAAGACCAACACAAAAACATATACACAGACATTAAGAGGGAGGTTTTCTAATGAAAGCAATGGTTTTATGCAGTGGTGGCGTTGATAGTACAACGTGCCTTGGAATAGCAGTCGATAAGTATGGTGCAGAAAATGTTGTGGCACTGTCAATATATTATGGACAAAGGCACACAAAGGAAATTGAGTCAGCTGATAAGGTAACTGAATATTATGGTGTTGAGCATATATCATTGGATCTTGAAAAGATATTCCAGTACAGTGATTGTTCATTGCTTGCACATTCTGATAAAGAGATACCAGAGGAGTCTTATGCAGAACAGATTAAAAAGACTAACGGAAGTCCTGTGTCAACTTATGTTCCGTTTCGCAATGGCTTGTTCCTTTCAAGTGCGGCAAGCATAGCACTTTCTAAAGGGTGTGAGGTTATATATTATGGGGCACACAGTGATGACGCGGCAGGAAGTGCATATCCTGATTGTAGTGATGAATTTAACAAGGCAATGAATGAAGCGATATATCTTGGAAGTGGTAAGCAGTTAAAGATAGAAGCTCCATTTATTAATAAGACAAAATCACAAGTTGTAAAAATCGGACTTGATTTAAAAGTTCCTTATGAATATACATGGAGCTGTTATGAAGGAGCAGATAAGCCTTGCGGCGTGTGTGGAACGTGTATAGACAGAGCTAAGGCATTTGAGGCTAATGGAGTAAAAGACCCTGCGTTATAAAAAACGCAGGGTTTATATATTTTTTATAAAATAATTAGCACTCACCTGTTGACAGTGCTAACAACAAGTGATATAACCTGTAATAGGAAATGAGAAAAGAGCATTTTAGAAGAAAAGTAATGAAAAATTGTTCAAAGAATTACAATTGGTCTTTAAAGTGTTATCTGATAATCTTTATTTCCAAGGGAACAATAATTGGGGTTAAGAAAGAGGTGAATTGTATGAACATTCAGAAGTTTACACAGAAATCAATCGAAGCGATTAATAACTGCGAGAAGATAGCTTATGATTATGGTAATCAGGAGATTGACCAGGAACATTTTCTTTATAGTCTTATGACTATTGAAGATAGTCTTATAGCTAACCTTATAGAGAAGATGAATATTGATAAAGATATTTTCTTAAAGAATATTGAACAACTTCTTAATCAGAAGAATAAGGTATCAGGTGATGTTAAGTTATATATAAGCAATGACCTTAATAAGGTACTTGTCAATGCAGAAGATGAAGCCAAGAGAATGGGCGACTCTTATGTGTCAGTTGAGCATTTGATGCTTGCACTTATAGCAGCACCTAACAGAGCAATAAAGCAGCTCTTTAAGACATATGGAATTAACAGGGAGAGCTTTCTTTCAGTACTTGCTACTGTAAGAGGCAACCAGACAGTTACATCAGACAATCCAGAGGCAACTTACGATACACTCAATAAGTACGCTACGGATCTGGTACAAAGAGCAGCCGACGGCAAGCTTGATCCAGTAATCGGACGAGATCAGGAAATAAGGAATGTAATAAGAATTCTTTCAAGAAAGACTAAGAACAATCCGGTTCTTATCGGTGAACCAGGTGTAGGTAAGACAGCAGTTGTTGAAGGGCTTGCACAAAGAATTGTAAAAGGTGATGTGCCAGAGAGCCTTAAAGACAAGAAGTTATTTGCTCTTGATATGGGTGCACTTGTGGCTGGTGCTAAATACAGAGGTGAATTTGAGGAAAGATTAAAAGCTGTGCTTGATGAGGTTAAAAAGTCAGAAGGCCAGATTATATTATTTATCGATGAAATTCACACAATTGTAGGTGCTGGTAAGACAGAGGGTTCTATGGATGCTGGTAATATGCTTAAACCAATGCTCGCAAGAGGTGAGCTGCATTGTATAGGTGCGACAACACTTGATGAACACAGACAGTATATTGAAAAAGACCCAGCACTTGAACGTCGTTTCCAGCCTGTAATGGTTGATGAGCCAACAGTTGAAGATACAATATCTATATTAAGGGGGCTTAAGGACAGATACGAAGTATTCCACGGTGTTAAGATTAATGATGGTGCTTTGGTAAGTGCGGCTGTGTTATCAGACAGATATATAACAGACAGATTTCTTCCAGATAAGGCAATTGATCTTGTAGATGAAGCGTGTGCAATGATTAAGACAGAACTTGATTCAATGCCGGCAGAACTTGATGAAATGCAGCGTAAGATTATGCAGCTTGAAATTGAGGAGGCAGCCTTAAAGAAGGAAACTGATAATCTTAGTAAGGAAAGACTTGAAGCTTTAAGAAAAGAGTTATCAGAACTTAAGGAAGAATTTGGCATACAGAAGGCTAAATGGGATTCTGACAAGACAAAGGTTGATAATATCAGCAAGTTAAAAGAAGAACTTGAAAATGTTAATAACCAGATTGCACAGGCAAAGAGAGAATACAATCTTGAGAAAGCAGCAGAGCTTCAGTATGGCAGGCTGCCACAGATAGAAAAGCAGATTGAAGAAGCAGAAGCCAAGGCCAAGAAAGATGGAAGCGATGATTCTTTAGTACACGAGAATGTAACAGAAGAAGAAATAGCTAAGATTATATCAAGATGGACAGGTATTCCAGTGGCCAAGTTAAGTGAGTCAGAAAGGCAGAAGACACTTAATCTTGATGAAACTCTTCATAAGAGAGTTGTTGGACAGGACGAGGCTGTAACCAAGGTTACAGAAGCTATTATCAGGTCTAAAGCTGGTATTAAAGATCCAAGCAAGCCAATTGGCTCATTCTTATTCTTAGGACCAACTGGTGTAGGTAAGACAGAGCTTGCAAAGACACTTGCAGAGAGTCTGTTTGATGATGAGAATAATATAATAAGGCTTGATATGTCGGAGTATATGGAGAAATATTCAGTATCCAGACTTATCGGAGCTCCTCCAGGATATGTAGGATATGATGAAGGTGGACAGCTTACAGAGGCAGTCCGCAGGAAACCATATTCAGTAGTATTGTTTGATGAGGTTGAAAAAGCCCACCCTGATGTATTTAATGTGCTTCTTCAGGTTCTCGATGATGGACGTATAACAGATTCACAAGGTAGGACAGTAGATTTTAAGAATACGATCATAATTCTTACAAGTAATATCGGTTCAACCTACCTTCTTGATGGAATTGATGAGAATGGTAATATTAAAGAGGGGGTTGAGGAACTTGTTATGGGAGATCTGCGTAACAGCTTCAGACCAGAATTCCTGAACCGTCTTGATGAGATTATTATGTTCAAACCTCTTAATAAGGATAATATAGGAAGTATTATTAACCTTCTTATTAATGATGTCAACAGAAGACTCGAAGATAAGGAACTTAAGGTTGTATTATCTGATACAGCTAAAGATTATATCGTTGACCATGGTTTTGACCCAATGTATGGTGCAAGACCTCTTAAGAGATATGTCCAGAAGAGCGTTGAGACACTTGCCGCTAAGCTTATACTTGCCGGCGATGTATCGACAGGGGACAAGATTCTTATAGATTGTGAAAATGGTACTTTAGTTGCTAAAGATATGAAATCATAATTTACTTCATTAGGTAACTTAAAGCGGTATATTTAATATATATACTTAAAGAAAGCTATATGTAAGGTTGTAATAAATGTTTTGAATAAATCGGACATTTGTTATAGCCTTCATATAGCTTTTTTAATAATTATACAAATTGGTTAGTCTTAGGATTGTATACATAATTGATAGCGGTGAGTTTGTCTGTGATACTGCTCTCGTCAACCATATAAGTCTTACATAATTCTGTGAGTGAGCTGTAATTATCCCTTAACTGCATGTTAACAAAGCTAAGAAGCATAACCGGGTCTTTAGGTAAATTATTCATAAAATCCTCATTTCTATACATTTTATATGTCTATATTGGTAACAAGAATTATAATACGACGCTCTAAAGGCATATGCAAATTGTAATTGAAATGTATGTTAATAAATACACAATTAGTTTACAAGTAATAAAAAACGTGCTATTATTCATATAAATAGAGTGCAAAATTACTAATATAATATTAGCGGATTTAATACAATATTTATATCAGGATTGTATGGTTTATATGCTGTATGGTCTTAGGTTGTATAAAGAGGTGGATTTCTATAGGGTGCAGTGGTTTTATAGGAATTTACGGATGGGGGACATATGTTAATATCAGAGGATATTTATAATAACAAATCATCAATGATGTATTGTATGGCATCATTTAATTCTTCATATCTTGTGCTTTTTGCAGATGACTATTTTTATAATTATGCAGGAAAGCTTGTTAATATTATTATCACAGAGATGATACATCCTGATTATGTGGGTGAATTTAAAAATGTATGTGAGAGTCTGAAAGAATCAGGTCAGTCCCAGAGAATTATAACGTGTATAAAAGGTGGTGACGGACAGTATTTTCTTGTTCATATGAGCCTTGCCAATCATGGGAATATCATTAATGAAGAGGCGGTTATAGATATGAATGTAGTTAACATTTTTATGATGGAGAAGAAATATACAAGGCTTCATAATGATGTGAACAAATACAGGACATATTTGTCAATGTATAATGATTATATGTTTGATTATGATACCGTAACAGATATGTTTTCCCTATATATATACAGAAGCTTCAAGGCAACGATAATATGCAAGATGACACTGGATAAATTCGAAAAGGTGTATATGGAATATCTAAATAATGCAAGACAAAAGCAGGATTTTACAGATTTTGTTAATAAAGTCCGTAATGCTAATGAGGGGTTTAATGGTGAGATTACAGGACCGCTTATTACAGATATGTCCAAGCTTGTTGTATATAACATTGATTGTAAGCTTACATATAAGAATAACAGAGACAGGGTTGTAATTGGGATTATCAAGTCAATTGATAAGCAGAATGAGGTCAGTTATTATGCCACACAGGAGGGGAAGGATTTCTTTACAGGGCTTCTTAATAAAAGAGCCTGCAAGGAATATGTGCAGGACTCAATTGCAACTAATAAAGATATACATTATATGGCTATGATAGATATAGATAATTTTAAAAATGTCAACGATACATATGGGCATCTGTATGGGGATAAAGTTATATTAAAAGTTGCCGCTATTATTAACAGCGCACTTAATGGAAGAGGTATTGTTGGAAGATTTGGAGGAGATGAGTTCTTTATATTTACGAATTGGATAACTAAGGAAAGCCAGCTGCGTTCTATACTTACATTTATCAAGCAGAAAGTAAGGGCGGAGTTAGGGCAGGGAGAGAACAGCTGTGATGTTACTCTTTCTATGGGTGTGTGTAAATATCCAGACAATGGAAGTGATTATGACTCATTATTTAATAAGGCTGATAAATGCCTTTATATTGCCAAGAATAAAGGAAAGAACAGATATATTATATATGATGCACAGAAACACGGCGATTTTCTTGATGATATGGGAAGAAAAGGATTTTCTATGGCACCTATTAAAAAAGGTGAAACACTGGCACAGGAAGTTGCTGATATGTCTATTAATCTTATAAAGAATGGAAGCAGTGTACTTGATAATGTATTACAGAGAGCCTGTAAAGCATTTGAGATTGATGGCATAAGGATATATAATGGAACAACTGGCAGGCTTATTGAATATTATGGTAATTATGTGAAGCTTCCAGACATTAATGATATAGTTAATACTAAAGAATTCTTAGGAATGTTTGATAAGAACCACTATATGACAATTGTGTACACATCGAATATAGAGTCATTTAACAAGAAGCTGTATGATGAAACAATTCAAAGTAATATCGGTGGAATGATATATAGTTACTTTACCAATCAGGCAGGAGATAATATAATTGCATCGTATGATACATTCAATAAAGGTTTTCGATGGAATGAATCAGACAAGAACTATATAATGACACTTACTAAGGTTATTGCAAGTGTGTTGTAATGTAAGAATGGAGGATTAATATGTCAGTACAGGATTATATGAGTGCTCTTAAGCTTGGAAAAAGAGAATATAATGCGTGTGTCAATAAGGGTAAATATCCATATCTTCCAGTTATGGAAAGTATGATGGATGAAGAACAGATAGATTCAGAAGTAAGTCTTGGAATAGACCAGATACCTTTAAGGCTTGTTGTTGGTACATGTACAGCAGGCAGAACTAATGCATTTGCAGATAACTGGATGCCTATTCTTGAATGGGGAAGTGAGTTCTCAGCTAAATGGGCATCACTTAGTGACAGTCAGGTTAATGAGGGAATAAGAGACCCTATTAAAGTATATGAATATATGAATAAATTCTACGTTCTTGAGGGTAACAAGAGAGTTAGTGTTCTTAAATATTTTAATGCGGTGACGGTAAATGCACAGGTTATCCGTAAAGTGCCTAGGAAGTCTGACAATCCTGATGTTAAGATATATTATGAATTTATGGATTTTTATAAATCTACCAAGATTAATGATATCTATTTCAGCAAAGAGGGCAGCTTCATAACATTTATGGAGCTTGTTGGAATTACTCCGGGACAGCCAATGGATGAAGATGACAAGAGGGATTTGGTATCAAGTTATCTTAACTTTAGAACAGCTTATGAATCAAGAGGCGGTGACAGATTTGATTATCCAGTTGGAGATGCTTTTTTAAGATTTATTCATATTCACGGATATGATACAGTACGCCATATGACACCGGAGCAGATGGATAAAAATGTAGCTAAGACCTGGGCTGAATTTGAATTATTATCAGATAACAGCGAAGTAGATTTAAGAATGGATCCGGTTACAACACAGCCAGCCAAGAAGAATATATTAAGTTATCTTCTCCCAAGGTCAGGAGGAGAGGCTAATAAAAGGCTTAAGGTTGGATTTATATACGAGAATACACCACAGACATCTGAGTGGTGTTATGCCCACGAATTGGGAAGACAGTATATTGATGAAACCTTTGGAAGCCAGATAGAAACAGTCAGTATTACTAATGTAAGACCAAAGGAAGATGATTATAATGCCATCCAGAGGCTTATTGATGATAATACGGATCTTATATTTGTAACATCGCCATCTATGATGTATGCAAGTCTTAAACAGGCAATAGCACATCCAAAGGCTAAGATACTTAACTGTTCGCTTAATATATCGCATAAGTATATAAGAACTTATTATGCAAGAATGTATGAGGCTAAGTATCTGACGGGGGTTATAGCTGGGGTTATGGCAAAGAGTGACAAGATTGGTTATGTTGCAAGCTGTCCGTTGTATGGTGTTATGGCTAATGTTAATGCTTTTGCTATGGGGGCAAGGGCGGTAAATCCTGATGTTAAGGTATATGTTGAATGGAGTGGCATTAAAGACAATGACATAGAAGCAAGATTTGCAGAACAGGGTATTAACTGTATTTCAGATCAGGATATGATAACACCTAAGAAGACATCAAGAAAGTTCGGTCTTTATGTAACGGACTCAGGTATGGTAAAGCATCTGGCAATGCCTGTATGGCACTGGGGTGTGTTCTACGAGAAGCTTATACAGAGCATATTAAGTGGTTCGTGGAAGAAGGAAGAAGAAGGAGATAAGGTATCAGCACTTAATTACTGGTGGGGTATGTCTGCTGGTGCAATTGACATAATATATGGCGGTGCAGTTCCTGATGAAACGAAAAAGGTTACATCGCTTATAAGGGAAGCAATAGTAAAAGGTGAGTTCAAGCCATTTACGGGTGAATTAAAGGATCAGGATGGAAAGGTGCACAATAAGCCAGACGAAGAACTTGATCCTGATGAGATTATTGAAATGGATTGGCTTCTTGATAATGTTGTTGGCAGAGTACCAGAATATGAAGAACTTGATGATAATTCAAAAATGCTTGTTATCAATCAGGGAATTATAGATGTGAACGATTAGTGAGGAAAGTTAAAAGGTTATGAAGATACTAGTATTAGCTGATGTTGAGTCAAAGTACCTGTGGGATTATTTTGAAAAAGAGAAGCTTGAAGGAATAGACCTTATATTGTCTTGTGGAGATTTAAAAGCAGATTATCTGTCATTTCTTGCTTCATTTTCTAAAGTGCCTATATTATATGTGCGAGGCAATCACGATGATGGCTATGCAGATAAAGAGCCAGAAGGCTGTATATGTATAGAAGATAAGATATATGTATACAATGGAATAAGAATTATGGGACTTGGCGGTTCAATCAGATACAAGAAGGGTATTAACCAGTATACACAGAATCAGATGAAGAAAAGGGCTGCTATGATGTGGCCTAAGATAAAGGTAAAGAAAGGCATTGATATACTGCTTACACATTCTCCGGCGGCAGGGCTTGGTGATGGTGAGGATAATCCACATAAGGGGTTTGAAGCATTTGTTGATATACTTGACAAATACAGTCCTAAATATTTCATACACGGGCATGTACATTTGAATTATTCAAGGGAATTCCAAAGAGAGGAGCAGTATAATAACACAACTATAATTAACGGATATGACAGGTATATATTTGAATATTGATTTTTATACAATTTATCATTAAAAAGCCCTTGCAATATAATTACAGTTATGATAGTATTGTCAAAGCAATGAAAAACAAATGTACGTCACAGAAAGACAAAACGCGCAAATTGTTTTCAGGCAATTAGAATAACAATAATTGGAGGACTATAATGAGCGAGAAGTTAAGAGTTGGTATCCTTGGTGGTACAGGCATGGTAGGTCAGAGATTTATAACATTACTTGAAAATCATCCTTGGTTTGATGTAGTGTTAGTTGCAGCAAGTGGACGTTCAGCAGGAAAGCTTTACGAAGATGCTGTTGAGGGACGCTGGAAGATGCAGACAGCAATGCCAGAATTCGTTAAGAAGATGCCTGTATATGATATGGATAAAGACTTTGATGAGATAGTATCTAAGGTTGATTTCGTATTCTGTGCAGTTAATATGCCAAAAGCAGAGATTAAGGCATTAGAAGAAAGATATGCAAAGGCAGAAGTTCCGGTTGTATCTAACAATAGTGCTAATCGTTGGACACCAGATGTTCCTATGATTCTTCCAGAGGTTAACCCAGAACATACTAAGGTTATAGAGGCACAGAAGAAGAGACTTGGAACTACAAGAGGATTTATAGCTGTAAAGCCTAACTGCTCAATCCAGAGTTATGCACCAGCATTAGCAGCTCTTAAGGAATTCGAGCCAAAGCTTGTTGTAGCTACTACATATCAGGCTATTTCTGGAGCTGGTAAGACATTTGAACAGTGGCCAGAGATGGTTGAAAATATAATTCCATATATCGGTGGAGAAGAAGAAAAGTCAGAAAAAGAACCTCTTAGAATTCTTGGTACAGTTGAGAATGGTGAAATCGTTCCTGCTGCTGAGCCAGTTATTACTTGCCAGTGCTTAAGAGTTCCAGTTCTTGATGGACATACAGCGGCAGTATTTGTTAACTTTGGTAAGAAGCCTACTAAGGAACAGATTATCGAAAAATGGAGAAACTTCAAGGGAGCACCACAGGAGCTTGATCTTCCATCAGCACCAAAGCAGTTTATCCAGTATCTTGAAGAAGATGACCGTCCACAGGTTAAGCTTGATGTTAATTATGAGCATGGAATGGGAATTTCACTTGGCAGATTAAGAGAAGACAGTGTATTTGATTACAAGTTTGTAGGTCTTTCACATAATACATTAAGAGGAGCAGCAGGTGGAGCTGTATTATGTGCAGAACTTCTTAAGGCTCAGGGTTACATTACAGCTAAATAAGATATCAGAATAATTAGTATATAATAGCTATAATATTGACAGGCGGTTTAGTGTGAGCCATCAATTAATAGTTATTAAGATTAATAAATATATAAGGAAGATGAAAAGGCGTTGAGCCTGATTATCTTCCTTATTTATTTGGAAAATTATACGGAATTTGCAAAAACTTACAATATATCTTATAATATTACAAATATATGGAAGCGTGGAGATGTATGGAATATGAAGAATAATTATTTTTACGCAATGCTGTCAAGAATGAAATATATCAACAGATGGGGGCTTATGAGAAATACACGCAATGAGAACTTGTCCGAGCATAGTCTTGAAGTTGCGTTTATTGCACATGCACTTGGTGTTATTAATAATGAAGTGTTCGGCGGGGATATTAATGCAGAACGTCTTGCGGTACTTGGAATGTATCATGACGTGACAGAGATAATTACAGGGGATATGCCAACGCCTGTTAAGTATTACAGTCCATATATAAGAAATGCGTATAAAGAAGTCGAGCAGGTGGCTAATGAGCAGATGTTATCAGGACTTCCAGAAGTTCTAAGGGCAAGATATGAAGGGCTTCTTTTAGAAACAGAAAATGAAGCAGGATTATGGGAGTATGTTAAAGCAGCTGACAGAATTTCAGCTTATATAAAGTGTATAGAGGAAAAGAAAATGGGGAATTGCGATTTTCTTGAGGCAGAAAAGACAATATATAATTCTATTAGGGATATGAAGATAAAAGAAGCTGATTATTATATGAAAGAATATATACCAGCATTTTTTAAGACTTTAGATGAGTCGAAATAGCTATGGTTTATAAATAATAGCGTTAATATTAAAAATCTATCTGTCAGATAGTGAAAAATAGTATAAAGAATGGAGTGATGATATGGGAAAATCCGTATATATAGCGGAAAAACCGAGTGTTGCACAGGAATTTGCCAAGGCACTGCATACGGATTTTAAAAGAAAAGATGGTTATCTTGAGGCGGATAATCATATAGTTACATGGTGTGTTGGACATCTTGTTACAATGAGTTATCCGGATGCCTATGATGAGAAATTGAAAAGGTGGAGTTTTGATACACTTCCATTTATTCCGCAGACTTTTAAATATGAAGTTATTCCAGCTGTTCAGAAGCAGTTTAATATAGTAAAAGGCATTTTAAACAGAGCTGATGTTGATACAATATATGTATGTACTGATTCGGGACGTGAGGGAGAATATATATACAGGCTTGTAAGGCAGGAAGCCAAGGTAAAGGACAAGCAGGAAAGGCGGGTATGGATTGATTCCCAGACAGAAGAAGAGATTCTTAAAGGTATTAATACTGCTAAAGATATATCAGAATATGATAATCTAAGTGATGCTGCATACTTAAGAGCAAAAGAAGATTATCTTATGGGTATCAATTTTTCGAGGGTTCTTACATTAAAATATGGAAGAAATATTGCCAATTATCTTCATCTTGACAGGGCAGTTGTGTCTGTTGGGCGTGTTATGACCTGTGTTCTGGGAATGGTTGTAAGAAGGGAAAGAGAGATAAGAAGCTTTGTCAAGACACCATTCTACAGGGTTATAGGAACAGCGGATATTAATGAGCATACATTTGACGCCGAGTGGAGAGTGTGTGAGGCAAGCAGATATTATAATACACCATATCTATATAAGGATAATGGGTTTAAGGATAAGGATAAAGCAAGGGAGCTTGTGGATATTTTATCAGAACCACTTCCTGCAGAGGGCGTTGTAAAGGAAGCTTCAAGGAAAAAGGAAACAAAAAATCCTCCGTTATTGTATAATCTTGCAGAAATACAGAACGAATGTAGTAAATTATTCAAGATAAGTCCTGACCAGACACTTAATATAATTCAGGAGTTATATGAAAAAAAGCTTGTTACATATCCAAGAACAGATGCGAGAGTGCTATCAACTGCTGTCTGTAAGGAAATATACAAGAATATAGGAGGCCTAAGAAATTATGCACCAGCCAGAGAGTATGCACAGCAGATATTAGATAGTAATATGTACAAAGGAATTGAGAAGACGAGGTATTGCAATGATAAAGCAATAACTGACCATTATGCCATTATTCCTACAGGACAGGGATTTGGAAGTTTATCATCGTTATCATCAACTGCACAGAAGACATATGAGATAATTGTCAGAAGATTTCTGAGCATATTCTATCCAGCGGCTATATACCAGAAGGTGAGCATTACCTCAGTTGTAAAAGATGAACAGCTTTATGCTACATTTAAAGTGCTTGTAGACGAGGGCTACCTTAAGGTTGCGAAGAATTCATTCGGAAGGAATAAGATGGCAGATACAGATAAAAATCAAGATGACCAGGAAAATGCGGATACATCACTGATAGAAAGTCTTAAAAGCTTAAAAAAGGGTTCACCGATATCATTTAAGGAATTTAATATAAAGGAAGGTGAAACATCGCCGCCAAAGCGTTACAATTCGGGTTCAATTATTCTTGCTATGGAAAATGCAGGGCAGTTAATAGAAGATGAAGAATTAAGGGCACAGATAAAGGGAAGCGGAATAGGTACGAGTGCGACAAGAGCGGAGATACTTAAAAAGCTTAACGCCAACCAATATATTTTCACTAATACCAAGACCCAGATAATAACACCTACCCTGCTTGGTGAAATAATATACGATGTTGTCGATAATTCTATTAAGCAGTTGTTAAATCCTGAACTTACAGCAAGCTGGGAAAAGGGGCTTACATATGTTGCTGAGGGAAGCATAACTGCCGACGAATATATGCAGAAGCTGTCAGGCTTTGTTGGAAGAAGAACATTAGCGGTTAAAGACCTGCGTAATCAGGCACAGCTTGTTACATTATTTAATGAAACTGCAATTAATTATAAATAAGGAGGAAAGTTATGAACGAACAGATTACAATCAAAGAGTTATTTAGTCTTGATAAGACTATAGCCACAGGAATATTCGAAGGTGCTGTGTATCCCTGGGAGGTATTATCAAAGATTGGTGATTATATTGTTGAACTTGGTAATTCACTTCCGCAAAAGGAATATTACAAGAGAGGTGATAACATATGGATACATAAGGAAGCAACAGTATTTGACTCGGCTTATATAGCAGGTCCTGCTATTATATGCAAAGGTGCAGAAGTAAGGCATTGTGCATTTATAAGAGGAAAGGCTGTTGTTGGAGAAAATGCAGTCGTTGGTAATTCAACAGAGTTAAAAAATGTCATATTATTCGATAATGTGCAGGTTCCTCATTATAATTATGTGGGAGATTCAATATTGGGCTATAAGGCACATATGGGTGCAGGTTCAATTACATCTAATGTAAAGTCTGACAAGAAGCTTATTACAATAAAAGGACCAGACGGAAATATAGACACTGGAATTAAGAAAATAGGAGCATTTCTTGGTGATAACGTTGAGATTGGATGTGGTAGTGTGCTTAATCCAGGTACTATAATTGGAAGGAATAGTAATATATATCCGCTTTCAAGTGTCAGAGGTTGTATTAAATCGGGTTCAATCTATAAAAATAGGGCAGAAGTGGTTGAAAAATATTAAGAGTATATGTTATTATGTCAAAAGTATAAATGTGAACACAATGTGAACATTTATAAAATAATAAAAAAATAAGGTGAGGTAAAGATATGAAAGCTTTTAAGGGAATTGGTTTCCAATTGGTATTATCGTTTGCCGTTGCAGTATGCGTTGCAATAATTCTTGTATCGCTTGGTTCTATCAGGATAACTAAGACATCGATAAATGCAAATACAGAAGTGACAAGTGAGCAGACATTAGATAATGTTCAAGAGGGATTTACAACATATTTAAAGACTTTGTCACAGCCAGTCGACCTTCTTACACGTAAGAATGAGATTAAGCATTTGGAAGATCAGGGAAATCTTGATGATAATGTTAAGGCAATAAAAGATTCGTTAGTTGCATCTGTTAGGGTGACTAATGGAGCAGAACTTGCTTTCTTTACAACTAAGACAGGTTTAAGAGTTGATGGATGGGCAGAGATTAACCCAGAGACAGGTAAGGCATCTAATAAGGGAGGTCTTACAAGAGGCGTTAACGATACAAGCAAGAGCTGGTATCAGGCAGCTATAGGTTCTAAGGCAAGAAATACTATATATTCACAGTTCTCAGATCCATATGTTGATTCATCATCAGGAAAGACTATATTTACAGTTTCACAGGAGATTAAATATACAGATGGTTCTAACTATGGTGCCGTAGGTCTTAATATTGATTTCTCAGAAGTTGAGGATTATGTAAGAAATATAGGACTTCTTAATACAGGATATGTAATACTTGTTAATAAAGATGGAAAGATTCTTGTAGATAATGATAAGAATACTAATGTCCAGAATAATGTAACATCACTTGAGTGCTGGAATACAATTAAGAATCTTTCTGAAGACAAGTATGACACAACATTTTCTTTCGATGAAAAGATTAATGGTGAGTCAGTACATATTGTAACTTCAAAGGATGCTGTTACAGGCTGGACACTTATGGGATTTATCGGTGAATCAGAGACACAGGCAGTTGTTAATAAGATTGCACAGACAACAATTGAACTTGCTATTATTGCAATTATAATTGGTATTGTTATAGCTTTAATTATAACAAGAGCGGTTACTAAGGAACTTAAGACACTTAATAGTGCTATGGATATGATGGCTAATGGTAAGCTTACATATAGAATTAATGTAAAGAGCAAGAATGAGCTTGGTCAGGCAGAGGCTAACTACAATGTTATGGCAGACCAGATATCATCACTTATTAAGGGTGTTGAAGAAAAGTCTGGTGTACTTATAACTGCTTCACAGAAGATTTCAAATGTAAGTGAATCAACAACAGAGACAGTGAATCAGGTATCAGAGGCTATCCAGAGCGTATCAATCGGAGCTTCAGGACAGGCAGAGAGTACACAGAAGGCAACTTCTGAGGTTGAATTACTTGCTTCTAAGCTTCACGAAACAAAGGCTTATGTAAGCGATATTAATGATATGTCAGTTGAAACTAAGCAGCTTAGTGATCAGGGTCTTACAATTGTTGATGATCTTATTGAAAAGGGCGAAAAGTCAAAGGATAATTCAAGATTTTCTAAGAACGTAGTTAATGAGATGATTGAAAGTATCAATAAGATTAATTTCATATCAGATGCTATTACTGAGATCACAGAACAGACTAACTTACTTTCTCTTAATGCAAGTATTGAAGCTGCAAGAGCAGGTGAGAGTGGAAGAGGTTTTGCAGTAGTTGCTGACGAGATCAGAAAGCTTGCAGAACAGTCACAGTCATCTACAGATGAGATTAAGCAGATTGTTAAGGAAATAAGTGCTAAATCAGTAGTTGCAGAAAAGACTATGGATGAAAGCGTTGATATAATTGATGAACAGAATAAGTCAATTAATGATGCCAAAGAATTATTTGGACATATATCAGATGCTGTTAATGCATTAAAGGAAGGTCTTGATAATATAGCCTCTCTTAATGAGCAGATGGATGCAAGCCGTGAAAATGTTGTTAAGAGTATGGAAGATGTAGCTTCTGTATCTACAGAAACAGCAGCTGCTTCAGAAGAAGTATCTGCATCGGCAGAAGAAGTTAATGCAACTATGCATACACTTAACCAGTTTACAGTTGAACTTGATGAAATTGCTACTCATTTAACAGAAGCAATTAACAGATTTGAGCTTTAATTACATTTTCCGATAAATTTTGATATTTTTTACACAATCATAATTGACTTACGCAGTATGATGTGAGAAAATAATGCAAGGATAAAGGGGTTCGGTTATGTCCGGATCCCTTATATAACGAAAGGAGTAATAAGATGATTTATACACAGGAAGTTGAAAACATGTGTCCAGTAGCACAGGGCGTTCATCATGGCGCTGCTCCAGTTCCTACAGAAGGAAAGTGGGTACAGAATAAGGAAGTTAAGAATATTTCAGGTTTTACACATGGTGTTGGCTGGTGTGCTCCTCAGCAGGGTGCATGTAAGCTTACATTAAATGTTAAGGAAGGTATTATTCAGGAAGCTTTAGTTGAAACAATCGGATGTTCAGGTATGACACATTCAGCAGCTATGGCCGCTGAAATCTTACCAGGCTTAACAGTTATGGAAGCTTTAAATACAGACTTAGTATGTGATGCTATTAATACAGCTATGAGAGAATTATTCTTACAGATTGTATATGGCAGAACACAGAGTGCTTTCTCAGAAGGCGGTTTAGCAGTTGGTGCTGGTCTTGAGGATCTTGGTAAGGGACTTCGTTCACAGGTTGGTACTATGTATGGTACTCTTGCAAAGGGACCACGTTACTTAGAGATGGCAGAGGGATATGTAACAGGTATCGCTCTTGATAAGGATGATCAGATTATTGGTTATAAGTTCGTTAACCTTGGTAAGATGACAGACTTCATTAAGAAGGGTGATGATCCTAACACAGCATATGAGAAGGCAGCTGGACAGTATGGCCGTGTTGCTGATGCAGTTAAGATTATTGATCCTAGAACAGATGAAGAGGTTAAGTAAGGAGGACGAATATAATGGCATTATTTGAATCATATGAGAGAAGAATTGACCAGATCAACGCTGTGCTTAACAGCTATGGTATCTCATCTATAGAAGAAGCTGAGAAGATTACTAAAGATGCTGGTTTAGACGTATATAACATGGTAAAGGGCATTCAGCCTATCTGCTTCGAGAACGCTTGCTGGGCTTATATCGTAGGTGCAGCTATCGCAATCAAGAAGGGTGCTAGAAAGGCTTCAGAAGCTGCTGCAGCTATCGGTGAAGGTCTTCAGGCATTCTGTATTCCGGGTTCAGTTGCTGACCAGAGAAAGGTTGGTCTTGGACATGGTAATCTTGGTAAGATGCTTCTTGAAGAAGATACAGAGTGTTTCGCTTTCTTAGCTGGTCACGAATCATTCGCTGCTGCTGAAGGTGCTATTGGTATCGCAGAGAAGGCTAACAAGGTTAGACAGAAACCACTTAGAGTTATTCTTAACGGTCTTGGTAAGGATGCTGCTAAGATTATCTCAAGAATTAACGGATTCACATTCGTTGAGACAGAGATGGATTATGCTACAGGCGAAGTTAAGGAAATCGAAAGAATTGCATATTCTGACGGACTTCGTTCTAAGGTTAACTGCTATGGTGCTAATGATGTAACAGAAGGTGTTGCAATTATGTGGAAGGAGAATGTTGATATCTCTATCACAGGTAACTCAACTAACCCTACAAGATTCCAGCATCCAGTTGCAGGTACATACAAGAAGGAAAGACTTGAAGCTGGCAAGAAGTACTTCTCAGTAGCTTCAGGTGGTGGTACAGGTCGTACACTTCATCCAGATAATATGGCAGCAGGTCCTGCTTCTTATGGTATGACAGATACTATGGGACGTATGCACTCAGATGCACAGTTCGCTGGTTCATCTTCAGTTCCTGCCCATGTAGAAATGATGGGTCTTATCGGTATGGGTAACAACCCAATGGTTGGTGCTACAGTTGCTGTTGCTGTTTCTGTACAGCAGGCTGCTGATGAAGGTAAGTTCTAATAGAAAGCTAGCATTTATGCTGTTTAGAGAGCTTTTAGAGAAATCTAAAGGCTCTCTTTTTGATATTCATTGTGGGATGTGGACATCGATAAATGATTAAATGTCCACATCTTTTTTATTAAATAAATGTCTTGTCTTACTAATGAAAATGTAGTATATTAACAATAGTTTCTTGAACGACAACTAAATATTTTTGCGTGATAAGCAGCTTATAATGGAATGTGTGCTGCTTTTATCAGATGAATGGAGGAATTGTTATGAAGAGTATATATTTGCTCAAAGAAGATTTTAAGAATTTTCCAATAGGAGAGTTCCCATATGATAAGAATCATTCTGCAATGGGAGAGTATCATTTTGTGCAATATCCAGGGTATTATGGAAAATGGTATGACCCTGTGTGCAATTACAGATATAATGGTCAAGGTGCTTCGTGGGTTATTACGGAGTATTGTGGGAAGCATTATATGGAGCAGATGAGACTTCATAATACAGAGCCACATAGAACTTTTCCGACACTTGAAACAGGGGACAGATTTTGGAAAGATTATGATATAGAGGCAAGTGTCAGAATGTTTAACACTAAATGGGGAAATGCCGGTATTGGTTTCTGTGCACAGAATTCGCTTAATATGCTTGTATTTATGTTTGAAGATAAGCAGGTAAAGCTTGTTTACCGCCATAAAGAAAATGTTGAAGAGCTTGAAAGTAAAGCATTTGATTATAATAGTGACGATACATATACATTAAATGTAAGTGTTAACGGCAGTCATGTTGAGTGCTATGTTAATGGCACTAAATATATAGATATTGATACAGTTTATGCTGTACAGGGAGGAAAGGCAGCAATTACGGCTACTATACCAGCGGCATTTGGCTACATCAATGTCAATGTAGATGAGGATACAGATGCAGGCATTAAAGCCGACAGGGAAGCATATAAGAATAAGTGCAAAGAAGCACAGAGCAGGTATCCTCATATGAAGCTTGTTAAGAAAATAGACCTTAAAGGCTGTGGAACAGGAAGACAGGTACGTTTCGGACATCTGCTTGGTAATGGAGAGTATCAGATGGTGCTTGCCCAGTGTCAGAAAAGAGTCAACAGAGATGCATATGGAACTATAAGCTGTCTTACTGCTATGGATTTGGATGGTAATATATTATGGCAGTATGGTGAACCTACAGATAATATGGAGATAGGAAATATATCTGCTGATATGCCAATGCAGATATATGATATTGATGGTGATGGATACGATGAGGTTATAACTGCCAAGAATTTCGAGGTGCTTATACTTGACGGAAAGACAGGAAATGTTAAGAAAAGAGCAAAGACACCATTATCGACAATGGAAGAAGATGGCACAATTATAGGTGTTCCTGATGGAGAATATGCATTTGACAGAATTAACCCTGATGGAATGAGGATATGCAATTTCAGAGGACTTGACAAGCCAAGGGATATTCTTATTAAGGACAGATATTGCAGGGTATATGCGTTAAATGATGACCTTGAAGTTATGTGGCATTTTCAGAGTGATAAGAATACAGGACATTTTCCATTTGCAATTGACATTAATGGTGATGGCTATGATGAACTGCTGGTTGGATATAATATGCTTGATTGTAATGGAAAGAAAATGTGGACTATGCCGTTTAAGGTAGACCACATTGATGAAATTGTACCAGGAAGATTTGAAACAGGTCCTAATAAAGGGAAAAAATTCTTTGCGTGTGTTGCAGGTACACAAGGTTTTATTCTTTGTGACTTTGAAGGTAATATTTTAAAACAGGACGGAATTGGACACGCACAGAGAGTGAGTCTTGCTAATTACTGTCCGGATAAAGAAGGATATGAGATGGCTGTAGTTAATTTCTGGGGACATCAGGGCATTATATATTTCTACGACAGTGAAGGCAATGATATGTGGGAAATGGAGAATGAGCTTAATGGTAATCTTCTTACACCGGTTAACTGGACAGGTGATGGACAGGATTTCATACTTCTTAATGCAGATGTTAAGAGAGGTGGAATGATAGATGGTAATGGAATACAGGTTGTAAAGTTCCCTGATGACGGACACCCAACTCTTTGCACGGAGGCGGTTAATCTTTTAGGTGATGCAAGAGATGAAATTGTAACGTGGGATTATAATTATATGTATATATACACGCAGGATGATGAGCCGATGGAAAATGCTTACAAGCCATATAAGTATCCGGACTACAATGCTTCCAATTACAGAGGTGAGTATTCATATAGGAAAATATTCTGGTAAAAAGATGATAAATAAACAAGATATCATATATTGATTATAATAGCTGATAGAATATTAATGATGTAAGGGTTAAAAGAAATTTTAACACTTATTGCGGTGTTCGGATTGCTGCATTGCTATGTAATCCGAACAATCCGCTAATACCCCAGACTTCAATAAAAACATATTCTGCGACTTTTTATTCCGGAATATTGCATATATTTAATAATATGTTATAATACTAAAAGAATATATGATTATTTAATATTGGGGAGGTTGATATAAGTGCTTGCAACAAAGATTGTGAGTGAGGATGGTATAAGTTATAATCTTACACCACTGGGATATGTAGTGCTGATAGCAGTAGTTATTGTTGTGCTGGCTGTTGGTTTTATAGTAAAGGATAAGAAGACACACAGCGTAAAGAGGCTTGTGACATCAGCTATGGCTATTGCGCTCGCTACACTAACTTCGTTTATTACTATATTTAAGATGCCTATGGGAGGTTCAGTAACACTTTTTAGTATGCTGTTTATCGTGCTTATAGGATACTGGTATGGAATAAGTGCAGGTATGACAGCTTCAATAGCGTATGGAGTATTACAGCTTATTGTTAATCCATATATTATCAGTCTGCCACAGATGTTTCTTGACTATATCTTTGCATTTGGTGCATTAGGATTATCAGGAATATTTGCTAATTCCAAGAATGGGTTGGTTAAAGGCTATATAGCAGGAATTGCTGGAAGATTCTTCTTCTCATTCTTATCAGGCTGGATATTCTTTGCGGTGTATACACCGGAATTCTTTAATAGTGCTGTATTATATTCGTTAGCATATAATGCGGCATACATAGGTGCAGAAGGAATTATTACAATAATTGTAATTATGCTTCCACCGGTAAAGAAAGCTATTTTATATGTTAAACAGACAAGCAATGAATAGCCTTTTTATAGTAATGGTATGTTTATATTAAGGAGATGTTGTAATCATGAATAATGAACTTACTCCAAGTGACATCAAGAAAATGGAAGATGAGATCGAATACAGGGTTCACATTGTGAGGAAAAAAGCTCTTGATGATGTTAAAGAAGCAAGGGCACAGGGCGATTTGAGTGAGAATTTTGAGTATTATGCCGCCAAGAAGTTCAAAAATCAGAATGAGAGCAGAATAAGATATCTTCAGCGAATGATTAAGACAGCAACGGTAATATCAGAAGAGTCGGCAGATGATGAGGCTGGTGTTAATAATACAGTTGAAGTTAAATATGAGGACGATGGTTCTACAGAGAAGATTAAGCTTGTGACAACGGTAAGAGGTGACTCTCTTGAAGGACTTATAAGTATTGAATCGCCTCTTGGCAAGGCAATACTTGGACACAAGGCTGGAGATAGGGTAGAAGTGGTCGTCAACAGTAATATAAGCTATTGGATTGAGATTTTATCTATTGAGAACACAGATGATTCAGGGGATAAGATTATGAGCTTCTAAGAAAGGTGGATAATCATTAGCAGAACAGATATACATTTAAGTGAAGCACAGAATAGAGCAATACATTTTAAAGATGGACCTGCACTTGTTATTGCAGGTCCGGGTTCGGGAAAGACCACAGTTATAGTTAACAGAGTATATAACCTTATTATTAAGCATAATATCAAGCCGTCATCAATACTGGTTATAACTTTTACCAAAGCGGCGGCGGTGTCTATGAAAGAAAGGTTTATGTCTTTAGAAGGAAGTCTTAATGTGCCAGTTACATTTGGTACATTTCATGCGGTGTTTTTTACGATATTGCGTCACGCATATAATTATTCAGTTAATTCCATTATTACGAGAGATTTACAATATAATTTTATCAGGGACAAGCTTATAAGCTTTGAACTTGAATATTCAGATGAAAATGAAACGGTAAACAGCATTTTATCGCAGATAAGCAAGGTAAAGAATGATTGTCTTAATATAGATGATTATATCAGTACAGCCTGTCCCTACGAAACATTCAGGATAATATATAAAGAATATGGGAAAATGCTTATATCAAGAAGGCTTATAGATTATGATGATATGGTAGTTCTGTGCAATGAGCTTCTTACACAGAGGGCTGATTATAAAGCTGCGTGGCAGGATAAATACAAGTATATTCTTATTGATGAATTTCAGGATATTAATAAAATGCAGTTTGACACAATTAAATTGATTGCAGGGGATAGTGCGAATATATTTGCTGTTGGAGATGATGATCAGAGTATATATGGATTTAGAGGCTCTAAGCCTGATATTATGCTTGCATTTAAAGATTATTATAGTAATGCAAAAATAATAAATCTGAATGTCAATTACAGGTGTACTGATAATATTGTTAAAGCAGCACGAAGTCTTATTGGTAATAATTCTCTACGATATTACAAAAATATCAAATCAGCAGGTATGGTAGGAGAATGTATACAGGTACAGGGAGCAAAAGATATACATAGTCTTAAGAAAATGCTTTCGGATAATATAAAGAAGTTGATAGAAGATGGCATTGAACCATCAGATATTGCTGTTATATCAAGAACCAACAGTATTAATGGTATATATTATTCCAGACTTATTGATGATGGAATTCCCTGCATTTCGGTGATGAAACAGGAGAATATATATGATTACTGGGCTGTTAAGGATATGCTTGCATATATTAAGGTGTCAAAGGGAAAATGTAAAAGAGAGGATATCTTAAGGATTGTCAATAAACCATTAAGATATATAAAAAGGACATTTATAAAAGAACCTTTTAGTTATGAACAGCTAAGAGCGTCTTATGAGAATAATGCTGAAATGATAAATATAATCAATGATTGGCAGTTTGATATGAATATAATTAAAAATATGTCGCCATATGCGGCGGTTAATTATATAATTAAAGGTATTGGTTATGAAGAATATTATAAGGAATATATATTAACGCATAGGATTAACGGGACAGAAGCTTACGATAAGATTGAAGAATTCAAAGAAATGGCAAAGCAGTTTGACACAATAGATAACTGGCTGGAATATATTAATAACAATAATATAAGTATGAATAATTCTAAAAATGCAGCATTAGTTGAGAATATAAAGGCTTCTAAAAATTCTTATCCGCAAGATAACGATAATGCAGTACATTTTCATACAATGCATAGTTGTAAAGGACTTGAGTACAAAGTGGTATTTATTATGGACGTGGTTGAGGGGATAATTCCTTATAATAAAGCTGTGCTTGATTATGAGATAGAAGAGGAGAGAAGGCTTATGTATGTTGCGATGACAAGGGCAAAAGAAAAGTTGTATCTGTTATATGCTAAAAGCAGATATAACAAGGATACAACCATTTCAAGATTTGTTACTGAGATAGATGACCATTATGTTGATTATTCGTTCTCAGAGTCTTCCTGTTCGTAGAGTTCTTCATATTCCATAGCATCAAGTTCTTCGTCAAATGCATCTGATACGATTTCATATTCTTCATCAGAGTCGATATTTTCAAGAACTGGCTCGTTGTTGCTGTCAAGAGAAAATCTGTATAAGTATACTTCACTTTCTTCTTCATCAATATCTGCAATAGGTAAAAGTGCAATATAGTTCTTATCTCCTGCTGGGAAAGTACGGATTATTGCACACTCTAACTCAGTGCCATCATCTAATGATAATGTTACTGTTGAATATTCAGAGTTGTTATTAAAATCTTTATTATCTGACATAAGTGCCTCCATTAAATATAGTCATTAACATACAATAAGAACTTTACCATATAAGTAGTATAAAAAGCAAACATTATAATAGAAAAATTAAGAAGACACACGATAAAAAGTTAAGAAAAATAATAAAAAACTATAAAAAAACATAAAATCAGGGGTTGTCAATTTATAAAAAAAGGTGTATATTACATATAAATTAATATGTTAAGTCAAAGGGGACAATTCAGGCATACAAAGCTCGGGTTGTCTCTTTTTTGATGTTAAGAAAGCAATGCCACAGATTAATGGAGGACAACTATGGACAAAATTGATAAGAAATTAATTACATTACTTCAGAATAATGCGAGAATGCCACTTAAGGCATTGGCTGAAAATGTGTTTTTATCATCACCAGCAGTTTCAGCAAGAATAGAAAGACTTGAGAAAGAAGAAATAATAGAAGGCTATGGGGTTAAGATTAACCAGATTAAATTAGGCTATCATATAACAGCATTTATTAATCTTGAGGTTGCACCTGTACAGAAGCCGGAGTTCTATCCATTTATCAAAACCTGCCCTAATGTAGTTGAATGTAACTGTGTTACAGGTAATTATTCAATGCTTCTTAAGGTTGTATTTCCAAGTACAATGGAGCTTGATACATTTATCGGACAGTTACAGAAGTTCGGAAGGACAAGTACACAGATAGTATTCTCAACTCCTGTTGCACCAAGAGGAATTGATGTTAATCAGGAGCTTCCGGGAGAAGAACCACAGGCATAAGTATAATAAAATTTGGTAAAATTTTATGCAAGAAAGCCGCAGATGTTATTGATACATCTGTGGTTTTTTGGTACTATATTAATATGTGAAATGAGGTAAGGCACAGAATATATAATTAAAGAAAAGGCGGGGTAATTAAATGCAGATAACAGACATATTAGATAATGTTTCAAAGGTTATAGTCGGTAAAGAGGAAGTTACAAAAAAAGTAATTACAAGCATACTTGCAGGTGGACATATTCTTTTGGAAGATGTTCCGGGTATGGGTAAGACAATGCTTGCCAAGACATTAGCAAAAAGTATTGACTGCGATTTTGGAAGAGTGCAGTTCACACCGGATCTGCTTCCATCAGATATAACAGGAATACATATATATAACCAGAAGAGTGAAGATTTTGTATTAAAGAAAGGACCTGTATTTGCGAATATCATTCTTGCTGATGAAATTAACAGGGCTACACCAAGAACACAGTCAGCATTGCTTGAGTGTATGGAAGAACATCAGGTTACTATAGATGGTGATACATTACAGTTAGATGAACCATTTATTGTAATAGCCACAGAGAATCCAATAGAAACAGCAGGAACATATCCGCTTCCAGAAGCACAGCTTGACAGATTTCTTATGAAGCTTGAAATGGGATATCCGGATAAGGAAGAGGAGATTACAATACTTAACCGTTTTCTTAAGGATAATCCAATAGAAGATATTTCTAATGTATGTTCCAAAGAAGATATTAAAGCTATGAAGAATGAGGTTAAGAATATATATATTCATCCTTCGCTTATAGAATATATTGTAAAGCTTGCAGAAGTTACACGTAATATGGGAAGTGTTGCAATAGGAATAAGCCCAAGAGGTTCAATAGCTATGGTTAATGCAGCAAGAGCATACGCTTATGTTAATGGACGTAATTATGTTGTTCCATCAGATATTAAAGAGCTTGCTTTATGCGTATGGGGACACAGACTTGTATTTAATACAGGAATAGTTGTTAAGGAGAACAGGGAACAGGCAATAAATGAGGCATTATCACAGGTAGAGGTGCCTACTGAAGAATGGAGCAATAGATGAATATAATATTAATGCTTATAGGTGTTGTTATTGTATACAACATATTGAGGGTTGCCTACAGGGATAACTGGAGCAGGAATTTATCGGTTGATGTTACATTTTCCAGCAATACAGCTACAAAAGGTGATACTATCAAGATGGTGGAGACAGTAACTAATGCTAAGAGAATGCCACTGCCTTGTGTTAATATTAAATTCAGCATAGACAAGAATCTGGTGTTTGGGCAGGAGGACAATAATTCCAGAATTACAGATAAGACTTACCGCAACGATGTATTTTCACTTCTTTCTAACCAGAGGGTAACACGAAAGATAGATGTATTGTGTGCCAGAAGGGGTGTATATAGATTAGAAGCCATTGAAACTGTATTTGCAGGTGCTTTTATGAACGATATTATGATTAATAATAAAAATGTTAATCATATGATTACAGTATATCCCAAGCCAGAAAATGTTAATAATCTTTTACAGGTCAATAACAGTATTTTAGGTGAGCTTGAAAGAAGAAAATATCTGTTAGAGGATAAGTTCGTATTTGCAGGAATAAGAGATTACCAGTCTTATGACAGCATAAGGGACGTCAATTGGAATGCCTGTGCAAGAACGGGAAAGCTTATGGTTAATCAGTATAATGAAACAGTGAGCCGCAATGTATGTATCTTGCTTAATCTTGAAAGCGAGGGCGTTCTTATGCAGGAAGATGTTATTGAACAGGCAATATCAATAGCGGCAGGCCTGGCACAGCTTCTTATAGGAAAGGGTATCAATGTATCTGTAACATCTAATGGCTGTGATATTGATACTAAGGAGCAGACAGTGATAGAGGCTGGAAGCGGACTGTCACATTTTGGACGTATCAACACGGCATTTGCAAGAATAGATCTGAAGCTTCCTATGCAGGAATTCAGCATTATTCTTGATAATATGCAGGAATACAATAATAAGAACCAAAGGCAGGATTCGGTGTATGTTCTTATATCAGCTAACAAGCACGGAAAATTAAAGCTTTCAGCAGAAAGACTTATGTCTAAACAACAGAATAAAATATGGATTGTTCCGTGTGTTGTATCAGGCAATGGAAGCCTGTATCTGGAAAAGCTTGATTAGAATGTATAAGCAGTGTGGGAATGGAGAGTAAGATGCAGATAAGACATCTAAGAAATAGTAAAATCATAACGGAAATACTTATATTGTGTGTTGCGTACATATCAATGGCGGCGGGAGTGTATATAGGAATTGCCGGTAATGACACATCTAAGGCATATTATAGCCTTATTGTAATAATTCCAGCTATAGTTACATATTTTTCAAGAAAATATATTAAAAGTTATCCATTATTTATGGTGATTAATCTTGTGTTCGTTGTTATAGCGGCATTGCTTGCGGACACAGATCTGGAGTTTGCAGGTTATGTGATATGCGCAGCGGCAATATCTGGACACTCAATAAGGTTAAAGAATCTATATGTAAACAAGAAGCAATATGAGCGAGTTCAGGAAAATATATATGATGAAACTGGTAAGAGCAAGGATGATATGCTGATTGCTGTTAATGCGAGTGAGAAGCTTCATATAGCATATGGAATATTTATGATAGGCTTTTATATATTAGGAGGTATTGAAGGTAATTCTGTGCTTATGGAAATACAGGCATTTTTATTTGTTATGTTTGTATTATGCCAGTTCGTATATAATCAGGTAAGCAGGCTGTATGAGGTGTTCGTATTTAATGAAGGTAAATCAGAATTCCCGGCCAGAAGAATTATGGGAATTAATGTGCTTATAATGATTGTGTTCGGACTGCTTCTGGTATTTGGCATGCTTATATTCTATCACGGAAGATATGGCAATATATTCTCTATGATTGGAATGGCATTGCTTGCAATTATTAAATGGATATTAAAACTGTTATTAATGCTCCGCGGAGATGATGATACAGTAATGGACGATTATATAGAAGAAACGACAACTTCCCCTGAACCAGTAGAGGATGAGATGGATGTTATGGTTAATAATGCGGCTGGTAATGCTCTTATGGAGGTGGTTGCAATATTCCTTATAATCGGAGTGATTATATTAATAATAGTGACAATAGTCAGATATGCTTCCAGGTTCAGAAAGTCATTAGATAATGATAAAGATGAAGTGGAATATATTAATAATGACGAGGAAAAGGAATATAAAGTAAAGAAAAGTGTTAAGGTTAAGGATACTAAAGATAAAGCCAATATACGGTACAGAAAGCTTTATAAGAAATATGCCAAGTCCAAAAAGGTTGTCACAAAGTCTAAGTTGGCAGGTGCAAAGGTTGATTCGCATATGATGCCGGAAGAGATTACGAGCAAACTGATAACTGATGATGAAGCAAAAGCACGAAGAATAACAGATGACTATGAGAAAGCGAGATATTCTAATGGTGAAGTATCAGAGGAAGATATAAGTTTTCTTAAGAACTTCAAATGATTTTAATACATAGCTCAAATATATAACTGGACTTAATATTGTAATACATAATTTGATTTAATATTTGATTTAATATTGCAATACATAATTTGATTTAATATTGCATTTAATATTGCAATACATAATTGAAAATTCTATTGACATTTTAAATTATATGCGTTATCATTTCAATAATTGATAATAAGTAAATGCAATGAAGAGGAATATTAGATAAGGACCAGCTTCAGAGAACTGTCGGAAGGTGCGAGACAGTGAAAGGAACTTATTGAACTCACCTTGGAGCTGCTACCCGAAATTATATCAGCAGGATATAAGAGTAGACGTAGACGGAAGCCAACCGTTATAGTGGACAGAATATAATGCAATATGCACGTATTCGGTGAGAGCGCAATTATTAATTGCGAATAAGAGTGGTAACGCGTGAGATTATATCTTTCGTCTCTTAGAGGTTAAGGCCTTTGGAGATGAAAGATTTTTTTTGTATAATTTACTTATTATGCTAATATAATTAATATATCAGGAGGATAATGCAATGTTTGATTACAGACAGTATAAGAGAGGTTATTTTATGCCACCGGTTGAGTGTAACGACTGGGTAAAGAAGGAGTATATTGACAAAGCACCAGTATGGTGTTCAGTGGATTTAAGAGATGGTAATCAGGCTTTAGTTGAGCCTATGAGTCTTGATGAAAAGCTTGAATTCTTTAATAAGCTTATTAAGGTTGGATTTAAGGAAATTGAGATTGGTTTCCCGGCAGCATCAGAGACAGAGTATGAGCTTTGCCGTACACTTATTGAGAAGAATATGATTCCTGATGATGTTACAATTCAGGTGCTTACACAGGCAAGACCGCATATTATTAAGAAGACTTTTGAAGCTGTAAAGGGTGCACCAAGAGCGATTGTACATGTATACAATTCGACATCTCTTGCACAAAGAGAGCAGGTATTCAGAAAGTCTAAAGAAGAAATCAAACAGATTGCAATTGAGGGCGCTAAGCTTCTTAAAGAACTTGCAGAAGCAGATGGCGGTAATTTCCTTTTTGAATATAGTCCTGAAAGCTTTACAGGAACAGAGCCAGAATACGCACTTGAAGTGTGTAATGCAGTTATAGATATATGGCAGCCAACACCTGATAAGAAGTGTATAATTAATCTTCCTGCTACAGTAGAGATGTCACTTCCACATGTATTTGCAAGTCAGGTTGAATATATGAGCAAGAATCTTCATAATCGAGAAAATGTAGTTGTATCACTTCATCCACATAATGACAGAGGAACAGGCGTTGCAGATGCAGAGCTTGGTATGCTTGCAGGTGCAGACAGAATAGAAGGTACATTATTTGGCAATGGTGAGAGAACTGGTAATGTGGATATTGTTAATCTTGCTATGAATATGTACGCACAGGGCGTTGACCCGGAATTGGATTTTTCTAATATGCCAGAGCTTGCAGAGATGTTTGAACGTCTTACACAGATGAAGATAGATGACAGACACCCATACTGTGGTAAGCTTGTATTTGCAGCATTCTCTGGTTCACATCAGGATGCCATATCTAAAGGTATGCACTATAGAATTGAACAGGATCCATCTAAGTGGACAGTTCCATATCTTCCAATTAATCCAGAAGATGTTGGACGTACATATGACTCAGACGTAATCAGAATTAACAGCCAGTCAGGTAAGGGCGGAGTTGCTTATGTTCTTGAGCATAATTATGGAATGATTATTCCAAAGGCTATGAGAGAAGACCTAGGTTATGCTGTTAAAGATGTATCGGATGTTAACCATAAGGAACTTGCAGCAGATGAGGTTCTTGAGATATTTGAGAGGCGTTATAAGAAGTTCACACCGGTATTCAAGATTTCAGAAGTCCATTTCAAGCAGATTGATGGTATCCAGACAGAAGTTACAATTGAGGCTGATGGAAAGACAACAGTAGTAGAAGCGGGTGGTAATGGTCGTCTTGATGCTGTAAGTAATGCACTTTCAAAGCATTTTGGAAAGCCTTGTGATGTAATATGCTATGAGGAACATTCATTAAAGCAGGGTTCTGATTCAAGTGCTATTGCATATGTAGGAATTAAGGGTGATGATGGTAAAGAATACTTTGGCATAGGTATCGACCACGATATCATAAGAGCTTCAATTGATGCGGTAGAATCAGCAATGAACAGAAGTATGACTGAGTAGAGAATAATATCAGTATAAATATTGTATCTGCGTATATGAACATATTTGCAGAGATATAATTATGTGCTTCCTTTAAACAGACAGGAGATATAGTAATATTTCCTTCTGTTTAGAAAGGAAGCCTTTTTATGTAATGGATAATTTTATCGGAATTTACTATTACATAAAAGGAACTATGTGCTGGTGATATGTACCCATATGAAGCTGTAGTCTGTCGCAAGCGGTCGTGCTCGGTTAGGGAATGTGCTTTGCATATTCTTTTTTAGTTCATATTCTTTTTTAGTAATAACTGGATTTTTGACTTACCAGCTGTTATAATCTTATAGTTAATGAATTAATTCTGAAAGGAATGAATATATGAGTAAGATTATTCTTGCATCTGGTTCACCAAGACGCAAAGAACTGCTGGAACAGATAGGAATAGAATTTGATATAATTACGAGTGATGTTGATGAGACAACTTTAATTACACAGCCGGATGAATATGTGAAATATCTATCAAGGATTAAGGCACAGGCTGTATGGGATATGGTAAAAGATGATGATGATTACAGGAATGAAGATGTTGTAGTTATAGGTGCAGATACAATCGTAAGCCATAAGGGACATATTCTTACAAAGCCTAAGGATACGGGTAATGCTTTTGATATACTTAAGGAACTGGCTGGTGATTGTCATCAGGTGTATACAGGTGTTACACTTATCAAGAATAATAATGTTGTAAGTAACTTTGCAGAAAAGACAGATGTATACTGTAATGATATTAGTGATAATGAGATAAGAGAATATATAAGTACAGGTGAGCCAATGGATAAAGCAGGGGCTTACGGAATTCAGGGGAGATTTGCAGCATTTATTGGAAAGATAGACGGTGACTATAATAATGTTGTCGGACTTCCGGTTGCAAGGGTATATCAGGAGTTAAAGTTATGGTTAAATTAATTGCAAGTGATCTTGATGGTACAATACTAAGAAAAGGTGCCCAGAGTGTAGAACCATCTACAATTAAAGCGATTGAACAACTTGTTAATAAAGGAATGTACTTTGCACCTGCCAGCGGAAGGCAGATAGTAAGCCTGAAAAGGCTCTTTGAGCCTGTAAGCAATAAGCTTGTATACATTGCTGAGAATGGAGCATTATGTGAATATAAGGGTGAGGTTATTGCCAAGACACCAATGGATAGAAAGCTTGCTCTTGAGATAATAGAAGATGTATATGAACAGCCTGATTGCGAGGTGCTTATATCAGGCCAGCATACAGCATATATCAAGCCTAAGACAGAAGAATATCATTATAGAATGACCAAGGTTGTTAATTACAAGACTACACTTATAGATAAATTCACAGATGTAGATGAAGATATATTAAAGATTGCGGTATGTGATTTAAGCGGAATTGATAATTCCAAGAAGCATTTCTTTAGCAAATGGAATGGCAAAGCTTCGATTACAGTTTCAGGAGATTTATATCTTGATTTTATGGAGAGCAGCGTTACCAAAGGAAAAGCAATGCATCAGCTTCAGCAGTACTTTGGATTGTCAGAAGATGAATGTATGGCATTTGGCGACAATTATAATGATATTGATATGCTTAAGTCAGTAAAATATGCGTATGTTATGGATACAGCATGTGAGGATATCAAGAAATATGCATATGACACAACTGAATGGGTTGAAGGTACACTAAGAAAAGAGTTTAATATATAAGATAATGTTTGTAGAAATGAGGAGTATTATTATGGAAAAACATATGAAAGAATGTGCAAAGGTATTTTTAAGAGATCAGAAGAAGCTTTTTGATGAGCCGGTTGTATATGATTTAGAGGAGGCAGAAGATTTTCTTGAGGAATGCTTTGCACAGTATTGCAGTAATATTAAAGAATTAAGACAGATTATGGACGATGAGGGAATGGATGTATCAGAACTTTCTGATGCAGAGCTTGAGGAACAGCTTGAAGTGTTCAAGCTTGATAATAACGGCGGATATTTCTTCGTAGAGGCATAGTTGGGCTGATATGAGAATAACAATATGCTGTGTAGGCAAAGTAAAGGAAAAGTTCTATTGTCAGGCAATAGATGAGTACAGTAAAAGGTTGTCAAGATACTGCAAGCTGGAGGTAAAAGAGGTGGCAGATGAGAAGACACCTGATAATGCAAGTGATACTGTTAATGATATAATAAAGGCTAAAGAGGGAGAAAGACTTCTTTCGTGCATAAAAGATGAAGCATATGTGATAGCTCTGGCAATTGATGGTAAAATGCTTGATTCTGTACAGTTATCACAGAAAATAGATAATCTTGGAATATCAGGAAAGAGTGATATTGTCTTTGTTATAGGAGGTTCATTAGGGCTTGATAAAAGGGTTCTTGACAGGGCTGATTTCAAGCTTAGTTTTTCGCCTATGACATTTCCACATCAGCTTATGAGAGTAATTCTTCTTGAACAGATATATAGAAGCTACAGAATTATGAAGAATGAACCTTATCACAAATAACCAGAATGGAGAAGTTATGAAAAGAAATAAGAAAAGATTAATAACAGCACTTATCATTATTGTAGCTGTGGCTGCGGTATTAGTATTTATGAAGTTCTTTAATGGTAATTTATTATATATTTCAACTGGTATGGGAAAATCTGTTGTTATGAAGGTTGATGGACAGAAGACTTATACATTTGAGGCAGAAGTATTAATGTCAGATGCTAAGAAACAATATGAAGATATGTTTGGAAGCAGTATATGGACAGAAGATATTGCCGGACAGCCGTTTGAGGAATATATAAAAGAACAGATAAGAGTAAAGCTTATAAGAGTAAGATGTATGAATTCTATGGCTAAAGAAAGAGGAGTAGTTCTTGGAAGAGAAGAAAAGAATGAAACAGCTAAGGCAGCAGAACAGTATTTTGATGGTCTTACAGAAGAACAGAAGAGCCAGTATGATATCACAGAGGATAAGGTTAATCAGATGTTTACTGAATTTGCAATCGCTTCAAAGCTTTACAATGATGTAACTTCACTTATGGATATTGAAGTGAGTTCAGATGATGCAAGAGTAATAAATATACAATATATTGTAACAGACTCAAAGGAAGAAATTGACAAAGCTTATGCAGAATTAAATGAGGGCAATTCATTCTTTGCAATTGCTAAGAAATATAATGCTGACGGCGAATATGAATATGAACTTAGAAGAGGCGAGATGGCTAAAGCATTTGAAGATACAGCTTATTCACTTTCAACAGGCCAGACAAGCGGAATCGTAGAAGCTGACGGAAGATTTTATATAATAAGATGTACGTCAGATAATGATAAAGCGAAGACAGAGGTTAATAAGTCATCAATTCTTGAAAAGAAGAAGTTAGAGGCATTTAATGATAAATTTGAACAATATGAGTCTTCAAAGTATGTTGAAATTAACAAAGATGAATGGAATAAGTTAAAAGTTTCTTCTGCACCATCTTTTAATGTAAGATTTGAGGATTTATTTAATTCAATAACAATTAATTAGAGTAGTACAGGAGTGTAGAATATAATGGCAGCAAAATATGATGCAAATAGTATATCAATTCTTGAAGGTCTTGAAGCTGTAAGAAAAAGACCAGGAATGTATATAGGAAGTGTTGGAACTAAAGGACTTAACCACCTTATATATGAGATAGCTGATAATGCAGTTGATGAACACCTTGCGGGTTACTGTAGCGAGATTACAGTAACCCTTAATAATGATGGAACTGCTACTATTATAGATAATGGACGAGGTATTCCTATAGGAATTCATCCAAAGGCAGGCATACCTGCAGTTGAGGTAGTATTTACAGTGCTTCACGCAGGTGGTAAGTTCGGTGATGGCGGGTATAAGATATCAGGCGGACTTCACGGTGTAGGTGCGTCAGTAGTTAATGCACTCTCAGTTTGGCTTGAAGTAGAGATAAAGGTTGATGGTGGTGTATACAGGCAGCGTTATGAAAGAGGAAAGGCAGTAGCACCACTTGAAAAAGTGGGAACATGCAGAAAGAATGATACAGGAACTAAAGTAACATTTCTTCCTGATGGTGAGATATTTGAAAAGACAAGATTTAAGTCAGATGCAATAAAGAGCAGAATGCACGAGACAACTTATCTTAATCCGGGACTTACAATACATTTTGAGGATAAGAGAAGTGGAAGCGAGGAAAAGATTACATATTCAGAACCAGATGGTATCAAGGCATATGTAAAGGAACTTAACAATGGCAAGGAAGCTGTGACGGATATTATCTATTTTAAGAAGAGTGAAGACGGCATAGAGGTAGAGTGTGCTTTCCAGTATGTTAATGAGTTTGAGGAAAATATTCTTGGTTTTTGTAATAACATATACACTCAGGAGGGGGGAACTCATATTACAGGATTTAAGTCTAAGTTCACTATGATTATTAATCAGTATGCAAGGGAGTTAGGTGTTCTTAAAGAAAAGGATAATAACTTTACCGGTCTTGATGTAAGAAATGGTATGACAGCAATTGTGGCTATCAAGCACCCTGCACCAAGATTTGAAGGCCAGACTAAGACTAAGCTTGATAATCCGGATGCGGGAACAGTTGTAAGTGCGGTTACAAGTGATGAGGTACAGTTATATTTTGATAGAAATATTGAACAGTTAAAGTCAGTAATAGCCTGTGCCGAAAAGTCTGCAAAGATAAGAAAGGCAGAGGAGAGAACGAAGACTAATCTTTTATCTAAGTCTAAGTTCTCAATAGATTCCAATGGTAAGCTTGCTAACTGTGAGAGCAAGAAGTCAGAGGAATGTGAGGTGTTTATAGTCGAGGGAGATTCTGCGGGTGGTTCAGCCAAGACAGCAAGAAACAGACGTACTCAGGCTATACTTCCAATAAGAGGTAAGATACTTAATGTAGAGAAGGCTTCTATTGATAAGGTGCTTGCTAATGCCGAGATTAAGACTATGATTAACTCATTTGGCTGTGGCTTCCTTGAAGGTTACGGCAATGATTTTGATATAAGCAAGTTAAGATACGATAAGATTATCATTATGACAGATGCCGATGTTGATGGTGCACATATTGATACACTTCTGCTTACATTTTTCTATAGATTTATGCCTGAACTTATTAATCAGGGACATGTGTACATAGCTACACCACCGCTTTACAGGGCTGAACTTAAGAAAGTACCTAAGGCAGACAAAGCTTCTAAGAAGGCAGAAGGAACTAAGACGAAGGTAGATAAGAGCAGGACAGTACAGTATCTTTATGATGATAAAGCACTGGAAAGGTATAAAGAGCTTCACGCAAGTGGAACATTTACTCTGCAAAGATATAAGGGGCTTGGCGAGATGGACCCTGAACAGTTATGGGAAACTACACTTAATCCAGAGACAAGAATATTAAAGCAGGTAGAGATAGAGGATGCAAGAATGGCAACAGAGGTTACTTCTATGCTTATGGGAAGTGATGTGCCACCAAGAAGAGCATTTATACATGCACACGCTAATGAAGCGGAGATTGATGCATAAAAATGATATGATGTTGGGGTTAAAAGCCCCCAACTATGATACCTACGGATTGTTCCGTGCTACGCACTCCCACAATCCTCCCCAATATTCGCATATCGTGGGACTATCATCCCACTTTTATGCTCATATTGGGGCGGGTCCCAAGGTCATTCACCCACATATGAGCAAGCTCATATGGGTTTAGACCTTTTGACCCTGGTATTATGATATATATTAATAAAAGTATTATACGGAGATAATAATGGCAGAGAATATTATTAAAACTGAATATTCTGAGCTGATGCAGAAGTCCTATATAGATTACTCAATGAGTGTTATAACAGCAAGAGCACTTCCGGATGTAAGGGATGGACTTAAGCCAGTACAAAGAAGAGTGCTGTATGCTATGGATCAGCTTGGTTTAAATTATGATAAACCTCATAGAAAGTCAGCGCGTATCGTAGGTGATGCAATGGGTAAATATCATCCACACGGCGACAGTTCTATATATGAAACACTTGTTGTGCTTTCACAGGATTTTAAAAAGGGAATGGCACTTGTTGACGGTCACGGCAATTTTGGTTCTATAGAAGGTGACGGTGCTGCGGCTATGCGATATACAGAAGCCAAGCTTAAGAAGTTCACACAGGATGTATATTTATCAGACTTGGATAAAGATGTAGTTGATTTTGTGCCTAACTTTGATGAAACAGAGAAAGAACCAGCAGTTCTTCCGGTAAGAATACCTAATCTGTTGGTAAATGGTGCTGACGGTATCGCAGTTGGTATGACAACTAATATTCCAACACATAATCTTTCAGAAGTTGTCGATGCAGTATGCGCATATATGGATAATGAAGATATAACTACAACTGAGCTTATGCAGTATATACCCGGACCTGACTTTCCTACAGGTGGACTTGTTATTAATAAGTCAGAGCTTGCAGGCATATATGAGACTGGTACAGGAAAGATAAAGTTAAGAGGAAAGGTTGTATATGAGCCAGCGGCAAGAAAAGGCGAGAAGGACAGGCTTGTAATAACAGAAATTCCTTATACAATGATAGGTGCTAATATTGGAAAGTTCATATCAGATATAGTGGATTTGGTTGAAACCAAGAAGACAACTGATATTGTTGATGTGTCAAATGAGTCATCAAAAGAAGGTATAAGAATAGTTCTTGAATTAAAGAAGAACACAGATATTGAAAATCTTAAGAACCTTTTATATAAGAAGACTAAGCTTGAAGATACATTTGGTGTAAATATGCTTGCTATAGTTGACGGCCGACCGGAAACTCTTGGGTTACGCCAGATAATAAAGCATCATATTGACTTCCAGTATGAGATAAATACAAGAAAATACACAACACTTCTTAATAAGGAGCTTGCCAATAAGGAGATTAAAGAAGGACTTATAAGAGCCTGCGATATAATCGATCTTATAATAGAAATTCTTCGTGGAAGCTCTAATCTTAAAATGGCAAAGGACTGCCTTATTAATGGAAATGTTGATAATATCAAATTCAAGTCAGAAGCCTCTAAGAATCAGGCGGCTAAGCTTGATTTTACAGAAAAGCAGGCTTCAGCCATACTTGAAATGCGCCTGTACAAGCTTATAGGTCTTGAGATACTTGCACTCCAGAAGGAATATGACGAATGTCTTTCAAAGATTGCAAAGTATGAAAAGATACTTGGCAGTAAGAAGGCTATGGCAAAAGTAATAAAGGACGACCTTGTAAGAATTAAGAAGGAATATGGTGTTGAACGAAAGACCGTAATAACTGATGCAAAGGTTGCAGTATTCGTTGAAAAAGAAGTTCCAGCACAGGAAGTTGTATTTATTATGGATAGATTTGGCTATGCAAAGACTATAGATACAGCTTCTTATGAACGTAATAAGGAAGCTATCTACAACGATTTTAAGTATGTATTTACCTGTATGAATACTGATAAAATATGTATATTTACGGATAACGGACAGCTTCACCAGATTAAAGTAAAGGATATTCCTTTCCTCACTAAGTTCAGGGACAAAGGTACTCCAATAGATAATCTTGGAAATTATGACAGCAGCGGTGAGCTTATTATATACCTGTGTGCATATGAAACTATCAAAAATCAGAAGCTGCTCTTTGTTACAAGTCAGGGCATGATGAAGATAGTTGACACGGTAGAATTTGATGTAGCCAAGAGAACGGTAGCTTCGACAAAGCTTCAGGATGATGACAAGATAGTAAGCATTGAAAAGGCTGACGTTCAGGTTGAAACGCTTTCTAAGTTTAATCTTGATGGCAGCAGAAGTGAAGTTGAAGAAATTGTAAGTAATAAAAATGTAATTGTACAGACAGCTAATGGTGTGTTCTTAAAGTTCCCTCTTTCTGAAATACCAGTTAAGAAGAAGAGTGCAGTAGGTGTCAGAGGTATTAAGCTTGGCAAAGACGATTATATAGAAGATATATTCATTATGGATGACGGAATGGAATTCACGATGGAATATAAAGGAAAGAAGATAGACTTTGCTAAGATGAAAATGGCACATAGAGACACAAAAGGCATAAAAGTCAGAGTGTAAATTATAATTTTGCTATTCATCGTATATAAATAACATTTCAACGCTATATAAGCGTAATAAAATCAGGACAATACAGCGTGGCGTATTCTGCTGCATTGTCCTGATTTTTATTTTTGAATAGAGCTATTTTATAGTTGATAAGAAATATTCGTGTATGCGTGTGTCGCCTGTTAATTCAGGGTGGAAAGAAAGTCCAATCTGATTATTGTATTTAGCGGCAACGATATGATTATCAACACTTGCAAGCACTTCAACACCATCGCTGACATTTTCGATATAAGGTGCTCTTATAAATGTCATAGGATAATTGCCGATATGCTTAATATCAGCGTTAGTTACAAAGCTTGAAAGCTGTCTTCCGTAAGCGTTACGTTTAATGGTGACAGGAAGCGTTCCTATATGGACTATGTTATCGTCTGCTATATGTTCAGAGAGAAGTATAAGTCCAGCACAGGTTGCAAGTGTTGGAAGACCATTACTAATCATATTCTTAATGTCCTTCATCATATCAAGCTTGTTAAGTAACTGTCCCTGAACAGTACTTTCACCGCCAGGCAGTATCAGACCGTCTAATCCCTCTAAATCATCCCGTTGTCTTATTTCTATTGCTGTATGTCCGATTTCTTCAATCATATGCTCGTGTTCAATAAAAGCACCTTGGACAGCAAGTACACCTATCTTCATAGTAAGCCTCATTTCTATGTGCGATTATATTATTAACGTCCACGTTCTTCCATAATTATCTGTATTTCACTAGGATTGATACCTACCATAGCTTCGCCAAGGTCTTCTGATAACTTGGCAATAAGTGCTGCATCCTGATAGTTAGTAACAGCCTGAACGATAGCAGAAGCACGTTTTGCAGGATTACCAGACTTGAATATACCAGAACCTACGAACACACCCTCAGCACCAAGCTGCATCATAAGAGCAGCATCAGCAGGGGTTGCAACACCACCAGCGGCAAAGTTAACAACAGGAAGCTTTCCATTATCGTGCACATAAAGTACAAGGTCGTAAGGAACCTGTAACTGCTTAGCTTCCTCAAAGAGTTCATCTTTCTGCATAGATGTAATCTTGCGGATTTCAGAATTCATTTTTCTCATATGGCGTACAGCCTGAACAACATCACCAGTACCAGGTTCACCCTTAGTTCTAATCATAGAAGCCCCTTCGTTAATTCTTCTTAAAGCTTCGCCTAAGTCCCTTGCACCGCATACAAATGGTACATTGAACTGTGTCTTATCAATATGATAAATGTCATCAGCAGGAGAAAGTACTTCTGATTCATCAATATAATCAATCTCAATAGCCTGTAAAATCTGGGCTTCAACAAAATGACCGATACGGCACTTAGCCATAACAGGGATACTTACAGCTTCCTGAATTCCTTTAATCATCTTAGGGTCACTCATACGTGATACACCGCCAGCGGCTCTGATGTCAGCAGGTATTCTTTCAAGTGCCATAACAGCACAGGCACCAGCCGCCTCAGCAATCTTAGCCTGTTCAGGAGTTGTTACGTCCATAATAACTCCGCCCTTTAACATCTGTGCAAGTCCTTTGTTTAATTCATACTGAGAAGTAGTTGTCATAATTATTAACCTCATTTCTTTATATTTAAATGCTTTTTGTTAAATTGTTAAAATGCTCTGCCAGAACTACAAATATATTACATAGCAGTAACTTAATTAACTTGCGACTATAATAAGACTTATCTGATTATATTAAAATGTTCAATGTAAAGAAGTTTGATAATGTCAGGTGGTATTAAACTGACATTTAATTATAAGGGAGAAGATGAATGTGTAATAAGGTCAGATGTAATTATTGAATAAAAATATATAATTTTATATTTGACAATACAACATTTATGTTGTGCTCTAATAAAGTAAGAGGAAAATATTACGCAAAAATAATTAGCTGCATTGACAGGAAACAAACAGCAGGATATTTCCAGAATTGAGAAAAAGAAAAGTAATCCAACAATACGCACATTTAGTCATATACTTGAGGCTTTAGGTTATAAATTACAAATTGTAAAAAAGAAATCAATATAATATAATATAATAATATATAAAGTTAAGATAGTATCTAATAAAGGAGGAGTATATGTATACATACAAAACAGAGATTTTAACGGTTGGCACTAAATGGCTTTCAGATAAGGCAGATGCTAATGATATTGCTATGTTAGACAATCTGATTAATGAGAGAGCAGCTGACGGCTGGGAGTTAGTCACTTATGATTATATGGCAACATCTATGCAGATTAAAGGAGCATTTGTTGTTACATTCAGAAAAGAAAAAGATGATAAGACGTGGAATGGATTGGGATAAGACTTTGACATTTACTGTTCCAATGCACGGTGAAGCAAGATATACATTTGATTATCTTACATCAACTTATGATAGTAAAGCTGGTAAGGTTGAGAAGTTTACATTTTAAAAATATTTAAAAATACCCTGTCATTATTGGCATATACTGGAAGTCCCAATATATGCCAATAATGACAGGGCTTTTTATATTATTATGTTTGTTTATTAATTCTGAACTGTAGTTATTTATGTTTTATTTTAAATAAGCTTTAAGTGAGTATATTTTATAGTGGTATATTTTATAATTTCTGGTTGTCCTTCATATACTCATCATAAAATCCGATAACTTTATTCATAACCTCAGGGCCAGGTGCTCCGAGAGTAAGACGTTTTTCAACGCAGGTCTTTAAGCTGATAGCTTCGTATACATCTTCTTCAAATACAGGGCTTATCTTCTTGTATTCATCAAGTGAAAGGTCATCAAGTGCAATACCCTTGTCAATACACATAAGAACAAGCTGTCCTACAATACCATGTGCATCCCTGAAAGGAACCCCTTTCTTAACAAGGTAGTCAGCGGCATCAGTAGCATTAGTGAAGCCTTTTTTAGCTGAGTCTTCCATACGTGTATTATTGAATTTCATAGTATCAATCATACCCTTGAATAAGCTTACACAGCCCTTAACAGTATCTATAGCATCAAATGTAAGCTCTTTATCTTCCTGCATATCTTTATTATAGGCAAGAGGAATTCCCTTCATAGTTGTGAGGATACTCATAAGAGCACCATATACACGTCCAGTCTTACCACGGACAAGCTCAGCTATATCAGGGTTCTTCTTCTGTGGCATAATGCTTGAACCTGTACTGAAAGCATCATCTAATTCGATGAATTTGTATTCGTTAGAATTCCATATACATATTTCTTCAGAAAATCTGCTTAAATGCATCATAATAGTAGAGAGTGCACTTAAGAATTCAATAACATAATCTCTGTCTGATACAGAGTCCATACTATTAAGAGTAGGACCAGCAAATCCAAGAAGCTCGGCTGTCATCTCTCTGTTAAGGGGATATGTAGTTCCTGCAAGAGCACCAGCACCAAGAGGGCAGTAGTTCATTCTGTTATATATATCGTGAAGTCGGCTTCTGTCACGTCTGAACATTTCAAAGTAAGCAGAAAAATGATGAGCAACAGTTACAGGCTGTGCTTTCTGAAGATGAGTAAAGCCTGGCATATAAGTGTCAACATTTTCTTTGATTATTCTTAAGATAACTTCCATAAGTTCTCTTACTTCTTCATCAACATTTTTAACTTCATCGCGTGTATAAAGTCGCATATCAAGTGCAACCTGGTCATTACGGCTTCTGCCTGTGTGAAGCTTCTTTCCTGCATCACCGATACGCTCAATAAGAGTAGCTTCCATAAATGTGTGAATATCTTCATATTCATCAGTGATTTCAAGCTTTCCAGATTCTATGTCAGAAAGAATACCTTTTAAGCCGTCAGTAATCTGCTTTCCTTCATCTTCTGAGATAATACCCTGAGCAGCAAGCATTGTAGCGTGTGCAATGCTTCCCTGAATATCCTGCTTGTAGAACTTCTGGTCAAAGGAGATAGAAGCGTTAAAATTATTAACAAGCTCATTAGTTTCTTTAGTGAAGCGTCCGCCCCAAAGTTTCATATTGTACCTCTTTCCTGCACTTCGTTAGTGCTTATAATTAATTGTTAATAGAATGCCTGATTATTCTTCTGATGAATTAATCTCATCACTGTCAAGATTGTCGAAGTCATCAAGACTATCTAGCATATTTATATCATTATCACCCACGATATTTATATCCATAGCAGATGAAACATCTAAATCTGTGAGAGTATTATCAGCTAAATCATCAGATAATGCGTTGTAAGTATCATCAGCTTCAACAGCTTTATTTGTACTGGCGGTTTTTAATATATTTATTGTTATATTTTTCTTCTTTAATATATAAATACCGATTAATATAATAATACATAATGCTGTAATTAAGCAACCCTTAATAAGGTTCACAGGTGTATATTTTAATGTTATTTCGTGGCTGCCCTCACTTATCTGTACGCTTAAGAGAGCATCATAAAGGGCAGAGGTCTCTACTTTTCTGCCATCAATATATACCTTCCAGCCTTTATCGTAAGGAATGGAGAATATAAGGGTTGCGGCTTTATTAGCTGTTATAGTTCCCTTTATCTTGGTGTCTTTAAATGAAGTGATAGAAAGGGAACTGCCATTTAATATATTGTAAGCTTCTGTAAATCTTGAAGTTTCAAGTGTATACACGCTGGCATTCATTGCTGAATCGCCAGATATGACAACGGTATCTGCTGGAACGGCGTAGCCTAGGTCAATTATGTGATTGCCATTTTTAAGTCCTGAATAAGTATATTCAGAATTGTTAATAGTGGCAGTTACGTTGTCGCAGGTCGTATTTCTTACAACCATATACAGATGTCCTGCTTTTACAGGCTTAACTTCAAAGCTTGAGTCGGTGGCATTTTCATAAGTAAGTGTAAATACATTGGCAATGCCTGTAAGTGTCTGTATAAGCGAGTTCTGGTTCTCAATTCCTGTTCCATTGGCTTCTGATGGATTCCATTCGCCTGCATTATTATAGGTTATAAATCCAAGTGGAAGTGTATATTTATTCTCATAGACGAATTCGCCGTCATCTCCAACGTAATACTCGCGAAGAGAACTGCTTGTAAGTATACGGTTGGTAATTGTATATTTAACCGAGAATAAGCTTTCTGTAACAAGTGTAGCACCATTGTAGCCATAGGCATTCATTGAATGTTCAAAGCCAAGCTTTCCGAACAATTCTGACATTCCAGCACTTGAAGTTGATGAAAATGTTGATATTGAGTTGTAATTATGCCAAGCTCCGTCATTTTTTGAACGCGCACCAAACTTCTTATCCATTCGGTAAAATGATGTATCTTCATCTCTAACGGTCTGTGTCACAGATTTAACAGCATCATAATCTAAAAGATAAGAGGTTCTGTTAGTAGTTCCAATTCCTGTTGAATCCATATTGATAGTACATTCTATTATACAGACTATAAATGCAAGAAATACTGTTACAGGCAGCTTCCAGTTGGTCTTGTTATAGACAATCATAAGTCCTGCATACACAAGAATAAAAGCACCGCTTAAGTAAATTGCCTTAAAATCATAAGTTTCATCAACTGCAAATACCTGTTCAATAAGCACAAGAAGTCCTAAGCTTATCCATACGGCAATTCCTAACTGTCTGCTTGTCATCCGCTTTATATGGCTTAATGCCTCATAACACATTGTAAGCAGGAAGAAAATGTATATAAATGATTGTCTGCAAGGCAGGCTGTTAGGATAATGAAATCCGTGCCATATAAAATTAGGTATATTAAGGTTAAATGCTGTAAGGAAGACAAGCAGTAATACGGATTTGCCTATCTTTTCGCATAAATTGATGTCTTTGTCCATAACATAGAGAGGATAAAGAAGGAATACAGCAACGCCGCAGTATATGTTAGGGTAGTGTTCAAGTCCAAGGTGGACAGGAACATTTATTAATTGTCTAGTGAGCATATTTAATATGCTGAAATAAAGACTTAATTTCTTAGGAAATGCAATGTCACTTGAAGCTGATAAAGAAAATGTGTAGAACTCAGGCAGTAAAAGGCATGCCGCAAGCCCACCGGCAATCAGTGAGTAAAATGCAAATTTTAGAAATGTCTTAAAATAATTCTTGAAAGTACGTTCTTTTTTGTAGGCAGTTACAAGCACAATAAAATAAAGAACAACTGATAAACATACCATAATTGCAATATAGTAGTTAGTGAATATACATAATCCAAGACTTATGCAGTATAGAAAGCATTTATCTTCATTAACAAGTCTTTCAAGGCCAAGCATAATAAGAGGAACAAGTATAAGACAGTCAAGCCACATAATGTTCCAGCTATAAGCAGCTACATATCCGGAAAATGCGTAGAATAACCCGAATAAAGCTATACATATATTCTTGTTGGAAAAATGCCTGCTTATATAGTGGGTCATAGAAACGCTTGATAAAGATAACTTAAGGATTATGAGAGTATTCATAATCTCAATCATATATTTCTGTGGGAATAATACAATAATCCAGTTAGCAGGGCTTGCCAGATAGTACGCATATAAAGATGTGAAATTAGTTCCCATACCGATATCCCAGCTATAAGTAAGGCTTTCTGCGTTGCGGATTTTATACCATAGCTCAGAGAAAAATGGAGCGTACTGGTGATACATATCAGAACGCAGATAACAGTTATTGCCGAATGGAAATATTTCCCTTGCAAAATACAAGGCTGTAAATATTATAACTGGAATAAAAAATGCAATTATATATACGATATTTCCACACGGAATATTACCTGTCTGTTCGTCAAATAAACTGAATTTGTGTCGATGTTTAGTCTGTTGGTTCAAATTTGCTTCCCCCTATGGATAATAATGTTTACATTTTACCAAAAACGGTATTTTATGTAAATGATATACGGTAATTATAATGATTATTTGTACAGTAATTTATATAGTAATATTTGAGGTTTTGCTTGTAATATGGATATTAATTAGGTACAATAAAAATGTATGCGAAGGGAACTTTATATCTTATAATAATGTATTATAGATATAAGGAGTATACATGGACTTAATTAAATTATATAAAAAGCGTAGATATATTATTAAAACAGCTGTATTAGTATTAATTATTATAATTGCAGGCATATTTTATATAAACCCAACCAAAGAAGATGGCAGTGTTATAATTAATAAAGATAATATTTCAGATAAGGAAAGTGATAGCAAGAGTATTATCGGTGGAGTTACCAGCGGCGGTGCTGCTGATATTAACAATAGTAATGGTATTAATGGTAACGAAGCAGGCAATGACGGACTGGATGAGAATAACAGTAAGATATATGTATATATATGTGGTGCAGTTGTTAATGCAGGAGTTGTCAGTGGTGGTGCAGGTATGAGACTGTATCAGGCGGTGGAACTTTGCGGAGGTCTTATTGATGAGGCAGACGGCACCAGAGTTAATCTTGCAATGCAGTTAAAGGATGGAGATAAAATATATATCCCATATGCTTACGATGATATAAGCCTGACAGATGAAATGAACAACGGCTGTAATCCTAATGCCACGGGAATATCGGGCAGTAATACAGAGAATTCAGACGGTAATAGCGAAAGTTATGGTAGTAACACAGGGGGAGCAGGCAGTAGTAATCTTATTGATATTAATAAAGCTTCCAAGTCTGAACTTATGCAGTTATCCGGCATAGGTGAGGCGAGGGCATTAGATATAATAAGTTATAGGGAAAAGCATGGTGCTTTTAAAAGGATAGAAGATATAAAGAATGTATCAGGAATAAAAGATGCAGCATTTAACAAGATAAAAGATTATATATGTGTTTGAACAAGGAGTAATTATTAAAGATGGCGGGTAAAGTATTAGTTGTTGATGATGAAAAGATGATTGTTAAAGGAATTAAATTCAGCCTTATACAGGACTACAGTGTGGTTGACTGTGCCTATGATGGTGAAGAAGCACTTGATATGGCTAAGAACAATGATTACGATATAATACTTCTGGATATAATGCTTCCTAAGATGAATGGACTTGAGGTATGCCAGCAGATAAGAGAGTTCTCTAATGTTCCTATAATTATGCTTACGGCCAAGGGCGATGATATGGATAAGATTATGGGACTTGAATATGGTGCGGATGATTATATAACAAAGCCATTTAATATTCTTGAAGTTAAAGCAAGAATGAAAGCAATCTTAAGAAGAAATAATAAGCCTGAGAAAGAACAGGCTAAGAGTAATGTATTAAATATCGGGGATATGAGAATTGACTGTGACAGCAGAAGTCTTTTTATCAGAGGCAAAGAGATTTACCTTACAGCTAAGGAATTTGACCTTTTAGAGCTGCTTGCATTTAATCCTAACAGAGTATATAGCAGAGATGTACTTTTAAAGACAGTGTGGGGAGCGGATTACCCGGGTGATGGACGTACAGTAGATGTTCATATAAGAAGATTAAGAGAGAAGATAGAAGATAATTCAAGTGAACCTAAGTATGTTCATACTAAGTGGGGAGTAGGTTATTATTTTAATGTTTAATATAAATAAAGGAACGCGGGGACAATCGGCTAAATCCAGGATGAATCATAAGAAATTAATAACAGATATATTAAGTTTTTTCTTAAGCACAAGATTCAGACTCGTATTTATAATAGCAGTAATGTCTATTATATCGACAATCTCAGCAGTCAAGGCTGTTAAATATTCATATACGACATCACTTGTTGAAGCAAGGAAAGCATACGTTAATAATGAGGCTGTGCTTATTGCGGCTGAATTTACGAAGTACGGAAGCATTGATGAAGCACATAATGATGGGGTGTATGAAAATCTTATGAATTATTCATCACTTAATGCAATAAGAATAAGGCTTGTAGATAAGAAATATAACATAAGCGTGGATACATATGCTGTTGACACTGGAAAGACTATGATTAATTCCAAGGTTATAACTGTGTATGACAGTCCTAAGACAATAACTGATTACAGCAAAAAGACCGGCAATATAGAAGCAGCTTCTCCTGTATACAACAGCGAGGGACAGCTTATAGCTGTTCTAGTAGTTAATCTTGATATATCAGATATAAGCCAGATAGCAGGGAATGCTTTTGACAGGATATGGGTTATTGAATTTGTGATAATTACTATTATTCTTGTTGTTTCGATTATTGTGACATATTTTTATTTTAAGCCGTATAAGAAAGCGCTTCATATTGTTGAAGAAGTTGATTTTGGATATATAGACAAGAGAATGGACGTTAAAGGTTCTACAGAACTTAGACAGTTTGCAAAGCATTTTAACAGTATTATGGACAAGAACAGTGAACTTGATAATTCAAGGTCTGAGTTCGTGTCAAATGTATCACACGAGTTAAAGACACCTATAACTTCAATTAAGGTTCTTGCTGATTCGCTTAATACGCAGGAAGATGTTCCTGTGGAAGTATATAAGGAATTTATGGTTGATATTGTAAGTGAAATTGACAGGGAGAATAAGATTATTGAGGATCTTTTATGTATGGTAAGGCTTGATAAAGCTTCAGCTACCCTTAATATTTCATCAGTTAATCTTAATGAACTGTTAGAGCTTGTGTTAAAGCGGTTAAAGCCGCTTGCACAAAAGAAGAATATAGAATTGTTATTTGAGAGTTTCAGACCGGTTGTGGCACAGATTGATGAGGTTAAGATAACACAGGTAATATCTAATCTTGTTGAAAATGCTATCAAATATAATGATATGGACGGCTGGGTGCATGTTTCACTTAATGCAGATCATCAGTTCTTTTTTGTAAGGGTTGAAGATTCTGGAATCGGAATACCTAAAGAGAGCCAGAGCAGGGTTTTTGAGAGATTTTACAGGGTTGACAAGGCAAGGTCAAGGCAGACAGGTGGAACAGGTCTTGGACTTTCTATAGTTAAGAATATTATATTAATGCACCATGGAACAATTAAGCTGTATAGTGAGGAGGGAATGGGAACAACATTTACTTTCAGAATACCGCTTAATTATGTGGAGTCAAATGATGAGGATAAGAATGAGAATTAGACTATTGATTAATAAGCTGGTGGTTATATTATTATGCTGTTGTATGGCTGTAGAGCTGACGGCGTGTTCTTCACAGAACAGGGGCAGGCAGTATACGGTTTATTATACGAACAGTTCAAAGGACAAGCTTATAGAACAGAATTATAATATTGACATTGACACTTCTATAGAAGATACAGCAAGACAGCTTCTTGATAAGATGAATGTTAAGCCTGCTGATAAGAATGAATATATAATAAAGCCTGATAATGTTACGCTGTTAGATGTTATGCTTGATGGAAAAGCGATTGCACTTAATTATTCATCTTCATATAAGCAGATGAGTACGCAGGTTGAACTGTTATTCAGGGCAGCGGTAGTAAAAATGCTTACGCAGATAGATGATGTATTGTATGTACATTTTTATGTTGATGGCAAGGAAGCTTTGTATGAGGACGGTACAGTTATAGGTGCATTAAAAAAGACAGATTTTACGGAATCAGACAGTGCATTTGGAGAAATGGACTGGCGTAATGTACAGTTGTATTATGCAGATTATACAGGTACAAAGCTTGTTAAAGTCAAGGAAATGCTTGCTTATAATAAGAATATGCCAATAGAAAGAATGATTGTGCAGAGGCTTATAAGCGGACCTACAGCCGCAGGAGCATACACTTCACTGCCAAAGGACGTCAAGCTTCTTGGCGTGTCTGTTGTAGAAAAGGTGTGCTATGTTAATCTTAGCGAGGAGTTCCGTGACGAGCTTGTTAATGTGAGTTCGTATGTTGAGATATATTCAATAGTTAATTCATTATGTGCCCTTGACAGCATAGAGTCTGTTAAAATATTCATTAACGGAGATTATACGAATACGTTCAGGGATAGTATAAGCCTTGACAGGCTGTACAAATTTAATTCGGGTATAGTTGAATAAGCGTTCCGGAAAGGAACAAAAGGTTAGTTATTTGAAAAGACCATTATTAAGTGCGGCTGTAACTCAGCTTATAGCCGCAGTAATATCTACATATTGTTACAGGGAAAAGCTGCATTGGAGTGCAGTGCCTGTAATAGTATTGGTTGGAATTCTGGCATTTGAAGTTTTACGCATATGTGTAAGATTCAATAAGAATTCCTGTCTTTATTATCTTATATTTCTTATATTTCCAGTGACAATAATAAGAACAGGCATAGTAAGTGACAGACTGGGAAAATGTTATGAGAATATAACATTTACAGGCACAATATATAATATGCAGAATAAGGATGGTTATAATGTTTTGTATATTAATAATACGGACATTCATACAGGAATTATTGTATACACAGATGATAATAAATGTAATGCAGGAGACATAGTGCGGGTTACTGGAGATGTTAAGGAATTTGATAAGCCAAGAAATTATGGCAGTTTTGACGCTAATATGTATTATATTTCGCTGGGTTATCCATATAAATGCAATGCAGATAAGGTTGTAGTTACAGAGAGTAACAATAACCGGCTTAGATATATTTTGTATGTAATTAAGCAAAAGATTAAGGGTATATATGCAAAGGTATATAAAGATAAAGCTGGGCTTATGTCATCAATTGTGTTAGGTGATAAATATGAGCTTGATATTAAGACTAAAGAGGAATACCAGAAAAATGGAATTGCACATCTGCTTGCAATAAGCGGTCTGCACATATCTTTAGTTGGTATGGCTGTATATAAGCTAATAAGAAAATATATAGGGATAATGAAAGCTTCTGTAATATCAATCGCGGTTATTATAATGTACCTTATTATGACAGGAGAAACGGTATCTGCCAAAAGGGCGGTATGTATGCTGGTGCTTATTATAATTGCAGATGTATATGGCAGGACATTTGATATTCTTACAGGGTTGTCAGCTGCTTCAATATTAATACTTGGGCGTAATCCATATACGGTCTATAGTATGTCATATATAATGTCATTTCTGGCGATTATAGGTATATCACAGTTATATCCTGTATTAATGCCTGATGAAAAAGCTATAAATAGCAGAATGGACAATACTGGCAAAATAGTAAAAAAGTCGATAGTGTACATTATTAATGCATTGCTATGTAGTATTGCGGTTACATTAGCGACACTTCCAGCAGTGCTTTATAGTTATAATTCGGTATTCATGACAAGTATTTTTATTAACTGCATTGTAATACCACTTATGCCAGTGGTGATGATAACGGGAATTATTACAGCATTTGCTGGTTTTATATCGCTTAAGCTTGCGTATTTTACGGCTGGGGCAGGTAATTATGTTCTTGATTTCTATGACTTTGTGTGCGAACGTAATTCAAGGTTGGGGCAGTTCAGAATAATAACAGGACAGCCGCCAGCAGGAATAATTATAGTATATAGTGTGCTAATGATAATATTTATCATTATAAATAAGCCGTCCTTTAAATATAACTTTAACAATTATTGCAAGATGCATAGCTTGGTAAATAAAGCAATTAACAACATTATTGCTGTTATGCTGGTGGTATTGGTTCTTAATATGCACTACAAGCCTTATAACGGGCTGCAGATTAATATGTTAGATGTAGGGCAGGGCGACAGCATATATGTAAGTGCTTCGGGCAGACATAATTTTTTGTTTGACGGTGGAAGTACGGATATTAAAAGTGCAGGACAGTACCGGGTGTATCCTGCATTGCGTGCGATGGGCTGTAAATATATAGACTGCATTTTTATAAGCCATACGGATAATGACCATATAAGTGCAGTTATGGAGCTTATTAAGATGTGTAATGATACATTTTCTATTGGGAGTATTGTTATGCCGGATATTAAAGGCAAAGAGAATATAGAGGCATATATGAAGCTTGTGGATATGGCTGATAAAGCAGGCATAAATGTATGTTATGCCGTAAGAGGATATACATTTACAGTAGGAGAGCTGGATATTAAATGTATACATCCTTGTGCTGGTTACGACTATGAGGATAGTAACGATTATTCTGCTGTTTATTGCATAAGTTATAAAAAATTCTCAATGCTTATGACTGGTGATGCAGAAAGCAGGGCAGAGGACTGCCTTATTAATGATATTAATAAAGAGAGAGCAGCTAATGTAGATATTAAAGATGAGCTTTCTGATATAACAGTTCTAAAGGTGGGACACCACGGCTCTAAATATGCTACAAGTGATAAGCTGCTTAAGACAATTAAGCCGCAGTATGCACTTATATCGTGCGGTATCAATAACAGGTACGGGCATCCCCATAGTGAAACGCTTGAAAGGTTAGAAGACAATAACTGCAAGGTGTATGTTACAAATACATTAGGAGAGATAATAATTAGAACAGACGGATACAAAATGAGCGTTCATCAATATTTACAATAATGCAGTATAAATGGTACAATTATACTTATGAAAACTTTAAATGATAATATTAAAAAAGGCGAATATCAGAAAGTATATCTTATATATGGTGAGGAAGAATATCTTAAAAAGCAGTATAAAGATAGAATGAAACAGGCGATAATAGGTGATGATACTATTAATTACAGTTATTTTGAAGGAGATAATACAAAGCCTGAAGATGTAATTACTATATGTGAGACAATACCATTTTTTAGCGAAAGACGACTTGTTATAGTAAGTGACAGCGGGTATTTTAAGACGGCTAATGATAAAATGGCAGACTATATTAAGGAACTGCCGGATTATCTTATATTAATATTTATAGAAAAAGACATTGATAAGAGAAATAAAGTATATAAGGCTGTAAGTTCTAATGGATATGTATGTGAAATGCAGTATCAGACACCAGCAACGCTTAAAAGGTGGATAGCAGGAATGATGGCTTCCAATGATTATAAAATAAGTGAGGCAGCATGTGAGCTACTTCTTGATAAGACTGGTGCAAGTATGGAGCTTATAAGAAATGAGATAGACAAGCTTATAAGCTATTGCAGTGATAAAAAGATGGTTATGCCGCAGGATGTTGAGGCGGTATGTTCAACACAGACTGTAAGCCATATATTCGATATGCTTGAGGCGGTTGCCAATAAGAATAAAGAAAAAGCACTTTCGCTTTATTATGATTTGCTTACATTAAAAGAGCCTCCGATGAGAATACTATATCTTATAGTAAGGCAGTTTAATGGAATATTGCAGGCAAAGGAGCTTGCGGCAAGGGGGCTTTCAAGCAAAGAGATAGCTTCGGCTATAAAGGTTGCACCATTTGTTGCTGGTAAATATCTTTCACAGGCAAAATATTTTACAACAGATACAGTTAAAGATATATTAAATGAATGTGCAGATATAGAAGAACGTGTAAAGCAGGGAAGATTGCAGGATAAGCTCGGAGTAGAGCTTATAATAATTAAATATTCAGCGTAAAATATAATAGGCAATTTCCTATTACATAAAAAAGACTGGTGCGAGGGTATGCACCAGTCTTTTATGTTAAATAAAATAATTAAGCTAAAGTGTTAACAGCCTTAGTAATACGAGATACTTTTCTAGCAGCTGTGTTCTTGTGGAAGATTCCTTTAGAAGCAGCCTTAGATATCTCAGCTATAGCAACAGGAAGAGCAGCTTCAGCAGCAGCCTTGTCACCAGCAGCAACAGCAGCGTCTACCTTCTTGATATAAGTCTTAACCTTAGACTTTATTGCCTTGTTTCTATCAGCTCTTACCTGACTTGTGATTACTCTCTTCTTAGCAGATTTAATGTTAGCCAATCCGTACACCTCCAAATATTAATATAATCTTAGTTATCTGTTTCGCATTAAAGCCGGACACGGACGATCTAATGTAAACATACTCATATATCTTATAGTAGAAAGTCCATAATGTCAACCATTAATTCACAAAAATATTTATTATTAAATAAATATTCCTGCACATTATAAATAATAAGATGTGAAAAATCAATATGATAGAGATTTTTCGTATAAAAATAATGATGCAAGGGTCATAATTCAGGGACAAAATACCTTTTGATTCTTGGTGTCATATAAAGTATGGAATTAAATATGTATACAACATTATATGGGAGTTAAAGATATGCAGAATAATATTAGAACAGACCTTGCAGTAGAATTAAATGAGGAGATTTCAAGAAAAGCCGGCAGGTTAAAAGGCATTATTGTAAATCAGCAGAAAGATAAGGATACAGGGATAGAAGTTACAAGCCTGAAGGTTACTAATAAAGCAGGTGAGAGAATGATTGGAAAGCCAATGGGCACTTATATAACGATAGAGGCAAGAAGGATAAATGAGATGAATGAAGATTATAACAATAATGTCACCCAAATTCTGAAAAATTATATCAGCGAACTTATAGGTGAGCTGTTAAAAAATAAAAAAGTTAAAGATAACGGAAAGAACAGCAGACAAGATAATAAAATACCATTTCCAGGTGGGAAAAATATAAGCTCCAAAAGACACATAAGTCTTTTGGTGGCAGGACTTGGCAACAGGGATATTACATCGGACTCGCTTGGACCACTTGTTGTAAAGAACCTGTATATTAATGGACATATTGATAATGATGATACGGGGCTGTGTGTATGTTCAATAATACCGGGAGTTATGGGGGATACAGGTATGGAAACTGCGGATATAATTAAGGGAATTGCAAAGCAGATAAATCCGTCAGTTATTATTGCAATAGATGCACTTGCAGCAAGAAATATAGAAAGGCTTAATACTACAATACAGCTGTCGGACAGGGGCATTAATCCAGGATCAGGAGTAGGCAATCACAGAGTTGGAATTAATTATGAGAATATAGGAATACCAGTTCTTGCAATTGGAGTTCCAACAGTAATAGATGCTTTGACAATAGTAACAGACCTTGTAAGTCCTCTTATAGGTGATTGCAGTGCTGATGAGATAGCAGCATTTTTTTCAGGGATAGACAATAATATGAAGGATATGTATGTCACACCTAAAGCGATAGATCAGGACATTAAAAATATAAGTGCGATAATATCATCAGCTATAAATAACCTGGAGCAGGCTGGAATATCTGGATAATTACAAGCTTTGAACGGACTGTAAAATTATTAGTTATAAATACAATATTTTGGCTGATGGATATTTTTAAATAAAATAGGTAATATTCTTAATAAGCATTAATACAATTAAATATCAGATATAAATTCGATATAAAAGTACAGTAAAGTTGTATACAAGAATGGAGGATTAGCATGGAGCGTAAGCACAGGCTGTCATCATTATTGTCAATTGTGATTATTGTAATTGTATTGGCACTTATAGGTAAGAATATGAAGGTAACAGCATTTATAGAGGATACATTTATTAGTGGCTGTTTAAGGCTTATGTCACCTGCAATGCTGTTTTATGACAAGCCACAACTGCTGGATAATAATATATGGGCACAGCTGGTTAATAATGTTGTACCTGTCAATGCTGTGATTAATAACCAGAATGATGATTATATAAAGCTTGCAGACAATGATGCAGGTGGTGTTATAAGTATTAATGCTGGAGCAGATAATCTGGTAAATGGTCTTAACAATGGTGAAGATAATAGCGGTACAAAAAATGAGACAGATAATAATGCAGGCAATGCTGGTGATACACAGCCGCAGGAGAGTATAATTGCAGGAAATACCACGCAGAACAGTAATATTAACAACAGCCAGCAATTGAACGAATCGGATATACGGAATATTATTTCAAGAAATACAGTGAGCGGTGCAGTATATGATAAATCGCAGCTTACAGATTATAACTTTGTGAGAAGCCATTTTTATACAGTTACATCAATAACGGATCTGACTGACAGTATACTGCGGCCGGCAGAATTTATAGAGAAAAATCTTGCAATAAGCAAGGATAACAGCAAGCCGCAGATACTCATTTTCCATACTCATTCACAGGAGGGATTTACAGATACAGTAGAGGGAGATGTGTCAACGACAATAATAGGAGTTGGCGATTATCTCACAGAACTGCTTGTCAATAAGTATGGATATAATGTCATACACGATACGAGTGTGTATGATTATGTAGACGGAAAACTTGACAGAAGCAAGGCATATACATATGCAGAAAATGGTATTGAGAAAATACTTGCTGACAACCCTACGATAGAAGTTGTTATTGATCTGCACAGAGATGGTGTTGCAGATACAACACATCTGCTTACTAATATTGACGGAAAAGATATGGCGAGGGTTATGCTTTTTAATGGACTTAGCTATAGTAAGGTAAATGGCGATATTGCATATCTTAATAATCCTTACAGGGACGATAATCTTGCTATGAGCCTGCAAATGCAGTTGTTAGGCGAGGCTTATTATCCGGGATATCTTAGAAATATATATGTTAATGCATACAGGTACTGCCTTCACAAAAGAGGAAGGTCAATGTTAATAGAGGCAGGAGCACAGACTAATACAGTTGGAGAGGTTAAAAATGCTATGGAGCCATTAGCGGATATTCTTAATAAATGTTTATCGGGTGAGAAAATGATTAATTAATTGTACTTGAATTACGGCTGATTTGATTGTATTATAATTACGTTAATCAGTTAAACTGATAAATCGATAAAATAAAGGCTAGGAGATATAAGTATATGAATAGAGTATTAGAAGATATACAGCCAAAGAATGTATTTAGATTTTTCGAGGATATATGTAATATTCCACACGGTTCAGGCAATGTTGAGAAGATAAGCAGATATCTTGTTGATTTTGCCAAGGAAAGAGGACTTGATTACAGACAGGATGAGAATTTCAATGTTGTTATAAGAAAGCCAGCAACTAAGGGAAGCACAGGAGCACCAGTTATTATTCAGGGACATATGGATATGGTTGCTGTTAAGACACCAGACAAAGATAAAGATATGGAAAATGAAGGCCTTGACCTTTTAGTTGATGGTGATTATATAAAGGCAGACAGAACAAGCCTTGGTGGAGATGATGGAATAGCAGTAGCATATGCACTTGCAATTCTTGATGATGACTCAATCAAACATCCGGATATTGAAGCTATATTTACGGTAGATGAAGAAGTAGGTATGCTTGGTGCAGAAGCTATGGATTGTTCAGATATTAAGGGAAGAATAATGCTTAATATTGATTCAGAAGATGAAGGTATCTTCTTATCAAGCTGTGCAGGTGGAGCTGTTATTATATCTAAGTATCCGGCAGTAAATACAGAAGTTACGGGAACAGAAGTCACAATAAATGTATCGGGAGTTACAAGCGGACATTCTGGTGTTGATATTATATACCAGAGAGCTAATGCCAATGTTGTTCTTGGCAGACTTCTTTTTGAATTATCAAAGCAGTACAACTATAATATCAGGACTATCTCAGGTGGTGAGAAAGATAATTCAATTGCCCCACGTTCAGAAGCAGTTATCGTTGTAGAAGATGGTGATACTGCTGGCGTAGTAGAAATGCTTAATAAGTATGCACAGCTTATAATTAATGAATATAGTGTTACAGATAAGGATATGTCTATTAAAGTAAGTCAAGGCAGTAAAGTTTCTGTCCAGGCAATGGATTACAGTTCTACTAATAAGGTTGTACTTGCACTTACACATATTCAGGATGGTGTTGTTAAATTAAGCAACGACATTAAAGGACTTGTACAGACATCAATTAATGCGGGTGTTGTAAGAATGGAAGATGGAAAGGTTGTAATTACGTATCTTCTTAGAAGCTCAGTAGAGAGCGAGAAAGAATACCTTATAGATAAGGTTACAAGTATGGTTGAGCTTCTTGGTGGTGAATATGTTATCACAGGAAAGTATCCAGCCTGGGAATACAGGAAAGAGTCAAAGTTAAGAGAAATTATGTCTGATTCTTTCAAAAAATTATACGGAAAAGAACCGGTTATTCAGGCTATACACGCAGGTGTTGAGTGTGGTATGTTTGCAGATAAGCTTGACGGACTTGACTGTGTATCATTCGGACCGGATATTATTGATATTCATACATTTAATGAAAAGCTTAATGTACCATCAGTACAACGTACATGGGAGCTTATATTAGATGTACTTGCTTCATTCTAATTAATAAATACAAAGCAGTAATTGATATGCGTTAAATCAGAAAATGGCTTGCAAAAAGTTCATATTTAGATTATTTAGGCATATTGATTGCTGTTTTTTAATTTGTTTATACAAATGTAACAAAAATCACAGCATTTTTAATAAAATATTGACAGATGTTATATATAATGTTATCTTATATGAGTACATAGCATTTAGCTATAATCTATTAATGATACAATAGATAATTCGTAGTAATACATTTATAGAATACAATCTATTGTTATTGTACCTGAAAAGGTATGTCGTGGGCGTGGGTCTTGCCCAGTTAATTCCCAATTATGTATATATTCACTGCGCAGGAATATAACTATTATTTTACGAAAGGAATATATTAAATGAAAGAAACTAATACTATATCTATGATGAATTTTGAGGATTTTAAGAAAGTTATTATGAAGAAAGCTGAACCTGTAGCAGGAGAAGGTGGGACTGTTGATATAACACACGTTATAAAGAATAATGGTTGTGAATATGACGGGCTTATTATACTTAATAAGGGGAGTGTGATATCGCCAACAATATATTTGAATGATTATTATGAGCAGTATGTTAATGGTAAATCAATAGACAGTATATTTGCTGGAATTAAGGAGTTGTATTATCTGAATAAAGACAGATTATCGGTTGATACGCAGAGTCTTATGAGTTTTGAGGGGATAAAAGATAAAATTGTATACAAGCTTATTAATTACAATGCGAACAGGAAGCTGCTAAGCCTTGTGCCACACAAGAAAATACTTGACCTTGCAATGGTATATTACTGCATATTAGGGGAGATTGAGGATGGCAATGCAACAGCTCTTATATATAACAGCAATATAAAGAACTGGCACATAAAAGAAGATGAGCTGTACAGGACAGCGGTTAGTAATACACCTAAGCTTCTTCCTGTAAAGATATATGAAATGTCAGAACTTATAAAATATGTTGATACAGCAGAGGGAAGATATTCATTGGATGATCCTTGGTGCAGTAATCTTTATGTACTTACTAATAAAAGCCGAATTAATGGTGCGGCGGGCATTATGTATGAGGGAGTATTAAAGAAGCTTGCAGATAAGCTGGAGAGTGATATGTATATATTGCCTTCATCAATCCATGAAGTTATTATTCTTCCAAAGTCAACAATGTTTAATAAAGAGGAACTGATGGCTATGGTAAGAGATGTTAATACAGAGGGAGTTTCAAAAGATGAAGTTCTGTCATATACAGTGTATGAATATGACAGAAATACAGAAGAACTATATTCTTAAATGCACACAATGGGAGTCGAACCCACGACCTTTCGCTCCGGAGGCGAACGCTCTATCCAACTGAGCTATATGTGCTGATAATAATTAATAATACACTATTTTTTATAAACAAGCAAATGTTTTGATTTTGTTGTATGTTTTTGATATTATAATATGAGTGCCTGAAGGATAAAATAATATATTCTTATTGAAAAATACATAAATACATATATGAAAATATGCAATGTATGGCATATTTAAAAATGTATAATGATATGTGGATATATAGAGAATGGAATTATCCTTCTGGCACCATAAAGTTTATGGCTTCTGATATTTAATCAGAAGGCGATAATTTTGAAAGGAGCACATATATAATATATATGCGGATAAATAAATATTTAAGTGCCAAGGGAGTATGTTCAAGGCGTGAGGCTGACAGGCTTTTAGAGGCAGGCAGGATAACAGTTGACGGGGCCGTTGCTGAATGTGGGCAGCAGGTTGATGATAATAATATTATATGTATAGATGGCAGTAAGATTTCTAATGATAAACCAGAAGATATACTTATAGCATTTAATAAGCCCGTTGGCATTGTATGTACAACAACTAACAAGCAGGGAAATAACAATATTGTTGATTATATAGGCTACAGTGAAAGAATATATCCGATAGGAAGGCTTGATAAGGAGTCGGACGGACTTATTCTTCTTACAAATAATGGTGAAATAACTGACAGGATATTACGCTCAGTTAATGGACACGAGAAAGAATACATTGTTAAAGTTAACAAGAATATAACTAAAGATTTTCTTGATAAAATGTCTGCTGGCGTGTATTTAAAAGAATTAAATGTCAAGACTAAACAGTGCAGAATATATAAAGTAAACAGCAATACATTCAGAATTGTACTGACACAGGGGCTTAACAGGCAGATAAGAAGAATGTGTCAGGAGTTGGGATATAAGGTTGAAAAGCTTACAAGAATACGGGTTATGAATATTGAACTGGGTGACCTTGCCTGCGGCGAATACAGAGTAGTAGAGGGTGCAGAGAAAGAAAAGCTTTATAACAGCCTGTAGGGTGTGAGTGCTGCTTTTTTTGCTATAGCTGGATAAGAGAAGCTTTGAAATAGGTTTATAGGTATGTATATTTAATTGTTAATCTGGAGGAATATTAAGATATGGAGAAGTTAGATAGAATTAAGGAGCTTGTTGCACTTCTTAATAAGGCAGGAAAAAGCTATTATTCAGAGGGACAGGAAATAATGTCTAATTATGAATATGATGCTTTATATGATGAACTTAAAAAGCTTGAAGAGGAAACTGGCTGTGTGCTTTCGGACAGTCCTACAGTAAATGTTGGATATGAAGTATTAAGTGAGCTTCCAAAGGAACGACACGACTCACCAATGTTAAGTCTTGATAAGACCAAAGACAGGGAAAGCTTAAGGAGCTGGTTAAAAGACCAGAAAGGATTGTTATCGTGGAAGCTTGATGGACTTACTATAGTTCTTACATATGAGAATGGAGAACTGGTAAAGGCGGTAACAAGAGGCAATGGACAGATTGGTGAAATTATTACTAACAATGCAAGAATGTTTAAGAATATACCTGTAACTATAAGTTATAAGGGAAGACTTGTGTTAAGAGGAGAAGCAATTATAACTTATTCTGATTTTAACAGAATTAATGAGGAAATTCCTGAAACAGATGCCAAGTACAAAAATCCAAGAAATCTTTGCAGTGGCTCAGTAAGACAGCTCAATAATAAGATAACAAAAGAGCGTAATGTCAATTTCTTTGCATTTACGCTTGTATCAGCAGATGGAGTAGATTTTAATAATTCAAGAAAATGCCAGTTTGAATGGCTTAAAAGCCAGGGATTTGATGTTGTTGAATATAAGGAAGTTGATAAAGATAATATACTAGATGCAATTGACTGGTTTGAGCATACAATTGTTAATAACGATTTTCCGTCAGATGGACTTGTTATTATATATGATGATATTGCTTATGGTGAATCGCTTGGAAGAACAGCGAAGTTTCCAAGAAATGCTATGGCATTCAAATGGACAGATGAAACCGCAGAAACTACATTAAAAGAGATAGAATGGAGTGCTTCAAGAACGGGACTTATCAATCCTGTGGCAATATTTGAACCGGTTGAACTGGAAGGAACTAAAGTTTCAAGGGCAAGCGTGCATAATATAAGCATAATGGAAAGCCTTAAGCTTGGAATAGGTGACACAATTAAAGTATTTAAGGCCAATATGATTATTCCGCAGATTGCAGAAAATATTACACAGAGCGGAACAGTAAGGATACCAGAAGTCTGTCCGGTATGTGGTGGAAAGACAAGGATAAGCGATGTTAATGATGTAAAATCATTGTATTGTGATAATGAACAGTGTCAGGCTAAGCACATAAAAAGCTTTGCACTTCTGGCATCAAGAGATGCACTTAATATAGACGGTTTATCAGAGGCAACTCTAGAAAAGTTCATTCAGAAAGGTTTCCTTAAGAGGAGAGGGGATATTTTCAGAATATCAAGATATAAAGATGAGATAACAGCAATGGAGGGCTTTGGCGAGAAGTCTTATAATAATCTTATTGAAGCACTTGAAAAGGCGAAAGATACAGATTTAGTCAGGGTTATATATGGCCTTGGAATAGATAATGTGGGACTTTCCACAGCAAGATTAATAGTTAATAAGCTTAATAATGACCCTGAGGCAGTTCTTAAAGCAACAGCAGATGAACTTACTGATATAGATGGAATAGGTGAAGTTATAGCAGAGGCATTTGTTGAATATTTTAAAAATGAAGATAAGAAAGATGAGTATCTTGACATATTAAGTGAGGTTAATATTAAAGAGACTGAAAATGTACAGACAACCGAGGAACTTGCTGGCAAGACATTTGTTATAACAGGAAATGTTAATCATTTTGCTAACCGCAATGAACTTAAGGCACTTATAGAGAGTATGGGAGGCAAGGTGACAGGTTCTGTCACAGGTAACACATCGTATCTTATTAATAATGATAGTACATCGCAGTCAACTAAGAACAAGAAAGCTGCCCAGCTTGGTGTTCCAGTGATTACGGAGGAAGAATTCATCAAGCTTGCAGGAAAAGATGAATTGTTGTAGAATACATCATTAACAGTAAGTTTGACTATATTAAAATGTGATTTACACAGGAATCGAGGTAAATATGCCAATTAAAATACAGAATGATCTTCCAGCTAAGCACGAGTTAGAGGAAGAAAATATATTCGTGATGGACGAAAGCAGGGCACTTTCACAGGATTTCAGAGAATTGCAGATAGCAATTCTTAATCTTATGCCAATAAAGCAGGACACAGAATTGCAGTTATTAAGAGCATTATCTAATACTCCATTACAGATTGATGTGACATTTATACAGACAGAATCACATGTGTCAAAGAATACATCATCATCACATATAAAGAAATTTTATGAAACATTTTCTAATGTAAAAGACAGAAATTTCGATGGACTTATAATAACAGGAGCACCAGTTGAAAAGCTTGCATTTGAAGAAGTGAACTACTGGGATGAGCTTACAACAATAATGGAGTGGTCAAAAGAGCACGTTACATCAACACTCCACATATGCTGGGGTGCACAGGCGGGACTTTACTACCATTATGGAATTAAGAAAGTCCTTCTTGATGAGAAATTATCAGGTGTATACAAGCACCACGTTCTTAACAGAAAAGAGCCTCTTGTAAGGGGATTTGATGATTTCTTTATGGCACCACATTCAAGATATACAGAAGCGTGCAGGAAAGATATATTAAACAACAAACAGCTCAAGGTATTTGCTGATTCAGATGAAGCGGGCATATATATTGCAATAGGACAGGACGGCAAGCATATATTTGTTATGGGTCACCCTGAATATGACAGAATGACACTTGATCAGGAATATAAGAGAGATTTAGACAAGGGGCTTGAGCCACAACTTCCAGTGAACTATTATCCAGATGATGATTGCAACAGAAAGCCAGTGTTATCTTGGAGAAGCCACGCTAATAATCTTTATACTAACTGGCTGAATTATTACGTATATCAGACTACCCCTTATGACCTTAATGATAAGGTTCAGACGTATGGGAATTAGGGCTGGGATTTGTTGTTGTTTGGAAAGTAGGTGATGTTATGCTTGCAACTATGAAAAATGAATATAATAAGTTGTCAGATATTGAAAGATTTATAACAGATGGAAGATTAACAGAGCCTTCAAATGGAAAGCGTTTTGAGTGGCGTGAAATGATTGAAGAAGTTAAAAAACTAGGAAGACCATTGAAAGAGGAAGAAACAAAAAAATTTAGAATTAAGTAGTTGAATATTGTTATTTGGAGAAATAAAATAGTGATAGACATAATTATTTTGAGGTCGGAAATGGTTCCCGACATACTCTTTTGAGTACCTGAGATGATGGATACACCGCCCATCCAAAGTAGTTATGTTTTTATTATAAGCACCAACAGAGTAAAATCTTAAGGTGCTTATTTTTTACGCAATTATAATGGCTGGTCTATATCTGATGGTATAGATACTTGACGTACGCAAAAACGTACGTTATAATAATTTTGACATAAAAATTTCTACATTCAAGATAATATTTAGCATATAATTAAAGAAGAACAGATGCAAAATATAATATAATTTATAAGAGATAAGATAGAAACATATAGAGTGTAAGAGAGAAAAACATAATAGAGTGTAAGAGAGATTTAATGAGAGAATAGTAATAAAAAATAATTACATTTAGTATAAAATAGAACAGTATATTTGATTAAAGGAAAAAGGTAAGGAGATTTTATTATGTCAGCAATTAATATAACAAATGCAAGAAAGGAACTCTATAATTTGGTGGAGGACGTTAATCTCTATAGTGAACCAACTTTAATTGTAAGTAAGAAAGGTAATGCGGTTCTGATATCGGAAAGTGATTGGAATGCAATTCAGGAGACGATTTATCTTAATTCCATTCCAGGTATTGTTGAGTCCATAAAAGAAGGAATGGATACGGCAATAGAGGATTGCGTGCCCGAAGAAGATGTAGAGTGGTAAAAATATGTACCGAATAGTTTACACTAAACAGGCAGTAAAAGACATTAAGAATTTGAAAAGTGTACATCTTGATGAAAAAGCAAAAAAACTAATAGAAGTTATTAAAGAGAATCCATTTCAAAATCCACCTCCATATGAGGAATTACTTGGTAATTTACAAGGTGTATATTCAAGAAGAATAAATATTCAGCATAGATTGGTATATCAAGTGTATAATGAGCCGATTATAGCTGGTGAAATTGAGTATAATGGAACGATAAAGATTATCAGAATGTGGACACATTATGATAAAGTAAGATAAAAATAATCAACAGAATTAAGGTGACCCAATATGATAAACGAAAAAGAAATAATGCCCTTTAATTTCTTCAAATATGGTGGCATATATACCGGTGGGCATAATGGTATGAGATATAAGATTGAGCGTACAGGCGAAAAGCCAGATTATGTACTTAATGTACTAATCTGGCAGGGTCCGTATGCCTCAACGGCGATGAAGGAAGAAGATATTACAGCTAAGGAATTTGAATATTCAGAAGAAGGCAGGAGTAGTGCAATTCAGTGGATACAAGATATGTATGATACTAATATTGACCGCTGGGAAAATGCACCATCAATTAATCAGGTAAAGTCAACCTTGGAATAGATTATTATATAGATTAAGCAGGATAATAGTATATTTGCACACAAAGAAAATGTACTGTTAAGGGTGAGTGCGGTTACACAAGATAACAGGCTTGTTATTAATCTAAGTGTTATATTAGATGATGTAACTGCAATAATACTTAAGCTTAATGGAGTAATTATATTATTTATGATATCTGGCTTAAAATGATATATTTTGTAAAGCTTGATATAATGCAGGGCACACACTAATATATTGCTGATTATAAGTCCGTAGATATATCCGGATATGCCAATTCCGGGAACGAGCAGTATTAATGAGGCTATTCTTATAGCGAGACCAGTTATGCTGTATGCACAGGTTCTTGCAGTCATATTAAGGCCGTTTAATATGCTTGCAAGGCTTGTTCTGACATATAGAAATGGACATATACAGGCAAGCATAATGGTATAATTGTATACACTGGGTTCGTGAAACAGTGTTGCTCCAAGTCTGCCAATGTATAATATAAATAGCACACAGCTCATTATACCAAGGTGCATACATATATTCACGGACTGGTGAAGAGTTGTGATTACACTGGAACTACGTTGTACAGAGTTGTCTTCTGACACTTTAGGAAGAAGCATAACAGACATTGAGTTGGTTATGGCAGACGGAAAGAGGAGCAGTGGAAGTGTCATTCCAGATATAATTCCATAAGTGCTGACAGCATTTTCTTTTGACAAGCCATATATAATAAGCTGGGCTGGGATTAATATTGCCTCAGCACTTTCAAACAGGTGCAAAAGGAGGCTGTTTAAGTTGAGCGGGAGAGCATATAGTGCAATAACTCTGATGTAAGAGGTTTTGCATGCTGAACAGCTATTGTTATTTCTAATAATTTTATTATTCTTATTATTCTTATTATTTTGTTTGTTGTTTACATAGACACATCCAATGCAGAATATATCTGCACAGACTTCACCTGCGATATTACCATATAAAGCATCAGTTACAGTTAAAGTTTCCAGATTTCCAGAAATCAGGTGATAATAGATTATCACACTGAATATTCGTATTAATTGCTCGATTATCTGTGATATTGCGGGAATAAATGTCTTTTTACAGCCGTAATAATAACCGCATATACAGCTGTGTATTGCGGATAAGGGAATACCAATTGCGATTATCTGGATAAGTGGAGCACAATCGGCGTTAAACATAAGTTTATCGGCTATTTCATATGAAAATGTGGCACATACCGCAGAAAATATACAGGATAACGGAAAACTCATTAAAAGACCACCAAGGAGTACATTGATATTTCCGTGTGTCTGTGCTGTGTATTTGGAAATTGCAGAATTAAAGCCACACATACATACAGAAAATGCAATTCCACATAAGGGAAGAACTAATTGCAGCATTCCCATTCCGTATGAGCCAATGTGTGAATTAAGAAAAATGCGGTAATAAAATCCAAGTATGCGGCATAGAAGTCCAGCGATTGTAAGGATGATAGTTCCTTTGATTACAGGAGTATATAGTAGTTGTCTGCCTGATTTGTTGCTCATAATTAAGAAAAGGCTCCGTTGTCTTTATTAACATAGTATGCAGCTTTTGAATATAATATTAATAAGTAATACAGTGGATTGTGAACTTAAATATTGACTGTATGGAAAGAGGGAAAAGCTGGGAGGAGGCATATGTTATATCTTGATAATGCGGCGACAACGCCTATGAGTTTGCCGGTGTGTAAGGCTATGTGGCAGTATATGATAAATGATTATGGAAATCCATCGTCAATATATGAATGTGGAAGAAATAATAAAAGGGCAGTTGAAGAAGCGAGGGCAAATATAGCCGGACTGATAGGCACAGAGGCTGATAATATATATTTTACATCTGGCGGAACTGAGAGCGATAACTGGGCATTAGAGGCAGCGGTTGCAGGAAAGCACGGTGGAACTATTATAGTAAGTGGAATTGAACACCCTGCAATATTAAATAAATGCAGAGATTTAGAGAAACGTGGGTATAATATAGAATATTTAAGATGCACATCGGATGGCATAATTGATATTGAGGATTTAAGAAGAAAGATAAAAGATGATACTTTGCTTATATCGGTTATGCTTGTTAATAATGAGATAGGAACAATACAGCCATTAATGCAGGTTAGTGCGGTGGCATCAGAATACGGTATTCCTGTTCATACAGATGCGGTTGCGGCATTTGGACATATTGATATTGATGTTCATAAGCTTGGAGTATCTATGCTCAGCGTGAGTGCACATAAAATATGCGGACCTAAAGGTGTTGGATTTTTGTATACAGACAGGGAGCTTGAGCCGTTAATATATGGAGGCGGACAGGAGAAAAATATGCGTTCCGGTACAGAAAATGTTGCTGGAATAATCGGACTTGCAACAGCTGCGGATATTGCTGTTAATACACTGCATTACAGAATGGAAAAAGAGTGGAATATACAAAGATATATGGCAGAGCGGATAGTTAATGAAATCCCGTATACAAGCATTAATGGCAATATGACAGGCAGGGTATCAGGAAATATTAATATCTGTTTTAAAGGTATAAGTGCAGGTGAACTTGTGCTTCTTTTGGATAAACAGGGCATATGCGTATCCTCTGGTTCAGCGTGTCACGGCAATCACGGCGGACCTTCGCACGTATTAAAGGCTATAGGAAAGACTGATGAAGAAAGCCTTGCTTCAATAAGACTCACATTTAATCATACATTAAATCAAAATCAGGCTGATTACTGCATTGATTGTATTAAGAAAAATGTTGCAGCATTACGGAAAATTAAAAATGATTAAAATAAATCTTGAAACTATAAAAAATAATGCACTTTACAAAAAGCGAAAAATATATCAAAAGATTAATATAATATCAGCCCACAAGTATGAAAGCAAAATCCATACTGAGGGGCTGATATATGCTGTAAATTAATGCTGCAGATGCAGTGGCAGATACTTGGTCTTTTCAGATATTAATAAACATATATGGAGCAATCAGTCTACAGAAAAGCTGGTGATGATAACCCTTATGTGCTTATATAGATACGAATTCAGGCTTTCTTTCCTTGAATATGGTATAATAGTTAAATCCTGTATTTTTAAGCATATCAGTGATTATTTCATAGGAATATGCAATATGGCAGGCTTTATGGGCATCAGAACCTGTTGTTATAATCTCGCCGCCAAGTGAGCGGTACATTTTTACTATATCAAGGCAGGGATTAGGATTTTTAAGTCCGTATTTAAGTCCTGCGGTATTGATTTCAATGCCTTTGCCCTTGTCAATAAGAAGTCTTAGGATTGTATCGAAATAATCATAATAATCTTTCCAGTTATAATCATTATCCTGATCAGGAGCATATCTTACAATATAATCAAGATGTCCGTATACATCAAAGTTATCGCAAGTTTTAATGCAGTCGGTTATTGCTTCATAATATCTGCTTATTGCATCTTTTACGGACACATTATCCCAGAATTCAGGATAATAAGGGTCGTTGCCATATACAAGATGTGATGAACCAATTATAAAATCAAGTCTGCCAGTAGGGTCGTAGTTGTTGATTTTATCTTTAGCAGAAGAAAGAAGTCCCTGTTCGACACCAATTCCAATAAAAATATCATTTTTATAACGCTCTTTTAATTCAAGCAGTTCGTCTGTATATTTGTCATAATCAAGGGCAAATACAACATTTCCGTCCTCTAAAGGGTAATCGTAGTCGTTGTGTTCTGTAAAACATATGCTTTTTAACTGCATATTGATGGCATTTTTGATTATATTCTCAGGAGTTTCGGTTGAATCAGACGAAAAATGCGAGTGAAGATGCCAGTCTGAAAGTTCAGGATAAGTTCTCATATATGTCTTCTCCATTTCATAAGTAAAATTAGATTGTTATTATGTGGGCTGCTAAACAATCACGATGTATAAGTGAGCAGTAAAGATTATTCTGATACTCACATCATATTTATAATTATTATATTGTTGATTATAGCATTATTAGTTTGAAAATGGTACTAAAGCCCTTGAAAATATTTGAATTGATTGTTATTATGTAAACGTATTTTTACATTCTTTACACAAAATGCACAATTTCTTTACTTTTATTAAGTATAGATAAATCTTTATTAACAGATAATTAGTATGTGCAGGACAGGAGAAAAAAGTGAATATTGAGTTAGTTGGCAATTTGTTTATGTTTGCAGGCGGCATCGGTATGTTCTTATATGGAATGAACATAATGGCAGATGGTATGCAAAAGTCAGCGGGAAGCAAGATGAAACAGCTCATAGGCTATCTTACAAGGAACAGATTATTAGCTGTTCTTGTTGGAGCATTTATAACAGCCATAATTCAGAGTAGTGGCGCGACAACAGTTATGGTTGTTGGATTTGTTAATGCTGGTCTTATGACACTTGTACAGGCTGTAGGAGTTATAATGGGTGCTAACATTGGTACAACCATAACAGCATGGATTGTATCTTTAGGACAGCTCGGAGATGCTGTCAAAGTGTTAAAGCCATCATTTTATGCACCTCTGCTTGTAGGAATCGGTGCAATTCTTGTATTGTTTAGTAAGAAGCCTAAAAAGAAAATGGCAGGAGAGATAGTTGTAGGTATCGGACTTTTATTCTTAGGACTTGATTTTATGTCAGAGTCGATATCTCCATATACAGATGCACCTATTTTTTCAAAAGCGTTTGAAGTAGTAGGAAGTAATCCATTATTGGGCATTGCAATTGGTATTGTAGTAACAGCAATTCTACAAAGCTCTTCTGCATCAGTAGGTATATTACAGACACTCGCAATTAATGGAGTGGTTACTACCAATGCGGCAGTATTTATTACGTTGGGGCAGAATATAGGTTCGTGTGTAACTGCAATTATATCAAGTGCTGGTACAACAAGGAATGCAAAGAGAGCAGCTTGTATGCATCTTTTATTTAATGTTGCGGGAGCGGTTATATTTGGAACAGGTGCTTTTATATTATTTATGTTTAAACCTGCGTTAGCTGTGCATAATATAACAAGTGTGGAAATATCTATATTCCATACGTTCTTTAACATAATATGTACAACTATAATGATGCCATTTGGAAGTCTGCTTGTTAAACTTTCAGGCATAATTATAAGAGAGAAGACTGAAGATGAAGAAAATGCTTCATTAGAGGCAAGCGACAGTTATGCGGCAGAGTTATCAAGACATTTTGACAGCAGAATATTAGAACAGCCATCAGTAGCGGTTGACAGGGCACTCAGCGAAGTTATCATAATGGGCAATCTGTCACTGGATAATATAAAATATTCGGTAAGTGCTGTTATGAACAATGATCAGGATATGATAGACAAAGTCATAGAAACGGAACACAAGGTTGACCTCTATGAAAAGTATCTTACAGAATATCTCATAAAGGTTAATAATCTTTCCATAACGGAAGAACAACATTTACTTATTAATGATTTATTCCATGCGATTATTGATATTGAGAGAGTGTCAGACCATGCAGAGAATATGTCTGATCTTGCCAAATACAAGATAGATAATGAAATAATATTCTCCCAGCATGGAATGGAAGAACTCAAGAAGTTATCTGAAAAGGTTATTGTCTGTTTCTCAGAGGCAATTAAAGCCAGGGAAAAGTTCAGCAGGGTTGCAGCAGATAATGTATGCCGTATAGAAGACGAGGTTGATGATTTAGAAGAAGAATTAAGAAATAAACATATCGAGAGATTATCTTCTGGATTATGTAAGCCATCTAATGGTGTTGTATTCCTTGATATTTTGTCTAATCTTGAGAGAATGTCAGATCACGCTAATAATCTTGCAGACTGTGTGTTAGCAGAGATAAAAGAGAAAAAATAAGCTGATTAGTGAGTTTCAGAACAGACTAGATATAATAAGATTAATGGAATATGGTAAAAAGTTTAATTTGAATGGCGAAATATACAATAATTTGTAAAAAATAGGAATTAACACTTGATATTTTAAATTGTTTTATGTAGAATACAATGTAGTTGATTTTTTATTAACAATCTTTATATTAGGAGGATTTATTTTTATGTCAGTAAAAGTTGCGATTAATGGTTTTGGACGTATCGGTAGACTTGCATTCAGACAGATGTTCGGTGCAGAAGGATACGAAGTAGTTGCTATCAACGATTTAACAAGCCCTAAGATGTTAGCTCATCTTTTAAAGTATGATTCATCACAGGGAAGATATGTTGATTTCGGTGAGGAAGATCAGGTAACAGCTGATGATGAAGCTGGTACAATTACAGTAAAGGGTAAGACAATTAAGATCTACAAAGAGCCAGATGCTAACAACTGCCCATGGGGAGATCTTGATGTTGACGTAGTTCTTGAGTGCTCAGGTTTCTATACATCAAAGGCTAAGGCTCAGGCTCATATCAATGCAGGTGCTAAGAAGGTTGTTATCTCAGCTCCAGCTGGTAACGATTTAAAGACAATCGTTTACAATGTTAACCACGAAACACTTACAGCAGATGATCAGATTATCTCAGCTGCATCTTGTACAACTAACTGCTTAGCTCCTATGGCTAAGGCTCTTAATGACTGTGCAACAATCGAATCAGGTATTATGTGCACAATTCACGCTTACACAGGTGACCAGATGATACTTGATGGACCTCAGAGAAAGGGTGATTTAAGAAGATCAAGAGCTGGTGCTTGCAACATCGTTCCTAACTCAACAGGTGCTGCTAAGGCTATCGGTCTTGTTATCCCAGAACTTAATGGAAAGCTTATTGGAGCTGCTCAGAGAGTTCCTACACCTACAGGTTCTACAACAATCCTTAACGCTGTTGTAGCTAAGAAGGTTACTGTTGATGAAGTTAATGCTGCTATGAAGGCTGCTGCTACAGAAAGCTTTGGTTACAATGAAGAACTTATCGTATCTAGCGATATCGTTGGAATGAGATTTGGTTCATTATTCGATGCTACACAGACAATGGTTAACGAACTTCCAAACGGTGGATGCCAGGTTCAGGTAGTTTCTTGGTATGATAACGAGAACTCATACACAAGCCAGATGGTTAGAACAATTAAGTACTTCGCTGAATTAAGCAAGTAATTATAATATACATTGACCATTAAGGGTTAATTTATTTAACTTGTAATAATACCGGAGATGAGAATTCATTCTCCGGTATTTTGATAAGTATGTTAAGACTGTCCTGCTGTATGGCGGGACAGAACAGGCATACCTGGGTTGTTTACAGGTCACTGTCAATAAGCTAGTAATGATAATTTGGAGGATATAGATATGCTTAATAAGAAGTCAGTTGATGATATCAACGTTAATGGCAAAAGAGTTTTATGCAGATGTGATTTTAATGTACCATTAGATGGTGATAAGATTACAGATGAAACACGTCTTGTTGCTGCACTTCCAACAATAAAGAAGTTAATAGCTGATGGAGGAAAGGTTATTCTTTGCTCACATCTTGGTAAGCCAAAGGGAGCTGATAAGGCATTTTCATTAGCACCAGTTGCTAAAAGACTTTCAGAGCTTCTTGGACAGGAAGTTAAGTTCGCTGCTGATGATACAGTAGTTGGTGACAATGCAAGAGCTGCTGTTGAAGCTATGAATAATGGAGATGTTATTCTTCTTGAGAACACACGTTTCAGAGCAGAAGAGACAAAGAATGGTGATGAATTCTCTAAGGATTTAGCTTCAATCGCTGATGTATTTGTTAATGATGCTTTCGGTACAGCACACAGAGCACACTGCTCTAACGTAGGTGTAACAAAGTATGTTGATACAGCAGTAGTTGGTTACCTTATGCAGAAAGAAATAGATTTCCTTGGAAATGCTGTTAATAATCCAGTAAGGCCTTTCGTAGCTATTCTTGGTGGTTCAAAGGTGTCTTCAAAGATTTCTGTTATTAACAACCTTCTTGATAAGGTTGATACACTTATTATCGGTGGCGGTATGTCATACACATTCCAGAAGGCTCATGGTGGTCACGTTGGACAGTCATTAGTTGAAGAAGATTATCTTGACTATGCTAAGGAAATGATGGCTAAGGCTGAAGCTAAGGGTGTTAAGATGCTTATTCCTGTTGATACAGTAGTAACAAAGGAATTCAAGAACGATACTCCTTTCCATGTAGTTGAAGCTGGATGCCAGGAAGATGATGATATGGGTATGGATATCGGACCTAAGACTTGTGAGCTTTACAAGGATGCTCTTAAGGATGCCAAGACAGTAGTATGGAATGGACCTATGGGTGTATTTGAATTCCCTAACTTTGCAAAGGGAACTATTGCTGTTGCAGAAGAATTAGCTCAGCTTACAGATGCTACTACAATTATCGGTGGTGGTGATTCAGCAGCCGCAGTTAATAACCTTGGTTTCGGTGATAAGATGACACATATTTCAACAGGTGGCGGTGCTTCACTTGAATTCCTTGAAGGTAAGGAACTCCCAGGTGTAGTAGCAGCTAATGACAAATAGAGTGTTTACTGACATAAACATATAGCTTTGATTGGTTAATTGACAGTTAATTCAGTCGGGCAATACACAAAAGGAGCTGTATATTGATATATACGGCTCCTTTTGTTTGAAAATAATCATAAAACTAAGCTTGTCTTAATACAATATGTTGTATATATAAAATACTTAGGTACATACATTGTATTTATTTTAAATATTTGCATTATTAGTGGCTTTTTATAAATTTGTATGATATAATTTTTTTATTAAAATAACTGAGCTGGTAATAATGATAAATAAGCTGATCAGTTATATTGTATGGAGGCGTGATTGTAGTATGAGGAAGAAGATAGTTGCGGGAAACTGGAAAATGAATATGACACCAAAGGAAGCAGTATCGCTTGTATGTGAGCTTCGTGATAAGTTCTCTAATCGTGATGTTGATGTAGTGTTTTGTGTTCCATCAATAGACATTATACCAGTTGTAGACGCAGTCAAAGGAACAGATATTAAGGTTGGTGCCGAGAATATGCACTATGAAGAAAAAGGTGCATATACGGGTGAGATTTCACCAGGAATGTTAAAAGAGGCTGGTGTTGATTATGTTATAGTTGGACATTCAGAAAGAAGACAATATTTTGGTGAAGATGATGAGTGCATCAACCGCAAAGTAAGAAAAGCAATTGAATATGGATTGACACCTATTATATGCTGTGGTGAGACTATCCAGCAGAGAGAAGAAGGCATAACATTGGATTTCATTAATAAGCAGATTGACGCAGCATTTTTACAGGTGTCAGCTAAAGATGCTATGAAGTGTGTTATTGCATATGAACCTATATGGGCTATTGGAACAGGCAGGGTTGCTACATCAGCTCAGGCTCAGGAAGTATGTGAGGCTATAAGATTAGATATAAGGAAGTTATATGGAGAAGAAGTAGCTTCTTCAATAAGAATTCTTTATGGAGGTTCTGTTAATGCTGGTAATGCTGCAGAATTATTTAGGCAGCCTGATATAGATGGCGGTCTTGTAGGCGGTGCAAGTCTTAAGCCGGATTTTTGTGAAATTGTTAATTACAATATATAATAAGATACATAGTAAGCCATATACGGAAGTAATTCCAGGTATGGCTTATTGCTTTTTAATATAATTATAATTATTCTAAATTGCAAATTAGTAATAAGTATGCTATCATACAACAGGAATAATTAGAGAGAATATTAAAGATATTGCTATCTTAGAAAAGAGGAAAAAAATATGAGTAAGAAACCAGTTGTATTAATGGTACTTGATGGTTATGGTTTAAGTGATAGAACAGAGGGTAATGCAATAGCTATGGCTAATACTCCTGTTATGGATAAGTTAATGAAAGAATATCCATTTGTTAAGGGTAACGCATCTGGACTTTATGTAGGTCTTCCAGATGGTCAGATGGGTAATTCAGAAGTTGGACATATGAATATTGGTGCTGGCAGGATTATATATCAGGATCTTACAAGAATAACAAAGGCTATAGAAGACGGAGAGTTCTATAAGAATGAAGAACTTCTTGCTGCTATGGAGAATTGCAAGAAGAATAATTCCGATTTACATCTTTTCGGACTTTTATCAGATGGTGGTGTTCATAGCCACATTTCACATATATATGGTTTACTTGAGATGGCTAAGAAGAATGGAGTTTCTAATGTATATGTACACGCTTTCCTTGATGGACGTGATACACCTCCAGCTTCAGCTAAAGATTTTGTAGCCAGGCTTGAAGACAAGATGGCAGAGATTGGTGTTGGTAAAGTAGCTTCTTTAGCGGGAAGATACTATGCTATGGATAGAGATAATAACTGGGACAGAGTAAAGGAAGCATATCTTTCACTTACAACAGGTGAAGGAAAGTCAGCAGATAATGCAGTTAAGGCACTTGAAGAGTCTTATGCGGCAGATGTTACAGATGAATTCGTTGTTCCTACAGTAATAACAGAGAATGGCAAGCCACTTTCAGTTGTTAAGCCTGACGATTCAGTAATATTCTTTAACTTCCGTCCAGATAGAGCAAGAGAGATGACAAGAGCTTTCTGTGATGATAAGTTTACAGGTTTTGAAAGAGAATATATTCCAACTACATTTGTATGCTTCAAGGATTATGATGAATCAATCCCTAACAAGTTAGTTGCATTCAAGAAAGAAGAAATCAAGAATACATTTGGCGAATTCCTTGCTAATAATGGCAAGAAGCAGCTTCGTCTTGCTGAGACAGAGAAGTATGCACATGTAACATTTTTCTTTAATGGTGGTGTTGAAGATCCTAATGTAGATGAGTTCAGACTTCTTGTTAACTCACCTAAGGATGTCCCAACATATGACCTTAAGCCAGAGATGAGTGCTCCAGAGGTTGGTATGGATTTAGTTGAGGCAATTAAGTCAGATAAGTATGATGTTATCGTAATCAACTTCGCGAACCCTGATATGGTTGGTCACACAGGTGTTATTCCGGCAGCAGTTAAGGCTGTAGAAAAGGTAGATGAGCTTGTTGGCAAGGCTGTACAGGCTGTTAAGGATGTTGACGGAGTATTATTCATATGTGCTGACCATGGTAACGCAGAGAAGATGATAGATTATGAAACAGGTGCACCACATACAGCACATACAACTAATCCAGTTCCATTTATTCTTGTCAATTATGATGAAGCATATACACTTAGAGAAGGTGGAAGACTTTGTGATATAGCTCCAACTCTTATTGAGATTATGGGAATGGAGAAGCCGGCAGAGATGACAGGAGAATCACTTCTTATTAAGAAATAATTCATAGATAGGATTATATAGTGCATAGATGGACAATTAGTTATAGATATTAGTTGCACATTTAATATTTATTTGTTATAATCAATTCATTGTGATTATTGCAATAGGAGGTTTGATATATGTTTGGTATGTCATGGGCTGATACATTAAGAATAGTCTTAATGGGTATATTTATATTAGTATGTATATTTTTAACAATAGTAGTTCTTATGCAGGAAAGTAAACAGAATGGTTTATCAGGTGCTATTAGTGGTGCTGCTGATACTTACTGGGGTAAGAATAAAGGTCGTTCAATGGAAGGTAAGCTTGTAACTATTACTAAAGTTCTTGCTGTATTATTCGTTGTAATAGCTATTATTTTAAATATTAATTTCTAATTGATAACATTAACGCTCTTAAGATATAGTATCTTAAGGGCGTTTTTGTGTAATAAATATTAAATATATATTATATTGCAGATTGATGTTGAATTATAGTAATGGAATGGAGGAAACTATGAAAAGTAGTGTTTTCAAGGAAAGAAGGAAAAACCTTGCTGATCTGATACTCAATAATGAATTATATGTTCCTATGAAGACAAAGGAGATAGCAATTCTTCTTGGTATTCCTAAAGAATTAAGACACGAACTTCAGGAGGTTCTTGATTCTTTAGTTGCAGACGGAACTATAGGTGTAAGCAAGAAGGGGAAATATATGAAGCCTGATAATGTTGCACTTGTAGGAACATTTGAGAGTACAAGCAGGGGATTTGGTTTTGTTGTTGTAGATGGGCAGGATGATGATATATTTGTCAAAGCAAGTGATACTAAGGATGCTTTTTATCACGACAAAGTTAAAGTTGTAATTACAGCACAGAAGAATGGTGATAGAAGACGTGAAGGTAAGATAATAGAGATATTAGACCACGAAGTTAAGACTTTGGTTGGAACATATCAGAAGAATAAGAATTTTGGATTTGTTGTGCCTGATAACCAGAAGATTGGCTGTGATATATTCGTATCTAAGGAACACGAAATAGGAGCGGTTACAGGCAGTAAAGTAGTAGTTAAGATAAGCAGCTACGGCAGTGCAAGAAAGAATCCTGAGGGTAAGATAATTGAAGTAATCGGACATATGGATGATCCGGGAACAGACATTTTATCAATAGTAAAAGCCTATGACCTGCCAGAAGAATTTCCAGATAGTGTTAAGAAGGAATTAAAGGGCATACCAGATGAGGTTGATGGCAATGATATAGCAGGCAGGACGGATCTGCGAGATGTTGTTATGGTGACAATAGACGGCGAGGATTCTAAGGATTTAGATGATGCAGTATCATTAACTAAAGAAAATGATATATATCATCTTGGTGTGCATATTGCTGATGTAAGCCATTATGTTAAAGAGGACAGTCCACTTGATAAGGAAGCTCTTAAGAGAGGAACAAGCGTGTATCTGGTTGACAGGGTTATTCCGATGATACCGCACCAGCTTTCCAATGGAATATGTTCGTTGAATGAAGGATGTGACAGACTGGCATTAAGCTGTCTTATGGATATAGATATGAAAGGTAACATAATAGGCCATAAGATATGCGAGTCAGTTATCAATGTAAATAGAAGAATGACTTATACATCTGTTAAAAAGATACTTGAAGATAATGATAAAGAAGAATGTGCAAAGTACAGTGAGCTTGTAGATATGTTTAAGCTTATGCAGGAATGTGCTGATATATTAAGAAAGAAAAGATTTAAGAGAGGTTCAATAGATTTTGACTTTCCTGAATCTAAGATTATTCTTGATAAAGATGGACGGCCTGTAGATATTAAGCCATATGACAGAAATGAAGCAACTAAGCTTATAGAAGATTTTATGCTTGCTGCTAATGAGACAGTAGCAGAAGATTATTTCTGGCAGGAAGTACCATTTCTTTATAGAACACACGAAAATCCTGACCCGGAAAAGATATTAAAATTATCTACATTTATTAATAATTTTGGATATTCAATGCATATAACTGATGAAATTCATCCTAAAGAATTACAGAAGCTTCTTGAAAAAATAGCGGGAAGTGACGAGGAAAATCTTATAAGCAGACTTACATTAAGGTCTATGAAGAAGGCTAAGTATACAGCGGAATGTATTGGACATTTCGGACTTGCGGCAAAATATTACTGCCATTTTACTTCGCCAATAAGAAGATATCCGGATTTGCAAATTCATAGAATAATTAAAGAATGTCTTCATGGAGGAATGAGTGAGAAGCGAAAGCTTCATTATGATAAAATCCTTCCAGATGTTGCAGAACAGGCGAGTGCAACTGAACGCCGTGCAGATGAGGCAGAAAGAGATACTGATAAGCTGAAAATGGTTCAGTATATGAGTGCACATATCGGAGAGTATTTTGATGGTGTAATATCAGGAGTAACGAATTGGGGCATATATGTTGAACTTCCTAATACAATAGAAGGAATGGTTTCTGTCAATAATATGCGTGGTTACTATGTATTTGATGAAAATCATTACGAGATGTTTAATGAAACAACTCATCAGACATATAAGCTTGGACAGAAAGTCAGGGTTGTTGTTGTTGATACTAATGAAATATCAAGAACGATAGATTTTATGTTTGCACAGGATTATGAAGAATAGTAAGCAATTAAGTAATTAGATAATGGAGGATATGTATGGGCAAAGACAGCGCAAGCGGCAACAGATTAATTGCCAACAACAAGAAAGCGTATTTTGATTACTTTATAGAAGATAAGCTTGAAGCAGGGCTTGAACTTTGCGGAACTGAGGTTAAGTCAATAAGACAGGGAAAATGTTCTATCAAAGAGTCATATATACAGATAATTAATGGGGAAGTATTTGCCATTAATATGAATATCACACCTTATGAAAAAGGTAATATTTTCAATAAAGACCCATTAAGACCTAAGAAGCTGCTTCTTCATAAAAGTGAGATTAATAAGCTTGCAGGACAGCTTTCTACCAAGGGCTATACACTTGTGCCATTGCAGGTTTATCTGAAATATGGCAAGGTTAAAATGCAGATAGGTCTTGCAAAAGGTAAGAAGAATTACGATAAGAGAGATTCAATAGCGAAGAAAGACCAGCAGCGGGAGGCAGCTAAGGACTTTAAGATTAGAAATCTGGGGTAGGTTTTGAATGGTTAGATTGCAATGATGAGGGTGTTCGGCTGGTAAAGGCAAAACTTTTAAGGTGAGCACTTTTGTGCTCATCTTATCATAATTTATAAAAAAATTAATTTTTTATTTATAAGAATATATTGACTTTAAGTGGTATATAATGTTATATATTATATGGTCGTTAAAGACTATAATTTAATATATGGGCTTGTAAAGGTTTCGACAGGGGTTTTGAAACTGGTGAAGCTATCCGTATGCAATGCGTTAAATGGCAAACTTAAATATAAACGCTGAAGATAATTTAGCATACGCTGCCTAAGTTGCAGCAGTCTGACCTAGAGCACTCACACTTTAGGATCCAGGCTTCGAATATGTGAGAAACGACATAGCTTAAGCTTTGCGGTTATGGACGTATTATGAAGCTACTAAGTGCATAAGGGTGTTAGTTCCCGTATGCATAAGGGAATGTCAAATAACTGACTATGATAGTAGAAGAACAGCGGATGGGCTTTTGGACAGGGGTTCGACTCCCCTCAGGTCCACTTAGCAACTTTTCAATTTTTATATTAACAAAAGAATATGTCATTATAAAAATTTCTTATAAAAACCAGAGCAATTTTTATTTGACTTTTTAAAAAATAAGAAATATAATATCTAACAAACGAGTAGCAGACTAGCGTAAATCCAGTTTTGCTGCTCTTTTTTTGTGCGTAATTATACGCATTTTAATAATTATATAATTGTCATTAAAAAGTGTGTAGCTTATCAGCGTAAGTCCAGCTTACGGGATAAATACACACTTTTTTTATGCAGAAAAAGGAGGATTTTGATGGCAGAAAGTAACAGAATGAGAGAAATGCCAGTAAATAGGCTTATGGTACAGATGGGTATACCAATGATTTTATCAATGGCATTACAGGCGGTTTACAATATTGTAGACAGTGCATTCGTTGGAAATATGAAAGTTGGAAGTGAAGCGGCACTTAATGCACTGACATTGGTATTTCCTGTTCAAATGCTTATGGTGGCAATAGGAATTGGAACAGGTGTAGGAACAAACGCACTTCTTGCAAGAACGCTTGGACAAGGTAATAACAAGAAAGCTGCCAAGATTGCAGGAAACAGTCTGTTTCTTGGAGTAATTATTTATGCGGTATGTTTATTATTTGGTGTTTTTGGGGTGAAAGCATATATTTCTTCACAGACTGTTGATACAGAAGTTATTTTGATGGGAGTAAGCTATCTTAGAATATGTTGTGTTATTTCCTTTGGAATTATATTCTTTTCGTTGTTTGAGAAATTATTGCAGGCAACAGGACGTTCACTTTATTCCACAATAGGACAGGTAGTTGGGGCAGTTGTAAATATTGTTCTGGACCCAATTATGATATATGGTATAGGACCTGTTCCACAGATGGGAGTAAAAGGTGCTGCATATGCAACAGTTATTGGTCAGGTTGTATCAGCAGGATTATTATTTATTTTCCATATAAAATTAAATAAGGAATTTGAGCATAGTGTTAAATATATGAAGCCAGATGCCGGAATTATAAAAGAAATTTATGCAATCGGACTTCCGGCGATTATAGCACAGGCTCTTATGTCTATTATGGTTTACGTTATGAATTTGATTTTGAAGTTCAATCCTTCTGCACAGACGGCATATGGACTGTTTTATAAAGTACAGCAGTTTGTATTGTTCTTAGCTTTTGGTTTAAGAGATGCAATTACACCAATAATAGCATTTGCTTATGGAATGGGAAGTAGAAAGAGAATAGAAGACGGAATAAAATATGGTCTTATATATACAATTGTACTTATGATTGCAGGGGCAGCAATTACAGAGATTTTTCCAGGTGCATTTGCAGCTTTATTTAATGCAGGGCAGTCAAGAGAATATTTCATAGGAGCAATGAGAATTATTTCAATAAGTTTTATATTTGCAGGAATAAATGTTGCGTATCAGGGAATTTATCAGGCATTAAATGGTGGAATAGAGTCACTGGTTATATCGCTTCTTAGACAGCTTATTATAATATTGCCATTGGCGGGAATATTTTCTGCTTTTGTAAGAAATGGACAGGCTGGTGTATCGCTTATCTGGTGGGCATTTCCAATAACAGAGATTATCGCTTGTCTGGCTGGATATGTATTTTTAAAGAAAATCAGAAAAAATAAAGTAGAGAAGTTAAGTGAATAAATTCATAAAATGGATTAGTCTGTGACAAATCTGAAATAAGAAAAATTTTAATTGAATGAGGAGGCTTACATATGGCAAATAAAATTATTACAATCAGCAGGGAGTTTGGAAGCGGTGGACGATTTATCGGAGAAGAAGTCGCTAAGAAGCTGGGAATGAAATATTATGATAAAGATATAATCAGCCAGATAGCAGAAAAGTTGGGATTTTCAAAAGAGTATATCAGTCAGAATGCAGAACTATCACCTAAAAAAGGGTTGTTTGCATATGCACTTACAGGACGTGATACAACAGGAAAATCAGTAGAAGATATGGTGTATGAGGCTCAGAGAAAAGTAATTCTTGAAATAGCAGAAAATGATAGCTGTGTAATTATAGGAAGAAATGCTGATTATATATTAAAAGACAGGACGGATGTTATTAATATTTTTATACACGCAGATATGCCTGAAAAAGTAAAGAGAATATGCAGATTATATAATGTCACAGAAACTGAGGCTGTAGCGATGACAGCAGATATTGATAAAAGACGCATGACTAACTATCGTTATTATACAGACCAGAAGTGGGGAATGGCACGAAATTACACATTGACATTAAATAGTTCACAGCTAGGGTATGATATGTGTGAGAAGATTATAATGGAATGTGCACAGCAGTAGATTTTTATATGTAGTGATAAGATTTAATAGTTGAATTGATTGCATTTGTGTGCTGATTATTTTATTATTAATGCAAAGCAATTTACAATTCCTGCGAGGAGTTTAAATACTTTGACTAAAGGCAATTATTATAGAATTGGAGGAATATATTATGTCCGCAGATAAGACTAATGTTATGAGAAGTCTTGACCAGAAGAAGATTAAATATAAAGTACACGAATATAAGGAGTCAGGTGCAGTAAGCGGTGTGGAAGTTGCGGCGGCACTTGGACAAGACCCTAAGAGAGCATTTAAGACACTTGTTACAATAGGCAAGAGCGGCAATCATTACGTGTTTATGGTTCCTGTAGCAGAAGAACTCGACCTTAAGAAAGCTGCCAAATGTGTAGGTGAGAAGAATATTGAGATGATAAAGTCAAAGGAACTGCTTCCGCTTACAGGTTATATTCACGGTGGCTGTTCACCGGTTGGTATGAAGAAGTTCTTCAGGACAGTTATAGATAAGAGTGTGCTTGATATTGAAGATACAATATTTTTCAGTGCTGGAAAGATAGGATTTCAGATAGAAACCGATTACAGCGAATTAAAGAAAGTGATAAAGATAGAAGAAGATGATATTACTGTTGAATAGGAGGTCTGCATATGGACAAGGAAGTCAAGAAGCATATGGTTGGCGGGTATGAGTTTAATACTAAAGAAGATGCCCAGTTGGCCAAAGATGAACTTAATGCTATTAAATATGTGTCGGCAAAGACTAATACGAAAGATCCTAAGCAGGTATATAATCTTTATAATAAAATAATAGAACGTAAATTATTCTCGACACAGATAGGAATGAATTACCTTAAGCAGTTACAGACATTTTTATACAAGAGCAGTGAGATACCTAATGACAAAATCCAGCCTATCCCGATAAATGCGGATACACAGGAAGCACTCGACAAACGAAAGGAACAGATAGAATTTAAGAGTGAACTAAGAAATCTGTCTATTCAGGTAGCAAAATACAGGAATAATTTCATAAGGGCTATGGTATTAAATATTATTCTTGTTATAGTAATTATTGCGATGTTTGTAATATTAAAGACAAGTTCTAACCCTAATATATTAAATTATGAGGTCACTATCCAGAACAGGTATGCCCAGTGGCAGCAGGAATTGCAGTCGGAAGAGGAGTCTTTAAAGGCAAGGGAGCAGGAACTTAACAATAAAAAGAGGTAATTAAAAAGCAGTAAACACATTTTCTTAACATTAAGGACACATTTTTAACATAATTATTATTTAATATACAATAAAGAGTGGCAAAATGTGCTTTAGCTTTTGCCTTATATAATATTATAGAAGTTATATAGACATATTTAAAGTAATTATTAACACGGATTGGAGTATACAATGGATAATATTAAAGTATTAATGGTTGATGATGAAAGCAGAATGCGTAAGCTTGTAAGTGATTTCCTTACAAGAAAAGGATATATAGTTATTGAAGCTGGTGACGGAGAGGAAGCACTTGACAGATTTTATGCGGATAAGGATATATCACTTGTTATTCTTGATGTTATGATGCCTAAGATGAATGGCTGGGATGTATGCAGGGAGATTAGAAAGAATTCTAAAGTGCCTATTATTATGCTTACAGCTAAGAGCGATGAATCAAGCGAATTAAATGGATTTGAATGTGGTGCAGATGAATATATAGCAAAGCCTTTCAGTCCTAAGATTCTTACAGCAAGAGTTGATGCGCTTATTAGAAGAAGTTACAGCATTGATAGCAGTGAGGTGACAGATGTAGGTGGAATTATTATTGATAAAGCCGCACATATTGTTAAGATCGACGGACAGGAGATTGATTTAAGCTTTAAGGAATTTGAACTGCTTACATATTTTGTTGATAATAAAGGTCTTGCATTATCAAGGGAGAAGATACTAAATAACGTATGGAATTATGACTATTTTGGAGATGCTAGAACAATAGATACCCACGTTAAGAAGCTTAGAAAGAAGCTGGGAGATAAGGGTGATTATATTAAGACTATATGGGGAATGGGATACAAGTTTGAAATTTAACTTAGTATTAGTTGAGGAATACCAAGATGAATAAACATTCGATTAAATTTAAAATAACGCTGCTGATTGGTGGAATGATATGTGTTCTTATAGTTCTTCTTCTTGTATTTAATATAATATTTTCAGAAAAGTTCTATATGGAAGATAAACAGCAGGAGATGTTGAACGCATATAGTTCAGTAAATGATGCGTGTATACAATATTCAGATGATAGTATTTCAGAAACAGATTTACGGAATAATCTTGAACAGATATCGACCTCTAAGGGCATATCTATGATTATAGTAAATAGTGACTGGACGACTTTTTATGTAAGCACTCACGGAGATGAGATGCTTCTGGAAAGATTGAAAAAGAGTATATTTAATAATGATATTTTCCAGAATATACCATCTAAGAGTAATAGTGATTCATCTAACACAGACGGAAGCACTGATAATAATGGAACTTCTTCTGATAGCAGGAATGGCCAGAACAGCGGAAGTGTCACAGATGATAATAATATGAAAAATGATTTTGGTGATTTGTCAGATAGTGATAAGTCAGCATTATTTGGTGGTAATTCTGATAACAATGGTGATAAGAAGACACCTCCGGAAAAGATTATCGATATGTCAGGCAACGGAGCTAACGAGGTCAGGGAGATTATACTTGAGAATGATAAATATACAGTTCAGGAAGTATATGACAGTCGTCTGTTAGATGACTATATCGAATTATGGGGAACATTGGATAATGGTGATTTTATTCTTATAAGGACTCCTATACAGAGTGTCAAAGATAACGTGCACATTTCTAATACGCTTATAACTTATGTTGGTATAGGAACACTTCTTATAGGTGTTGTTGCGGCATTTGTGTTATCCTCATATATCTCACGTCCTATAAAGCAGCTTTCTGATATAGCAGAGAGAATGTCTAACCTTGATTTTGAGGCACATTATGAGGGCGATGATAAAGGTGAGATAGGACTTTTGGGAGATAGTATGAATAATATGTCCCATAAGCTTGAGGAGAATATTTCACAGCTTAAGGCTGCCAACCTTGAACTCCAAAGAGATATTGATAAGAAGGAAAAGCTTGAGCAGATGAGAACAGATTTCTTATCAAATGTATCACACGAATTAAAAACACCTATAGCACTTATTCAGGGCTATGCAGAGGGGCTTAAGGAAGGCATTACAGATGATCCGGAGAGTATGGATTTCTACTGTGATGTTATTATAGATGAAGCCAACAAGATGAATAATATGGTGAAGAGACTTCTTACGCTTAACCAGATTGAATTTGGTGAAGATGAGCTCGTTATGGAAAGATTCGATATTAATGAGCTTGTAAAGTCAGTAGCCGCCGCTAATGAATTAAGGGCTTCACAGAAGGAACTAACAATACAGACATTTATGAGTGAAGAACCTCTTTATGTATGGGCAGATGAATATAAGGTTGAAGAGGTGATAACTAATTATATCTCTAATGCAATTAATCACTGCTGTAATGAGAACATCATTAAAGTGAATGTTGAACAGATTGATAAAGATAATGTAAGGGTTACTGTATACAATTCTGGAAAGAATATACCCGAGGAGGATATTGAACATATATGGGAGAAGTTCTATAAGGTAGATAAAGCCAGAACAAGAGAGTATGGCGGTAACGGAATAGGGCTTTCAATTGTTAAGGCGATTGTTGAATCTATGGGCAAGCAATGCGGTGTGAGAAATGTTTCTGATGGAGTTGAGTTCTGGTTTGACCTTGATTGCAAATTATGATAGAATTCATATAGTTGAATTGAATTGTGGTGCGTATTAGAGGAACGCAGGAATGGAGATTATATGAAGAAGATAGCTATAGCTGTCTTGTCAGCAGTATGTGTATTTGCGCTGGCAGGTTGTGCTGATGATGTAACAATGGACAATGAACAGAATGATATTGTAGCTGAATACATAGCAGGTACTCTGCTTAGACATTCCTATGCTAATGAATGGAAGTATTCTAAGCTTAGTAATCCAACATTTAATAAGTCAGGACAGAGTACAACAACTACTGGAAAGAATAATACTACTGGTACAACAGCAGCTAACAAGCAGACAACAACAGCCGTGGGACAGACAGGTACGACAAGTACAACAGGAACAACTCAGGCAGGTATTAAGGCGGCAAGCATTACTGAAGCCTTAGGTCTTAGTGGTGTTACTGTTAGCTATAAGAAGGTATCGGTAGGTAACAGATATCCAACAGATGCATATGCTGTATGTGTTCCGGCAGATAGCGGCTGTAAGGTAGTAGCAGTTGAGTTTACAATTAAGAATACAGGTTCAGCGGTATATAATGCAACAACTAAGTCAGCTAATGTCACAATGAAGCTTAGTGCAGGAAGTGGCACTTACACACAGTATAAGTCAATGTTAAAGAATGATATATGTAATCTTGATAAGGTTACAATCAATGCAGGAGAGGAATATACAGCGGCAGCAGTATTTCAGGTTTCAACAACAGATGCCGGAGCTTCTGGTATGAAGCTTGAAGTGTTATCTGGAACACAGCAGGTAGAAACAATTAATTTACAGTAATATAAAAAGTATCGGAGAGGTCAGATCCTGTCCGATACTTTTTTCATTTTATCTGAAATCTTTTCCTAATACATTTTCTTTAGTATACATAGCAGCTTCATCTGCTGTCAGGATATGTGCAAATGAAGCTCTTTCATTAGGCTTGTAGCCCTCACCATATCCGTTGTATTCAGCGTAAAATGCTGTTTCGTGTGATTCAGGCTTATTCCAGTCATGAAAACCTGAGCCAGCAATCTGAGAGGAATATTCACAGTTTATTAATACGGTCTTTGCGTGTATTCTCCAAGGCCTGCTTAAATAACAAGTTCCATCTGGACAGTTGCCAGTGAAATTACAATTTTCAAATACATAGCCATATTTCTGGTCTTCATATGTAGAAGGTGCGGTATAATAACTGTTGATTTCCTTATTGCGGTTTAAGGCATATAATGTACAATTCTTAAAATATGCAGTAGCACTTCCGAAGATGAAATCAATCTCACCGCTTATAAAGCAGTCTTCATATAATTGTCTTGAGAGAATTCTTGGTGCGAATTCTGTAGGACCTGTAAATCCGCCCGGCTGTTTTTCTTTAAGAGGGAGAGGACCGGTAAAGAGAGTGTCCTGATGACCAAGTAGTTTGCAGTTTTTGAAAGTAATATTATCCCCTTCCGCATATACAGCGATAGCTTGTCCAACCTCAGTACCAAAGCCTGATGAATTCACGAAGGTAATATTATAGGCGTGGAAGTTATTGGCGTGTACAAAGAAAGTATAAGACCTGAAGGTACCACGTTTGGTGTTATCAGGCATAGTCATTAATGCGTAATAGTCTTTGGTTATAATTACGTTATCCATAGACTCACCAATAAGAGTTATATTATTGTGTGTAATCTCAACACGCTCGTTATAAGTACCATTTTTAATAAAAATTGTCTCTGATACTGTTGAGCTGCTTATAGCATCAACAGCTTCCTGAATAGATGTATAGTCACCTGTATTATCTTTTGAAACAGTAATCATATAAGCCTCCATAAATTTTATTAGGTTTACATCTGATGAAATATAGTAAATGCAAAACCTATGTGCTATTATATCATTTTTTTCTTAAGTTAAAATGCTTTTATAGACATAAATATAAAAAAATTGTATACTGATTGATAAAATAAAAAGGTGTATTAAAGGATAAGTGTAAAATGATTAGAATAGTTGAAGATGTAAAAGATGTAAATATATATTTGGGACTGCGTGATAAAGTGGGCTGGATAAAACTTACAAAAGCTCAGGCACAGGAAGCACTTAATAACAGCGTGAAAGTGTTTACTGTATTTGATGATGACAAGCCTATAGGAATGGGAAGGGTTGTTGGAGATAAGGCAGTTATAAGCTATATTCAGGATTTGATAGTGATACCGGAATATCAGGGGAAGCATATCGGAAGTGAACTTATAGAACATATTATAGCGTATGTTAAGTCTATAACAATGGAGGACTCAAGAATGATGTTATGTCTTATGTGTGCCAAGGGACGTGAGATATTCTATGAAAAGCATAATTTTATTGCAAGACCGACAGAGGCGTTAGGACCGGGAATGATTCAGTATATATATTCAGAACAATAAAGCTTGACAATACATAAAAACAATTGTAAACTAAACTGGAATTGAGGTTAACAATCAACCTTAAATCTTTTATGAGGAAGGTAAAGACAAGTGAAAGAGAAGAAGTTTACAGTTTATCAGTTATGTTTTATGGCACTTATGGCGGCAGTTACATGCATATTAGCACCATTATCAATACCTATAGGGCCTATTCCAATATCACTTACTAATCTTGTGGTATATTTTACAGTATATGTGATTGGCCTTAAAGCAGGAACATGCAGTTATTGTTTATATGTGTTATTAGGAGTTGTTGGTCTTCCTGTATTTTCAGGATATGTAGGAGGTCCAGCTAAGATTGCAGGACCAACAGGTGGATATATTGTTGGATTTGTGTTGATGGCACTTATAGGTGGATATGTAATTGAGAAGACTAATCGTAATATGGTTCTTGTTATAATTGCGTGGATAGTTGGAACAATGGTTGATTACGCATTAGGAACAGCATGGTTTGCCTATGTACAGCATTGTACAGTGGGTTACGCACTTAAGGTATGTGTGTATCCATTTATTGTATTTGATCTTATTAAGATAGTAGCAGCTACATTTCTCGGAAAGGCGGTGCGATATGCACTTGTTAAAGCAGGGTTATTATCTAATGATAAGGTAGTAAGCGGGGTAACAGCATAATTTGTTATATATACAGACAACTAATAAAAAGCAGCTTTTCTACAGATAGGAAAGCTGCTTTTTATTAGCGATAAAGATGTGCTGATGTACACATCAATATCCGTATTAATAAATTAAATTGATTGATAATAATCCTGTAGAGCTTATTAAATTAAGCAAGTAAAGTCTTAACGTATTCAGCAATCTTTTCGTCCTTGCAGTTAGCAAAGAAGAGTTCCTGGAACTTTTCTCCAGCTACAGCACCCTTAACAAGATCCTGGTCAAGGTTCTTAAGAACACTGATTAAATCCTGATTAAGAGTAACCTTTCTTACTTCATCAAGAATCTTCTTATTTCTCTGTTCTGGAACAACTCTTTCCTTAGGATAACCACCACCTGGTTCGCCTTCAAATAACTTTTCAAAAATGTATGTAAGGTTTAATTCAGCACCCCAGCCAAATCCCTTAGCGAATGGAAGAGCGATTGCATTACCATCGTTAATCTGCATAAACATATATGCATCTGAAGGGTCAACAACGTGTCCACAAAGAACATTAGGGAATGAGTTAAGTGCAAGCATAGCACCTTCACCAGTACCACAGCCTGTTACTACAAAATCACAAGCACCTGAGTTAAGAAGGATAGCAGCTAATATACCATTCTGTACATATGTAAGCTGAGCTTTGTCATCAGCAGAATACATACCATAGTTGTCTACTGTATGTCCCTTGCTTTCAGCTACTTTCTTAAGATTAGAGTAAATTAAATCATTCTTTGCAGCCTGACTGTTTTCGTTAATTAAAGCGATTCTCATTATTAAAAACCTCATCTTTCCTGATATTATTCCGATTATTACGGATATATTAAATATACTGAAATATATAATATTTGTCAAATTGATAAAATAGCAGATATATGTTAAAATCCCTTAGTGGAAAAGGAGAATGTGTTATGGCAGTTAATAATAAAGATGCTAAAGCAACATTTATGGAAGCTTTAGACGGACTTAAAGAATACGCAAAGGTTAATGGAAATATAGTTACCAAGGACGATGTTAAGAGTTATTTTAACGGACTTGAATTAGATGATAACAGATACTCAATGATAATGGGTTATCTTATGGCTAATAATATTACAATAAATGGAGTAGATGGAGCAGACAATGAATTCCTACATATGCTTGAAAGTACTAAAAATGATGCTGTAAATAATGATGATAATGGAATAGCACAGGAAGATACTTCATATACTGAAACAGACGACGGAATTATTAAAAAGATAAATGTTACAGAGGAAGAGGTTAATAATCTGCCAGAAAAAGAAGTTGTTATGGCGGCTCAGATGATAGCAGATAATATGGACTATTCCGAAGATGATATATATCTTGAAAGATACCAGAAGGAGCTTGAACAGATACAGCCAGTATCAGATACTACAAGAGCTTACCTTTTAATTAATATCGTTGAAGATAATGATAAAGAGTCTTTAAAGCTTTTGTCTGAGTCATATCTTGGAAAAATTGTAGGCTGGGTTGAACCTTTCAGGTGCAGGGGAGTGCTTGCGGCAGACCTTGTTCAGGAGAGTAATCTTTCAATGATGGCTTATATAGGACAGAGGCAGTGGCTTAATAATTACGAATGGAAAGATAAGATAAAAGAGGGAACTACAGAAGATTTAATTCAGGTGCTTAATGAGATTGACAATGAAGTTAAGTATCAGGCAGAAGAAAGTATGCGTATGCTGATTGATGAACAGATGGACAGCAATAAGATATCTGGAAAGGTTCTTAATAAAGTTAATTATGTCAATGACTGGGCAGTAAGATTAAAAGAAGAACTTGGAAGAAAGCCGTCAGTTAAGGAAGTCGCAGAGCGTATGGGTGTATCTGAGGATATTGTAAGGGAAGCTGTATCATTATCTGCAGAGGCAATTGAAGACATAAGCGATGCCAAGACTAATAAAGATAATGATAAGTAAAATGGTAATTAAGTAATGTAATTATACATATGATAAAATGGTAAATAATTAATTATGATAAGCAGTATATTATAAAAGTAATTAATTAAGATAGGTAATAAATATTAGAATTTTTTAATTAAAATTACATATATTATATTGTATCTAAGAGATTTATGTAGTAGAATAATTATAGTTAATAAGAAGAACAATTTAATAATTCCTGGGGCGTGCGAGAACCTCACTTATTTTGATCCTACATTTCATCGACGGGATTCCTATATCTCCATTCTAATGTCGGGCCTCCTCTGAGTGGATGGCAGCGGTATGGATGCGGTAACCCACCTAGCATTGCTAGGAGTCGAAAACGTGAGGAACGGCGCTTTGGGATAATTGTGTTAAGTTACTATGAAGACAATCTTGTTTTCATAGTTTTTTTATTTAACAGGAAATTCCATCAGAATTTCCTGTTAAATAAAAAGCCCTTAGCGAAGATTCACACTTACACGAAGATGTAGTCTGCCACAGATGACCGCATTCAGTACAGGAATGTGCTTTGCACATTCTTCTTTATGTAGTAATAATCAGTGACTTTCAAGAATATATATAATTGATGCTGTACAGGCATAATATATTTGAGAGGTTAGGTTGATATGGTAAAGACCGTAATAATCAGAAAACGGACAATATTTATATATGGATTATTAGTGCTGGTACTGGCAATAGGTGTTGTTGTGCTGGAAACATTTATTAATAAATCCAATAATGACGAATACATAACTTATGCACAGGCGGCAAAGATGATTGCTTATGCCAATGTAGATGATACGCAGGCATTTGAAACAGGAGAAGTGTGGTACAAGCCATATATTGAATATGTCAATATTAATGGATATATGCAGTGTGAAGAGGCTGACGATTATATTATGATGAAAGATGTATACATACTTTCAAAGAAACTTAATGCAGGTGATACAACATTTGAGAGCATTGGAATACAATCACTTAGCCAGTTAAACAATAATAACAGAGTTGTGACTAAGCAGGAATTTATAGATTATTACATATTGCTTCTGCCGTATTGCAGTAGCGGGCAGGAGGTTGAGAGAGTTGAACTTGGAATTGCTGGAACACCTGCGGAGCTTAATGTTAGTGAGTGGGAAATGTATACAACTAAGGGAAAGTATATATTTGACGGAATAATTGCAACACCTTATATAGACAGGCAGGTATTGGCAATAGTAAGGGATAACCGTTTATTGTGTATTGAAAGAAAAATATCTGACGAGGTTGATTACAGTAATGTGTGGCTTAAATATGACAATAACGGAATGTTATATGTGAATTTCTATGGAGTTGAGAAAAAGCTTAAGATAGGCAGGGTTAATGATGACATAGATAATACGCTTGCTGACATTCATCTGAGTAAGGGAAAGGTGAAGAATATATCTGTCAAAAAGGATATTATCAAAGGAAAAGTCCTCTCTGTAACTAATGAATATGTAGAGATAGATGGGTATGGAAAAGTTCCGTTAGATGAACAATTTATAATATATGATAATGTATCAGATGTGAAAACGCATAATTATGATGAGATTATAGTCGGTTATTCACTCCAGCGTTTTATAGTTGCTAATGGAAAGGTATGTGGGGCAATTATTGGCGAAGAATTAAAGCATGATAATATAAGGGTTATGTTAAAGACAACAGGTTACAAGGATTTATTTCATAACAGTGTGTCGCTGTCATCAGATAGTATAATACATATAACCTGTGCAGATGTACAATGGGATATTGCGGCAGGTGAAAGCTTTGATATAGACAGCAATGATGAAAGATTAGCCACGGGGCGTATTGTGCTTAGTACTGATGATGGAAGCATAACGATTAATTCTATTAAGAGAAGTCAGGGAAATCCGTCCTATAAGGGTAATATAGAGCTTGCCTTATATGATGAGGGGATTGCGGTGATTAATGAAATTGATATCGAAGATTATTTAAAAAAAGTTGTGCCTAGCGAAATGCCTGTGTCATTTGGCGTCAATGCATTAAAATGTCAGGCTGTATGTGCAAGAAGCTATGCATATACACAGCTTACGAATAATTATTACAGTGAGTATGGTGCACACATAGATGATAGTGTGTCGTTTCAGGTATACAATAATACATATGACAGTGCAGAGGCTGATGAGGCGGTTATTGCTACGGCTGGAATGGTCGCTGTATACAATGGTGAACTTGTAAAGACTTATTATTATTCGACTTCCTGCGGTTATACAGCTGATGTGTGTGCGTGGGGGAGTGATGAGGATAATTATCCGCAATATGCTTCTGTAAGGGCAGGAACATCTGATTATAATGCTGATATTAAGTCGGAAAAGACATTTGAGCAGTTTATAACGGCCAAAGATAGCAGTGATTATGACAGTGAAGCAGATATGTACCGTTGGAAGACCGTCATAGGTATAAGTGAGCTTACGGCACATTTTAATTCACTTATAGGAAGTTATTTAAGAAAGAACGGCTCGGTATATATATTAGAAAATGGAGAGCCGTCCGATAAAGTGGTTAATGATATAGGAAATATTGCAAGCATTAAAGTGATAGAACGTGGCTGTGGCGGAGTTGTAGCTGCACTTATGGTAGAAGGCAGTAAGGAAACCTGTATTGTCAGAGGAGAAAATGCAGTAAGAAGCCTTATGGGTAATAATAAATGTGCAATAATAACTCAGAGCAGGGAGATATATAATGATATTCTTCCGAGTGCTTTCTGTATATTCAAACCGGTATATGATAATGGCACGCTTGTATCATATGAAATAACAGGAGGCGGCTATGGACACGGAATTGGAATGAGCCAGAATGCAGTTAAGAAAATGTCAGAAACTATGGATTATACAGATATTTTAAAATTCTTCTATAACAAGATAGAGATTAAGAATATAAATGATTAGTGCTTGTAAAATGGATTAAAATAATCTGATAGAGATATAAAAATAGGACTGTTGCAGTGATGCTCCCGTTGTATAACGGAAGGGCATTCAATGTGACAGTCCCGTTTGCTTACTATTTGTACTTATAAGTATGTCGATATTGCTGGTGTCTGTATATCCATTTATTTCAATAATAAATATAGCTTTATTGTTTAGCAGCATTGACGACTGCTTTCTTAGCTTTTTTTGAATGCTTTGAAATACGCCAAGGTCTTAGTATATTCTTCTCGATAAGGGAATTGAACTCAGCACCGAGAAATAATATAAGAATACATATATACATCCATATAAGAAGAAGCATAAAAGTTGTAAGACTTCCATAAGTATATGAGTAGTGTGTCATATATGTAATGTATAATGAGTAAAGTTCAGAGAACAGATACCATCCAATACTTGCAAGAAAAGCACCTGGAATTTCTTCTAAAGGACGTTTTTTAATTGTAGGTATGAACGAATACATTACAGTGAAGAATATTGTAAGCAGAGTAGGAACAAGAAATAACCTGTTGCTGAATATTGCGTTAATAATTGTAATATCAATTGAAAATGCACTAAGATGTCGTTCAATAAATGCTGAAAGGTGTTCGCCAAATACGATTATGACAAGGCTTGTTGCAATTGATAATAGCAGTATTAAAGCATATATGCTTGAAAATAATCTTTGTATTAGCCAGCTTCTTTTAAGCTCGTAATTGTTAATACGGTTAAGGCAGGTCTTTATTGTCATAAAGCCTTTGCCAGCTGACCATATTAAGCCGATAGCAGTTACCGACAGAATTGTTATTGATGAAGAATTCTCAATATCAACTATTATGTTTAGTAACAGACCGTGGAATTCTGTAGGAATTATATTCTCAAAAAGATTCATAAGGTCGGTTGAAGTTACTGGGAAATAATGTATTATGCTTATTAGTGCAAGTACGAATGGCATAAAGCTTAAAAGCAGATAGTAGCAGGTCTGTGCTGCATATTCAGTAAGCCGGTCTTTGATGATTTTGTTGTAAGCTTCCTGACAGGTGAAAATCACACGGGCAATTTTCATGCTGTTTCTCCTCTCTAAAAATTTTAATAAAATATTTGAAAAAACCTCGGTATATACAGTGCTTTTGTAAGTTACAAGTTTGTGCTTGCCACAAACTTGATATTTGAAAAACTTCGGTATATACAGTGCTTTTGAAAGTCACAAGTTTGTGCTTGTCACAAACTTGATATTTGAAAAAACTTAGATGTAAGGTTTTTTCAAATTATTATATGTTATTTTCCCACAATTATCAATAAGTTAATAACTTGCATTACTATTATATTTTATGTACAATATATAAGTTAATGAATAAAATCAGGTTAAGTGTAACCTGTTAATGAAAGGTAGGCTTGCTTATAATGGGGATTAGTGTAAAGCTTCAGGCTTTTGAAGGTCCGTTAGATCTTTTACTGCATCTTATAGATAAGAATAAAGTTAATATATATGATATTCCAATAGCTGATATAACAGAGCAGTATATGGAATATGTCAATAAAATGCAGGAGGAAGACTTAAATGTAGTAAGCGAATTCCTTGTTATGGCGGCTACACTGCTTGATATAAAATGCCGTATGCTTCTTCCAAAGGAAGTTGATGAGGAAGGTAATGAGCAGGATCCAAGAGCAGAGCTTGTCGAAAAGCTGTTAGAATACAAGCTTTATAAGGCAATGGCAGAAGAGCTTAAAGATAAGCAGATGGATGCCACAAAGCTTTATTATAGAAAGCCTGATATTCCTAAAGAGATCAGTGAATATGTGCCAGAGGTTGATATAAAAGATGTCATAGGAGATACCGATCTTTTAAAGCTTAATGCAATATTTTCAGACGTAATGAGAAGAAAAGATGAAAAGGTTGACCCAATAAGAAGCAAGTTCGGTAAGATAGAGAAAGAAGAAGTTACTATGTCAGAAAAGCTTGTTGATATTAAGGCGTTTATGATGGAGCATAGGACATTCAGTTTCAGGGAACTTCTTATGAAGGGGGCTTCAAAGGTTGCGGTTATTGTTACATTTCTTGTTGTATTAGAGCTTATTAAGACAGGATTTGTTATTGTAGAGCAGGAGGGGACTTGCGAGGAAATATATATAACAGTGACGAAGGATCCGGAACTTATAGAAGGAATTACCGAAGAATAATTAATAATACAGCAATGCTTTATAAGTTTTAAAAGCATATATGTATATGACACAGTAAGTGTGTATTAATTCTGTTAATCAAAGCAGGATAAGAATGGAGTGCAGAATGAGTATAGAAAAGACAGAAGCGGCAATAGAAGCTATACTATTTACTATGGGTGAATCAGTAGAAGCAGAAAAGATTGCAGTGGCTATAGAACACGATGTCGATACAACAGTCAAGATTATCCATAATATGATGGATAAATATGAAAATGAAGACAGAGGTATCAAGATAATTGAATTAGAGGGAAGCTTCCAATTATGTACCAAAGAAGAATATTACGACAATCTTATTAGAATATGCAGTCAGCCAAGACGATATACATTGACAGATGCAGCACTTGAAACGCTCTCAATAATAGCGTACAAGCAGCCGGTTACCAAGATAGAGATAGAAAAGATAAGAGGTGTTAATTCAGACAGGTCAGTTAATAAGCTTGTTGAATTAGAACTTGTTAAAGAAGTTGGAAGACTTGATGCACCGGGAAGACCGATGCTTTTTGGAACAACTGAAGAATTCCTTAGAACATTTGGTGTAGGTTCTATTGACGAACTGCCGGTTATAAGCGAGGATATGGTTGAACAGTACAAGGAAGAGGCTGAATATGAAATAGCAAGCGAATTAAAAGAAGAAGCTATGAATGAGGAACAGCTTACACTGGACATATAATTAACCAGACATTTATGTATAGATAATTAGAATATAATGAGTTCACCTGATACAAGTGGTTATCTTAAACAGTGGGCAGAAATGAGGTATATTATGGAAAGAGCAAATGCGTGGAATAAGTATGATTCTAAAAAGAAAGCAGAAGTATTTGATTTTGCAGAAAAGTACAGACAGTTCATATCAAAATGCAAGACAGAAAGAGAATGTGTAAAGGAAGGTGTGAATCTTTTAAAGGAAGCAGGCTATGAAGACTTAAAAGATGTTATTGCTGATAACAGGACATTAAAAGCTGGCGATAAAGTGTATGCTGTTAATATGAATAAGGCACTTGTTGCGTTTAATATAGGTGAAGAACCTATAAGTGCAGGAATGAACATACTCGGAGCACATATAGACTCACCAAGACTTGATATAAAGCAGAACCCTCTCTATGAAGAAACAGGACTTGTTCTTCTTGATACACATTATTATGGTGGTATTAAGAAATACCAGTGGGTTGCAATTCCACTTGCCATTCACGGAGTTGTTGCATTAAAGAATGGAACAACAGTAGAGATTGTAATTGGTGAAGATATGTCTGATACAGTAGTTGGTGTATCTGACCTTCTTATACATCTTGCTTCTGAACAGATGGAAAAGAAAGGTGCAAAGGTTGTTGAGGGCGAGGCTCTTGACATTCTTGTTGGAAGTATGCCACAGGAGAAGGAAGAATGCGATAAGGAAGCCAAAGATGCTGTTAAGAAGAATATACTTGCAATATTAAAGGATAAGTATGGAATAGAGGAAGAAGATTTCCTGTCAGCAGAATTAGAAGCTGTTCCAGCAGGTCCTGCAAGAGATTATGGAATAGACAGAAGTATGATAATGGGCTATGGACACGATGACAGAGTGTGTGCATATCCATCACTTATAGCACTTATTAATTCAAGTGAAGTTAAGAGAACAGGTGTATGTATTCTTGTTGATAAAGAGGAAATTGGAAGCGTTGGTGCTACAGGAATGCAGTCAAGATTTTTTGAAAATATGGTTGCAGAAGTTATGGACAGATGTGGAAATTATTCTGAGCTTGGATTAAGAAGAGCACTTGCTAATTCTTATATGTTATCATCAGATGTAAGTGCGGCATATGACCCTAACTATGCGAGTGTATTTGAGAAGAAAAATGCAGCTTACTTTGGCAAAGGTATGGTATTTAATAAATACACAGGTGCAAGAGGCAAGAGCGGCTCTAATGATGCATCAGCAGAATTTGTAGGAAAGTTAAGAAAGGTTATGGATGATGCAGATGTATCATTCCAGACAGCTGAACTTGGCAAGGTAGACATCGGCGGTGGTGGAACAATAGCTTATATATTAGCTAATCTTGATATGAATGTAATTGACAGTGGCATTGCTGTACAGAATATGCACGCGCCATATGAAGTTATAAGCAAAGTAGATTTGTATGAAACATTAAAGGGGTATGAGGCATTTTTAAAAAATGCTTAATAATACAATAATGCAAAAGTGATTATATAATATTTGCAAAATATTAATATTTGGAAGGATGACATATATATGAAATGGAATAGATATTCAATTAAGACAACAACACAGGCTGTTGATTTAATAAGCAGTGCTCTTGATGATATAGGAATTGAGGGGATAGAGATACAGGACAATGTACAGCTTACACAAGAAGAAGCTAAGACAATGTTTGTTGATTTTATTCCTGAGCTGCCACCAGATGATGGAACAGCAGTTGTTAATTTTTATATTGATTCAGATGAGGACGATGGAACATTAGTTAAAAAGGCTGAGCAGGAAATTAAAGATTTAAGAATGTTTGTTGATATCGGTGAAGGAACAATAACAAGGTCTGAGACAGAAGATAAAGACTGGATTAATAACTGGAAGCAGTACTGGCATACATTTACAATCGGTAATCTTTATATTAAGCCAACCTGGGAAGAGATTACAGAGGAGATGAAAGGACATCCTGTCCTTAGCATTGATCCGGGAACTGCATTTGGAACAGGTTCGCACGAAACAACAAGAATGGTTATTAAGCAGCTTGAAAAGTACGTTAAAAAAGGTGACAGAATACTTGATGTAGGCTGTGGAAGCGGAATACTTTCAGTCGTTGCCCTTAAATATGGTGCGGAATATGCACTTGGTACAGATCTTGACCCTAATGCAATTATTGCCTCAGAAGAGAATTCAGTTCAGAATAATATAACTAAGGAGCAGTTTGAGGTTATTGAGGGTAATATAATTGATGATAAGAATATTAAGGATAGATGTGGATATGAATGTTATGATATAGTGTGTGCTAATATTCTTGCTGATGTATTAGAGCCATTATCAGTTAATATCCACGAGCATATGAAGCATGGAGCATATTTTATAACTTCTGGAATTATTAATACTAAAGAAGATGAAGTTGTTAATGCTTTCAAGAAGAATTCAGAGCTTGAGATAGTTGAGATTAACCACGATGGCGAATGGGTTAATGTAACAGCCAGAAGAAAGTAATTAATAGATAACGCGAAAGGATTACATATGTATCATTTTTTTGCAGAGCACGAGAATATATTTGACGATTACATTGATATTAAAGGCGGGGACGTTAATCATATTAAGAATGTACTGCGTTTAAAAAAGGGTGATGAGATACTTATAAGCAGTGGTGATAATTATGATTATAATTGTATTATTGATACAATAACCGATGATTATGTACGAAGCCTTATAACATCAGTTAATGAGAAAGGCAATGAACTTTCATCAAAGGTATATTTATTTCAGGGACTTCCTAAAGCTGATAAAATGGAACTTATTATACAGAAGATGATTGAGCTTGGCGTGTATGAGATTGTTCCTGTAGCAATGAAAAGAAGTGTTGTAAAGCTTGATGATAAGAAAGCAAAGAGCAAGGTTGCAAGATGGAATACAATAGCTGAAAGTGCTGCCAAACAGAGTAAAAGAAGTATTATGCCAAAGGTTAGTGATGTTGTAAGTTTTAAGCAGGCAGTTGCTATGGCTTCGGAATTAGATGTATTATTACTTCCTTATGAGTGTGCAGAAGGAATTGAACATACAAGACAGGTTATTGCTTCTATCGGGAAAGGAAAGAGCATAGGTATCTTTATTGGACCAGAGGGTGGTTTTGATAAAGATGAACTTGAGCTTGCAACTAATGCAGGAGCTGATATAATAACACTTGGCAGACGTATATTAAGAACCGAGACAGCAGGTCTTATGCTGATGTCGGTGCTTATGTACAATATGGAGGAATAATAATGCAGGCATATCTTGATAATTCAGCAACGACAAAGTGTGCACCTGAGGTTGTAGATGTGTGCGTAAAAGTTATGAGTGAAGATTATGGCAATCCATCATCAAAGCATATGAAGGGCGTTGAAGCTGAAAATTATATAAAAGAAGCAAAAGAAACAATAGCTAAGACTTTAAAGTGCCAGGAAAAGGAAATACTTTTCACATCAGGCGGAACAGAGTCTAACAATATGGCAATAATAGGAACTGCTATGGCTAATAAGAGAAAAGGCAATCACGTTATTGTGTCATCGGTAGAACATTCATCTGTAAAAGAGCCTTTTAACTTTCTTAGTGAGAATGGTTTCAGGGTAACATATCTTAAAGTTGACAGAAATGGAATTGTGGACATTAATGACCTTAAGGAAGCGTTAGATGATGAAACAATTCTTGTATCAGTAATGTATGTCAATAATGAGATTGGTGCAGTTGAACCTATTGAAGAAATCGGACATATTGTAAAAAGCTACAATCCTGATATAGTGTTTCATGTAGATGCAATTCAGGCATATGGCAAATACAAAATAGTACCTAAGAAGTATAACATAGATTTATTATCTGTAAGTGGACATAAGATACACGGTCCAAAGGGAAGCGGATTTTTATATATTAAGGATAAGACAAGAATTAAACCTATAATATATGGCGGTGGACAGCAGAAGGGTATGCGTTCTGGAACAGAAAATGTACCAGCAATCGCAGGACTTTCGGCAGCAGTCAAGCTTATATATAATGACCAGTTTGAGGATAAGATTAATAATCTGTACGAGCTTAAAGACTATTTTATAGATGAACTTGAAAAGCTTGCTGATGTTGTTATTAATTCATATAAAGGCATAAAGTCAGCACCACAGATTGTAAGCGTAAGCTTCAGGGGTGTAAGGGCAGAGGTGCTGCTTCACGCACTTGAGGATAAGAATATATATGTATCCTCAGGTTCAGCCTGTTCTTCTAACAAGCCGGGCTTAAGCAATACGCTTGTTGCGATAGGTCTTGATAATGACCTGCTTGACAGCACATTAAGATTCAGCTTCTGTTATAATACAACTAAGGAAGAACTTGACTATGCAGTCAGTGCATTAAAAGAACTTCTTCCTGTGTTAAGAAAGTATACAAGACATTAATAATATAATTAAAATTGAATGGAGATAAAAGATGTATAAAGCATTTTTGATTAAATATGGAGAGATAGGTGTAAAGGGTAAGAACAGATACCTTTTTGAAGATGCACTTGTAAGACAGATAAGATTTGCCCTTGAAAAGGTTGAGGGGGAATTCGTAGTATCAAAGGAAAATGGAAGAATATATGCTACAGCACAGACAGAATTTGACTATGATGAGGCTGTAGAAGCATTAAAGACTGTATTTGGAATAATTGGAATATGTCCAGTTGTGCAGATAGAAGATAATGGCTTTGATGACCTTGCTGAACACGTTATTAAGTATATTGATGAGGCATATCCTGATAAGAATGTTACATTTAAGGTAGATGCAAGAAGAGCAAGAAAGAACTACCCTATGAATTCTATGGAGATTAATATGGAGATGGGTGGAAGAATATTAGACGCATTTCCTGAGATGAAGGTAGATGTTCATAAGCCACAGGTGCTTTTACAGATTGAGATTAGAAAGCATATTAATATATATTCAATAGAAATTCCAGGACCAGGAGGAATGCCAATAGGAACTGCTGGTAAGGCAATGCTTTTATTATCAGGAGGAATTGACAGCCCTGTAGCTGGATATATGGTAGCCAAGAGAGGTGTGCAGATAGAAGCTACATATTTCCATGCACCACCATATACAAGTGAGAGAGCTAAGCAGAAGGTAGTAGACCTTGCAAGACTTGTGTCTAAATATGCAGGTCCAATAACTCTTAATGTAGTTAATTTTACAGATATACAGCTTGCTATATATGAGAAGTGTCCTCACGATGAGCTTACAATCATTATGAGAAGATATATGATGAAGATTGCAGAAGAACTTGGCAAGGAAAGCAAATGTATGGGACTTGTTACAGGTGAGAGTATCGGACAGGTTGCAAGCCAGACTATGCAGAGCCTTTACTGTACTAATGAAGTATGTACAATGCCAGTATACAGACCGGTTATTGGTTTTGATAAGCAGGAGATTATTGATATATCAGAAAAGATAGGAACATATGAGACATCAATCCAGCCATTTGAGGACTGCTGTACAATATTTGTAGCTAAACATCCAGTTACAAAGCCTAATCTTAATATAATCAAACAGCACGAGCATAACCTTGATGATGTTATTGATGAGCTTATGAAGACAGCCATAGAAACTACAGAAAAGATAGTTGTTAAATAAAATGATGTAAATAATAACAGGGTGCCATACGAATTAACGTGTGACATCCTGTTATAGAATAACCATATTAAACTGTCTGGCTGATTATACAATATATGGCTTTAATACAGCAAGAATTGTATCAATATCATTCTCAGCGTGAATATTTAAGTCGATAGGCTTTGATAAATCAAGGCTGAAAATACCCATAATAGACTTTGCATCAATTACATATCTTCCAGATACAAGGTCAAAGTCAACATCAAACTTTGTAATATCATTTACAAAGGATTTAACTTTATCGATTGAGTTTAATGAAATCTGTACAGTTTTCATTGGAATACCTCCCATAATATAATAATTTGCTTACTGAGTTAATTATAATATTTATGGGATTTATGTCAAGAACAAAGGAGGCCGATTTGAAAAAAGTTGCGATACACAACCTTGGTTGCAAGGTTAATTCATACGAAGCAGAGTCAATGGAGCTTATGCTTAAAAATGCAGGCTATGAAATAGTTCCATTTGATGAAGCGATAATTGCAGATGTATATATAATAAATACCTGTTCGGTTACTAATATAGCAGACAGAAAGTCCCGCCAGATGTTACACAAGGCTAAAAAGATGAATCCATCAGCAGTTGTAATAGCTGCCGGCTGTTATGTACAGGCAGATGAAGCAGGAGTTAAGAAAGATGAAGCTGTAGATATCGTGCTTGGCAACAATATGAAGATTAATATTGTTGATGTGCTTGAGCAGTATTTTAAGGATAATACAGCAGACGAATATGTGGTTGATATAAGCCACGATACAGAATATGAAGAATTAAAGATAGATAAAGTAAGTGAGCATACAAGGGCATACATTAAAATACAGGACGGATGTAACCAGTTCTGTTCATACTGCATTATTCCTTATACAAGAGGAAGAATAAGAAGCAGGGCGATTGAAGATGTTGTAGAGGAAGTTAGAAGATTAGCTGACAATGGCTATAAGGAAGTTGTTCTTACCGGAATACATCTTTCTTCTTATGGCAGGGATACAGGTAAAGAGACCTTGTTAGATGTTATAGAGGCGGTTAATTCAATTGACGGAATTGAAAGAATCAGACTTGGTTCATTAGAACCAAGAATTGTGACAGATGAATTTGTCAGCCGTATAAGCAGTATGAAAAAGCTTTGTCCACATTTTCACTTATCATTACAGAGCGGCTGTGATAAGACACTTAAGGCTATGAACAGAAAGTATGATACTGCTGAATACTTAAAGGGCTGTGAAATTCTTAGAAAATATTATGATAACCCAGCGATTACGACAGATGTTATTGTGGGCTTTCCTGGTGAGACAGAAGAAGACTTCAAGATTACGAAAGCATTTGTTGAGAAGGTGCATTTTTATGAAATGCACATATTTAAGTATTCAAGAAGAAAAGGCACAGTTGCAGATACTATGCCTGATCAGGTAGATGATAAGATTAAGACAGCAAGAAGTAATGAACTTATTGAGCTTGCTAATGAAATGTCAGCACAGTACAGAAGTACATATGCAGATAGTGATTTGAGCGTGCTTATTGAAGAAAAGCAGAATATAGCTGGAAAAGAGTATTATACAGGCTATACACCTAATTATATAAGAGTTATGATTTCGGCAGAAGAATTTGATAAAGAAAATGTTTGCAGTAATTCAGGCAATGGTAATATAATTAATAATATATATACAGTGAAGGGCTGCGGTCTTGATAAAGAAAAGCTGCATATAATCGGAATGGAGAATTATAATGGCTGAATTAAAGTTAAGAAAGAATGAAAAAGGAATGATACTTGCAATTGATATGGGAAATACCAATATCGTTATTGGCTGTGTTGATGACAAGAAAGTATTATTTGAGGAAAGATTATCAACAGATTATTCAAAGACAGAATTGGAATACGCCATAGGTTTTAAGACGGTGCTTGAAATATATAATATTAACTCAGATGACATAAAAGGAGCAATTATATCATCAGTTGTCCCGCAGCTTGTTAATATAATAAAAGCGGCAGTAGAAAAGACAGTTGGAATTACACCGCTTATGGTCGGACCTGGAATAAAGACAGGTCTTAACATTCTTATGGATCAGCCAAGACAGGTTGGAACAGATATGATAGTTGATGCAGTTGCTACACTTAATGGCTATGGTGCACCAGCCATAATTATAGATATGGGAACAGCGACAACTATAAGTGTTGTAGATGAGAAAGAGAATTATATAGGTGGAGTTATACTTCCGGGAATACGAGTGTCAGTTGATTCGTTAGTATCAAGAACAGCACAGCTTCCAAGAATAAGCCTTGATACACCAAAGAGTGTTATGGGTAAGAATACTATTGATTGTATGAAGAGTGGAGTTATATATGGCAATGCTTCGTGCATAGATGGTATGCTTGACAGAATTATAGAAGCTAATGGTTTTGGAGTTAATGGAAAGCCAGAAGCGAAAGTTATAGCTACAGGTGGACTTGCAAAGGTTATAGTTCCTCACTGTAAGCATAATATACACATAGATGCGGAATTATTGCTTAAGGGTCTTAGAATTATATATGATAAGAATGTGGAGGGTAATTAAATGCTTAAAGGTAAAAATGTACTGCTTTGTGTTACAGGAAGCATAGCAGCTTATAAAATTGCAGAGCTTGCAAGCAGACTTGTTAAGCTTCATTGTAATGTTGATGTTATAATGACTAAAAATGCTACGAATTTTATCAATCCTATAACATTTGAAACACTTACAGGCAATAAGTGCATAGTAGATACATTTGACAGGAATTTTCAATTTAATGTTGAACACGTTTCACTGGCTAAGAAAGCAGACTGCGTTATGATAGCACCAGCCTCAGCTAATATAATAGGCAAGATAGCTAATGGGATAGCAGATGATATGCTTACAACAACTGTAATGGCTTGCAAATGCAAAGTTATGATATCGCCTGCTATGAATACTAATATGTATGATAATCCTATTGTGCAGGATAATATCTCCAGGTTAAGAAGATTTGGATATGAAGTTATTGAGCCAGATAGCGGTTATCTTGCGTGTGGTGACACTGGAAGGGGCAAAATGCCATCGCCGGAGAGCCTTTTATGGTACATTTTAAAGGAAACAGCATATGAAAAGGACATGAAGGGCATTAAGCTTTGCGTAACAGCAGGTCCTACAAGAGAAGCAATAGACCCTGTAAGATTTATCTCTAATAATTCTACAGGGAAAATGGGCTATGCAATAGCCAGAATGGCAATGCTTCGTGGAGCAGATGTTACACTTGTATCAGGAAAGGTTGATGTTCCACCAGTTCCATTTGTTAATATTATAAATGTTATATCAGCACAGGATATGTATGATGCTGTCACCGAAGAAGCAAAGAATTCAGATATTATAATTAAAGCCGCCGCAGTAGCGGACTATACACCTTTAAATGTAAGCGATAATAAGATAAAGAAAAAAGACGGCGATATGTCAATTGCCCTTAAACGCACAAAGGATATAATAGGAACGCTTGGAGAACATAAAAAAGAGGGACAGTTTATATGTGGATTTTCTATGGAAACAGAAAATGTAATTGCCAATTCCAAGGATAAGCTTATTAAGAAGAATATGGATATGATAGTTGCTAATAATGTAAAGGTAGCCGGGGCAGGCTTCGGAACAGACACTAATGTTGTAACTATAATTACCGGGGAAGATAATATTGAACTGCCTATGATGTCTAAAGAGGATGTTGCTTCAAAGATACTTGACTTTATAATGGCAAAGCGTAGGTAAGATATTGGAACGTTAATATATAATGTATGTAATAAAAGTAAATATTATAATAATTGATTTATATAAGGTTTAGTTTAAGACAGAAATTCATTGACTTAAAATTGCAATTTGTTAATTTGAAGTCAATGAATTTTATAGCGGAAATAGTGTGGATTTATGTTTGTATACAGATATATGCCATAAATTTACAAAAAAGTTTAGTGGTACAAATCCAGTAAATATAAGGCTTTACGAATGCTTATCATAGATTTGGCAAAAAAAATCAAAAAAAGTTGAAAAAAGATGTTGACATATGTGAGAGGTGGTGATATTATAATCAAGTCGCCGCGAGAGATGAGCGACACAAAAGCTTCTCAAGCACAGATGAATACTGGATTTGAGAACAATGAACTTTGATAACTGAACAGAAAGACAACCTTGAAAATTCTTTTTAGAATTT